>ENA-OWNT01000115-OWNT01000115.1-seawater-metagenome-genome-assembly--contig:-NODE-115-length-248445-cov-20.561767_pt1 | contig 248445 bp, 201 predicted proteins | sample MGYA00238136_ERZ651165 | MGnify/ENA primary metagenome ERZ651165 (study PRJEB26861, sample SAMN08777766) | seawater metagenome | isolation source: coastal seawater | place: USA: Florida | collected... | reverse complement strand
GCTCCTTCGGCGGCGGCGATCTTGTCACTGCCGCAGGCGGCGGCTCCCCCGCGCCGGGAAGCGGCGGCGGTTCAACCGCTTCCACAGGAAGTGGAGCGGCCACTGGCGGTGATGATGACGGCGGCGGTGACGAAGGTCTCGGCGGCAGCACGACTCCGACCGCTGGTGCGGACAATCTCTCGTTCGGTGGCGGCAATGATGTCGTCAGTGGCGGCGGGGGCAATGACACGATCAACGGTGGCGGCGGCAACGACACGCTGAATGGCGACGGCGGCAATGACGTCCTGAACGGCGATGCCGGCGGCGATTCGCTGAATGGCGGCGTTGGCAACGACATTCTCAATGGCGGCACGGGCAATGACACGCTGACCGGCGTCGACGGCAATGATGTGCTCAACGGCGGCGACGGCACGGATACAGCCAATTACAGCGCCAGCACGGCCGGGCTGACCGCAAACCTGCTGACCGGCACGGCCACCGGCGAGTTCATCGGCACGGACACCATTTCCGGCGTCGAGAATGTCACCGGTTCGGGTTTCAACGACACCCTGGTCGGTAACGCACAGGCCAACAATCTCAACGGCGGCGCAGGCGCGGATTCCATCTCCGGGGGCGCGGGCAACGACACGGTCGTCGGCGGCGCCGGCAACGACACGCTGGCCGGCGGCGCGGGCAATGACACGCTGACGGGCGGCACCGGCACCGACCGGGCGGACTATTCCGGTGCGGCCGGTGGCGTCACCGTCAATCTGGGCACTGGAACCGCCAGCAATGACGGCGACAGCGGCTCGGACGTCCTGAGCAGTATCGAGAATGTCACCGGCTCCAATGCGGGCGACACCATCACCGGGGGCGTCAACGCCAACGCGCTGGATGGCGGGGCCGGCAACGACACGCTTTTCGGCGCGTCGAACAATGACAGCCTGACGGGCGGCGCGGGCAGTGACGTGCTCGATGGCGGCGATGGCGACGACCTGCTGGATGGCGGCGCGGGCAGTGACGCCTTCACCGGCGGCGCGGGCCAGGACACGGTCACCTATGCCAACGAGACCGGCGGCGTATCCATCGACCTTGCCGCGGGCAACGGCACCGATTCCGGCAGCGGCTTCGACACGTTCATCGGCGTCGAGCATCTCATCGGATCCGGCTTTGGCGACAATCTGACCGGCGACGCCGGCGCGAACACCCTGCAGGGCGGGGGCGGCGGAGACTCTCTCTCCGGCGGCGGGGCGGCGGACAGGCTCGAGGGCGGTTCGGGCAACGACACGCTGTCCGGCGGTGCTGGGAACGACACCCTGGATGGCGGCGACGGAACAGACACCGCGGACTATTCCGCCACCGTTGGCACGATCACCGTCGATCTTGCCGCGGGCACCGCGACCGACGGCACGGATGACACCGACAGCCTGATCGGCATCGAGAATGTGATCGGGTCCGACGCGAGCGATTCGATCGCCGGCAATGCGTCCGCAAACGAACTCAGTGGCGCGGCGGGCTTCGACACCCTGATTGGCGCAGGCGGCGCTGATATTCTTCGGGGCGGTTCGGGCAATGACAGCCTCGACGGCGGCATCGGCGACGACAGTGCCTTTGGCGACGGAGACAACGATATCCTGAACGGCGGCGCTGGCTCGGATACGCTGGACGGCGGCGACGGCAATGATCAACTGGCCGGCGGCGCGGGCAATGACACGCTGATCGGCGGCGCGGGCACCGATACGGCCGACTATTCCGGCGCGGCGGGCGGCATCGTGGCCAGTCTGGTCGACGGTTCGGCGACCAACGACGGCGACGGTGGCGTCGACAGCCTCACGGGTATCGAGAACATCCGCGGTTCGGGTCTTGCCGACAACATCACCGGCGGCGGCCTCGTCAACTCGCTCGAAGGCGGCGGCGGAAACGATTTCATTGACGCCCGGGCTGGCGACGACGCCGTTGCGGGCGGTGCGGGCAACGATTCCGCCTTTGGCGGCGACGGCGCCGATGTGCTTTCCGGCGATGACGGCGACGATCAACTGACCGGCGATGCCGGCGCGGACACCCTGAACGGCGGCCTGGGTAACGATTTCCTGGCTGGCGGCGCGGGCAATGACATTTTGGATGGCGGCGACGGTCTGGACACGGCGGACTACAGCGCAGAGACAGCAGCCGTCGCCGTGGATCTGGCTGCAGCCGTTGCGACCGGCGCCAGCGCGGGTGTCGATATCCTCAGCAACATCGAGAACGTCAACGGCAGCGAGCAGGCCGATTCCCTGAGTGGCAACAATGCCGCCAACCTGCTTGCCGGCGGCAGCGGCGGCGACAGCATTGCCGGCAGCGGCGGCGATGACACGCTGTTCGGCGACGGGGGCAACGACACCCTCGCTGGCGGCGCGGGCAATGACACGCTGAACGGCGGGCTTGGTTTCGATGCGGCCGACTATTCGGCGGCATCTGGCGGTGTGACCGTGGATCTTGCCAGTTCCGCCACGTCGGACGATGGCGACAGCGGTTCCGACGTTCTGAACGGGATCGAGGATGTCACCGGTTCGGCCTTCGACGACCTGATCGCGGGCGACGCGAACGGTAACCTGATCATCGGCAATGATGGCGATGACCAGATCGCCGGCCAGGGCGGTGCGGACCTGCTGGATGGTGGTGCGGGCAACGATTCCATCGACGGCGGCGACGGCAATGACGCCATCGACGGCGAGGCCGGAGACGACGCCATCGATGGCGGCGCGGGCGACGACAGCCAGTCCGGCGGCGCGGGCAATGATCAGCTGGCCGGCGGCGACGGCGCGGATTCCCTGTTGGGCGAGGACGATAACGATTCGCTGGATGGCGGCGCAGGCAATGACACCATCGACGGTGGTGCGGGCGACGACGCCATCGCCGCCAGCGCGGGCGACGATGTCATCGACGGCGGCGCGGGAATCGACACGATCGATTTCTCCGGCGGTGGCACGGTCGGCGCAGGCGCAACTGTGCCGACCCCGAACAATGTCGGCGCAAACACAAACCTGGTCGACGGCGAGGGCTTCCTCTGGGACATCCAGAGCGACCTGAACATCAATAACGGGACCAATGACGCCTATGACGGCGGCAACCGGCTGGAAGTGTCCCTGCTGGGCGGCGCGACGCGCCAGTTCCCGGCCGCCGGCAGCCTCTTCACCAGCGCTGATGGCCGCACGGTTCAGGCGACCGCCGACAACGGGCTGGCGGAAGTCACCATCAACCGCCGGATCTTTGTCCCCGACGACGAGGGCTTCGCGCGCTATTTCGATTCCGTCACCAACACGTCCGGCGTCCAGCAGACCGTCACCATGCGGGTCTTCGGCAACCTGGGATCGGACGGCGGCACCGTCGTGCTGGACACCAGTTCCGGCGACACCGCGTTCGGTGCGGGCGACCGCTTCCTGATCACCGACGATTCCGCGGACGGCAATGGCGGCTCCGATCCGACCATGCTGCATTATTTCGAGGCGCTGAATGCCACGGCCACGGCCAGCGCGCAGTCGATTTCTGGTGACAACTACACCTACTCCATAACGTTCACCATCGAGGCGGGCGAGACCGCCGGCATCGTGCATTTCGCGGCGCAGAACAATTCGCTGGCCGAGGCGCAGGCGAAGGCGCTGGGCCTGGACAATCTGGAAGCCCGATTCTTCACCGATCTGTCCGCCGAGGAAGGCGCGCTGACCCAGAACTTTGGCGGCGGCGCCGGTCTGGGTTCGGTGAATATCGATCTGGAGGCCGGCACGGTCGCCACCGAAGACGGCTCGACCGCGACCATCGCCAATGTCGAGAACGTGACCGGCTCGACCGAGAACGACACCATCTCCGGCGACGCCAACGCCAACTCGTTCGAGGGCGGTGAAGGCAACGACACGCTTTCCGGCCGGGACGGCAACGACACGATCGCGGGCGATGCGGGCGACGACGTGATCTTCGGCGGCTTCGGCAATGACGTGCTGGACGGCGGCGCGGGCGTCAACACGCTGGCCATCACCTCGTTCTTCGACGGCGAGGTCGACAATGGCGGCGCGGTCAACTTCCTTGTCGGCGCGGCATCCGACGGCGACGGCGCGTTGGACACGATCTCGAACTTCCAGAATGTCCTGGGTTCAGACGGGGATGACGACATCATTGCCGACGGCGCGGCCAACCTGCTGGAAGGCCGGGGCGGCAATGACAGCATCGGCGGCGGCGGCGGCAATGACACGCTGCTGGGCGATGACGGTTTCGACACGCTGATCGGCGGTACCGGCAATGACGTCCTTGATGGCGGTCTGGGCGACGACACGCTGTCCGGCGGCGCGGACGCCGACACCCTGGCCGGCAGCGAGGGCAGCGACGATCTGAACGGCGAAGCCGGCGACGATTCCCTGCTGGGTGGCAATGCCGATGACACGCTGATCGGCGGCGCGGGCAATGACGTGCTGGACGGCGGCGATGGCTTCGACCGCGCTGACTACTCCGGCGAGGCGGCGGCGATTTTCGCCAGCCTGGTGGCGCAGACGGCCACCGATGGCGGCGGCGGCACCGACACGCTGCTGGGGATCGAAAACATTCTCGGATCCGGGTTCGACGACACCATCACCGGCGGCACGCTCGGCAATTCGCTGGAAGGCGGCGCGGGCAACGACATCATTGATGCCCAGGCCGGGCAGGACACCCTGTTGGGCGGCGCCGGCGATGACACCCTGATCGGCGGTGACGGCGACGATTCCATGGACGGTGGCGACGGCATCGACCAGGCCGACTATTCCAGCGAGGCGGCGGGCGTCACGGTCAGCCTGGCAGCAGGTCTGGCGACCGATGGCGGTGGCGGCACCGACTCACTCGTCAACTTCGAGGATGTCCGCGGTTCTGCCTTCGACGACACCATCACGGGCGGCGTCCGGGGCAACCTGCTGCAAGGCGGCGGCGGCGATGACGTCATGGATGGCCGGTCCAATGACGACACGCTGAATGGCGGCGACGGCAACGACACCCTGACCGGCGGCGTCGGCTTCGACACCATCGACGGCGGCGCGGGCATCGATGCCGTCAGCTATGCCGCGGATGCCGGGGCGGTCGTGGTCGATCTTGCCGCCAACACCGCGGCCGACGGCGTTTCCGACACCGACCTGCTGCTCAACATCGAGAACGTGATCGGCTCGGCCTTCGACGACACGGTCAACGGCGACGCCAACGCGAACCTGTTCCAGCTCGGCGACGGCGCCGACCTTGCCGATGGCGGCGACGGCGCGGACACCATCCAGGGCGAGGCCGGCAATGACGACATCGCCGGTGAGGCGGGCGACGACCTGCTGGAAGGCAATGACGGCGACGACATCCTGATCGGCGATGCCGGCGATGACACGCTGGATGGTGGCGCGGGCACGGACGTAGCGGATTACCAGGAAGACACAGCGGCGGTCAGCGTGGATCTGGCTGCCGGCACGGCCACCGACGGCTTCGGCGGCACCGACAGCTTGATCAGCATTGAGGATGTCGACGGCTCCCTGTTCAGCGACACCATCGTGGGTGACGCCAACGCCAACGTGCTGTCGGGCGGAGCCTCGGGCGACACGATCAGCGGCGCGGGCGGCAACGACACGCTGCTGGGCGAGGACGGCGACGATTTCATCACCATGCTGGCGGGCGACGCCAGCGTCGATGGCGGTGCTGACAACGATACGGTTCTGTTCAACATCGTCGATCTGAACACCAATGACACCCTCGTCGGCGGTCTCGGTTCCGACACCCTGGCCGTCGCCGGTGGCGGCACGATCAATCAGGGCGACCTGACCAATGTCACCGGCTTCGAGGCGATGGTGATCCAGCCGGACGCGGCAACCTCGATCGCGACCATCGATTCACTGGTCGAGACCGGTCAGACCTTCACGGTTGACGCCACTGCGCTTGTTGTCGGGCAATTCACTTTCGACGGCAGTTCCGAAACCGATGGTCAGTTCGTGATCACCGGTGGCTCCAACAACGATTTCGTCAGTGCGGGTCAACTCGCCGACGTAATTGACGGCGGTGCTGGGGATGACCAGCTCGCGGGCTTCACCGGTGCCGATTCCATCAATGGCGGCGACGGCAACGATCTGGTTCGCGGCGGCGCGGACAGCGATGACATGGATGGCGCGGCGGGCATCGATACCGTCAGCTTCGACGACGCCACCAATGGCGTGACCGTCGACTTCACCAACGGCACGGCGACCGGCTTCGGCAACGACACGTTCCAGAATTTCGAGGCGGTGATCGGCTCGAACTTCTCCGACACGTTCAACACCACCATCGACGCCACCATGTTCGGCGGCGGCGGCAATGATTCCATCACCGCGCTGGGCGGCAATCAGAGCCTCGAGGGCGGCGACGGCAATGACGAGTTCCTGGTCAGCGCCGGCACTGACACCGTCTCGGGCGGCGACGGCGCGGATGTCTTCAACCTTGGCGCGGGCGACCAGAACGCCTCGGGCGATGCGGGCGCGGACATCTTCACGGTTTCCGATCTCAACCTGACCGCGGCGGACACGCTGGATGGCGGCGCGGATTCGGATGAACTGCGCATTCTGAACACGCTCGAGGTCACCTCGGATCAGCTGACCAACGTGACCGGCTTCGAGACGTTGACGCTGGTCAACGACAACGAGACCGATCTCGAACTGCGCAACAACAACGTCAACAACACCGGCACCATTGCGGTGAATGCGGCGGCGCTGGCGACCACATTCCTGTTCCTTGACGCTTCGCTGAAGTCGGATGCGGGAATCGTGCTGACCGGCGGCGACGGCGACAATGTCGCCCTCGGCACGACGGTGGCCGACACGCTGAACGGCGGCGCGGGGCAGGACGCCCTGTTCGGCGGCGACGGCGATGATGTGCTGGCGGGCAACGATGCGAACGACCTGCTGGACGGCGGCGCGGGCAATGACAGCGCCGATGCCGGTGCGGGCAATGACCTGCTGGAAGGCGGCGCGGGCGACGACACCCTGGACGGCGGCGTCGGCCAGGACGCGGTCGAATTCTCCGGGTCGGCGGCGGGCGTGGATGTCGATCTGGGCGGCGGTACGGCCACGGGCGAAGGCACGGATGCGCTCGCCAATTTCGAGTTCGTCATCGGTTCCACGTTGAACGACACGCTGGACATTTCCGGTGTCGTGGGCGGCGCGGCCGTTGGCGGCGCGGGCGACGACATCCTGATCGGCGGCGTCAATGACGACGGCCTGCTGGGTCAACTGGGCAACGACACCCTCATCGGCAATGGCGGGGCCGATTTCCTGGGCGGCGGCGGCGGCGATGATTCCATCACGGCCGGCGACGGGAACGACGAGGTCGAGGGCGGCGCCGGCGACGACATCATCGACGGTGGCGCCGGCAATGACGAGCTCACCGGCGACGACCGTATCGACCCCGTGGACGAAGCGGTATTCGACGGCGATGAAGATGGCATCTTCGTTAACGGTTTCCAGGGACCGGCCGGCACCAGCGACCTGTCCTTCGAGGCATGGCTGAGGCCGCAGGCCAGCGCCGACATGGCCGTCTTCGACATGCGCGAGGACAATGGCGCGGGCGAGACCGGTTTCTTCTTCGGCTTCCTGGGCGACGGACAGGGCGGCGTCCAGGCGCATGCCCGTCTGGCATTCGAGGGCACGGTACTCAGCGTCAGCAGCTCGAACCTGGCCCTTCCGGCGAGCGCGCAGCATTTCGCCGTGACCGTCGACCGCGACGGCAACATGACCATTCTGGTCGACGGTGTCGCCGACGGCGCGGTCAGCGTCGCGGCGCTGGACGGACAGGACATCTCGTCCGACGAACCGGTGTTCTTCGCCCAGTCCAATCTGGACGATGCCTTCGGTGACTATCTGGGCACGATCGACGAGGCGCGGGTCTGGTCGGTGGCGCGTTCCGACGCCGAGATCGCAGCGGCGCTGGACGATATCCTGGTCGGCGACGAGGCCGGTCTGGAAGCCTATTACCGCTTCGATACGGACACCGGCTTCTTCATCGACGAGACCGCCAACCACAATACCGGCGTGGCGCTGGATAACACCACGATCCAGGCGTCGACGGCGCAGATCAACGACGTGACGGCCGGCAACGACCTCATCTCCGGCGGCGACGGCGATGACACGATCGACGGCGGCGGCGGCAATGACACCATCGAGGGCAATGCCGGCAATGACCTGATGGACGGCGGCGACGGTATCGACGTCCTCGACTTCTCCAACGCGGCGGGCCCGGTCAACGCGGACCTGAACCGTGGTTCGATCGATGACGACGGCGATGGCGGCGTGGACGGGGCCGTGAACTTCGAAGTCGTGATCGGTTCGGACAACAACGACATCATTCTGGGCAGCAACAGCAACGATACGCTGTTCGGCGGCGCAGGCGCGGATTCTCTGGTTGGCAACAGCGGCGATGATAGCCTGCTGGGCGGCGCCGGTCAGGACACCCTCTCAGGCGCGGCCGCCGGTACGGGCAATGACACACTGGACGGCGGCGCGGATGCCGACGTCATCACCTATGCCAGCGCCACGGCCGGCATTGTCGCCGACCTGACCGCCGGCACGGTCACGGGCGACGCATCGGTCGGCACCGACAGCGTCACCGGCTTCGAGACATTCATCGCCACCGGTTTCGACGACGACTTCATCGGCGACGCGACCACCAACAACATCCTGCTGGGCGCGGGCAACGACACCGCCGATGGCGGCGCCAACAACGACACCATCCTGGGCGAAGCGGGCGATGACGACATCGCGGGCCTGGGCGGCGACGACTTGCTGCAGGGCGGCGACGGCAACGACACGCTGATCGGCGACGCGGGCGATGACACGCTGGAAGGCGGTGCGGGCGACAACTTCGCTGAATACGCGGAAGACACGGCTGGAGTGACTGTCGATCTCGCCAACCAGACCGCAACCGATGGCTTCGGCGGCACCGATACCTTCGTCAGCATCCAGGGCGCGATTGGCTCGGCCTTCGACGATCTGATGACTGGCTCCGACGGCACCGACACGCTGGTCGGCAATGCCGGGGCGGACACGCTGATCGGCGGCGACGGCTTCGACTTCCTGCGCGGCGGCGCGGGCGAGGACATCCTCGACGGCGGCGGCGACGTGCAGAACGGCGTCCGGCAGTTCTTCGACACCGCCGACTTCGCGGACGACACCAACGGCATCATCGCCTCGCTGGAATTCGGCGCGGCGATTGCCAATGGCGAGATCGACAGCCTGGCGCGCATCGAGCGTCTGGTCGGCGGCAGCGGCGATGACGAGCTGGAAGGCGGCCTGGAGGACGAGTTCGAGGAACTGGTGGGCGGCGCGGGCAATGACACGCTGGACGGCATCAGCGGCTTCACCCAAGCCAGCTATCAGGACGATCCGGCCGGCATCATCGCCGACCTGGGCGCCGGAACGGTGCAGGACGGCTTCGGCGGCACGGACCAGATCCGCGAGATCAGCCGCATCGAGGGTTCCGAGTTCGGCGATTCGCTGACCGGCGACGCCGGAAACAACCGGTTCCGGGCGCGTGGCGGCGATGACACCATCAATGGCGGCGACGGTTCGGACGAGGTCGACTACAACAACGCCGGCGCGACGGTGGGCGTCAACGTCAACCTGAACACGGGCACCGCCTCGGACGGCACCGGCGGCACGGATATCCTGACCAGCATCGAACGGGTGCGCGGTTCGGACTTCGACGACATCATCATCGGCAATGCGGCGGACAACCGGATCCGTGGCGAAGGTGGCAACGATTCGCTGGTCGGCGGCGACGGTTTCGACACGCTCGACTATTTCGGCGACATCTTCGACGCCAACGCCCAGAACGGCGTCAACGTGAACCTGACCACCGGCATCGTGATCGACGGCTTCGGCGCGACGGACACGGTCAGCGGCTTCGAGGCCGTGTTCGCGACCGATTTCGACGACACCATCACCGGCGACGCCAACGCCAACAATCTGGTTGGTGGCGACGGCACTGACCGGTTCATCGCAACGGCTGGCAACGACACGATCGATGGCGGCACCGACTTCCTGAACGGCTTCGAGCAGTTCGACGACCGGCTGTCTTTCCAGAATCACGGGCTGAACGTCACCGTCAACCTGTCGGCAGGCACGGGCGATGACGGGCTGGGGTCCAGCTATGTCATCAGCGGCATCGAGCGGATCTTCGGCTCGGCCGGCGACGACACCATCATCGGCGGCGGCAACGACAACAACGAGACCTTCTTCGGTCTGGCCGGCAATGATTTCATCGACGGCACGCTGGGCGCGTTCACCCAGGTCGATTACGGCCTGGACATCGCTGCGGTGAACATCGACCTGGCGACCGGGATCGGCCTGGACGGGTTCGGCGGCACCGATACGCTGCTCGGCATCGAGGCCGTGCGCGGGTCGGACTTCGCCGACACGCTGACGGGTTCGGGGGCCTCGTTCGAGCGTTTCCGCGGCCGTGGCGGCAATGACATCATCGATGGCGGCGCAGGCATCGACGAACTGGACTTCGCCTTCACCGGATCGGCCGGCATCAATGTCGACATGTCCCCGCAGGACGTGGCTGGCTCCGGTACCGCCGATGACGGGCTGGGCGGCACCGACAGCTTCACCGGCATCGAACGCATTCGCGGTTCCGAAGCCGACGACACGGTTCTCGGCGATAGCCAGGACAACCGCTTCCGCATGCTGGAAGGCAACGATTCCGTCGACGGCGGCGCCGGCTTCGACATCATGGATTTCCGCACGGTCGACGGCTCCTTCGTCGAGCTGCAGGGCATCGTCCTGGACCTGACGGCAGGCACGGCGACGGACCAGTTCGGCGATACCGACACGCTGGTCAACATCGAGGGCGCGTTCGGTTCGTCGCTGAACGACACATTCTCCGGTTCTGCGGGCGATGATCTGCTGGATGGCCGGGACGGCTTCGACGTGCTGATCGGCCTGGCCGGCAATGACACGCTGATCGGCGGCGACGACAACGCGCTGTTCTTCGGTCAGGACGGCGCCAGCGTGATCGGGGACGGCACCAATGTGGGCGATGGTGAACCGGTCAAGCAGTTCTTCGACACTGCGGACTATTCCTTCGACATCAGCGCCGTCGACATCAACCTGTTCACCGGGATCGGCCTGGACGGTTTCGGCGGCACGGACTCGCTGAGCGGCATCGAGCGCATCGTCGGTTCCGACTTCGACGACACGCTGACAGGCGGCGCGGAAGCCGGCTTCGAGGAATTCGACGGCGGTGCGGGCAGCGACCTGATCGACGGCGGCGACGCGCTGGCCGGCGACAACGGCTTCGACGCGGCCAGCTACCAGAACGCCGGCGCGGCGATCAACGCCACCTTTGCGGGCGGCATCGGCACCGTCACCGGCGGTGACGGCGGCACGGACACCCTGGTCGGCATCGAGCGGGTCGAGGGCACGGAGTTCGACGACACGCTGATCGGCGACGAGAACTTCCAGACCTTCCGCGCGCGCGGCGGCAACGACTTCATCGACGGCGGTGCCGGCGGCGCGGACGAGGTCGACTTCCTGAACAGTGGCGAGTTCCAGGGCGTCAACGTGAACCTGGCGACCGGCATCGCCATCGACGGCACCGGTGGGACCGACACGCTGGTCGGCATCGAGCGGATCCGCGGCACCAATTTCGACGACACGATCACCGGCGACGCCAGCGACAACCGCATCCGCGCGATGGGCGGGTTCGACACGATCGACGGCGGCGCGGGCAATGACACCCTCGACTACTCCTCGGCGCAGTCGAACTTCTCCGATGCCCAGAGCGGCGTTTCGGTCAGCCTGGAGTTCGGCATCGGACGCGACGCCTTCGGCGATGTCGACCGGTTCACCAATATCGAGAACCTGCGCGGCACCGCGCTGGACGACGATCTGGAAGGCGACGCCAACGCCAACCTGCTGGAAGGCCGGGATGGCGACGACATTCTCGCCGGCGGCGCGGGCGACGACACGCTGTCCGGCGGCAATGGCTTCGACCTTGCCGAGTTCGACTCGGACGGCATCGTCCAGGGCGCGGACGTCAATCTGGAACTGGGCACCGCGGTCGACGGCTTCGGCAACAATGACGTGCTCTCGGGCATCGAGGAGGTCAACGGCACCTCCTTTGCCGACACGCTGACCGGCGACGCCAACGGCAACAATTTCGAGGCCTTCGAGGGCAACGACTCGCTGCTGGGCAATGACGGCGACGACACGCTGTCGGGCGACCAGGGCGACGACACGATCGGCGGCAGCGCCTTCGGCAACAATGGCAACGACATCATCTTCGGCGGCGACGGCAACGACCTGATCTTCTCGGGCGAGGGCATCGACCAGATCGACGGCGGTCAGGGCAACGATACGCTCGACTTCTCGCCGGGCCTGCAGGCGGCGATCTTCGACCTGTCCACCGGCGTCGTCACCAATGACGGCAGCGGCAATGCCGAAACAGCGACCGGTATCGAGGCCGCCATTGGCACGACCGGCAACGACAGCTTTACCTTCGGCACGAACACGACGGTCTCCGGCGGCGCGGGCAACGACACCTTCACCGTCAATGACGGCATCGGCACAGGTAACATCCTGACCGACTTCACCGCCGGCGCAGGCGCTGGCGACGTGCTGGATCTCTCGGATTTCGGATTCTTCACCCTGGCGCAGGTCCAGGCTGCGGCCTCCGATGACGGCACCGACACGACGATCCTGCTGGATCAGGATGACGAGATCATCCTCCAGAACGTGCTGGTCGCCGATCTTGCGGATGACGATTTCACCTTCGCGCCGGATCCGACCATCAACCTGGACGAATTCTCCGCCGCGGACGGGCTCATCTTCTCGCATTCCACCAATGCGGGCGACGATGTCGGCAACGCGATCGCGGGCATCGGCGACGTCAATGGCGATGGGCTGGACGACATCCTGCTCGGCGCGCCGCTGGCCGATGTCGGCACCACGAACGATGGCGAGGCCTTCGTCTTCTTCGGCAACGTGGCCCCGAATTTCTACAACACCGAAGCCGATCTGGCGACAAACGGCGACGGCTTCGCGATCATCGAGGCCGGCGCCTATTCCAACACCCTTCTGGGCGATGGAGCCACCGCAATCGGCGACATGAACGGCGACGGCTTCACTGATTTCGCCGTCGGATCGCCGGGCGCATACAATGGCGCGACCTACGGGACCGGACAGGTGGCCGTGATCTTCGGCAATGCCGGCGGCCTGAACGGCGACCTGACGATCAATTCCCTGGACGGGACCAACGGGTTCCTGATCGCCAATGACGGCTATGGCGATGGCATGGGCGCCGTTGTCGCCGCGGCGGGCGACGTGAATGGTGACGGCTTTGACGACCTGATCTTTTCGTCGCCGCAGGAGGATACCGGCTACGCGAATTCCGGCGACGTCTACGTCGTGTTCGGCAAGGCCGAGAGTTTCGCAGCGACGATCGGTGTCAGCGCAGCGGTGACCGCCGGTAACGGCAAGCGGATCAGCGGCGGCAACAACTCCGGTGACGAACTCGGCTTCGGCGTCTCCGGCATCGGCGACTTCAACGGCGATGGTTTCGACGACATCGCCATGTCGTCAGGTCAGGTCAACTCGACGGGCGGCAGCGTGCATGTCCTGTTCGGCAATGCCGGAGCGGGCGGCAACTACAACATTCTGGACGAGGTCGCCGCGGGCAACGGCTTCACCCTGAGCCAGGGCCAGGGCTACGACTATCTGGGCCGCAGCATCACGGCGCTGGGCGACATCACAGGCGACGGTTTCGATGACTTCGCCTTCGGCGCGGATGGCACCGATTACGCCGGCGCCAATGTGGGCCGCGTCTTCATCCTGTTCGGCAACAACAACGCCGCCAACGCCCAGGCCGATCTGACGGCCCTGGCCGTGGGCGAGGGCGTGGTGATCGACGGTATCAATGCCGGCGATTCGCTTGGCGGTTCGGTCGCCGGCGGGGGCGACTTCAACGGCGACGGCATCGACGACCTGATCATCGGCGCAGCCGGCGCGGACAACGTCAATGGCGGCGGCTACGCCAATGCCGGTGAGGCCTACATCATCTTCGGCCCGGGCGAGGCAGTGGCCGATGCCAGCTTTGACCTGACGACCATTGACGGCACCAATGGTATCCGGATCGAGGGCGTGCAGTCGGTCAACGCCAATGTCGGACAGACCGTCGCCTTCGTGGGCGATGTGAATGGCGATGGCTTCGACGAGGTCGCCATCGATACCGATTTCAGCGAGCCGGGAATCTATGACGTCACCGCCATCGTGTTCGGGCGCGACGTCTCCAGTCAGGCCCAGGTCGGCGACGCCGGAGCAAACAATTTCACCGGCGACGGCAACGACAACATCCTGATTGGCGCCCAGGGCAACGACACCCTGTCCGGGCTGGGCGGCAATGACGTCCTGAAGGGCGCGCTGGACAATGACAGCCTGGAAGGTGGCGACGGCGACGATCTGCTGGACGGCGGCGCGGGCAATGACACGCTGATCGGCGGTTCGGGTGCGGACACCCTGAATCCGGGTTCGAACGACGGCAGCGGCGATTTCATACAGGCCGGTGCGGACAACAACCTGATCATCTTCGACGCGCCGGGCAGCGGCTTCTTCATCGTCGACTACTCCGATCAGGTCTCCGGCATCACTGCAAACATCGGCAACCTGGGCGGCACGGTCACCAAGGTCGGCGGCACCGACACGCTGGAAGGCGTCAACCTGATCGATGGCATCATCGGCGGCCTGCAGATCAGCGGCGGTTCCGGCGCGGACAATGTCACCGTCGATCTGATCGACACCAACGAGTTCGTGCAGTTCCGCGGCGGCGCCGGCAATGACACCTTCACCGGCGGCGGCGGTTTCGACCGGCTCGACTATGTCGGCGCATCGACGGGCGTGACCGTCGATATCGGCGCGGGCATCACATCCGACGACGGCAATGGCGGCGTAGACAGCTTCTCGGCCATCGACGAACTGCGCGGCTCGGACAATGATGACAGCCTTCTGGGCTCGGCCGGTAATGATCGCTTCATCACTCGTGAGGGCAATGACACGGTCGATGGCGCTGGCGGTTTCGATCTGCTGCGCTACGACCGCGCCAGCGTCGAATTCGTCGATGTCGATCTTTCCATCGGGACCGCTGCCGTGCAGCAGAACGGTCAGGCCTTCACCGATGTGATCTCGAACATCGAGGCCGTCCGGGGCAGCCGCACCGGCGCGGATACGCTGACCGGCGACGCCAACGCCAACCAGCTCGACGGCCGCGGCGGCAACGACATCATCTTCGGTGGACTGGGCGACGACACGCTGATCGGCAATGACGGCGACGACACGATCTCGACCGGCGACGGCGTGGTTTCCGCCTTCGGCGGTGACGGCACCGACCTGCTGATCATCGATTTCGGCGTTGCCGGCAACAACAACTCGATCACCATCCAGGGCACCACCGACGACATCACCCAGGCGACCGGGTTCGATCAGTTCAGCAATGCCAAGACGGTGTCGGGCTTCGAGTTCGTCAGCCTGACCGGCGCCAACGGTACCGATCTGCTGGCCGGCGGCGCGCTGGACGACACGATCGACGGCGGCAGCGGCAACGACACGCTCAATGGTGGCTCCGGCGGGGCGGATGTGCTCATCGGCGGGCTGGGCAACGATTCCATCATCGGTGTTGCAGGCGGCAGCTTCGACGGTGGCGATAACATCGACCACCTGCAGACCGACCTGTCCGGTCTGGCCGACAACATCGCGCTTGTCGCTGGCGCCGGCACGGTCACGCTGTCCGACGGCACTGACATCACGGCGTTCGAGAGCTTCAACATCGCGACCGGCACGGGCAATGACAGCTTTGACCTGTCCGGCCAGGATCAGCTCGACACGATCTCGACGGGCGCGGGCGACGACACGATCGACGCAGGCCAGGGCGCTGACGTTCTGGATGGCGGTGCGGGCACCGACCTGCTGATCATCGACTTCTCGTCCAACGGCAACAACAACTCCATCACGGTTCAGGGCACGACCACCGACATCACCCAGGCGACCGGGTTCACCCAGTTCGGCGACGACAAGACGATTGCGGGCTTCGAGCAGGTCAGCCTGACCGGCGCCGGCGGCTCTGATCTGCTGGTTGGCGGCGTGCTTGACGACACGCTGATCGGCGGCTTCAACAGCGACACGCTGCATGGCGGCCTGGGCGGCGTCGACATCATCGACGGCGGTGGCGGCAATGACGATATCACTGGCGTCGCCGGTGGTTTCTTCGACGGCGGCACCGGCAACGAAGACAAGCTGACGACCGATCTGTCTGCCCTGACCGACAACATCGTGCTGGTCGCGGGGGGCGGCACGGTCACCCTGTCCGACGGCACCGACATCACCGGATTCGAGAATTTCGATATCCTGACCGGCAGCGGCAACGACAGCTTCGATCTGTCTGGCCGCGATCTGGCGGACAATATCTCGACCGGAGCGGGCGATGACACCATCGACGCGGGCGGCGGTGTTGACAATCTGGACGGCGGCGCGGGCACCGACCTGCTGATCATCGACTTCACCGGCAACAACAACTCGATCACGATCCAGGGCACGACCGACGACATCACCCAGGCGACCGGGTTCACGCAGTTCGGCGACGACAAGACCATTGCCGGTTTCGAGCAGGTCAGCCTGACCGGTGCCAACGGCACCGACCTGTTCGCCGGCGGCGCGCTGGCCGACACGCTGAATGGCGGCGGCGGTAACGACACCATCAATGGCGGCTCCGCGGGCGCGGACGTGATCGACGGCGGTGTGGGCAACGACTCGATCATTGGTGTCGCCGGTTCCGACTTCAACGGCAATGATGGCACTGACCACCTGCAGACCGATCTGTCGGGTCTGGCCGACAACATCGTTCTGGTCGCCGGCGGCGGCACGGTCACGCTTTCGGATGGCACCGACATCACGGCGTTCGAGAGCTTCAACATCGCGACCGGCACGGGCAATGACAGCTTCGACCTGTCCGGCCAGAATGAGCAGGACACGATCTCGACGGGCGCGGGCGACGACACCATCAATGCGGGCCAGGGCGTTGACGTTCTGGACGGTGGCGCTGGCACCGACCTGCTGATCATCGATTTCTCTGCCAACGGCAACAACAACTCAATCACGATCCAGGGGACGACCGACGACATCACCCAGGCGACCGGGTTCGATCAGTTCAGCGACGAGAAGACGGTCGCCGGCTTCGAGCAGGTGGATCTGACCGGTGCCAATGGCGCCGATCTGCTGGCCGGCGGTGCGCTGGCGGATACGCTGAATGGCGGCGGCGGTGCGGATACGCTGAATGCCGGCGCTGGCGGTGACGATCTTGTCGATGGCGGCGCAGGCAATGACTCGCTGGTGGCTGGCGCAGGCCTCGACACGCTGATCGGCGGGCTGGGCAATGACACCATGACCGGCGGCGCGGACGACAACCTGTTCATCATCGCCGACGGTGATGGCAGCGATGTCATCACCGACTTCTCCGCCGGCGCCGGTCTGGCCGATGTCATCGACGTTTCGGGCATCGCGGAACTCACGGAGTTCGCGGACGTCCAGGCGCGTGCGGCGGACAACGGCACCGACACCACCATCACGCTGGACGTCGGCGATACCATCGTCCTGCAGAACGTGCTGGTGGCCGAACTCGACGCCGACGACTTCTCCTTTGCTGCGGCGACGACCCTTGCCGGCACGGCAGGCGACGACACCATTACCGGCGATGCCGGCCGGAACAACATTCAGGGCCTGGATGGAAACGACAGCCTGGACGGAGCCGGAGCAGGCGACACGATCGACGGCGGCAATGGCAACGACACCCTGATCGGTGGGCTGGGCAACGATTCGCTGATCGGCGGTGCGGATACGGATACGGCGGACTACTCGGCCGCCACGTCCGGGATCGACGCCAGCCTGGCGGTCGGAACGGCGGACGATGGCGCCAGCGGTCTGGACACCCTGACCGGGATCGAGAACCTGACCGGATCGGATTTCAACGACACGTTGACCGGCGATGCCGGCATCAACTCGCTGTCGGGCGGTCTGGGCGATGACACCTTCATCGTCACGCAGGGTCAGGACACGCTGGAAGGCAACGGCGGCTTCGATACGGTCGATTTCTCCGATCCGGGCGTGTCCCGTGTCAACTTCAACGTCTCGACCGCGGCGGCGATCGTCGACTTCGGCGGCGGCAATGTGGTCACGCAGGGCGTTCCGAACATTGCAGGCATCGTCGGATCGGGCGGCAACGACACGGTGCTGGGCAGCGGCGTCTCGATGAACGTCGATGGCGGCAATGGCAATGATTTCATCCTCGGCGGTTCGAACAACCTCAACACCCTGACCGGCGGTGCGGGCGACGACACCATCAACCCGAACGGGTCGGGCAACTTCGACAACATGGATGGCGGTGCGGGTACCGATCTCCTGCAGGTCGATTTCAGCGAGCCGAATGGTCTGGGCAATCCGACCTTCAACTTCGCCGTCACGATGACCGGTTCCACGACCGACATCACCCTGGCGACCGGCTTCACCGGTACGGGTAATGACAAGACCTTCACCAATTTCGAGAGGGCCGACCTGACCGGTGGCAACGCCAATGACGCCTTTGGCGGCGGTGCACTGGCCGACACGCTGAACGGCGGAGCTGGCAACGATACGCTGAACGCGGGCTCCGGCGGTAACGACAGCGTCAGTGGCGGCAGCGGCAATGATTCCCTGACAGCGGCGGCGGGTGACGACACGCTTCTTGGCGGTGCGGGGGCGGACATCATTACAGGTGGCGCGGGAACGGACGTCGCTTCCTTCGCGGACCTGACCGAGGGCGTGGACGCCAGCCTGCTGTCGAACTCGGCGACAGGGGCGGTTTCCGGCGATGTCGATACCCTGTCCGGCATCGAGGTGATGATCGGCAGCGGTCTGGACGACACGCTTGCCGGCGATGGCCTGGCGAATACGCTGGATGGCGGCGTTGGCGATGATCTGCTGCAGGGCGGCTTCGGAGCGGATTCGCTGATCGGTGGCGACGGCCAGGACACGGCCAGCTTTGATGACGCCGGTGCCGCCGGTGGCGCTGTTGTCGACCTGAATGCCGGGACGGCGACAGATGGCGGAGCATCCAACGATACGCTGGTCGGAATCGAGCATCTGATCGGATCGTCCAATGCGGATCAGTTGTCGGGCGATATCAACGCCAACTTCATGCAGGGCCTCGGGCTGGGAGACACGCTGGTGGGTCTGGGCGGCGCGGACAGCCTGTTCGGCGGCGATGGTGCCGACAGCATCGACGGCGGATCGGGTGCGGACAGCCTGGACGGCGGCGCCGACAATGACACCATCGATGGCGGCATCGGCGACGACGACATGTCCGGCGGGGATGGCCTCGACTCTCTTATCGGCGTCGCAGGCAATGACGTCATGTTCGGCGGTGCTGGTGATGATCTCCTATTCGGTGGCAATGATGACGACACGCTGGATGGCGGCACCGGTTCGGACAGCCTGGACGGCGGTGCTGGCATCGATACGGCCGACTTCTCCCTGAACGCCAATGGCCTGTCGATCGATCTGGCCGGCGGCACCGCGACGGATTCCCTCGCAGCTGAAGTCGATACCCTGGTCGGGATCGAGAACATCGACGGTTCGGCGCAGAACGACGTCATCGACGGCGATGCCGGCGACAATGTCCTGCGCGGCAATGCCGGCAACGACACCATCCGCGGCGGGTCGGGCGACGACACGCTGAGCGGCGGCGTCGGCGACGACCTGCTGGATGGCGAGGTCGGTTCTGTGACCGGCGACTTCGTCGACTATTCGGCGTCCGCAACGGCGGTCGACGTTGACCTCGGCCTCGACGATGCTACCGGCGAAGGCAATGACACGCTGACCAGCATCGAACATGTCATCGGCTCCAGCTTCGGCGACACGATCTTCGGTCAGGAGGCCGAAGGCAATCAGCTCTTCGGCGGTGGCGGCAATGACGTCATCTTCGGCCTTTCCGGCGATCAGACCCTTGATGGTGGGGATGGCGACGATTTCCTTGGTGGCGGGTCCGGCGCTGACAACCTCACCGGCGGTGCGGGCAACGACCAGTTCGCGTATGATTCGGTGACCGAGGCCACGTCGGTTGCGGTCAACCAGACCATCGCCGCCGCCGGTGTCGCCGTGGATCTGGTCAATGATTTCCAGGGCTCGGCGGATGCCGGCGGTGACGGATTCACCTTCCAGGAGGGTGATGGCTTCCTTGATATCGGAGCGGGCGCGGTCTTCGTGACCATCGGCGTGGACTATGACGGCACCAATTCCGGCGTTGGCAGCGGTGCGGCCTACATCTTCGACGGCACGCATCTGGTCTATGATCAGGATGTCCAGGCCGCCGGATATGAGGCCATCGCCAACACCAGCGGAGCCACTGTGGCGGAAGCCGACATCACGGTTCTGGCGGGAGGCTGATCCTGCGGGGCGCGGGTGGCCAATCGTCTGCGGCCGGGCGAAGTTTCATGCGCCGGCGCAATCCTCGTCACGCTGTCGCCCTGATCTGGTGATTCCAATGGCCGGAGTTCCGCACTAGGGTAGCGCCATGGCAAAAAAACCGTCGATCAGATCGTTGATTGCGCCGATCTGGCCGGCGACAGGGGAGCTTCTGGTTCTCAGCCTGTTCGTCAATGTCATGGCGCTGGCGGTGCCGGTCTTCGTGCTGCAGGTCTATGACCGGGTCGTCGCCAAGGCCGGGCTGACAACGCTGCAGGGCATGGCGGCCGGCGTCGCCATCGTCATCATCTTCGATTTCCTGCTCCGGCAGACGCGCAGCCGCGTGGTGCAGCGTGCCTCGCTCCGCTTCGACCTGATCTTCGGCAAGCAACTGTTCGAGAAGCTGAACCGGCTGCCGCTCAGGGTGCTCGAATCCCGTCCCGCCGCCTACTGGCAAGGCCTGTTCCGCGATTCCGACACGGTCCGCAATGCAGTCGCCGGACCGCCGGTAATCATGCTGGTCGATCTGCCCTTCGCCGTGCTGTTCCTGGGCATCATCTACATCATCGCCGAGCCGCTGGTCTGGGTCATCCTGGCGGCTGCGGGCATCTTCGTGCTGTTCGCCCTGCGTTCGGGCTTTTCAATCGGTTCGGTCTCCAACCGCGAGCGCGAGCACACGCTGCACCGCGACGGCTTCATGGCCGACATCATCGCCAACCGCACGACCATCAAGGCGCTGTCGCTGGAAAAGGCTGTCTCGCCAATGTGGGAATCGCGCCAGGTCGAGGCGATCGAGGGGGCGATGGACCGGGGCCGGGTGACCGACACCTATGGCAATATCGGCGTCAGCCTGACGGTCTCCACGACCATCGCCATCACGACGGTCGGCGCGCTGGCGATCATCGACCAGCAGATCTCCATCGGTTCGCTGGTGGCGACGAACATGCTGGCCAGCCGTATCGTCGGCCCCTTCGCGCAGCTGGTCAGCCAGTGGCGCAACATGGTCATGGCGCGGCAGTCGGGCAAGCGCCTGGCCGAGGTGCTGGCCATGCCCGACGACTACCGGGAAGCGGCAATGCAACTGCCCCGCCCCGAAGGCGCGGTCACGGTCGAGAACGTGACCTTCACCTTCGATCCCGAGGCGGAGCCGGTGCTGAAGGATATTCGCATACGTATTCCGGCGACCGGCATTCATGCCATTGTCGGACCGAACGGGTCGGGCAAGACCACGCTGCTGAAACTGATCCAGGGGCTCTACCCGCCCGTGAAGGGCCGCGTGCTGCTGGATGGCGCCGACATCAGCCAGTTCACCGTCACGCAGATGGCCAACTGGATCGGCTACGTGCCGCAGGAGAACGTGCTGCTGGCCGGGACCATCCGAGAGAACCTGGCCCGGGGCCGCGACGATGTCGATGACGACGACATCCTGCAGGCGGCGAAGGCCGTGGGTGCGCATGAGTTCATCATCGATCTCGCCGATGGCTATGACACCGTTGTCGGCGAGGGCGGCCGGACGCTGTCCGGCGGACAGCGGCAGCGGCTGGCCATCGCCCGCGCGCTGATCGGCGACCCGGCTGTGCTGCTGATGGACGAGCCCTCGGCCAGTCTGGACCGTCAGGCCGAGGAACAATTGCGTGACCAGCTTCGTATCCTGGCGCAGGATCGCACGGTTATCATCGTCTCCCACAGCGCCACGCTGTTGAGTGTCTGCAGCAACATCATCGTCATGGACCGTGGCATCGTCACCCGCGGCGGTCCGGCGAAGGAGATGCTGCCGACGCTGTTCCGACGGCCATCGGCCCCGCCGCCGGTCACGTCGCCGCAACAGGCGAAGACCGAAGCTGCGTCAGTCGAGGGGGCGAAATCCGAGGAGCCCGCCGCCAGCGGGGAAGCCGCCGAATGACATCGAACGAACGCATCGCAATGCTGGAACGCAAGGCCAGGGCACGCGGCTGGCGTTTCTTTTCGCTGCTGATCATCCTGCTGCTGTCGGGCTTCGCGGCCTGGGCGGCCACGGCCAAGCTGGACGAGGTCGCCGTCGCGCCGGGCGAGGTGAAGCCGCAGGGCAACGTCAAGACGATCCAGCATCTGGAAGGCGGCATCGTCGAGAGCATCAAGGTGCGCGAGGGTGACATCGTCGAAGAGGGCCAGCCGCTGCTGCAGATCGGCTTGGCGCCCAGTCAGGCCAACCGGGAAGAACTGCTCTACCGCATCGACGGGCTGCAGCTCAAGATCGCGCGGTTCCGGGCGCTGGCCACGGACACCGAGCTGGCGTTCCCCGAAGGTGCAGCGGAGCGCCACCCCGAACTGGTGAGCACCGAGCGGGACGCCTACGAGAGCCGCGTGCGTCAGTACCGGTCCCAGCAGAGCGTGCTGCGCAGCCAGTTGCGCCAGCGTCAGGCCGAACTGGCCGAACTGAACTCCAAGCGCCGGGCGCTGGACGGCAATCTGGCCGTGCGCCGGGAGAAGCTGAAGATTTCCGCCGGCCTGCTGGAGAAGCAACTGACGCCGAAGATCGAGCACCTGGAGCTGGAATCGGAGGTTCAGGATCTCGAGGGCAAGCTGGACACCACCATCAAGGCGATCCCGCGCGTGAACGCCTCGATCGCCGAGGCGCGCGAGCGGTTGAAGGAGGAGGAACTCCGCTTCCAGTCGGAGGCCTCGGAGGAACTGGCCAAGAACGAGCAGGAGATCGGCCGGCTCCGGGAGCTGCTGTCGGAAGCCACGGACCAGCAATTGCGAGCCACGATCCGCAGTCCCATCGCCGGTGTGGTCAAGAACAACCAGGCCAACACCATCGGCGGCGTAGTCCGGCCGGGCGAGCCGATCATGGAGATCGTGCCGCTGGACGAGACGCTGGTGATCGAGGCGCGCCTGAACCCGGTCGACCGCGGCTATGTCGAGGTCGGCCAGAAGGCCCAGGTGAAGATCACTGCCTATGATTTCTTCCAGTACGGCGCGCTGGACGGCCGCGTGATCCAGATCGGCGCCGACGCCAACCGCCTGCCGGATGGCGAGCCCTATTTCGAGGTTGTCGTCGAGACTTCGTCCAGCTTCACCGACAAGTCCGGTGCGGTGTTGCCGATCACGCCGGGCATGCAGGCCGCAGTCGATATCCACACCGGCGAACGCTCGGTAATGACCTATCTGCTGAAACCGTTCCTGCGGCTGAAGCAGGAAGGTTTCCGCGAACGCTGATCGCCCGCTATGCTCTCCCCCGCAACTGCCTGGGGAGGACATGATGCAGAGCTGGCGCATTGGCGACGTCAAGGTCACGAAGATCGTCGAAATGGAGGTGCCGGGCGGCACCCGCTTCATCCTGCCGGATGCGACGAAGGAAGCCTGCCTGCCTATCGAGTGGATGATGCCGCACTTCATGACGCCCGAGGGACGGCTGGTGATGTCGATCCACGCGCTGGTGATCGAGACGCCGGACCGCCGCATCGTCGTCGATACCTGCATCGGCAACGACAAGAAGCGGCGCATTCCCGCCTGGACCGATCTCAGCCTGCCCTTTCTGGAGGACATGGAGAAGGCCGGCTATCCGGTCGACAGCATCGACACGGTGATGTGCACGCATCTGCATGTGGATCACGTCGGCTGGAACACGCGGCTGGTTGACGGCAAGTGGCAACCGACCTTCCAGAATGCCCGTTACCTGATGGCCGAGCCGGAGTTCACCTACTGGCGGGATCAGGACACGGACGAGGATTCGCAGGTGATCTTCGGCGATTCGGTGCAGCCGGTCTTCGATGCCGGCCTTGTCGACATGGTCGGGACCACGCATCAGATCTGCCCGGAGGTGAAGCTGCTGCCGACTCACGGCCATACGCCGGGCCATGTCAGCGTGCTGATCGAATCGAAGGGCGAGAAGGGCATGATCACCGGCGATTTCGTCCATCACCCCTGCCAGATGGCCCGTATCGACTGGTGCAGCTCGGCCGACTACGACCGGGAGGCGGCGATGGAAACCCGCCGCCGCGTCTTCGACGAGTTCGCCGAGACTCCGACACTGATCATCGGCACCCATTTCGCGGGCGCCACGGCGGGCTACCTGAAACGCGACGGCGACGCCTACCGGCTCGAAGTCTAGGTCAATCCGGAGCCACGCCGCATTTCCATGTGGTCCTCGGGCCTGACCCGAGGACCTGTGAACGGATGCTGGCGGCAGACGCAGCATCGCGGACCCTCGGGTCAGGCCCGAGGGCTGCAGGATGGGTTAGATTCTCCGATCGGCAACCGGCGTAACACGCCGGTGTCAGCTGCCGAGCGTCTGCGCCCAGTCGATGATGCGGCGGGACAGGGGCTCGGTCTGCGTGGGCTCGACGATATCGCCGGCAATGACGTGATGGCCGGCGTCGGTGGTGCCGGCGACGTCGATCCATTGCTTCGGCCCGCCCCAGCGGTCGAAGATCTTGCGTGTGTCGGACGGCTTCACGACCTGGTCGTCGGGTGCGTGCAGCACCAGCAGCGGCGTCCGCGCCTTCGTGAAATCCAGGGCGCGGACGTGGCGGACCAGCGCGATCATGGGCAGCAGCGCCACCATCGGATACCGCGTCGTCCAGGCGTGATCGTGCACAGGGTTGCCGTCGGTGAAGTCCCGCTCCTTCCCCAGCAGCAGGGGAACGAAACGGCGCGCCCAGGGCAGGGCCAGGATGTCCGCGCCGCCGGCCTGAACGCCGAAATTCGGTGAGATGAACACCATCCCGGCGACGTCCCGGCCTTCGCCTTCCCGCAGGGCCATGAACGCCGTCGCGGTTGCTCCGGTCGAGGTGGCGATCACCAGCACTCTCTCGCCGATGCGGCGGCCGACCTCGATCGCCTCGGCGGCGTCGGTCAGCCAGTCGTTCACATGCGCCTCTGTCATGGCCTCGCCGGTGCGGCCGTGGCCTGCAAGGCGCGTGTAGAACTGGTTGGCGTCCAGCGCTTTGGCAACAAGATCGGGCAGGGGGCGGACTTCGGGTTTGGCGGCGGAGAAGCCGTGCACATAGACCACGGCCCATGCGGTGCGGGCCTTCGCCGCCGGATCGCGCCAGATGATCTCCTTCTCCAGACCCGGGCGGATGTCGGTGAATCGGGCTTCGGACGCTGCCAGCGCGGCGTCGAGGTCGTCGCCAAGCGCCGAGCTGTCGAACCCGGCGAACGGACGTACGCGTTCCCTCGGTCCCAGAAGGAACAGGGCGGCCAGTACGGCGGCGATGATCAGGATGGTCAGCAACATTCTCCTGCAGTCTTTACCACACTGACACCCGGGATGGGCCATCATCGGCGCGCCATTGCGGGCCGGCTCTTCAGTGATCCGGGGCGGCACCATGGGCGTAGCCCTGACAACCGAGGTTTCCGGCGACGACATGAGATTTCGATTTCCCACCCTGATCGGTGCGTTCCTGCTCGCCACGCTGTCTCCGGTATCGGGACAGCCCTTCGATCCCGTGCGCGCCTATGGCGACGGCATGGAGTTCGAGGTGCTGCGCGATGGCAGTCCGGTCGGCCGTCACACGGTCCGGTTCAGCCGGGACGGTGAGGACCTGATCGTCGATGTCGACATGAAGGTGGCGATCTCGATCCTCGGCATCACCGTCTACCGCTTCGGCTACCGGTCCGAGGCGATCTGGCGGGACGGGCTGATGCAGCGGCTTGACGCCTTCATCGATGACGACGGGAAGAGGAAGCGGATCGAGGCCGTGTCCGATGGCGACGCCGTGACGGTCGAGGGGCCGAATGGCGCGCATCAGGGCGGGGCCGAGGTGCTGCCCACCAACCACTGGAACCCGGCGGTGCAGGGGCGGGACCGCGTGCTCAACACCCTGACCGGACGTATCGCCAGCGTGGCCATCACCGCCGAGGGATCCGACGAGATCGAAACGAACCGCGGCCGGGTTCGGGCGACACGGTTTGCATATTCCGGCGATCTGCACGATATCCATGTCTGGTACGACGATCAGGGGCGCTGGGTGCAGATGCGTTTCATCGACAAGCAGGGCGGCACCATGGAGTACCGCTGCGTCCGTTGCGGGCGTGCGGAGCCGGCATCCGAATGAGCGGCGTTGTCTGGATCACCGGGGCAAGTACAGGCCTGGGCCGGGCCACCGCGCTGGAATTCGCGCGGCGGGGCTGGCGCGTGGCGGTCACCGCACGCCGGGCCGAACTGCTGGATGAACTGGCGCTGGAGGCATCCGGCCTGCTGGGCGACATCACGGCCTATCCGGGCGATGTCACCGATCCCGCGCGCGTCGCCGAAATCGTCAGCGGGATCGAGAGCAATCTCGGGGCGATCTCCTCGGTGGTGCTCAGCGCCGGCTCATTCTGGCCGATGACCGCACAGGATTTCCGCGCCGAAGTGCTGCGCAAGACCTTCGAGCTGAATGTCATGGGCACCGCGCATCCACTGGAACAGCTGCTGCCGCGCATGATCCGGCGGGGCGCGGGCAAGATCTATGTCGTCTCCTCGGTGTCGGGTTACCGGGGCCTGCCGACCGCATCGTCCTATGGCATGACCAAGGCCGGTCTGATCAACATGTGTGAGGCGCTGCACAATGAGGTCAAGCCGCTGGGCGTCACTGTCGGCGTGGTGAACCCGGGCTTCGTGGAGACGCCGCTGACCGACCGCAACCAGTTCGCCATGCCCTTCCTGATGCGGGCCGACGCTGCCGCTTCGGCGCTGGTTGATGGCGTCCTGAATGGCGGATTTGAAATCTGTTTCCCGCGCCGTTTCGTATGGCTGATGAAACTCGCGAGGATTCTGCCTTATGGCCTCTATTTCCCGCTTGTCCGATGGGCAACGCGAAGCCGCTCCGATTGACCGCTTCGTCGACTATTTCGAGAATCTGACCCACGAGGACGTGGCGCAGATCGGCCGCTATTACACCGAGGACGTTCACTTCGTTGACCCGTTCAGCGACTTTCGTGGCCTGGCTGTTCTGGCCGGAATCTTCGAAGGCATGTTCACGAAGATGCGGGACTACCGGCTGACCGTGCACGAGTACGGCATGATCGGTCCGGACACCGGTTTCATCCGCTGGACCATGTCCGGCTATGTGAAGGCGCTCGGCAAGGATGTCTGGGAAGTCGAGGGCGTCAGCCTGGTGCGCTTCGCCGAGGATGGCCGGGTGCGCGAACACATCGATTACTGGGACGCCGCCAGCCAGATGTACGAACGTCTGCCGGTGATCGGCTGGGTGCTGCGCAGGATCCGGAGGAAACTAGCGCAGCACTGACTGACGGCAGTTACTTCTTCGATTTGCCCGCCACTGCCGGGCTGAGGCCGGTCGGATCGACCAGCATCCCGTGGACCTGCATGTTGTGGCTGTGCGCCACGTGGTGCAGGGCGAAGGCGGTCTGCATGGCGTTGTGGCGTCCGGCGCAGTCCTGTGCGGCGTTGACCGCCTCCTTGGCCAGCTTGAGTGCGAACAGCGGCTTCTGCGCGATCTTCTCGGCCATCCCAAGGGCGAAGTCATCTAGCTCGGCGCGTGGCACGATGTGGTTGATCATGCCCAGCTTTTCGACCTGTTCCGCCGTCAGCCAGTCGGCGGTGAACAGCATCTCCTTGGCCTTGCGGTGGCCGACCTCCCACGGGTGGGCGAAATATTCGACCCCGCCGACGCCCATGGCCACGGTGTTGTCCAGGAACATGGCGTCATCGGCGGCGATGATGATGTCGCAGGGCTAGATCAGCATCAGCCCGCCGGCGATCACTTTGCCATGGACAACGGCGATCGTCGGCTTGGGTATGTTCCGCCAGCGTTCGGAGAAGCCGATGTAGATTTCCCGCTCGCGGGCCATCTGCGCCTCGGCCCCGGCGCAGTGCCAGCCGCACCAGGTGCCGACTGTCTCGAAGCTGTCCATGTTGTCGTAGGAACCGGCCTCGCGCAGATCGTGGCCGGAGGAGAAATGCGGCCCGTTGCCGGCCAGCATGATCACCTTCACCGCGTCATCCTGCGCCGCCTGGTCGAATGCCGCATTCAGCTCATAGAGCAGCTTCGTGTCCTGGGCGTTGCGGGTGTCGGGCCGGTTCAGGACGATCCGCGCGACATGATCGGCCGGCCGCTCGTAGAGCAGCGTCTCGAACTCGCTCACGGTCCTTACCCCTGCTCGAAAGCGATGATGGTGCCGTTTGCGTCGGCCGGATGCACCACGACCACGCCGTCGATGCCCCGCTCCGTCTTGACGCCATTGCCGGCCAGCAGCCGCTCGGTCGCATCGACGTCACTGACCGTGAAGGTCGCGGCGGCCAGGAAGCTGTCGCCGCGGCCGATCTCGTCGGCGATCCGGGGGAACATCACGTTCAGATGATCCGGCGTCACGAAGATCAGCGCGTGATTGCCGGTGAAGACCGTCAGCGTGTCATCGGTCAGGACCGTGCAGCCGGGCCCCAGCAGGCGCTGCCAGCCCTCGGCCAGCGCCTCCGGCTTCTCGACGACCGCGGTCACCGAGCGCACCGACATCACCCCGTTGGCATGGCTCAGCCAGGCCGGTTCGCCGCGGGTTATTTCCGGCGTCTCGTGATAGCAGATGAAGCCGTGGATGCCCGGCGTCGTCGCCTGATCCTCGAAATGGACAAGTCGGAAGCGCGGCTCGACCTCGCCTTCGGGCAGTTCCAGCGGACGGTGCAGATCGATCGGGCCGCGATGGGCGATGCCGCTGTCTTTCAGCGCCGCCGAAGTCGCGTCGACGTCGCGAACCCCGAAGGCCAGGCGGTCCAGCCCTTCGCCGCCATCCTCCATCCGGCTCATCAGCCCGCGGTCGGGCAGCGTCGGGTCGACGATGCCGATCAGCTCGACATAGTCGTCCGGGAACATGATGCAGTAGTTGCCTGTGGCCAGGTCGCGATGCCGGCCGCGCGGCGTGCAGGTGAAGCCCAGCCGGCCCCATGTCTCCCGCGCGCCTTCCAGATCCTGTACCGCCACGACCAGATGGTCGAAGCCTTCGATACCGTGGCTCATTCCCCCCTCCCCCAGTGGTTCAGTCGCCTTCGAATTCACACAGCGTCATGATGCTCAGACCCATCTTCTGCAGCCGCTCGCGGCCGCCAAGGTCCGGCAGGTCGACGATGAAGCAGCAGCCGACGACAGTGCCGCCGGCCCGTCGGATCAGGTTCACCGCCGCCGCCATCGTGCCGCCGGTAGCAAGCAGGTCATCGACGACAAGGACATTCTCCCCATTCCGTATGGCGTCGTCATGTATTTCGACCGTGTCGGTGCCGTATTCCAGCTCATACTCTTCTGCAATGGTCGCACCGGGCAGCTTGCCCTTCTTCCGCACCGGCACGAAACCGGTCGAGAGCTGGTGCGCCACCGCGCCGCCAAGGACGAATCCGCGCGCCTCGACGCCGGCAACCTTGTCGATGCGCACGCCGGCATAGGGCTGCACCATCAGGTCGATGGCGGTGCGGAAGCCGCGGGCGTCGCCCCAGAGCGTGGTGACATCGCGGAACTGGATGCCCGGCTTCGGATAGTCGGGAATCGTGCGGATCCTGTCTCTGATCTCGTCCATCACGGCCTCCCTCAGCCCAGAACCCGGCCGGCCACGGCGTCGAGTTTCGCCGCCAGCTCGGCATCGCGGATATCGGGCGCGGTCATGACGGCGACTTCGAGCGCCCGGTCGCACCCGACGGCGCAGAGGTCGCGCTTGCCGGCCAGCTTCGGCGCGACGGCGGCGACCAGGCGCTGCGCCTTCTCGGCGTTGCCGGTCAGCACGGCGATGACCTGCGCCACGTCGACGTGGTCATGATCCTCGTGCCAGCAGTCATAGTCCGTGACCATGGCGACGGTCGCGTAGCAGATCTCCGCCTCGCGGGCGAGCTTCGCCTCCGGCATGTTGGTCATGCCGATCACCGAACAGCCCCAGTCACGGTACAGGTAGCTCTCGGCGCGGGTGGAGAACTGCGGGCCCTCCATGGTCAGATAGGTACCGCCGCGCACATGCTCGATGCCGATCTCGGTGGCCGCAGCATCCAGCGCGTCGCCCAGGCGGGAGCAGACCGGATCGGCCATGGACACATGCGCGACCAGCCCGCTGCCGAAGAAGCTCTTCTCCCGCGCGAAGGTCCGGTCGATGAACTGGTCGACGATGACGAAGGTTCCGGGCGCCAGTTCCTCGCGGAAGGAGCCGCAGGCGGAGACCGAGATGATGTCGGTGACGCCGGCGCGCTTCATGCAGTCGATATTGGCGCGGTAGTTGATGCCTGTCGGGCTGACCCGGTGGCCGCGTCCGTGGCGCGGCATAAACACCATCTGCATCCCGTCCAGCTTGCCGAACAGCAGCTCGTCCGACGGTTCGCCGAACGGGCTCTCGATGCGCCGCCACTCGGTGTCCGTGAGGCCTTCCATGCCGTAGAGGCCGCTGCCCCCGATTACTCCGATGACCGTATCCGCCATGCGTCCAGGTTCTCCCTGTTCTTGGTTCAGCGCCTGAGACGCTTGGGTACACCGACCAGCCGCTCATAGGCGAGCGAAAGAATGCCGACCGCGATCGTATAGAGCAGGATGCGCGGTACAATGGCGAGGATCAGGTCCAGGAACATGGCGTCCGATGTCCGCTGCGACGCCAGCACCGTCTCCGGCGTGTCGAAGATGGCCGCCAGCGCGCCGGCCGGGATGCTGGCGATCAGATAGGACAGCACCAGCTTCAGACCATTGCCGCGCGTCGCGACCGCCGAATCCGGGAAGCTCATGGGTAGGCCCACCGCGGCCGAGGGCAACACCAGAAAGAACCGCGCCACCAGGAAGCCGAGGATGATGGCGACAGAGCCCCAGGAGACCACGGCAGGGCCATAGACGGACAGCAGCCCGCCGGGATCGAAACCCTCCCGCACCAGCCAGAGGATCGGACCGCCCAGCAGTGGGCCGTATAGCGCGCTGGCGAACAGGCCGATGGCGTAGCCGAGCCCGTAGAGCACCGCCGCCGCCTTCAGATAGGACCACTCCGCCGAACCGAGGGAATAGATCACCCGGGCACGCGGATTGTCCGCGCCCATCAGGATCATCCGGTGCCAGGCGGTCACGACGGGGATGATCGCGACCATGCCGATCAGGGTGAACAGGAAGGCGGCGACCTGCGGGCCGCTGTAGGGCGTCAGTTCCACCGCGCCCCAGGCTGCGGCGGCGGTCAGCGCGAAAGGCCGCCACATCAGCATCAGGAACACGTCCAGGTGCCGCATGAAGATCAGCCATGAGCGGGAAACCAGCCCGTAGACGGTGACGTGGTCACGGACCTCCACCTCATCGACGCGGGGCGGCAGCAGCACCGGCGTCCGGTCCTCCGCGCCCAGCTCGATTCTGGGCGGCGGCCGTTTCGCAATGTCCTTGTCGGAACTCATGGCGCCCGAAGGTAGAGCAAAAAAAGGGCCGCGGCGATAACCGCGGCCCCTTCATTCAGGCTGTGGGGTGGCTCAGTGCAGCCGGCCCCAGATCTGCTTCTTGGCCAGATAGAGCAGGACCGAGAGGAAGATCAGGAACAGGATGACCTTCACGCCCATCTGCTTGCGCTCTTCCATCTTCGGTTCGGCTGCCCAGGCCAGGAAGGCGACGACGTCCTTGGCCATCTGGTCGACCGTCGCCGGTGTGCCGTCGACATACTCGACCTGGTCATCGCTCAGCGGCGCCGGCATGGCGATGATACCGCCCGGGAAGTACGGGTTGTAGTTGCCGCCCGATTCCAGCTTCTTGGCCATCTCCTCGTCCGGCTGCTCGTTGTAGCCGGTCAGCAGCGAATAGATGTAGTCGTCGCCATGCGGGCGCGCCTTGGACATCAGCGACAGGTCCGGCGGCGCAATGCCGAAGCCGGCGGCCGCGGCCTTGGCGTTCGGGAACGGCGACGGGTAGTAGTCGAACAGCTTCGCCGGCCGCTCGAACATCTCGCCATCATTGTTCGGCCCGTCGGTCACGGTCTTCTCGGCCGCGATCGCCTTGGCCTGTTCCTCGGAGAAGCCGATCTCCGTCAGGTTGCGGAAGGCGATGTACTTAAGGCTGTGGCAGGAAGCGCAGGCCTCGTCGAAGACCTGGTAGCCCCGCTGCACGGCGGCGCGGTCATAGGTGCCGAAGGGGCCCGCATGGGACCAGTCGGCATGCTTCAGTTCCTTGGCGTCGCCGGCCGCCTGCGCAGCGCCGATGCCGAGGCCCAGGGCGGCGATCGTCGCCGCCAGCGTTTTCACAAGACGGTTCGCCATGTCACGCTTTCTCCTTGCTCGCGGCCGCAGCGCCGGCTTCCGCTGTTCCACCGCCGCCTGTCACCGCCTCGGCGATCGAGGTTGGCAGGGGCTTCGGTTTCTCGAACCAGCCCAGCAGGGGCATGATGATCAGGAAGTGGATGAAGTAGTAGGCAGTGGCCACGCGGGCGACGAACAGGGCGATGCCCTCGGCCGGCAGCGCGCCGCAATAGCCCAGGACCACCGCATCGACGGCGAAGATCCAGAAGAACAGCTTGTACTGCGGGCGGAAGGCCGCCGACTTCACCTTCGAACGATCCAGCCAGGGCAGGATGAACAGCACGGCGATCGCCGCGAACATCGCGATCACGCCCAGCAGCTTGTCCGGCACCGAACGCAGGATCGCGTAGAAGGGCAGGAAGTACCATTCGGGCACGATATGCGCCGGGGTCACCAGCGGATCAGCCGGGATGTAGTTGTCCGGATGGCCCAGATAGTTCGGCGCGAAGAACACGAAGAACGCGAACAGGATGCCGAACAGGGCGAAGCCGAGGCCGTCCTTGACCGTGAAATACGGGTGGAACGGGATGGTGTCGGCCGGACCCTTGATGTCGATGCCCAGCGGGTTGGTCGAGGTCTTCTGGTGCAGCGCGACCAGGTGCAGGAACACCAGGCCAAACAGCACGAAGGGCAGCAGGTAATGCAGGCTGAAGAACCGGTTCAGGGTCGCGTTGTCGACCGCGAAGCCGCCCCACAGCCAGGTCACGATGCTCTCGCCGACGACCGGGATGGCGCTGAACAGGTTGGTGATCACGGTGGCGCCCCAGAAGGACATCTGGCCCCAGGGCAGCACATAGCCCATGAAGGCGGTGGCCATCATGATCAGCAGGATCACGACGCCAATCATCCAGATCATCTCGCGCGGGGCCTTGTACGATCCGTAGTACAGGCCGCGGAAGATGTGCAGGTAGACGGCGATGAAGAACATCGACGCGCCGTTGGCGTGCATGTAGCGCAGCAGCCAGCCGAAGTTCACGTCGCGCATGATGTGCTCGACCGAGCCGAAGGCCAGGTCGATATGCGGCGTGTAGTGCATGGCCAGCACGATGCCGGTCAGGATCTGCACCACCAGCACGACGCCCAGGATGGAGCCGAACTGATAGGCGAAGTTCAGATTGCGCGGATAGGGATGCTCGATGAAGGCATGATGCATCACCGTGAACAGCGGCAGACGGTCGTCCACCCACTTGATCACCGAGTTGTTGGTCTGGAATGACATCTTCTTTTCCTCAGCCGATCAGGATCTGGGTCTCGGAGACGAACTCGTAGGGCGGCACCTCGAGATTCAGGGGCGCCGGGCCCTTCCGGATACGGCCGGAGGCGTCGTAGTGCGAACCGTGGCAGGGGCAGAACCAGCCCTCGTAGTCGCCCTGTTCGGACTTCGGAATGCAGCCCAGATGGGTGCAGGCGGCCAGCACGACGAGGAACTCCTCGTGGCCTTCCTTGGTGCGCTCGGCGTCCGTCTGCGGATCCGGCAGGCTGCCGACGTCCACGGCGCGTTCGGTGGCGAGCTCTTCCTCGGTGCGGCGGCGGATGAACACCGGCTTCTTCTGCCAGATCACCGTGATGGTCTGGCCCGGCTGTACGCCGGAGACGTCGACCTCGGTGGTCGACAGCGCCAGCACCTCGGCCGAGGGGTTCATCTGATCGACGAACGGCCACACCAGTCCCACGGCCCCCACACCGCCGGCCGCGGCGGCTGCGATAATCAGGAAGTCCCTGCGGGGACCCTCGCCATGTGCTTCGCTCATGCGCTCACACCTTCTTCAGCAAATTATTGGCAGGCGTGGAACAGGCGCACGAATCCCGTGCTCGCCCCAACCCGATCTTGCGCTTAGAAATCACGCTTGTGAGGCCAAGTCCAGTTGACCCGGAAGCTTGCGACAGTGGGACGCATCGCGCGCGAGGGCGGGCAAACAGGGGCTAAGAGCACAGAAACGAAGGAAGTATTCGGCCCATGCGACTGGCGCTGTTTCAGCCTGATATTCCGCAGAACCTCGGCGGCGCGATCCGCCTCGCCGCCTGCCTCGGCGTGCCGCTGGATGTGATTCGCCCGGCGGCCTTCCCGCTGGGCGCGGAGGACGTGCGGCGCGCGGCCATGGATTACGCCGCGCTGGCCGATACCGTCGTGCATGACGGCTGGTCCGGTTTCCGGGCCGCGCAGGCCGGACGGCGGCTGGTGCTGCTGACCACAGCGGGGGCGACTGGCCTGCACGAGTTCCATTTCCGTGAAGACGATGTGCTGCTGATGGGCCGCGAAAGCGCCGGCGTGCCGCGTGACGTTCATGACCAGGCCGATGCGCGCATCCGCATCCCGACTGCGCCGGGTGCGCGCTCTCTCAACGTGGTCGCCGCCGCCGCCATCGCACTGGGCGAAGCCTTGCGGCAGACCGGCGGATGGCGGTTCTGAACCGGTTTGACCTCGGCTGGCGAACCTGCCACAGACCGGAAGCAACATGACCGAAACGGACGGATGGCGACGACCATGACCGACGACGAGAAGAAGCAGAAGGCGCGCGCGTGGTTCGAGGAACTGCGCGACCGGATCTGCACCGCCTTCGAGGCGATCGAGAACGAGCACGAGGGGCCGCTGTCCGACCTGCCGGCCGGCCGGTTCGAACGCACCGCCTGGGACCGTCCGGGCGGCGGCGGCGGGGTGATGTCGGTGATGCGGGGCCGGGTCTTCGAGAAGGTCGGCGTCAATGTCTCGACCGTCGAGGGCACGTTCTCCGACGATTTTGTCGGCCAGATCCGCGGCGCGAAGGAGTCGGAGGGGCGTTTCTGGGCCTCGGGCATCTCGCTGGTCGCCCACATGCGCTCGCCGCTGGTGCCGGCGGTGCACATGAACACGCGCCACATCCGGACCTCGGTCGGCTGGTTCGGCGGCGGCGCCGATCTCACGCCCATGTATCGCGACGAGGAAGACACCGAAACCTTCCACGCGGCGCTGAAGGGCGCCTGCGATGCGCACGACCCGGACTATTATCCGAAGTTCAAGAAGTGGTGCGACGAGTATTTCTTCCTGCCGCACCGTGACGAGCCGCGCGGCGTGGGCGGGATATTCTACGACCACCACGACACCGGAAGCTGGGACGCGGATTTCGCCTTCACGCAGGATGTCGGCAAGGCCTTCCTGGACGTCTACCCGCGCATCGTGCGCCGCCACAAGGACCGCGAATGGACGCCCGAACAGCGCGAGCATCAGCTTGTCCGCCGGGGGCGCTATGTCGAGTTCAACCTGATCCACGACCGCGGCACGACCTTCGGCCTGAAGACCGGCGGCAATACCGAGGCGATCCTCATGTCACTGCCGCCGGAAGTGAAATGGCCTTAAGGAAACTGCACTGAATCAGCACCTTACCCTCGGGCTTGTCCCGAGGGTCCATCGGGCGTTTGAGCAGATTGGATTAACTGCCGGACTGGATCCTCGGGACAAGCCCGAGGATAAGGTGGCGTAGGGTGAAGACGCTGGTTCCCGCATGGCACGGCAGATCATCGTGTGGAAATATTACCACGCATGAAAAATCATGGTTTTCCGTTACTTATAGTGCTTGACGCACGTTTTCGCGGGGCGTAGAAGCGCGCCTTCGAACGGTTCCGGGCGGACCGTCCTTTCGCGTTCGCCCTGTAAAGCGTCAAGGAAACAAGAACATGAAAACCTTTACCGCCACGCCGGCGACGATCGAGAAGAAGTGGATTCTCATCGACGCCGAGGATGTGGTTCTCGGCCGGCTGGCGGCTTTCGTCGCCAACCGCCTGCGCGGCAAGCACAAAGCCAGCTACACCCCGCACATGGATGACGGTGACAATGTCATCATCATCAACGCGGACAAGATTGCGCTGACGGGCTACAAGCGCGATGACAAGATCTACTACTGGCACACCGGCTATCCGGGCGGCATCAAGCAGCGCACCGCCCGCGAGATCCTGGAAGGCGACTATCCGACCCGGGTCGTCGAGAAGGCCGTGCAGCGGATGATCCCGAAGGGACCGCTGGGCCGTCAGCAGATGAAGAACCTGCGCATCTATGCGGGCGCCGAGCATCCGCACCAGGGCGCCCAGCCGGAAGTCATCGACTTCAAGGCCATGAACAAGAAGAACGCGAGGTAAGGACAGATGGCTGAAGAACTTCAGACGGCCGAGGAAGGCACTGTCACCGATCTGGCCGATCTCGGCCAGGCCATGGGCGTCGAGGACGCGCCGGAGCCGGTAGAGCCGCAGATCGACGAGCACGGCCGCTCCTACGCCACCGGCAAGCGCAAGGACGCCGTCGCCCGCGTGTGGGTGAAGGCCGGCGTCGGCCGCATCACCGTCAATGGCCGCGAACTGGACCGGTATTTCGCCCGTCCGGTGCTGCGCCAGATCGTGCAGCAGCCGTTCCGCATCGCCAACCGCGAGAACCAGTTCGACGTCTATGTCACGGTGACCGGCGGCGGCCTCTCGGGCCAGGCCGGCGCGGTGCGTCACGGCATCTCCAAGGCGCTGACCCTTTACGAACCCGATCTGCGCCCGGTCCTGAAGAAGGCCGGCTTCCTGACCCGCGACAGCCGCGTGGTCGAGCGCAAGAAGTACGGCCGCGCCAAGGCCCGCCGCAGCTTCCAGTTCTCGAAGCGTTAAGCCGACTCTCAAGAATCGGCGGAACCTGGGGCTGGCCACCACCGTGGCCGGCCCTTTTTCTTTGTGCCGGGGGCCTGCACCCGAGCGCCGGCTTGCGCCTGCCGCCTCGGCAGGTCATTGATGGGGCGGAACATTTCCTGAGGGACGGGCGGGCATGGCCAAGGCGGCGGCGAAGAGCGACAACCGGTCGGGTGCGGAACTGATCCTGCGCACCGCGCTGGAGATCTTCGAGCGGGAGGGCTACCACGGCACCTCGATCCGCACGATCGCCGGACGGGCCGGGATCTCGATCGCCCTGATCTACTACCACTTCAACTCCAAGGAAGAGATCCTGCGCACCCTGATGCTCAGGGTGACCAACGACCTTCATGACGCGCTGGTGGCGGCGCGGGATGGGGCGGGCGGCCGGTCCGCCGACCGGATGGCGGCGCTGGCCCGCGCCCATGTCCGATTCCATACCGAGCGCCAGGCCGAAAGCTTCGTCGGCAATACCGAACTGCGCAGCCTGGGACCCGAGGCGCTGGCCGAGGTGATGGCCGCGCGCGACGCCATCGCTGGGCTCTACAAGGACGTGATGGCCGAGGGACTGGCCGATGGCAGCTTCCATGTCGCCAGTCCGGCCGAGGCCAATCTGGCCATCCTGACGATGTGCACCGCTGTCGCCGGCTGGTACCGCAGCGGCGGCCCGCAGAGCCCGGAACAACTGGCCGAGACCTTCGCCGGCTTCACGCTGTCGCTTCTGGGCGCCGACGCCACCGCCTGAGCCGCCGACCTTTCCCGACGCCAAACCCACTTGCCACGAGGCAACCCTTGTGACATCGTACTGAACGATCGTTCAGGGGTATTCACGGGGAGAGAGACATGGCCCGCTTCGACAGGGTGATCCGCAACGGCATGGTCGTGGATGGCACGCGCACGCCGCGCTTCCGCGGCGATATCGGCATTCGCGACGGGGTGATTGCCGAGATCGGCTACATTGATCCGGCGGATGCGGATGAGGTGATCGACGCCGACGGCCTGATCGTCGCGCCGGGCTTCATCGACCTGCATACCCATTACGACGCGCAGGTCTTCTGGGACCCGTACTGCACGCTGTCGGGCTGGCACGGCATCACCTCGGCGGTGATCGGAAACTGCGGCTTCGGCTTCGCGCCGGTCGCGCCGGAGATGCGCGAGCGGGCCATGATGTCGATGACCCGGGTCGAGGCGATCCCGATGGAATCGATGAAGGCCGGCATGCCCTGGGACTGGGTGACCTTCGGGGAGTTCCTGGATTCGGTCGAACGCACGCCCAAGGCGATGAACCTGCTGCCCTATGTCCCTGTCAGCCCGATGCTGATCTGGGTGATGGGCTTCGAGCGCGCCAAGGCCGGCGAGATGCCGACGCCGGAGGAGCACCGGAAGCTGGCGGAGTTGCTGCATGAGAGCATGGACGCCGGCGGCTGCGGCTGGTCGGCCCAGCGCATGCTGCCCACCGGCCCGGCCTCGGTGCAGCGTGACTTCGACGGCACGCCGATGCCGACCGATGTGATGAACGACGAGACCTGCCGCGTCTTCGCCGAGGTGCTGCGGGAACGCAACGAGGGCTTCATGCAGATGCTGCTGGTCTCCGGCGACAACGCGAAGGACCAGGCGTTCTATGAGGAAATGGCCGAGATATCTGGCCGTCCAATGATCATGAACGTCGTGCAGGCCTTCGATCACCGGCCTGAGATTCACCGCCGCGTGCTGGCCTGGCTGAAGAGCTGCCGCGAGCGCGGCATCCGCGTGGTCGGACAGGGCCTGACCACCGACGCCGGATTCACCTTCACCTTCGAGAACTGGAACCTGTTCGACGATTCCCAGGACTGGTGCGACGCCACCACCGGCACGCTGGAGGAACGCCGTCAGAAGCTGGGCGACCCGGCCCGCCGTCAGGCGCTGAAGGACAACATGCCCCAGACCGCGACCGGGCCGCTGACCGACATCGTCATCGTCGGGCCGAAGCTGGCGAAGAACAAGCAGTGGGAAGACCACACCCTGGCGCTGGCTGGCGAGAAGATGGGCAAGCATCCGGTCGACGTCATGCTGGACATGGCGGTCGAGGAGAATCTGGAGACCGAGTTCTTCGCCGCGCCGCCGAATGGCAGCCTGGAATATCTGAAGGAGATCGTCGACGACCCCTATGTGCTGTTCGGCGTCTCGGACGGCGGGGCGCATACCAAGTTCCTCACCGCCGGACGCTATCCGACCGAGACCATCTGCAAGATCGTGCGCGACAACGGCATGATCAGCCTGGAGGAGGCGCATTGGCGGCTGTCGGCCCTGCCGGCGCAGGTGGCCGGCTTCACCGGGCGCGGTACGCTCACCCTCGGCGCACCGGCGGATATCGTGGTCTACGACTACGAGAACCTGGAAGTGCTGCCCGACGAGATCGTCCACGACCTGCCGGGCAATGAATGGCGGCGTATCCAGCGCGCGAAGGGCTATCGCTACGTGCTCGTGAACGGTCAGGTCACCATCCGCGACGACCAGCAGACCGAAACCTATTCCGGCCAGCTTCTCCGCCACGGCGGCGGCGCGCGCCCGATGGCGGTCGCCGCGGAGTAATCCGCGGCTGCAGCTCCCTCCGATCCGGGCTAACCTCTCACTGGTTGGACCGGATCGGATGGCAGGGGACAATGTCGTGACGGGAAGACTCGCTCTCGGGCTTGTTGGAATGATGTTGGTGGCGGCTCTGTCCGCGTGCCAGACCAGCAACACGGCGCCGGCCTATCCGCCGGCCTTCCAGAACCAGGCCGCCGGAGAGGCGGTTGACCGGGTCATGGGTTTCGTCGCGCGCGCGGTTGACGAGATCGCCGCCTACCACCTCACTCCAGTCGACGAAGCGGAATTGCGCAGCATCGCTGCAGCCTACCTGATTGGCGGCATGGAACGCGGAGAGAGCACCGACCAGCTCATCCGAGGCGCCGTCGGGGCGATGATGGTTTCGCTCGGCAATCAGAATGACGTCCTCGATTTTGTCCAAAAGCACAGGTCGGAGAGCGGTCAGCCTGCAGGGGTCGGCCTGTTCGAGGCGCAAAGCCCGGAAGGCGGGAGGCGTGTGGTTGCCGTGCATCCTGGTGGACCGCTGTTCGAACTCGGCGTTCGGCCGGGTTGGCAGCTGACGTCCATCGACGGTGTGCCGCGTGAGGCGTATGACGGATTCGAGCTTTTCAGTCGCCTGCGCGGCGCCGAAGGCTCCACGGTGCGTTTGGGATTTGTTGACAACAGAGGCCGCAGGCAGGAGTTCGAAGTCGCCAGGGTGGCCTTCTCGAGCATGCCGCCGGTTGTGGGGACCTGCAGCCGTCCCGCAATCGTGCGGATCTACAGCTTCAACCAGCCGGTAGTGGAACATTTCGATGATTTCATGGCCGAGTGTCCTGCGGGTGCGCAGGTCATCGATCTGCGTGGTAATTCGGGCGGGACACTGGCCTCGATGGAAGAAGCGGTCGGTATGTTCGTGGGGGACGCCCCGATATTTGCGCTCAGAACACGTGGCGACCGAAGCGTTCGCCGGTCAAACGGTGCGGTCAGGCGCCATCAGCCGCCGGCAATACTGCTCACCGACCGCTACACGGCGGCTGCGGCCGAGGTCTTCGCCGACGCTCTTCGTCGAAATGCAGGCGTCCTGATCGCGGGAGAGCGGACGCATGGATCCAACGACATCCATACCATCGAGCATATCAAGGATGGCCTGTACATGCGGTTGCTCACCGGACGCATCGAGGACCCGGATACAGGGCGTCCGCTAGGTCCGCTGACCCCGGACAAGGTCATTGTCGACGATCCGGAAACCGATCTGGATGAGGTCATGCTGGCCCTGCCGGGACTGGTCGAGCTGTCTGAGGAATAGATCTGTCCACGGCGCAGAACCGGAATTCGCCCGCCGAGGGTGCGTCGCGCCGGTCCGATGCCCTAATATCGCCGCGGGGAGACGGGAGGACGAACCGGACATGAACGAGACTGCACGCTTCGACGCCATCATCGTGGGCGCCGGGATTTCCGGCATGTACATGCTGCACCGGCTGCGGGAACTGGGGCTGAAGGTTCAGGTGCTGGAGGCCGGCGACGATGTGGGCGGGACCTGGTACTGGAACCGCTATCCCGGCGCGCGTTTCGATTCCGAAAGCTGGTCCTACGGCTACGCCTTCAGCCAGGAAATCCTGGATGAATGGGAATGGTCGGAGCATTTCTCCGGCCAGCCGGAGAATCTGCGTTACTGCCGCTTCGTCGCCGACAGGCTGGACCTGAAGCGGGATATCCGCTTCGAGACCAACGTGGTTTCAGCGCATTTCGACGAGGCCGCGAACGAATGGGCCATTGATGCGGAAGATGGCTACGCGGTCCGGGCGCAGCTGTTCATCACAGCCATTGGCCCGCTCTCGGTGCCGCAGATGCCGGTGATCGAGGGCGTCGAGGACTATCAGGGCCAGGCCTTCCATACCGCGCGCTGGCCGCATGAGCCGGTCAGCTTCGAGAACAAGCGCGTTGCGGTGATCGGCACTGGCGCGACGGGCGTGCAACTGATCCAGGAGGTCGCCAAGACCGCCGGTCACCTGACCGTGCTGCAGCGCCGCCCGAATTGGTGCGCGCCGCTGCACAACAGCCCGATCACGCCGGAAGAGCAGAAGGACATTCACGCCCGCTACGCCGAGATCTACGCCCATTGCCGCAATACCCATGGCGGCTTCATCCACGACGCCGACCCGCGCCGGCTGCTGGATACGCCCGAGGCGGAGCGCGAGGCTTTCTTCGAGAAGAAATACGCCGAGCCGGGGTTCGGCATCTGGATGGGCAACTTCCGAGACACCTTCACCAGCGAGGAAGCGAACCGCATCCTGTCCGAGTTCATCGCCAGGAAGATCCGAGAGCGGGTGAAGGATCCGGAGACGGCGGAGAAGCTGATTCCGAAGGACCACGGTTTCGGCCAGCGGCGGGTGCCGATGGAGACGAGGTATTACGAGGTCTACAATCAGGACAATGTCGACCTGATCGACATCGTGGCCGATCCGATCCGGCGCATCACGAAGACCGGCATCGAGCTCGACTCCGGCGCCCGCGATTTCGACATGATCATCTACGCCACCGGCTTCGACGCGGTCCTCGGCGGTTTCAACCGGATCGATATACGCGGCGAAGGCGGGCTGAGCCTGCGGGAGAAATGGGCGAACGGCCCGACAACCTTTCTGGGCATGCAGGTCGCGGGTTTCCCGAACATGCTGACCCTGGTCGGCCCGCAGAACGCCGCCGGCTTCGGCAACATCCCGCGCGGCATTGAGCAGAATGTCGAATGGGTGACAGGCCTGGTCCGGCACATGCGCGACAACGGCCTGACCCGCGTCGCCTCGACCGCCGAGGCCGAGGACGCCTGGCAGGACGACGTGGTCCGCGCTTCGGCGAAGATGCTGCTGTCGAAGACCGACAGCTGGTTTACCGGCATCAACCGCAATGTCGACGGCCGCGACCGGCGGGTGCATCTGCTCTATACCGCCGGCCTGCCGGCCTACCGGGAGCGGTGCGAGGAAGCCGCGGTCAACGGCTATGAGGGGATGGTGCTGAGCTGAGCTGGCGATCGCCGCCGCACGGGGCGGGCATGAGAAACTGGCGCTTGCCTTCGCCGTCAAAGACATACACCTCTGCCGGTGATGAAGCTGTCTCCGACTCTAGCCGGCGCGGGGCTCGTGGTGGTGTCCACCATGGGCTTCAGCGTCATGCACGCCATGATCCAGTATCTGGGCAAGCAGGGCCTGCATGGCTTCGAGATCGCCTTCTTCCGCAACCTGTTCGGCGTCATCGTCATCGGGCCGATGATCATGCAGCATGGCCTGTCCGTATTCCGGACGGGAAACCTGAAACTGCAGTTCGCCCGCGCCGGGGTGAACTCGGTCGCGATGCTGATGTTCTTCTATGGCATCACGACAGGTGTGGCGCTTGGTCTGGTACAGGCGCTCAGCTTCACCGCACCGCTGTTCACGTCGTTGCTGGCGGTGCTGTTCCTGGGCGAGCGGATGCGAATTCATCGCTGGACCGCGCTGATCGTCGGGTTTCTGGGCACGCTGATCATCCTCCGGCCCGGGGTGGCCGATATTCCACCAGGCGCATTGTACCTGCTGTTCGCGGCGATGATGTGGGGCATCGCCATGGTCATCATCAAGCGCCTGACCGCGACCGATTCGGCGATGACCATCTCGCTTTACATGATCCTGTTCCTGACGCCGGTTTCGGGGATCGCAGCGTCCTTCGTCTGGGTCACGCCGACCTGGGTGCAGCTGGGCTGGCTGGTTGCCATCGGCATCATCGGCACGCTCAGCCAGTTGTCCTTCACGCAGGCCTTCCGGCTTGCCGACGCGACGGCGGTTCTGCCCTTCGATTTCTCGAAGCTGATCTGGAGCGCCCTGCTCGGCTGGATCTTCTTCGCCCAGGTGCTGGACGCCTGGGTCTGGGTGGGGGCGATCCTCATCTTCTGCGGCGGCTTCTACATCGCCATGCGCGAACGTAAGGTGACGGGCAGGGAACCGGTGGTCAGGGAGCCTGCCCGCCCGGTCTGAACGTTTCGCTGGAGGGGAGGCCAGCGCTCATGACGGATTATGCAATACCCTATGCGGGCCTGAAGGTTCTGGATCTCAGCCAGGGCGTGGCCGGACCGCATGCCGGCATGCTGCTGGCGCTCTACGGCGCCGATGTCGTCAAGGTCGAGCCGCCGGCCGGCGACTGGGTGCGCCCGATCGGCGTCTCGCAGGACGGGCATTCGGCGCACAGCGTGGTCTACAGCCGGGGGAAGCGCTCCATCGCGCTCGATATCCGCTCCGAGGCAGGGCGCGAGGTCGTCATGAAACTGGCGAAGGACGCGGATGTCATGATCGAGAGCAACCGTCCCGGCGTCGCCGACCGTCTCGGCATCGGCTACGAGGCGATCCGGGCGATCAATCCTCGGGTCATCTACCTCTCGGTCAGCGGTTTCGGCCAGGAAGGGCCGTATCGCGAACGCGCCTGCACCGACACGGTGGCCCAGGCCTTCTCCGGCATGATGAGCGTCAATCGGGGCTCGGACGACGGGCCGGTGAAGTTCGGCGCGGTGATCGTCGATTCGATCACCGGGCTCTATGCCTATCAGGCTGTTGCGACCGCACTCTATGCCCGCCGCGATGCGGATGAGGGGCGGCATATCGATGTCAGCCTGATGCAGGGCGCGGCGGCGATCCTGGCGCCGAAGATCCTGGAGGCGCATCTGCAGGGCGGCACGCCCAAGGCCTTCAACCCGCCCGCAGGCAATTTCGAGACGAAGGACGGCTGGGTGGCGGTGACGCTGGTGCGCAACGAGGAGTTCCACAAGACCTGCCGCCTGATCGGCCTGCCCGAACTGGCCGAGGATCCGCGCTACCAGACCTTCTCAAGCCGCGCCGACAACCTGCCGCCGCTGATGGAGGCGCTGCGGGCGCGGTACCGCCAGAAGACCACGCAGGAATGGCTCGACCTGCTGAAGCCGGAGGGCATTCTCTGCGACAAGGTCAATGACTTCATCGACTGGCTGAACGATCCGCATGTCGCGGCGGTTGGCGCGGCGAAACCGGCGGATCAGCCCGTGCTCGGCCACAGCCCGCTGGCCCGGGTGCCCGGCGCGCTGAATGCGCCCGCGGATGTCGGCGACGCCCCGGGCATCGGCGATCAGGGCCGGGAGATTCTCGCCGGCATGGGCTACAGCGCCGACGAGATCGACGCGATGGCTGCAACAGGTGCGGTTCTGCTGAAGGAGAATGGCCAATGACCGACTTCGATCCCGCGCAGCATCGGATGTGCGAGCCCAGCTATTTCGAGGATCTGGAGATCGGCCAGACCTTCTACATCAATTCCCGGACCCAGACGGATGCGCTGTTTTCGGCTTTCCAGCTCGCCTCGGGCGACAATCATCCGATCCACTATGACGAGGAATACTGCAAGCGGCAGGGGCACCGCGGCCTGCTGGCGCACGGGCTGCAGGTGATGGCGCAGACGGCAGCGGGTGCGGGCATCTTCCCGCATGTGATCGGCGAGGCGCTGGTCGCCTTCATCGAGGCCTCGGCGAAGTTCAAGGGGCCGGTCTATGCCGGCGACACGCTCTATCCGCAGCTCGAGATCACCGAGATGAAGCCGGGCCGGACAACGGGCGTCGTCACCTGCCGCGCGACCGTGCACAATCAGGATGGCAATCTGGTGCTGGAAGGCGAGCACAAGTATTTGATCAAGCGCCGCGACGCGGGAGAACACGCATGAGCACCGTCAGCTACGACGTCGAGGGACAGGTCGCGATCATCACGCTGAACCGGCCGGACAAGCTCAACGCGCTTTCGGTCGAGCTGGGTCAGGAACTGGCGGCGGCCTGGGAGCGGTTCCAGAACGGGCCCGAACGGGCCGCGATCCTGACCGCCGCGGGCGACCGGGCCTTCTCCGTTGGCGCGGACCTGCAGGATCCGCCGGAGATCTGGCCCTTCGCGCCCGGCGTGGGCGTGCATGTGGACAAGCCCGTCGTGGCCGCGGTGAACGGGATCTGCGTCGGTGGCGCCTTCATCCTGGTGCAGTTCTGCGATCTCTGCGTCATGGCCGAGGACGCGACCTTCGTCTATCCGGAGGCCAAGATCGGCCTGTCGGGCGGGCTGATCAGCTCGCTGGCCGCGCGCATGCCGCACAAGCTGGCGATGGAGTTCATGTTGCTCGGCGAACCGATGAGCGCCCAGCGCGCCTATGAATGCGGTCTGGTCAACCAGATCACCCCGAAAGAGGAACTGATGGAAGCGGCGATGAGCTACGCCACACGGCTGGCCGGGCTGGCGCCGATGGTGCTGTCGACCATCAAGCGCCACGTCGCCGAGGTGCTGCCGAAGGGGCCGTCGGAGAAGGCCGGCATCACCCGCCGCGACCTGCAGGCGATCCGCGAGTCGTCCGATTTCCGCGAGGGCGTCGCCGCCTTCCGCGAAAAACGGCCTCCGGCGTTCAAGGGGGAGTAGCCGGCGAGGCTCAAGCCGTCACCCCGCCCTCGTGCCGGGGTCCGGTGCGGCTTCGTCGCCAATCGATGATATGACCGGATGCCGTGACAGGCCCGGCATGACGTTCAGGAGCCCGCAAGGAGGTTCGAGACCATGACCAAGGAAGTGCTGACCCATCCGGTGCTGCAGCAGATGGTGAACAAGGGCAACGTGCCGCTTTCGCTGGCGACCAGGGGAGGCGGGCTGATCTTCGTTTCCGGCCTGCCGCCGGTCAGCCTCGACACCGGACAACTGATTCAGGGGACGATCGAGGACCAGACCCGGGCCTCGCTGAACGCGATCAAGGCGGTCCTGGAGGAGAACGGTTCCTCGCTGGACAAGGTGATGAAATGCACCGTCTTCGCCGTGAACGCGGGCCAGTTCGACCGGGTGAACGCCGTCTATGCCGAGTTCTTCCCCGAAGACCCGCCGGCGCGTACCTTCGTTACCGTGGGCTCCTGGCCCTGGGCCTTCGACATCGAGATCGAAGCCGTCGCGCTGGCCTGAAACGAGGTAGAAACCCGATGATCACACCCATGCTGGCCGATTTCCTGAAGGCGCTGCGCGAGGCGGATCTGCCGATTTCGCCCGCCGAGACGCTGGAGGCGCACCGCGCCATCGACATGGTCGGCTGGGAGAACCGGGAACTGCTCAGGGATTCGCTGGCGGTCACTCTGGCGAAGTCGGAATTCGAGAAGGAGCGGTTCGACGACTGTTTCGACCGGTTCTTCGCGGTGAAGGAGTTCGACACCTCCCGCGACTCGAACTCGAACGACAACGACGAGGACGGCGATCCCGGTGAGCCGGGACAGCAGAATGACGGCGCCCAGGGGCAGGGCGGCGAGGGCGGTGGCGAAGGCGGCGAGGGCGAGGCCTCGGGCGGCGGTGGCGGTGGTGGCGCGCCGGCGGAACCGACGGCGGCCCAGCTTGGCGAATTGTCCGAACTCTCGCAGATGCTGCTGAACAATGACCGCGCCGGGCTGGAGACCCGCATGGCCGAGTCTGCCGAGAACTCCGGCGTGCGCGAGATCGTGCTGTTCACCCAGATCGGCCAGTTCACGCGCCGCATCGCCGAAGGCATGGGCCTTGAGGATCTGGACGAGGATCTGGCCGACCTGCGCGACGCGGGCATGGCCGGCGACCGTGAGGCCGAGGGGCTGGGGCAGCGGCTGAACGCCCTGCGCGGCCGCATGATGGAACGCATACGCGACTATGTGGAACAGCAACTGGCCCTGCAGGCAGCGGGCAAGAGCCGCCGCATCCGCGAGGAGCTTCTGGAGCAGGTCCGGCTGACAAACATCGAGCGCCGCGACTATCAGATGATGCAGGAACTGGTGCGCAAGATGGCCAAGAAGCTGGTCGTGCTGCATTCGCGCCGCAAGAAGAAGTCGCAGCGCGGACAACTGGATATCCGCCGCACCATGCGCAAGAACGCCGGCTATGACGGCATGATCATCGAGCCTCAGTGGCGGCGCACCAAGATCGACCGGCCGGACGTGCATGTGCTCTGCGACGTCTCCGGCTCGGTGGCCAATGTCGCCCGCTTCCTGCTGATGTTCCTCTATTCGCTGCAGGAGGTGCTGCCGAAGGTGCGGTCCTACGCCTTCGCCGGCGAACTGCACGAGGTTACCCACCAGTTCCAGACCAAGCCCATCGAGGAAGCCGTGGTCTCGATCATGGAGGACTTCGCCTACATGCCGACCGACTATGGCCGCTCGCTGATGGATTTTCGCGATATCGGGCTGGACGATGTCGATTACCGCTCGACGGTGATCATCCTGGGCGATGCGCGGTCCAACTACGCCGATCCGCGAACCGAGATCGTGCGCACGATCTATGACCGGTCAAAGCGGCTGATCTGGCTGAACCCGGAAGGCCGCTTGCAGTGGGGTACGGGCGATTCCGAGATGCTCCGCTACGCCCCGAACTGCCACCAGGTCGAGGTCTGCAATTCGCTGAAGCACCTGGAGCGCATCGTCGACCGCGTGCTGCGCGCGGCGCTGTAGTCCGCTCTACACAGCCATTTCACCGACGCGTCCTGGCTTTCGTCAGGACGCGTGGGTGCGGCTCGGGCGTCTGCAGGTCCGGTGGGGCGTGTCCGTCAGCCCAGGATCTTCGCTTTCAGGATATCGTTCACGGCCTGCGGGTTGGCCTTGCCCTTTGACGCCTTCATCACCTGACCGGTGAACCAGCCGAGCAGCTTTTCCTTGCCGCCCTGGACTTCCGCCACCTTGTCGGGGTTCTCGGCGATGACCTGATCGACGATGGTCTCGATGGCGCCGGTGTCGGTGACCTGTTCCAGGCCCTTCTCCTCGATGATGGCGTCCGGGTCCTGGCCGGTCTCGCACATGATCTCGAAGACTTCCTTGGCGATGCGGCCGGAGATGGTCTTGTCGGAAATACGATCAATGAGCTGTCCGAGCTGCGGCGCCTTGATCGGGCTGTCGCCGATATCGTGGCCGGATTTGTTCAGGAAGCCGAACAGGTCGGTTGTCACCCAGTTGGAGGCGAGCTTGGCGTCGCGGCCCTTCGCCACTTCCTCGTAATAGTCGGCCGAGGCGCGTTCGGCAGTCAGTGTCCGGGCGTCGTATTCCGACAGGCCGAACTCCGACATGAACCGCGCCTTCTTCGCGTCGGGAAGTTCCGGCAGGTCGGCGCGAATCGCATCCACCCAGGCCTGCTCCATTTCCAGGGGCAGCAGGTCGGGATCGGGGAAGTAGCGGTAGTCATGCGCCTCTTCCTTCGAGCGCATCGACCGGGTCACACCCTTGTTCGGGTCGAACAGGCGGGTCTCCTGATCGATGGTCCCGCCATCTTCCAGAATGTCCACCTGACGCCGGGCCTCGTATTCGATGGCCTGGCGGATGAAGCGCATGGAGTTCACGTTCTTGATCTCGCAACGCGTGCCCAGCCCGTCGCCCGGCCTGCGCACCGAAACGTTGACGTCGGCGCGCAGCGAGCCCTCGGCCATCACGCCGTCACAGGTGCCGAGATAGCGGACGATCTGCTGCACCTTCTCGACATAGCTCGAGGCCTCTTCCGGCGAGCGCATGTCCGGGTCCGAGACGATCTCCATCAGCGCCACGCCGCAGCGGTTCAGATCGACATAGGACATGGTCGGATGCTGGTCGTGCACCGATTTGCCCGCGTCCTGCTCCAGATGCAGGCGCTCGACGCCAATGCGCTTGGTCGTGCCGTCCGACAGGTCGATATCGACATGGCCACGGCCGACGATCGGCTGCTTGAACTGGCTGATCTGATAGCCCTGCGGCAGATCGGGATAGAAGTAGTTCTTCCGGTCGAACACGGAGGTCAGGTTGATCTCGGCATTGAGGCCCATGCCGGTCTTCACCGCCTGCTCGACGCAGCGTTCGTTGATGACCGGCAGCATGCCCGGCATCCCGCCATCGACGAAACTGACCTGACTGTTCGGGTCGGCGCCGAACGCGGTCGACGCGCCCGAGAACAGTTTCGCGTTCGAGGTCACCTGAGCGTGGATTTCCAGCCCAAGCACGATTTCCCACTCGCCCGTGGCGCCCTGGATCATCATGACTTCACCCACCATTTGCGGGGTTTGGCGTCGAACGCGGCGGCTTCCTCCAGCACGCCGGCGACGCGGAACAGGGTTTCTTCATCGAAGGCCGGGCTGAGGACCTGCAGGCCCAGCGGCATGCCTTCCTTCGACAGGCCCACCGGCACCGAAGCGCCCGGCAGTCCCGCCATCGAGGCCGGCACGGTGAAGATGTCGTTCAGATACATCGCGATCGGATCGCCCGACTTCTCGCCCTCGGCGAAGGCCGCCGACGGGGTGGTCGGGGTCAGGATCGCATCCACCTTCTCGAAGGCCTGCTCGAAGTCACGCAGGATCAGCGTCCGCACCTTCTGCGCCTTCAGGTAATAGGCATCGTAATAGCCGGCCGAGAGCACATAGGTGCCGATCATGACGCGGCGCTGCACTTCCTTGCCGAAGCCCGCGGCGCGGGTGCTCTCGTAAGTGTCGACCAGATCGGCGCCGGGGACGCGCAGGCCGAAGCGCATGCCGTCATAGCGGGCCAGGTTCGACGAGGCCTCGGCGGGCGCGACGATGTAGTAGCAGGGCAGGGCGTATTTCGTGTGCGGCAGGCTGATGTGGACGATCTCCGCGCCCGCATCCTTCAGCATCGCCTCGCCCTTCTGCCAGAGCGCCTCGATTTCCTCGGGCATGCCGTCCATGCGGTACTCGGCCGGGATGCCGATCTTCAGGCCGCGGATATCGCCGGTCAGCGCCGCCTCGAAATCCGGCACGGCCATGTCGACCGAGGTGGAATCCTTCGGGTCGAACCCCGCCATCGCGCCCAGCATGATCGCGGCATCGCGCACGGTGCGGGTCATCGGCCCCGCCTGATCCAGCGAAGACGCGAAGGCCACCGTGCCCCACCGGCTGCAGCGGCCATAGGTCGGCTTCACGCCGACAATGCCGGCAAAGGCGGCGGGCTGGCGGATCGAGCCGCCGGTATCGGTGCCTGTCGCCGCGACCACGCAGTGCGAGGAGACAGACGAGGCCGAGCCGCCCGAGGAGCCGCCGGGAACGTATTTGCGGTTGTCGCCTTCCGGCGCCCAGGGGTTGATCGCGGTGCCGTAGTAGCTGGTCTCGTTCGACGAGCCCATGGCGAACTCGTCCAGGTTCAGCTTGCCCAGCATCACCGCACCGGCGTCCCAGAGGTTCTGGCTGACCGTGGATTCATAGGGCGGCGTGAAGCCGTCGAGGATATGGCTGCCCGCGGTGGTCAGCACGCCCTCGGTGCAGAACAGGTCCTTCATGCCGATGGGCAGGCCTTCCATCGCGCCGGCCTCGCCCTTCGCGCGCCGCGCGTCGGAGGCCTTCGCCATCTCCAGCGCCTTCTCCGGCGTCTCGGTGATGAAGGCGTTCAGCGGCCGGGCTGTGGCGACAGCGGCATTGTAGGCCCCGGTCAGCTCGACCGAGGTGAAGTCGCCCTTGGCCAGCCCGTCGCGGGCTTCAGCCAGGGTCAGTTCGGTGAGATCGGTCATTCCACCACCTTCGGCACGGCGAAGAAGTTCATGTCGGATTCGGGGGCGTTGGCGGTGACCTTCACGGCCTGGCCGCCATCGGTAACCTGGTCGGCCCGCCAGCGCAGCTTCTGCTTGGCGACCGAGGTCATCGGCTCGACGCCGGTCACGTCCACCTCGTCCAGTTGCTCGACGAAGCCGATGATCGCGTTCAGCTCCGGCGCCAGCGCATCCAGACGTTCGTCATCCACCTTGATCCGCGCGAGTTTCGCCACCCGCCTGACCGTTTCCCTGTCCAGTGACATGAAAGACTTCCGCTGCTCGAAATGAGATGGCGGTACCTAGCAGCGAGCGGCGGGAGCGGCAAGGGGATGCGCGTTCTCATGATCTCATGCCTGCTCCGGGACAGGCCGGTGTGGGGTCGAGATCAGTTCTGCGCCGCCTTCAGTCTCGGCGCGACGTCCCGCACGAAGCGCTCCAGCGACGGGTTGGTCTCGTCCGGAGTCATGCCGGGCGGAACGGCCCAGCAGACCAGGTCCGTGATGCCGTGTTCGGCGATGAAGCCGGTCAGCTCGGCAACGCAGTGGTCGACATCACCGACCACCCAGCTCTGCGGAATGAAGTCGGCGGCGTTGCTGGACGGCAGGCCGTCGCCGGACTCGCGGTTGAAGCGGAGATAGACCTCCATCCGGTAACGCTCGGCCTGGCGCACGCGGGGCCAGTCGCGCTCCGGATCGCCGGTCACCAGACAGGAGCGGATCAGGCCCACGCGGCGTTCATCCGGATTGTGTCCGGCGGCGATCATGTCGGCCCGCCACGGATCCAGCACCTGCTCCCTTGGCCCCTGCGGCAGCAGGTTGGCGCCGAAGCGGGCGGCGCGGCGGGCGCCGGCCTCCGACATGGCGGCGATCCAGAGTGGCGGTCCGCCCGGCTGCACATAGCCCGGCGTGATGATCACGTCCTCGAAGTCGTAGCGCTTGCCGTGAAAGCTGAACTTCTCGCCGGAGAAGCAGCGCTGCAGCACCTCGAGGCCTTCCTCTGTACGGGACAGGCGTTGCTTGTAGGGAACGCCGAAGCCCCGGAATTCGTGCGGTGCGTAGCCCATGCCGATCCCGACCTCGATCCGGCCGTTCGAGATGTTGTCGAGCACTGCCAGATCCTCGGCCAGCCGGACAGGGTTCTGGAACGGCATCAGACAGATATCCGAGGAGAAGGTGACATGCCTTGTCCGCGCCGCCATCGCGCCCGCGACGGGAATCCACGAAGGCAGATAGGCGTCCTCGAGGAAATGATGCTCGGTGAACCAGACCAGATCGAGCCCCAGCCCGTCGAGCCAGGAGACCTGCTCGATCACCGCGGCATAGAGATCGGCATTGGCGATGCCGGAATCCGGCGGATTGCGGAAATCATATGCGACGCCCACGCGCAGCGGCGGTCTGGCCATCATCTCCTCCCCTTGTCTCCCCGGAAGAAGGATAGGCCGATCAATTTCTGCATGGAAGGAGCCGCCCGCCATACCAGCGGCACCAACCCAGGGTGGGCGGTTTTCCCTACTTCAGTTGCTCCAGCAGTCCCGCAACCTGGCGGCTGCCCTTCGAGCGGTCGGCGAGGGCCTTGCGGCCGCCGGCGGCGTAGACGGCGACGGCGCGGAGCAGTTCCTTGAGCGCGTCGGCGCTGGCGGCGTTGAAGGGGCAGTAGGCGCCACCGGAGAGCTTCGCCATCTGGCGGAAGGTGCTGGCGGCGATGGGCTCGCCGCCTTCCTGGAACATGAACAGCGGCGTCTTCAGCATGCCAAGTTCGCCGGCGCGGTGGCAGAGTGTGTCGGCGTCCTCCTCCATGCAGTCGCCGACGAAGATCACGGCCTGCACCGGCTTCGCCTTCGTCTCCTGCATGGCGCGGGCGAGCACCTTGCCGATCTGGGTGCGGCCGCCGAGGCACTGCACCCGGGTCATCACCCGGCGCAGTTCGGCGGGGTCCGAGTGCCACTTGCTGGCCCGGCATTCGCCGAAGCCGCGATAGAAGATGAGCTGCACATCAAGCCCTCCCAGATCCTCGGCGGCCTGGAACATTTCCGACTGGATGTGCAGCGCCTGGTCCCACTGGCTCTGCCGGCTGGCGGTGGCGTCCATGGCGAAGATCAGCCGCCCCCGCGCGCCGCGCCCGGTCGACGGCGTGGTCTCGACCTTCTTCAGAAAGGCGTCGATATCCGCGCGGCCACTGGCCTTGTCGAGGTCGCGGGACATTCCTAGTCCTCCTCCCCCACCGACATGGCGAGGGTGCGGCTGATATGGGCCATGGTGCGGCCGGACTCTTCCTGCCAGGCGTTGAAGGCGGCCTGGGCGGCGGCGAGATCGCGCTTCGATGTCGGATTCTTCTCCACGGCGCCCCACTTGATCAGCGCCTTGACCACGTCGCCGCCGAGAATGAACGTGTCCTTGCCGGCGAAGCGGAGGAAGTACTGGCCGGTGTTGCCGCCGAGGCGGCTGCCGCGTTTCTTCAGGACATCCATCAGCCCGACCTGATCGGTGGCGGGCCAGTTGCCGAAGAAGGCGCCGGCCGAGCCATGCTCGCGAATCAGGTCGGTGACGAAGACGGCGTTTTCCCGCGTCGCCGTGATCTTGCCGGCGTGGCGCACGATGTCGGGATTTCGCGTCAGGGCGTCGATGGCGTCGTCGTCCATGAAGGCGACGCGGCCCGGATCGAAGCCGTGGAAAGCGGCTTCGAAGCCGTTCCACTTGGCCTCGATGACCTTCCAGTTGAAGCCGGAATTGAATACCGCGCGGGTCATGCCCGCCAGCCAGCGGTCGTCGGGAATGCCGGCCACCTCGGCATCGGACAGGGTGGCCGGCATCATGCTCTCGACCGCGTCCTCGCCGCCTTTGCGTTCGACGGCGCGGGCGCGGATGTTGGCAAAGCTTTCCATGCGCCAAATGTGGCGCGGCGAGGCCTCAGCCGCAACAGGCTCCGGCGTTCTGTTCGGCCTTGGCGTTCACGTCGTCGAGAGGCTGATGGTCCGAGCCGAAGAAGGCGATGTCATGCATCGTGTGATAGATCTCCCACGGCACGCCGACCGGATCCTGCGACCAGGACTTGTTGCCGTAGGCGTAGCAGCAGTTGGCCTCGCGCTGCGGCGCGGCGACCTCTTCGGCCTTCAGCAGGCGGGCCTCGATCTCCTCGACCTCCTCGTCGTTGTCGACCTGGAAGCCCAGATGATCGATGCCGGTCTTGCCCGACCGGTTGGAGATGGCGAAGTTCACGGACGGATCGTCCAGCAGCCACTTGGCATAATCGTCCTTCAGCACCGTCGGTTCCTGCGCGAAAAGGGTGGAGTAGAAGGCGACATTCCGGTCGAGATCATCGACGGCGACGTGGACGTGAAGACGGCGGCTCATGCGGCGGACTCCCTGGTTTGCCTGACGCAGCAGTTCTGCAGCAGGAAGGTGGATAGCGACTGGATGGCCCTGAAACAGGCCGTGTGGACAACCCGCCGCCCCTGCTTCTCCCCCAGCACCAGGCCGGACCGCTTCAGATGGTCCAGATGATGCGACAGGGTCGTCCAGGGAATGCCCAGTTCCGCCGAAAGCGTTGAGGCGTCGGCCCCCTCTGGCCCGCACTCCACCAGGAAGCGCAGGATGGCGAGGCGGCTCTCGTGGCCAAGGGCGGCGAAGGCATCGGATGCGGTCAGATTATCCATGTATCTAGATATATGGATAACAAGCCTTCGGTCAAGCGGCGTTCGCGGATTTTTGACGGGTGGCGTGAAGGGTCTACAATCCGGCTCAGAAAAAGGGGCGATCAGGCTGGCTGTGAGGGGCGACGCATGATCATCAGAATGATTGGCGCAATGGGGCTCGCCGTTTTGCTCCACGCAACGGCGCCAGGCGGCGTAGCTCTGGCCGCTGAAAGTCTTTCGGCCGATCAGGTCCGCCTGGTTCGGGAGAGCTGGGCGAAGATCGAGCCGCGCATTCCGAAGACGCTGGACCGGTTCTATCACCGCTACTTCCAGCTCGATCCGGCAGCGGAGCCGCTGTTCGACCAGCAGGCGATGGAGAACCAGTACCGTGCGCTTGCCGGGATCATGGGCGATCTCGCCGCAGGTTGCGATGATCTCGACCAGTTCGCGACGCGGCTGAAACGTCTGGGCGGGCGGCACCAGAGCCTCGGCGCGGAGCCGCACCAGTTCAACCTGTTCGGCATCGCCTTCGTCGACACGCTCCGGCTGGAACTCGGCCCGGACTTCGCTCCCGGCGCGCGCAACGCCTGGAACAAGATCTTCTATGAGGTCGCGAAGATGATGGAGGCCGGTTACAACCGGTAGCGCCTGTGCTCAGGCCAGCTCGATGACCCGCACGGCGCCCGAGGCGCTGGCAATCGGGCCTTCGGCGTCATCGAACAGTTTCGCCTCGACGAACTTGGTCGCCTTGCCGCCGCCGGTCACCTCGGCGACACAGCGCATCAGACCCGGCGCGGCCGCGCGGATGAAGTTGACGGTCATCGTCATGGTCACGCCATAGCGGCCTTCGCCATTGTTCACCGCCGACGCGCCGCCGCCCGCCAGACCGCAATCCAGAAACGCGGACAGCATGCCGCCATGCACCGATCCGGCGGCATTCAGGTGATAGTCGGTGAACTCGGTCTCGAGGACATAACGGCCGTCCTGTTTCTCCAGCACCCGGATGGGCATGTGGTCAGAGAAGATCGGCGTCGCCCTGATCTCGTTGCGGATCGAGGACATGGTGCTCCCGTCGGTCATGAAAAAGGCCGACCCGGACGGATCGGCCCCTGTCATTCCCATGCGGGGTGGCTGACGTCAATCGACGCCGTCGTCCGGGCGGATCTTCTCGACTTCCTCGGGCGAAGGCAGGACGTCCTGGCCGGGCACATAGCGCCAGCCGGTCAGGTATCCGCCGCCCTCGCGCCAGCGGGTGATGCCGACCCAGCTGCCCATGGTCGACTGGTGGTCGACCTTGCGGAAGATGATGTTGCCGACCGGGGTGGCGACATCCAGGCCGCGGAAGGCCTGTACCAGCAGTTCGGTCTTGGTCGTGCCGGCCTTCTCGATGCCCGCCTTGATCGACAGCATGGCCGTGTAGCCCAGCAGCGCGCCCATTGTCGGGTCCTCGTTCCAGCGGCCCTGATACTCGGCGACGAACTTCTTGTGGGCTTCGTCGGCGATGTCATACCAGGGGTAGCCGGTGACGATCCAGCCGCGCGGCGCATCCTCGCCCAGCGGCAGGATGTATTCGGGCTCGCCGGTCAGCATCCCGAAATTCGCCTTGTTCTTGAACAGGCCGAGCCGGTTGCCTTCCTTCTTGAACTTGACCAGATCGTCGGCGAACAGCGCCGTGAAGATGCCCTCGGGATTGGCCTGCTTGACCGCCTGCACCACCGGGGTCGGATCATCCAGACCGCCCAGGCCGATCCACTGCTCCTCGACGAAGGTGACCTTGGGATTGCGCTCCTGCAGCAGCTTCTTGAAGGCGTTGACGGCATCATGGCCGAACTCGAAGTCGGGGGCGACGATGGCCCAGGTCTCGGCCTCGCTGTCGGCAGCCTCGCGCGCCAGCATCGCGCCCTGCATGTAGGTCGAGGCGCGGAGACGGAAGGTGTAGCGGTTGCCGTTTTCCCAGACGAGACGGTCGGTCATCGGGTCGGAGGCGAGGAACACGACCTTCTTTTCGTTCGCGACCTTGCTGACCGCCAGCCCGACATTGGAAAGATAGGTGCCGGACAGGATGTCGACCTTCTCGACAGCGATCAGCTCCTCGGCGGCCTTGGCGCCCTTCTCGGGATCGCCACCATCCTCGCGGCTGATCACCTCGACCTGACGGCCCCCGATGCCGCCTGCGGCGTTGATCTGCTCGATGGCGAGCTGCCAGCCCTTGCGGTAGGGTTCGGTGAACGGCCCCCAGGTGTCGTAGCTGTTGATGTCGCCGATCTTGATCGGCCCCTGATCCTGTGCCGACGCCGCAAAGGCGAATGTCGAAAGGGCCGCTGCCCCCAGGATGGCTGCGAAACTCCTGCGCGTGGTCCGCATTCCGTACTCCTCGGCGATTGAGTTTGTTTTGTGTTGACGCCCTTCGGCACAAGTCGAGCGGCAGTCTTGCAATAATTGCGCCTGAACCACAACCGGGAACTGGGGCCGATGAAATCTATGTGAGAGTCAGCCGCGGGCGCCGAAGATCGCAGTTCCGACGCGGACATGTGTCGCTCCGAAATGAATTGCAATTTCGAAGTCAGCGCTCATTCCCATCGAAAGAACCGGAAGTGCATTTCGCTCGGCGATCTTCTTCAGAAGTGCGAAATGGGGCGCAGGTTCTTCATCAACCGGAGGGATGCACATCAGTCCTGTCACCGGCAGGCCATGCGTCTCGCGGCAGTTCTCGATGAAGGCATCGGCTTCTGCGGGGATGATGCCGGCCTTCTGCGGCTCCTCGCCGGTGTTGATCTGGATCAGGCAGTCGGGCCGGCGGCCGATCTCGGCCATGGCTCGGGCGGCTGCTGCTGCGGTTTTCTCCCTGTCGATGGTCTGGATCACGTCGAACAGGGCCACCGCTGGCGCGACCTTGCGGCTCTGCAGCGGGCCAATGCAGTGCAGCTCGACACCCGGATGAGCGGCGCGGATGTCAGGCCACTTCTCTTCCGATTCCTGCAGCCGGTTCTCGCCGAAAACGGCCTGACCGGAGCGGATCGCCGCGACGATAAGATCGGCGGGCTTCGTCTTGGACACCGCGACAAGGGTAATTTCGGACGGATCGCGCCCGGCGGCCTTCGCCGCGGTTGCGATTTGCGACTGCACCAGCGCAAGGTTGGCGGGAATGTCGGTCGATGGAGCTTCCATGTCGCGAAAATCGGGCAGAAGCCGCGCGAGTTCAAGCGCGCCGTCGCCCCTGGTGGTGATGCCGACCGATCTGGCGCGGCTGCCGGACCCGCTGGCCGCGGTAAAGCGGCTGCCGCACGGCGCTGTCGTCATCCTGCGGGACCGGGACAGTCCGGACCGTCGCGACTGGGCCGTGCGGCTCCGTGCCGCCACAAGCGAGCAGGGACAGTTTCTTCTGATCGCCAATGATCCGGCTCTGGCCCGGGACATCGACGCCGACGGGCTGCACCTCTCGGAAGCGGATGTCGGTTTTCTGCGGCCATGGCGTCTGACCAGCGCCGCCGCACATTCCCCGGAAGCCGTCCGGCGGGCCGAGCGCTGGGGCGCGGATCTGCTGCTGATCTCGCCGGTGTTCCCGACGGCCAGCCATCTGGGCGGTCCGGTGCTGGGGCTTCAGCGCGCCCGGGCGATTGCTTCGGGGGCCCGGCTGCCGGCGGTTGCGATGGGGGGCGTCACCCCGCGGAACGCTGCCTGCCTAGGTCCCGCCTTCGCCGGGTTCGCCGCCATCGGCGCCTTCGCCTGATTCCAGCAGGCCGTTCAGTTGCGCAAGCTGATCCGCGTCCAGCCGGTGGATCGAGATTGCCAGCCGGTTCGCCAGCCGTGTGGCGTCGGGGCTGAGGCCGGACGTGTCGATCACCACTCTGGGGTGCGAGATGCGGGCAAGGTCCATCAGCTCGTCGGCGTCGTCCCAGATCAGGCCGAAATAGGTGATCATGCGCTGCACCAGCGCCCAGTTCGGGCGGCTGCGATGGCCGTGCTCCAGAGCCGAGATGTAGGCCGGCGAGACCTCCAGATCCGCCGCCATGCGGCGCAGCGAAACGCCGTGGTCGGCGCGCAACTGCCGGACGCGTTCCCCGAACGGCGTCATATCTCTCTCCGCCGCTTCAGCAGGATGTAGAGCGCGCCACCGCCGCCATGTGCAGGCGCGGCGGTCGCCACCGACAGCACCAGCGGCGCAAGATCGCCCTGTTTCAGCCATTCGGGCGTGCGGCGCTTCAGGATGCCAGGCGGTTCCGGGTTGACGAAGGGACCATCGTCCGAGGGGCGCTGACGGCCACCCTTGCCGGTGATCACCAGCAGGCAGCGCTTGCCCGCCGCGTGGCACTGGCGGACGAAGAGCGCCAGCGCACGATGCGCCTGGTCCTGGGTCATGCCGTGCAGGTCCAGGCGCGCCTCGATCGGGTACTGCCCACGTCTGAGCCGCTCGGCAGTTCTGCGGTCCAGTCCGGCGACCCGGCCCCGGCGGTCCTCGGTCACCTTCGGCGGCAGCAGTGCCGAAGGCGGTGCGGGCGCCGGGCGTGCCGGCTTCTTCTGCTTCGCGGGTTTCTGCGGCGTGGTGCGGTGGGGTTTCGCTGCGGCGGCCTCCCGCGCCGCCCGGCGGGCTTCCGACCTCAGGCGTTCCTCGGTCGACTTCAGGGGCTCGACGCCGTCGGCGATCCGCGACCACAGCCTCAGGTCGTCATCGCTGAGCTTGTCACGGCTCATGATCTCATCCGGCGTCGTCGATCAGCATGATGTGAAGGCGGCGCGGGCCATGCGCGCCCATGACGATCTTCTGTTCCACGTCGCCGGTGCGCGACGGGCCGGAGATCATGTTGACCGTCCGTGGCAGGTTGCCCTCGCCGAAACGCTCGCGCAGCAGGGCGAAGGCGTCCTCCATGGCGCGAACCACCTGACTGCGCTTCAGCACCACGATGTGATTGTCTGGCACGAAATTCAGGGTTGCCGGCGTCTCGGGTCCCGAAGCCATGATCAGCGTTCCCGTCTCGGCAATGCCGGCGGCGGCGGGCGTCACCGAGACCTGATCGGAAATTTCGGCAGGGCCGGCCGCGCAGTTCAGCAGCGGCGCGCGATCCCAGGGCAGGCCGGATACGTCCGCGGCCGGCGAAAGCCGTATGTCGGCCGGCAGGTTGTGGGCGCTGAGCCAGCTCGCGACCGCCTCCGGCACTTCGGCGGGGTCGTTCAGTCGATCGATGCTGATCGCAAGTTCCTCGCATTTTGCGATGAACAGTTCAAAACGTTCCGCCTCGCTCTTGTCGGCGCGGGACGGCATCAGATTGATCCGGTGTTCGCGCATCCGCGCCTGAAGTGTCTCGCGGTCGGATCGGAGCGCGTTGCCGCTGTTCGCCTTGCGAATCCGGTCCAGGACGGTCTCTCGGTCTGACATGCGCAACCTCCTGCGGCGGCTTTCCAACCTGTATCGGATAAAGGGAGCGGACACGCAAGGCGATGCCGTGGAACAATGCGTCCGACAAACCGGGAGGAGAAGTCATGAAGCTGAGCGTCGAATTTCCGTCGGTGGCCTATCGGGAGGGGCCGGCCGGCGTGAGCAGACTCGCGCGCGCGATCGAGGAAATGGGTTACGACCGGATCGAGGTCTTCGATCACGTGGTGATGGGCTACAACATCGAAGGGCGGGAAAAACTGCGTTATCCGGCGCAGATGCCGATCCTGGAAGCCTTCGTCACCCTGGGCGCCATCGCCGCGGTGACCGAGCGGATCGGCCTCGGCACCGAGGTGCTGGTGCTGCCGCAGCGCGATCCGGTGCTGGCCGCGAAGCAGGCGTCGACCATCGACACGCTGTCGGAGGGGCGGCTGCGCATCGGCGTCGGCGTCGGCTGGCAGCCGGCCGAATACGAGGCGCTGGGCTTCGACTACGCCAACCGCGGTAAGCGCATGGACGAGGCGATCCGGATCCTGCGGAAATGCTGGCAGGATGAGCGCATCGACTTCGAGAGCGAACACTACCGGCTGGAGGCCATGGCGATGGAGCCGAAGCCGCCGCAGGGCGGAGCGCTGCCGATCTGGGTTGGCGGCAACTCGCCGCCGGCCTTCCGGCGGGTCGGAAGCCTGGGCGACGGCTGGCTGGCCAGCCAGGTCACCGACGCCGACATGGCGGCGCGGTCCATGGACCTGATCCGCGAGGCGGCGGTGAAGGCCGGTCGCGACCCCGAGGTTCTGGGATACCAGGCGATGATCGCGCCGCCGCCGCGCGCCGGCGACGATGCCGGACGCGGCTTCTATTCCGACCATGACCGTGTTGCGGACCGCGCGGCGGCGCTGGGGGAGATGGGTTTCGGGTCCGTTGCGTTGAATGCCACCGCAATCTTCCAGTCGGGCGCGCGCAGCATCGACGGCATCATCGAGCAGCTGGGTAAGTTGCATGTAGCAATAAAAAATACTTGCACATAGCAACAAATTTACCGATATTGCCGCGAGCGACGATTGTCGATAGTTCAGTATCGTTTGGCCCGGCCCCTGCATTGACCCCATGGCTACCTGACCCCGGTAGTCATAATGCAACCGGAATACTCGGTTCCTGAACTGGGCGGGTTCGGGACCGGCGCCGGAAACGGCAAGCGGTCCAGCCATCGGAGAGCGGCGTGAAATGGCTACAACCGAAGTAGTACTGCTCCCGGAGGAAGACGGCTCGGTCGGCGTTGTCGCTGTACAGGGCTCGGGGGGAGAGGTTCTGCTTCGGCAGGCCTTCGAAATCACGAGCGCGGCAGCTGGCGCGAGGCCAAACACCCCCTCGGTAGCCTCGCGCCAGCTGATCGCCGAAAAATTCCGTGCACTTCTGCAGTTCCAGGCCGAAACCGGCTTTGGCGACAATGGCGACCTCAGGCGGCTGTTCGATCTTGGCAGCGAACCTGGCAGGGACGAGGACGGTCGGGATGGCAGGGATTCCGATGACGATGGCGGTTCGGTCCCGGCATTGCCTCAGGACGCCGGACAGGCTGGCGGCGCGGATGCGACGGATGCTCCCGACAACCTCTTCGATGATGGCGATGACGAAGACGACGAAGAGGGGGACGACGAGGCAGACGACGACGGTGAAGAGGAAGGCGAAGATGCGGACGACGTCGATCAACTGGCCTTCGATCCACCGGGCCCGGCACCCAGGCCGAGCAAGCTGGACGACGAACTGGCCGAACTGCTGGAGAATGTCGGCGGCAAGTTGAAGGGAAAGTTCGGGAAGAAGTTCAAGGACCCGTTCGACAACTTCGATGATGGCGACGACGATGATGATGACGATGAGTCCCGTCCTGGCGACGACGATGACGACGATGCTTCGGAGGGTGTGACCCTCAACGGCACGGCCGGCGATGACGTTCTGACCGGTGGTCCAGGCGACGACCTGTTGATTGGCCGCGGCGGGGCCGATTTCCTCGATGGCCGTGGCGGCTCGGATACGGCGGACTACCGTCCCAGTCCGTCAGGGGTGACAGTCAACCTGCTGCTGGGCACAGCCACGGGTGGCGACGCCCAGGGCGACACGCTCAGTTCCATCGAAAACCTGATCGGCAGCAATTTCGTCGATGCGTTGACCGGCGACAACGAGGACAACGTGATCGAAGGCGCGGATGGCGCCGACGTGCTGGACGGTGGCGACGGCGACGACACCGCTTCCTACACTAGGGACCTGGCCGGTGTGACCGTGAACCTGGCGCTGGGCACGGCGACGGATGGCGGCGGCAATGCGGATGTGCTGACCAATTTCGAGAATGTTTCGGGATCGAATTTCAGCGACCAGATCACCGGCGATGGCGACGACAACGAGCTTCAGGGACGCGACGGTGACGACACCATTATTGGCGGTGGCGGCGAAGACGAGATCGAAGGCGGCGGCGGCAATGACAGCCTGACCGGCGGCGCTGACGACGAAGAGATTGAAGGCAATGGCGGCGATGACACGATCGTGGGCAGCGCCGGTAATGACCAGCTGGAAGGCGGCGGCGGCGACGACCTGCTGGACTACAGCTTCGCCACCCAGGGACTGGTGATCGACTTCGGCGACGAATCCGCGACCGGCACCGAGATCGGCACGGACGAGATCGAGGGTTTCGAACGGCTCATCACCGGGTCGGGCAACGATTCGATCGATGCGGGCAGCGAGGACGACACCATCGACGCCGGTGCGGGCAACGACACGCTGAACGGGCGCGCGGGGGACGATGTCCTGACCGGCGGAGCGGGCAATGACGAGTTCGTCTTCAATGATTCCGAGGGCAGCGACCGCATCACCGACTTCACAGCAGGCGCCGGCGATGGTGATCTGATCGACCTGCGCGCTGTCGTGGCGTTGACGGATTTCGCAACCGTCCAGGCCAACGCCACCGATGACGGCACCGACACGACGATCGACTTCCAGAACGGCGAGAACCTGATCCTGAGCGGCGTGCTGGTCGCGGACCTGGCTGAGGACGACTTCCGGTTCACGGATCCCATCCTTGGCACGGCGGCCGCCGACGTTCTGAACGGAACCGGCGGCGGCGATCGAATCGAGGGTCTGGCCGGCAACGATCAACTCAATGGCGGCGATGGCAATGACACCCTGCTTGGCGGTGACAATGACGACACGCTGAACGGCGAAGACGGAGATGACGTCCTGATCGGCGGCGGCGGTGCGGACGAATTTTCCGGCGGCGAGGGCGAGGATGCCGTCAGCTTCTCGACGGCGGCGGCAGGCATCGCGATTGGCTTTGCAGCCACCGACATCAACGGGATCAATGGCGAATTCGCCAACACGCCGGATGCAGGCGGCCTGGGCGCCGGTCACGATGCGGCTGGTGACACATTCGATGACGTCGGGGACATCGAGACCTTCATCGGCTCCAATTTCGCGGACACGGTCGGCGGCGGCGCGGAGGGCATGCGCTTCGAGCTCGGCGGCGGCGACGATGTGCTCGACAACCCCGACGGTCTTGACGCGGACGAGACGGTTCTCGGGGGTGACGGGAACGATCTCGTTTTCGCCGGACAGGGCGAGGATGAGCTGTTCGGCGGCGACGGCAATGACAGCCTGCGCGGCGAACAGGATGACGACGATATCCGCGGCGAAGCCGGCGATGACGATCTCGAGGGCGGTGACGGCGACGACGAGCTTCGCGGGGGCGGTGGCGCGGACACGCTGCGCGGCGAGCAGGGCGATGACGAACTGATCGGCAATTCGGATGATGATCTGTTGCTGGGTGGCCGGGGAGAAGACGAGCTGGAAGGCTCGAACGGTGACGACACGCTCCGTGGCGGCGACCAGAATGATGAACTCACTGGCGGCCAGGGTACAGATGAGCTGACTGGCGGGCAGGGCGCGGACCGCTTCATCTGGGAGGAGCTGGCGGAAGGCGCCGCGATTGCAGCCAACCAGACCATCGCGGCCGCCGGCGTCGCGGTCGATCTGATCACCGACTTCGGTCCGGGCGACCGCATTGCGCTCGATGATGAGAACTTCGTGCCTCCGCTCGGCGGCGGCAATCCGCTGACCATCATCGGCGTGGACTATGATGGCACCAATTCAGGTGTCGCCAATGGGCCGGCCCTGGTCTTCGATGGCACCCATCTGATCTACGACCCGGACGTGAACGCGGCGGGTTACGTCGCCATTGCAGACACCAATGGCGTCAACATCAATCCGCCCGACATCCTTCTCACCTGACCGGCGTCAGCCGCCGCGGCTCAGTCCCCGGCTGTCGAGCTCGTCGCAATAGCGCTCCCAGAGCTCTTCGTAGCGGTCGCCGCAATCGTAGAAGTAGCTCCACGAGTAGATGCCGGTATTGTGGCCGTCGTCGAATTTCAGCCGCACGGCGTAATTGCCCACGGGCTCGATCTCGGAGATCTGAACGTTGATCTTGCCGGGCACCCACTGGCGTTGCGAGGGGCCGTGGCCCTTCACCTCGGCCGAGGGACTTTCGACGCGCAGGAACTCATGCGTGAAGCTGAAACTGCGCCCGTTCTCGAAATCGACTTCCAGCAGACGCTCGGCCTGCTTCAGGCGGATTTCCGAAGGCTGCGGCCGGCCGGCCTCGTCATAGGGATCGTAGGCCAAGTCAGTCGTCCGCCCCGTCCAGCCTGCGGGCTTCCTCGACCAGCATGATCGGGATGCCGTCGCGGATCGGATAGGCGAGCTTCGCCTGCCGGCTCACCAGTTCCTGCGCCTCGGCATCATAGTCCAGCGGCCCCCGCGTCAGCGGGCAGACCAGGATTTCCAGCAGTTTGGGATCAACCTGTTGCATCGTCTCGTCATCCAGAGGCTCGGCAGCTAACGACGCGGCGGTGTCCAATCGGAAGCTGGCACCTTACGCCGCTGCAGACGAATGACTAATCCAAGCGCGACGCCGATTGCAATCGCTACTGTCAGATCGATGAGCACGGTGAGCACCATCGTCAACAGCAGCAGGACCAGATCGGAACGCGGTGCAGAAAGATAGCCCCGCCAGCGATGCGGTTCGCTCATGTTCCAGGCGGTCAGCATCAGCAGCGCCGCCAGACAGGGCATCGCGAGCTGGCTGACAGGACCGGCAAGCAGCATCACCACCACAAGGATCGTCAAGGCGTGGACCATGCCGGCGACGGGAGTTCGCGCGCCCGCCCGGACGTTGGTCGCGGTCCTTGCGATCGCGCCGGTCGCAGGCAGGCCGCCGAACAGTGAACTGCCGATATTGGCCGCTCCCTGCGCGATCACCTCGGCATTCGGGCGGTACTTCCCGTCGATCATCCGGTCGGCGACCATGGCCGAAAGCAGGGATTCAACGGCCGCCAGAAAGGCGATGACGACAGCGGACGGAAACAACTCGATCAGGCGAGACAGCGTCACTTCCGGCAAAGAGGGCAGCGGCAGACCCACGGGCAGCGGCCCATAGCGGGAGGCAATCGTGTCCACAGGCCAATGCGTCAGCGCAACCAGCAGCGAACCAGCGCCTATGGCGAAGATCAGGCCAGGAAACCGAGGCCACATTCGCCTGAGCACGACAATGGCAATGACAGTAGAGGCAGCCAGCGCACCTGCATGGAGATTGATCGCGCCGGCATTGGCAACAAGCACGGGCACCTTGTCGAGAAAGTCCGCCGGCATCTCCCGAACGCCGAGGCCGAAGAAGTCATTGATCTGACTCGTCGCGATGATGACGGCGATACCGATCGTGAAACCGTTGATCACCGCTTCAGGAATGAAGGAGACAAACCGCCCGGCGCGAAAGAATCCGGCCACGAGAAGAATGATGCCCGCCATGGCCGTCGCGAGGACAAGTCCGTCGTAGCCATGCTCGGCAATGACCCCGAAAACGACGACTATGAATGCACCGGTCGGCCCGCCAATCTGCACCCGGCTGCCGCCCAGCAGCGACACGAGGAAACCGGCGACAATTGCAGTGGTCAGTCCATCCTCCGGCCGGGCGCCGGAAGCGATCGCGATGGCGACGCTGAGCGGAATGGCGACCACCGCGACGGTGACGCCGGCAATGAGATCCGCCCGGAACAGAGACCAGGAATAGGTCGATATGGTGGTCAGAAATTTCGGCGTTCGCATGACACGGCCCGAGAAGACGCACCGACGCTACTGCACGGACTGACCGCCGTCATCCCCTTCCAGTGTGGCCATGCGCATCAGGGCGGCCATGGTGTCGGCGCGGTCGGCGACGGTGGCGGCTTCCAGCAGCGCCTGCTTCTCGGCCACCGTGAGCGGCAGCACCATCGACAGCGAGTTCACCAGCACCGTGTCAGAGGCGCGCCTGGCCGCGTCCCAGTCGGCCTTCATGCCGCGGCCTTCCAGAAACAGTTGCAGCACTTCCAGCAGGTTGTCGCGCTCGACCCCCTGCGGGCCATCACCCGCGACGAAGTCGTCCTTGAAGGGCTCGTAATCGGGCGTCACCTGACGATAGGGCGTGTCGCGGCTCAATTCCTCGACCACCCGGAAACGGCAGACCCCGGACAGCGCGATCAGATAGCGGCCGTCGCCGGTCTCGGAGAACTCGACGATCCGGCCGAGGCAGCCGGTGCTGAAGATCGGCGGTTCGAACTCGGCGCTGTCGGGATCGCTCGGCTGGATCATGCCGATCATGCGCGCATCCTTCATCGCGTCTCGGGTCATGGCGAGATAGCGGGGCTCGAAGATGTTCAGCGGCAGCCGCCCGCCGGGCAGCAGGATCGCGCCCGGCAGAGGGAAGATCGGAATGCGGTCCGGCAGGCTCGCCGGGCTGTCGGGACGCTCCGGATTGGTCATGCCGCCAAGGTGGGCGTTCATTCCTGTTTAGGCAAGCGTCCTGGCGATCACGCCGGCCGGTGCTGCGTGCCTTCGCCGAAGGTGATGACGGTCAGGTCGCCGGGCTCGATGGTGCGGGCGAAGTGCCAGTGGCCGCGCTCAATCAGGAAGGTCTTCCGGGCGTTCAGCCGGATGGTCCGTTTCGCGCCATCCGGCGCCTCCAGATCGATCTCGATCGCACCGCTGTGCAGGATGAACAGCTCGTCGCCCCGCGGGTGCATTTCCCAGTGCGGGAAATCGCCGGTCATCCGCATGAAGGTGACCAGCCCGGCGTCGGTGATCTCGCCCGCCATCAGCCTGGGCCAGAAGCGCTCCGCCTCGTGCGCCTGCATGCCGCCGGCGCCGGCGTCGATCGTGTAGACGGTCCCGTCCATCGGCGGCGTTGCGCCGGTTGCATCCCTCGACATGCCGTTCCCCCTTTCCGTTCCGCCCGGTTATGGTCTAACAGAGTGCCAGATTTCAGGGATCAGCCGGGAGGAAACCGTGGACAAGAAGACGTTCGACAAGGCGAAGCTGCCCAGCCGCCACGTGACCGAGGGTTATCAGCGCGCGCCGCACCGCTCCTACTACTACGCCATGGGCATGACGGACGAGGAGATCCACCGTCCGCTGGTCGGCGTCGTCACCACCTGGAACGAGGCCGCGCCCTGCAACATCGCGCTAGCCCGTCAGGCCCAGTGGGCGAAGAAGGGTGTGCAGGAAGCCGGCGGCACCCCGCGCGAGTTCACCACCATCACCGTCACCGACGGCATCGCCATGGGCCACCAGGGCATGAAGGCCTCGCTGGTCAGCCGCGAGGTGATCGCCGATTCCACCGAACTGACCGTGCGCGGCCACTGCTATGACGCGCTGGTCGGCCTGGCCGGCTGCGACAAGTCGCTGCCCGGCCTGATGATCGCCATGGCGCGGCTGAACGTGCCGGCGGTGTTCATGTATGGCGGCTCGATCCTGCCCGGCAAGTTCGAGGGCAAGGACGTCACCGTGGTCGACGTGTTCGAGGGCGTCGGCCAGGTCGCCGCCGGCAACTGGACCGAGGAACGCCTGAAGGAGCTGGAGGCCGTGGCCTGCCCGTCCGCCGGGTCCTGCGGTGGCCAGTTCACCGCCAACACCATGGCGATGATCTCGGAAGCCATCGGCCTGGCGCTGCCGGGCTCCGCCGGCGCACCCGCGCCCTACGAGAACCGCGACACCTTCGCCACCGCATCCGGCCGCGCGGTGATGAACCTGCTGGCGAACAACATCCGCCCGCGCGACATCATCACGCTCGACAGCCTGGCCAATGCGGCGACCGTCGTCGCCGCCACCGGCGGTTCCACCAATGCCGGCCTGCACCTGCCGGCGCTGGCGCATGAATGCGGCCTGTCGTTCACGCTGGACGACGTCTGCGATATCTTCAAGAACACGCCCTACATCGCGGACCTGAAGCCGGGCGGCAAATATGTCGCCAAGGACATGTACGACATCAACGGCATTTCCGTGGTGATCAAGGAGCTGCTGGACGGTGGTTATCTGAAGGGCGACTGCATCACCGCGACCGGCAAGACGCTGGCCGAGAACGTGAAGGACGTGGTCTTCCCCGAGGATCAGGACGTCATCTATCACGTCACCAAGCCGCTGACGAAGACCGGCGGCGTGGTTGGCCTGAAGGGCAACCTGGCTCCCGACGGCGCCATCGTGAAGGTCGCCGGTCTGGACCGCATGACCCATTCCGGCCCGGCCCGCGTGTTCGATTCGGAAGAAGACTGCTTCGCGGCGGTCGAGAAGCGCGACTACAAGGACGGCGACGTCCTGATCATCCGCTACGAAGGCCCGAAGGGCGGCCCCGGCATGCGCGAGATGCTGGCGACCACGGCGGCGCTCTATGGTCAGGGCCGGTCGGACAAGATCGCCCTGATTACAGACGGCCGCTTCTCCGGCGGCACGCGCGGCTTCTGCATCGGCCATGTCGGCCCGGAGGCGGCGGTGGGCGGCCCCATCGGCCTGCTGAAGGACGGCGACATGATCCACATCGATGCCGACGCCGGCACGCTGAATGTCGAGCTGACCGAGGAGGAGCTGGAGAAGCGCCGCGCTGAGTGGAAACCGCGCGAGACCGAGTACCAGTCCGGCACCATCTGGAAATACGCCCAGACCGTCGGCCCGGCCCATCTCGGCGCCGTCACCCATCCGGGCGGCAAGGCGGAGAAGAAGGCCTACGCCGATATCTGACGCCGGCACTGCGGCCCTCGGGCCTGACCCGAGGGCCTGTGCGCCGTCGCCGCCAACCGACCAAACGCTGTATCCGCAAAGCGACCCGGATCCCCGGATCACGCCCGGGGACATCAGAACACAAGGCTGAAGACACCATGACCACCGAACAGGCCACCGCCGAATACATCGCCCGCTCGGGCAAGGAAGCCTGGATCGTTCCGGGCCTGCCCGCCGATCTGAAGCGCCGTCCGGTGAATTCGGTCGGCATCATCGGCGCCGGCACCATGGGCGGCGGCATCGCCATGAACTTCGCCTCCGCCGGCATTCCGGTGACCATCGTCGAGACCAAGCAGGAGGCGCTGGAGCGGGGCCTGGGCGTTGTCCGCACCAACTATCAGCGCTCGGCCGACCGGGGCCGCTTCCCGCAGGACGAGGTGGACATCCGCATGGGCCGCATCTCCGGCACGCTCGACATGGGCGATCTGGCGGACTGCGACCTGATCATCGAGGCGGTGTTCGAGGACATGGAGCTGAAGAAGTCGATCTTCGCCCGCCTCGACGGCATCGTGAAGCAGGGCGCGATCCTGGGCACCAACACCTCCGGCCTCGACATCGACGCCATCGCCGCCCAGACGAAGCGGCCCGAGGACGTGATCGGCCTGCACTTCTTCTCGCCCGCCAATGTTATGAAGCTGCTGGAGATCGTCCGCGCCGACCACACCGCCGATGACGTGGTCGCGACCTCGATGGATATCGCGCAGAAGATCGGCAAGATCGCCGCGCTCGTCGGCGTCTGCCCGGGCTTCGTCGGCAACCGCATCCTGCGCCAGCGCCAGGTGCAGGCGACCAAGCTGGTCTACAGGGGCATCATGCCCTGGGACGTCGACGGCGCGCTGAACCAGTTCGGCTTCCGCATGGGCCCGTTCCAGATGTCCGATCTGGCCGGCCTCGACATCGGCTGGAAGAAGGGCGCGACCACCGAGAACCCGATCCGCGACGCGCTCTGCGAGATGGATCGCCGCGGCCAGAAGACCGGCGCGGGCTACTACGACTATGACGAGAGCCGCAACCGCCAGCCCTCCCCGGTGACCGAGCGCATCATCGGCGAGATCACCGGCGTCGACACGAAGGCCGGCAGCCCGATGAGCGCCGACGAGATCATCGAGGCCTGCATCTATCCGATGATCAACGAGGCGGTGAAGATCCTTGAAGACGGCAAGGCCCAGCGCCCCGGCGACATCGACGTGATCTGGCTGAACGGCTACGGCTGGCCCGCGGACAAGGGCGGTGTCATGTGGTTCGCCGATCAGGTCGGCGCGAAGGAAGTCCTGCGCGTGATGGAAGCCATCGCAGCCGACGACGACCGTTTCACTCCGGCCGAGACACTGCGGGAACTGGCCGCGAACGGCGGCAAGTTCACCGAGATCGACAAGGGTGGTCTGAGAGTCGGGTAGCCATCGGCTTGTCCTGAATGGTTTCAGCGCCCATCTCGCCCCTATGCAAGATGGCGCTCTGATCCCATCCGACCCCACCCGCCGCCGCCTGATGCTCGCCGCTGCGGCGGCGTCTCTCCTGCCTGGCGCAACGATCGCGGCAGCCGGCGCGCCAGAGATGCGCCGCGTTCCTTCCTCCGGCGCGACGGTACCGGTGGTCGGGCTGGGCACCTGGATCACCTTCAATGTCGGCCGCGATCCGGAGCTGCTCGAGCGCTCGACCGGTGTGGTGGAGGCGTTTCTGGCCGAGGGCGGCGGGATGATCGATTCGTCGCCCATGTATGGCTCGGCGCAGGACACGGTCGGGCATGCGCTGGACCGGCTGGGGCGTCCGGCCGGCGTGTTCCCGGCCGACAAGGTCTGGACCGGCGCCGGTGATGCCAGCGCGCAGGTGGCGACAAGTGCGCGGCGCTGGGGCGTCGAGCGGTTCGAGTTGCTGCAGGTCCACAATCTGATCGATGCCGAAGCCAATCTGGACCTGCTGTTCGACATGAAGGCCGCCGGCCGGCTCGGCCATGTTGGTATCACCACCTCGCACGGGCGGCGGCATGGCGACCTGGCGCGCTTGATGGAACGGCATCCGCTGGATTTCGTGCAGCTGACCTACAACGTGCTGGACCGCGAGGCCGAGCGCCGCCTGCTGCCCCTGGCCGCCGAGCGCGGCATCGCCGTCATCGTCAACCGTCCGTTCCGGCGGGGCGGCCTGATCGAGCGCACCGCCGGCGTGCCGCTGCCCGGCTATGCGGCGGAACTCGGCGCGGAGAGCTGGGCCGATCTGATGCTGAAATTCATTCTGGCGGACGACCGGATCACCACCGTCATCCCCGCCACCACCCGGGCCGTCCATGTGCGCGAGAACAAGCGCGCCGCCCGCACCCCGCTGCCCGACCGGGCCCTGAGGGAGCGCATCGCCCGCGACGTGCGCGACCTCTGATGGAGGCATGGCTCAGCTACAGCCCGAGTGACTTTCTCCTGTTCTCATCGGAGACCTACTGGCGGCTGTTCGAGCGCGCCAACGAAGCGCAGCACCCTTTTCCGCTGATCGGGATGGGCGTCGGCCTGATCGCGCTGCTGTCGGCGCTCTGGCCGCGACCGGCGCTTGTCAGAACAGCCGCCCTGCTGACCGGTATCGCCCTCTTCTGGGTTGCCGCCGCCTTTCTGTGGAGCCTCTTCCGGCCCATCAATCCGGCAATGGATGTTCTGGCCCCGGTCTATGTCCTCGGCGCGGCCCTGTTCATCATCTTCGCGTTTTTCGGCGGCCGGTCCGGCGGGCATTCGACGTGGGTGATTCCGGCACTCCTGATCCTTGCCGCTCTGCTCCTGTATCCCTGCCTTGCACTTCTGCAGGGACGCCCGCTCGCCGCTGCCGAGTTCATCGGCGTCGCGCCGGATCCGACAGCCATTCTGGCGGTCGCGGTGGCGCTGCTGGCCGCCCGGCTGCGGACGCGGCTGATCCTGTTCGCCGTTCCCGCTCTATGGCTCGCATGGAGCGCGCTGACGCTCTACACCCTCGGCGCGCCGACCTGGCCGGCGCCTGCCATCGCGGTGCTGCTCGGCATGACCGGTATGTTCAGGACCCGGTGACCGGCTGAAAGACAGTCAGCGCCAGGACCATGGCGGAGACGGCGATCACCCATGATCCGGCGATGCGGATGCCGAGGCCGAGCCAGTCGCGGCGGAAACGGATCAGCAGGGCGCCGACATAGGTGGGGAAGACTCCGGCGCCGATGGCGGTTGCGCCAAGCACCTGCCACGGCACGCCCGCGGTCAGATCCTCAGGTACTGAATCGAGGCCGACGACAAGGCCGATCAGGATGGCGGCCACGGCTGCGGCGATGCGGTTTCCGCGCCACGCCAGGGCCGCCGCGATGCCGCAGAGCATGGCCGCGACCAGCAGCACGATCGCCGGTTGAACCGGAGGCACGCCTGCCGCGCCGATGCCCAGCCCCGCCAGCAGCGCCGCCAGCCAGGCCGGGATCACCGTGCGCCAGCCGCGCCAGTCCAGACCGCCGACCATCAGCGACAGCGCGATCAGGGCCAGGATGTGGCCGGGGACGAAATAGGGATGCAGCAGCCCGCCATAGACGGCGTCGATCCCCTCGATGGTGGAGTGGGCGGCGGCCGGCAGGGGCAGCGCCGCAAGCGCCGCCCCGATCCAGCCGCCAAAGCGGGGCGGCCTCACACCGCGCCGGTCAGGAATCCGATACCGGCCAGGGCGATCAGGCCGCCGCCGGCGCGTACCGCGATGCGGCCCGTCGGCCACTTGGCGAGGATGCCGAAGCCGATGCCGATCATGTGCATCAGGCCGGTGCCGACCACGAAGCCGATGGAATAGGCGACGGCGTTGGCCGCGCCGGGCAGTTCGGTGCCGTGGGCATGGCCGTGGAAGATGGCGAAGAAGCCGACCAGAACCCATGCGACCCCGATCGGGGGACGCACCGCCAGCGCCACCATCACGCCCAGCACCAGCGCCGATGCGGCGATGCCGGTCTCGACCTGCGGCACCGCAACGCCCGCAATGCCCAGAATGCCGCCGATCACCATCACGAGGGGAAAGATCACCGGAAGCTGCCAGATCGCCGGCTTGCCCAGGAACGCGCCCCAGAGGCCGACCGCGACCATCGCCGCGACATGGTCCCAGCCCAGGATCGGATGCAGGAAGCCGATGATCAGGCCACCGCCGACGCCCTCGCCTTCGTGGGCCAGCGCCGGGAATGCAGCGAGAGTGATGGCCGCCAGGGCCAGAAGAACGGTGCGAAACATGTGAAGAATCCTCAACCAGAACTGGAAGGCGCGGATCGTGCCCGACGCCTCGGGCAGGAGCAAGCCGCGATTGCCTTGTGCCTGACCTTACGTGATACGGCGGGGTGTGGATTGCCGGACGGTGATGAGGGGAGGCAAGCCGTTGCGTTGATGGAACGGGGAAGGGAGCGTGCGGCGCGCCGCATTGACCTTTGCCTTGTTGAATTCCGGTGAGGCCGAGACGCCACCCGGGCCAGCCATGCCATCCCCCGGGCGGCGGACTCGTTTCGTTCCACATATCCACAAGCTGGTAAACAAAAACACTATATCTTGTGTTTTTCGTGTTGACGCTACATAGGCGCATACCCCAATATGTTGCGGTTGGCTGAACAGCGGGACCCAACCCGTTGGGAAAGTTGGCAAATCATGACAGGTTACGGTTCAGGGCAGGGCCAGAAGGGGACAACCATGCGCATCGAGCGGCGATTCACCACCGAGGGGGCGTCACCATACGACGCCATCGAGTTCCGTACGACCACCAGCGAAATTCGCAATCCCGACGGGTCGATCGTCTTCCGCCTCGAGGATTTCGAGGTGCCGCGCCAGTTCACGCAGGTCGCCGCCGACATCATCGCGCAGAAGTACTTCCGCAAGGCCGGCATCCCCGCCGCGACGGTCGCCGTCGAGGAGGAGGGCGTACCCGAGTGGCTGCAGCGCCGCGCGCCTGACGAGGAAGCCCTGGCCAAGATGCCGAAGGCGAAGCGCCAGTCCGGCGAGACCGACGCCCGGCAGGTCTTCGACCGCCTGGCCGGCGCCTGGACCTACTGGGGCTGGAAGGGCGGCTATTTCGACGCCGAGGCCGACGCCCGCGCCTATTTCGACGAGATGCGCATGATGCTGGCCCGGCAGATGGCCGCGCCGAACTCGCCGCAGTGGTTCAACACCGGCCTGCACTGGGCCTATGGCATCGACGGCCCCGCCCAGGGCCACTACTACGTCGATTTCCAGACCGGCGAACTGGTCAAGTCCGACAGCGCCTATGAACGTCCCCAGCCCCATGCCTGCTTCATCCAGTCCATCTCCGACGATCTGGTGAACGAGGGCGGCATCATGGATCTGTGGGTCCGTGAGGCGCGCCTGTTCAAGTATGGCTCCGGCACCGGCACCAACTTCTCCTCGCTGCGGTCGGCCAACGAGCCGCTGTCCGGCGGCGGCAAGTCGTCGGGTCTGATGAGCTTCCTGAAGATCGGCGACCGCGCCGCGGGCGCCATCAAGTCGGGCGGCACCACCCGCCGCGCCGCCAAGATGGTCACCGTCGACCTCGATCATCCCGACATCGAGGAATACGTGATGTGGAAGGTCGTCGAGGAGCAGAAGGTGGCCGCCCTGGTCGCCGGCTCGACGCTGGCCAACAAGCATCTGAACCTGATCCTGGCCGCCTGCTGGAACGACGCCTTCGCGCCCGACGACGAGAAACGTCTCGATCCGAAGGAGAACGCCGCGCTGAAGTCCGAGATCATCGCCGCCCGCAAGGCCGTGATCCCCGAGAACTACATCCAGCGCACCATCCAGTTCGCGAAGCAGGGTTACCGGCAGATCGATATTCCGATCTACAACAAGGACTGGGATTCCGACGCCTACCTGACCGTCTCCGGGCAGAACTCCAACAACTCCGTCCGCGTCCCCGACGCCTTCCTGAACGCCGTGCAGCAGAAGGGCGACTGGAACCTGATCAACCGAACCGACGGCAAGGTCTCCAAGACCATCGACGCCGAGAAGCTGTGGGAGAACATCTGCTACGCCGCGTGGGCCTCGGCCGATCCGGGCGTGCAGTACGACACCACCATCAACGACTGGCACACCTGCCCGAATGACGGCCGCATCAATGCCTCGAACCCGTGCTCCGAGTACATGTTCCTGGACGACACGGCCTGCAACCTGGCCTCGCTGAACCTGATGCAGTTCCGCACGAAGGACGGCGAGTTCGACATCGCCGCTTTCGAGCATGCCTGCCGGCTCTGGACCGTCACCCTGGAAATCTCGGTGATGATGGCGCAGTTCCCGTCAAAGGAGATCGCCGAGCTTTCCTACAAGTTCCGCACACTGGGCCTCGGCTACGCCAATATCGGCGGCCTGCTGATGTCCATGGGACTGCCCTATGACTCGGACGAGGGCCGCGCCATGGGCGCCGCCATCACCGCGCTGATGACCGGCGTGTCCTACGCCACCTCGGCCGAGATGTCGGGTGAGCTGGGCGCGTTCCCGGGCTTCGCCAACAATGCCGACGCCATGATGCGGGTAATGCGCAACCACCGCCGCGCTGCCCACGGCGAGGCCGATGGCTATGAAGGCCTGTCGACCAACCCGGTGCCGCTGGCCGCCGCCGACTGCCCCGAGCCGGCCCTGGCCGAGGCCGCCGCCCGCGCCTGGGACCGCGCCGTCGATCTGGGCAAGGTCAATGGCTACCGCAACGCCCAGGCCTCGGTGATCGCGCCGACCGGCACGATCGGTCTGGTCATGGACTGCGACACCACCGGCATCGAGCCGGACTTCGCCATGGTGAAGTTCAAGAAGCTGGCCGGCGGCGGTTACTTCAAGATCATCAACCGCACCGTGCCCGAGGCGCTGGTGAAGCTGGGCTACTCGGAAGAGCAGCGCAACGACATCATCAACTACGCGGTCGGTCACGGCACCCTGGACGGCGCGCCGGCGATCAACTTCGAGAGCCTGGCCGAAAAGGGCTTCACCGAGGCCGTGTTGGAGCGTCTGGAAGAGGGGCTGCACAGCGCCTTCGACATCCGCTTCGCCTTCAACAAGTACGCGCTGGGTGAGGATTTCTGCGTCCGCGTGCTGGGCTTCGAGATCGCGCAGCTCGACGATGTCGGCTTCGACATGCTGTCGGCGCTGGGCTTCACAAAGAAGCAGATCGAGGAAGCCAACACCTATGTCTGCGGCTCGATGACCCTGGAAGGCGCGCCGCACCTGAAGGAAGAGCACCTTCCGGTGTTTGACTGCGCCAACCCCTGTGGCCGCATCGGCAAGCGCTACCTGTCGGCGGAAAGCCACATCCGGATGATGGCCGCGGCCCAGCCGTTCATCTCCGGCGCCATCTCCAAGACCATCAACATGCCGAATTCGGCGACGGTCGAGGATTGCAAGGACGCCTATCTGCTGTCCTGGCGTCTGGCGCTGAAGGCCAATGCGCTCTACCGCGACGGCTCCAAGCTGTCGCAGCCGCTGAACGCCGTGGCGCTGGACGAAGATGGCGAGACGCTGGAAGAGGCGCTGGCCGAGAAGCCGCTGGCCGAGAAGGCGCAGATCGTCGCCGAGCGCATCGTCGAGAAGGTGGTGGTGCACGAGCGCAAGCGCCTGCCGCAGCGGCGCAAGGGCTACACCCAGAAGGCGCTGGTCGGCGGCCACAAGGTCTATCTGCGCACCGGTGAATATGACGACGGCGAACTGGGCGAGATCTTCATCGACATGCACAAGGAAGGCGCCGCCTTCCGCAGCCTGATGAACAATTTCGCCATCGCCATCTCGATCGGCCTGCAGTACGGCGTGCCGCTGGAGGAGTTCGTCGAGGCTTTCACCTTCACCCGCTTCGAGCCGAATGGCATCGTGCAGGGCAATGACGCGATCAAGAACGCGACCTCGATCCTGGACTATGTCTTCCGCGAACTGGCCGTCAGCTATATGGGCCGCAACGATCTGGCCCATGTGGAGCCGAGCGACCTGCGTGCGGACGCCATGGGCGAAGGCGCGCATGAGGGCGAGCTGCCCGATGCCGGCGAGCAGGAGATCCGTGCCGCCGACGAGGCCATGGAAGCGGTCATGAAGGTCGCCTCGACCGGTTATGTCCGTTCCAACCTCTACGTGCTGAACCCGGAGAAGCGCCGGGCGACCGCCGAGGCGATGACCCAGACAGCCGAGGTGATGCGTGCGGCCGGCGGCGGCGGTGGCGACACCATCGTCCACGCCAGCCATACCGAAGTCACTGCCAGCGCGGCGACGACGGCCGTGGGCGGCGGCAACGACCGCAACCAGCAGGCGGCGATCGCCCGGATGAAGGGCTACGAGGGCGACAGCTGCGACGAATGCGGCAACTTCACCCTGGTCCGCAACGGCACCTGCCTGAAATGCGACACCTGCGGCGGCACCACCGGCTGCAGCTGACCCGAGGGGTTCCGGGCCGCCATCCTGCACCGGCGGCGGAACATTGGAAGGGCGAAGGCGATCAATGCCTTCGCCCTTTTTTTGTTGTGCCGGTATGTGGTCCGGGGCCGGTTTCTGCTAGGTTTCGCTCATGTCGATCACGTATCGCACTGCTGTCGAGGAAGACCTTCCGGCCATCATCGCGCTGCTGGCGGATGACGGTATCGGGAAGTCGCGCGAAGCGGCCGGTGATCTGACGCCCTATCGCGCGGCGCTGGCGGCCATGAACCGCCAGCCCGGCAACGAGTACATCCTTGTCGTGGACGGCGAAGGGGCGATCCTCGGCTGCCTGCAATACACGCTGATCGCGGGGCTTTCGCGCGGTGGCAGTCTGCGCGCGCAGATCGAGGGCGTGCGGGTGAGCTCTTCGGCGCGGGGCCAGGGGATTGGCGAGAAGCTTTTCCGCCACGCCATCGACAGGGCCGCGGCGGACGGCGCGACGCTGGTGCAGCTGACCTCGGACCTGCGCCGGACCGATGCGATCCGGTTCTACGAGAGGCTCGGCTTTACCCACAGCCATGCCGGCATGAAGCTGGCGCTGTAGCCCTGCCGGAGCGCCTTCCGCAAGAGAAAACCGAAAAACTTGGAATGCGGTGATCCATCCGCAATCCGGCCCGTATCAGGGATAGTGCGACGGCTGCATAGGGTTCCCACCAGCGGCCGAAATTGGCGCCGGGCCCAGCTGCTCCTTCCCCTCCAGAGGGCCCGGCGCACCCTTTCCAGCTACTTCCAGATGTCCTTCCACCATTCGTCGTCCGGCCCATCAGCGGGCAGCGACATCTGCTGGCGGATCTCCCCGATGGGCCAGCCGGTCAGCGATGCCAGTTTCTGCGCCCGGCGGTCCTGCCGGAGCGGAAGCTCCGCGCGGTAGTAGTCGGCTTCGGGACAGTTTGCCTCGCCGGTCCAAGGATGACGCAGTACATAGCGGGCCTGGAAGTTGGAACTGTCCTCAGTCTCGCGGAACTGCAGGTCGGAGGGGTGCGTGGACGAGTCGTAGCGCAGGTGCAGCCGGGTGACGAAGGCCTCGACCGGCTCCGGCCTCGGCATGATGCGCTGCTGCGGCGCGGGCAGGGGGCGCGGCGTCGGTCCGGGCAGGGGTTTCACCGGCTCTTCCGTCATGTCGGGCCTGATCCACCACGCGCCGAGACTGCGCAATTCAGCCCGGCTGAGCGGATCCGCGGCGCAGGGATCGCACCAGCTCATGTTCCAGGCGTATTCCAGAAACATCACGCCCGGCTCGCGGCGGACCTGTTCGGCGAACAGGGCGCGGTAGACGTCCGGGAACTTTTCACGGACGAAGACCGGCAGCTCGTCGTCGGTCGGCATCTTCACAGTGCGGTAGTTGGCGCTCTCGACGCGGCCGGTACGGGTGATGGTGAAGACGAAGAGTTCCTGTTGGCCATCGGCGTTCAACGTCCCGAGCCGGATCGGCAGCATGAACATCTGGCTGTTGAAGGCGATCTGCAGCGGGCGGAGATAGTTCACGCCGGTCTTCGCCTTCTCCTCCAGATTGATCTTCGCGACGAAGAACTTCATGCCCGCGCCGATATAGTCGCCCAGCACGCTCTCCGCGCCGTCGGGCAGGCGATAACCGTTCTGCACCAGCCACCCCGCAAGGCCACCGCTCTGCTCGGCCGACAGGATCTGGATGTCGTATTCGCCGACCGTGTATTCGGCCACGACAGTGACGCCGAAGGACTTGTCCGTGGAGACCCCGCTCTCGACGCTTTCCTGGCTGGGCCCTGACTGCAGCGCCATGGTGCGCATGCGCCGCTGCATGCAGGGGTTCTCGTCGAAATATTCGACCAGGCGGGGCGCGGTGAAGGCGTCCAGGTGATCCAGCACGGCGGGTTCGCCGACATGGATCTGTTCGCGTTTCAGCACCATGGGTGTCGGGATGACCATGGCGAATTCCTTCGGATCGCCTTGATAGTCGTTGGCCATGGTGATCACGGTCCGGTCGAGATGCCGGGCGATCACCACCTTGGAGGCCTTGTTGAACAGCCTGGCGTCACCCTTGGCGACGTAGAACCCGCAGAAGGCGCTTGCCGGTGCGGCGAATATCAGGGCAGCGGCTAGGAAGGTCAGAAAACGCAGCATGGAAACCTCGGACGATACGTGAGCGGCGCTCAGTCTATCCGATCCAATGCGGCATGTTTGGGGCGAATGCGGAAACGAGGCGGGGTCGGGCCTTGCGACCCAAATTGAAAACGGGAGCCGGCTGCACCGGCTCCCGTCTGTTATTCCCCAATCGTCTGATCTTGCGTCAGGCGGCCCGGACGTTCGACAGGAAGCCATCGACGACCCTGCGCAACTCGTCCGAGGAAGAGTTGAGCACGTCGGTGCCCTGCAGCACCCCGTTGGAAGCCGCGCCGGTCTGCCGCGACGCCTGCGACAGCTCGACGATCCGGTCGGAGACCGAACGTACGCCATTGGCGGCTTCCTGGGTGGTTTCCGAGATCGAGTTGATCGAGGCGATTTGCTCCTCGACTGCAGCGGCAACCACCGTGTTGACGTCAAACAGCTGTTCGATCCGATCCTTGATCTGCTTGATCGCCGAAACCGAATTGGCGCTTGCGCCGCGGATCGAGTTCACCTGCTCCTGGATCTCCGCCGTGGCGGCGGCGGTCTGGTCGGCGAGATCCTTCACCTCGGTGGCGACGACCGCGAAGCCGCGACCCGCCTCGCCGGCGCGGGAGGCCTCGATGGTGGCGTTCAGGGCCAGCAGGTTGGTCTGGGCCGCGATGTTGCTGATCAGCTCGACCACGCCGCCGATGCGCTCGGCGGTCTCTGCCAGCGAAGCCATGGCGTGATCGGTTTCCTCGGTCTGGCTGACAGCCTGTTCGGCGGCGGCGGCCGCTTCGGCGACCTTGCTGCCGACCTCATTGACGGCGATGGCCAGTTCGGCGGCGGTGGCCGAGACCGACTGCACGTTCTCGGAGGTCCGCTGCGCGGCCTGGGAGACATCCTCGGCCTGGTTGCTGGCGGATTCGGCCAGGCCCGACATGTCGCCGGCGGTCTCCCGCATGGAGCGGGCAGCCGAGGTGACGCTGTCGACGACGCCCAGCACGCCGGATTCGAAGCCGTCGGCAAGTTCGTGCATGCTGCGGCGCTTCTCTTCTGCGGCGCGGCGCTCGTCCTCGACCTTCTGCTCCTCCATCCGCCGCATCTCGACAGCGTTGTTCTTGAAGACCTCGACGGCACGGGCCATGCGGCCGATCTCGTCGTTGGCCTTCCGCTGCGGGACGGCAACGTCCAGATTGCCGGACGTCAGTTCACCCATGACCTTCTCCAGCCGATGAAGCTGGCGAACCACATTGCGGCCGACGAACAGCCAGCCGATCAGGATCGACAGGACCAGCGCCGCCAGGGCGACAACAGCGAGGATCATGCCGTTGCGGTCCATGGATGTGGCCACCGAGGCCGCCGTTGCGTCACCAGCCGAGGTGGCCTTCGCGACCATCTGCTGGACCGCGGCGGTCAGGGTGGCCGACACGTCCGTCGTGGACTGCAGCGCCTTCTCCGAGGCCTTGATGGCGGCCAGTTCGTCCATGCGGATACCCGGAATGCTCTCCGCACCCTGGGCCAGATCCAGCAGGACGATCGCGGATTTCTGCAACTCGTCGCCGCTCTTGATCTTCGCGGACGACATGGCGGCGGTCATGCCGGCGGCGGCCTCAGCGATACCGGCGACGGCCTCGTCGACCTTGGCGGTGGTTGTGGCGCCGGCGACGGAAAGCAGCAGGCCCTCCAGGCGGTTGGCCTGCGCGGCCATGTTCAGATAGCCGCGAATGACCGCGACGTCATTGCCGACCAGGCTGCCGATGGAATCGGCGGTCTTGTCGGCGACTTCCTCGCCGCCCATGACCAGTTCGAAGGCGACATTGTCGACAGCCTCGGCGGTGGCGCCTTCATGCTGCTTGCTGACCTTCGCCAGATCGCTGTCCAGCTCTGCGCGCAGGCTGCGGAGTTCCTCAGAGAAGAACATGCGGACGTCGCCCGCATCAATCTCGGCCGCGCGCAGGTCGAAATAATTGTTTTCACGGGTGCCCAGTGCGATCAGATCCGCGCTGAACTTGCGCACATCGGCATATTCCTCAGTTTCGGGCAGCGCGGACAATGCGTCATTCAGTGAAGAAACGGCGGCGGTGAAGCGCTCTCGGAGCGGCTGAAGCTTGTTGGCCTCCAGCGTCAGCGAGATTTCCGAGATGATCAGACGCAGTTCCTGGGCGCGGGACTGCACGCGCAGGCCGGCCTGCATGTAGGCGACCTCGTTCTCCATCAGGCTGGAAACGCCCGCGCGGTTCGATTCGGTGGCCTGCTCGATCGCATCCAGCAGGTTGACGCGCGCGGCGTTCACGCGGGGATTGAGCAATGAGAGCAGCGACTTGTGCGCCGCCTCGGATGCCTCGATCGCCTTCTCGCGTCGCGTCTGCAGGGCGAGTCGCTTGCCGACGGTCTCGTTCAGCCTGTCGACTTCCTTCGACAGTTCCTCGACCCGGGCTGCCGCTTCGGTAGCGCCTTCGGCCTCCATGCCGACGATCCAGTTGACCTGGCCCCGGAGGCGCTTGAACTCGCTCTGCAGGTTACCGGCTGCGGCCTCACGCTGCTCTTCCGTTTCGACGGCGGCCAGCCCGGGGGCCTGGGCTGCGATGCGGGCGCCGGTCTGGGCGGACTGCAGGGATTCGACGATAACGGGCACGGACTGGCCGGTCAGTCGGTTCAGCGCCGATCCGGCGTCCTCGAAAGACAGCATGCCGATACCGCCGGCGACGACCGTGAACAGCGTGATCACGCCGAAGGCGGCGTAAAGCTTGATGCCGACGCCAATGCGGCGCCAGACCGCCAGGCGTTCGGGTACCGCGAACCGCGCTTTCAGTCGACCGGTCCGGCCGGTCGCCGGTTTGGTTTCCTTGAGTTCAGCTGCCTTGGTCATCGCTATGCTCATCCGTTCTGAAATTCGTTGGCCTGCGGCGGGACGCCCCGTCGGGACGTCCCGCCTTGCGGGTCAGTCGGGCCTCAGGTGCCCGCGCCGATGGGCGTGAAGGACTTCGGTCCCTCGATGACGGTCATGAAGATCTCGTCCATGCCCTGGTTGTCGCCTTCGCCGAACGTCAGCGTGACGCCGTTCAGGTCGAACTTGCCGGTGCTGTAGATCGTGTTCAGGAAGCTCTCCCGGGTCACGTCTGCGCCAGCCTTGTCCAGCGCCGACACCATCAGGCGGCCGACGATGTAGCCCTCGAAGGAGACGAAGCCCGGCTCCTCATCCGGCGAAGAGGCCTTCAGCGCGGCGTGGTAGGCGGCGACCAGCGGGTTGGAGACATCCCACGGGAACGGCACGACCTGGGTGATGTAGACGCCCTTGCCCTGATCGCCCAGTTCCTGGGCCAGCGCGTTGGAGCCGACGAAGGAGATCGTCACATAGGGGACTTCCAGGCCGGTCTTCTTGGCCAGTTTCACGAACTCGGCGATCGGCTTGTAGGCGCCGACCATGACCACGGCGTCGGGCTTGCCCTTGCGGATCTTCAGCAGGGCCGACTTCACGGCGGTGGTGTTGCGCTTGTAGGTGCCTTCGGCGACCAGTTCCATGCCGCGCTTCTCCAGCGCCTTGGTCACGCCGGCCAGGCCAACGCGGCCGAAGCTGTCATCCTGGTACAGGATGGCGACGCGGCTGGCGCCCTTTTCGCCGGTCAGGAAGGAAATCCATTTCTCGGCCTCGGCGTCGTAGGTGCCGCGCACGTTGATCACGTTGCGGTTCTCGGGTGCGCGCAGGAAGCCGGCGCCGGTGAACGGGCCGACAAACGGCACGCCGGCGGCGGTGGCGATGGGCTGGGCGGCTTTCGATGTCGGAGTACCGACCTCGCCGACAAGGGCGAAGACCTGATCGTCGTTCAGCAGACGGTTGGTGTTGGCGATCGCCTTCTCGGGCTCGTAGCCGTCATCATAGGTCACCAGCTCGATCTGCCGGCCGTGCACGCCACCGGCGGCATTGGCTTCGGCAAAGGCGGCGTTCAGGCCGACACGCATGCCGAGACCCAGGGCCGACGCGGGCCCTTCGAAGGCCGCCGACTGGCCGAGGCGAATCTTGCCGGCTTCGACGCCGGGTTCGGCCATGGCCGTGCCGGTCAGCAGCGCAATCGCCGCAGCCGCGCCCGCAATACTGCGGATCAGGGTGTTCGGAACCTTGTTTTTCTGCATAGGGCATTCCCTCCTGGACAATGGGATGCCCACAATTGCCGCAAAGATTTAAGAAATGATTGAATATAAACCCCTGAATAATATTCTATTTACACGATGCTGATGCGTTGAATATGATTATTATCTTAAAAATAGACCTGATAATCGCTATCAACTGATAGTATTTACGGAAAAGAATTGGTTGAAAAGGGGTTAATTGCGGAAAAATGTCAGTTTGATGGCGGCCGGTAATTTTAAGATTTGTGCCAATAGCGTGAAATATCTGCCTCAAAAAGTGGCAGATCGGAATCATTTTAAGTCCGAAATTATCTCGCTCTGATAGATATCGAGCCCGGAAAGATCGCCGGCTATGCCTATTCTGCGGGCACGTCCAGGGTCAGGCTGGTCCAGAAACTTTCCCAGTCCACGCCATCGATATGCGGTGCGGGAATCGCGTGCACGGCGGCGAAGAGCCAGCGCCCATCTCGATCGATATCGACAGTCACCCGGCCATTCGCATCACTGCGCACCGCCTGGATGCGTTTGGGGTGCCCCTTCACGAAGGTGCCTACCAGAATGTTATCCAGCGGCTTGCCTTCATACAGGACATTCAGGGTCAAGCTGTCGCCGGGACGCAATTTGAAGGGGTTGGCCGTCGGCACCAATTCAAACTTCAGGCCCGAGGGCCGAATCGCCCAGCGCGCGCCTTCGACATAGTCGCCGGCCAGCACCCAGGTCTTCGGAAAGCGGGTGTAGAACTCCTCGCCCGGCTGATCCGTCTGACCATTGGCCGCGCGGTGGGCGATGATGTGATCCAGACCTTCGTTGCGCAGGTATTCGTTGAAGATGTCGGGCTTGATGGTGATGCGCCGTCCGGTGTTCTGGTAGGCGACGATGTAGAGACCGCGCCGCCCTGCCGGCCGCACCACGCCTCCAGGGTCGGCGGCGAAGCCGGCTGCGGCATCCTCGGTCACGCCGCCCGGACCGTAGACATCGAAGCGGACGGTCAGATCGGGAATGTAGGGAATGGTGTCGCCCTTGAAATTCTGGCCGACAGCGATTGTTATCGGCACGTCTTCGTCGATTCCGGCGCGGCTTGTGGAAGGTTCCAGCCAGAATTCGTGGGCCGTGACGCCCGACGCACCGAACAGCGCGGTTGCGGCGAGGACGATGGCCATCGCGGCCTTGTGGAGAAAGTCAGTCATGTCGTGTCTTACGCCGCGTATGGTCCGTCAGTTCATGTTTGCGCTGCTGGCGCTGGTTATCAGCTTGCCCGCCGCCTCGCATGAGATCAAACCCTCGATCATCGAGATCGTGTTTCAGAAGGACGGCCGCTTCGTGATCCGGGCCGAAGTCAATGCCGAGGCGATGCTGGCTGATATCGGGCCTGGCTACACCGACACCAATGACAGCCCCAGGGCCGCGGAGTATGACGCGCTGCGCGCCCTGACGCCGGACCATCTGGCGGCGCGGTTCCGTGACGGCTTCGATGGCGTCGCCGCCGGTTTCGACCTGCTGTTCGATGGTCAACGCGTTGCGCCGCAGCTTGTCTCCATCGAACCCCGCCCCACGCCGGATGTGCAGCTTACCCGCGTGAGCGACCTGCGGATGGAGGGACCGATCCCGCCGGGCGCCGGCGCCTTCACCTGGTCCTATCCGCGCGCCTATGGCTCCATCGCCCTGAAGATGAAGCGCGAGGGCGATGCCGAGTTCCGCACGAAGTGGCTGCCGTCGGCCTCCGATACCGACAGTATTCCGCTGGAAGGCCTGGTACCGGAGCGATCCGCCGTCGAAGTGCTGGTCGACTATGTCCATGTCGGCTTCATCCATATCGTGCCGAAGGGGCTGGACCACATCCTGTTCGTGCTGGGCCTGTTCCTGCTGTCGCGCAACATGCGTCCGCTGCTGATCCAGGTGACAACATTCACCGTCGCCCACTCGATCACGCTGGCGCTGTCGCTCTATGGCGTCCTTGACCTGCCCCCTTCGATCGTCGAACCGCTGATCGCGCTTTCCATCGCCTATGTCGCGGTCGAGAACATCTTCTTGAACCGGCTGAGTCCCTGGCGACCCTTCGTTGTGTTCGCCTTCGGCCTGCTGCATGGCCTGGGCTTCGCCGGGGTGCTCACGGAGCTCGGTCTGCCGCGCGGCGAGTTCGTCGAGGCGCTGATCGGCTTCAACGTCGGCGTCGAGGGTGGTCAGCTCGCCGTGATCCTGGCGGCCTATCTCGCCGTCGGCCTGTGGGGCCTGCCCGAGAAGACCTACCGCCGCGCCGTGGTCATTCCAGCGTCGCTGGTGATCGCCGTGGTCGGCCTCTACTGGACCGTCGAGCGGGTTGGGGTCATCTAGTTCCGGGGCGGGTCAGACCGCACCCTGATGAAGCATGTCCCCCGGCAACGTGGTCCGTCTCACACTTCCGTCGGGCGCAAGTTCATACCGGAAGCCCGGTCCGATGAATCCGACCAGATGGCGCGCGGCGCCGTTTTCCATCGAAAGGGGGAGCAGCAGGCGACTGCGCAATCCCCACTTGCCGCCCCGCCAGCAGACGTGCTGCTCGATGAAGGAGTAGTGCTCGCGATAGGCCACTGACTCGAATTCGTGGCGCATCTCCATGTTGTCGCCGTACACCTCGCTCAGAAGCTGCCCGCTCAACTCCTGCACCGCGCGGTCCCTGTAGGCGGTGCCGGCCAGTCGCACACGGAAATCGCCATCCAGCACGTCCCACAGCATGATGTTGGGCAGCAGCCTTGGCCGTATCCGGCTCGGCTGAATATCCGATTTATCGGGTGCGGACCTCTGCCCCTTCAGATCCAGCCAGATCCGGGCAAAGGATGACACGTCTTCGGGAAGACTGGCTTCGGTCAGCTTCGACAGAGGCTGGAGTTCGCTGTGGAGCGTTCTCAAATCGACTTTCATAAAAACCACCCACCGACTGCCAGTAGTCAGCCGCGAAAGACCCCAATAACCAGAATATCCGGTTGAAAGCAGTTGTGATACTCGAAAATTGCCAGAGCAAATATTGGTATCGACTCGAGACGATTACCTGCCAGTATTGAAATGATCGTAGATGGTCTGCGCCATCGCTTCGGATATGCCATCGACATGCTGAAGGTCGGCGAGGCCGGCACGGGCCACACCCTTCGCGGAGCCGAACTTCAGCAGCAGCGCCTTCTTGCGCTTCGGGCCGATGCCCTCGATCTCGTCCAGGGGCGACTGGCCGATAGCCTTGGACCGCCGCGCGCGGTGGGTGCCGATGGCGAAGCGGTGGGCTTCGTCGCGCAGACGCTGCAGGTAGTAAAGCACCGGATCCCGCTCCGGCAGCATGAAGGGCGCCTTGCCGGGCAGGTAGAAGTCCTCCCGGCCGGCATTGCGGTCCGGCCCCTTGGCGATGGAGACCAGGGCCACGCCCTTGACCTCCAGCTCCTTCAGCACTTCTTCTGCGATGCCGAGCTGCCCCTTGCCGCCGTCGATGATGATCAGGTCGGGCCAGGTCTCGTCCTTCTCTGCGGTTTCCTTCTTCAGCCGCCTGAAACGCCGGGTCAGCACTTCCCGCATCATGGCGAAGTCGTCGCCGGGGGTGAGTTCCGTGTCCTTGATGTTGAACTTGCGATAGGCCGCCTTGCGGAAGCCCTCGGGTCCGGCGACGATCATGCCGCCGACGGCGTTGGTGCCCTGGATGTGGCTGTTGTCGTAGACCTCGATCCGCTGAGGTGGTTCGGAGAGCCCGAAGGCCTCGGCCACGCCCTTCAACAGCTTCGTCTGCGCCTGGGTCTCGGCCTGCTTGCGCCCCAGCGCTTCCTCGGCGTTGCGGACGGCCTGTTCGACCAGTTCCTTCTTCGCCCCGCGCTTTGGCGTCAGCACCTCGACCTTGCGCCCGGCCCGCACGGCCAGCGCCTCGCCGATGAGGTCCTGATTCTCCACCTCGTGGCTCAGCAGCACCTGCTTCGGCGCCGGACGGCTGTCATAGAACTGGCCGACAAAGGCCGCCAGCACGTCGGCGACCTCATCATCCTTCGTGTGGCTGGGATAGTAGGCGCGATTGCCGTAGTTCTGGCCGGCCCGGTAGAAGAACACCTGCACGCAGGTCTGGCCGCCGGCCTGCGACGCCGCCATCACGTCGGCCTCGTCCAGCCCCTCGACATTGACGCCCTGTTTCTGCTGGATCTGCGCCAGCGCCCACAACCGGTTGCGGTACATGGCGGCGTCCTCGAACTCCAGCGCGTCCGAGGCTTGCTGCATGCGCTGCCCCAGATCGTCGCGCACGTCCTGGCTCTTGCCCTTCAGGAACTCCCGCGCCTGATCCACCAGTTCGCGGTATTCGGCCTTCGTCACATAGTCGACGCAGGGGGCGACGCAGCGCTTGATCTGGTACTGCAGGCAGGGCCGCGTGCGGGTCGCGAAATCGCCGTCCGAGCAGGATCGCAGCGGGAAGGCCCGCTGCAGAGCCGTCAGCGTATGGTTCACCGCCGTCGCGCTGGCGAAGGGGCCGTAATAGTCGCGGTCCTTTTCCCGCGCGCCCCGGTGCTTGGCCAGCATCGGATAGTCGTGGTCCAGATTGACCTCGATATAGGGGAACGACTTGTCGTCGCGCAGGATGATGTTGAAGCGCGGCTTCAGCTTCTTGATCAGGTTCGCTTCCAGCAGCAGCGCCTCGACCTCGGTATGGGTCGTGATGATCTCCAGCTCGCGCGTCGCCTGCACCATGCGGGCGATGCGGATCGACAGACCCCGGGCGCGGGTATAGCTGGTCACCCGGTTCTTCAGGTTCCGCGCCTTGCCGACATAGAGCACGTCGCCCTTCGCGTTCAGCATGCGGTAGACTCCGGGACTGTCCGGCACGGTCTTCAGCTTCGCCTGCAGGATGGCGAAGCCGTCGGGAGTGTTCTCCTCGTCCGTGATCTCGACTGTGCCTGTTTCCGCCACTTTCCCGCCAATCATCTCAGGTTGTCATGCCCGCTTCATGCGGGCATCCGGTCGATCATTGATCCGGCGGCGGAGCCGCGCCGGACCCCCGCATGAAGCGGGGGTGACACACAGGGTTGAAGATAGAACTCCGAGGCGACTCGTCCAAGTAGAGGAGACACCGGCAAAGTAGCTGGAGCACAATTCCTGCGAGGCCGAGCCGCCGACCTGGCCGACCCTGCCACCCCCAGGTCGGCGGATTCCCTAGTCCTGAATGAAGTGCTTCGATAGCTTCAGGCCCTGGCCCTGGTAGTGGCTGCCGATGCCGGCGCCGTAGAGGGTCTCGGGCGGCTCGATCAGGCGTTCGTAGACCAGGCGGCAGACACGCTGGCCGTGGGCGATCTCGAAAGGCACCTCGTGGCTGCGCACTTCCAGCACCGCCGGCGTGCCCTTGCCGCCGCCGGCCTTGCCGTGGCCGAAGCCGGGATCGAAGAAGCCGGCGTAATGGATGCGGAACTCGCCGAAGGAGGTGTCATAGGCGACCATCTCGGCGGCCGAGTCCGGCGGCACGGTGACCCGTTCCCGGCTGACCAGAATATAGAACTGGTTCGGATCCAGGATCAGCGTCCGGTCCGGGTTGGCGTGGATCGGCTCCCAGAAATCCTCGACGGCGTAATAGTTCACCAGATCCAGGTCGATCAGCGGCGCATGCCGGCGCGCCCGGTACCCGATCAGCCCGTCATAGCTGTCGCCCGACAGGTCCACCGAGACCCAGAGCCCGTCGCGGATCGTCGGCCCGTCGCTGCCGGTGCTGGCCGGATCGACCAGGCGGTCGCGTTCGTGCAGTTCGCGGTGCAGGCTGTCGGAGGTACCCGGCCGCCCGCGCCAGAGCCGGAGCTGGTTCAGCCGCTGCCCCGCCGCCAGCTTCACCGAGAAGGTGCGCGGCGCGATTTCCAGATAGAGCGGCCCGGCGTATCCGGCCTCGACCGTCTCGAAGCTTTCGCAGCGGTCGGTGACCAGCCGCGTGAACACGTCGAGGCGGCCGGTCGAACTCTTCGGGTTGGCCTTGGCCCACATGTCCTTCGGCAGGGACAGCCATTCCTGCAGCTCGACGATATAGACGCAGCCGCGTTCCAGCACGGTCGGCTGAGACAGGTCGATCTCGTGCATGGTCAGCCGTTCCAGCTTGCGCGCAACCGTGGCGCTCTTGCCCGGCAGGAAGCTGGTGCGCACGCGCCAGGCCCGCTTGCCCAGGCGCAGGTCGATGCTGGACGGCTGGATGATCTCTTTCGGAACGCCGCCATCGGCCGAGATCACGCCCTCGGTGACCGCGCGGCGCAGCGCCTGGCTCGGCAGGATGCCCGTGGTGCGGGCGCGGGTGGCGGCTTCAGCGTTCATGGGAAGTGATTAGCGGTTTGGTTTCGGGGCGGCAACATGCATCGCGCAGTCAACCCTTCCCCTGCGGCGCTCTGCCCGTTGATCGGCCCGGTGGGGCGGGTGTTAATCATCGGCAACGCAACGAACAAGAACGCTTTCGGGAGGAACCGCCATGAGCGCCGAAGCCTATGCCAGCGACCTGGACATGCAGCCCGCCAACTATGTGGCGCTGTCCCCGCTCAGCCTGATCCGCCGCACCGCCGCGGTCTATCCGGATTACCCGGCGGTGGTGCATGGCGAGCTGACGCGGACGTGGAAGGAAACCTATGACCGCTGCGTGCTGCTGGCCTCGGCGCTGGCGAAGCGCGGGATCGCCAAGGACGACACGGTTTCCATCATCTGCCCGAACACGCCCGAGATGTACGAGGCGCATTTCGGCATCGCCATGGCCGGCGCGGTGCTGAACCCGCTGAACTACCGCCTCAACCCCTCCGAGATCGCCTTCATCCTGAACCACGGCGAGAGCCGGGTACTGATCGCCGACACCGAATTCAGCGACATCGTCAAGGAGGCGCTGAAGAAGGTCGATCGCGACATCCTGGTGATCGATGTGGTCGACCCGCAGGGACCGGGCGGCGAGACCCTGGGGGAGATGGACTACGAGGCCTTCCTGCAGAGCGGCGACGCCGACATGGTCTGGGCCCTGCCGGACAACGAATGGGACAAGATCGCGCTCAACTACACCTCCGGCACGACGGGCAATCCGAAGGGCGTGGTCTACACCCACCGCGGCGCCTATCTGAACGCCATCAACAACGCCGTCACCTGGGGCATGGGCCAGCACCCGCGCTATCTCTGGACCCTGCCGATGTTCCATTGCGACGGCTGGTGCTTCCCCTGGACCATGGCGGCTGTGGCGGGGGTGAATGTCTGCCTGCGCCGGGTCGAGGCGAAGCTGATCTATGACGCCATCGCCGACCACAATGTCAGCCATCTCTGCGGCGCGCCCATCGTGATGCAGATGATCACCGGCGCCACCGACGCCGACAAGCGCGACTTCCCGCAGACGGTGAACATGATGACCGCCGCAGCGCCGCCGCCGGCCTCGGTGCTGGCCGACATGGAGCGGCAGGGTTTCGTCGTCACCCATGTCTATGGCCTGACCGAGACCTACGGCCCCTGCGTGGTCTGCGCCTGGAAGGACGAGTGGAACGATCTGGAGACCGACGCCAAGGCGAAGGTGAAGGCGCGCCAGGGCGTGCATTCGGCCATGCAGGAGGACCTGATGGTCGCCGACGCGGAGACCCTGCAGCCGGTGCCGAAGGACGGCAAGACCATGGGCGAGGTCTTCATGCGCGGCAACATCGTCATGTCGGGATACCTGAAGAACCCGAAGGCGAGCGCCGAGGCCTTTGCTGGCGGCTGGTTCCACTCCGGCGACCTGGGCGTCTGGCACCCGGACGGCTATATCGAGCTGAAGGACCGCTCCAAGGACATCATCATCTCCGGCGGCGAGAACATCTCCTCCATCGAGGTCGAGGACACGCTCTACGCCCACCCCGCCGTCGCCGCCTGCGGCGTGGTCGGCAAGCCCGACGAGAAATGGGGCGAAACCCCCGTCGCCTTCATCGAACTGAAGCCCGGCCGCGAGGTCACGAAGGACGAGATCGTCGCCCACCTGCGGGAGCACCTGGCGGGCTACAAGGTGCCGAGGCAGGTCGTGTTCGGCGAAGTGCCGAAGACCAGCACGGGGAAGATTCAGAAGTTCAAGCTGCGGGAGATGGTTTAGATGGGAGTAGGCGGAGGTGCATCTGCACCTCCGCCATCGTGTCCGGTTGGAACCGCTGGGTCCTGCAAACTAGCGCGAACGCCAGTGGGCACGGACGAATTCAATGCGTCCGAAACGAACGCGATGGTACGAATTCACCCAAACCATAGTCACCTCCTGTGGTTTCACAGAGGTTGAATCGGGAATCAGCGCGTGCCAGATTGATGCTCTTGACAGATCAGTATTGGCTGAATCGCGCGATTCGGCTGCCTGACTGCTCGCGAGGTCAGTTCAGTGCCACCTGAGCTGACCTCGCTCCTATCTTCCTTTGGATCGCAGTCAATCCAAAGGAGCTATGCTTCAAAGATCATATTGTTCTCCGGTTTGCCGCTGCGGACACGCGTTGCGGTGACAGGATAATGGCTGGCGATTCTTTCGCAGTCAAGTCTTGGAGTCAAATTATCTCTTGAACTCTCAGTCATGGAGCGTTACATCTCTCGCGAGAAACGGGAGATTTGCCATGACAGACAATGCCGTGAATCCGATACGAAGCCCCTCATATCCCAGCCTAGGATTGCGTGAAGCTGTTGCGAACGTGGCCAAGATTGAGCGATCATATCGCGCTTCGCCCGTTGATAGAGTGATCGCTGCTAAACAAATTGGATACAAGTCGTTAAGTGGTCCCGCAACAAAATCTCTGGCGGCCCTCGCGTCGTTTGGACTGCTGGAGAGAGCAGGGAAAGGTGAAACCCGTGTCACTGAGCGCGCGCGGGCGATCCTGTATGCAGAAAGCAACGATGAGAAACTGGTGAACCTTATCGCTGCTTCAAAAGAACCCGCATTATTTCGCGAGATTCAAGAACGATTTGCGGGCCTTTCGATTCCACCGGAAGATGGCGTCATCAACTACCTCAATCGTCAGGGCTTCAATCCGAACGCTACCAGACCAGCAGCGAAGGCTTTTCTGGAAACGATGCAGTATCTTGATGAATTAGGTGCGTTTGATAAGGACCAAGAAGATCAAGATCGTTCGCCTGACGAGGATGATGAAGTAATAAGGCGAACTATTCCAAATGTCGGAGATCTTGTGCAGTGGGAGACAGGCGGAGTTCTGAATTTCCCGCATCCCATTGCAGTTCGCGCGGTCTCAGACGATGGAAGATGGGTGTTTGTTGATGGGTCAGAGACTGGTGTCCCGACGTCTGAGGTCACCGTTGAGAAGCCCGCGGGCGATGATCGGAGTTTGCCGCCGAAGCTTCCGTTGCCGAATCTTGGCGACGGAAAGGAGGAGGCCGGAGAAGTGGAATGGATGCGTAGCCCACTCACCCCGGAAACTTCGATTAGGTTGATGGTGAGAGGTGAGATTGGGCCGAGAGAGATAGCCCGGTTGATTCGCCTTTTGGAGACCCAAAAATTGATCTTGGAGGAAGACTGAGTGGGGAGTTGCATCGTCGCGACCGTTGGCACCATCTGAATCGAAGCCTCAACCTGATGCTTGAAAAGTAGAGCGCCAAATCGTATCTGTACGGTAAAATGCCGTACAGGGTGAGAAACTGCATGCCCACAACATCCCGAAGCGAACGTATTGAAGCCCGGACGACGCCGGAAGTGCTGGCGGTTGTGCGGCAGGCGGCGGAAATTCAGGGGCGGTCGCTGAGTGACTTCGTGGTCAGCGCGGCGGAAGAGGCTGCGAAGAAGGCCATCGAGGACGCGCATGTCATCCGGCTCTCCGCGAAGGCGCAACGGCAGTTTGTCGAGGCGCTGTTGTCGCCGCCCGAGACCACGGACGCGATAAAGCGCGCCGCCGGCCGTCACGACGCTCTGTTCGGGGCCTCGTGACTGCGCCATTCCGGCTGATCCCGCTGGGCAAGGAAGACCGCAGCGGGTTCGATTGCGGCAATGACATCCTCAACCGCTACTTCCATCGTCAGGCCGGGCAGGACATGCGCCGCCGACTGGCTGCCTGCTACATCGCCGTTGAAGGGGAAACAGGACTCGTCGCCGGGTTCTATACTCTGTCCGCTGCGGACGTGCCGGTGGGCGATGTGCCGGAGAATCTGACGAAGAAGCTGCCCTACTATCCGACCATCCCGGTGGCGAGGGTGGGCCGCCTTGCCATTGACCGGCGTTTTCAGGGACGCGGTCTGGGTGGGGCGATGCTGTTCAATGCGGCGAAGCGGGTCGCTGACAGCGGACTCGGCGCGCTGGCGCTGGTCGTCGATGCGAAGGACGACGCGGCGGTGCGGTTCTACCTGCACCACGGTTTCCGGCAGTATGGTGAGAACCCGATGACCTTGATGCAGCCCTTGGCGTCGATGCTGGCGAGGTAGAACGGCCGTTATCTCCCTCCCCCTGCGAAGGGGGAGGGCTGGGGAGGGGGTCGATGGCGTTTCAGTTTCGGCAAGGTCTTTCGGATTGAACCGCTGCCGACCCCCTCCGACCGCTCCGCGGCCACCTCCCCCTTCGCAGGGGGAGGAGTTGTAGAGCCGGTTTCTAAAACCCGAAATACTCCCGCTGCTCCCATTCCGACAGGTCGGCCAGATACCGGCCCCACTCCGCCCGCTTGATCCCCGCAACCGCATCCACAAACCGGTCGCCGAAGGCCGTGCGGTAGAGCGTCCCCGTCTCGAAGGCCGTGAGGGCCTCGCCCAGGCTGGTGGGGAGGAGGGGGGTGGCGGTGTCGTAGGGGGCTTCGACCGGGGCGGGGGCGGTGAGGTCCTGGCTGAGGCCGCTCAGGCCGCCCGCGATCTGGCTGGCGAAGGCGTAATAGGGGTTGGCCGCCGGCTCGGCGACGCGGTTCTCGATGCGGCTGGCCTTGTCGCCAGGGCGCAGCAGGGCGCGGATCATGGCGCCGCGATTGTCATGCGCCCACTGGATTCGGTTCGGCGCGAGCTGGTGCGGCTGATAGCGCTTGTAGCCGTTCACCGTCGGCGTGGTCAGCAGGCAGCTTTCGGCGGCGTGGGCCAGCAGCCCGGCGATCCAGGCGCTGGCGGTCCCGGTCAGCGCGCCGTCCGCGCCCGGCGTGAAGCGGTTCGCTCCGCCGTCCAGCGCCACCACCGACTGATGCAGGTGCCAGCCGCTGGCCGCCGCGTTCGCCAGCCGGGGCCGGGACATGAAACTCGCGTGCAGGCCGTTCCGCGCGCAGACCTGCTTCACCATCGAGCGGAACAGCACCATGGCGTCGGCCTGCGCCAAGGGGTCGCCGGGATCGAAGACGAACTCCAGCTGGCTCGGTCCGAACTCCGGCTCGACGGCGCGGAGCGGCAGGCCGAGACCGGCGCACACCCCGCGCAGCAGCTCCATCACGCTGTCCAGCGCATCCGCCCGGTCCTCGCCCAGCAGGCCGTAGCCGCGCGTCAGGAAGTCGACCTCGGGCGGCGCGGCGGGCATGCCGGACGCCTCGGGGCTCAGCCGGTCGTCACGGACCCTGAAGACGTGGAACTCCACCTCCAGGCCGACGCGGAGCGCCAGGCCCTGTTCCGCCAGCTGCGCCACCGCATCGGCCAGAATGCTGCGCGGGTCGAAGCCGAGCGCCGAGCCGTCCCGCCGCGCGACATTGCACAGGATCCAGCCGGTCTTCTCGGCCCAGGGCAGCACGCGGAACGTCGCCGGGTCCGGCACCAGCAGCACATCGCCCGAGCCGGTCAGGTCGCCCGCGCCGAAGCCTGCGTCCGCCTGCCAGACCGGGAAGGCCGTGCGCTGGGACGTGTCCTTCAGTATCACCGTTGACGGCGCGGTCAGCCCGTCGCTGAGCGCGCCCGGCAGTGCGTGCGGCAACACGGTCTTGCCACGCAGCACGCCATGCGGATCGGCGAAGGAGAGACGGATGGTCTCGATCCCCTCCGCCGCGACGCGCTGGATGATCTCGGCGGCGCGGCGCTGGCCGTCCGGGGTGAGGAGGCCGCGTTCGGCGAGGAAGCCGCTGGGGGTGGGGTGGTTCATTTGGTCATGCACATCCAAGACAACACCTTACCCTCGGGCTTGTCCCGAGGGTCCAGTCGGACGCGGCTGCCGCAACCTCGCTTTGCAATGATGTTTCCGGTGTGAGCATCGCTCTGGGCCCTCGGGACAAGCCCGAGGGACAGGAGTTTGGATGGCCACGTCCTCACGCCGCGTCCGTTTCGCCGGCGCCGATCCAGTCGCAGCCGGCGCGGCGTTCGCGGTCGCCGCGGCGCCAGACGGCCTCCCAGCCCTCCTCGGCCTTGCCGATGGCGTCGATGGAAACCGGGCCGGTGATCGTCGCGGGTTCGGCCTTCTGCATGGGCAGGGCGTCGTCGTTGCCCTTCGCGACATCCCGGATTGCGCGGCGCAGCATGCGGCGGTAGCGCATGATGCCCACATCGGTTGTGCCCAGGTTCTCCTGCGTCCGGTCCTGGACCTGGCCCATGCTCTCGACCGCCCACTGGTCGTGGACGTTGATGTCTTGGCCCATGCCCGTATAGGTCTCGGTCCGCTGCTCCGCCGGATCGAAGCCCCACCGGTTCGAGGCGTCCTTCAGCGGCGCGTAGTCGGGCAGGCGGTGTTCGGCCAGCCGCTGTTCGCGCATCAGCGCCTTGTCGACCGGCTGCCCGAAGCTGGTGAACATCGAATACCAGTAGCAGGTGGTGTCATCGACCGGCACGTGCCACTGGGTGATGGTCATCTCCCGCGACATCGGAATGCAGATCGCCTCGGGGAAGATCTGGTTGGTCACCCGGACATGGGTGCGGCCGTCTTCCAGATGGCGCAGCGCCACCAGACGCAGGCCGGAGTCCGTCTCCTCGACCTGCAGCTCCGGACGCGGGTAGCGGCGGAGCAGTTCGGTCATCGTGTACTCGGTGTTCGCGGCCCTGTCGCGGAACTGCTTGCCATAGGCTTCGGCCGGGTCGTCATCCTCCAGGAAGCGGTGCAGGAAACTGGCATGCGCCGGGTCGATGCCGATCTCCAGCGCCTGCAGCCAGTTGCAGTTCCAGAGGCCCTTGAAGGCGAAAACATGGCTGTCCGGCGCGGTGAAGCAGTCCAGCGCGGGCAGGGCGGGGGGCTCGCCGGGTCCCATGTATGCGAACACGATGCCGTTGCGCTCGGTCACCGGATAGTTCACGGCCCGAATGTTCTCGTGCAGGCGGCTGCCTTCCGGCTCGGCGGGCTGTTCCAGGCACTGGCCGGTGTGGTCATACAGCCAGCCGTGGAACGGGCAGCGCAGGCCGCCATCCTCCAGCCGCCCGTAGCAGAGATCGACACCCCGGTGCGGGCAGTGCCTCCCGATCAGCCCCAGCTTTCCGGATTCGTCGCGGAACAGCACGAGATCCTCGCCCAGCAGGCGCACCGGCGCGATCGGCCGCTCGCCCTCCAGCTCCGCCGACAGCGCCGCCGGCTGCCAGTACCGGCGCAATACCGCACCCGCGCCCGTGCCCGGCCCGATGCGGGTGAGTTCGTCGTTCTGTTCCTGCGTCATCATCGGCGAGGCTCCGCTTCCGCTCTGAAGCGCCCATGCTACGCGTATCCGCCGCCGCCTGCATAGGCGGGCGGTGCCTGACCACTCGGCAGCGGACGACCTAGCCGCCGGCGCGGGTCTCGAAGACCGGTTCGAAGCCGCCGAAGATGATGCGTTTGCCGTCGAAGGGCATGTCGCCCAGCTCCTGCATGCGCGGATCATCCATCATCTTCTGCATGGCGGTGTCCCGGGTCGGCTTGTCGGGCCATTCGGTCCAGGAGAAGACGACGGTCTCGTCGTCGGCCTGCTTCACCGCCATGCGGAAGGACGTGACCTCGCCTTCGGGCACGTCGTCGCCCCAGCACTCGACCTGGCGAATGGCGCCCCACTCGGCGAGCAGGGCCGAGAATTTCCGGGCCAGGTCCAGATAGGCTTCCCTGTTGGCGGTCGGCACCGCAAGGACAAAACCGTCAACATAGCTCATTGCAATTCCCCTGATGTGATCAGACTGGCGGCGTCACCGGGTCAGAGTGCTCTCGCCACGTCCTGAAGCTGCATGGCGCAGATCTTCCAGCCTTCATGAAAGCCCATCTCGGCGTGCTTCTGCCGGGTTTCGGCGTTCCAGTGCCGGGCCTCGGCGCGATAGCGGGTGCGGCCTTCGCCTGCATCCTCCAGCGTGACGACGGCGGTGAAGAAGGGTTCGGGCGTGGGTCGCCAGCCGCTGGTGTAGGCGTCCGTGGTGACCAGCTTGCGGCCCTCGACGGCTTCGAGCACGACGCCGTCCGTCGGCATTTCCTCACCTTCCGGGCTGATCATGGTGAAGCCGTGCCGTCCGCCGACATGCGGCTCGACCACGGCGTCGCGCACGGCCCAGGGGCGGGGGCACATCCACTGTTCCAGCAGCGCCGCCTCGGTCATGCAGCGCCAGACCTTGGCGCGCGGCGCATCGAGCACAAGCTCGAGCTCCAGATCCCGTTCGGGGTCGAATCCGGTCTGAGCGGTCATTGCGTGGTTTCCTTTTCGGGCGCGCGGCCGAACAGCAGTTCGACATAGCGTTTTAGATGGTCGATGGAGTCGGCAGCGTGCTGCGGATCGTTGCTGGCCTTGGCGATGATGAAGGCGCCCTGGATCACGGCCTGGCTGTGCAGCGCCAGACTCTCGGCGGTCCAGCCGGCTGGATGGCCGTAGGTGTCCATGGCGGCCTGAATATCGTCGATCAGGGTCTTCGCGTGTCCGGTGATGACGCTGCCGCAGGCCTCGCGGATCGCGGGGTGGGAGGCGTGCAGTTCCTGCACCATCGTGCCGGCCATGCAACTGAAGCTGACGATCTCGCCCCGGATCAGCGAACGGCGGAAGTCGAGATAGCTGAGCACGCGGTCCAGCGGGTCTTTCAGGCGGTGATAGTCCAGTCCGGCGAACATCTCCCCGGTGGTCTCGCCCCAATGGTGCGCGGCGGCGACGGCGAGTGCGTCCTTGCCCTTGAAGTGGTGGAAGAAGGCGCCCTTGGAAACGCCCGCCGCGGCGCAGACCTGATCGACCGAGGTCGCGGTGTAGCCCTGCTGCCGCACCAGCCCCAGGGCCGCCTGCATGATCTTTTCCTTCGCCGACATGAGCGCTCCCTTGTTTGTGGAAGTTTCATACCGACTGGTCGGTTGGTTTTCAAGCGATGTCTTTGCGTGGGCGTAGATGGCCGGGAAGGAACCCTGGTCTGGTGGGAGTTTCGGCGGGGCCGGTCAGGCCTGTGCGGTTGCGATCCGCGTGGCGCGGCCCCGCTGCAGCCGCAGCCAGAAGGCGAACAGGATCATCAGGTTCAGCACGCCTCCGATCGCTGCGGCGGCATAGGACAGCAGGTAATCGCCGGACCAGTCATACAGCTGCCCCCCCAGCCAGGCGCCCGTGCCCATGCCCATCCAGCCGAAGAAGACGACCACGCCCAGCGATTGCGCGGCGACGCGCGCCGGCATCAGCATGCGGCCCGCGACCAGGATCGTTGCCATGTCCGCCGAGTAGAACAGGCCGAACACCGCCGCCAGCAGATAGGTCGGCCAGAGCGCATCGACATAGGGGAACAGCAGCACCAGCGCCGTCTGCCCGCCGCTGGCGATCATCCAGGCCGGGATTGGACCCACCATGTCGCCCAGCTTGCCGCCTAGGATTCGCCCGCCGATGCCGGAGATCATCAGCACCGAAAGCACCGCTGCGGCGAGTGGCGGATCGACGCCGCGGTCGCTGACCAGCGCGACCACATGGACGATCGGCACCGACATGCAGATGCAGCAGAAGAAGGCGGCCGCCGACATGAAGATCAGGCTGACATGCGGCGGGGCGGGCAGTTCCGGTTCCGGGGCGGCTGGCGTGTCTGTCTGCTGCCGGGCGGACTGGCGCGACGGCGGATCGCGCACCAGCAGGCCCAGCGGCACGCCGATGGCGAGGAAGCTGATGCCTATGGCGGCATAGGCCGTCTGCCAGTCATAGGCGTCGATCAGCAGCCTGGCGACATAGGGAAAGACCGCCTGCCCGAAGGCGCCGCCGGCGGCCATCAGGCCAATGGCGAGGCCGGAATTTCGTGTGAACCAGAAACCGACAGTGGCAAAGAGGGGCGTGCCGACGGCGCTGTTGCCCAGTGCGCCGAAGGCGAAGTGCATCAGGTAGTAGTACCAGAGCGACCCGGTCTGGCTCAGCGCGAAATATGACAGGCCCATCATCACCACGCCGAACAGCGCGATGTTCCGTCCCCCACGCCGGTCGGCGATCCAGCCCCAGAGAATGCCGAAGGCCGCCGCCGAGATCGCGACCGAGGTGTAGCCCGCGGCGACCTCGGCCCGGGTCCAGCCGAACTCGGCTTCAAGCGGTTTCAGGAAGACGCCGACCGAGCCGATGCCGCCAAAGGCGAGCGCCTGCAGGCCGAAGGCGACCGCCACCATCAGCCAGGCAAAGCGGCTGTCGCCGGTCTCCCGGCCTGTCATTCAGGCATCCTCCCCATGCGGGAATGGTGGCGCGGCAGGGAGTGCCGGGCCAGTGCCTTCGGCGCTTGGCCGCTATGCGCCGCGGGTCAGATCGGCTGCTGCGGGCGCATGTCGTCGCGGCTGATTCCCGCGACCTTCACCGGCTTCTTCATGGCGTCGCGGCGGAACGGCTCACCCAGTTCCTGATTCAGCAGAACCTCGATGAAGGTGGTGACGCCGTCCTCCATCTGCGCCTTCACCGCCGTGTCGAGCGCCTTGGTCAGCTCGTCCATGGTCATCACCTGCACGCCCTTCAGGCCGCAGGCCTCGGCGATGCCGGCATAGGTGACATCCTCATCCAGTTCGGTGCCGACGAAGTTGTCGTCGAACCACAGCGTCGTGTTCCGCTTCTCCGCGCCCCACTGATAGTTGCGGAAGATCACCATGGTGATTGCGGGCCAGGACCCGCGGCCGCAGGCGGTCATCTCGTTCATCGAGATGCCGAAGGCGCCATCACCGGCGAAGCCCACGACAGGCGTGTCCGGGCAGCCGATCTTGGCGCCCAGAATGGCTGGCAGGCCATAGCCGCAAGGACCGAACAGGCCCGGCGCCAGATATTTCCGGCCCTTGTCGAAGCTGGGATAGGCGTTGCCGATGGCGCAGTTGTTGCCGATGTCGGAGGAGATGATGGCATCCGACGGCAGGGCCGACTGAATCGCGCGCCAGGCCATGCGCGGGCTCATGTGCTTCGGCTTGTCGTTGCGGGCGCGCTCGTTCCAGTTGGTGCCCGGATCGTCATCCTCGTGATCCATCGAGCTGAGCTGCTGCGCCCAGGCCGACTTGGTCTGCGCGATCAGGTCCTTCCTCGCCTGCCGGCCTTTCTCGCCCGCCTTCGGGCCGAGTTGCTCCAGGATGCTCTCGGCCACCTGTTTCGCATCGCCCTGGATGCCGACGGTGACCTTCTTGGTCAGGCCGATGCGGTCGGAGTTGATGTCGACCTGGATGATCTTCGCGTCCTTTGGCCAGTAGTCGATGCCATAACCCGGCAGCGTCGAGAACGGGTTCAGCCGCGTGCCCAGCGCCAGCACCACGTCAGCCTTCTGGATCAGCTCCATCGCCGCCTTGGAACCGTTGTAGCCCAGCGGCCCGACATGCAGCGGGTGCGAACCGGGGAAGGCGTCATTGTGCTGATAGCCGCAGCAGACCGGCGCATCCAGCCGCTCGGCCAGGGCCTGCGATGCCGGAATCGCGCCGCCGATGACGACGCCCGCGCCATTCAGGATCACCGGGAATTCGGCGTTGGAAAGCAGCTCCGCCGCACGGGCCACGGCTTCCGCGCCGCCCTGCGGACGTTCCAGCCGGACAATCTGCGGCAGGTCGATATCGACAACCTGGGTCCAGAAATCGCGCGGCACGTTGATCTGCGCCGGGGCGCAGCCGCGCCAGGCCTTCTCGATCACCCGGTTCAGCACCTCGGCGATGCGGCTGGGATCGCGGACTTCCTCCTGATAGCAGACCATGTCGGCGAACAGGCGCATCTGCTCGATCTCCTGGAAGCCGCCCTGACCGATAGTCTTGTTTGCGGCCTGCGGGGTGACCAGCAGCATCGGCGTGTGGTTCCAGTAGGCGGTCTTGATGGGCGTGACAAAGTTGGTGATGCCCGGCCCGTTCTGCGCCACGGCCATCGACATCTTGCCGCTGGCCCGGGTGAAGCCGTCCGCCATCATGCCCGCGTTGCACTCGTGCGCGCAGTCCCAGAAGGTGATGCCGGCCGCCGGAAACAGATCCGAAATCGGCATCATGGCCGATCCGATGATGCCGAACGCGTGTTCGATACCGTGCATCTGCAGGACTTTGACGAAGGCCTCTTCGGTGGTCATTTTCATGGCTGGTTCGCTCCCCCTGGACTTTTGATGCTGAAGCCGCATTCAGCTTTTCGTATCGCCTGAGTGTATCATTGGCGAGTCAAATGGCGGAGCGGCTGCGACGCCGTCGGTTCGCGTTGCGTCATCGGGGGGTACAGGGCGATGCAGATTGTCGACGCGCAGATTCACATCTGGGGATCCGGGCTTCCGGTCAATGCGATGCACAGGCAGGTCACGCGTTTCGACACCGCTGAGGTGCTGGCGATGATGGACGAGGCTGGCGTCGATGCAGCGGTGATCAATCCGCCAAGCTGGGATCCGGGTTCGCACGAGATGGCCCGAAAGGCCGTGCGCGATCATCCGGGCCGTTTCGCCATCATGGATCATGCCCATCTGGACGACCCGGCACAGATCGGGTTCCTGAAGACCTGGACGCCGGGGCCGGAGCTGGTCGGCCTGCGCTGCTTCTTCCGCGAGAACGAGGAGAAGCGGCGGTTCGCGGCGGGCGATTTCGATCCCTTCTTCCGCGCCGCCGCCGAAACCGGCATGCCGGTCGCCATGCTTGCCCCCGACAGTCTGGAGACGATCGACAGGCTCGCGGCGAAGTATCCCGACCTGAGGCTGACGGTGGATCATCTGGGCGGCTGGGGCGGTTTCGAGACGCGCAAGGATCACGCGGCGATGACGCGCATGCCCGAGGTTCTGAAACTTGCCCGGTATCCGAACGTGACCGTGAAGGCGACGGGCGCGCCCGGCTACTCGGGCGAGGACTACCCCTATCCGGTGATGCTGGATTACTGCCGCATGATCTTCGAGAGCTTCGGGCCGGAGCGCATGTTCTGGGGCACGGACATCTCGAAGATGCCGGTCAGCTGGACGAAATGCATCGAGATGTTCACCGTCCATGCCGGCTGGCTGAAGGGTCGCGATCTGGAGCTTGTGATGGGCGAAGCCCTCTGCCGCTTCTGGCGCTGGGAGCGTGGGTAGAGTGGTCCGATTGCTCGGCTGGGCTGGTCGTTCAGCTTGCCGTCATGCCCGCTTCATGCGGGCATCCGGTCGAACCAACGCCCTTGCGGCGAAGCCGCACCGGACCCCCGCATGAAGCGGGGGTGACGATCGGGGGCAATGGCCACGTCGCTGTGACAGCCAGACCCGCGAATCAGGCGGCCAGTTTCTTGGCCTTCACGTATTTGCGCGACGTGTCCCGCAGGCGCTCGGTCAGGATCAGGGACAGGTTGAACAGCACCCGGGCGGCGACCTCGGGCATCTTCTTCATCGCGGTGATCATCGTGTCCTGTGTCAGGACCAGCACCTCGGTCGGTTCGCTGGCGATGACGTCGGCTGTGCGGGGTTCCGCGTTGAGGTAGGCCATTTCGCCGAAGATGCCGCCCTGGCCGAAGCGGGCAAGCTTCTGGCCTTCATCATTCACCTCGACCGAGCCTTCAAGGATGACGAACATTTCATTGCCGATCTCGCCCTTGCTGACGATCCGGTCCCCGGCGCTGCACTTGATGACGGTCGCCATCTTCAGGAAGCGCATGGCCTCCCGGTGATCGAGCGACAGCAGCAGCGGCACACGGTGGGTCGGCGTCTGATCCAGCCGCCTGGACAGATAGGCCCAGAGGGTCTTGTCATCCATGGCTGCCGGCTGGACCTGGTTGTTCGCGTCGGGGAAGGTGCGCTGGAACCACTGCACCAGATCGGCAAACTCCCCGGAGCTCTCGGCAATCCTCTGGAAGGGGGAGCCGACCTGAACAAGGTGCTGGATATCGCCGGTCGGCAGCACCATCGGCACGCGCATGCCGAAATCGTTGTCCTGATAGTTCACGCCGTACTTGCGGTAGCCGAGCCGTTCGAATACGGCGACCTCGCCTGTGCTGGCGTTGGTGAAATCGAAACCGCTGCCCTTGGCGCAGGCCAGCTTGAAAGCTGCGGTCATCAGCAGGTTCGCGGCCCTGGAATCAAGCGCCTCGGTGTCGACCACCAGATAGTCGGTGAGAGACACCGTCAGGCCCTCGATTTCCGTGAACGGATCGAGGCAGTAGCGGCGCCGGATATAGGCTGGTAGCTTCTCGACCGACGCCACGATGACGCGCAGCGCCGCGGCGATGTGGCCCCGTTGCCGGATACAGACATGGATCGCCACCTTGTCGGCGACGTCGGTGAGCTGCTTGGTATGTTGGTCTGCGCTGGCATAGCGGCCGCCGCCATGCTCGACCAGAATGCGATACCGGAAGCGATAGACCTCGTCGTGCTCTTCGGGGCCGTTCGCGATTGTCACTTCGAGGTTCGACTTGGTTGACATGTCGCAACGCTCTCAGAATTGCCTGAAATTTGGGTTAAGGGCTCGTCGGCGGACCCGGTTGGCGTGATGGGCTTCGGGAAGGTAAGAATGGTCCAGGCAAAGGGGCAGACAGGAACGTTCCATGACATCAAGGCGAAGGGCCCTGCTGGTCCTGACTTCCCACACCACGCTCGGCAATACCGGGCGGGGGACGGGTTTCTACTACGACGAGATGGCGACGCCCTACTGGGCGCTGACCGATGCGGGATTCGATGTGGACATCGCGTCAGTCGCCGGCGGCGAGGCGCCGCCCGATCCGAAGACGCTGGTGGAACCGGACGCCCGCCCGCCGCAGGTCGCACGCTTCATGGATGACGCCGAGGCGATGGGGAAACTGTCCGCGACACCGAAGGCCGAAGACGTGGACGGATCGCAATATGACTGCGTCTTCCTGCCGGGCGGACACGGCACGATGTGGGACTTCGACAGCGATACCATCGGCGCCATCGTCTCCGACGCCTGGGCGGCCGGCGCCGTGGTCGGTGCGGTCTGTCATGGCCCGGCGGGGCTGCTGCAGGCTCGGCGTCCCGATGGAAAGCCGCTTGTCGAAGGCATGCGTGTCAACAGCTTCACGAACGCGGAAACCGAGCAGATCGGCCTCATGGGTGTCGAGCCGTTCCTGCTGGAATCCCGGCTGCGGGACCTCGGCGGGCTCTACGAATGCAGCGACAATTTCACCAGCCATGCGGTGCGCGACGGCAGGCTGGTGACCGGACAGAATCCGCAATCCACCGAAGCGATCGCCCGCTTGCTGATCGAGGCGATCGAAGCGGCCAGCCAGTCAGGGTGAAAGGGCCGGTCCTCCGGCCTGCTCAGCCTTCCTTCCTGCAGATCAGGTAGACATGGACATAGTCCATGGCGTGGCCCTTGGGGCTGGCCGCGACCTCGGCTTCGTAGCGGCCATAGAAGGCGTCGATGATCGCCGCGCGCTCCTCCTCGGGACGGTCGGCATCCAGATCGTTGGCGAAGGTCGGCTCGGACCATGAGCGGAGCGTCGGTATGTATTCCCGCGCGAAGTCCGCCGGATCGCGTCCGTTCTCGGTGAAGTCCTGTTCGAAGGGGCAGCGCACGACGCGGCTCTCGACGTGCTCCAGCCGCAGTCCGGCCTGGTAGACCGGACTCGCCGGATCGTTCAGCGGCGCGGTGAACTGCGCCTCGGTGCGATAGACCTGCGGGAAGTTGGTGCTGGCGAATTCCTCAGCCGTGATGGTTCCGTCGTCGCGCAGTGCCGCCCAGTGCTTCGCGAAGGTGTCGAACATGTTCACGCCGCCGGTGTTGCCGAGATAGCGGCCCTCGGCGTCGATGCCGAAGTTGAACAGGCAGAGCCGTCCGCCGGGTTTCAGCTCCCGTGTGCGGTTCAGCAGCATGGTCTCCCACGCCTTGGCACCCTCGGCTTCATAGGCCGCGCGCTCGTCCGGTGCGGCGCCCACCATGTGGACATGGCCGGCGATGTTGCAGGGCGTCGCGGCGATGTAGTGGGAGGCGGTGGAGGAGAAGCCGAGATCCAGCGTTCCCGGGGGCAGGATCAGTTCCAGGAACGACGTGGCGCAGGCCATCACGTGCACGCCGTCGACATGGTTCAGATAGGTATCCTCGCCGGTCAGGCCGTGGGCGTTCTGGAAGGTCTGGCTGAAATCATTGCGCGGCAGATCGGTATAGACCAGTTCGATCGGTCGGGAGGGTGTCTTCGCGCGGACATGACCCAGCACCGTCTTCCACAGTCCCAGAGAGGTTCCGCCGTCGGCGCAGCCCATGTCGGTGGCGCGGAAAACGCTGCCGTCGTCGGCCGGGGCCATCCGGTCCAGAGCATCGACCACCAGCCCGGCGGCGTTGTCCATCACGTGCTTGGCGCCAATGGTGGCTTTCGAGTAGTAGCCCGCGCCCTTCATGGCCATGAAGCCCTTGGTCTGATTGCCCGCCATGACGTCCTCCCTGATGGTCCGGGCGACATGAAACCAGCAGCCGGTCGAGGCGGCAAAGGGAAAAGGCGGCGAGGCCGGATTGCGCTACTGGATGACCATGAAGGGCATTTCGGCGCGGATCCCGCTGCGCCGTTCCAGCCGTTTCAGCACGCTCTCCGGCGGACCGAACCAGTCCAGCCCGGTCTGGATGCGGTCGAAGCCTCGACCGATCACGCCCGACAGACGCTCCGAGCGTGACAGGCGCGGGTATTCGACGACGGCGACAGGGGCGCCGGTTTCCAGCGAAAGGGCGTTCGACGCCTCGGCGAGCGCGCTAAGGATGCCGCCGACGCCATCGATCAGCCGGCGGTCCAGCGCCTGGCGGCCGGTCCACACCTGGCCCTGGGCGACAGTCTCGACGTCGTCCGGCGGCATATCGCGGTATGACGCCACGGCGGAAGTGAACTCGTCATAGATCGTGTCCACCCGCCGGATCAGCCGGGTCCGTTCGGCAATGCTGTATTCCGCCAGCGGCGAGTTGATGCCGCCGAACGGGCCGGCCTCGACCGACTCCAGTTCGATGCCGTAGTCCTCCAGCAGGTCGCGGATCACGATCTTGCCGCTGATGACGCCGATGGAGCCGGTGATCGTGGCGCCGTGGGCGATAATCCGGTCAGCCGCCATGGCGATCATGTAGCCGCCGGAGGCCGCCACCGGCCCCATGGAGGCGATGACCGGTTTGTCGATCCCGGCGATGGTCTGCAGGATCGCGTCGGACGGCGAATAGCCGCCGCCGCTGCTGTCGATGCGAAGCACGATGGCGTCGATGGCCGGGTCTTTCGATGCGGCCAGCAGATCCCGGACGAGATCCTGATCCGTGATCGTGTCGCCATCCAGCCGATTGGCCCGCCCCTCCCTGATGCCGCCGCTCGCTGCGATGAAGGCGATCGTGGCCGCCGGGTCGTCCGGCTGGTTCATGGCCTCGGGCAGATAGGCGACCGCCTTGATCCGCGGTCCGGTCACGGTCTGGTCAAGCTCCGCGCGATGTCCCAGACGGTCGACAAACCCCAGTTCCACAGCCTTGCCGGCATCCCAGAACGACGTCTCCAGGTCGGCGACCAGTTGCTGGCTGCTTCTCTCGGCCAGCGCCGGCCGTTCATGCAGCCGGCCGATTGCTTCGGCGAACAGCTGAGCCAGCAGCACCGTGTTCGTCAGCCTCTGGGCGGGAGTCATGCCGCGGGCCAGCAGGAAATCGGCGGCGGACTTGAACTCCTTGCGCTTCTCGAGCTGCGGCTCGATGCCCAGGTCGTCGGCCAGCTCCGCCGCGTAGGGCATGACCATCTTCAATCCGCCGACGCCGAAGTCACCGGATTTTGGCATCCAGACTTCGGTGAATCCGGCGGCCAGCATATACCGGCCAAGATCCCAGCCGCTCGAATATGCACGGGCCGGTTTGCCGGACTCTCGGTAGAGGCTCAGCGCGTCCGCCAGTTCCTCGGCATGCGCCAGGGGTACCTCGGCCGCGGAAAGATCGATGTAGATCGATGCGATCCGGTCGTCCTTCGCCGCCGCCTGGATGATCCTGCTCAGCCGAAACACCGACAGGCCCTGACCGCGGGCAAGCTGCACGAAATTGCCGGTCACCGCCTTCTCGCCGAGCCTTCCCTCGAAGCTGAGATCGAGGACCGACCCGTCGGCGATGTCGGTTGTGGTTTCCTCCCACGGCGCCAGCGCCAGCAGCAGCACGACCAGCCCGATCACCGTGAAGCCGATCAGCAGCGAAACCGTGCGGATCGCCGCCCAGATCCAGCGAAACAGTCTCACCGGTCGCTCGTCAGCGCACGGGCGCGCAGCAGGTGATCGGCCAGCACGCAGGCCATCATGGCCTCGCCGACGGGCACCGCGCGGATGCCGACGCAGGGGTCGTGGCGGCCCCTGGTGACGATCTCGGTCTCGTTGCCGTCGCGGTCCACGGTGGCGCGGGGCTGCAGGATCGAGGATGTGGGCTTCACCGCGAAGCGGCAGACGACGGGCTGGCCGCTGGAGATGCCACCCAGGATCCCGCCGGCATGGTTGGAGGTGAAGACGGGCTTGCCGTCCGCTCCCATGCGCATTTCGTCGGCGTTGGCCTCGCCGGTCAGCGCGGCGGCATTGAAGCCCTCGCCGATCTCGACGCCCTTCACGGCGTTGATGGTCATCATTGCCTGGGCGAGGTCGGAATCGAGCTTGCCGTATATCGGCGCGCCAAGGCCCGGCGGCACGCCCTCGGCAATCACCTCGATAACCGCACCGACTGAACTGCCCTTCTTGCGGATCCCGTCCAGATAGTCCTCCCAGCGGCCTGCGGTCTGCGGGTCGGGGCACCAGAACGGGTTCCGGTCGACGGTCTCCCAGTCCCAGGCCTCGCGGTCGATGGCGATCTCGCCGATCTGCACCAGCGCGCCGCGGATGCGGACGCCTTCACCCAGCACCTTGCGGGCGATGGCCCCGGCGGCGACCCGGCTGGCGGTCTCCCGCGCCGACGATCGCCCGCCGCCGCGATAGTCGCGGATGCCGTACTTCATGTCATAGGTGAAGTCGGCGTGGCCGGGGCGGAACTTGTCCTTGATGTCGGAATAGTCCTTCGAGCGCTGGTCGACATTCTCGATCATGAGCTGGATCGGGGTGCCGGTGGTCTTTCCCTCGAAGGTGCCCGACAGGATGCGGACCTGGTCCGGTTCCCTGCGCTGCGTCGTGAAGCGGTTCTGACCCGGCTTGCGCCTGTCCAGAAAGCCCTGGATGTCGGACTCGTCCAGCGGGATCAGCGACGGGCAGCCGTCGACGACGGCGCCGATGGCGGGGCCGTGGCTCTCACCCCAGGTGGTGACGCGGAAAAGGTGCCCGAAACTGTTGTGCGACATGCGCGGCGGCCGCTCCGCTCAGAGGCTGTTGATGTCCGGCGCGTCGACCGCCTTCATGCCGACCACGTGATAGCCGGAATCGACATGCAGGTTCTCGCCCGTGACGCCGTCGCTCAGGTCGCTCAGCAGGTAGAGCGCCGAGTTGCCCACCTGCTCGGTGGTGACATTCCGCTTCATCGGCGAGTTCAGCTCGTTCCACTTCAGGATGTAGCGGAAATCGCCGATGCCCGAGGCGGCCAGCGTCTTGATCGGCCCGGCGGACAGCGCGTTCACGCGGATGCCCTTCGGCCCGAGATCGACGGCGAGATATTTCACGCTGGCTTCCAGCGCGGCCTTGGCGACGCCCATGACGTTGTAATGCGGCATCACCCGCTCCGCGCCGTAATAGGTCAGAGTGACCAGCGAGCCGCCATCGGTCATCAGCGGTTCGGCCAGCCGGGCCAGCGCGGTGAACGAATAGCAGCTGATCAGCATGGAGCGGCGGAAATTGTCGGCGGACGTGTCGACATAGCGGCCCTTGAGCTCGTCCTTGTCGGCGAAGGCGATCGCGTGTACCAGAAAGTCCAGCTTGCCCCACTTCTCCCCGATGGACTTGAAGACGGCTTCCATCGAGGCGTCGTCGGTGACGTCGCAGGGCATCACGAAATCGCAGTCGATCGAAGCGGCCAGCGGCTCGACCCGCTTCTTCAGCGCGTCGCCCTGATAGGTGAAGGCCAGTTCCGCGCCCTGATCCGATACAGCCTTGGCGATGCCCCAGGCGATCGACCGGTCGTTGGCCACACCCATGATCAGGCCGCGCTTGCCCTGCATCAGACTGCCCTGTCCGCTCATGCCAGCTCTTCCCCTCGCTTCGGTTCCGGCACAGCCACGCCGGCGGTTGGTCGATTTTTCGCTTTTCCATCCCGGCCCGTCATGCACATGTTCGGGGCCCGGATATCGCGTTGTTGCGGGAGGTTATAAGCCGTGGACGGTGAAAATGCCATGCGATTGGCGAAGGCGCGGCTGAGAGATGTCGGCTCTCTGGCGACCTTCGTGTTGCGCAGCTTCGCCGCCAACCGGCTGACCGAGGTTGCCGCCTCGCTGACCTTCACTTCGCTGCTGGCGCTGGTGCCGCTGATGACCATCAGCTTCATCATCATTGCCGCAATTCCAAGCTTCAACACGCTGGAAGCCGAGTTCGAGAGTTTCCTGTTCAGCAATTTCGTGCCGCATGCGGGTGAGAGCCTGCAGGGCTACATTTCCACCTTCCGCCAGAACGCCGGCCGGCTGAGCGCCATCGGCATCGTCTTTCTGGGCGTCACCTCGATCATGCTGCTGGTCACCATCGAACGGGCGCTGAACCGGATCTTCCTGGTGCGGCGGCAGCGCTCGATCGTCACCCGCCTGCTGGCCTTCTGGGCGCTGCTGTCGCTCGGGCCGGTGCTGTTCATTCTGTCGATTTCCATGACCAGCGCCCTGATCGCCGAGGCCAACCAGACCGGCGGCGACGAGATCGGTGCGCTGCTGCGTCTGGTCGGCAGCATCGTGCCCTTCCTGTTGACCCTGGCCGGGTACGCGGTGCTCTACGTGGTGATGCCGAACCGGCAGGTATCGCTGCGCGATGCTGCTACCGGCGCAGCGGTCGCCGCCTTCCTGTTCGAGACGCTGAAGCGGCTGTTCGGGCTCTACATCACCGCCTTCCCGACCTATCAGGCGATCTATGGTGCGATCTCGGTGCTGCCGATCCTGCTGCTCTGGATCTACCTGTCCTGGATCGTGACGCTGATCGGCGCGGGCATTACGGCGGCGCTGCCGGAATGGCGCGGCAATACCGGTTTCGGGGTCGGCCGTGCGCCGCGGGCCGGGCGTCTGGCGATGGCGATCGAGGTGCTGCGGGTGCTACGGGAGGCGCATCCCAGCGGCGAGGACGTGCGGCCCCAGGCCTTCATCCGCCGTCTCCGCGCCTCTCCGTCGGTGTTCGAAGAAGTCATGGATGGTCTCGAAAAGGCGAAGTTCGTGAAGGAAACGCGCCGCAACCGGTGGGTTCTGGCCCGGGACATCAGCAGCCTGACACTCTATGACCTGATGCTGGCGCTGGGCATTCAGATCCGCCAGCCGGAGGTCCGCGGCGGGCCGGTGCCGGGGCTGGAGGACGTCATCGGCCGGGCCATCGACACCGAACGCGACGTCTTCGGCGTGTCCCTGCCCGAGGTGCTGGACAATGACGGTGGCCCGACGCCAGTGAAGATCCGCTGAGCGGCGCATCTTCCAACCGGACCGTCAATCGACCTATCATCCCCACCGGGAGAGACATCGGGAGGAGATTTCGCCATGGCTGGACGGCTGGAAGGCAAGGTCGCTGCGATCACGGGCGGCGCATCGGGCATGGGACGGGCGACGGCGCTGCGTTTCCTGGAAGAGGGTGCGTCAGTGGTGATCGGCGACCTGAACGCGATAAACGGCGAGACCACCATCAAGGTGGCCGAGCAGGCCGGATACGGCGATCGCGTGGCCTTCGCGCGCGGCGACGTCTCCGAAGAGACTGACGTCGAGAACCTTGTCGCCATGGCCGCCGAGAAGTTCGGCCGCCTCGACATCATGTTCAACAATGCCGGCGTCGGCGGCGCTTTCGGGCCCATCACCGACACCACGGTCGAGGAATGGGACTACACCTTCGCGGTCCTGGTCCGGGGCGTCTTCCTGGGCATCAAGCACGCGGTACGGCAGATGAAACGTCAGCGCGGCGGCGGCTCGATCATCAATACCGCCTCGATCGCGGGACTGTCCGGGGGCGCGGGTCCGATGGCCTATTCCGCCGCCAAGTCCGCGGTCCACAACCTGACCCGGGCGACCGCCGCCGAACTGGCGCAGGACCTCATCCGCATCAACGCCATTGCACCGGGCGCGATCCGCACGCCGCTGCTGCATTCCGGGCGCGCCGCCGAGATGGAGGCGCTGGCCCAGGACAAGACCCCGTGGCCGAATCTGGGCGAGGGGGAAGACATTGCCGGCGCGGCGCTCTATCTGGCTTCCGAGGACAGCCGCTTCGTTACCGGCCACACGCTGGTCGTCGATGGCGGCGCGCTGGCGGCGGCGCCGAACTTCTGGGGTTTCGGGACCGACGCGATGTTCAAGAAAAAGGCCGGTGTCAATCGCGGCACCACGGGCGACCAGTCCGACGTGCGCGACATCGGTTCCGACTGAGAGGGGTCAAAGACACTGATGAAATACGGCGTTTTCCATTTTCCGACGCATTACGGCATCGACATCGCGGAACTGGCGGTGGCGCTGGAGGAGCGGGGCTTCGAGAGCCTGTTCGTCTGCGAACACACACACATCCCGGCCAGCCGCGAGACCGCCTTTCCGGGCGGCGGCGATCTGCCGGACCGCTACTGGCACACGCATGATCCCTTCATCGGGCTCAGTTTTGCGGCGGCGGCGACAAGGACGCTGCGCCTGGGCACCGGCATCTGCCTGCTGCCGCAGCGCGATCCGATCACCACGGCCAAGGTGATCTCCAGCCTGGACATCATGTCGGGCGGCCGGTTCGAGTTTGCGGTCGGCGCCGGCTGGAATGTCGAGGAGATGGAAAACCACGGTGTCGTCCACAAGACCCGCTTCCGGGAGATGACCGAGAAGATCAAGGCGATGCAGGCCATGTGGACCACCGAGGAAGCCACGTACCATGGCGATTTCGTGAATTTCGACCGCATCGTCTCCAGCCCGAAGCCGCTGCAGAAGCCCTATCCGCCGGTGCTGCTGGGCGGCGAGACCGACCACACCATCCGCCGCGTCGTCGAGTATGCCGACGGCTGGTTCCCGCGCGCCAACTACGCCTTCGATCCGGCCGAGGGCATGGCCCGCCTGGCCAGCATCGCCGGCGAAGCGGGGCGCGACCCGGCGTCGATTCCGGTGACCGTTTTCCGCGCGCCGCCGGAAGCCGACAAGCTGCCGGCCTATGTCGAGGCGGGTGTCCACCGCGTCCTCTTCGACGTTCCCGACGAACCCCGGGACAAGGTGCTGCCGCTGCTGGACGAATACGCGAAGCTGATCGGGTAACGTAGCGGCGGGGCACGCCCGTTTCAGGCCTTAAGCGCCGCTTAACGGTGGCCTGTCACAAAGGCCGAATGCGCCTTTCATGGATTGACCATAATGCTCCTGAAACAGAGTGAGCGATCGCTGGGCGTCGTGCTGCAGACCGAGAGGTCGCACTCGGCGGATGGCTTCGATGTGGTTGCGCAGTCCCTGCTTTTGCGGTTCGCCGCGGTCTGGCAGGAGAGCCGTTCCGGCGACGGATTTCCGGCCCGAAGGGATCTGGATCCGGCGCAATTTCCCTGGGCGCTGCGGTTCCTGTACGTGGTCGATCGGGTTCCGGCGCCGGACTATTGGCGCTATCGGCTGGCTGGCAACGACATATCCGGCGCTTTCCGGCGCAATACCTTCAAGGGGACCAGCCTGCGCGACCTGATGTCGGAAGATGCCTTTCCGATTGTCCAGAAGCGTTGGGAACCGGTCTTCGCGGGTCCTGTCGCGGTCTACATGAATGGCTCGATCTATCGCAATGCCGACCGATACTGCACGGGCGGCCGCCTGCTCCTGCCTCTGGCTGAAGAGAGGGGCCGGACCGTTACCGGACTGGTGGGCTTGTCGGTGACGGACGAGAACCTGTCGGTGGTGACCGACGACGAGGCGCTGGACGTCTATCACATCGCCGTCTGATCTCGGACGACGCTACTCCGTCAGCGTATCCAGACGTTCGATCTTCACGGAGCAGCCCTCGAAGCCGATGATCGAGATGCGGTTGTTCTCCTCGGGCTTGCGCCAGGTCGGGTTCTGGTCCTCGTAGCGCAGGTCGCGATAACCCCAGCGCTGCATCGAGACGTCGCGGATATCGATGCACCAGTAGAAGCCCTGCGGCACCAGCCGGATTGCGTAGAGCCCGTCATAGGGGTCGACGAAGTACCAGACCTCGAAATCGTGCCCCATCTCGTGGACCCGACTCTTGGCCGCCGGGTATTCCCCCCAGCTCTCTCGGTTGGCCTCGTAGTGGGGGGCGACCGCGCCGTCGGAGGCGGTGATCAACTGCTCGCGGGACATGCCCCATTCGGCGAAGCGCCAGCCGGCGTCGGCCGAGGCGGGCAGCAGCGCGACCGCCAGAAACAGGGCCTGCAGCCACCTCATCCGGCGGCAGCGGCGGCAAGGTGCGGGGCCGAACCATCGTCGCCGACCAGATGACAGGCGACCTGGTGGCCCGGCCGGATCTCGCGCAGCACCGGATCGGTCTGCCGGCATTTCTCCTCGGCGAACGGGCAGCGCCCGGCGAAGCGGCAGCCCTTCGGCGGATCGATGGGGCTGGGCGGGTCGCCCTGCAGCCTGACCCGCTTCTTGCCGCGGGCGATCGCCGGATCGGCGGACGGCACCGCCGACAGCAGGGCCCAGGAATAGGGATGCAGCGGTGTCGTGAAGAGCGATATGCGGTCGGTGCGCTCGACGATCTGGCCCAGATACATCACCGCGATCTCGTCGCACATGTGTTGCACCACGCCCAGATCGTGGCTGATGAAGAGGTAGGTCAGGCCGAATTCAGACTGCAGCCTGCGCAGCAGGTTCAGGATCTGCGCCTGGATGGCGACGTCCAGCGCCGAGACCGGCTCGTCGCACACCACCAGATCGGGCTGTGTCGCCAGCGCCCGTGCGATGCCGATGCGCTGCCGCTGCCCGCCGGAGAACTGGTGCGGGAACAGCGCCCGCTGCTCGGGCCGGAGGCCGACCAGACGGAACAGTTCGGCCTCGCGCTGGTCGCGGCTGGCCGGATCGCCGACCTCCAGCAGGTCCAGTGGCTCGCGCACGATAGCGCCGGCGCGGACCCTCGGGTTCAGCGATGAATACGGGTCCTGGAAGATGATCTGCATGCGACGGCGCAGCTTGCGCAGCCGCTCGCCATCGGCGCCCAGGACATCATCGCCGCCCAGCGCGATTGCCCCGCCGGTCGCCTCGACAAGGCGCATCACGGCCAGCGCCGTCGTTGTCTTGCCCGACCCGCTTTCGCCGACCAGGCCGAAGGTCGTGCCGCGCTTCACGTCGAAGGAGACGCCGTCGACCGCATGCACCTTCTGGTGCTCGCCGAACATGCCCTGCCGGCGGCCCTTGAAGTGGACCTCCAGATCGCGGACCTGCAGCAGCACCTCGTCGCTCATGCCGCGTCTCCCTGGGCTGCCCAGCAGGCGACGCGGTGTTCCGCGTGGCGGGTCTCGCCCGGCATCTCGGCGCAGGCGTCCAGTCGTTCGTTGCAGCGGGGCGCGAAGGGACAGCCGGGCCGCCCGAGCTGTGTCAGGCCGGGCACCACGCCGGGGATCTCCATCAGGTCGTGCCGCTCAATGGAGGGGTCCGCCTCCAGATGCGGGACGCAGCGGATCAGACCCTTGGTGTAGGGATGCAGCGGCTGGCTGAGAATGTCGGCCACTGCGCCGTCCTCGACCTTGCGGCCGGCATACATGACGATCACTCGCTCGGCCATTTCCGCGATCGCGCCCATGTCATGGGTGATCAGGATGATCGCCGTGCCGGTTTCCTCCTGAAGCTGCTGCAGCAGGTCGAAGATCTGCGCCTGCACGGTCACGTCCAGCGCCGTGGTCGGCTCGTCGGCGATCAGCACGCGCGGCTGACAGGCCAGCGCCATGGCGATCATGACGCGCTGGCGCATGCCGCCGGAAAGCTGGTGCGGGTACTCGTTCACGCGCTTCTCGGGCGCGGGAATGCCCACTGCGCGGAGCATCTCGGTGGCGCGGTCATGCGCATCCCGCTTGTTCAGGCCCTGATGCACCCGGGCCGTCTCGCCGATCTGGTCGCCCACGGTGAACACGGGATTCAGCGAGGTCATCGGCTCCTGGAAGATCATCGAGATGTCGTTGCCGCGCACGCCCCGCATGCGCTTCTCGCCAGCAGGCACCAGATCCTCGCCGGCCAGCCGGATCGCGCCGCCGGCGATGCGTCCGGCCGGTCCCGGCACCAGCCCCATGATGGCCAGCGCCGTCATGGACTTGCCGCAGCCCGACTCGCCGACAATGCCCAGGGTCTCGCCGGCATGAAGCTCGAACGACAGATTCTGGATCACTGGCGCGATGCCGTCCCGGGTATCGAACTCGACCCGTAGGTTGTCGACCGAGAGGAGGGGGGTGTCAGGCACTTGTCATCCCCTTCGCGTCAGAACAAGGCTTGAGCAAATCCTGACAGGCCTGAGCCGCCAATCTGGCCGGCCCGTCCATCCCCAGATTGGCGGTTTCTGTCATCATCACCGCCGCCTCAGCTTGGGATTGAGGGCGTCATTCAGGCCGTCGCCGATCAGGCTGACCGCCAGCACAGTGAGGAAGATGGCGATTCCGGGAAAGGTTACCGGCCACCAGGCGCCGAGAATGACTGGCCTGTTGTCGCCGATCAGCTTGCCCCAGCTCATCACGTTGGCGTCGGACAGACCCAGGAAAGAGAGGCCGGCCTCGAACAGGATCGCCGTGCCGACCGAGAGCGCCGCCGAGACGATCAGCGGCGGTGCGGCGTTGGGCAGGATCACGCGCCATATGATGCGGGCATTCGATGCGCTGATGGAGCGTGCGGCCTTCACGTATTCCAGTTCGCGGATGCGCAGGAACTCCGCGCGGGTCAGGCGCGCCGCGCTGGTCCAGGAAACGATGCCGATGGCGAAGGCGATGGTGGTCAGCGTCGGCTGGAACAGCATCACCAGCACCATGGCCAGCAGCAGCGGCGGCAGCACCTGGAAGAACTCGGTGACCCGCATCAGGGCTTCGTCCACCCAACCGCGATAATACCCCGCCAGCGCGCCCACGGTGATGCCGATGGTGATGGTCAGCGCCGCGGCCGCAGCACCGACAGCCAGCGTTGCCTGCCCGCCGATCAGCAGGCCGGCAACCAGATCGCGGCCCAGATAGTCGGTGCCCAGCAGGAAGCCCTGCTCGCCCGGCGGGGTGAGCGGCGCCCAGACGATCTCGAAGGGGTCGACGGTGTAGATCAGCGGCCCGATGAAGGTGGTTAGGATGACCAGCCCGAAGATCACCAGGCCCGCGATGGCGGAATTGTTGCCGATGAACATCCGCCAGGCTTCCCGGGCGGGGCTCTCGACCCTGATGACCTCTTCCAGATCGCGCTGTGCGTCGGACATCAGCCGCCTCCCCTAATGCGCGGGTCGATCAGGCGGTAGGCCAGGTCGGTCAGCAGGTTCGCGATGATCACCACCAGCGAGGAGAAGAACAGGATGCCCAGCAGCGTCGGCGTGTCCCTTCTCAGCAGGCTCTCGAAGGCCAGCGTGCCGAGGCCCGGCCAGCTGTAGACCGCCTCCACCAGCACGGCGCCGGACATCAGCTGCGCGAACTGCAGCCCGGCGAAAGTGACAACCGGCAGCACCGCATTGCGTAGCGCGTGCTTGTAGACCACGACCAGTTCGGCCAGGCCCTTGGCGCGGGCGGTGCGGATGTAGTCGGAGCCGAGCACGTCCAGCATGCTGGCGCGGGCCAGGCGGCTGTAGAAGGCGAGGTAGATCGTGGACAGCGTCACCACCGGCAGCACCATGTGATGCAGCACGTCCAGGACGCGGTTCAGCGTACCCGGCGGACCGGTGACGTCATACATGCCGCCGGACGCCGGGAAGATCGGGATCACGCTGGCGAACAGGATCAGCAGGATGATCGCGGTCCAGAACACCGGCGCCGCGTAGCCGATCAGCGCCAGCACGGTAACGCAGTGGCTCAGGAACCCGTTCGGCTTCCGCGCGGCGACCACGCCCAGAAACGTGCCCAGGAAGATCGCCAGCAGCAGCGCCGAGATCACCAGCAGCAGCGACGCCCCGAGCTTTTCCAGGATCAGGTCGGTGACCGGCTGGTCGAAATAGAAGGAGTAGCCCAGGTCGCCCTGCAGAACGTTGAGCAGATAGCTGCCGAGCTGCACATGGAACGGCTGATCCAGACCGTAGAGCTTCCGGATCTCGGCCATCATCTCTTCGGTGGCGCCGCCCATCTCGCCCGCGATCACCTCGGCCGGATCGCCCGGTGCGATATGGATCAGCGTGAAGCAGAGGATCAGCACGGCGGCCAGCAGGCCAACCGCGTTCAGGATGCGCCGGATGAGAAGGGTGGCGATATTCATCGGCTCAGCACTGTCCGGTTCGGCAGCCCGGCCCGGGGCCGGGCGCGGCGACCGGAGCCGCGATCACGCCTCCGGGCCACCGCCTCAGGTCAGTCAGCCCTTGAACCAGACATTGTCCAGGGGATGCATGTCGCCCCAGATGCCCAGGGGCGGATTCATCAGCTTCTTCGAGTAGACGTTGGTGTAGGGCAGGATGTTCAGCCAGTAGATCGGCAGTTCTTCCGCCACCACACGCTGGAAGTCGGCGTAGAGCTTCTTCCGATCGTCTTCGGAGGTGGCGCTGCCGGCTCGCGACAGCAGCGAATCCACCCGCTCGTCGCAGAACTGCTGCGTGTTCGACCAGATCACGCCCTGCACGATGTTGTCGCAGATATAGGTGCGGTGCACGCCGATCACCGGGTCGCCCCAGTTGAAGACGATGTCCAGGGTCATGTCGAAGTCCCAGCCCGACACGCGCTTGGCCCAGGTCGGGAAGTCCGGCGCGTTGCGGACGGTAACGTCGATGCCGATCTTCTTCAGCTGCGGCTTCAGATACTCGGCGATGTTCTTCTGCTGCTCGGGCAGGGCCGGCAGGTAGTCGACCGTGGCCGTGAAGCGGATGCCGTCGCCGTTGGGTTTCAGGCCGGCCTCGTCCAGCAGGGCGTTCGCCTTGTCCAGATCGACGTCATAGGTCGGGACCTTGTCGTTGTAGTAGGGGCTGGACGGCGCGATCGGTCCGGTCGCGGGGCGGGACACGCCGCGATGCAGGGCATTGATGATGAAGTTGCGGTCAACCGCATAGGCGATCGCCTGGCGCACCTGTGCATTGTCAAACGGCGCCTTCTTGGTGTTGAAGGCCAGCCAGGTGATCGGGCCGATGGCTTCGCCGCCCTTGTCGGTGACCTCCAGGTTCTTCGCTTCCTGCAGGCGGCGGATGTTGAGCGATTCCACCTCGGTGTAGAAATCCGCCTCGCCGCGCTCCATCGTGATCACCCGCTGGCTGGAATCGCGTACGATCTTGTAGACGATCCGGTCCAGATAGGGCTTGCCGGGCAGGAAGTAGTCCTCGTTCTTCTCGAGGATGATGTACTCGCCCTTCTTGTATTCCTTGAACTTGAACGGCCCGGAACCGACCGGAGTCGCGTTCATCGGATGATTCTTGGCGGTCTCGCCTTCGCCCAGCTTCGAATAGACATGCTCCGGAATGATCGGCAGCAGCGCCGATGACATCGCCAGCTCCAGCGCCGGATGCGGCTGGGTCAGCTTGATGACCGCGGTCAGGTCGTCGGGCGTCTCGACCGCCTCCACTGCGCCGAACATGGTCTTGAACGGATGGTTGGCCTTCACCGTCTCGATCGAGAACTTCACGTCTTCCGAGGTGATCGCTTCGCCGTCATGGAATTTCGCGCCGGCGCGCAGCTTCACGGTCATCGACAGCTTGTCGTCGGACCATGACCAGCTTTCGGCCAGGTAGGGTTGCGGGTTCCAACCCTCGTCATAACGCAGCAGCGTCGCGAAGATCTGCGTGCCCGGGCGGCCGGTGGCTGTGCCCGACTGCACCGCGGGATTGAAGTGACGCGGCACCTGGCTGGTGAGCAGCGTCAGCGTGCCGCCCTTCCTGGGTTCCTCGGCCTGGGCAGCATGGCCGGCCAGCGTCGTCGATGCCGCCAGCGCCGCCGCGAAGGCGATCCGTTTGATCTGGTTCATGTCGGTCTCCCTGTTCCGGCGTGCCCCTGAAAGCCGCCCCTGCAGTGTCAAGTAAGCCACACCGGCAATTGACTTGGCAATCACGGGAAGTGGATATTCGATTGCAATACTCCGACACAGGAATACGGAATGGCCCTCTTTGTTCTCTTTTCCGCTACTTTCGCGTATCTGTTCGCTTGGTATTTGGGCAGCAAGTCACACCGAACATCGGTGATGCTGTTGGTAGCAGTTTTTTCGATCATAGTGGGTTACGTTGCGACCTTCGGCGCATCAGTTGCCATAGCCGCCGCCGGCGGAGAGAATGTTCATGCTGGTCAGATGATGATTGCGGGGATCAAGGGAGGCTCTGGCGCTCTACTTGGAGCACCATTTGGTGCCTTTGCCGGCCGAAGATCCGCTCGAAGTCGCAGACGGGTACAAGATGCAAGATCAGCTGGAAGATCTGACGACAGCAATTTCAGGCGCTAAAAGATGCCGATCAGGAAGAATCCGGTGAAGGAACGGCTGGCGGAGGGCGGCGACGCCTATGGAACCATGCTGTTCGAGTTCCTGTCGCCAGGCCTGCCGCAGATCGCCGCCAATGCCGGCGCGGACTTCCTGTTCTACGACATGGAACACTCCGGTTTCGACTTCGAGCAGATCAAGATGCAGTTCGCGCTATGCCGGGGACTGGGCATCGTGCCGATGGTCCGTCCGCCGGCCAAGCAGTACCAGTTCGCCGCGCGGCTGCTGGATGCCGGCGCGATGGGGCTGCTGTTCCAGATGGTCGAGAGCGCCGAGGAAGCCGAGGAACTTGTCCGCTGGACACGCTATCCGCCGCGCGGCGACCGGGGCGCGATCTTTGGCGGCGCGCATGACGACTACGACACCTCCGACATGGCGGCGGCGGCGCGCGAGGCCGAGGCGCGGACCATGATCACCGTCCTGATCGAGACCGAGAAGGGCCTGGCGAATGTCGAGGAAATCATGAGTGTCGAGGGCGTGGATGCGGCCCATATTGGCCATGCCGACCTTTCGCTCTCGCTTGGCGTTCCCGGCCAGATGCAGCACCCGAAGCTGCAGGCGGGCATCGACCGGATCGCCGAGGCCTGTGCAAGACACGGCAAGACGGCCGCCACGCTGGCGGCATCGGCGGCCTGGGGCGCTGACCTGAAATCACGCGGTTACCGGATGATCAGCTGGTCGATGGACATCGCGATTTTCCTGCAGGGGCTGAAGGAAGGTATCGCGGGTCTGAAAGCCGCCCAGGCGTGACCGCGGCGCGCTTGGAACCGCGGCCCCGATGCGCTACAGCATCGGCATGATCCGAAATTTGGCTGGACTGCGGAAAATGTCGCTTCGACCCCTGATGTTGTGCGCGGGCCTGGTGGCGCTGGCGCTGGCCTTTGGCGGCGCGCAGGCGCAACAGGTTCTGGGCATCGCGGCGGTCGTCGATGACGAGGTGATCTCGGCCTACGATCTCGAGGAGCGGCTCGATCTGGTGGTGATTTCCGCCAACCTGCCGCGCACCGAAGAGACCCGGCAGCGTCTGCGCCCGCAGGTGCTCAGGACCATGGTGGACGAGGAACTGCAGAAGATCGCGGCGCGGGACGCCGGCGTGCAGGTGCTGAACGGCGAGATCGATGACGAGATCGAGAACATCGCCCAGCGCAACGGCATGTCCGGCGAGCGGCTTCTGGACCAGTTGCGCCGCAACGGCGTCGATCCCGAAACCCTGCGCCAGCAGGTTCTCGCTTCAATGGCCTGGCAGCGGTTCATGGCCGCCCGGCTGCTGCGCACCGTCGATGTCTCCGACGAGGAAATTGACGAGCTGATCCGCCAGCGCGAGCAGTCGCGCGGGGAAACCAGCTATCTGGTCAGCGAGATCCTGCTGACCGTCGACCAGCCGTCGAACGAGCGGGCGGTCCGGGACGCGGCCGAGAGGCTGGCCAACCAGATCCGGCAGGGTGCGCGCTTCGACGTGCTGGCGCGGCAGTTTTCGGCGGGTGCAACCGCGCAGCAGGGCGGCGATGTCGGCTGGGTCAGGTTCGATACGCTGGGTCCGGAGATCGCCGAGATCCTGCCGCAGGTGCCTCGCGGTCAGATATCCGATCCGGTGCGGACCGCAACCGGCTATATGATCGTTGGCGTCCGCGACACCCGTGTCGAGGGCCAGCAGGATCAGGACACTGTCGAGGTAACGCTGTCGCAGTTGCTGCTGCCGCTGGGCCGCGATGTGAATGACGAGACCGTCGGACGGGCCATGAACACGGCGGCGTCGATGCGCGATCTGGTCGAAGGCTGCGAGGGTGTCGCGCCGCTGGCCGAGCGTCTGGACGGCGTGTCCGGCGCGAATCTCGGCAAGCTCCGCATCGGGGACCTGCCGCCGGCCTTCAAGGACAGCATCGCCTCGCTGTCGATCGGCGAGGTCAGCCCGCCGATCCGCACGGCGGCAGGCATTCACCTGCTGGTGGTCTGCGACCGGTCCCAGCCGCTCGAGGTCCAGATCGACCGGGCCCAGATCGAGAACGAGATCGCCGCCCGCAAGCTCAATCAGCGGGCGCTGTCCTTCCTGCGTGACCTCCGGCGCGACACCATCGTCGACTTCAGATAGGCCGGTCATGCTGCCCGTCGCTCTTACTTCTGGAGAGCCGGCCGGCATCGGCGGCGAGATCACGCTGAAGGCCTGGCTCGCGCGCGACAGCGAGGCTCTGCCGCCATTTTTTGTGATCGATGATCCCGAACGGCTGTCCCGACTGGCGTCGTCACTGGGGCTCGATGTGCCGGTCGCCGCCATCGGGTCTCCTGCCGAGACGGCTGACCGGTTCCGGGGCGCAATGCCGGTTTTGTCCATGCCGCAACCCTACCGGGCTCAGCCGGGCAGGCCTGATCTGGCTGACGCGCCGCAGGTGATCGGCGCCATCGAGCGCGCTGTCCGCTTCTGCCTGGACGGCGCGGCGGCGGCCATGGTCACCAACCCGATCTCCAAGGCCGATCTCTACGCCGCCGGGTTCCGTCATCCCGGCCATACGGAATTCGTCGCCGAACTGAGCGGCGGCGCGCGGCCGGTGATGATGCTGGCGGGGCCGAAGCTGAGGGTCGTGCCCGCGACGGTCCACTGCGCGCTGGCCGAAGCTGCCTCCCGCCTGTCGACGCCGGATCTGGTTGAAATCGGGACGATCACGGCCGAGGCGCTGAAGCGGGATTTCGGTCTGACCGATCCGGTCATCGCGGTCGCTGGCCTGAACCCGCATGCCGGCGAGGGTGGGGCCATGGGGACCGAAGACCGCGATATCATCGCACCGGCGGTCAAGGAAATGCAGCGTGCGGGCATTCGCGCAACCGGCCCGCTGCCGGCCGACACCATGTTCCACGACGCAGCCCGCGCCGGATATGACACGGCGCTCTGCATGTATCACGATCAGGCGCTGATCCCGGTGAAGACATTGGATTTCGACCGGACAGTGAATGTCACGCTCGGGCTGCCCATCATCCGCACCTCGCCCGATCACGGCACCGCCTACGACATCGCGGGCAGGGGCGTTGCCCGCCCGGAAAGCCTGATCGAGGCAATCCGGCTGGCCGGCGAAATGGCCGTCCGCCGCGCCGCATGAGCTTCTCCGGCGACAGCCTGCCGCCGCTGCGCGAAGTGATCCGCGCGCACGGGCTGGATGCCCGCAAGGGTCTGGGACAGCACTTCCTGCTGGATCTGAACATGACGCGGAAGATCGCCCGCGCCGCAGGCGATCTGTCGGGACGTGACGTGCTGGAGGTCGGACCGGGCCCGGGCGGCTTGACCAGGGCCTTGCTGGAAACCGATGCCCGGCGCGTCGTCGCCATCGAACGCGATCCGCGCTGCATCGAGGCGCTGCAACCGCTTGTCGAGGCCGCCGCAGGCCGGCTGGTGCTGCAGGAAGGCGATGCGCTGCAGGCGGATGCCGGCGCCCTGGTTGCACCGGGCGCGGCAGTTGTCGCCAACCTGCCCTACAATGTCGGAACACCGCTGCTGTTCGACTGGCTCGACCGTCACGAGCATCTCGCCTCGATGACCCTGATGTTCCAGCTGGAGGTGGCCCAGCGGATCACCGCCGCGGCGGGCGACCGTCACTACGGCCGGCTGGCGGTGATGGCGAACTGGCGCTGGCGGGCTGTGAAGCTGTTCGACCTGCCGGCTCGGGCCTTTACGCCGCCGCCCAAGGTGGCTTCGGCCATCGTGCATCTGACGCCGCGCAACGAGCCCGTCGCGCCCGCCGACGGCGCCCTGCTCTCGCGGGTCGTGGCGGCGGCCTTCAACCAGCGCCGAAAGATGTTGCGTCAGAGCCTGAAATCACTGGGCGGCGACACGGCGGCGCTGCTGGACCGGAGCGGTATCGATCCGACCCGGCGGGCCGAGACGCTGGACATCGCCGAGTTCTGCGCCATCGCGCGGGCCCTTCAGGAAGCCTGATAGACCTCGGTCAGGCGTCCCACGAAATCCGCCAGTCCGGGCAGGCGCTCGGTCTTCACGCGCTCGGCGTGCAGGATGGCGCGCACCTCCGCCAGGCAGCGGTCGACCTCGTCATTGATCACCACATAGTCGTATTCGGCGTAGTGGCTGATCTCGTTGGCCGCCTTGTCCATGCGCTTGGCGATCACGTCGTCGGGGTCGCGGCCGCGTGTCCTCAGCCGTCGTTCCAGTTCCGCTGTCGATGGCGGCAGGATGAAGACGCTGACGATATCCGCGCGCCGGCGTGTGCGCATCTGCTGCGCGCCCTGCCAGTCGACGTCGAACAGCACATCACGGCCGGCGGCCAATGCGGCCTCGACCGGTCCGGTCGGGGTGCCGTAGCTGTTCTCGAACACCGTGGCGTGCTCCAGCAGCTCGCCCTGGGAGGCCATGGCGTCGAAACGCTGCCGGTCGACGAAAAAGTAGTCGACGCCTTCCACCTCACCCTTCCGCTGCGGGCGGGTGGTCACCGAGACGGACATGTCCAGTTCCGGCTCCTCGTCCAGCAGGCGGCGGGAGATGGTGGTCTTGCCCGCGCCGGACGGCGAGGACAGCACCAGCATCAGTCCCCGGCGCTGCATGGTTACGCCTGTATCACTCAACGTTCTGTACCTGCTCCCGGAAGCGGTCGATGGCGACCTTCAGATCCATGCCGATGCGCGTCAGCTCAATGTCGCCGGACTTGGAACACAACGTGTTGGCCTCGCGATTGAACTCCTGCGCCAGGAAGTCCAGCCGCCGGCCGACCGGTTCGCCGGAATTCAGCAGTTCCGCGGCCTGCTGCACATGGGCGCGCAGGCGGTCCAGTTCCTCGGTGATGTCACCCCGGGTCATCTGCAGCGCCAGTTCCTGGGCCAGGCGATCCTCGTTGACCGGCGGATCGGCCTGCAGCAGCTCGGCAAGCATGGTCTGCAGCCTCTCGCGGCGGGCCTCCGGCCGCAGGCTGTCGCAATCCGCGGCAGCAGAGACAAGTCTCCCGAACTCCTCGACAAGGCCAAGCAGAATGGCCTGAAGGCGCGCGCCCTCCTGTCCGCGTGCGGCGACCAGCGCGGCGACGGCCTGATCGAGCGCGGTGAGGATCGCGGCGTCACGCTCCGTGATCTCCTCGTCGCTGACTTCTCCCGACGCGGGTTCGACGACACCGCGGATGGCGAGCAGTTGCACGTTCAGGGCTGCATAGGCGGTCTCATCAATCCTGGCGCGCTGGCGCAGGGTTTCCAGCCATGGTTCGTTGATGCGGTAGCTGGCTTCGGAAGCATCCATCTCCATCTGCAGGTTGACGCTGACATTGCCCCGCGACAGCGCCTTCTGCAGCCGCGACCGGACAGCCTGATCCAGTCCGTCAATGCCGGATGGCAGCCGCGGCCTGAGGTCCAGACCCTTGCCGTTGACCGAACGCAGTTCCCAGACGAAGGACCAGCGGCCGGAATCCCCCTCCGCCCGTCCGAATCCTGTCATGCTTGCCAGCGTCATGCGGCATCCCCTCGTGAATCAGTCCGCGATGCAGGCTCAGCCTATCCACCAGCGGTCCGCGATCAAGCATCGACGGGCAGATCGATGGACACCGTGGTTCCCTGGCCGGGATTGCTGCGGATCGAGACTTCGCCACCATGAAGCTGGACCAGCGCCTTGACGATGGGCAGGCCGAGGCCGGTTCCCTTCTGCTCGGCGACAAGCTGATTGTTCACCTGGCCGAACGGCTGGAACAGTTTCGCGACATGTTCCTGGGCGATGCCGACGCCATTGTCGGCGACTTCGATCCGGCACCAGCCCGGCCGACGCTCGACGCCGATCTTCACCCAGCCGCCTTCATTGTTGAACTTGACCGCATTCGACAGAAGGTTGAGCAGCACCTGCTTCAAGCTGCGCCGGTCGGCGAGGATTTCCCCCGCATTGCGCGCACCGCCCCGGGCGATGGCGACCTCGCGTGAGGCGGCCAGCGTAACGACGATGCCGGTGCATTCCTCGATCAGCGCGCCGAGATCGAAGCGTTCGAGGTCCAGTTCCAGTTCGCCCGCCTCGATCTTCGAAAGGTCCAGCAGGTCGTTGATCAGCGACAGCAGATGTTCGCCGCTCTGGCGGATGTCGTGGGCATAGACCGAGTATTGCGGCGAGCCGACCGGGCCCATGATCTCCTCGCAGATGATCTCGGAGAAGCCGATGATGGCGTTGAGCGGCGTGCGCAGCTCGTGGCTCATCTTCGCCAGGAACTGCGACTTGGCGTAGTTGGCGCGCTCGGCTTCCTCGATCGCCTGGCGCAGTTCCATCTCGGCCTGGCGCTGCTCGGTGATGTCGCGGATCGTGCCTTCGATATATTTCGGCTGGCCCTCTTCGTCATGCACCAGACGGGCGTTTTCGGAGATCCAGATCTTCTCGCGTGTCTTGTAACGGTGGATCTCGGAGACGAAATTCTCGACCCGTCCGTCACGCAGGAGGACCTCAAGGAATTCCTGCCGGCGGCCGGGCTTGACGTACCAGCTTCCCTCCGGATCGACCCTGAGCCCCTGAACCTCCTCCTCGCGTTCGAACCCGTTCATCTTGGCGAGCGCGGGATTGGCTCTCAGGTTCCAGCCATCGAGCGTGGACCGGTAGATGCCGTCGGAGGCGTGTTCGAACAGCGCCCGGTAGTCCCTTTCCGCTGCCGCCAGCGCGTCGATGGTCCTCTTCTGACTGTCGATGTCGACCACGGAAACCAGCACGGACGGATTGCCGTTCCAGGGAATCTCGGAGACGAACAGCTCGACCCAGAACTCGGTGCCGTCCTTCTTGCGGAAGATGCTCTGATAGCGCTCGGGCTGCGGTTCGCCCGCCATCCGCGCCTTGTTGCGGGCCAGCAGTTCGTCATGCACCACGGGCGACAGGAAACCCCGGATGTCATCAAGCTGCATGACCTCACAGACCGAGTCATAGCCCAGAAGATCGGCCAGCGCCTGATTGGCATAGGCCAGCTTGAAATCGTGCTGGACATAAAGCCCCTGCAGCGTGCCTTCAGCGATGGTGCGGAACCGCTGTTCGCTGTCGGACAGCCTGAGTTCCGTTTCCTGGCGCTGTTCGGCTTCCGAGCGGACCCGGACGAGGGCGTTCTCCAGGGACCTGGTGCGCTCGGCGACACTGGCTTCCAGTCCGGCGCGCGCGACAAGCAGCTCCGCCTGCTGGCGTTTCAGTTCGTCGATGTCGGTCATCATGATGACCAGAGCGCCAGATGGTGTTGCCGCTTCACGGAGCTGATACCAGCGTCCGCTCACCTGTCGTTCGACCGTAGCCGGGTTGGGGCGGGGCTGGGAACAGCGGAACTCGATCCATTCTTCGCGGGTCATGCCGGGGTGTTCGGTCAGGCCGGTGTTCGCCAGCGCTTCCACCATATCCCGGAACGTCATGCCGGCGCGGAACTTCGGCGGCGACTTGGCGTAGATGCGTTCGAAGGCCTCGTTCCAGAGAACCAGCCGTCCCTCCGGATCATGCATGGCCATGCCGTCGCTGAGGCTGTTGACCGCCTCCTGGGCCTGGATCTCCGCCCTGGTCGCGCGGATGTCCGCTTCGGCCAGCGGCGACTCGTCGATACCGATGCCACGGTAGCCCTGGAAACTGCCGTCCTCGCGATAGATCGGCTGGCCACTCACCCGCAGCCGGCGCGCCTTGCCCTCGAAATCGACGAACTCGTAGCGGAAGTCGCGGAACGGACGGTGCGCTTCGAGTGTCCTCCGGTGATCACGCCAGTAGGGATCGTGCTCCGTATCCGCGCCGGTGGCTTCCCAGCGCGTCTTGCCGATGAACTGCGGCGAGGTGTCGGAGAAGCGGTCCCCGGTGAAATGGGCCGGCAGGAAGCGGTGCTCGTCGTCGGTCTCCCAGAACCAGTCCGCCATGGAGCGGGCGTAATCCTCGGTCAGCACCCGTCGGCTGCGCTCCTCGAGCAGGGCGCGCTGCTGCGCTGTCACGTCCTGGACGATCGAAAGGACGCCGCCGTCCGAAACCGGGCGTTTCACGATCTCGACAAACCGTCCATCGGCCATTTCGCGAATGACGGGAGCGTCGAAGCTGCGGTGTTCGCGCAGCATGCGTGAATGCCAGTCCTCGAACGGGCCTTCGTTTGCGGGAACCTGACGGCGTTCCCACGCCCAGCGCATCAGTTCATCATAGGGAATTCCGGGCTGGAGCTTGTCGGCGAAGGCATGGAAGATCTGCCTGTAGGCTTGGTTGCACGCCACCAGCCTGTCATCGGCGTCGAAAATCACGCCGCCATGACCCAGGGCCTGCAATGCATCCAGGAATGCAGGATCGGTTACGTTGGTGATGGTCTGACTATGTGTCTTCGCCATCGTCGGCACGGGGTCTTTCCTTCCGCCCTAGTCGCCTTCTCTTTGCAGCTTGCGCCAGCGTCGTACATTACGGTTGTGCTCGGCCAGAGTCTCGGCGAATGCGTGGCCGCCCGTGCCGTCGGCAACAAAGTAGAGCTCGTTCGTCTGCATAGGGTTAAGAACGGCGGCCAGTGCGGCCCGGCCCGGATTGGCGATCGGGCCCGGCGGCAAACCCTTGTTCCGGTAGGTGTTGTAGGGTGAATCCATGGCCAGGTCCGACTTGCTCAACGGACGGCCAAGCTCGGTCTTGCCCCCGGTCACGGCATAGATGACGGTCGGATCGGACTGCAGCCGCATGCCGATCCGCAGCCGGTTGACGAAGACGCCGGCGACCCGCGCCCGCTCGCTGGCGACGGCGGTTTCCTTCTCGACGATCGAGGCCAGGATGACGGCTTCCTCGGGGGTGGCGATCGGCAGGTCCCTGGCGCGGCCCGGCCAGAGTTCCCGGACCGCCGCGCGCATGGCCTGGCGCATACGGCGCACCAGCTCCCAGCGCTTGTCGCCCAGGCTGTAGTGATAGGTCTCCGGCAGCAGCGCGCCTTCGGGGACGTCCTGTGTCTCGCCCTCCAGCGCCGGCGCGGCGTTGATCAGGTTGAGGATCGCCGCTGTCGTCAGGCCTTCGGGAACGGTCAGCCGCCGGACGACCGTGCGCCCGGCAACGATCTGCGCGATCGCCGCCTCCATGGAGACGGCGGCGTCGAAGGCGAACTCACCGGCTTTCAGTTTCGAGCCGTCGCCCGAGATGCGTAGCGCGGCGAGAAACAGCAGCCGGTTGTCGATGACATTGGCGGCCAGAAGCCGCTCAGCGATCCGCCGCGGCCCCTCACCGGGCTCGATGGCGACCGTGGCCGGTTGCGCCAGCGGGCCAGGTTCGCGGAACTTCTCGAGACTGCGCCAGGCGACGAACCCGCCCGCGGTCGCGGCGATGACCGCCAGGACCAGCAGCAGGCGGAGGATCGCCTTCATCGGATGGTCAGTCGACCCTGCGGAAGATCAGGCTGGCGTTGGTGCCGCCGAAACCGAAGGAATTCGACAGCGCGATGTCGATCTTGCGCTCCCTGGCTTTCAACGGCGCCAGATCGAGGCCGACAGCCCCATCATCCGGATCGTCGAGGTTCAGGGTCGGCGGTGCGACCTGGTCGCGCATCGCCAGCAGGCAGAAGATTGCCTCGACGCTGCCAGCGGCGCCCAGCAGATGGCCGATCGACGACTTCGTCGACGACATGGTGGCCGGCACGTCGCCGTCGCCCATCAGGCGGCGGATGGCGCGCAGTTCGATCTCGTCGCCGCGCGGCGTCGAGGTGCCGTGCGCGTTGATGTAGTCGATGTCCAGGGCGTTGATGCCGGCCCGCTTCACCGCCGCCTGCATGCAGCGGAACGCGCCGGAGCCGTCTTCGGACGGTGCGGTGATGTGATAGGCGTCGCCGGACATGCCGTAGCCGATCACCTCGCCGTAGATCTTCGCGCCACGCGCCCTGGCGTGATTGTATTCTTCCAGAACGACGACGCCGGCGCCTTCGCCCATGACGAAGCCGTCGCGGCCGCGGTCCCACGGACGGCTGGCCGTCTCCGGCGCGTCCTTGAAGCTGGTGGAGAGCGCCTTGGCGGCCGAGAACCCGGCGAAGCCGAGCCGGCCCATGGCCGCTTCCGCGCCGCCGGCGATCATCACGTCGGCATCGTCGAGCGCAATGATCCGCGCGGCGTCGCCGATCGCATGGGCGCCGGTCGAACAGGCGGTCACGACCGCGTGGTTCGGGCCCTTGAAACCGTTCTCAATGGAAATGTGACCCGACAGCAGGTTGATCAGCCGGCCGGGAATGAAGAAGGGCGACAGCCTGCGCGGCCCGCGCTCCTTCATGGTCATGGCGCCCTCGGCGATACCGTCGAGGCCGCCGATGCCGGAGCCGACGAGGACGCCGGTACGGAACTGCTGCTCTTCGGTCTCGGCCTTGTAGCCTGAATCGGCCAGCGCCTGCTTGGCGGCGGCCATGCCGTAGACGATGAACTCGTCGACGCGCCGCTGCTCCTTGGGTTCGACCCAGTCGTCCGGGTCAAAACCGTCGGGGCGATCGTCCGATTTCGGATCGATCTCACAGCCGTAGTTGGTCGCCAGATCCGAAGTCTCGAACTTCTTGATCGTGGCGGCCCCTGACTCGCCCTTCAGAAGGCGGGACCAGGTTTCCTCAATTCCACAGGCCAGGGGCGTGACAGCCCCCAGCCCGGTAACGACTACGCGGCGCATTTCCAAAACAGGCTATCTCCGGGGTCAGGAGTTGGCCGAGATATAGTCGATCGCGTCCTTGACGGTGGTGATCTTCTCGGCAGCGTCGTCCGGAATCTCGATGCCGAACTCTTCCTCGAAAGCCATGACCAGCTCGACGGTGTCCAGGCTGTCAGCGCCCAGGTCATCGATGAAGTGGGCAGCTTCCTTGACCTTGTCTTCCTCGACGCCGAGGTGCTCGACAACGATCTTCTTCACGCGGTCCGCAGTGTCGCTCATGTTTTCTTCCCTTCGGTTGGGTTGTGGTTAGTTGGGCCGAAACCCGCCGGAAACAACTGTTATTTCAGTCTCACGCCAGTTCTTGATGCCTCCCGGGCGCAAGGCCGAAACGGGCCGCCGGTCGTAAAATCGGGCGGTCATTAACACACTTTCCCGGCATGGGAAAGCATGCGGGAACCCGCCGGAAACAGCAGGAATCCGCTCATATCATCGCCATCCCGCCATTGATGTGCAGGGTCTGGCCAGTCACATAGGCCGCTTCGTCCGAAGCCAGGTAGAGCACGCCGGCGGCAATATCGGCCCCGGTGCCCATGCGTCCGGCCGGGATCGCCTCGTTCAGCTTGGCCTTCTGGTCGTCGCCCAGCGCATCCGTCATGGCGGTGGCGATGAAGCCGGGCGCCAGGCAGTTCACGGTGATGCCGCGGCTGGCGACCTCGGAAGCCAGCGACTTGGTCCAGCCCACCGTGCCGGCCTTTGCGGCGGCGTAGTTGGTCTGCCCCGGATTGCCGGTCGTGCCGACGATGGAGGTGATCGAGATGATGCGCCCGTGGCGGCGTTTCATCATGCCCCTGAGCATCGCCTTGGCGAGCTGGAAGCCGGCATTCAGGTTCACCGAGATCACGGCGTCCCAGTCATCGTCCTTCAGCCGCATCGCCAGGTTGTCACGGGTGATGCCGGCATTGTTGACCAGGATGTCGACCTGGCCCATCGCCGCCTCGGCCGCCTTGGCCAGTTCGGCGGGCGCGCCGGCCTCGCCCAGATTGGCGGGCAGAACATGCACGCGCTCGCCGAGGCTGGCGGCGACTTCCTGCAGCACCGCCTCGCGCGTGCCGTGCAGGCCGACGGTTGCGCCCGCGGCGTGCAGAGCTTCGGCGATGGCGCGGCCGATGCCGCCGGAAGCGCCGGTCACCAGGGCGGTCTTGCCGTCAAGATCGAACATGGGGATCTCCTTTCGGCCTTGTCTCAGAGCGACCCGAGCAGGGTTTCGATGTCGGCCGGCGTGTTCACCGCCGTGGCCTGGACGTCGCGGTCGATGCGGCGGGTCATGGTCGCCAGCACCTTGCCGGAACCGATCTCGTGCAGCGTCTCGACGCCCTTGTCCTTCATGTACAGCACCGATTCGCGCCAGCGGACCATGGCGGTGACCTGCATGACCAGCAGTTCGCGGATGCGTTCCGGATCATCCACCGCGCCGGCGGTGACATTGGCGACCACCGGCACGGCGGGGCGGTTGATGGTCACTTCGCCCAGGGCGTCGCGCATCTCGTCGGCGGCGGGCTGCATCATGGCGCAGTGGAAGGGCGCAGACACGTTCAGGCGCATGGCCTTCTTCGAGCCCTTCTCCTTGGCGATCTCGACAGCGCGGTCGATCGCCGACGACGCGCCGGAAATCACCACCTGGCCGGTGGCGTTGTCGTTGGCGGCGGCGCAGACCTCGCCCTGTGCGGCCTCCTCGGCCACTGCCGCGGCGTCTTCCAGGCTGAGGCCCAGCAGGGCCGCCATCGCGCCTTCGCCGACGGGAACGGCGCGCTGCATGGCCTGTCCGCGGCGCTTCAGCAGCCGCGCGGTGTCGGCCAGGCCGATCGCGCCGGCCGCGGCCAGCGCCGAATATTCGCCAAGGGAATGGCCGGCGACGTATTTCACGGATTTCGCCAGATCGAGGCCGCCCTCGGCCTGCAGCACCCGCATCACCGCCATAGAAACCGCCATCAGGGCCGGCTGGGCATTCTCGGTCAGCACCAGGTCGCCCTCGGGCCCGTCCTGCATCAGGCGGAACAGGTTCTGCCCCAGCGCCTCGTCGACTTCCTCGAAGACTTCGCGCGCGGGGCCGAAGGCTTCGGCGAGTTCGCCGCCCATGCCAACCGCCTGCGATCCCTGTCCCGGAAATACAAAGGCCCGCGCCATGCCCGCTCCCATCACCACGTTCGTTCCGAATCCGGTCTTCCCGCCGGACGCATCCACTTAAGCAGAGGCCCGGAATCGCGCAACCCTATTCCACGGCTCGCCCCGAGCGGACAGGGATCCTGCACGGACGCTTGACTTGCCCGGCCCGCCGGACCTATATCCCCGGCCATTCCGAAGGTGGGGCGATTAGCTCAGCTGGTAGAGCACTGTGTTCACATCGCAGGGGTCACTGGTTCAAGTCCAGTATCGCCCACCATCCGGACTCCCGCGAACCCATGTCCGCACCACGCTCCGGCGGAGACCCGCCATTTGCCCGGCATTGCGGGCGTGTAGCCGCTGAAGAGTATCCCGGGAGACGCCGAAGGCGAGACGAAGCCGCGCCGAAGGCGGCCGCGTCTCTTATGGCCGATTTCTACCTCCCCACCATCATTTTGCGTTGGCTCGCGCGGTCAGGAGTCGAAGCCGAGTACCCGGCGTTGCTCGGTCCAGTCCAGCGGAAGCGTTGACATGCGGCTGAAGCCATAGGCCGTCAGCGCCGCAGGCTGCCGTCCATCCAGAATGGCCTCGACGATGTCCGGTGCCAGGAAGGTGAGGTGCAGAGTCCGTCCGATGTCGCTTCGGTCCAGCTGTTCCCGGTTGGACAGTTCATGGAGCGAGGCGACATCGCCTTGTGCCAGCATCCGGTTCCAGCGATGGGCGTCTGTGATAAGCCGAACGAGCTTCGGGTTTGGCCCGCCGGTTCCCTGTTCGCGGTCGGTAAGGACGATGCGGCTGCCGTTGGCGCGGCGAGTCAGCTGGACCGGCAGCTCGACGGTCACGGTTTGGGTCCACTCGTCATCGCCCGAGCCCCCGGTTCCCGGGCCATCAGGGCCAGACCCGCAATCGAAGGCGGAAGTTCGAAGGCGGAGGGTGATGCCGCTATCCCGGAGCTCGACGCGGTCGAGCAGGGCATCGAACATCTGTCGATGCGCACTGCCGTCCTCGCTGGCAAGGACATCGGCTGCGCCGTTGGCCGCATCGACTGTTCGTGTCACGTCGTTGCTGTCGTCGTGGTCGGGCATCAGCAGGTCCATCACCCGGAGCGGGTCGCGCAGCAGCGCCGCGAGCTGGTCGATGATCAGCTTGTCGAGTGCCGACGCGGGGAGCCGCCAGCCAGTGCAGTTAGGTACTTTGGGCGTTACGAGATGCTTCGAGGTGTAGTAGAAGTAGCGCTGGCCCTGCTTGCTGGCCTGGGTGGCATAGAGCGGCTCGCCGGCCTCGTCGAACAACCGGCCTTTTAGCAGGTGAGAGGGCGAGGGTAGATTGACCGTCGCCTGCCGATGCTTCGCATGGCCGTCTAGAATCGCCTGCACCGCCTTCCACATCGCCACATCGATGATCGGCTCGTGCTGGCCATCGAATGTCTGGCCGCGATGCTTTATGCGCCCGATGTAGATCGGGTTCCTGAGCAGCCAATAGAGATGGCCGCGACTGAAGCTCCCGCCGCCGCTCGTGCGGCCCGTCCGGCTGGTCCGGACGGAAGTGACAATGCCTTCGCGCTCGCAGGCGGCTCTGACCACTCTCACCGAGCCAAGTTCGAGATAGAGTTCGAAGATGCGCCGGACCGTCGTCGCTGCTTTCGCGTCGATCACTAGCTTGCGGTCCTCGACCCGGTAGCCGATCGGTATGGCCCCGCCCATCCACATGCCTTTTTTCTTAGAGGCCGCAATCTTGTCGCGGATGCGCTCGGCGGTGACTTCGCGTTCGAACTGAGCGAAGGAGAGCAGAACGTTCAGCGTCAGCCGTCCCATGGAAGTGGTGGTGTTGAACTGCTGGGTCACCGAGACGAAGGAGACGCTGTGGCCATCGAACAAGTCCACGATCTTCGCGAAGTCGGCGAGCGAGCGGGTCAAGCGGTCGACCTTGTAGACGACGACCGTGTCTACTCGGCCGGCCCGAATGTCTTCCAGCAAGGCGGCAAGGGCAGGGCGATCCATCGAACCACCTGAGAACCCACCATCGTCATAGCGGGCCGGGAGTTCCTTCCAGCCCTCGTGCTTCTGGCTGCGGATATAGGCAGCACTGGCCTCCCGCTGCGCATCCAGTGAGTTGAAGGCCTGGTCCAGTCCTTCGTCAGTGGACTTCCGGGTGTAGATGGCGCATCGAACAGATTGACCGCCAACAGGGGAACCAAGTGTATTTTGGCCGTTGCTTCGACCTATGCTTGATCGATTGCGACCTTGCCGGTTCCGCTCAGCCATCGTCATTGTCCTCACGCGTCCCGGTCTTGTTGGTCCGCCGCCAGTGTTCAGGCGAAACCTGACGCCTCTGGCTCTGTCTCTCGCCTGCCACCGACGTATTGAGACCGAAGAAGCGCGGGCCGGACCAACGGGTGCCGGTGATCGCGCGGGCGATCGATGTCAGAGACGTGTACTTATTGCCTTCGTAGATGAAACCACCCTCGATCACCTCAATGACATGGCTACGACCCTGCCACTGCCGGACCAGCCGGCTACCGGGACGGAGCTTTCGATGGCCCGCAGTCGGGATCGCCGTATTCGGTTGCCCGCCATTGAATGCGTTATTGCGGTCGTCCGTGCTCGACCGTGCCAGTGCATTGAGGCGGCGGCGTGTGACGGCCGCCAATCCGCCTGACACCTCGGCCTGCAGCAGCCAGGCCGCATTGCCCTCCAGTAGCCGCCGACTCAGCCCTTTCGGCGGCGGTCGCCGCCAGCGGCGTTGCCAGAGCACTGCAAGCTCATCTCGGGTCATGACACGAACGCGAGCGTCGATGGTTCCTGTCGGCGATGCTTCGACCGACGCTGACGCCGGTTCGGCTGCGGGGTCGGCAACTGTCGGCATTGGAACCGCGTTGCAGGCGACGACGTCACTGTAGCCACCTGCCCGGGATGCGGTTTTCCTTCCCATTTCTGCCGTACTCTCAGCCAGCTGCATGTTTCGCAGTCGCCTGCAACGTCGCGCGATAGAGGCTAACGCCGTTGCCCTCCCTCGTTCGCGTCACTTGGATGCCCCGTTTGCGAAAGCCCGTCAGCACAGCCCGAACACTGTGCGGCTGCCATCCGGTGAGCTGTGTCATCTCGTCGATGTCCGCGCCTGCCTCTCGCTGAAGCAGCTCCAGCAGCTGTGCCTGCCGCGTGCCCGGGCGGAAGAGTAGCTTCGGGCCGTGATGATTATCGCAGTGGTCCGGTTCCCGGTTTGTTGTCTGCGGCGCCGTGTTCTCGTCTTCGCTCTGACTGATCTCGGCCTCATCCTCTAGCACGACCGCTGCACGGCCGGCCTCGGTGATGGTCCATGCATTGCTCGCTGAACATTGAACAAAGCCGCGGCGGCCGAGGGACCGCAGCACGGCAGTGATTGCGCCGCCCTTCAGTCGCATGTCTTCCGGCAGCGGCAGCACGCAGCCGTCGGTACGATTCACGGCGTTGGCGAGGATGGCGATATGCCTGTCGTTGGGCTTGGTCATGGTCGATCTCCGTGGCTTCGTTCTGCGCCGGCCCGATGCCGACGCTGTCACCAGGAGAAGCCCGGACCGCGAAGCGAAGGCCGGGCTGGGGCCGGCCGCGCATGTCAGCGACACCGGTTCCGAGGGCATGCATGCTTGCCGTTGGGGCGAAGTCCAGCCGACTTCGGTTGCCAAGGGCATATTTTCGCTTTAGGCGTTGGCAGCGAACTCACCACCTATTGGTCTCATACCCCCGGAAAACTCCAGAGTCCGGAAGTCCCGGGTTAGGGTTCAGAGAGCTGTTGTCAGAGCAAATACCTGTCAAAGTCATCCCAACTTCGAAGGACGCGCCCTAGGAACCTGCAGCCAGATCCCAGTACGGGCTCAGGCTGGCTTCTAGTGAACCATCGATGATTGACGGCACTACGCCACCATTTTCATTGGCCTGCCAATCAGCCATCGCCTGGATGAGTTGGTTCAAGGTCGTCGAATCCGCCACATCATCCACTGAGTGGGTTTGGGAACTGCCGTAAACCGTCAGTTTGGACAGCTCCGTGTCGCCCGTAGATGCTTCATAGCCATCCAGAAGTATCGTGGTGCCGGAACCATCAAGGAAATGGATTGTGAGATCCGATCCACTCTTCGTTATCCACAGGTCCTGCCAACCGAGGCCAACTCCATTGTCAGAGTGAATCTCCAGGCTGTCCTTGACGCTGTCGGTGTTGCCGCCTTGGATTGTATCATTGCCGCCGCCGACATTGTAGGCGAACACGTCAGCGCCGTTGCCTCCAACGAGAATGTCCGAGCCATCGCCGCCTGCCAAACTGTTGTTATTGGCGTCACCCGTCAGCGTGTCGGCATGTTCGCTGCCAATCAGCGCCTCGATCTCATTGTTGAGATAATCGCCCTCGGCATCGCCGCCACCGCCGTACTGCCAGCCCCCACCCAGGGAAACGTTCACACCACTTGAGGATCCAGCGTAACTGACCGTGTCGGACCCGGCGCCACCGTAGAGCAGGTCTGCGCCCGAGCCGCCGTCAATCAGATCATCGCCACCACTGCCATAGATTCGATCAGCGCCCTCGCGCGAAAGAAGCACATCATTGCCGGTCCCGCCATCAATGGTCTCGTCGCCGGCCGTACCCGTCACAGTGTCGGCGTACGAAGAGCCGATGAAGTATTCGAAGCTGGAAACGCTGTCGATACCGAGGGCGCCACCATTGACACGTCCTGTGGTCAGGTTTGCATCCACTGCACCATCATGCGTGTTGTAACGCAGCGTGTCCTGACCAAGACCGCCAATCAGGATGTCCGACCCGGCGTAGGCATAGACGTTATCGTCGCCGAGACCTGCATCGACATGGTCATTGCCATCCCCGTCATAGAGGAAATCGTCGCCCATACCGCCAGCCAGGTAGTCGTCCCCGCCATAGCCATGCAGCTTGTTGCCCTCTCCTGATCCGATGAGCGTGTCGCCGTGATCATTGGTTCCGGTTACATGTTCAAAGCCGGAAACCGTATCCTTTCCAAAGCCTATGCCATTCGAATATCCCGTCGCCAGGTTGACAGTGGCCCCGCCGTCCGTGGCCGCCGAAGTCTGGTACCTCAGCCAGTCGTCAACACCGGCACCGCCGTCGAGGCTGTCATTGCCCTGATAGACCCAGGCGGAGTCATCGCCGTCCCCGGCCAGGACGGTATCGTCGCCGGTTCCATCGTAGTGATGGTCATCGCCGTCACCGCCAAACAGGACATCATTCCCGCTGCCGCCATAGGCAAAATCATCCCCGGAGCCGCCATCGACCACATCATCGCCGCCGGTTGCTGTGAGCGTATCATTGCCATCCAACCCGACGAGCGCTTCGCGCGCATTTGTACCGGTCAGCGAGTCCGCACCTGTTGTTCCCGTAGTGGTCGGAATGAACTCGAAATGGGTTGCGCTCAATGCTGACGCGGCAACGCCGCTGACGATGAAGAGGTCAACTCCGCCAAAGGATACCCGGGAATCCCCATTGCCAATATCAGCGATAGTCAGGTCGCCGAACCCATAAACTCCTGAGTATCCAGTGAGATCGATCTTGTCCGTGGTGGTGTCAAAGTCGGTGATGGTGTCGGTTCCGTCTCCGTCACTCAGGAAGAACGTATCGCTGCCGTTGCCGCCGGTCAGCAGGTCCGCACCCGCACCACCCGTGATGGAGTCGTCCTGATCACCGCCATCAAGCGTATCATCGCCCTGACCACCGAACAGTTGATCTTCACCCTGCAACCCACGCAGATGGTTGCCGTCTCCGTCGCCGGTCAGCGTGTCTCCGAAGGTGGTGAAGTCTGTACCGTCAACATCTTCGAAACCATTCACCACGTTGTTGCCTTGCCACCCCGAGACACCCGGGCTGAGTTCAAATGTGGCGGTCCCGGCTGACAAGTCGACAAGCCCACCGCTGTCCGCACTGGTGATATTCAGCCGCAACAGATCACGGCCATCACCGCCGTAATACTTGTCATCGCCTTCATGGATGATGAGCGTGTCATCGCCCTTCCCGCCATACATTTCGTCATCGCCGGAACGGTCCGAGATGACATCCGCGCCATCGCCGCCGTATGCAGTGTCCGAGCCGTTGCTTCCCCTGAAATCATCGTTGCCCGAGCCAAGCATCAGCACTTCGATGCTGGTCAGGTTGTCGCCTTCGATTGCCGTCGTCGGGTTGTCCAGAATATTCAGGCTGTTCGAGAAACCGCCGGGATTAACGACAAGGTCGACGAGGATATCCTCCTCGATCTCCGAGTAATCCGCTGTATCCCTCCCCAGGCCGCCGTCCAGCGTATCGTTGCCGCTGTTGTAGACGAAGAAGTCATTGCCGCCGGTCACCGTACTGTTGTCGCCAACAATGCTGTCGTTACCCGCACCGCCGTCCAGCGTGTCATAGCCGTCGCCACCGAACAGCGTATCCGCGCCGTCGCCGCCGGACAGATTGTCATGGCCGTCGCCGCCAATCAGGCTGTCCGCACCATCGCCACCTTGCAGGATGTCGTGCCCCACGCCGCCGTCGATGGTGTCATCGCCAGCCTCGCCAAGCAGTGTGTCCCGCCCGCGCAAACCCGTCAGGCTGTCATCGCCTGCGCCACCGAGCAGTGCGTTGTGTCCGGTGCTGCCACCAATAACGTCATTGGCGGCAGATCCGATCACACCCTCGATGGCAGTCAGAGTATCCACGCTGGAACCGCCATCAAAAACGGCGCTGCCGGTCGACAGGTCGGCAGTCACGACCGTGCTGCCTCCCTTGTACGAGACGAAGTCGAAACCCTCGCCGCCATCGATGTTGTCGCCGTCACCGTCCGCCGAAAGCGTATCGTCGCCATCGCCGCCGAAAAGCGTGTCGCCCGATGTCAGGCCGCCGGTGACAATAATGTGGTTGTCACCACTACGGTCGAGCTCTCGTAACGAACCGAACTCTCCGGCGATCGCTGCATCAGAACCCGGATTGCCGAGGACGGATATGATCTCGGAATCCAGTTCAATGACGCGAACAAATACATCGTGATTGCTGGATCCATCTTCGGGAACGGCGTAGCCGATCGCCAGCCCGCCGTTTGCCAGAAGTTCCGCTGAAACATGCGTCGCGCCCAACGGCAGCACCGTTAGCGTCTCCGCAGTACCCGGATCCGATCCGTCCGTCCCAAGATCAATCGACACAACTGATGGCGGGAAGTCCTCGGTGCCATCCCCGCTCTCGAACCAGATAGCTCGATGATTTCCGTCCGGGTCCCTAACGACCTCCACCAGCACAGGTTGACGTGTATGTTCAGCTGGCGAGACAGATTCTGAGTCGAACAGTATTTCAACACCGCCAACCTTGCTGCCCTGATCGTCATAACGTTGCATGAAGACACCGGTCGGGGTCGGATCGGATCCAACAAGTGAGTACTGGTGGTGCGCACTCCAGACAAAGGCAAAGGAACCATCGTCAAACGCTGCCACGCGAAGTTCAAAATTGCCCGTCACATGCCGCTCGGCCACATCCAGAACGACGCTGGTGCTCGCATTCGTGATCAGCTGGCCGCGAATGGTTGTGCCCAGAACATTGCCGACCCCGACAATTGTTGCCGTGGTTTCGGTTCCGTTGTTGCGCTGCGAGGCCATCGCAAAGGTTTCGGAATCAATATCCGGCGCAACATGGCTTGGGCCATTGGCAATCCAGACATTGTACAGGTCTTTTCCGTAGAGGTTTCCCCAGGTTTCGGCATCATGCCGGTGAAACGATATCCGATAACGGGTGCCTTGTACGTCATCAGGTCCCTGCTGCTGCCATTCACCCTGCGCCCTCGAAACAAAGTAGCCGCGGTCATCGAGACCAAGATATTGCATCGTTTGGGTGAAATGGCCGTATGATGCGTAGTCCTGGCTGTCGAGATTGGCCAGCGCATGCTCCGTCCCAACTTCGAACCGAGCCGAGTCCTGGTTGGGAGTGTTGGGAACGCCTGTGACAGTCGATCGAGTTTCCCAATACAGGTCAACCGAGTCGTCGGTACGCCCGGTCATGCGGACGATCGAGGTATCGACGCTGCCCAGGGCCAGATGCGAGTCACCAATTGCATTGCCATCATGGTCGAACGCACGAACGTGATACTGGCTTGAGGCGTCACCCCAACCGACGAGGATTCCGTCTTCGCCCATCTCGCCGATTGTCGAGTAGCGTTGATCGCCGGAAGCACTGTCATGAACCATGTAGTCCTGAACAGCGGTAAGGGAGACGATCTTGACATTGATCGTACTGTCTGGGCCGGAGTTGCGATCAACCTCCAGCGTAAGTGTATCGACGCCATCGATAGAGTTGACGTCTTCAACGGTTATGCTGGAGCCGCTAAGGATGACGTTGGCGAGGCTTCCAATGGAAGTAACGGTTTCCCCCGATTGCAAGTTAAGAATTTTGTCCAGATCGAGACTGACTTCCTGACCGTCACGACGGAAAGCGACAACATCTTGCACTTCTTCAATGTCGCCGACAGCAACATCATCACCCGTGTCGAATGTCAGTGTCTCCACATCTTCAAGGGTCGCCTTGAGTTCGAGCGCGGTTCCCCCCTGAACAATGGTGTGAACGAGAACAGTATTGCCGTTCCGGCGATAGACGTAATCGCCGCTTGCGCCCGTCAACTTGACTGTGTCTTGACCGGAACCGCCGTCGATTAGGTCACCGAACCCGCCCACAATGAAATCGTCACCGGCTCCCGCGTCGATAGTGTCAGCGGCTAATCCGCCATCAATCGAGTCATCGCCTGATCCGCCATCGATGCTGTCTGCACCGGCCTCGCCGTTCAGCGTATCGTCGCCCAGATCACCGATTAGCGTGTCATCACCATCGCCGCCGTCGATGGAATCTGCGCCTGCGACGCCGTCCAGAAGATTGGCCGCGGCATCGCCGTTCAATGTGTCGTCAAACGCCGTGGCCTCGATGTTCTCGATGCCCGCCAGGCTGTCCACATCAACCACCGCGCTCTGCGTCGTGTCGGTCGAGTACGTGTTCGCCGACCCGCTGGAAAGATCGACATCGACCTTCAACTGCTGGTCCAGGTAGCTGGCGGTGTCGATGTCGGCCCCGCCATGAAGCGTATCCGATCCGTTGCCGCCAATAAGTGTGTCATCACCGGCCAGGCCGGAGATGATGTCATTGCCGTCACAGCCATCCAGACGGTTGCCGGTGTGCTGATAAGGCAAGGCCTCGTCGCCACCAATGGTGTCGCCGGTCATGACGTCGTTGTGGCTGGTACCAATGACATCCTCGATGCCCAGCAGTGTGTCCTGCACGCCGCCCGAGCTTGCGGTGTCCGTGAGTTCGCCTGTTCCAGTGCCCAGATTGACTGTAACGGCTTCGTCGACCCCGGAGTAGTCGGCAACATCACCAGAAGCCAACAGGCCGATCTCGGCTGCGATTTCCTGATAGTTGCTGCCGATGCCGCCGTCGACTGAATCGCCATCACCGGTCAGTACGAAGCGATCGACACCCGTACCGCCATTGATCGTGTCCGCGCCCTCCCGGCCCTCGAGGACATCGTCACCGTCCATGCCATCAAAAATATTGCCGAGCGAGTCACCCAGAAGGGTGTCTTCGTGCGCCGAGCCTTCGGCGGCTTCGAAACCCGTCAGCGTATCACCGCTGGCATGACCACCGGACGCAGTCTGGGTGGCGAGGTCCAGATGAACCGCGCCGCTGGAGTTCTGGTAGCTTACCGCGTCAGTTCCGGCACCACCGTCGAGCACATCGGCTCCGTCGCCGCCTTCGATGATATCCTGGCCTGCGCCACCAATCAGAATATTCGCGCCTTCATCGCCGCGCAGCGTGTCGTCGAAACCGGAACCGGTCAGATGCTCGACTTCAGTGACAATGTCGCCTTCCGCATCACCACCGGTGCCGGTATAGGCCTCGTCAAACTGAAGACCTTCCAGATCGAGGTTCACGCCCGCCGACGAACCCGAGTAATCCAGCGTGTCCTGGCCGTCGCCACCAGTGATCGTGTCTGCACCGGCACCACCAACAAGGCTGTCGTCTCCGGCGCCGGCCACAAACTCGTCTGCAGAGGAAGATCCAGTGATGGTGTCTTTGTTCGCAGAACCGATGACTTTCTCGATCGAAGTCAGAGTGTCGGAAAATTCGCTGCTGGTCGCGGATCCTGTCGCGAGATTCGCGTTCACCCCAGTCGCACTTCCCGAGTAGTCTACAGCGTCGTGGCCCAAGCCGCCGTCAATCGAGCTGTCACCCACGCCATCCACCAACACATCGTCGCCGTCGTTGCCGATCAGCGTGTCATTGCCCGCGCCACCGGTGATTGTTTCGTTCCAATCCCAGCCCACAAGAGAATCGTCATGTCCGGAGCCTTGAATTATCTCGAAGTTCCGATAACGGGAGTGATAGATCACGTCCTGGCTGACATTCGACAAGTCGATAAGGTCGATGCCATTGCCACCGTAGAGGTGCTCCGCACCGCCACTCAGAGCGCCGTTGCTGCCGTAACTGTGCCAACTGTTCGTCGCGATTACCGTGTCGTCGCCATCACCACCGTACACCGTGTCATCGCCATCGCCGCCGTCCAGATAGTCATCACCTTCGGCACCCTGAAGGAAATCGTTGCCGCCGATTCCTTCAAGATGGTTGTCCATTGAGTCGCCGTAGAGATTGTCTCCATGGGCCGAACCGCGCAGTTCTTCAATGCCTTCGACAACGCCGAAAATAACGGCATAGGCCGACGTGTACCTGTCGTTATGCAATTCCGGTTGCGCATAGTAGTTCAGGTTCTCGAAGGACAGCATGTCCCGGCCATCGCCGCCGTAGACGGTCTCGCCCCAGTTATCGAGGACGATGGTGTCATCGCCGTCGCCGCCGTAGTAGACGTCCAGTCCGGCGGTCGAATTGCCGCCTTCCAACCCGCCCGTCAGACAGTCGTCGCCGGCCCCGCCGAAGAGTTCGTTCGCGCTGCCATCGCCAGTCAGCGTATCGTTCCCAAAGCCGCCTTCCAGGTTCTCGAAGCCGCTGACCGTGTCGTCGGCTGCGTCGCCGCCGGACAAGGAGCCTCCCAGTACGACAGACACGCCTTCTGCCGAGCCCGCATACGACAATGTGTCCGAACCACCACCGCCGGACAGGTTGTCTCCACCCGCGCCGCCTTCGATCAGGTTGTCACCAGCATCACCGGTGATCACATCGGCAAAGTCAGTTCCGACAATCCCCTCGATGCCGGTCACAGTATCCCTGACCACGACGCTCTCGACCGTCGTCTCAATATGGAAACCGCCACTGATCGTCGTCGTTGTGATTGCCGTGTTCAACGCTGAGTAATCGACGACATCATTGCCTGCACCGCCAACAATGCTGTCGGCACCGCCGCCGCCGCTCAACCTGTCGTCGCCATCGCCGCCGAACAGGTCATCGTTGCCTTCACCGCCATCGAGGTAATCGTCGCCCTCAAGGCCGCTCAGGTGGTCGGCGCCTTCGCCGCCGAACAGTGTGTCATTGCCTGCTAGTGAAGAAACGCCGCTGTCGCCGACAAGGCTGTCGTTCCCCTCACCACCAATGAGGTGATCCGCCCCCTCGGCACCATCCAGCGTGTCATTGCCATCACCACCGCTCAGGGCGTCGTCATCCATCCCCCCGAAGAGACTATCGGCTCCGGATTCGCCGTGCAGCGTGTCGCTCCCCAGACCACCGTAAAGCTCATCAGCGCCATCGCCGCCCAGGAAAATGTTCCCGCGATCATCGCCCGTGAGCGAATCGATGCCGTCCGATCCGATAGCGCCTTCAACACCTTCGAAGGTGACCGTGCCACCGCCCAGTGACACGCTGCCCTGAGACAGGTCCAGGGTCGCGCCGGACTGATCTTCCAGACTGATGAGGTCTATGCCCTCACCACCGTACAATTCACTGGCGGTGACAGAGTCCCCTGCCCCCGGCGCAAGAATATCGTCGCCGTCATCTCCGTAGAGACTGTCAGCGCCCGCACCACCGAAGAGGCTGTCGGCGCCAGACCCGCCAGAAATGGCGTCGTCACCATCGCCACCACGCAGGTCATTGCTGGCCAGACTGCCGATCAGAGTGTCATCACCGGCGCTGCCGACGACATGTTCGAAGCTTTCCAGCGTATCTGTGTGAGTACTGTTGGCAACTTTGCCGGACTCTTCGAACAGCTTGACTTCGACACCGCTGCTCGCGGCGGCGGTCGCGTAGGAGATCGTGTCCTGCCCTGCACCGCCGTCGATCGAGTCGCCTGCGAGAACAGCGCCCATGCTGTCGTTGCCTGTGCCCAGAATGAGGTCATCGCCGGCGCCGGCATCAATGACCTGTGCATCGCCGGTGCCGAGGATCGTGTCGGAGCCATCGCCGCCGTCGAGGGTATCCAATGCATTGAGCGAGTCTTCATAGGACTCGACCGATATTGTGACCTGTTCGACAAGGGTGATGCTGCCTTCGTCAACAGAAACGGTCGCAATGATGTCGCCACTCGCGAGGCCTGAACTGACGAGCTTGTAGATACCGGAAGTTACGGAAATAACACCATTGCTGGCATTCTCCAGACCGAAAACTGCGCCGTCGGCGTCGTTTCCGAGGAGGGTGAATTCGAAATCGTCCGTGCTGGTCGCGGCGATAAGCTGGCCATCCTCGGCGGTAGCGAAGTCGAAAACCGACACTTCGCCGTCGAGGAACTTGAGAACTTCAACGCCCTCAAGCGTGTCTGAAGCGCCGACGCCATCGGACACCGTCACCTGGTTCTCTCCAATGACGATATCCAGGCCTTCGATCGTTTCGCTACCGGTATCAAAGTCTTCGATGTAACCGTTGAAGGAAACCGTATCGACGCCAAGACCACCGAAGATGCTGTCGCCATTCGCGGTGGCATGGATCAGGTCGTCGCCGAAATCACCGTAGACATGATCCGTGCCCAAACCGCCAGTCAGAATGTCGTCGCCGCCGCCGCCAAATATCGTGTCATTCCCACCGGCGCCTTCAATGCGATCGTTGCCATCCTGGCCGTCGAAAGACTCGACTGCGTCCGTCGCCAGGATCGTGTCGTCGCCGCCGGATCCGGTGATAAGCCGAACCGTTGCGCCGTCTATCGTCGTCTCTTCAAAGTTTTCCGAGTTGGTGACATCAAGAACCATCAGATCAAACGTTTCGGTTCGACCAGAGAAACTCGTGCCATCCGGACTACTGCCAACTTCGAGCGAAATCGTGGCATCGGTTGTGTTGACGTTGGTAGCCGAGATGCTGCCATCTGAGTTGACTGACCAACCCGAAGGGAGCGCCGTGTTCCCGACGCCGGCTCCCACCACACGAACCTGTTCGCCCTCGCCGATGTTCAGCGCCGATATCTGAGCGGTGAAGTCAGAAATCTGGCCAGCGCTTCCGTCGAACTCAACCATCAGCTTGCCGACTGTCGCATCGACCAAATCCGAAATGTCGATCTGTTCCGACAGGCTGTCCATATCAAGGGCTTCGACGCCCTCCAGGACCAGAGTTCCAGCGATCCCGGTAGCGGTCAGGACAACATTGCCGGTGACGTTGTCGATTTCGTAGTCGAAGTCGGCGGACGCGCCGAGATCGACAACATCGAACCCGAAGCCGCCAAACACGCTGTCCGAAGCGCTGCCGACTGTATCAGCACCGTCCCAGACCAGTGTGTCATCACCGAATCCCAGATCGATACTGTCGCTACCGGCACCATCAATGACGACATCGGCGCCATCGCCCGCAAAGATGGTATCGTCGCCGGATCCTGCCTCGATCGTGTCGCGGCCCCCATGACCATTAAAGGTCTCGGCGTCGGCGCCGCCGATCAGAGTGTCGTTTCCAGCACCGCCGGAAAACTCATCTCCCTCGGTTACCTCGACATCAAACACGGCCCGGTCCGTGACACCGGCAACCGTGTCGGTCACATCCACCTGCGCCTGACCAGTGCCAGCGGCGGAGAGTGAATCAAGTGTACCGCCCAAAGAGTCACCTGAGAGCGAGGCTGAAATGGAACCGGTGAAACTCCAGGTGGCGTCCAGAGTGACCCCTGTCTGTTCATTGACGTCCAGCTGCGCGTTTTCGAAAGTCGCCGCAATCGACGCGCCGTGACCCTTCTTGACGACAAGCTGGCCATCGACTGCATCGAAAAGCGTCGCAACGTCGACCTCGGAAACGTTGCCCTGATTGTCGTCAAGGATAATGGTCTCGAAGCCGGAGAGGCGGCTGACATTCGAGGTGCCGTCCTGTTCCACGTAAATGGCATCCAGCCCATTCCGGATGGTGAAGGTGGTCAGGTCTCCGTCGATGGTGAAAGTATCAAAACCCGAACCACCGTAGATGCTGTCATTGCCGGCGCTGAAGCCCACGCTGTCATCGCCTGCGCCTGCAACGATTTCATTGGTGAGGCTGTCGCCAACCAGAACATCATCGTGCGCGCTACCGATCAGGTTTTCGAAACCAGATACCGTGTCGCCATCAGCATCGCCTCCGGCCTCGGCCAACGTATCACCGAGATTGACAGACACTCCCGCAGTCGAATGCCGATAGTCGAGAGTATCTGTGCCTGCGCCACCTTCCAGACTGTCCGCGCCGCCCGCGCCTGCAACAAGGTTATCGGTTTCATCGCCGGTGATGGTGTCGCTGAAAACCGAACCGATGGCGTGCTGGAAATTGTGGATCACCTGGCCAGTTGCGCTGCCCTGACCATCGGCATCCAGTGTGATGCTCACGCCGCTGGAAACATCCAGGAAGCTGATTGTGTTCTCACCCAATCCGCCATCCAGCGTGTCCGCACCTGCCCCGCCGGCAATCGTATCGTCGCCGACACCGCCAACGATTGAATCCGCACCGTCCCCGCCCACAAGCGCCACGCTGCCGGCAATCCAGGTGATGTTCAGGTCACCTTCAACTGCGCCTGATCGGCCGGCTGCAACGGCGTCCTCGTAGACTGCAGTCAGGCTCAGGCTGGTGCCGTCAGCCAGAACCAATGTCTCGACTGTGGCTTCCGTCTCGAACCAGTCGAGCATGATGATGCTGTTCTCGATCGTATCGGCCGCGCCGAACAGGCTGCCCGCCCGGCGTACGCCAACCATCAACGCGCCTTCGAGCGCGTGGAAGATGAGATCAGCGGATGCGATGCCCTCGCCCAGTTCCAGGACATCATTGTCCCCGCCGTTCTGCCGGACCAGGTCGTCGGCATTCAGCGTCGGGAAATCGATGCGCGACACCTCACGTTCGAAGGTCTCGACCGTCCATTCGAACCGGGACCGTTCGACTTCGCGCGTGTCAGTAATGAACACCTGCCGGGTCTCAATTCGATAGCCGATAATGCCATCAGGACCATTGATAGCAGTGGTACTCGGACTGGTGTAACTGCGGACGAACTGCTCTTCCCGGGTGAATGTCACTTCTTCCAGGATCGGGACGACCACTTCTTCGGTGTAAGTGTTGACAGTCGGCTGCTGCTCTTCCGAGGTGTTGATCCAGTACCCGTCCAGGATGTAGGCCGTCGAGCCACGGCTGACGCGATAGACGTCGTCGTCCTGACCACCGTCCAGCACGTTCTCACCGCCAGCGCCCGATTCCAGGGTGTCCCTGCCGACGCCGCCTTCAAGCTGATTGCTTTCACTGTCGCCGATCAGCAGATCGTCGTGGTCCGATCCCACCAGGTTCTCGATTCCGGAAAGGGTGTCGCCCTCGGCATCCCCGCCTTCGGCAGCTCCGGTCGAGAGGTCGATGGTCACAGCGCTGCCGGACTCTGCATAAACCGCGGTGTCGCTGCCTGCGCCGCCATCAATGATATCCGCACCAGCACCGCCGGCGATCAGGTCGTTGTCCGCGCCGCCATCCAGCGTATCGTCGCCCGCACCGCCCTTCAGCGCGTCATCGCCGCCCTGCCCGCTGGCGGAGATCGCCTCATCACCCGTTGTCAGCAGCAGATCGCCGCCGACACCACCGAAGGCCATCTCTGCGTTGACTTCGGCCAGATCGACAATTGCGCCGCGGGGATCATCGACCAGCACCACGTCCAGCCCTTCACCACCGTCGACATCAATCAGCCGGTCGTCGGCGTCAACAACCAGAATATCGTCGCCCGCGCCGCCGTAGATTGTGTCCTCCCCGGCCCCGCCGCGCAGAATGTCGTCGCCGGCGCCACCTGTAACGCAGTCCTCTCCTGATCCGCCGTCGAGACGGTCGTTGGCGCTGTTGCCTTCCAGCGTGTCGTCACCGGCAAGTCCCTGAAGGATGACGCCCTGCCCGGCAGTGCCGGATTTAAGTGAATCATCGCCGTCACCGCCGAAAAGGCCTTCGAACCCGAGGTCGGCAATGTCCAGATCAAGATCCGTGTCACCGTCGAACACGCCGACATCCAGCCCGTCGCCGCCGTTGACGTTTTCCAGCCGGTCCTGGATCCCGTTGCTGTTGGTGTCTTCCAGACCGTCCAGCGTGCCATTGGAGTTGAGGTCCTCCAGGCCGTCGTCCACACCGCTCGCGTCTGTGTCGGTGCCCAGACCGGCGATATCGTCGATGTCGAAGATGATCAGGTCGTCGCCGGCGCCGCCGAACAGCGTGTCCGTCCCCGCGCCGCCCGAAATACGCTCGCCCCTTGCGCCGCCTTCGAGGCAATCGTTGCCGATACCGCCGTAGGCCGCGTCAAAGGAGGTGCCATCGACGCCGATCGTGTCCATGTCCTGGGCGAAGTTCCCCAGAGAATCCGTCCGGTTGACCTCCCGGGTTTCCAGTTTGATGTGATGGTCATTTGTCAGCAGCGGTGCGCCATCCGGATCGTCGGGCAGGTCATCGGACCCGAAGAAGGTCAGTTCGCCGCCGGAATGGCTGACCAGCGCATCGTTGCCCGCCGTTTGCAGCAGCCCTTCCTGTGCGGCCTCCAGCACCGTATCGGCGTACTTCCGCGTCACGCCGTTCTGCACATAGGATCCCGTGCGCAGCACCGTCGCGCCGTCCAGGTTCTGGAAGCTGTCGGGGCCGTCATCGGACAGGTCGATCTCAGTAATGTTCAGCGCGTCCAGCGTCTGCAGCACGCCATCGGATGTATCCGTATCGCCGTCCTGGAAGCTCCACGCCTTGAACTTGCTCCAGTGCGTGTCCGCGGAGGTCAGCTTGCCGTCATCATTGCTGTCGAACGTCCGCAGCCCGTCCAGGTCGGTGATCAGCTGAAATTCGTCGGCGCCGGCCTCGGCGTGCGCGGCCAGCACCAGTTCGTCGCGGTTCTCGATCACGCCATCATTGCCGTCGTCGAACACCAGGAAGGCATCGCCGCCGGTCACCCAGGAGACATTGGTCTCGGTGCCCGTGCCCGTGATGTCGTATTTGAACCCGGAGTTCTCGAAATTCACGACCTCAAACGTGCCGGAATTGTCGAGATCCAGAATGATCGGCAGGCTGCCATAGTCGCCAGGATCGTAGGTATTCTGGTTCTGATAGGTGTTCGTGTTGCTGTTGTGGGTGGCGACCACCTGAGAGGGCGCGGCCTCGTTGGCGGCGGCGACCGCCTCGGCGCTGGTCTGCGCCTGCAGCAGTTCATCCACAAAGGCCGAGCGGGTGTAGGTGTCGGATTCCGCCTGCACATCCAGCCGCAGCTGCCGCGCGCGGACGATCATCGACTGCATGATCTCGTCGCCGTTCGGCTCCTGCGCCAGCAGGTCCATGAACACCTCTTCCGAGGCGCGGTACTGGCTGTATTGCCGGGCGAGGGCCAGATCCTGGTCGAAGCTTTCCAGGTCGTTGGCGTCCGTGCGAAGCAGCGCGCGCTTCACATAGATGTCGCCACCCTCGATCTGCAGCTGTTTGAGCCCGCGGATGACGCCATCGGTCAGCGCATCCAGCGGATTGCTGAAGGACCGTTTGACGTTGTTGATCAGGGAGAAGAACTCGTCGCCCTGGCGCACACCGATACGGATGCCGACCGCCTCGCCATTGATTACCGTGCCTCCGATCTCGGTCAGCAGCCCGTTGACCAGATCCGCCGTCTGCGCGCCGATATCGATCGTATCGCCCAGATCCTGACCATGCCTGGCGTACCAATGGGTGAAGTCGAAACGATTGTGATCCGGATTGTAGGTAAGGGAGACGGAGCCTTCGGGGAGCTCGGGTTGGAATAGAGACCCTATCGCCTGAGACAGAAACGCGATTGCAAACGCTGTTACTGGATTCGATCCGAAGAAAATTGTCGCGGCGGTAGACAGAAAATTAATGACCTCAGCAGCATCCTGATTCTTAATCCCGCCGAACAAAGCCTCGCCAAGCAAGGTCCCGGCATACGAAGCTGCCACGGAAATCCCAGCATCCGCAAGCTGCGTCCCCAATGAAGCCTGTTGCACCGCGAAAAGGCTCTTCACAAGGTAGGACACTGTCGTCCCAGCGGCTGTAGACACTAACGTAGTCGCAAACCGCCCCGCCACGCTGTCGCCAAACACCTGCCGCCCAATGCGTGACGCCAGAATGCTGGCCCCTGCGCCCGCTGCACCGGCAAGCGCTCCAATTCCAAAACCAGAAACAAACTCGGACTCATTTAAACGTCCAACAGTGGAAGAATTGACGCCGTCACCGCCGGCGCCAAAAATCCCCCAATCCCAACTATCAACATTCAGCGCACTGCCAGCACCGGCGCCAGCGCCATTTGAAGATCTTCCTACTCCTACCAGCGTCCTTCCCACTGTAGAAATGACACCAAGTGCAAATGTTGAGGCCCTGTCATCTGCCACTATCGAATTTACAAGCAAAGAACCAATTGATGATCCAAAACCGACGCCTATCTGAAATGACAATTTATCTCCAGAAATTTCGGTAGTTGGCTTTCTCCTTTCATGAAAATTGTTAATATCTGCTGCCGACGCCTTGACATTCTCAAATATGATTTCGCCGTTATTGGCTACGTACTCTGTGGCCTGCTGGATTATGAATCGCCAATCTGTTGTTCTATTTGCCAACAACTCCATGGCTTCGTCAGAATTTTTCATAAGAAAAAGAGCTGCCTGAACGGAATTGTAGCCGTAAATCGAGCTAAGATCTAGGATTTCATTTTGAAGTTCAAATAAAAACTTCTCTCCGTCATTTCCAAATGCCAATACAATGTGCATTGTCGCCCGTCTAAATGGGCTGTTATCCGAAAGTTTCCACGATCCCGAGGAATCTATCGTAATACCAAGTGAATTTCTTGCATATGCCTCAAAAAATGGCGATGCAACAAATAGTGAATTATCAAATAGTTCAATATTTGGCCGATTCTTTCCTCCAACTGTATTGGAAATAGTGCGATTATAGCCAAACCCGCCGCCTGAGAAAGAGATCTCATTTGCCAATCTGAGAGAGGGATCATTCACTAATGTGGATGGGTTTGAATCAAGCTTGCCATTAAAGTAAGTTTCCACCAGCACATCTTCCGGCCGAAACTGAACTGTGCTATTTAATCCTGTTTCGTAAATTCTTTCTTCGAATCCCGGTGGCAATCTGCCAGTACTAATTCCCTCAAAAAGTTGTTGATGCGCCCATCGCCTATCTACATTTCCAGATCCCGTACCAGTATTATCATTGGCAATAGAAAGTGCGCTAGTATACAGGGCAGCTGCGCGATCTGCTGCGTCTTTTTCCCGTTCGTCCGCAATAAAGAAAAAAGAATCAACTCCTGGTCGCGGCACTCTCTTGTCGCCGTTTCTCAAAAATGCGGCCTCTGCAATTTGCCGACTTCCAAACTGCAGCGACGCACGAGCGAGCATCAAATCCGCAATTGTCGACAGATTCGCATTCCGCGTTATAAGGTCATCCGATTGTTTAAGGCCCAAAGTTGATAAATCGGCAACAAATTCAAACTCAGTGAACGAACCCCCAGCTTCGAACGGATACTCTTCGCCGTAGTCGACTCCAATCCCCTGAACCGATGCTTCCGCTTTGGCGCTTAGCTCCAGGCTTGCCCTACTCTTTCTTTGGAATCTGATGCGAACTTTCTGATCTGCCCCACCGTAGGTGCCTTCGAAGGATATTTGGACGCCGCGGTGCGAACCAATAGATGTATTTACCCCAATCTCAGCACCGATCTCAACACCTTGTTCTGTTGTCGTAGATACACTCTCATTGGCCGACCATGTAATTGACGGACCGTGTACCTTCGAAATTTCACGCAACTCGCCTTTTAGCGCTCCATTTCTAGTGCTGGAAGACAGTGCGATCGAATTTTGAGAAGAAAGGCCTGCACCAAATCCACGAGTTATTGCTCCACCTTCAACTGAAGCACTCGAACTACTTTGAATTACTATCGAGTCCTTTGAAAGTACATAGCTAATAGACGTACTCCTACTCGCCGAAAAAATCGAAAAATCGAAGTCGGTCTCTATTCCAACAGAAAATATTGATGACGGGAGGACAACTCTCTCAAGCTCCGAACTCGCGTGCGGTGAGCTCGAGCTCAACCCAGCTTCAATCAAGCCGCGTCTATCAAAATCAATTACGGTATATTGTCTTCCGTTATGAATAACTCGACTTGATGTTAAGAGTTCGTCATCCATTTCACCACCTCATAGATTTAAAGATTATGCCGCTAAATCCCGCATGGATTGTCTAATTCAAAGTACAAATGCAATTTCTTATATAATTCTGGCTTTACGTTCTTTGTGTCAACAAAATGGATGCCAGAATGTGCTATTGATTCCCTTAGAATCACGTTTTTTGCATAAAAAAGGGCTTCATTGACGCCATCCTGACGACCTTGATCGGCCGCTCCCTCGATATTCGATCGTAAATCTTGATCCTCAAACTTCCTCAAAATCGGGTGATCGGAACTCGGATAATCTTCCACTGGAGCTCCAAAGAAAATAGCTCTGAAAAAAAACTTCAAGCCTTCATTTTCCAAGCCTGTCTTTATACTACCTGCATCAAAAATCCACAAGACAACCACGCCAGACACATCAACTCGAACTATTTGACCGAAATTTGTGCGATAAAGGTCAATATTAATGTTGTCATCAAAATGTATTTTTAAGTATTCGATATTTTCTATGAATCGGCTGAGAATGGTATTATTATCGGCGAACAAAGCCAATGTATGCATCGAATTATAGTGAAAATTTGGCTGAAAAATAGAGCGAGCAATAGAGGTGTTCGCATCAAAATTTATTTTGAACTGGTAGTGTTGTAAAATTAGTTCTGAAATTTTTTCAAAATTTTGTGTAATAGTCTTGTATTTTTTAATATTTTTAGGGGAAAATAAAATATTTATCGGTGTAATTTTTGTTTCATTTTCGAAAAATCCGGCAGGAATCAAATTTTTGCATAAAAAGTCAATCCCAATAATATAAGATTTTGGGAATCGGCCTTTTTCTTTGCTTGCTGCAACCGCAGTTCCTTGTATGCAAAGATTAAGAGTTAAAATCAAAATGACCAAAAATTTCGCTTGCCTCACCATTCCACCACCCCCAGTCCTCCGCCGGGCGCCGGCTGTAGGCTCCTTACCTTCCGCGTCCCGAACACTTCCTGCTTCAAGGTGGCCAGCACCTCGTCGCGCCCCCCGAACGGCACCACGGCGTCGATGAGCCAGAGGTTCTCGCCGCTGGCCCAGGCTTCGGGGGCGACGCGGCGGACGCCGGCTTTCAGGGCGGCTTCGGCGTCGTCGGAGAGGTGGGCCCAGCAGGCATAGGCGACAGGGACGCCGCCGCGCTGCCAGATGCGGTACTGCTTCATGGCGATGGGCGGCAGCAGCATCCATTCCAGCTCGGTGATGAACATGTGCTTGTGGATGGGCGAGTGCAGCAGCACCCACATGGCCTTGCCGATGGCGGCGCTCTGGTCGCTGGCGTCGGGTTTCGCCTCGGCGATGGCCTGGCCGCCGACTTCCATCACCTTGCCGTCGGTGACCCGGTCCACGCCCGCCGCCGCGGTCGCCCTGGCGAACATGTCGGACGGGTTGGCCTGTCCCCCCGCCGCCTGCGACGCCTGCGCGGCCGCCTTCGCCGCCTCCTCGATCTTCTGCGAGACCGTGTCTTCGGCCATGATGCCCCCCTAGCTTCAACGCACAGGGCAATAACAACCCAAGGGTGCGGAAAGGCCAAGGGTAAATGCCTGATTAATCATGATTTTTTAATTGACTGGGCAATTAGTTCCCGGCGGGAACCCATGTTTTCAGGCACTTGGCGGGCAATGTTGAGACCGTTCCGCGAGCGCACCAAAAAGTGGTGGGAGGGCGGCGACGGTTTCGGTCCACAGTGGGACAATCCGAGCTTCAACATCCGCTCCGCCGCGCATCCCGCAGCCCTCGAGCCTGACCTGAGGGTCTGTAAGAGGATACCTGCGACGAACGCCATGGCACAGGCCCTCGGGTCAAGCCCGAGGGCGGCAGTCGAGGTTGGGCGAAGGCCCTAACGCTCCCGGAAGGCTTCCTCGCGGTAGCGGAGCAGGGGGGTGAGCAGGAACTCGATGACGCGGCGCTCGCCGGTTTTCACCTCGACCGTCACGGACATCCCCGGCGTCAGGGCGATCTCGTTGCCCTTGACGGTCATGTGCAGCTGGTCGAGCGCCACCCGAGCCGGGAAAACCAGCCCCAGCCGCTCGTTCTCGACGGCGTCTTCGGCGATGGCGCGCAGGCGGCCATCGATGGTGCCGTATTTGGTGAAGGAAAAGGCCTCGAACTTCACCTCGACATCCTGGCCCGGCACGACGAAGCCCTTGTCGCGGTTGAGCACGAAGGCCTCGACCTCCAGCCCGCCTTCGCCCGGCACGATGATCATCAACTGCTCGCCGGTCTGCACCACGTCGCCGCGGGTATGCACGGCCAGCTGCTGCACCGTGCCGCCGACCGGCGCCGACAGTTCCGAGCGGCGGTTGCGGTTCTCGGCCTTGATCAGCTCCTGCTCCACCGCGGCGGCGCGCTTCTCGGTCTCGGCCAGCTCCTGATGCAGCTCGGCCAGGAATTCGGCGCGGGACGCCTCACCGTCCCGCTTCAGCGCCTCGATCGCGGCGGCGATCTCGCCCAGCGAGCCGGTCTCGCCGGCCAGGATCGCCTGCTCCTCGAAGATCTGCTGCTGCATCTCCAGCAGGGCGGCCTGCGAGCCCACGCCAGTGTCGGCCAGGCGCTGGCGGGAGGCGGCGCGCTTCTCCATCACCTGCACCATCTCCTTGCGCCGGGCGATGGAGGCGTTGACGCGGCGGCGCTGCGCCTCCTGCCGGGCGATGTCGCTGCGGTTGCGGATCTGGGCGGCGCGGAAGGCGGCGATGGCGCTGCGCATCAGGGCGGTCTGGCGATCCACCAGCACCTCGGGCGCATCCGCATCCGGGGCGAAGGAAAGCTCCGCCAGCGGCACTTCCGGCCAGTCGACGGCGGCGATGGTCGCCTCCAGCCGGCGGATCTCCAGCTCGGCGGTGCGCAGGTCCTGGGCCAGCCGGTCGCGGTCGGCGCCGGCCTCGGTCGGATCCAGCTCGACCAGCAGGTCGCCAGCCTTCACGCGGTCGCCCTCGCGCACATGAATCTCGCGGACGATGCCGGTCTCGAAGGGCTCGATCACCTTGACCCGGCCCGTCGGTATGACGCGACCTTCGGCGGTGGCGTGCACGTCGATATGGCCGAACCACGACCAGGTCGCCGCGCCGACGAAAAACAGGATCAGCAGCCAGAGCACCCAGCGGCCCGCGGGCGAGGGCGGGCGGTCCAGCAGCTCCAGCGCCGCGGGCAGGAACTCGATTTCCTCGGCGTTGCGCTTCGGCTGCTTCGGCCGGGCGCGCTCCTCGGCGACGGCGGCTTTCCAGACCGCGAAGTGGCGGCGGGTGCGCTCAAACATGGCTTTCGCCCGTCTGCAGGGCGAACAGGCGGGCATAGCGGCCGCCCTGTTGCAGCAGTTCCTCGTGGGTGCCGTCCTCGGCGATCCGGCCGGCATCGACAGTGATGATGCGGTGGGCGTTGCGGACGGCGGCCAGGCGATGAGCGACGATCAGCACCGTCCGGCCCTCGCAGATCTCGCGCATGTTCTTCTGGATGGCGCTCTCGGACTCATAGTCCAGCGCGCTGGTTGCCTCGTCGAAGATCAGGATACGCGGGTCGCCGACCAGCGCCCGTGCGATGGCGATACGCTGGCGCTGCCCGCCCGAAAGGTCCGACCCGCGTTCGCCCAGCCTGGTGTCATAGCCCTCGGAGAGCCCCAGGATGAACTCATGCGCGCCAGCCAGTTGCGCCGCCTGGACCACCTTCTCCATCGGCATGCCGGGATCGGCGATGGCGATGTTCTCGCGCACCGAGCGGTTGAACAACACATTCTCCTGCAGCACCACGCCGACCTGCCGCCGCAGCCAGGCCGGATCCACGGTCGACAGATCCGCGCCATCGACCATGATGCGCCCACGCTCCGGCACGTAGAGACGCTGAACCAGTTTCGCCAGCGTGCTCTTGCCCGACCCGGAAGGCCCGACGATGCCGACGATCTGACCGGCGGGAATGTCCAGCGAGACGTCGGCCAGAATCTCTGGACCATCCGGGCGGTAGCGGAAGGTGATGTGGTCGAACTTCACCGCGCCCTTCAGCGTGCCCAGCCGGGTCCGGGAGGGGCTGAAGGCGGGTTCGGCCTCTGCGTTCAGGATGTCGCCCAGCCGGTCGATCGATATGCGGGCCTCCTGAAACTGCTGCCAGAGCTGCGCCAGCCGCAGCACCGGGCCGCTGACCCGTCCGGCCAGCATGTTGAAGGCGATCAACTGGCCGATGGTGATGTCGCCGTCGATCACAAGCTGCGCCCCGAACCAGAGCGTGAGCGCGACGGTGATCTTGTTGATGAACTGGGCCACCTGGCTGGCGATGTTGCCAAGGTTGGAGGCGCGGAAGCTCGCCCGCACGTAGCCCGCAAGCTGATCTTCCCAGCGCCGCTGCATCTGCGGCTCGATCGCCATGGCTTTCAGCGTCTCGACCCCGGTCACGGCCTCGACCAGAAAGGCCTGGTTTTCGGCGCCCCGCCTGAAGCGCTCGTCCAGACGGCGGCGCAGGATCGGCGTCACGATCACACTGAGCGCGATGTAGAAGGGGATCGCGCCGATGACGATGTAGGTGAGCGTCGGGCTGTAGAAATACATCACCACCAGAAAGACGATGGTGAAAAACAGGTCGATCACCAGCGTCAGCGCCGATCCGGTCAGGAAGTTGCGGATAGTGTCGAGCTCGCGCACGCGCGCCACGGAATCGCCGACCCTGCGGGCCTGGAAATAGTTGAGCGGCAGGCTGACGAGATGGTGGAACAGCCGTCCGCCCAGTTCGACATCGACCCGGCTTGTGGTGTGGCTGAAGACATAGGTTCGCAGTCCACCGAGGATGACCTCGAAGACGGACACGGCGATCAGCCCGATGACCAGCACGTCAAGCGTCGTCAGGCCCTTGTGCACCAGCACCTTGTCAATGACGACCTGGAAGAACAGCGGTGTGATCAGGGCGAAGAGCTGCAGGAAGAAGGAGGCGACCAGGACTTCGCCGAACAGCCTGCGGTAGCGGACGATGGCGGGGATGAACCATGTGACGTCGAACTTGCGAAGGGCGCCGCCAAGACGCGCCCGGGTCGTCAGGAAGATCGCGCGGCCTTCCCAGCGCTCTGCAAGGTCCTCCGGCGTCAATGTCTCGGGTCGCCCGACAAGCGGATCCTGGATCAACACTTTGCCATCCGCGGCCTTGGCGATGATGAACCATCCACCCTGGCGGTTCCGGGCCATGATCGGGAGGTCGATCCGGTCCAGACGATCGACGCTGCTGTCAGTCGCCCGCGCCTTCAACCCCGTCTGCCGCGCCACCCGAACCAGATCACGCTCGGAAGTGGCTCCCTCTGCCGCCGTCAGATGCTGCAGGGTCTGCGGCTCGATCGGATGCTGAAGGAACCGGGCCAGCAGGCTCAGGCAGGCAATACCGGTGTCGGGCGCGTTCTCGGGCGCTTCTCTTTCTGTCACCGTAACCCCTCAACGGAATGCCCCGGTCGGCGAGCATACTCCAACCCTTCCGCAACCAAGTCTCAGACGCCGGCAAACGTCAAGAGGGCAATCGGCGGTTGAGAACTGGCGTCAATACCATGCTTCAGAATTGCCGGTCATACTGGTCCTACGCATGAGCGCCAGGAGTGAAGTGGGCGGCATGAGGTCTGTGTGCCCCGATGTTGGCGGCGCCGCCCCGCAAGACATCACGGAATCAGAAAATCCCGAAGGTTGGGAAACCGCGTATGGGTTTGAGCCCTGATATGCCCAACTGTACTGTAGCCGATTTCTCTCAATGGTACTGTCAGAGCAAAGTCTGAGCAGCTCAAGGAGGCTGGTCGGATGCGCAATCCTTTCCGCTATTTCAACAGCACGCCGGTGGTGATCCGCACCGCGGTCCTGCTCTACATCCGGTTTCCATCGTCAATGCGTCAGGTCGAGGACCTGCTGCACGAGCGAGGCATCGACGTCAGTTACGAGACTATCCGGTTCTGGTGGAACCGCTTCTGGCCGATCTTGGCCGCCCAACTCCGGAAGCGGCAGCGCGGGACAGATCGCCAGCATGTTCAATGGCGATGGCATCTGGATGAAGTGTTTGTACGCATCAACGGTGAGCGACGTTATCTCTGGCGCGCCGTCGATCACGAAGGCGAGGTCCTGGAAGTCTATGTCACTAAGACCCGTGATCGTAGGGCTGCCCTAGTTTTCCTCAGGCGTGCGGTCAAGCCCCATGGCTTACCTCGCACCATTGTCATCGATCGCCTCCGCTCCGATCGCGCAGCTCTATCGAACCTGGGTATCGGCGGCCGGCAGGAGACTGCACGATGGCTGAACAATCGGGCCGAGAACTCACATCAGCTGTTCCGTCGACGAGAGCGTTCCATGCAGCGCTTTCGAGGCGCGGCCACGCTCCAGAAGTTCGTCTCCATTCATGCCACCACCCGAAATCACTTCAATCTCGACCGCCATCTCAGCCGCCGACCCGACTTCAAGCAGCGGCGCGATGCAGTGCTCGCAGACTGGCGTCAGATCGCGGCCTGAAACCAGGGCACCTCAGCAATCGCTTCGTCCGGGTAAAATTGCTCTGACAATGTCCCCTACGCCTTCTCAAGGCCGACGCTCAATTTGCGCTGGCGACAACCCTAGGACAGGTGAAGTATCCAGCCAAGGCAGGAGGTGATTTGATCTTCTTCAAATGTTTAGTGGAGGCGGCATACAGATCTTGCGGCGTTACTTGTCCGCATGCTTCTCATATCGAGCCCGGTACGCGGCCTCCTGGTCGTCCGGCAGAGCTTCCCGGGCGAGGGCGAGTACACGTCTGTGGGTCTCGAGGTAACCTGAGAATTCTTCCCGGATTTCCGGATGAAGCGAGTCGTGGGACAGCTCCTCCTCCAGCGTTTCGATCTCTTGCCGGCAGGTATCCTTGACCCAGATGAGCCGATCCCGCTTCTGTTTTTCCTCCTTCGTAATCGGCCCGACGATCTCGACCTCATCGGTACGCATGTTGATGATGATATCGTCCGGATGCGGCAGGGGTGGGGGAGAGGTATCGCCGACGCGGGCCCTGCGTTCGAGTTCCTCCTCCCAGTTCAGCTTGTAGGTGACCATGGCTTCCAGGTAGTCGTCGTAGCGACGCCGTCTGTCTTTCTCGACATCGGATACCAGGTCCGTGAAGAGCCTCTGTGCCCGTGACTGGCCCTTGGCGGCATTGACGGCGATCGCCCGGAACACGGCCTGCGCCATGGGGACATCGACGTGGCCGTCGCCGTCGCGAACAGGGATCGTCCGGTAGGCCTCGTCGAGGATGATCTCCTTCAGGCGGTCACCAGGCAGCGATGGCTGCTGCCTGTTCCTGGCTCCTTTCGGTCTGCCGCGCGGGTTCCCCGATTGCCCCTTCTGGAATCGGGTGTGTTTCGGTGGCTTGCCGTAGCCCACCTCGTAGCCTGGCTCTTGCTGATCTCTCGGCGACGGCAGGTTCGGTATGTCATCGTTCCGACGCCGGCGGCTCATTCCGCCGCCTCCGCGAAGGCTGGTTCCCCGATGCCACAGGCCAGCTGGATGGCTTCGTCCTTCGCATAGACCTCCCACCGACGGATGATCCGGTCGCAGTAGACGGGATCGAGCTCGCAGAGGAAGGCGCGGCGTCCGGTCTTGTGTGCGGCGATCATTGTCGAGCCGGAGCCGCCGAAGGGATCGAGCACGATCTCGCCGCGGTGCGAGACATCCTTGATGGCGTCCGCGATCATCTGCACCGGCTTCACCGTCGGGTGCAGTTCCAGCTCTTCCATCCGGCCGGCCTTCATCGTGTTGACGCCTCGGTACTCCCAGACATTGGTCCGGTAACGACCATGCTGGCCAAGCTCGAAGGCATTGACGTGGGGAGCGGTGCCCAGCTTGTAGACGAAGACCAACTCATGGCGGGAGCGGTAAAAGGCGCCCATGCCGCCATTGTCCTTGGCCCAGACCACGAGGTTCTTCATCTCGTCGAAGACGGCACCGCCGGCATCCAGCATCTCGCGCAAGTGCCGCCAGTCCATGCAGATGTAATGGAGCGAACCGTCCATGGCGTGATCGGCCATGTTCCGGAAGGCGGCTTCGAGGAAGCTGGTGAACTCGGTTGCCGACATTTCGCCGGAAGCCATGGCGAACTCCCGGTGACGGACCTTGCCGAGACCGGACACATGGCCGCCGATGGGCACGTTGTAGGGCGGGTCGGTGAAGACCATCCGCGCCTTCTCACCGTCCATGAGTGTCGCGATCACCTCCGGGTCCAGGGCGCTGCCGCAGACAAGCCTGTGCGGTCCCAGCTGCCAGACGTCTCCCGGCCGGTAGATGACATCGGTCTCATCGAGGGGAGGGAGGGCCTCGTCAGCGGGGTCGCCGTCTTCCTTGGGCTCGAGACCATCCAGCAGGCCATCGATCTCTGGAATGGAGAAGCCGGTCACGGAGACATCGAAATCGAGGCCATTCATGTCCAGCAGCGCTCCCAGTTCGCCGGCCAGCAGTTCCTCGTCCCAGCCGGCGTTGAGTGCCAGCTTGTTGTCTGCCAGCACGTAGGCGCGCTTCTCGGCCTCGCTCATGTATTCGATCCGGACACAAGGCACCGTCTCCAGCCCGAGCAGCTTTGCCGCTGCCACCCGGCCGTGGCCAGCGAGGATGGTCATCTCGCCATCGATCAGCACGGGGTTGGTGAAGCCGAAGGTCTCTATGCTGTCGGCAATCTGCCGGATCTGTTTCCTGGAGTGGGTCCTGGCGTTCCGCTCCCAGGGCCGCAGCCGGCCCGGCGGGAGGTGTTCGATCTGTCTTACGGCCATGGTGGTGCTCCTACGAAGAAAACATTTTCGTATATCTACAGTGAACGATTCGATTCGGCAATCAAGCTGGCACAATGTCGTATGATCAGGTAAACGGTGTGCAGAGCGGGAGGTGTCGAGCATGAGTTTCGCAACGCGGATCGCCGCCCTGCGGCGTGAGAAAGGACAGTCGCTGAACGATGTCGCCGAGGCGGTCGGCGTTTCGAAGGCGCATGTCTGGCAACTTGAGCGGGGAGACGCGGCCAATCCCTCGATGAACCTGGTGCGTCGCATGGCCGATCATTTCGGTGTCACTGTCGCTTACCTGGCCGGGGAAGACGTTGATGCCGATGACGCCGATCCGGAGGTCGCCAGGATGTTCCGCCAGGCCGCAGAGCTCGATCCGGGTGACCGTGCGGTCATCGACGACATGATCCAGTCATTCCTGAAGCGCCGGAAGGCAAGGGTCGGTGACGTCGAAGCCTGATAGCGAGGACGAGGCGAGGGGGCTTGCTCGCCTTTCCCGGATGGAACTGGATAATGCGGGCCTGAACCCGGTGCGGATTGCATCCGCGATCCACGATCAGCTGGGAGACTGGCCAGGTGCGGTTCCTGTCCACCAGATCGCGCGTCGGCTCGACATCGAAGAGATCAGGGAAGAACCGCTGAGCAGTGTTGAGGGGATGCTTGTTACCGCCCCGGAGCGCCCGTTCGGTATCATTGCGCTCAACAGCGGCTCCAGCGGCCGACGTCGCCGGTTCACAATCAGTCATGAGTTGGGGCACTTCCTGATGACCCACCATCGGATGGTCGATCAGGACCGGTTCACATGCAGCCGGGCGGACATGCTTGCCCGGATCGACGAAGGGGAAGGGCGTTTGTCCGACCGGCACCGGATGCAAGAGGCTGAGGCCAACCGCTTCGCGATCGAGTTGCTAACGCCGGCGCGGAGGCTCCGGCAGTTTCTAAACCGACAGCCGGATCTGGAGCGGGTACTCGAGATATCCAGTACATTCGAAATCAGCCGCGAGGCGGCAGCCAGGCGCTATGTTGACCTTCATCGGGACAGCCTGGCCGTTCTGTTCGGTCACCGTGGCAGGATCGTCTATCTTCAGAAGGGCCGGTCATTTCCATGGATCGTGCGGGGCCGGGAATCTCCCTTGCCGGATAGTCTGCTTGTCGGTCCTGGTGACCTGTCCCGGATGGAGCAAGCCGATCCCGCTGACTGGCTCGAAAACTCCTCGGAATATGAGCTCGGCACACAGATCCTTCGTCAGCGCGAAGATCGCTGCCTTGTCCTTCTTCACGCCGAGAAAGTCGGTGACGAAGAGGAAGACGACAACGGCGGGATCGAGGATGCCGCCGAGCGCTTCAACCGCTTCAACCGCTGAGATACCGCATTCGCTGATCCGCCGCGGCTTGCTCGCTGATTTTGCCCGTTCGTTCCCAGCTATGACTACGCGGGTTCCCTGTTCCTGCGAGCAGGGAATTTTCCCCTGAATTCCACAGAAATTTCGGCTTCAATGCGGCTGCTGATCTTCTGTCGATGCCTGAATTAACAGGTTTCCCTGTAAATTCCCTGTAAATCAGGAGGCAAGATGCAAGAGACGGGTTCGGCAGAGACTGCCGACACCACCATCCGGTCTCCCGCGAACCCATGTCTGCACCACACCCCGGAGAAGATCCCCGGTTTGCGCGGCTTTGCGGGCGTGAGGTCGAAAAAGCGCGCTGGCCGATTTCGTTCTTCCGGCCCACAAGATGAGCAGCCTTTGGAGATCAGGCGCTGAAGCCGAGTACCTGGCGTTGCTCCGGCCAGGCCAGTGGGAGCACGGACATGCGACCGACGATGTTGGCAGTGGTCCCCGCAGGCTTACATCCTTCGAGGATGGCCTCGACAACGTCGAGTGCGAGATCAGCGAGGTCAAGGGTCGAACCGGTATCGCTGCGCTTCGCCCCCTCAACTTGCAGATAGCCCTCTGCTGCGGTCTCCGCCGTCGCCGCCTGAACAGGGCGCCATTTCCCTTCGCATTGCTGCAGCGCTCTCGGCCGGCCGCAGTGTCCGCTGTCGCCGTCAGGGTGGGGCGATGGACGCCGATGCCATTTCAGTTGTTCCATTGACGGGCAGGACCAACCCGAAAAGCTTCCACCAGAACCGTGCGGTTTCGCAACTGACTTCGATGCCCCGCTCATTCAGAAGGTTCTCGACCCGGGGCATAGGCAAGGGGCATGCGGACTTGGAGCAGGACCACAGTCCGGTTCATCGCCGGCGAGCCGTTGAAATAGCGGAATGAACCAGGCGAACGGTCGCTCAATCCCGGCCTCAGGAAAGCCATTCCACGTATTGTCAGGCGGTGCCATCGCCAGAACATGACACCTGATTGCCGGGATTTTGACGCTGCGAATTTACGGCAATTTAAGACTCTTTGACGATCCTTGAATGTAATCGAATGCGTGGCTTCCATCTATTCGCGGTCGACGCACTCAATCAACACTTGAAGGAGTGTGGGAAATGAACACCCAGAGTAAGACCCCAAAGAAGAGGCAGGCCGGGTTCACCCTGGTCGAACTGATGGTGGTCGTGACCATCATCGGGATTCTTGCCGCTATCGGCATTCCCCGCGTCTTTGCCTATGTCCGCGCCAGCGAGACCGCCGAGGTGAGCCAGGCCGCCGGGCGTATCGCCGCGGGCATCAAGACATACGAGGATTCGCAGCTGAAGACTGCTGCGGCCGTGGTCGCCGATATCGACGGCACCGAGCTGACCCCGGATGGCTCGGGCACCACCGAGATCTCCACGATCATTCCCTTCCTGGTGCTGCAGCCGGATTCGAACTTCAACTATCTGATCGATGCCACCGTGGGAGACACCGGCACGCCGCTGGCGGGCGAGGTGGTCGTCTGCATCACTGCGACGGGCCGCACGTCGGCCGGCGTCAGCGGCGGCAAGATCGCCTACACCAATGTCAAGTCGAACTCGACTGGCTGGGACGGCAACCTGAACCGCGCGCCCTATGTCAATGGCGAGACCGACTTCACCAGCCTGACGGCCGGCGGTTACTGCGCTGCTACCGGAGTCGTGCAGGCCACCTGCTCCAACTGCTGATCCTGCGGATCGGCGTTGGTCATGGACAACTGGACGCCAGCGTCTGACGTGTTGACACAGCCGCTGGCGTCCTCGTCCCGTTTCGCCGCCGCCGGCTCGCCCGAGGCGGCGCCGGTTGCCGCATCCGGATCGCGTTTCGTCGACTGGCGGCATATCGGCCGCGGCGGTTCGGCGGATGTGTATTGCGTCCGCGACACGCTTCTCGGCATCGATCTGGCGATCAAGCTGCTTCGCAAGGACCGCCGCCAGTCCAGCCGGGAGCGCGAATTCATGCGGCGCGAGGTACTGGTTTCCCGCGCCCTGCGCCACACGGCGATCTGCCCCGTGCATGATATCTTTGACGGCCCCGAGGGCTTCGGCGTCATCATGGATCTGCTGGACGGCCACGACCTCAGTGATTGGGTCCGCGCCAATGGCGACCGGCTGATCGAGACCTTCGACGACCGAATGGGCCTGTTGCTTCAGATCGCCGATGCGCTGGCCGTCGCACACCGGCGAATCGTGCACCGCGACCTGAAGCCGGCGAACATCTTTCTTTCCGGCGGCCAGATCGATCAGCCGCTGATTCTGGATTTCGGCCTTTCCCTGCTCGACGAACATGGCGGCAGTGGTCTCAAGGGCGGCACGCCGCGCTACATGGCGCCGGAACAGTTCGACGGCGAGGTCGATGCCCGCAGCGACCTGTTCGCCTTCGGCGTCATCGCTTATGAACTGATCGCCGGCGTTCATCCGCTTGGTCGCAATCGCCCGCGCAAGATCAAACGCGCCGACTGGATGGCTGCGCGCCTCGATCCGCCCAGCGTTCATTGTCCGGTTGCGCCGCCGGCACTGGACAGGTTGATCCTGCGGCTGCTGGAGATCGATCCCGTACGGCGGCCCGAAAGTGCCTCGGTTGTCGTTCGCAGCCTGCATGCGGTGATGGAAGACCGCAGCAGCGGCATTGGTGCGGAGACTGGTGGCGAACAGCTGGAGGTCATCGCTGTTCCGGCGGGCGAATACCTGGTGGGCGCACCACCAAATTCGCGGTTCGCCAACGAGAAACCGATGCGGCATGTGCGCCTGTCGGGCTTCCGCCTGACATCGACGCCGGTGACCAACAGCCAGTATCTCGCCTATGTCCGCCAGACCGGGGCCGCCCCGCCGCCACTGGCGGACAACCCGGCTTTTGGCCGACCCGATCACCCGGTGGTCATGCTGACCTGGGCGGAAGCGGCTGCATTCTGCCGCTGGGCCGGCGGACGTTTGCCGACGGAGGCCGAATGGGAAACCGCTGCCAAGTCGGGCGCGAAGATCCGCGAATTTCCGTGGGGTGGTGATGCTCCGAATCCGGCGCTCGCGAATTTCGATGATGCCGTTGGCGCCACGACCCCGGTCCTGTCCTATCCGGAAGGCCGCAACGAATGGGGCTTCTGGGACATGGCCGGCAATGTAGCGGAATGGTGCTGTGACGGTTATTCGGATCAGGCCTACCGCCAGCTGCGCGAAGGTGCGGAGAATCCGGTTCATGCGGATGCGGTCGACGGACGGCGCAGTGTCCGCGGTGGCGGCTTCGATGGACTCGGCCACGGCTGCCGCTGTGCCTTCCGCGCCGGTGTCGGTGAGATCGAACGGCGGAACGACATTGGCTTCAGGGTGGCGTTCGATGACGAATGATATTTCCAAGGCTCTTGAAACCATCGACGAGATCACACTGCTTCCCGAAGACGAGACTTTGCTGGACATCACCGAGGAAGGGTCGGAGCTTGCTTCTCCACCCTCGGTATTCCGGCAGTCCGACCCGCCCGAAGTCGACTCGGCGGGGAACGCCCCGGCGGCAACAACTTCGGCGGCTGGGAAGCAGAACCCGGCTGACCTGACCACCCCGGTCCTGAACGAAGCCGACGACGAAACCGCCGCAGTCGGCACCATGATTCCGGGACGAGGCCATGAAAACCCGGTGGTTCGGAAACTGCTGCAACAGGCCGTTGAGCGCCGTGCGGGCCAGGAGCTGAAGTTCCTGGCCGAGCATGGGTGGGAGTCTGATGTCGTGCAGACCGAACCTGATCCGGCCGACACGGACGCCGATGCTGCCAGGGGAGACGCTGAGCCCCAGCTGATCACCATACAGCCGGCCGAACGCGACAGCGTGCTGCGCGGAATAGCCAGCAAGTTGGTCGAGGATGGTGCGATCCAGGAACGCCGTGCGGTCTCGATCGCGTTGAAAGCCCGCGAGTCAGGCGTGAGCTTTCTCCGGATGCTGGCCCGGGAGCGCATGTCCGGCGACCTGCTGGCGATCTACAAGGTGGTTTCCCAGCGGACCGGCAACGAACTGATCGCCGACAAGGCTACCCTCTTCCCTCGTATCGAGCATGCCCCCTGGCTGACGCCGCACCTTGCCGACCGCTTCGAAATCCTTCCGCTCAACGGGGGTGATTCAGGCTGTTTCAGCTTCGCGACAGTCGATCCCTTTGACGTCACGGTCCGCGACTGGGTTCAGCGGCGGTCGGGCGCCTCCGAAGTGCGGGCCGTGCCGGTCCTGCCCGAGGTCATGCTCGACGGTCTGGGGCGCTATCGCGCACTGGGCGCCGACAGTTCCGATCAAAGTGCGATGTTCGTACCGATCGACATCTCCTGGGCGGATACGGAAGACGTCGTCGACAGCATCGAGGATTGGGAAATCCCGATCGTGGTCGACTACATACTGCACAAGGCCCACGAGCTTGCAGCCTCGGATGTGCATATTGAACCGACTGGCGACAGTCTTGTCGTGCGCAACCGTGTCGACGGCGTGCTGCACGAGGAACTTCGCCTGCCGCGCCAGATGCAGGCGCCGGTGATAGCGCGCTTGAAGGTGCTGTCGAATCTGGACGTTGCCGAACGACGGATGCCTCAGGATGGCCGCATCAGCGTCTCCATCCGAGACCATACCATCGATATCCGTGTTTCGACCCTGCCGACCGTGGTCGGCGAGAAGGTGGTGATGCGTCTGCTGGACGAATCGGCGCTTCGCCCGCGGCCGGAGAGCCTGGGACTCACCGACCACGACCTCCGGCTTCTGCTTGATCGCATCGGCGCGCCATTCGGGATGATCATGCTTTCCGGACCGACCGGTTCAGGGAAGACCACCACGCTATATTCATGCCTGTCGTCCATCGACCGCGTGGCCCGCAACGTGGTCACCATCGAGGATCCGGTCGAATACCGGCTGAAGGGCGTACACCAGACCCAGGTGAACGACGCCATCGGGATGAGTTTCGCCAATGGTCTCCGGACAATCCTGCGCCAGGATCCGGACGTCATCATGGTAGGTGAGTGCCGTGACACAGAGACCGCGCATCTCGCGGTACAGGCTTCCCTAACCGGCCACCTGGTTTTCTCCACCATCCATTCAAACGACGCGCCAGGTGTGGTCAGCCGACTTCTGGACATGGGCGTCGAACCCTTCCTGATTGCCAATGCACTGTCGCTGGTAATCGCGCAGCGCCTGGTGCGCGTGCACTGCGAACACTGCCTGACCACGATGGACGGTGCCGAGATCCTCGCCGGCCTTCGCGCCGAGGGAATTTCGGCGGCGAAGCTGGACCGCCTGGGCATCCGTATCGAGCCGGATCTGCCCTACTCGGCGACGACCGGTTGCTCGCATTGCCGCCATACCGGCTACAAGGGCCGCCAGGCGGTGCACGAGCTGTTCGCAATGACGGAAGAACTGCGCCAGGAAGTCCTTTCCGACACCTTCGAACTCAGCCGCTTCCGCACCCGGGCGCGCGAGGCCGGGATGCTGTCGATGATCGAGAACGCGATCTATCTGGTCGAGGAGGGACGGACCTCATTCTCCGAGGTCATCCGGGTGCTGGGCGAGAACTGACGGTCATGCTGGGCACGGTCAATCTATCAACCCTCTACATCTTCACGCGGCAATTCTCCGCCATGATCGGCGGCCGGCTGCATCTGGTCGTCGCCCTGGCCAACCTGACGCGCGAACTGCCCCGCGGCCGGTTCCGCGACGTGCTGGAAGCAGTCACCGAAGACATCAGGTCCGGTGTCGACATGGCCGATGCCCTGTCCCACCACCCGAAGGTTTTCGGCCGGCTCTATGTCAGCGTGGTGCGTTCGGGGCTGAACTCCGGGCGGCTGGCGGACGCGCTGCAGCAACTCTCGAACTATCTTGAGCAGAAGGACACCGTGTCCAGGAAGGTCAGGGCGGCACTGACCTATCCGATCTTCGTGACCGGCGTCTTTGTCATGGTCTTCCACATGATGACCTTCCTGATCCTGCCGCGCTTTGCCCAGATGTTCCAGACGCTCGGCCGCGAGCTGCCGGCGCCGACCCAGATGATGATGAGCCTGGGCGACGCCTATATCGCCAACTGGATGATCCTGCTGGTTCTGGCGGTGGCGTCGCTGGTCATGCTCGTCACCTGGGTCTCTACCGAGGCTGGCCGGATGATCTGGGATGAATGGAAGCTTCGGCTGCCCCTGGTCGGCGAGGTCTGGCGCCTGTCGGCGTTCTCCCGCTTCTGTCGGACCTTCGGCGTGCAGCTGCGCTATGGCATCCCGGCGGTCGAGGCGCTGCGCACAGCCGCCGACGCGGCGGCCAACACCTATCTTTCCGGCGCGGTGCACGACATAGCTGACCGCGTCGAGGACGGCTCGTCCCTGGCTCGGGCCTTCCGCGGTGAAGAGGTCTTCGGCGACGTGGTGGTGCAGATGATCGCGACCGGCGAGGAGGCCGGTACGCTGGACGAACTGCTGATCTCGGCGTCGGAATATTTCGACACCATCCTGCTGCAGCGCCTCACCGGCATCACGACGCTGCTCAATCCGCTGCTGACTGCCGTTGTCGGGGTCGGCATCGCAGGCATGATGATCGCCGCGTTCCTGCCGGTCTTTGAACTTTCAGGCAGCGTTTAGGTGGCGTTAACCACGGTCGCCTAGATTGCGGCAGTGTCCCCGTTCTCCGATATCCTGAAGCCTGGGCTTCGTTTCCGGCCAAAGACCCGGCAAGGACCGCGCGTCGGCAAGGCTGCCGAACCGGCGGTCGGCACCGATGTCACAGCCGAGATCCGCATTGGCGCAGATGGCTGGCGGCTGCGCCTCCGTGGCCGGGAATCCGAAATTCTGTCGCCGGACCAGAGCGGCCGAGTGCGGTTGCCCTTGGAGCTGCGCGATGCGTCCGAGCTTCTGAAGCAGATCGGTGAGGCCATCGCCGTGATCGGGTCCGAGGAGCGCCGCCGGCTCGGCGCCATCGATCTCGTGGTCTCCGACCCGCAGATCGAGATCCTGGACAACCGTCTCATCCGCGGTGGCATGAGCGACCGCGAGAGCGCGGCGCGGCTGGCGCGCGAGGTGCTGGGCCGCGAGGAGTCCGCCTTCGACGTCTGCGCCTTCGGGGTCCAGAACGACAATGATCAGGACCGGAAGATCATCGCGGCCATGCCGCTCGACCGGGTGCGCGACTATCTCGCAGCCGCCGGCGATCTGGCGGTGCGGGTGCGCTGCGTGACGCCGTCAGCGGCCGACGTGATCGCCGAGGCGTCCGCCGCTGCCGGCGAAATGACCGGCGCCATCGAGATCGGCGCGCGCCACACGCAGATCGTGCTTGCCGAGGGCGCGTCCGGCGCGATCGTGCAGCGGGTCATCCCGCTGGGCACGGTGGACCTGGCGCAGAAGCTTGCCGAGGTGCAGTCGCTGCCCGGCGCCGACGCCATGCAGATGCTGGCCGAGCGGGACATGTTCCGCCGACAGGGCCGGGACGGGCGTCAGGGCCGATCGGAAGGCGCCGTGATCGGGGTGGCGGAGCGTCTGGCCGCCGATCTGGCGCAGACCATCGAGGATTTTGCCGAGAACCGGCTGGCCGCGCCGCCGTCGCGTATCGCGCTGAGCGGCTGTGTGGACGAAGTCAGCGGTCTGGCCGACTGGTTGCGGGGCCGGATCGGCGTCGAGCTTACCGAACCGGCCGACCGGCCGCGGATCGAAGGTCCGCCGCCGTTGAACCTGCTGCGCGGAACCGCCGAGCCTCTGATCGTCCAGGGCCGAACCCGGTACCGTTTCCGCGACGAGGCCTTCGTTCCGGTGGAGGATGGCGAGACCGCGCCAAAGGCGCCGATCCGGCTGAACGACGAAGGTCCGGCGCCGGGCAAGCGCCGCGGTCGCATGCCGGGCAAGGCGAAGAACCGGCCCGACAACACGGCCCGGAACCGCCGTGCGCTGATCATGGCCGGCGTGGCCGGAACGGGCCTGCTGGCCTTCGTGGCCTGGGAGAACCTTCTGGCGCCTGCGGTGGCGAAGACCCAGCGCAACGCAAATGCCCTGAGCGTGACGGTCGACCGGACGCTGTCGATGCGCACACAGCTGAATGCGCTTCTGGAAGAGCATGCGCGCGATCTCCGTGTGCGCAGCCAGGCCAGTAACAAGATTCTCTGGACGGAGAAATTTCTTGCCATCTCGGACGCCATGCCGCCAGGCCTCTGGCTGACTGATACGACCATCATTCATGACGAACGCAGCGTCGGCACGACCGACGTCATCACCACCAAACTGAAGATCCGTGGCCGCACCATGCTGGACGACCGGGAACATCTCTCGGAGGTGTCAAGGTTCATCCAGCGGCTGGAAGGTGACTCGCGTTTCATGAGCGATTTCAGGCAGATCACGTTCGAAGGAATGGCTCCTGTCGATGGACGGGTCATCGCCTTCGAGGTGCACGCCTGGTATGACGAGAACAAGCGCAAGCGCGCCGCCGAGGCCGAGAGGGAAGGCACTGGCGGCGCCATCGACGGATTGAAACGGAAGACCGACGAGCGCAACCAGATTCAGGATCAGATCCTGAATTTCGGGCCCGCCAGTCCGGGGGCAGGTGAATGAAGCTGTTCGGCCTGGAACTGCAATCCGGACCGCTGCCCGGCTGGGCCCGCGCCGGGCTGTTCGCCACCGGATCCCTGGCCCTGTGCGCGGCTGTCAACCTGACCCTCATCCACGGCGAGTTGTCGGCGTCGGCCGCCGCTGTGCGTGGGCATCTCGACGCGGACACGAAGAAGGTGGAGGAGCGGCTGACCGAGGCTGCGGAACGTATCCGGGACCAGGAAAACGCCCCGCGCCTGACATCGACGCCGGTCTTCATCGACCGCATCGGTCAGCTTGCGGCGGAGCACGACGTGCCGATCCGCAGCATCCGGCCGCATTCGGAGACGCCTGACCTCTTCCTTGTCGAGATCGAGGCGCGCTACCACGATTTCGAAGGCTTCATCGGCGCGCTGGAGGAACTGGACGTCGAGCTGGTCGCCTTTGAGGCGGAACTGGAGGAACAGCCCAGCGAGGATCCCAGGGCGGTGTTCAGGATCCAGCTTCTGCCCAACAACAATGCCAGGACGCTGGACATTCCGCGTCTGGCCGAGCTGCGGCGGCAGATCGCGCTACCGGGCCGACGCAATCCGTTCCAGCGGATCGACCTGGGCGGCGACGGTGGTCCGAACCGTATCGACCTTTCGGATATCCTGCGGCTGTCGGGAATTTCCAGATTGGGCGATATCCGCATTGCGACCATAGACAGCAAGGACTTCCAGGTTGGCGACAGGGTTGCGGGAAGGGAAGTCACGTCGATCGAAAACGATCGGGTGCTGTTGCGCCGAGACGATCCTTCGGGCGCGGAGCTGTTCGTTCTCCGATTCCGCCACGAGCAAGTGATCGAAGGCCCAAACCCTTTGCAGCCCTAGGTCGTTTCGGTTTTTTTAACATGTGAAGATTAGGTTTTATTCAGTGAGCGAGTTCTCTTCGGTGAAGCCGTCACTTGTGTGTCCAGGCAAGTATTTTCAGGGTACTTCGCATGGTGATGAAATTGGGCCAGTACTATGACCGGTAGGCACGACAAGATCGCAATCCTGGAAGCGGAACTGGTTTCCGTTCGCAGGGAGCTTGCGGACCGCACGATGGAACTGGAGGTGGAACGCGACAAATCCGCCGCAGCCGAAGCCGCCAAGGCCCGATTCCTGGCAATGCTGAGCCATGAACTGCGGACGCCGCTCAATGCCATCATCGGATTCAGCGACCTGATGGAAAGCGAGCAGTTTGGTCCGCTCGGCAACGAAACTTACAAGGGCTATGCGGGTGATATCCGTTACAGCGGCCGGCACATGCTTTCACTGGTGGACGACCTTCTGACGGTCTCCCAGATGCAGGCCGGCCGGATGGCGTTCAAGGATGCCGAAGTCGACCCCGTCGAACTGATCGAGTCGGTATGCCGATTGATGTTGCCGGAGTCGCACAAGAAGTCGTTGCGCATCGATATCCGCCTGGCGCCAAACCTTGGCATGATTGTGGGCGACGAGCGGGCGCTGCGGCAGATGCTGATCAATGTTGTTGGCAATGCCATCCGCTATTCGAACCAGTCGGGTCACATCGTGATCTCGGCACGCGACAGCAGCGACGACGGGCTGGCCATCACCGTGTCCGACAACGGCATCGGCATAAGCGCCGAGAAGGTCGAGCGCGTGTTCGAGCCCTTCTTCCAGGCGTCACAGGGCAATGCGCGATCCCACGAGGGTGCCGGGCTGGGGCTTTCGATCGCCAAATCCGTGGCGGAACAACACAACAGCGAGATCTCTCTGCAGAGCCAGGAAGGCATCGGCACGTCGGTCACCATCTTGCTGCCGCCGTCACGGATCATCCATGACAGCAGCATCGACGACATGACCCAGTTTGACGACGGCGACGGCGATGTCGACATGTCGGTCTGGTTGAGCGTGACCTATGCCGGAAGGGAACAGCGTGTCTATCAGGACGGCGGCGAGTTCATAATCGGGCGGCCCGATGTCCGGCAGCAGAACTTGATCTGTGACCTGAGCCTCAAGGATTCCCGGGTCTCCAGGCCGCATGCGCGCATCGTGCACAGCAAGGGCCATTTCTACCTGATCGACCACAGCCGGCGTGGCTCATACGTCGAGCGTGAGGGCGGCGACATCGAGTTTGTCCATCAGGGCATGAGTGCGGCGCTGGAAGATGAGGGCTACCTGTATCTGGCGGACGAGCCGAGCCACCCGGAGACCATTCGGATCGGCTTCGCCCTGCATCGCAGTCAGGATCGCAATAACGGCCATCTGCGTGCGGTTTCCTGACATGGATCCAGCGCATCGGATCGAGGTTGGTGACACCGGTCAGGTCGGCAGGCCGCTGCATCGCTCGGGCTTCTCCATCACTGGTTCGCGTCATCTCAGCAACGGCGATCGCTATGCGGTCAGCGGGCGGCTGGCGGTTGTGACTGATGGTGTCAGCGGCTCCAGGCTGGGCGCGGACGCAGCCCAGGCCTGTGTCGACATGATCCGGAACGGATGGTCCGACAGCCAGGGCGACTGTACTGCCGGAAACCTGCTGTATCTGCTTCAAACGATCAACGGTGGTCTGCTGGCGCGCGCGATGAGCCTGCCAAGCAACGAGCGCCATCGCGGTGGATGCTGCATTGCCGGCGTCGCCTTCGGTGCCGGGGAGCAGCACGCGCTGCTCTTTCATGCGGGCGACGTTTCCGTGCACCGCTTGACAACCGGTGTACTGGAGCGGCTCACGCAAGATCATGTGCCGGCCTCCGGGAGCCGCCGCCGGGGCCGTGTGCGAAGTGCACTTGGTGTCGTCGCTGCACCGGAAATTTCCATCTCCGAGATTGCGGTCAGGTCGGACGACATTTTCGTCATCGCCAGCGATGGCTGTGAACTGGACAAGCACGTCTGGCCTGACCTGCCCGGAAATGTCACGGACCTCTCAAATATTCTCCACGATCGAATCGCGGTGTTCGAGCCGGAAGACGACGCAACGGCGCTCGTTCTTTGCGCTACTTAATCCTGTCTTAACCACTTCCGGTAAGAATGATTAATCGCATCAGTGAAGAGGCACTGATGCTCCTGAGAAGAACTCCAGGAGTGAACGCCAGATGATTTCCAGCATTCGGACAACACCGAGCAAGGAGAGTGGCCCTGGACGGGTCCGCAGCCTCGCGGTGTACATCGCGGCGCTGTTCACGATGCTGTTCCTGCTGTCGTCCGCGGTCGCGGCCCAGACAAGCCGTCTGCCCTGGAACGACGAGATCAGCTACAGCCGCACTTCGGTAGACGACGACGTCCGCGCGGTGCTGCGTTCCATCTTGCAGACCGCCGGCCTTTCCGCCTTCTTCCGGCCGGGCGTCGACGGCGCGGTGTCTCTGCGCTTCGACCAGGTGCTGCCGCGGCACGCCTTCGACCAGATCATCACCGAGCAGGGCCTGGCGTGGGACTACAATCCCGACACCAGAACAGTGACCATCTTTCCGGAAGTGGGTGGCAACGATGCCACGCCGAGGCGGGAATTCATAACCCTGACCCATGCCGGCTATCCCGCTATCAAGACCATGCTGACCCGGTTCGGAATTGGGATGGAGGGGGTGAACTACGACGCCGCTACACGCACCGTAATGATCGAGGGGCGCGGCGACCGGATCTCCGAACTCACCGCCCTGATTGCTCGTGTCGAGGAATCAGCTGCGATCCGCCGAGCGCAGGCCGAGGAATATGAATCCCGGCGGTTGGCCAGCCGTCGCGCGGAGATCGAGGAGCAGATGTACCGGCAGGCGATGGAAGCCGAGGTCAAGGTCATTCCGCTGCGTTTCGCCTCGGTCGGCGCGACGACTCGCCAGTTTCATGGCCGCAGCATCAGTGTCCCGGGCATCGAGGAGACGCTGCGTTCCATGCTGGGGGATCTCCGGGTTGCTGACCGCACTGGTTCCTCGCCGGCCTCCGGGGCGGCGGAGGAAAGCGACCAGGCCTTCTATCGCCGCATGCAGGAGATCGTCCGGCCGCAGATCTCGATTGATCCGCGCACCAATTCAGTGATCGTTCGCGGCACGCCGAGCGCCATCGCGGCGGTGGAACATGTGGTGCAGGAGCTGGACCAGCCGCTGAAGATGATCGAGATCGAGGTGATCATCGCCACCGCCCAGGTCGGCGTTGCCGAGGAACTCGGGGTTGCCATCCGCGGATCAGCCACATCGCAGGCCGGCGGCAACAAGAGCGGCGCCTTCGACTTCGGCAGCAGCGGCGGCGTCGTCAACAATGACGGCAACGGCTTCGATTCCGATGGTCTGAACGCCCTCTCCCTGCTGCCCGTCGCCGCGGCGGCCAACACGACCCTCGCCAGCTTCGTGATCAGCGGCGGAGGCAACATCCTGCAGCTGCAGCTCAATGCGCTGGAGGAGGAGAACAAGGCCCAGGTCCTGTCCGCCCCGAGATTGGTGACGCTGGACAATATCACTGCCCGCATCACCCGCGCGCAGGACCTGTTCGTGCAGGTCGACACTGGCGGTGACAATGGCCAGGGGCTGGCCGAGATCCAGACCGGCCTGACGCTGGAGATTACGCCGTCGGTGGTGCCGTCGACGACAGCCGATCTGAGTAACCTGATCCGTCTTTCGATCAACGCCGTCAATTCGGCGCCCGGCGCGGGCGTCTTCGGGCAGATCGACGTCCGCAGTCAGGAGGTGCAGACCGAAGTGCTGGTGCCGAACGGCGGCACCTATGTCGTCGGAGGGCTGTTTGACGATGACCGGCTGGACCAGGAGACCGGCATACCCGGCTTGAAAGACATCCCCGTGCTCGGCTTTCTGTTCCGCGATGAGGTCTCTACCAACAACCTGTCCGAGACCATCTTCTTCATCACGCCGCGCATCATCGACGAAGATATCCCCTTCACGCGCGACATCGCACAGCGCATCGGGACACCGGCCTACATCCAGCAGCAGCGCCGGCGCCTTTCGGATGCCTCCACCGATCTGATGAACAGCCCGGACTACCATTTTCCCAGCGCCACGCGCCTGCTGGAGGAAGATGAATGAGAACGCCGCGCCGGGCAGGTCTGCCGGCCCTTCTGATCACGCTGATGTGGATGGGCGGAGTCTTCTCCCTGCTGCTTACAGCGCTTGTGCCAGCATGGTTCTATTTCATTCATATCGGCGGCCTGCGCGCCGACATCCAGGCTGCGGCCAGCGATGTCCTGGCGCTGCAGCAGGAAGAACTGGTGGTCAGGGAACGCTACCTCTCCTTCAGCTCGCGATCCGGCGCGACCCCGGCATTCGTCAATTCCCAGGGCCGCGATACGGGCTGGCTGGACGACACGCGGCTGGTGGTCACCGGCTGGCAGAAGCGGGACGGCAACTTCCTGATCCGCGCCATGACGCGGCCGGAAGCGATCGAGGGCGGCTGGCTGCCGGCGATACTGCTGGAGCAGGAACTCGGTCCCGACGGAAACAAGGTTCGTGAGACATGGGTGGAAGGTTGATGGGCGCGCACATCGCGAAAGCGGCGGCGGTTGGCGGTCTGATGCTCGCGGCGGCCTGCCAGGGAATCGGCCTGGACAGCAGGAGCGATCTGGTCACGGATTCGCGGATTTCGCCGGTGGTGCCGGAGGCCGAGATCAAGGGCCCGGTACTGAGCGTTCCCGCGCCCGCGTGGCGGGTAGGCGACTACTGGCGCTACAATGACGGCTACGGCCTTGAGGTCGTTGGCGCCGAGGGCGGGGCAACCCGGCTGCGGCGGCTGGACGATCCGTCCCAGTGGATCACGCGCCGCGGCTTCCTGCGCGAGGCCGCTCAGTCGTCCAGCACGCTGCGCCAGATCACCTACCGATCGGTGTCGGCCGATGCCGGGCTGCTGCTGCGCTCGGACAGGCCGCTGGTCTTCACCCGCGAATACACTGCGAACGAGGAAACACTGGTGCATCTGACCTCATGGGTCGTCGAGGACCGCGAGCAGGTCTCGGTCCCCGCGGGTCAGTTCGACACCTATGTCGTGGTCATGCGCACGCGCAACGCCACGACGGGCTGGACCGGTTTCGAGCGCTGGTGGTATGCGCCCGAAGTGGGCAACTACGTCCGCATGGAATACCGCTACGGCAATCAGGGCATCGGGTCGCGCGTGCTGATCGATCATGGCCGCGGAGGCGTTCCGCAGGCCTCCTCCGGCACCCCCGCTGCGTCCTCGCACCGGTCTGGCGCCACGTCCCTGGGGTTGAACTGAGTCCCGGAGAGCCGAAACGGAGCCTGGTGTTGAATCCCTGACTTCCGGGGGAAGGTATTTCGTCCTAGTAGAAGCTGACGCCGAAGGCGGCGGCCACGGCGCCGGCGGCAAGCGCCGGTCCGAAGGGCACCTGCGACGCCGGGTCGAGCCGCTTCAACGCCAGTCCGGCCACCGCGATCAGGCTGCCGCCCGCGAAGGCCAGCAGCAGCGTCGTCATCACGGCCTCCAGTCCCAGCCAGGCGCCGATCATCGCGGCCAGCTTCGGGTCGCCCCTGCCCATGCCTTCGACGCCGCGCAGCCTCCGAAAGGCGATGCGGATGGCGGTCAGCGCCGCGAAACCCGCCACCGCGCCGGCGATGGCGCTCTTCGGCTGGGCCAGCAGGCCGGTGGCGTTGGCGCAAAGGCCGATCCATATCATCGGCAGCACGATCTGGTCAGGCAGTATCCGGTGTTCCAGGTCGATGGCGGCCAGCGCCAGCAAGGCGAGGCCGAGAAAGGCGACGGCCAGCGCCCCCGGTGTGAAGCCGAGCGATACCACCGCAGCCGCGCCGATCAGACCGCCCGCTGCCTCGACCAGTGGATAGCGCAGCGGGATCTTCACGCCGCAATCCGGGCAGTGGCCGTTCAGCAGCGCATGCCCGATCAGTGGCAGGTTGTGCCGCCAGCGAACCGGCGACCGGCATGCGGGGCAGTGCGAGCCGGGATGGACCAGCGCGCCGGGCCATTCGCCGGCCCGGTTGTCGTCCAGTGCGATCGGCGGCAGGCGGCCTATCACGACGTTCAGGAAGCTGCCCCCCATCAGGCCAGCGACGCCACCAAGGGCCGGGCCCAGCCAGGGCGCGGCGGCGAGTGACTGGGCGAACGCGCTCACTTGCCACTCATTCGGCGGCGGATCCACAAGCCGATTGCGTTGCGGTGACGGGTGGCCTCAAGGAACTGGATGCCAGTGAAACCGTCGCCGCAATGCACCGCCCTGGCCGATATCTCCGGCAGATCGAGGATGCAGAGGGCGAAGATCTGTCCATCCTCCAGTGGCAGACTGCCCTCCAGCAACGCGCCGCCCAGCGAGATATCCGACAGGCGGCAGGCGGCGGCGACGTTGCCGATGATCGCCAGCGCCGGTTCCTCGGTCTCGAAGCGCCTATGCGCCCGGCGGTCGCCGCCGCGGGAGTCGGGCTTGGGACGGGCGCGGAGCTGGACATTCATTGGATCACCGAAAAATCTGCAATGCGCGCGATTCCGCCGGTGTCATTGACGCCGAGCGAGACGGGACAGGGATCGCCTGCAGAAGCGAGACCGAAACAGATACTCGATTGGAATTCTCCCATCCGATCGAGAATCCGGGTTATGTGTTCGAACCGCTCCGAGTTGGGGAAGCCATACAATACATGGAACCGGCCATTCTCGGTTCCAGAGTCGAGGTCAGAGAGTTTGAAATCCGTGTCGATAGCATAGCTTGACGAGATTTCGTTGTATTGCCACCGTCTTCTGTTCGGATTGCTTTCTGTCAGACCACTGGACTTCGCGTTGAATGGTTCCGTGAAAAGGATTTCGAGCCTGTCTTGACGGTCATTGTCGTTCTTGGCGCACGCCGGGTCGCACAATCCGTCCTGGCGCGCGCGGCTGATCGCGTAGGTCATGTGGCCCACGACAGCCCACTCTGCCCGAAGCCGTACGAGCTGTTCTTCCACCCGATCCGCTTCGTTGACGCCGCCTTCGGTGATCATCACCGCCGTGGCGCTCATCGCCGCCAGTCCCAGAAGGCTGATCGCGGCGATAGCGTAGCCTCCCTGTCGTTTCCGCTCGGTCATTCAATCGGTCCCCTCGCTCAACCGCCCGACAATGGAGCGGTAGGTTTCCGATTCGGTCCCGGGCCGCCGTCTCGAGCGCTGTACCTGCCAGGGGTCGGTCAGCGTGATGGCGGTTTCGGATGTGATGCCGCCGGCGCTGCGCACAGATGAGTCCGCGGCGAGGTCGGCCGCCATCCAGCCATTCACGGTCACCGTGTCAGAGGCGCTTGCGCAGTCGGGCAGCGGATCGCCCGCGCCGTCGCAGTCGACCGTCATGGTGGTCGTGGTGCTGCTGCTCAGCGAAAGGCCATTGCCGCTCGCGGTCAGGCGCGACAGCGACCGTGCAAAGGTCGTTTCGCCAGTCTCGGCGGTCTTGAGGCCCTGCACCACTCCCGTGCCGTCGGTGCCGATCGTGCCATTGGCAGCGACGCCGCCCAGCCTGATCATGCGGGAGACTTCGCGGGCCTGGGCGTTGATGCGTGTCCGCGTCTCGATTTCGGCCTTGTGCTCCGCGCCCTGGAGCAGGAGCTCCCATGTAACCAGCAGCAGGAACGAGGCTATGCCGCCTGCGATCGTGAGTTCGGGCAGTGTGAATCCGGATTGCCTGCGTCGCGTTTTCATCGCCAGCGCCCCACGATGGTCTTGAGCGGCAGGATCTCCGTGAAGGACTCCGCTGTGGGTATGCCGCCTTTCAGCCGGAACGGGTATTCGAGATACAGGCTGATCTCGCGGCAGGCCACACCACCGGCTCCGCCCGAGAAGTCAAAGCAGAGAGCTTCGCCGCCGCCGACAGGCACAACGTCGATCTCGCTCCAGCTCAAAAGGCCGAGAATGCCGCGTTCGCGATCGATCCAGACATAGTTCCGGTCGGCTGTATTGTCGGCGTCGTCGTCGAGCAGCACCAGTGCATCCGCTCCGGACTCGAACACTGCGACATTGGCCGTCACGAACGCGTCGGCGCCGCTCGCCATCAACGCGTTGGCGCTGGGCCTGAAGATCGCGCGGGTGTCCGGAAACGAAGCAGGTGAACTGTAGCCGTCGGTGTCCGCGGTCACCGTCGCGCCGAAGCGCGTCAGGTTGTATAGCGCGGTCAGCCGTTCCATCTCGCCGCCAAGCACGAAGACGGCCTTCTGGCGCACTGTGTTTTCGATGGACCGCTCGCCCGCGATGGCCCAGATCTGCGTCAGTCCGAGCGCGAGGACCGACAGGATCACCCCGGCGGCCATCACCTCGATCAGCGTGAAGCCGGCCTGTCTGTCAGGGCAGCATCGCATCGGTCACGCTGACGCCTCCGTTCCAGACATGGGCGATGCCGCGCGAACTGACGACAGTATCGACGCCGTTCGGCGGCGCCGGATAGCGCATCACAACGGCGAGGCCCTCACGGCCCGATTCGCCCGAACCGGACCCCTCGACCCAGCCCGAAGGCGGGCGTTTGGATGTGTGGGCGGTGCAGACGGTGCTGTTGGGACCGGTGACGGTCGGCGCGGTCGACGACCGCAGGATCGCCCAGACCTCGAACTCGGGCGTCGCGTCTCCGATCTCGGCGGCCGAGATGAATGATCCGCCGGTCGCGGCGCACAGATCGGTGTCGGTGCAGATGAACACGAAGCAGAAGTCGCCGTTTTCCTCGATACGGAGGCCGAGCCCGCCGTCCAGCGTGTCCTCGCTCAGCGTACCGCCCCCGCAGCAATAGGTCCCGTTCTCGATGAAATGGATGCGCTGGCGGGCGTGGATCTGCGCCAGCTGTGGCAGCGCGCTTTCCAGACGGCTGTCCAGGATGTGCGCGCGCAGATGCGGGATGCCGATGGCCATCAACACCCCGATGATCGTGACGCTGACCATCAGCTCCACCAGGGTGAAGCCGGATTGTCGGCGCCGCGACGCCGCTGCCGCGACGCCTTCCGCCTGATCTGAGCGCAACTGGTGCATGATCCGATGAGACCATGGACCGGTTTACCGAATGATTAACTGCGGCGGCTCGAGCTTCGATCGGCGCTCCCGACTTCTGAAAAGCGCTTCCTGCGCGGAGTTCGTCGCCTTGTCCTTTCCTGCGATGTCCTCGCGGTTTCCCTGCAGGTTCATGACCTCCCGGGCGCAGATGCGCCGCCGCGGCCCGATCAGTAGAGCAGATCGGGCAGCAGCAGCGTGATCTCCGGAAATGCGATCAGCAGGCTCAGGGTGATGATGTCGGCCACCACGAACCAGAGGATGCCCTTGAAGATCACCTCGGTCTTGATGGCGTCGCCGACGATACCCTTGATGACGAAGACGTTCAGTCCGACCGGCGGGGTGATCAGGCCGATCTCCAGATACTTCACGATCAGGATGCCGAACCAGATCAGGTCGATCCGGAGCGATTCCACCACCGGCAGGAAAATCGGCAGGGTCAGCAGCATGATCCCGAGCGGATCGAGGAACATGCCCAGCACCAGATAGACGATCGAGATGCCGATGATCAGCGCAAGCTGGCTGATGCCCTCGTCCAGCACCACTTCCGCCAGGAAGTCGGAGACGCCGGCGAAGGCGAGGAACCGGGTCAGCAGGTTGGCGCCGATGGCGATGATGAAGATCGCCGCCGTGCTCTGCATCGCCTCGGTCGTCGCGTCCCTGAGACGCTGCCAGTTCAGCGCCCGTTTCAGGAAGGCGATGACGATGGACATCGAGGCGCCGACGGCGCCGGCCTCGGTGGGGGTGAAGATGCCGCCGAACAGGCCGCCGAACACGCCGATGACCAGCAGGATGACCGGCCAGGTGTCGTAGAAGGCGGTGAAGCGGTCGCGCCACGAGACCTCCTCGTGGACCGAAGGCGCGAGCGACGGCGTCAGCTTCACCCGGATCAGGATCATCAGGCCGAACATCACGGCGGTCAGGACGCCGGGCAGGAAACCGCCGACGAACAGCTTGCCGATCGGCACCTCGGCGAAGATGCCGAAGATCAGCAGCAGGATGCTGGGCGGGATCAGCGAGCCGATGGTGCCCGCGGCGGCGACCGATCCGGCCGCCAGCCCCTTGTCATAATTGGAGCGCAGCATCTCCGGTACCGCGATCCGGCCCATGGCCGCGGCGCAGGCGACGCTGGAGCCGGTGACGGCGGAGAACCCGGCGGCGCCGCCGACAGAGGCGATTGCCAGTCCGCCGGGCAGGGCGGAGAGCCAGAGCCGGGCGAGCCGGAACAGTCCCTCCGTCAGGTTCGCATGGTAGCAGACATAGCCCATCAGCAGGAACATCGGCACTGAACTCAGGGTCCAGTGGGCCACCAGCTCGTAGGGCACGGCCGTAACGATGCCGAGCGTCGGCTTCAGCCCCAGCAGGGTGTAGATGCCGACCAGGGATACGCCGCCGAGCGCGATGCCGACGGGCACCCGCGCCAGAAGCAGGGCGATGAGGATGGCGAGGCCGACGCCGCCGATCTGAAGTTCGGTCATCGCACACCATCCAGATCGACGGTTTCATTGCCCTCGTCGGCCAGCCGTCCGTGGCCGCGCAGCAGCATGACGGCCTTCCAGAACAGGACCAGCGTCAGCAGTCCGCAGCCGAGCGGCACGAAGAAGCGGGTCTGCCAGATCTCCAGCGGCACCGTGCCGTAAAGATATTCGCCGATCTCGAACTTGTTCACGGCGTCATGCCAGGTCCGGGCGGTCACGATCGAGAAATAGACCACGCCCAGCAGCGACACCGCCGCGATCAGGATGTGCCGCGCACGGGTGCTCAGATACTGGGAGATGATCTCCACCGAGATATGCCCGTTCTTCAGTTCCACGGCCGCCAGCGGAAAGAAGACCACCGCAACCATGTAGTAGTGGGCCGTCATCTCGATGGTGACCGGCAAAGGCGTGTCGAACAGCCACTTGCCCGCCACGTCGATGGTGACATGCAGCAGCATGGCGAACATGCCGATCATGCCGATGAGCCCGAAAACGCGGGCCAGCAGGCGTATCAGCTTCTCGATCATCGGTTGGTGTCCCCTTTCCGGCAGACAAGGGATGGGCAGGCCGCACCTTCAGGCGGCCTGCCCATTTTCCGTTTCGGTCCGGTTACTTGCCGTAGGTCGAGACGTCGATCCGGGCGATGACGTCGGACTTGAAGCGTTCACGGATCGCATCGACGTCGCCGCCAGTCTCCTCGTAGATCGCGGTCCACTTGTCGACCAGTTCGCTCATCTTCTGGATCAGCGGCTCCGGATCAGCGACGCCACGGGTTTCCTTGCCCTTGGCGACCAGACCGGCCTTCTCCCTGGAGACATAGTCGCTGCGGATCGCCTTGAATGCGTCGGAGATCTTCTGGACGCGGATGCCCTTCTCCTCGCTTTCCTTCAGCGCCGCCTTGTCGGTGTTGATGTAGCCGGCGGCGATGCCGAAATTGGCGTCCGACGCGGCTTCCAGCACGATGCGGCGCTGATCGTCGGTCAGTTCGGCCCAGCTTTCGGGATTGAAGGCGAAGGTGTTGATCGCGCGATAGGCGCCGACATCCACCAGCAGCACATCCTTTGTCATGTCCCACAGGCCGTAGGTCTTGAGCGAGGCGGCAACATGGAAGGAAGCGTCGACCACGCCGCGGCTCATGGCCTCGTACTGCTCGGAGGAGGGCACGTTCACCGGCGTCGCGCCGACCGCGTTGACGAAGTTGTCCCAGGCCGCGCCGGCAGAGCGGATCTTCAGGCCTTTGATGTCATCGGGGCTTTCGATCATCTTGGTCGACATGATGACCATGGGCGGCACGGCATAGCTGCCGGTATAGACGTTGCCGCGTTTGCGGTAGTCGGCCAGGCAGGGCTCGCACTGGGTCAGGATCAGTTCCGACGTCGCGGCGGTCACGACCACGGCGTTGGTGCCGATCGCCGCCATGTCGTTGATGAAGGCGGTATGCGGGAACTCGGCCGGGTGGTAGCCGACGATCACGTAGCCCAGATCCACGACGCCGTCGCGAATGCCTTCGGAGGCCGCCTTCGGTCCCAACAGCGAACCGCCGAGGAACAGCTTGACGGTCAGTTCGCCATTGGTCTGCGCCTTCACCTGCTCGGCGAAGGGCTCCCAGCCATCGGCGACGGTGTTGTTCTTCGGCGGCAGGTGGACGCTGGCCTTCAGCTCCTTCGCCGATACGCCGGCGGACATGCCGGCCACGAGTCCGGCAGCGATCAGCACGCTGCTGGCGGTTCTGATGAAGCTCATGTCGATACTCCCCTGTTCGACGTGAAGATGCGGAACGCCATGCCCCGCACCGGGTGTTGCCTGGTCAGATCGGATCGATCGTCCTTTTCTTGCCCCGGCGCTCAGGCGGGCGCGGGAAGGTCTCAAGCGTGCGAATCAGGGTGTCCCGTGTTTCCGCAGGGTCGATGACATCGTCGAAACCGAAGCGCTCACCGACGCGGAGCGCGGTGTTGTAGGCCTTCAGTTCCTCGGTATAGGCGCGGTGCGCGGCGGCGCGGTCGCCCGCATCGTCGATGGCCGCCAGTTCCTTCTGGAAGATGATGCTGGCCGCGCCTTCCAGCCCCATGCCGCCGAATTCGGCGGTGGGCCAGGCCAGCAGGATGGCCGGGGTCAGCGGCCGCGACCCCATGATGTAGTAGCCCAGCCCGTAGGCCTTCCGCAGGACCAGCGTCATCAGCGGGACCGTGGCGTTGGACAGCGCCGAGAGCAGCCGTGCGCTGCGGCGCACCAGGCAGGTCTTCTCCATCTCCGGGCCGACCATCAGTCCCGGCGTGTCACACAGCAGCAGGATCGGGATGTCATAGGCGTCGCAGAGCTGGACGAACCTTGCCGACTTGTCGCAGGCCGGCCCGTCCATCGCCCCGGCCAGGAACATCGGCTGATTGGCGACCACGCCAACGGTGCGGCCGCCCATGCGGAGGAGTGCGGTCACCATGGCCCTGCCGAAGGCGGGTTTCAGTTCCAGCATGCTGCCGGTGTCCGCCAGCCCCTCGATCACCTTGCGGACGTCATAGGCCCGCCGCGGGCTCTCCGGCACCATCTCCCGAAGGCGGGTCTGGTCCGGCGCCTTGGCGGGCTCCGTGGTGTCGTTGAAAAAGGACAGGTACTTCTTCGCCAGTGCGCAGGCCTCGGTCTCGTTCTCCGCCAGCAGGTCGATGGCGCCGGACCTGTAGTGAACCTCGGCGGGTCCGATCTCTTCCGGCGTCAGCTTCACGCCCAGCGCGGCCTCCACCAGCGGCGGGCCGGCCATGCCCATCGATGCGTTCTTCGTGGCGATGGCCACGTCGCAGAGGCCGGCCAGATTCGCGTGCCCCGCGAAGGCACGGCCCGGCACGATACCGACCGTCGGCGCCAGTCCGGACAGACGCGAGAATGTGACGAAGGTCGGCGAACCCAGCCGGTTCGGCACGAACATGTCGTGCGGCCGTGCGCCGCCGCCGTCGAGCCAGCAGATCACCGGCAGCCGCTGCTGCTCGGCAAGTTCGAACATGCGGCTGATCTTGGAATGGTTCACCGCACTCTGCGTGCCCGCGTAGACGGTGTAGTCATAGGCCACCATGGCGACAGAGCGCCCGCCGACCTTGCCGGTTCCCATCACCAGACCGTCGGCGGCGCCGGACATGCCCTCGGTCGCGGGCTTAGCCAGACCGCCATATTCGACGAAGCTGCCCTCGTCCAGCATGCCGGCGACGCCCTCGCGTGCGGTCCAGCGCCCGCGGGCGTGCTGCTTGTCGACCGCTGTCCTGCGGGCATCGTCACGGGTTGCGGCCCGAGCCTTGAGGACCTCGCGCAGCGCCTCGCGAAGCTCGCCCATCTCACCGGTCATGGCGTTGTCTGCTGTCATCTCGTTCGTGGTTCCCCGTGTCCGCTCAGGATGCGCCGATCTTCTCGCGGCGCACCTTCACGCCTGCGGCTTCCCTGTCCCATGTGTCGCTGGTGACGCCTTCACCGCGCAGCAGGTGTTTCTGGACCTTCTGGGTCGGCGTCTTCGGCAGATCCTCCATGACCCGAATGAACCGGGGGATCATGAAATGCGCCATGCGCGGCCTCAGAAACTCCAGCAGTGCCGCTGGATCGACGGTGCGTCCCGGCACCGGCGCGACCACGACGAGCACCTCGTCCTCGCTGAACTCGCTCGGTACGGCGACGGCCGCGCTTTCCCGCACGTCCGGATGCGCGTTTACCTCGTTCTCGACCTCGAAGGAGGAGATGTTCTCGCCGCGCCGCCGGATGGCGTCCTTGGCGCGGTCGACGAAGTAGAACGTGCCCTCGGCATCCATGCGGAACATGTCGCCGGTGTGAAACCAGCCGTTCCGCCACGCCTTCGCCGTGGCTTCCGGATTGTTGTTGTAGCCGTGGTTCAGTCCCCAGGGACGCTCGTCACGGACGATCATCTCGCCGATCTCGCCGACCGGCACCTCGCAATCGTGCTGATCCACCAGCCGCACTGTCGCGCCGGGCCTGACCTTGCCGCAGGAACCCACCTTCTTCGGATTCTTCTCCGACATCAGCTGGCAACTGATCTCGGTCATGTTGAAGGTCGTGTAGATGTCCAGCCCGAAACGGGAGGTGAAGGCGGTCACGTCTTCCGACAGCGGCACCATGAACACGGTCCTGAGCGGGTGGTCGCGGTCCCTCTCAGTCGGCGGGGCCTTCATCAGGAACGGCGTCATCGCGCCCAGAAGCGTGACGCAGGTCGACCCCGATTCCCGGACGATGTCCCAGAAGGTCTCGGTCCGGAACGAATCCACCAGGGCGATCGATCCGCCCTTGGCGAGCATCCCGTATGTGTTGCCCGTGCCGCCCGCGTGGAACAGCGGCAGGTTGATCAGACGGCGGTCGGTGTGGTCCAGCATCTGCCGTTCGCTGGTCGCCATCGTGTAGAGGTGCAGATATGACGACAGCACGCCCTTGGACGGCCCGGTGGTGCCGGAGGTGTAGATGATCGACTGCAGGTCCCAGGGATCGATGGGCCGCTCGAGCGGCGCCGGTTCGTCGCCCTCGGCGCCCAGCGCATCGAGACCGAGACATTCCAGCGGCAGGTCGGGGGCGTCGCCGTCGACGACGATCAGCGTCTCAAGCGCGGCGAGATCGATGTCCTTCAGCCGGTCTGCCAGATCGGCATGCACGATCATCAGCTTCGCGTCCGAATTGCGGATCACGTGTTCCAGCAGCGTGCCGCGGTAGGCGGTGTTGATCGGCACATAGGCCGCGCCGACATAGTTGATGCCGAACCAGCAGCGCAGCATCAGCGGACTGTTGGGCAGCCAGACCAGCACCCGGTCATCGCGTTCGACACCCGCTTTCTGCAGGCCCGCGCCGGTGCGTGCGGCCTCGGCGCGCATCCGTGCATAGCTCCAGGTCTCGCCGTCCTCGAACCAGGCGAAGACGCTGTCCGGGGTCTCGCGCGCATGGCGGTCGAGCACGTGCCGGAGCACGCACCGGTCGCGCGGCACAATCCGCGGATCGGCGAAAGCCTCCGCGGCTGCTTTCTCAAGTTCGGTCACACGGCTCCTCCCCGTTCCCGATCAATCTGGCGACGGGCGGCCCTCCCAGTCCGCCCGCCAACCACCGATGGTCCGTCCCCCGTCAGATCGGGGAAATCGAACGGACCTTCGGTGGCATGTTGTTCTCTCGGCGCAGCGGCGCGCGTTCGAGGATCTCGAACAGCCGCCGGCGCGTGTCCTCCGGCGCGACGATGTCGTCGACGCCGAAACCCTCGGCGCCGCGCAGCGGGCTGATCCGCGAGCGCATCTCCGCGACGATCTCGCGACGGCGCTTGTCCGGATCGTCGGCGCGCTCGATTTCCTTGCGGTAGGCGACGTTGGCCGCGCCCTCCAGCGACATGGCGCAGATTTCCGAGGTCGGCCAGGCGAGGCAGGCATCCGCGTCGAAGCTGCGACCGCCGCACATGGCGATGTAGCCGAGGCCGTAGCCCTTGCGCAGCACCACCGACACCCTCGGCACGGTGGCGTGGCCCAGCTCATAGACCATCCGCGCGCTGCGGCGTCCCAGCAGGCTGCGCTCGGCCGAAGAGCCGATGGAGAAGCCGGGCACATCAATCAGGTAGATCAGCGGCAGGCCGTAGGCGTCGCAGATGGCGGCGAAATGCGCGATCTTCTCGCAGGCTGGCGAGGTCAGCATGCCGCCCAGATGCATCGGCTGGTTGGCGATGAAGCCCACGGGCCGTCCGCCCAGACGGGCGAAGGCGGTCACGGCGTTCTTCGCGAAGGTCGGCTGGATTTCCAGCACGCTGTCCGCGTCGGCCAGCCGCTGGATCACCTTGCGCACATTGTAGGCCTTGCGGGTGTCAGCCGGGACAAGCTCGTCCAGTCCTTGCTGGCGCGCGTCGTCCAGCGTAACGGGTTCGGCGCGCGGCACCGGCTGGCCGGAATTGGAGGGCAGGAAGCCCAGGTAGCGCTTCACCGCATCAAGCGCCTCGACCTCGGTATCCACGCCCAGATGCGCCAGCCCGTACTTGTCGACCTGCATCTCCGCGCCGCCGAGCGACTGGATGTCGATGTCCTCGCCTGTGCCGGCCTTGACCAGCGCCGGACCCGCCAGGCCCATGCAGGACTGGCCTCGGACCATGATCACGAAGTCGGACATGCCGGCATAGTTCGTCGGCCCGGCGAAACCGGCGCCCATCATCACGGAAACCACCGGCACCCAGCCGGAGATGCGCGCGAAGTCGTGGAAGGTCGGCGAGCCGTTGGCGAAATGGCGCGAGTCCTGACCGTCCTGGATCCGGTGGCCGCCGCCGTCCAGCATCATGATGAGCGGGGTTCCGTCCCGCATCGCTTGCTGGACCGCCCGCCGGATCTTGGCGCTGCCCAGCTTGCCGCTGGAGCCGCCATGCACGGTGAAATCCTGCGAGACCACGACCACGGGTCGGCCGCCGATTTCCGATGTCCCGATGATCACGCCGTCGGCGGGGCGTTCGATCCGGCTGCCGCCGTCATCGCAGACAAGGGCGCCGATCTCCCGGAAACTCCCCTTGTCGCAGAGCACATTGATGCGCTCCCGCGCCGACATCTCCGCGCGCTTGTGCTGGCGCTCCATCAGGCGCGGCCGCGCGGCGTCCTCGAGGTCGCTGCGCGCGGCGGCGATCTGCTCCAGATCGGCAGGATACGCGGTCATGGCCGGTTCAGGCCTCGATCCGGGCGATGACCTGGTCTTCCTGGATGCTCTCGTCGGCCTCGACCAGAATCTCCGCGATCCTGCCGGCCTTCGGGGCCACCACGGGAATCTCCATCTTCATGGATTCCAGGATCACGATCTCGTCGTCCTCGTCGACACTGTCGCCGACGGCGGCCACGATCTTCCAGACCTTGCCCGCAATCTCCGATTTTACGTCCACCCTTGTCCTCCCCAGGTCAGGTGTTGATGTCCACAGCCGCCTTTCAGGCGGCCTCCTTCGGTGTCAGCGCTTCCCGGAACACCGATGTCAGGTGATCCCTGGCGACATTCAGATCGGTGACGCCGCCATCGACCAGCGACTGCACGATCACGCCGCGCACCGCGCCCAGAATGGTCGTCGACATGCGGTCGATATCGATCTCCTTGCGGAGCTGGCCGAGGTCCCGGGCTTCTCTCAGGTGTCTCAGGAAGCCCTGCCGGTAGCCCTCGCCGTACGCCTGCATTCGCGGGCGCAGTTCGGACACGGCGCCGATGGATTCGACGTAGAGCTGGTAGACCGTGACTGTCCCCGCCGCGTCGTCCCGCGCGCCTTCCATATGCGCGGCCATGCGCTCGAACAGGGCGGGGAGCCCCTTCATCTCGCCGATCCGGCGCGCGACCCGGCGCTCGAACCACATTTCCGAGGCGTCGACCACCGCTTCCAGCAGCGCCAGCTTGGTTCCGAAGCGCGCCGCGGGCAGGCCGCGGCTGTACCCGGCCTCGATGCCGATCTCGGCCAGGCTGGTGCCGACCGATCCCTTCCGTCCGATCAGACGCAGGGCGGCGGCCAGCATCCGGCGGTCGGATTCGGCGCGGCGTTCGGTCTGGGATCGTCGGGCAGGCTGGCTGTCGGGCATCTGAACTTATTTGCTAACTGACCAACAAATTATTAAGGCAGCTGATTTAACAGAGCAAGCGATTTGATTCCGGCGTCAGTCGGGGCGGAGACGTCGCTGGCGTCGTCGGCCGCCGTCAGTAACAGGTCGGCCAGTAGGCCAGCGGGTTCGGCTGGCCCCAGGGCTTCGGCTTCACCCGCAGCCGGCGGACCTGCGACTGCAGCCAGCGCTTCGTTTCCGCCGGGTCGATGATCTCGTCGAGTTCGAAGATGCCGGCGCCGCCATAGGGGTCGGTGTCCTTCGTCCACTGCTCGATCAGCGCCCTGCGCTCGGCCTCCGTGTCCTCGGCCTCGGCGAGGCGGCCGCCATGCACGACGTTGACGCCAACATCCGGGTCCATGAAGGACAGTTCGGCGCTGGGCCAGGCTGCGACGACGTCGGAGCCCATGCTGCTGCCGCCGAGCGCGAAATAGGCCAGTCCGAACGCCTTCCGGAAGACCAGCGATATCCGCGGCACGCGGCAGAGCGACAGCGCCTCGACCATCATGATCGCGCGGCTGAGCAGCTTGTCGTGCTCCACCTTGGTCCCGACCATGAAGCCCGGCACGTCCTGCAGGAACACGATCGGAATGTTGAAGGCGTCGCAGAGGCAGATGAAGGCCGTGATCTTGTCACAGGCCGCCGGTGAGAGCGCGCCGGCGTAGTGCATCGGCTGCGAGGCGATGAAGCCGACGCTCCGTCCGCCCATCCGGCTGAGCGCGGTGATGATGCTGCCGGCGAATCGCGGCTTCAGTTCCAGAAAGTCACTGTCATCGGACAGGTAACGCAGCACCTTGCGCATGTCATAGGCGCGGGTCCGGCGCATCGGCACCAGGTCATAGATGCTTTCGTCCACATCCGAGAGCCCGTCGAACGCGGTCTCCGGCGGCAGTTCCCATGCGTTGGAGGGCAGGTAGGAAAGAAACTTCCGGATCAGCGCGAACGCCTCGTCCTCGGTCTCCGCCGAGGCGTCGATCATGCCGGTGACCTTCTCGTGCACCTTCACGCCGCCCAGATCCTCGAAGCTCACCTTCTCGGACGTGGCGATCTCGACCACGCGCGGGCTGGTCACGGCCATGCACGAGCCCTGAAGCTGAACCACGAAGTCCGAAAACGCGCCGTGGAAGGAGCCGCCGCCGAAACAATTGCCCAGGATCGCGGTCGCCATCGGGATGGAGCGGTTCCGGCGGTGAACGTCGATGCTCGGCGTCACCTTCACGAATCCCTCGGAGCCCAGCGTGTCCGGAATGCGCGCGCCGCCGGTCTCGCCGAAGAAGACGAAGGGATGGCCGTGATCGATCGCCTGGTGAAGCATGCGCGACTTCTTCTTGCTGCCGACCACGGAACTGGAGCCTCGAAGGACGGTGACGTCGTCGCCGCCCACCCAAACAGTGCGGCCGTCGACCGTGCCGTAACCGCCGATCTTGCCGTCGCCCGGCGAGGTGCCGGCATCCTCTGGGCGCTCCGAGCGGGCGAAGGTGCCAAGCTCCACGAAGCTCTCCGGATCGAGAAAGCGGTCGATGCGTTCCCGGACGGTGTAGGCACCACGATTGTGCAGGCGGTCGATCTTCGCCGCGCCGCCCATCTCGTTGCGGATCCTGTCGCGCTTATCCCGGAAGACGCCGGTCACGCTGCCCACGTTTGCGTCGATATCGGCTCCGTCGGCCATGTCCTGTCTCCTCCCTCGGGATCGCCGCGCATCGCCGGCGTTCATCGCTTGATGCTGTCGGGGCAATGCACGTCCGGATGCGGCGGCGTGGGCCGCCCCGGACGGCGGTTGTTCAGGAAAGTCGGGCCGGTCAGCCGGCCAGCGACCGCCCGCCACGCCGAACGGGAACGTTCAACTGTGCGGGCGTCGGGATCGTATCATCGGGGTACGGGCTCACAACGCTCGGCGCCGCAGACAAGCCCTGCCCCTGCGTCATGGCCCGATCTGGAAGTCCGGCTCTACACTTTCCAGAAGACGAACAGGGCCCAGGCGATGGCGATGGCCAGGCCGCCCCAGAGCGGGGTGCCCATTGTCGCGATCCAGCCGATGAAGATGAAGGCGCTGCCCAGCAGGGTGATGAACAGCCGGTCGCCCCGGGTGGTGTCCAGGCCAAAGGCGCCCCTGCGCGGCGCGCCGCCGGGGGAGAAGTATTCCCAGACGCCCATCGCCAGGATGGAACCGAAGACGAAGACGAAGAAGGCGGCGGTGGGCCAGGTCCAGGCCATCCATGTCAGGCCCATGGCTCAGACCCTCCCCAGGGCGAAGCCCTTGGCGATGTAGTTGCGCACGAAATAGATCACGAAGGCGCCCGGGACGATGGTCAGCACGCCGGCGGCGGCCAGCAACCCGAGTTCATAGCCCGAAGTTGATGCCGTTCGGGTCATCACCGCCGCGATCGGTTTCGCCTCCACCGAGGTCAGCGTCTTCGCCAGCAGCAGTTCGACCCAGGAGAACATGAAGCAGAAGAACATCGCCACGCCGATGCCGGCGGCGATGGTCGGCATGAAGATGCGGATGAAGAAGCTCCAGAAAGAGTGGCCGTCGATATAGGCGGTCTCGTCGAGCTCCTTCGGCACGCCGGACATGAAGCCTTCCAGGATCCACACTGCGAGCGGGATGTTGAACAGCGTGTGCGCCAGCGCGACGGCGATATGGGTGTCGAACAGACCCACCGCCGAATAGAGCTGGAAGAAGGGCAGGGCGAAGACAGCGGCCGGAGCCATGCGGTTGGTCAGCAGCCAGAAGAAGACATGCTTGTCGCCCAGGAAACGGTAGCGGCTGAAAGCGTAGGCCGCGGGCAGCGCCACGGCGACCGACAGCACCGTGTTGATCGAGACGTAGAGCAGCGAGTTCACATAGCCCATGTACCAGGTCGCGTCGGAGAAGATCGCGACATAGTTCTCAATCGTGAAGGTCTGCGGCCAGAGCGTCAGCCCGCCCAGGATCTCGTTGGTGGTCTTGAACGACATGTTCAGCAGCCAGTAGATCGGCAGCATCAGGAACAGGATGTAGACGAGAGGGATCAGTCCGCGCTTCTTCATCTCAGTCCTCCTCGTTCCGCATCATCAGGGAATAGAACACCCAGCTCAGCAGCAGGATGATGACGAAATAGATCAGCGACATTGCCGCCGCCGGGCCCAGATCGAACTGCCCCAGCGCGATCTTCACCAGGTCGATCGAGAGCAGCGTGGTCGAGTTGCCCGGCCCGCCGCCGGTCAGCACCACCGGCTCGGTGTAGATGTTGAAGCTGTCCATGAAACGCAGCAGCACGGCGATGGTCAGCACGCGCTTCATCTTCGGCAGCTGGATGTAGCGGAAGATCGCCCAGGAACTGGCGCCGTCGATCTTCGCGGCCTGATAGTAGGCGTCGGGGATCGAGACCAGGCCGGCATAGGCCAGCAGCACCACCAGCGACGTCCAGTGCCAGACATCCATCAGGATCAGCGTGAACCAGGCCGCACCGGGCTGGCGGGTATAGTTGTAGTCGAAGCCGAGCGCGTTCAGGCCCCAGCCCATCAGGCCGATCTCCGGCAGGGCGAAGATGTTCCACATCGCGCCGACCACGTTCCAGGGGATCAGCAGCGGCAGCGCCATCAGCACCAGGCAGACCGAAACCCAGAAGCCCTTGCGTGGCATGGCGAGCGCGATCACCACGCCCAGCGGGATCTCGATGGCCAGGATGGTGAAGGTGAAGATCATCTGGCGGATCAGGGAGTCGTGGAACCGCTCGGAGCCGATCACCTGCTCGAACCAGGTCAGTCCGGCCCAGAAGAACTCGTTGTTGCCGAAGGTTTCCTGCACCGAATAGTTCACCACCGTCATCAGCGGCAGCAGCGCGTTGAACGCCACCAGCACGATCACGGGCAGGACGAAGAGCCAGGCTCTCTGATTGACGGTCTTTCTCATGCGGCCCTGCTCCCGCCGGCCAGCCAGCCATCGCTGTAGATGCGGGCGTTGGCCGGATCGAAACTGACATGCGTGGCTTCGGACGGAATTCCGGTCTCGTTGTCGATCAGCAGCTTCAGGATCTCGCCGCCTTCGGTCAGCGTCTCGACGATGCGGTAGCGCCCGGCGTCCATCACCCGGGAAACCCGCACGGGAATGCCGGTCTCGGCGAAGCGGACGAACTCCGGCCTGACACCGAGTTCCAGCCTGCCGCCAGTGTTCGCCGCCGCTTCGCCGTTCGCGACCGCCACTTCTGCGCCGCCGACGATAGCGCGGCCGTTGCCGACACCGCAGGACAGCAGGTTCATGCCCGGCGAGCCGATGAAGTGGCCGACGAACGTGTGTTCGGGCCTCTCGAACAGGTCCACGGGCGTGCCGATCTGCACCACCTCGCCATCCTTCATCAGCACCACCTTGTCGGCGAAGGTCAGCGCCTCCGTCTGGTCGTGGGTGACGTAGATCATGGTGCGGCGGATGCGCCGGTGAAGCTCCTTCAGCTTGGAACGGAGCTGCCATTTCAGGTGCGGGTCGATCACCGTCAGCGGTTCATCGAACATGATGACGTTGACGTCGTCCCGCACCAGTCCCCGACCCAGGGATATCTTCTGCTTGCCGTCAGCGGTCAGACCGGACGCGCGCCGGTCGAGCATGCCGGTCAGTTCAGTCATTTCGGCGATCTCGGCGACCCGGGCCTCAATCTCGGCCGCAGGAACGCCACGGTTCTTAAGCGGAAACGCCAGGTTCTGGCGCACGGTCATGGTGTCGTAGATGACGGGGAACTGGAAGACCTGCGCGATGTTGCGCTGGTCGGGCCCGCGGCCCGCCATGTCCTGACCGTCGAACAGCACCTGCCCGGCGGTCGGGTCGAGCAGCCCGGAGATGATGTTGAGCAGGGTGGTCTTGCCACAGCCAGAGGGACCGAGCAGGGCATAGGCGCCGCCGTCCTCGAACTCGAAATCCAGCCGCCGCAGCGCCCAGGCCGGATCGCTGTCCGGGTCCGGTGCGTAGGACTTGCCCATACCTTCGAGGGTGATCTTCGCCATGCTCAGCCCGCCCGCCGGCCGGCCGCCGCGGCCAGCCGGCCCTCGGCGTCGAAATACATCGCCCGGGAGACGTCGACATGGAAGCCGGCCTCGGCCCCGATGGGCAGGTCATGGATGCCGTGGCCCAGCGAGACCCAGTCGGCCCCGTCCATGTCGAAATGGATGGTGCTCTCGGACCCGCTCAGCTCGGCGATCTTCACCGAACCCCGGATCGGCACGGGCTGACCGCCTTCCGGGGCTACCGTGACACGGTGGGGGCGGATGCCGATGGTGTACTCACCGTCGGGCAGATCGCCCACGGTCCCGTCGGCGGACCAGCGGGCCTGTTCGCCCAGCACGATCTCGGCCCCCTGCTTGCGCACCGCCGCCATGTTCATCGGCGGGTCGGAGAACACCTGCGCGCTGATCAGGTCGCTGGGGTTCAGATAGGACCGGTGCGTCGGCCCGAACTGGGTGACCCGGCCTTCGTGCACGGTCGCGGTATTGCCGCCGAACAGCAGCGCCTCCATGGGTTCGGTGGTTGCGTAGACGGCGATGCAGTTGCGGTCGGCGAACAGCTTCGGCAGCTCGTCGCGCAGTTCCTCGCGCAGCTTGAAATCCAGATTGGCCAGCGGTTCGTCCAGCAGCACCAGGTCCGCATCCTTGACCAGCGCACGGGCCATGGCGGTGCGCTGCTGTTGCCCGCCGGAGAGTTCCGAGGGTCGCCGCTGAAGCATTGGCGTCAGCTTCATCAGGTCGGCCATCTCGCGCACCCGGCGGTCGATCTCGGCCTTGCCGATGCCGCCCAGTTTCAGCGGGCTGGCGATGTTGTCGTAGACCGAGAAGCTCGGGTAGTTGATGAACTGCTGGTAGACCATGGAGACATTGCGCTTCTGCACCGCAACACCGGTGACATTGCGCCCGCCGAACCAGATCTCGCCTTCGGTCGGCCGCTCCAGACCGGCCATCAACTGCATCAGCGTGGTCTTGCCCGACAGCGTCGTGCCGAGCAGCACATTGAAGCTGCCAGGTTCCAGAACCAGGTCGGTGGGATGGATATGGGTCTCTCCACCAACCCGCTTCACGACGGATTTCAGTTCAAGAGTCATTGCAGGGAAAATACTTCAACAAATCGGGTCTTGAGAAAAGAGAGCCCGACGCATCGTTTCCGATGCGCCGGGCACCCCGGGGAGGCAGGGTCAGTTGGCCTGCCAGCGCTTGATCAGCTCGTCATAGGCGATGGTCTCGCCCTGCGGCTTCTCGTTGGCCAGCTTGGCCTTGGCGCCACCCTTGCCGAGCCACTCCGAAGGATCCTTCGGGTCGTTCAGGCGCGGGCCACAACCGCCATAGACGTTGGCGCCCTTGTCGGCCCGTTCCATGCGGGCCATGGTCACGTCCATCTCCTCGGCGAGGCGATCCATCGCCTGCTGCGGGGTGAACGCACCGGAGTTCACGTCACCAATCTGCTGCCACCAGATCTGGGCCAGCTTGGGATAGTCGGGGACGTTCACGCCGGTCGGCGACCAGAGCACACGGTCGGGCGAGCGGTAGAACTCGACCAGACCGCCGAGCTTCGGCGCTCGATCGGTGAAGGACTGGTGGTTGATGTCGCTGTCACGGATGATCGTCAGGCCGACATGGCTCTTCTTCAGCGAGACGGTCTTGGAGACCACGAACTGGGCGTAGAGCCAGGCAGCCTTGCGGCGATCGACCGGCGTGGACTTGAACAGGGTCCAGGAACCGGCGTCCTGATAGCCCAGCTTCTGGCCTTCTTCCCAGTACGGGCCGTGCGGCGACGGGGCCATCCGCCACAGCGGCGTGCCGCTGTCGTCGACGGTGTTGTTGCCCTCGGACTTCGGCGCGACCATCGAGGCGGTGAACGCGGTGTACCAGAAGATCTGCTGGGCGACGTTGCCCTGGCTCAGGGCCGGCAGCGACTGGTAGAAGTCGTAGTCCGCGGCGCCCGGAGGGGCGTATTTCCGCAGCCACTCGTCCCACTTGCGGATTGCGTAGACCGCCGCCGGTCCATTGGCTGCGCCGCCGCGGCTCACAGAGGCGCCCGCCGGGTTGCAGGAACCCTCTTCCATGCGGATGCCCCATTCGTCGATCGGGCGGCCGTTCGGCAGGCCCTTGGAGCCCGCGCCGGCCATCGACAGCCAGGCGTCGGTCATGCGCCAGCCCAGGTCGGGCGCGCGCTTGCCGTAGTCCATGTGGCCATAGACCCGGACACCGTCGATTTCCTTCACATGCACGCTGAAGAATTCGGCGATGTCCTCATAGGCGGACCAGTTCACCGGCACGCCGAGGTCGTAGCCGTACATCTCCTTGAACTTGGCCTTCAGTTCCGGCCTGTCGAACCAATCCTTGCGGAACCAGTAGAGGTTCGCGAACTGCTGGTCGGGCAACTGGTAGAGCTTGCCGTCAGGTCCGGTGGTGAAAGACTTGCCGATGAAGTCGTCGACATCCAGCGTCGGCAGGGTCACGTCCTTGCCTTCGCCCGCCATCCAGTCGGTCAGGTTGACCGCAAGCTGCAGGCGCGAGTGGGTGCCGATCAGATCGGAATCGTTGATATAGGCGTCATACAGGTTCCGGTTGGTCTGCATCTGCGTCTGCACGGCCTGGACGACTTCGCCCTCGCCGAGAAGCTGATGGTTGACCTTGATGCCGGTGATTTCCTCGAATGCCTTGGCGAGAACCTGGGACTCGTAGGTATGCGTCGGAATGGTTTCCGACAGCACGTTGATTTCCATGCCCTTGAAAGGCTCGGCGGCCTTGATGAACCACTCGAGCTCGGACATCTGCGCGTCCTTCGACAGTGTCGAAGGCTGGAATTCGCTGTCGACCCACTTCTTCGCTTCGTCCATGCCGGCATACGCCGTCCCGGACAAGGCCAGAATCGCGCCAGCCGCAACGGCGGCAAGCAGATTTCTTCTCATTTTGGATGACCCTCCCTTAGAGATTATCGGGCTTGACGGTAAACGAAACAAAACGAAAGTCAATACGAACCCAAACGAAACTTCCGCATTGATTTTGGCCGGTTTTTGCAGCATTTTGCCGGTAACAAGATCGTTTTGCAGATGCGTTTCGCGCATGCGAAAGAAAAATGAACCTGAATGAAAATTCACTGCTGACTCCCCGCCAGTCGGAGATACTGGAGATCGCGCGCGACCGGGGAAGGGTGGACATCGACACCCTGGCCGGCGGCTTCGGGGTCACGCCACAGACCATCCGCAAGGACGTCAACGAACTGTCCGACCGCGGCCTGCTGCACCGTATCCATGGCGGCGCGGTCTATCCGTCGAACGTCGCGAACTATGGCTACGACTCGCGGCGTTTCCTGGCGGCCGACGAGAAGGCGGCGATCGGCGAACGGGCCGCGGCGCTGATCCCCGACAATTCCTCGATCATCCTGAACATCGGCACCACGACCGAGCAGGTTGCGATGGCATTGCGGGGGCGGCGCGGTATCATGGCCATCACCAACAATCTGAACGTCGCCAATATTCTCCGTGAAGCTCAGGACATCAGCGTGATCATCGCGGGCGGCATGGTGCGGCCTTCGGACGGCGGCATCGTCGGCGAGGCGACCATCGATCTGATCCGGCAGTTCCGCGTGGATTTTGCCGTGATCGGCGCATCGGCTATCGATGAGGGCGGGGCAATCCTCGATTTCGACTATCGGGAAGTGAAGGTCGCCCAGGCGATCATCCAGAATGCGCGGCGCACCATTCTGGTCGCTGATCACACCAAGTTCACCCGCAACGCGCCGGTGCGAATCGGCCAGCTTGCCGACATGGACTTCTTCGTCACGGATCGCGAACCGCCGGAGCCGGTCCGAGAGCTCTGTCAGGCGCATGGCGTCAGCATCGAGATCGCCCGCCCCGTGGAGTCGCCGGCGGCATGAGCGGGGACGACGCCAGCACCGTCGATCTGATGATCATCGGCGGCGGGATCAACGGCTGCGGCATTGCCCGCGACGCCGCCGGCCGCGGCTATTCCGTCGCGCTGGCGGAGATGGGCGATCTGGGACAGGGCACCTCGTCGGGTTCGACCAAGCTGGTGCATGGCGGTCTCAGGTACCTGGAGCATTACGAGTTTCGTCTGGTGCGCGAGGCGCTGATGGAGCGGGAACGGCTCTGGGCCATCGCCCCGCACATCATCTGGCCGCTGCGCTTCGTGCTGCCCTATGACAAGGGTCTGCGCCCTGCCTGGCTGCTGCGGCTTGGCCTGTTCATCTACGACCATCTGGGCGGGCGGAAGCTGCTGCCGGCGGCGCGGACACTGAACCTGCGCAGCGACGCGGCGGGCAAGCCGCTGAAGGACCGCTTCGTGAAGGGGTTCGAGTATTCGGACTGCTGGGTCGACGATACACGGCTGGTTGTCCTGAACGCCCGCGACGCCGCCGCCCGGGGCGCCGACATCCGCACCCGGACGCGCGTGGTCTCGGCCACGGTGGAGGACGGTCTGTGGCGGATCGAGATGGAAGATCAGCGCAATGGCGCGCGCAGGTCGCTTGCGGCGCGGGCGCTCGTCAACGCCGCCGGTCCATGGGTGGACAATGTCCTGCAGGGCGCGTTTGGCCGCAATGACACGCGCAACGTGCGGCTGGTCCAGGGTAGCCACATCGTGGTGCGCAAGCTGTTCGAGCACGACCGCTGCTACATCTTCCAGAACGCCGACGACCGGATCATCTTCGCGATTCCCTACGAACAGGATTTCACCCTGATCGGCACCACCGACAGGGACTATGAAGGCGATCCCGCCGCGGTGAAGATCAGCCCGGAGGAAACCCGCTACCTGCTGGATGCGGCCAGCGAGTATTTCCGCGATGCGCTGGGCGTGGACGATATCGTCTGGACCTATTCCGGCGTCCGGCCGCTGTATGACGATGGCGCGTCACGGGCGCAGGAGGCGACCCGGGACTACGTGCTGACCGTCGAGACGGAGCCGGGCGCGCCGCTGGTGAACATTTTCGGCGGCAAGATCACCACCTATCGCCGCCTGTCCGAGGAAGTGATGGAGAAGGTGGACCGGGTCACCGGTCGCCGCACCGCCTCCTGGACCGGTGAAGCCAGCCTGCCGGGCGGGGATTTCGACGCCATGGGGTTCGAGGCGCTGGTCTCGGCGCTCGGACGCGAGTTTCCCTTCCTCGCGCCGAAGACCGTTCGCCGTTTCGCCCACCTCTACGGCACCGATACGCGGGTGATGCTGCGGGGTATCGTGGACATCGAAGGCCTCGGGAGACATTTCGGCGCGGATGTCCACGAGGCCGAAATCCGCTACCTTGCCAGCCATGAATGGGCGGAAGGGGCCGATGACATGCTCTGGCGGCGAACCAAGGCGGGACTGAAACTGACCGAGGCGGAACGCGCAGAGCTCGCCGCCTGGATCGAGGCGAACCTGGCCCCGGGAGCAGGCGCACCGTGAAGATCCTGACCGTTGGCGGGGCCATGGTCGATTCCATCGCCATCATCGACAGCACCCAGATCGAGCGTCTGTCGATGCGCAATGCCGACACTTCCTTCCTGTTGCTGGAGGAGGGGCGCAAGACCGAGGCGCTGGAAGTCTCCACCCATTGCGGCGGCGGCGCGGTGAATGCGGCGGTGGCGCTGGCGCGGCTGGGCCACGATGTCTCCAGCCTGATCCGGCTGGGCCAGGATCAGCGCGCCGACACCATCCTGACGCGGCTCGAGGCCGAGGGCGTGTCGACGCGCTGGGCGGCGCGCGATCCTTCGGAACAGACCGGCGCGTCGCTGATCATCGCCTCGCATGAACGGAACGCCGGCATCTTCGCCTTTCGCGGCGCCAATACCAGTTTTCGCGAAGACAATCTTCCGGCCGCCGCGTTCGGCGCCGATCTCTGCTTCGTCTCGAGCCTGTCGAACCAGTCCGCCGACTGCTTTCCGGCAATCGTTCGCCATGCCCGGAACGCCGGTGCGCTTGTCGCGGTCAATCCGGGGATCCGGCAGCTCACGGCGCGGCAGGGCGCCTTTCAGGACTGTCTCGGAGAGATCGACCTGCTGGCGATCAACCGGGTCGAGGCGGATGCGCTGTCCGCGGCCCTTGCCGGGCGGTTCGGCGAAGGCGGTCCGGCGCTGGAGGAAGCGGCGGATGACCGCCTGTTGATGGGCTTCGACGGCGGCGGATTTCACGTCTCCACCCGGCATTTCTTCCGATCGATGCTGGAATGCGGCCCGGGCTGGGTGCTGGTGACCGATGGCGGCCACGGCGCGATGCTGGCGGCGGGCGACCGGCTCTATCATTGCCCCGTAGCGCCGACCGAAGTCGTGGGCACAGCGGGCGCCGGCGACGCCTTCGCTTCCACCCTGGCCGGCGAACTCGCCAGCCGTACGGAGCCCGGCGAAGCCCTGCGCCGCGCCACTGTCAATGCCGCTTCCGTTGTCGCCCATGTCGATACCCAGACCGGCCTGCTGGATCAGGCGGCCCTGCTGGAACGGCTCGCCCGGTTTGACGACAGGCTGCAGGTCCGCGAATTCGCGCTCTGAGCTGTCTGGAGCAACCGGATCACAGGTCTGGTTCGGACAAGGATCAGGTGAGCCTCATTCAGTAAGTGGTCCGGATGGTGATTCCGGCATCGGCTGCGCAGGCCTTTCGGTAACCAGCACTTCGACGCGCCGGTTGACCGCGCTCTTTGGCTGCCCGGGATCGAGAAGGTGCGTCGACCCGAAACCGATGACGCGCAGCCAGGCCGGTTCGACATTCCATTTGCGAACAAGATGCTCGGCAACCGCTTCGGCGCGGGCGAGTGAGAGCCGATTGTTCAGATCCGCTGGCCCGGTGATGTCCGTATGTCCATTCACCGCAAACCGATAGCCCTGTCGCCCCAGGGAGCGCATGACGTCACCCAGGATATCCAGTTTCTGCAGCGCCTGGGGTTCAAGCCTTGCCGAGCCCAGCGCGAACGCGAAATGAAAATTGAGGCCTGGCAAGGCGCCGTCATCATCGACGATCCGTGTGAAGGCACCGCGGATGCGTTCACTGTCGGCCAGGGAGTCGCCGGTGAATTCCATGATTCCTGCCGGCGTCAGCTCGGCATCTGCCGCATGAATCGCGCCCGGCAAGGTCAGAGTAAGAACGATGATTGTTGCCAGTCCCGACAGCAAAGTCTTCATCTGGGATACCATCCTGAAACTCCGGTAAGCCTCGATCTGATCGCCACCGGTTCTGCAGAAGCGAACAAGCGATCCAGATCGGCCTTCCTGGCTTCCGCGCCGTTGAGGAAAAGAACGTCTATCTCCAGGCTGTCGAGGCGGTCCAGCCCATCCAGGTCGGGCAGACGCCAGCGCTCGCCCCCCGTCATCAGATGGCTCTGCTCGGCAATGACGCTTCGTACACCGTCGGCATCAAGTCCCGTGATCCTTACCGCGACCATCCGCTCGGTGTCCGCCGGCCCGATCTGCACCGTCAGGCGACAGAGCGGGGCATCAACGGCCAGCGCCGGTCCGCTGTCCAGCGCTTCGAACCTTGGCTCCAGTTCACCATTGCCGAACATCTCGACGGAACGGCAGTTCCGCATCGGCGACACCGCCAGCCTGACACTGGCCGGGAGTATCGACACTGTGGCAGGCTTGGCGAGTGCTGCCGTCGAGCTGGCGTTGTCCTGGCCGCCTGCCGGAGTCTCGTCTGCCCGTTTGTCGCCATCCGACCCGGCTTCGACTGTCGGGGATCGGACCGGCGCAACCGCTGAACTGTCGTATGCTTTCGCATCGGTCCCGACCTTGGCCGACGGCGCGTCCTCGATGGCTTCGTCAGCGCCTTTCCCGTCGATCTCGGCTTCGGCTTCCGGCAGACGCGGCGTCACTTCCGCGGGAGCATCGCCAACGACCTCCGCCGGCTCTGATACAGTTGGCGGCTGACTTTCGGAATAAACGACGGCGACCGATCCGGCGACAGCCAGAAGGGCCGCGATTGCGAGAAACCGTCGTCCGATCCAACCGCGCCGGTCCGGCGCGCTTCCCGGCCCGGATGTATCGGTCCCGACAAGGCGAGACCGGAAGTCGTCCCAATGGCGGGCCGGGAGAAGTTCGGGGCGTTCGGAAGCCGGCCATGTGTCCGTCTCCTTGCGCGCGTCATCCAGTATCGCATCGGGCAGGATCGCGAGGACGCGCCGGCCGGCTGCCGCTTCGGCGGCGATCCGCTCCCTGGCGAGCCGGAGTTTCCGGGCTGCATGCGGAACGGCGCCGATGGCGTGGTCGGGTTTCACCTCCCCTGTGGCGAACACCACTGTGTCGGCCTCGTCACCGGATGCTGCGAGCCGGCCTTCCGCGTCAAGCCAATGGGCCAGGAAAACGCCAAGCTGCCAGCTTTCGCCGGCCTCTATCGGGTCAGAGACCTCCAGCTTGTAGTGAGCGTGCCCTGTCATCTGTTCGATGATGCCGGTCGGATAGTCGACGAATTTCCGGTAGGCTGTCGAAACCGGTAGTTCCGAGGCCGTCTTGCCATGCAGGCACATCACGCTGCCCACCGGGAGGTCGAGTTTCCGGATCCGGCAGACTTCGGATGGCCCTGCCGTTGTCAGGATGACAACTGAAAGCAGTGACGGCGCCGTCATCACCAGATGGTCACTGTCGCGCTGTGGTCCCGCAGGCCGATCAGCAGAGGATCGTCGGCGGCGAGCAGCAGCTGGACCCGGTTCTTCACGGCTTCCGGGAGCGGATGCACGATACAGCCGTCCCCCACTTCCACGGAAATGTGGCCGGGAACCACGCCGCTGCCCGGCAGAACGATGACCACGTAACACTCACCCGGGTCGGTTCGGGACTCCAGGAATTCCAGAGAGATCTCGCCAACGTTTCGACCGGAGAGTTGTCCCGAACTGGCAGCGGCCAGGGCCGGCTGCCGGCTGCCGCCTGCCCTTCGCAACAGCATCTCCAGATCACGGCGAAAACCGACGTCTCTGTTGGCACGGGCGAAGACCTCGGCGGCGCGCTGCATGTTCCGTCCGTTGATGACATTCACAATGTCCTGGAATCCGACTATGGCCGGCTCCGATCGGTTCGGCTGGTTGATGGCTTCGATTGCCTCCTCGAAGGCGAACTGGCGTTCGGCCTCGTCCAGGCTCTTACTGTACTCACTCGAAGGCATGATTTTCCGTACTCCTTGGGTAGATCGTTGCGAAGGCCGACAAGAACAGTTCATTGTCAGCCTCGAACGCGTGCATTCGGTCCCCCAGCCGTTGTGATGCATTTTCGATTGCTGACAGCCGGTTCAGGCACAGCGTCAGCAGTTCGATGGCTTCGATGAGTTCGTCAGGTTCCACAACACCGTTGCGAATGTTGGCAATTCCCGCCCGCCGGACACGGCGCGCCGCGGCGCGGCCATCGCGGTGAATGGCGGCGCCGGGTCCGCTGGCCTGGCCCCTGATCTCGTCCCCCAGCCGCGTCGCCATTGCGTCGATTTCGGGTCTGAAGCGGTGAAGGACGACGACATTGTCGGCGTCCGGTTCATCTTCCAGAAGACCGGCGATCTCGCGGGCCGTAGCTGCCACGACCTGCGGGTCCAGAACTGCGGCGGCGCCGTTGATCGCATCGGCAACCGTGGGGTCGCCCGAATGGGCGCCGGAAGAGGCGGCGTCGATGATCGCGTGGATGCGCGTCTGCAGCATATCTCTGGTTTCCGAGATACGCGAATGCAGGTCGGGGTAGGGTTCGGCCTTTCCTATTGCATCGGCGAGCAGTTCTCCGCCCGACAGGGCCTGCTGCGTCGCCCGATAGCTCAGATCCCGATAGAGTGTGCGTACAAGGCGCTCCGGCCCGGGCCACATGGTCGTCAGTTCCACCAGAAGCCGCGTCTCCTCGTCGGAGAACATGCAGAACGATCCCTGCCGGTTCGACAGATGGCGGATTTGGGCCTTCAGCGCCGTTTCGGGCAGGCAGTCGAGTTCATCATCTTCAGCTGTCTCCCGGTCACTGAACTCCTGACCTTCGGCGCTGTCGACCGGCTTCTGGCCGGCCCGGCGGGCCTGGCCGCGCGCGACGATGAGCAGCAGAAGCTGCAGGCAGGCGCGTGCCGAACGGAAAGTCTTCCAGTCTCCCCGGTCGCCAGACGAAGCAGTTCGCCAGATCAGGAAGACAGCATCGTCGTTCAGCGCCGCCTCCCCGGGCAGGGCATCGCCGGCCGGACCGCGCTCCCCCTGCAGAATGGAAATCGCGGTGCGGAAGCGGCTGTTGCTGGTGCTGGAGGGAAGGTGCTGCTTGAGCAGATCGTAGAGCGTCGTATCGAGCCAGCTTGCCGCGTTCTCGCAGTCGTCAACCGTGGCGGCAGCGTCCAGGCCGCGCAACATCCGGTTGTTGAACATGTCCCAGTGAAGAACATTGATGAGAAACTCGGTAAAGGCGATCCAGAAGGGAATCATCGGCAGGGAGACCCATGCCTGGCCGCCATCGGCGAGCTGGAAATGGCATCTGTTCTTCTCGTCGGAGACCCAGCCTTCGCCTCGGACCGCAGTCTCCGCAAACCGGTCCCTTGCCCCTCGCGCCGTGTGTGTCCAGAAGAAGTCGATGTGATCCAGTCTCAGCTTGCCCACGGCAGCCAGGAACACACAGTACTGACGCGTGTACTTCCGATAGCTCTGACCGACGATCACCTTCTTCAGCGCCAGCAGCTCCTTGTCTTCGCGGAACTTCAGGGTGTCGCCAGATGCGGATTCGGCCACGGTCTCGAACAACTGTATCAGCTCCTCGCTGGGCGCGCCGGTCATGTAGTCGGAGCTGGTCGACATCTTTCCCTCACACTTACTGGTTGAAGTATCAGGATGCGAACGGCGGCTGTCCACCAGGTCAGCGGCCCGTATGGCGATAACCGTAGCCGCGGAACTCGGTGGCCGGCCGTACTTCAGTCGTTGACAGCCAATGCCGGCTCAAGCTGGCGCGGAAGCGGCGGCCCAGATCCTCCGAGGCCTCGACCAGACGAGCGGCCTTGCCGGGGCGCCGTTCATTCACGACGGGGACGTCGTCCTGGACGTCCGGTTGACTACAGCCACACGCCTCGCGGGCGAACCGCCGGCCGGGAACGTATTGCGGCGCCGATCCCCGTGACTTGCCCGGGATTTCCTCGAGGACGGGAACATCCGGATCCGGAGCGGCGTCCTTCGCATGCGCTTTGGCCGGTTGCGGGGTGGCGGCAGGGCGCGCGGGGCGGGAACCCGGCGCGTCAATCATCGCGACACGCTGCTCGGATATGAAACGCTGCTGCCAGGCGAGGACATCGCGGACATACCCTGCGGTGTATCCGTGGGGTGGCGCAACACGGGGATCGCCGCGCAGCGTTCCGCCATTGTAGTGGGAAAGCGCCGCGTCCCAGCGCTTGCCATACTGCAGGTAGAGGCGCTCCAGAAACCGCACACCCAGACGAATGTTGGTCTCGGCATCCCAGAGATCATCTTTCGCGACGCCAAACTCGCCCATGGCGGTTCTCGGCATGATCTGCATGACCCCACGGGCGCCGACGGGGCTTTCGGCCCTTGCCCGGAAATTCGATTCGACGCGCCCGACCGCCAGCGCGAGCTCCGCCGGCACGGTTCCGTTCTCCAGGGCGATCATGACGATCAGCCTCTGGATGCGCTGTCTTTCAGCCTGTCGCGTCTCACTGGCAGTGCCTCCAACATGTGCTTCCGGATCCATCGCAGCCGGTAGCGTGGCGGCCTGAGCCGGCAGAGCCGTGAGCGTCATCATCCCGGCCAGCGCTGCGGCGGCGAGAGGGGTCATCCTGCCCGACCTGGTCATCTCGTGTGTCCTCGCTTCCTGTGTCTCTCTGCCGTGGACCATGGATGGATCCGTCTCGAATTTGCGCAGGACACAGAAAACGGCGACCGGATTGCTCCGGCCGCCGTCGATCAGAGCCGCGAAAGCGGCGATTTCTAGCTCTGCGGTTCCTCAATCATGGGATTCCCGACCATGAACCCTGCAGCCACGCCCGGTGCGTCAATGTAGGTCCACGGCACGGAGGGGCCGGGTCTCAGGCGCGCCTGGACAACTTCCCCGGCTCTCAGACCGCCAACCTGGGCCGCGGTCATTGACGGGCCGTCCCAGATCTTGACGTCGCGGCGGACCAGATAGGTGCGGTAGGTCTCGTCCGCGGCGACCGGAACGGCGTTTCCCCGGATCGTTGCGGCGTCCGGCCCGACTGCGGCCTGGCTGCTGGCGCAGGCTGCCAGTCCGCTCAGTATTGCTGCGGCAAAGGCTGTGCGGGCGAGGCGGGCCAGCCTTATCGGCTGGCCCCTGGTGATGGAGACTGTGCTCATTTCCGCTACTCCTGCCCGGTCAATCGTATTTCGGCGCGTTGCGGCGGCGCGGGGCTTCGCCGTAGAGCTTGTCGACATTGAAGTCGCCGCTCAGAACCTGAAGCTTGATCTGGCCGTCCTCGTAGTCCTGGGAGAGCAGCAGGGTCATCCAGCGGAAGAGTTCCTTCTCCGTCGCCTGGGTGGTCAGATTGACCCGCATCAGCGAACGGTCGCCGGCAACGATGGAGAGCTTCCTGGTATGCGGAAACTCGTGCTCCATCACATCCGTCAGGTTGATCAGCTCGGCCGACGAGAAATTCCGGAAGGTGAAGAGTATCTGATTGGTCAACCGCTGGTCTTGACCTTCGACCGCGTCGGCGCTGCGGGCCTCGGGGCTGGTCGCCACGACATGGGCCAGCTTCTCGCGCAGCACGTCGCCCAGGGTGGTGGCGATGTCACGGGCGTGCATGCCGGCGACTTCACTCAGGCAGGCGCCGGAACAATTGCGGTCACTGACGGGGAAGGTCTGGGTCGGTGCTTCCCAGCCATCCATGAAGGCGTTTGCCTTGAAGTTGTACATGTCGCCGCGCACCCGGATCTTCAGGTTCTTGCGATACCCGAGATCCTCGACCGAAACGAACATGCCGGCCAGCACCACAACCCGGGGCGCCAGCCGGGGATCGCCAAGCGCCCGCGCGTCCTTCACGGCCTGCAGCTTGTCGACGCGCGGCAGGCGATCAGGCATCGCCCCGCCGATCCCGAGCTCCAGGAACTCCTGATCCTGCATGCAGAAATTGTAGCGCGCCATCTGCTGCTGCAGCTCGGTGACGACGCGCCGGTAGAGCTCGGAGTTGCCCTTGACGCTGTGCTTGCTCTCGTCGTCGGCAAGGATCATCACCGGGACACCGCTGCAGTCGTTTGCCTGCGCGGTGGTGGAGCTGATCGTCGTCGTGAGGGCCAGGGCGGCTGCGCCAAGCGTCAGGCCGCCGATGGTGTTCTTGAGGTTCATTTCGTTGGTCCTACCCGTGTCTGGTTGGCTTCATGGGTAACCATGGACGGAGGCCGGCCGCTTTTGCGCAGCCGGCCCCGCGTCCGTCAGCTTCCGGTGAGGAGGGTTCCGAAACCGGCTTCGGAGGCTTCGGCGACCGTCGGTCCGCCATCGTCGTTGTTGGCGGCCTGAATGCTGGCCGCTTCGGCGGAGATTTCGGCGAGCACTGCGTCATCGGCCTTCTTGACCTGATCGAAGGCGGTCTCGAACGCATCGTCGTCCTTGACGTCGCTGATCAGGCTGATCAGCTCGAAGGTCTTGAAGGTCGCGTCCACCATGCCAACGGTGTTGGACGGCAGATCCTCCAGGAAGCCTTCAGGAATGCTGGTCTGCTTCTGGAACAGCAGCGCGAAGGTCTGCGGGTTGCCGAAGCTCAGCGCCCGCTTGATCACGAAACCGGCGACCATCAGCTTGCCGCGGATGTAGGCCGCGTTGGACAGGTGCTGTACGGCCTGCAGCAGTTGCGCGATGGTCTCGTCCGACAGGCCGCCCTGTTGGATGCGGGCCTCGATCTCGGCCTGCAGTTTCGCCGATGTCTCGCCAACGAGCGTCAGCGTGCTTTCGATTTCCGATGTCTGCATGGAAGACAGCGATCGGCGTTCGCCGCTGAGGTACAGGGCGAGCGTATCCGGAAGATCGACGACTTTCCCGCCCAGGGCACGGTTGGCGATCTCGATGCCGCTCGCGACTTCCTTGATGGAGCGGCCCATCAGCTTGTCGGTGGTGAGCAGCAGCGCGACCATGTTCTGCTCGCAGAACATGGGCTTGCGTCCGGTCTCGTCCTCGATGGTCTGTTGCACGATCTTGAACCCGATATTCATTGCGATCTGACCGCCCAGGCCGTCTGTGTTGCCGGCGATGACCTGCTGCGCCACGCATGTTTCCTCGGCGATGGCCAGCATGGACGGCAGCACGCCGGAACCGACGAGGGTCTCGGCGTCGGGTGTGATTGCATTGAGGAGGCCCCCGAAGGTCGAGCCGCCCTCGCTTTCCTGGGATTGTGCGGAACTGCTGTTTGTCGTCGGCCCGGAGCCGCCGTCATTGCCATTGCAGGCGACCAGCGCGGTCGACATTGCCGCCGCCAGCAGCAAACGGCGCCCCGGCCACAGTCTCGAATACATTCCCCTGATATCCATCTTACGCCCCTTTGGTGGTTGATGTGGTTGGTGGAACTAGGTCCCGGAACAGATCCCGAACCTGGTGTCCGCTTCACGGGCAAGGACCTCCATCGCGTTCTGGACGGAGATCCTTGTCGCCAGCGTGTCGTTGTTGCCGGTCGCCGGCATGACGATGGGGTCCGTATCCAGGCGCCGGTCGCCATCCGCGAAACGGATCGTCAGTGTCGCGCTGGCCTGGACGCGGCGGCCCGAATGCAGCCTGGCGTCGCCCAGCAGTTCGACATTCACATCGGCGATGGCGATCATGTTGAAGTCGCCGGCGCGTTTGCTGCCGATAGCCTGATCCAGCAGATTGTGGCGCACCTCGATGATCAGCTGGTAGAGCGCCTCGGCGAAGGAGATCAGGTTGAACTGACGGGATTCGACGCCATCGTCTCCGGTGACGATCTGGTTCAACCGCCGTAACCGGGTGGCGAACCGGTCGTGGTGTTCGTCCAGGCTGAACGCCCGGCACCCCAGACGCTGCAGCGAGGAAGCAAGGGCATCGGTCGGCAGCTGCGGGTTGATCTTCCGGTCGCCGACATAATCGCCGTTGATCCGGAATCGGGCGACAACGGCGATGGGTTCCGAACCGCCTCGGGCCGCTCTCAGTTCCCGCCGCAGGACGTCGAGATCGATCCTCAGCCCGGCGTTCACCTGACAGAAGCCGTTTCCGCTGTCACGCGCCTTGCGGATGCCGCCGCGGGTGATGAAGTCATCGGCCCTTCCGGCCAGTGCTTCCTGATCTGGTGTCAGCGGTGCATGGGTAATGTCGCCGATGGCGCGCACGACCGCCTGGAACTTTGCGTTCTTGAAGGCCTGGAAAGTGCACTTCTCCAGTCCCGCAGACATGGAAGCCCGACCGGTGACATTGTAGGGCGCCTCGTCGCGGGCGGCGGCGCTGCTCATTGCACCTGCGGCTGCGGTCAGCGCGATGCCGAGCAGCAACCGGCGACCGGTAGTCAGTGACATGGGGGCTCCTTTCCCGTGATCTTGCAGGCAAGGGCGCTCCCGGCGTTCTGGAGCGCAATGACGTCCAGCGCCCTGTGCAGGCCGTCGGCAATACGAGGCTGCCCCTTGATCACCTTCTCGATGACCGCCAATCCCTTGAAATGATTGGAAACCACAGGCAGCCGGGCTTCGAACTCGGCGTTGCAGTGGCCGCTTCCGCCGACGTTGAGATACTTGTAGATGCGGATCGAGGCGATGTGGTGTCGATGTCCGACCAGGCTGCCCTTCTTCAGGTCGATCACCGACCGGAGTCTGGGAATGACGGCCACGATCATGCTGCCGGCCCGGTTGGGTGCGACCGTGATGCGGATTGCGTCCTCGTAGCTTGCTGGTCCGCGCGCGAGGCCGAACCGGACCGAGAGCTGGTCGGATACGGTCTCGCCGCCGCGATTGAAATGGTAGGGCGCAAGCATCAGCGCGCCGGCCGTGGTCAGTGACCTTGTGGTGATCTGGGCTGCGATTCCCATCAACTTCTCGCACCAGGGACCCCGGCACTGGCTTCCCGTATCGCACACCCGGGCATTCCAGTTTTCGGCGTGTCCGGCCTGGTAGCGGTCGAGCACGGCCTGATCGCCAAGCACCACGCGCGTGACCATCATGGGGTCCCAGCTCGTGGTCCGGCTGTGTCTGTGGCTCAGGCGGGCAAGCTGTCTGATCGCGTTGACCGCGGCGTTGCGGTAGGCTTCGGCGTAGTGGCCGAGATGGTCGGCTTCGGCAACAGCCCGATTCCGGATCATGGTTTCATCCGATCCGGAAGCCGCCATTACCACGTCGCCGTCGCCCGGTTTCACGAGCATTGCGGTCGCCCAGGCCATGAAGTGATGGTCCGGGCGGGCGCCTGCGCGTGCGCGCTCGGCATGCAGGTTCGTGTCCAGAACGACGATCAGAGACAGCAGCTCGCCGGCTGCGTCTGCCAGATCCGGCGCCTGAACCGTGCGACCCCGCCAATCCCGGCCGGTGAGGGCGGTCATCGCCTGCTGTGCGTCTTCTGGACGGACCAGGATCGGGAAATCCGACCATGCGATGCGGTTCTCCATGGCGGCGGCTTCGCCGGCCCGGGCGATCGAGCGGAGCAGGTTTGCGTTCCGGGCCGATCCGGCTCTGAACAGATCGACGACTGTCGGATCCGCGCTGTTCGGCAAGTGGCCGATACCGGCGTAGAGAACGACCGGACCGTCCGCCTTGGCCGGTTCCGGGGCCGCCGCCGCAGCGATTGCGCCCAGACATGCCGCCGCCAGCAAGGTGCGCCATCTCATTGTGCGTCTCCCGTTCGCGCCTGGGCCATCAGTGGATGCACAGAAGCTGCACGGTGAACGCACCGCTCTGCTTCGCGAGGTCGGTGGCCCTTCGCGTGCCCGATCGCGGAGCAGTGCGGTAGTTCACGCCATGTGCGTTCAGGAAGGCGAGCAGCGTGTCGTGACGGATGGCGAACTTGATGCCGTCGGAAGCCTGGGTGACCAGGCCAGGCTTCGGGTTCCCCTTGGCGTCGAGCGTCACGACGACCGTCCGCTTGACGTGCCCGGACACGCTCACGCCGACCACATTGCCACTCTCGTCGAGAACAGGACCGCCGGAATTTCCGGGATTGATCTGGGCGGACATCTGGAACTTCGAAACATCGCCGCGCAGACCGGAAAGTGACGACACGAGCCCCTGGGTGATCTTGTGTTCGTTGCTCAACGCGGAGCCGAACGGGTAGCCGATGGCGTAGATCTGCTCACCCTGTTCGACCGGATCTCCGCCGGTCCGGATTGTCGCGACCCACGTGGACGGGGACGCCGATGCGGCCGCTGAACCGCCGCCGTTGAGCGTGTTGTTGTCGTCGTCGGCGCCGTCGTCGCCGGTCAACGAAGAGCGGCCACCGGCAGACGTGGTCGTGGACCGCGGGGCCGGCTGCGAACTCTCACTGGGTGCGCCAGAACCCGCGCCGATCCCGTCGATCCGGACCAACGCAAGGTCGTTCGACACGTCATGGGCGACGATGCTGGCCTTGAAGCGTTCCAGGCCACGCCGTGCGACAAGGCCGCGGCAACCATTGCCGGCGCCTGCAATGACGTGGGCGTTCGTGACGGCGAACCCGTTCTGATCAACAACGAATCCGGTGCCTGTGGAAGCCTGGGACTGGGCTGCCGCCGTTGTGACCGCAGAGGTCGCTGTCAGCATTGAAAGTCCGGCAACGACCAGCGCCTGGCCCGCGCGTTGCCGCAGCCCCGCACCCCGTTCGCCCGTCTCTCCGGTATTGTTCCTGCGATCCATTGCTTCAGTTCCCCCTCACGTGGATTGAGCTTGCGATGACTGCCAGCCAGACGGCTGCGTTACGGCGGTGCTGGGAGGCGTGCTGCCCGGCCGTTTCTTCTCCTGCGGTCCGGTCGGTGGATTGACGCGGCGCGGTGTCGAACGACCCACCGTCTCCGGGCGCCTGCCTGAACGCGGGTGCGGGCACATGCTTCCGGATTCCTCCACCGACGGGATCGTTGGCCGTGTGGGCCTCGGCGGTCAGGATCAGTGCGGCTGCGGCGATTGCCAGCGCAGCCAAGCAGAGCGGTCTCGGTTTCATGACCTTCAACTCCAGTCGTTGCCTGTATGTGGCCATGAATGGATTTGCCGACGTTCTGCACAACTCACAGTGAAACAATATCAGGTTGTAATTTGAAGGGGTTTTCACACTCTAAGTGTCAAGCCGATTGCAAGGCTGCCCCCCGCCCCGGTTATGGGGGCAGCTCCGGTACTTCCCACGAGAGGTCATCTTTCGTCAGGCGGGACATCAACAGGCGGACATTCCTCTGATTGCCGACCCGCCACCGGTATGGCTGTTTCGATGCCGCAGGGGATAGGATCAGAAGTTGGGCTTGCCCTCGGGTCCGTCAGGTGACATTGGTGCAGTGCAACATTGCTTCCGAGATCGAGGAGGGGCTGAATGGCTCAGAAGATCTACTCCGATGCCGCGGCGGCGCTGGACGGCGTCCTGTTCGACGGCATGTTCATCGCGGCGGGCGGTTTCGGCCTGTGCGGCATCCCCGAGAACCTGATCCAGGCCATTGTCGATGCCGGCACGAAGGACCTGACCATCGCCTCCAACAATGCGGGCGTGGACGATTTCGGCCTCGGCCTGCTGCTGCAGACCCGGCAGGTGAAGAAGATGATCTCTTCCTATGTGGGCGAGAACGCCGAGTTCATGCGCCAGTACCTCTCGGGCGAGCTGGAGCTGGAGTTCAATCCGCAGGGCACCCTGGCCGAGCGGATGCGCGCCGGCGGCTGTGGCATTCCCGGTTTCTACACCAAGACCGGCGTCGGCACGGTGATCGCCGAGGGCAAGGAAGAAAAGGTCTTTGACGGCCAGACCTACATCCTGGAGCGCGGCATGGTCGCCGACCTGTCCATCGTGAAGGCCTGGAAGGCCGACGCGACCGGTAATCTGGTCTTCCGCAAGGCGGCGCGGAACTTCAACCCGCCGGCGGCCATGTGCGGCAAGATCTGCGTTGTCGAGGTCGAGGAGATCGTGCCGACCGGCTCGCTGGACCCGGATCACATCCACCTGCCGGGCATCTATGTGCACCGCCTGATCCAGGGCGAGCACGAGAAGCGCATCGAACAGCGCACCACCCGCGCGGCATAAGGAGCATCCGATATGGCATGGGACCGCAACCAGATGGCCGCCCGCGCGGCGCAGGAGCTGCAGGACGGCTGGTACGTCAATCTCGGCATCGGCATTCCGACGCTGGTGTCCAACTACATCCCCGAGGGCGTCGAGGTGACCTTGCAGTCGGAAAACGGTCTGCTCGGCATGGGCCCGTTCCCGACCGACAACGAGATCGATCCTGACATCATCAACGCCGGCAAGCAGACCATCACGGAACTGCCGCAGACCGCCTATTTCGACAGCGCCACCAGCTTCGGCATGATCCGCGGCGGCAAGATCGCCATGGCGATTCTTGGTGCGATGGAGGTCTCCGAAAAGGGCGACCTGGCCAACTGGATGATCCCCGGCAAGCTGGTGAAGGGCATGGGCGGCGCGATGGACCTCGTGGCCGGCGTCGGCCGGGTGGTCGTGATCATGGATCACGCCAACAAGGCCGGTGAGTCCAAGCTGCTGAAGGAGTGCACCCTGCCGCTGACCGGCAAGGCCGTGGTCGACCGGATCATCACCGGGCTGGGCGTCTTCGATGTGGTCGAGGGCGGACTGAAGGTGGTCGAGATCGCTCCGGGCGTCACCATCGACGAGATTCGCGAGAAGACCGAAGCGACTCTGGTCGAATAGAAGCCGCGCGGCGTGGTTTGAGCATGGGCCACCCCATGATCAAGGGCCGGCTGGCACGCAGCGCGGCTCGGACTGACAGAACTGGAATCTGGCCAATGCTGCTGCTGCGCCTGAAGGCGGCGTTGATCGCATTGGTGGTGTTTTCGGGCACTTCGGTTCAGGCGGGGGAGCGCCGCGTCGAACTGGTCATGTTCGAACTCGGCACCTGCATCTACTGCGCGGTCTGGAACGACGCGGTGGGCAGGACCTATGCCGACACGGTACCGGGCCAGCGCGCGCCGCTGCGCCGTGTCTCCCTGACCGACCCGCGCCCCGACGACCTGACCCATGTTGTGGGCATCCGCATGACGCCGACCTTCGTGCTGCTGGATGAGGGCCGGGAAGTCGGACGCATCCAGGGCTATGCGAATGCCGAACTGTTCTGGTCGGAACTCGGGCGTCTGCTCGCGAAAATGACCGCCGAGCGCTAGCGCCGCTTGCGCTGACGGCGGTGGGTTTCACCTTCGATGATGGTCCACTCGACGATCTGTTTCAGAGTGCGGCCCAGAGCTTCGTCCCAGGCGGCGATGGTTGTGGACATGGCCGACCCACCGTCGGGGATGACGGTCTCGAAATTGCGCGACTGGACGATGTTCTGTCGCGGCTGCTGCACCAGCTTGGCATTGATTCGGATGCGGATGCGTCCGCCGTCCATCCTCTCGGACTGGAACTCCCGGATCTCGGTCAGCAGGCTGTAGTCGGCCCGCAGCCCGATGGCCTGGCGGCCCACGGCGACGATTGTGCCGCTGTTCTCGAAGCTCTCGACCAGCAGGGTCTGCACCATCCGCGGCACGCGCTCGGTCCAGCGCACGTCCTTGAAGTAGCGGATTTCGAGAGGCGAAGGCTTGAAGGCGATGCTGGCGGAATTCAGCCCGCCGGAAGCCAGAGGCTCCTCGATCACCAGCTGCCAGTCCACGGGCGGCAAGTCCTGTCGGAAGGTGCTCTTGGGCGACAGGGTGTAGAGGTTCGACGGTCCTGTCGGCACCGGAATCAGGCTGCCGCAGGCGGTCAGCAGCGACAGAGCCGCCATCAGGAACAGGGTGCGTCGGATCATTGCTGGCGTTCCTCCTCGGCCCCGCGGACACCGAACAGGCTCTGCGCGCCGCCGGACTCGAGCTGTTCGGTCAGCCTGGCCAGCGAGGAAACCAGCAGCCGGCTCTCGTTGATGAAACGGCGGAAGTCGCCAAGCCCGTCCGAGGCAAAACTCTCCAGATCGTCCTCGTTGTTCTCCGCCACGCGGGCGAAGGTTGCGGTGATCAGGGCCAGATCGGCGCTGGCGGTCTTCAGTTCCTTCAGAATCTGGCCGACATCGTTGGTCACCATCTGGTCGATGCCGGCGATGGCTCCCCGGCCGACCGCCAGCGTCTCCGACGCATCGTCGATCACCAGATCCACCCGCTGCACCAGACCGCGCGCCGAAGCCATGGTCGCGGCGATGTCGGCGGCGCTGGATTCCAGGGATTTCAGCACATTGTCGACTCGGTTCTCCTGCCCGGCCAGCGTGCCTGTCAGCACCTTCATGTCGGCCAGAATGCCGGCGATCGACTGCTGGTTCTCCTCGCCCAGCAGCTTCGCGAGATTGTCGGTCACCAGAATGGCCTTGGTCAGCAGTTCGGGCGCGCTGGCGAAAAGCCGCTCGATATTCGACTGCTTGGAGGGAATCACGGGGACGCCCTTTCGGGTGACGGTAGTCAGCGGCGGTGCGCCGGCCTGCGCGCCGTCGATGTTGATATAGGCGATGCCGGTGATGCCCTGCAGGGCCAGACTGGCCTGATCGCCCTTCCGGATCGGGGTGTCGCCGTCGATCTCCACCCGGGTCAGCACCCGTGACGGATCTTCCGGATTGATGCGGATGCTGGTCACGCTGCCGATCTTGATGCCGCGGTAGCGCACATCACCGCCGACGCCCAGTCCCGCGACCGAGCCGGTGAAGTGGATCTCGTAGTCGCGGGATTCCTGATCCAGATCGACCTGTGCCAGCCAGATCGCGAAGCCGAAGAAGCCGAGCGATATCAGCAGCACGACAGCGCCGATCAGCGTATGGCTCGCCTTGGTTTCCAGCTTCAGCCCCCTTCAGCCGCCTGCGCCGCCCGCGCCCTGGGGCCGTGGAAATACTCCCGCAGCCAGGGATGCTCGTGACGCTCCAGTTCCTCGATCGGCGCGACGGTGAGCACCTTGCGGTCGGCCAGCACGGCGACACGGTCGCAAATCGCATAAAGGCTGTCCAGATCGTGGGTTACCATGACCACGGTCAGTCCCAGAGTGCGCGACAGTTCCAGCGTGAGCTGGTCGAACGCCGCCGCGCCAATGGGGTCGAGGCCTGCCGTCGGCTCGTCCAGAAAGACGATCTCCGGGTCCAGCGCCAGGGCGCGGGCGAGGCCGGCGCGCTTGCGCATGCCGCCCGACAGTTCCGACGGATACTTGCCGCAGGCGTCGTGCGGCAGGCCGGCCATGGCGATCTTCAGCCCCGCGAGTTCGTTCATCAGTGCCTGAGGCAGCTTCGTGTGCTCGCGCATCGGCGCCTCGACATTCTCGGCGACGGTCAGCGAGCTGAACAGCGCGCCGTCCTGGAACAGGACGCCCCAGCGCTGCTCGACCTTGCGGCGTTCGGCGTCGGGCAGGCGGCTGAGCTGTCGGCCGAACACCTCGATCTCGCCCTGCGCCGGGGTCAGCAGTCCGATGATGGTTCTGAGCAGGACCGACTTGCCGGTGCCGGAGCCGCCGACCACGCCCATGATCTCGCCCCGCCGGACCTCCAGATCGAGGCCGTCGTGAATCACCTGCGGTCCGAACCGCGTGACCAGCCCGCTGACGCAGATGACGGGATCGCCGCTCATCAGACGCCAACCAGGTTGAAGAAGACCGAGAAGACCGCATCGGCGACGATGACGATGAAGATGCCCTCGACAACCGCGCGGGTGGTCTGGCGGCCGAGAGACTCGGCGCTGCCATGGGTTTTCAGGCCCTCGTAACAGCCGACCATGGCGATCAGCGCACCGAACACGGGCGCCTTGGCCAGACCGACCATCAGCGCCGACAGCGGGATCACCGTCGCCAGCCGCTCGGCGAACAGGGCCGGCGGCACGTCCAGCGCCACCCAGGCCATCAGCCCGCCGCCAAGCAGGCCCATCAGGTCGGCGAGGAAGGCCATCGGCCCCATCATCAGGAACAGCGCGATCACCCGCGGCAGCACCAGGACTTCCATCGGATCGAGGCCCAGCGCGCGCATTGCGTCGACTTCCTCGTTGACCTTCATCGATCCGATCTGCGCGGCGAAGGCGCTGCCCGAGCGGCCGGCGACGACAATGGCGGCGAGCAGGATGCCGATCTCCCTCAGCACCGAGACGCCGATCAGGTTGACGACGAAGATCTCGGCGCCGAACCGCTGCAATTGCGCCGCGCCCTGGAAGGCCAGAACCACGCCGACCAGAAACGAGATCAGCATCACGATGGGGAAGGCGCTGAGGCCTGCCTCCTCCATGTGCCGGACTGTGGCGGTCATCCGGAAGCGGCGGGGCTGCCGCATGACGCGGAACAGTGTCTCGGTCACCGCGCCGAGGAAGCCGAGCATTGCCAGCGCCCGCGAAAGACCCGAGACCACGCCCGAGCCGAGCAGGGCCAGGTTGCGGATGATGGCGTTGCCGCGGTCCGGCAGTTCCGCCGGCGGCGCCATGTTGGCGGCCACCCGCTCGATCAGGTGCTCGTAGGCGTCGGGACAGTTGGCGATCTGTGCGCCGGTCCGGTTGGCCAGCTTCACCAGCAGATAGGCGCCCGAAGTGTCGAGCCGGCCGATGCCGCCTGCGTCGATGATATTGGCCCGGACCTTTGCCGCCGTCCTGTCGATATCTCCGGCGGCTGCGACCAGCCAGTCACCCGCGGCAAAGGCGGTTCCGTCGCGGACCTCCAGCGACCACGCTTGCCCAACGGCTTGCGCCGGCGCGCCATCGGGGCTGTAGTGGCTGTCGATCTCGGCCAAGAATCACTGGCTCCGGCTGGGGTTACAGGAACTGGAGGCCGCATCATGCCCCGCTTCAGCGCGAACATCGACCTGCTGTTTACCGAGCACGAGTTTCTGGACCGTTTTGCGGCCGCATCAAGGTGGAACTTTCCAGAAGTCGAGATCCTGGACCCGCACGCGCACGATCCGGACGCCATGCGCGCTGCCGCCGGGGACGCCGGTGTTTCGGTCACGCTGGTCAATACGCCGATCCCGAAGATGAAGGAAGGCGACCGTGGCGCGGGCGTCGATCCGGCGACGCGCGACCGCAGCCAGGCCGAGGCTCGGCAGACAGTCGGTACGGCTGCAGCGATCGGGGCGAAGCGGATTCATGTGATGGCCGGGCTGGCCGATCCCGCGAGTTCGGCGGCGCAGGACGCCTTCGTCGAGCATGTCCGCTTCATTGCCGATCTGGCTGATGAGCACGGCATCCTGGCGATGCTGGAACCGCTCAACCCGGTCGACTTCCCCGGCTACTTCCTGAATGACGTCTATCAGGCGCTGGCGCTGCGGGACCGGATCGCCCGCCCGAACGTCTTCCTGCAGTTCGATTTCTACCACAACCAGATCATCCACGGTGACGTCATCCGGCTGTACCGCGCCTGCTACGACCAGATCGGGCATATCCAGATCGCCAACCCGCCGGACCGGCGGGAGCCCGGTGTCGGCGAACTGGATTACCGTTTCATCCTCGAGGAGGTGGACCGGAGTGGCTATCACGGCCCGGTCAGTCTGGAATACCGGCCCAGCACGGACACCGAATCCAGTCTGGCCTGGGCCGCGGCCTACGGCATCGGGGTGCGGGACTGAAACGCTCACGCGCCATTGAATTGCCGACCGCGCCGGATCGGGTAAGGAGTGCCGACATGATCCGGGCTCTGGTCCTTCTGCTGATCCTCTTTCCGTCCTTCGCTCTGGCGACTGGCGAACTGCTCTCGCCACCCGACGCCTGGAAGCGGGCGGAGGCGGGGGAGCTTACGATCATCGACATCCGCACACCGCCGGAATGGGCGTGGACCGGCGTTCCGAAGACCTCGAAGCGGGCAACCTGGTGGAAGCTATCCGGCGAAGAGGGCTTCCTCGACGACGTGCTTGCCCTGACCGGCGGTGACAGGGACATGCCGATCGCGCTGATCTGTGCGGCTGGCGTCCGCTCAAGCGATGCAGCGCGCTTTCTGATCTCCCGGGGCTTCAGCAACGTAAGCGACATTGGCGAGGGAATGATGGGCGGACGCGCCGGACCCGGCTGGCTGGAGAGGAAACTGCCGCTGGAGTGACGTTGGCCATTGCCGAACGGCGTTGGATTCCCACATTAGCACTCGCCAGTCTGGAATAATTCCAAGTGGGGATCATGCGCAAACTACTACTCGCTCTCGCCATCGCCGTTCTTCCCGCCACAGCGCAAGCAGAAGGCGATGCTGAGGAGGGCGGCAAGATATTTCAGCGTTTCTGCAAGCAGTGCCATGTTCCGTTCCCCGGCGATCCGCTGGCCGCACCGAAGCTGAACGGGATTCTCGACCGGCCCATCGCTGTGTTCCCGGACTACCGGTATTCAGATGCCTTCATGGCGAAGAAGGAAGAGGGCTTCGTCTGGACCGAGCAGAACCTGCGCGACTTTCTCCGCTCGCCCCGGGATTTCATTCCGGGCTCGGTGATGGTGTTTCAGGGGCTGAAACGCGCCAGCCACCGCGACGACATGATCGCCTATCTGAAGAGTCTGCCCGTCGACGGCGATTGATCTGGCTCAAGGCGGCCGCACGGTTCCCACCGTAGCATACCTCCATTGTCTGCTGGAGGTTCTGTCATGAGGCTGCCGCTTCGATCGCTCGCCGTGATGTTCGCCATGATCCCGTTGGCTGCGCAGGCCGCCGACCCCGAAAAGGGGCGCGAGATCTTCGAACAATGCGCGTTCTGCCATGACCCGCTGCCCGATGCGCCGGTCGCCGCTCCCGATCTGAAGGGCGTGTTCGGGCGTCCGGCCGGTTCGGCTCCGGGCTACGAATATTCCGACGCCATGGCCGCGAAGGGCCGCGAGGGTCTGGTCTGGACCGAGGACAACCTGCACGCTTTCGTGCGCGACCCGAAGGGGTTCGTCCCCGGCACGGTGATGCCCTTCAAGGGTGTCCGGCGGAAGTCCATGCGCGATGATCTGTTCGCCTATCTCCGGACGCTTTCTGCCGCAGGCAAGTGAATCGCCCGGCTGGCCCCGGTCGCCTGCAATTTCGGTTGTACGGGCGCCGGAACGGTCGCCTAATGCCCGCACTGACAACCCGCCCCGAGCGCTCACAGGATGTCGGGGCCATGAGGGATGCTTCCGATGAAAATGTTTCTGGCCGCGCTGGGACTGACGGCGACAGTATCCACGTCGGCAATCGCCGAAGACCTCTACTTCCTTCTCATCAATCAGAGCAGTTCGGACATTGTCGAATTCCACGTCTCGCCGCCGAGCGAGAGCCGCTGGACCGACAACCTGATTCCCGAAGGCTATGTCCTGCCCTCGGGCAACGAAGTGGAAATCGCCATCGAGGACGGCCTGGACAGCTGCTTCTATGACATCCGCGCCGTCTTCGCCGACGGATCGACTGTCGAGGAGTACGAATCCGACCTCTGTGACCTGGGCCAGTGGACCTTCACCGACTGACCGTGTCATTTCTCGTGTCGCAGCCGTCTGCCCGGATGCAGGATGGGCGGACATGACACGGGGGAGGATGGAATGACAGGTCGTTCAGCGTTTCCGGCCGAGGGCCGGGAGCAGGCGGAACTGGTGCGCGAGATGTCGGACCGGACAGGACAGGACATCGACTGGCGTGGCGGGCGGACGCCGCTCTATGTGTTCAAGGGCTCGGAGAGCGCGGCAGAGATCGGTAAGGCCGCCTTCATGCAGTTCTTCACCGAGAACGCGCTGGGCGGCAAGCGGGCCTTCCTGTCCATCGGCGGCATGGAGCGCGAGGTCATCGACATGGGCCTCGACCTGTTTCACGCCCCCGGCGGCGCGGAAGGCCACATGACCACCGGCGGCTCGGAAAGCATCTTCATGGCGGTAAAGGCCGCGCGGGATGCGCATCGCGCCGGCGGTTCGAAGGTCGGAGAGCAGCTCAACATGGTGCTTCCGGAAAGCGCGCATCCGGCCTTCGACAAGGCCGCCCGCTCGATGGAAATCGAAGTCAGGCGCGTCAGCCTCGCCGATGACCGCCGGGCCGATCCGGCGACCATGCGCGCCGCCGCGGATGGTCGGACCATGATGTTGGTCGCCTCGGCGCCGTGCTTTCCCTTCGGCGTGATCGATCCTGTCCAGGCAGTTTCCGATCTGGCTGTCGACCTGGGCGTCTGGCTGCATGTCGATGCCTGTGTCGGCGGCTATCTGATTCCCTTCGCGCGCGACAATGGCGAGCCGCTGCCGGCCTTCGACTTCGAGATCGCTGGCGTCCGATCCATCTCGGCCGACCTGCACAAGTACGGCTTCTGCCCGAAACCAGCCTCGACGCTTTTCTTCCGCGATGCCGACGACATGACCCGCGCCTCCTTCGATCTGGACGTCTGGGCGAATGGCCGCTTCGTCACGCACACCATTGCCGGCACGCGCCCCGGCGGCGCGGTCGCCGCCGCGTGGGCGGTGCTGAACCATCTGGGCCGGGACGGCTACCGCGCAATCGCCCACGACCTGCTGGCCAATGCGCGGGCCTACCGGGAAGGGATCGAGAAGGTCCAGGGCTTCCACATGTTCGCCGAGCCCGATCTGACCATCCTGAATTTCGGCGCGCGCAACGTGGACATCTTCGCCGTCGCCGATCGCATGGCCGACCGGGGCTGGCTGCCGGGCCGGACACAGGATCCGCGCGGCATGCACCTGATGCTGTCCATGTTCCATGAACCGGCAAGGGAGGCGTATCTGGAAGCGCTCGCTACCGCCGCGGACGAGGTGCGCAGGCAAGGCGCGGGCTCGGACTCCGCTGCGGAGTACTGAGGCCGAAGAACTCGAACACTGATGCAGCGCTCCTTGCGGACTTTGCAGTCCTCGGGCTTGACCCGAGGATCTGAGAACAAAGCAGATGGCGAATGCCGCGTCACGGACCCTCGGGTCAAGCCCGAGGGCTGCAACGGTGGGAGGGTTCTTCCGGTTCAGTCCCGGAAATTTCAACCCAGCTTCAGATCGATCAGCAGGGTCTCGGTGTAGAGGTGATCGACGCGCCAGTCGGGCAGGGCCGGATCGGCGCGGCGGACCATGCGGCGATAGGCCAGCGCTTCCCGGCGTCCGCCGACGGGATGGCCGTCGAGGAAGCGTTCGTCCGCCAGCAGTCTCGCCCGCGGATCATCGCCAAGGATGCGCGGCGCGGCGGCGTCGATCATCGCCGCCAGGCTCGCCGGATCGCCGGTATAGATGAGGTCGTGGCAGAAACCCTTGTCGCCCCGGTCCTGACGCAGCCAGAAGGTCAGCACATCGCCAGCATCGCCGCGCAGCAGGACGGGCCAGGCCTTCATGTCGCGATGATCATGCAGATAGCGGCGCTCCTCCTCACTCACCAGCGGTGCGATCCTGTCGGGGTCCTCGACGATCTCGACATCGCCGGCCGGACCGCCGCTTTCCCAGACGAAGCGGTTCAGATCCAGGTCGCGGAAACCGCACTGTTCCAGAATGCCGTGCACGCGCTTCGACGGGTCGAACACGGTGTAGGTGATGTCCGGGCGGTCCTCGTAGGTATGCATCATGCGATAGCCGAGATTCTCGCCGCGCCAGTCCCGGTGGATGTAGAGCGAGGTGAAGCTGCCCATGACCCGCGGGCCATCGGCCAGGAAGCGCGTGGAGTAGACATTGCCGTGAAAACCGACGATCTGCCCTTCGGCCTCGACAACCATGCCGATATGCGGCTTCTCGCCGGCCCAGTCGTAGTCCATCAGCTTGCGGAAGACTTCAGGCGGGACCTTCCGGTTCATGTGCTGATGCAACAGCCCGGCGACCTGATCGATGTCGGTGTCCGCGCCGGGCCGGAAGATCACTTCCCTCAAGAAAGCGCCTCCTGACAGTCCAGCCGCTGGTCGTTCACCCAGTTGTTGTCGAGAATGCCGGTGTCGTCGGCGATGGCCCGGTCGTTCATCTCGATCGCCTGTTTCCGCGTCAGCTCGCGTACCCTGCGCGACGAGGTCCGGTAGGCTGTGGTCCGGTCGGATCCTTCGTCCTCCATGCGGAGCCGTACGGCCTCGTCCAGGGTTCGGCCCGACTGCCTGCGGAAGGCGTCGGCATAGGGCTGCTCCTCCTCCCGCGCGTTGACCGACGATGACAGGCTTGCGGCGATGGCCATGTCCAGCGCGGCGCATTCCTCCCGCACGGCAATGGCGGCCTCGGCGTCGGTGTCGATGCCGAAGAAGCTGCCGACATCCTCCAGCGACGGCGTGACGGAACAGCCGCTCAGGCCCAGCGCGATCAGCGGTACGGCAATCAGGGTCAGTCTCATCGGCGGTACGCCTCCCTCAACTCGCTTCCAGTTCGGCCCAGTTCAGCCAGCGCCCGGCGGGATGCGCCGCGACCAGATCGATCACGGCGCGCATTGCGGCCCAGGCGGCTTCGTCATTGATCCAGACATGGGTCAGCAGCCCGGTCGGCTCGTCCTCGACCGCGCCGGTTCGGCGCAGTTCCAGATGCTCGGCCATCCGGTTCGCCGTCTTCTCGGCGCCGATGAATGTCCGATCGCGTTTCCAGGAAATGATATCGCAATGGCCGTTGACCTGTTTCAGGCCATACGTCGCCTCCGGACCGGGCCGCGGGGCGAAGGTCGACAGGATGCGGAAGCCGATGCCCGGCAGATGCGGGAAAAGCGCCGGGTCTATGCGGTTCCAGGGCGGGCCGAGCATGGGCTCGAAGCGCTTGCCGAACAGTTCACTCATCCGGGCCCAGCCCTGTCGGAGTTCGCCGAGCACGGCGTCGGCGGGACGATGCAGGCCCAGCTCCCACTTGCCCTTCACCTCCGGCGTCGAATGATCCTGATGCGCCCAGCCATGCTGCACCGGTATCGCGGTCGGGCAGTCGAGCATCGGCGCAGAAAGATCATCGACCGCCTTCGCGGGCACCACGGCGATGAAGACCGGTGCGCCGGTTTCGCCCGACAGGTCCAGCATCCGCCGCACCGGCGTATCCGGCTTATCGGCATCGTCGTCACGCCACCAGCAGGTCGCGGTCCGGCCCGCCTCGGCCCAGAGGTCCAGTTCCGATCTCAACGCATCCAGTTCTTTCATCGCCTTCCGACCTTGGCTATCAATCCGCGCATGAACACTGCCGCTCCCGACCTCACCGACCCCGCCATCTACTGGAGCTGGGCCGACGACACCATACGTTTTGGCGACATGGACGCCACAGGTCACGTCAACAATGTCGCCTTCGCCCGATATGTCGAGGGCGGCCGCGTGCCCTTCATGCGTTCGGGCCTGTTGCCCGCCTATGACGACCGCCAGCGCTTCGTCGTCGGCAACCTGTCGATCCGCTTCCGCGAGCAGGCCTATTATCCCGGCACTGTGCGCATCGGCACCGGCGTGCTGCGTCTGGGCCGCACCTCGCTGGTGCTGGGCCATGGCGTCTTCAGCGAGGGAAAGTGCCTCGCCTCGGCGGAGACGGTGATGGTCTACATCGTCGGCGGCAAAGCGGCGGAGCTGAGCGACGAGATGCGGGAGAAGCTGCAGCCGGCCCTGATCGCGCCGGCGGCCTGAGCGCCTACATGCCCCATTCGACCTTCGGGTCGTTCTTCCGTTTCAGGTTCTGGTAGCGGCTGACCGCCCAGAGCGGGAAATAGGCGCTGTAACCGTAGTAGCGCAGATAGAAGACCCGGGGAAAACCGACGCCGGTGTAAAGCTGTTCGTCCCACTTGGCGCCGTCGCGGCCGCATTCCATGAGCCAGCGCACGCCGCGTTCGACCGCAGGATTGTCGATCTCGCCCGCCGCCATCAGCGCCAGCAGCGCCCAGGCGGTCTGTGACGGTGTCGACGAATGCGCGGCGTGATAGCCCTTGGTCGCGTAGCTCTCGTTGTCCTCGCCCCAGCCGCCATCATCGTTCTGCACCGACAGCAGGAACTCGACGCCGCGCCGGATGAATGGCGCCTGCATGTCCTGCCCGCAGGCGTTGAAGGCCGACAGTGCCGACCACGTGCCGTAGATGTAGTTCGTGCCCCAGCGTCCGAACCAGCTGCCGTCGGCCTCCTGTTCGCGGCGCAGGAACTTCAGCCCCTTCTGCACCGGCTTCGAGCCGATGTCGTGACCGATCTGCGCCAGCATGGAGACGCAGCGCGCGGTGACGTCCACCGTTGGCGGGTCCAGCAGCGCGCCGTGATCGGCGAAGGGAATGGCGTTCAGATACTGCTTGTCGTTCTCGGCGTCGAAAGCGCCCCAGCCGCCGTTCGACGACTGCATGCCGATGATCCAGGTGGCCGACCGCTCGATGGACGGGCGGTACTTCTCGGCGTCCATGCGATGCAGGGCCATGACCACGACGGCCGTGTCGTCGACATCGGGATAGTAGTCGTTCCAGTATTCGAAGGCCCAGCCGCCGGGTGTCAGGTCCGGCCGTTTCCAGACCCAGTCGCCGACGACATCGGTGATCTCCCGCTCCAGCAGCCACTCGGCCGCTTTCCCCATGCGGGCGCTGTCGCCCGGTTCGCCGGCTTCCAGCAGGGCGTGCATACCCAGGCAGGTGTCCCAGATCGGCGACAGGCAGGGCTGGCAGTAGGCCTCGTGACCCCGGTCCATGATCAGCTTGTCGACGGCCGCGCGGGCGATCTTGCGGTCCGGATTCTCCTTCGGCAGGCCCAGCGCGTGAAACGCCATCACCGTGTTGGCGATGGCGGGGAAGATGCCGCCCAGCCCGTCCTCGCCATTCAGCCGCGGCTTGATGAAGTCCAGCGCTTCCTTCAGCGCCTTCTGCCGCTTGCCCTTCGGCAGCAGCGGCTCGGCCCGGCGCACCATCTTGTCCAGGCTCAGGAAGAAACCGCCGACCGGAGAACCGGTGGGGTTGGTGTTGTATTCCTTCACCTGATCCGGCGGCACGCGGAACAGTTCCCGCACGTTCACCTTGCGCGGGTTCGCGGCCAGCTTGCGCTTCGCCATCATGATCAGCAGCGGCACGATCACCGTCCGCGACCAGTAGCTCACCTTCGACAGGTGAAAGGGGAACCACTCCGGCAGCAGCATGATCTCGATCGGCATGGCCGGCACCGCCCGCCAGGGCACCTGGCCGAAAAGGGCCAGCGCGATGCGGGTGAAGACATTGGCGCGCTCGGCGCCGCCAGCGGCCAGGATGGCGTCGCGGGCGCGCAGCATGTGCGGCGCGTTCGGATCGTCGCCGATCAGCTTCAGCGCGTAGTAGGCCTTCACCGTGCAGGAGATGTCCATTGCGCCGTCTTCGAACAGCGGCCAGCCACCATGCACATCGGACTGGATGCGGCGCAGATAGACGCCGATCTTCTGCTCCATCCCGTCATCGATCTCGTCGAGATAGTGATTGAGCATCACATACTCGGCCGGGATGGTGGCGTCGGCTTCGAATTCGAAGATCCAGTGCCCATCATCGCGCTGCAGCGCGAACAGGTCCTCGCGGGCATCGCCGATCAGCGCCTCGAGGGCGCTGCGATCCACGGAATCCGCCTGTGACTCTACAATTGCGGCTGCGTCAGACATGCAATTGTGCATAGCAGCATCGTCTGAATCCGACAAGTTTGACGGGCGACCCCTCACCGCGGGGTTTCGATTTCGTAGTCACTGTTGTCGCGCTGCGACGGTTTGCTTTCGATCGCATCGTCCAGGAAGCGGCGGACCCGGTCGAAAAGTCCGGTTGCGCTGTCCCCGGTCCTGTCATCCTCGACGCGGCTGATCCGAGAACCACGTGGCGCACCCTTCGGCAGCGGACGGGCCGGCAGGCCGGCATGCGCGGCGGTCATGATGTCCCGCCAGATCACCGCCGGCAGGCCGCTGCCGCTGACGCCCTTCATGGGTCCGTTATCGTCCCGTCCGGTCCAGACCACGGTTGTGTAGTCGGCGGTGAAACCGGCGAACCAGGCGTCGCGGCTGTCCTGGGTGGTGCCGGTCTTGCCGCCGGCCTCGCGGGTCAGCTTCGCCGCCTTGCCGCTGCCCTGTTCGATCACGGCGCGCAGCATCTGCGCAATGTTGCCGGCGGTGTCGATGTCGATCACCCGGCCCGGGCCATCGCCGCGGCGTTCGTGGATGGTGTCGCCCCGAGCATTCTCGATGCGCAGGACCAGATGAGGAGAGACGCCGATGCCGCCATTGCCCATCGGCACATAGGCCGCGGCGAGTTCCAGCACGGTGACTTCGGTCGTGCCCAGAACCACCGAGGGATGATCGGGCAGGTCGGCATTGATGCCCAGCCGCCGCGCGGCGTCGATGCCACGTTGGCGGCCCACCGCTTCGGAAAGCCGCACCGCCGCCGCGTTTGCCGAACGGGCGAGGGCTTCGGTCAGGCTGACTTCGCCCAGATAGCGGTCGCGGTAATTGCCGGGCTTCCAGTCGCCGACCGCGATGGGCGCGTCGCGGATCAGGTCGCGGGGTCCCCAGCCTGCCTCCAGCGCGGCCAGATAGAAGAACGGCTTGAACGCCGAGCCGGGTTGGCGCTTCGAGCGGATGGCTCGGTTGTACTGGCTGTCGCCATAGTTCTTGCCGCCCGCGATGGCTCGGATCTGGCCGTCGGGCGTCAGCACCACGGCGGCGCCCTGGGCGCTCGACTTCAGCAGACGCCGGCCAAGCGCCGTGGTCACCGCGTCCTGAAGCCGGGCATCGATTGTGGTGTGGACGATCAGGTCGCCATCGGTGTTGCCCAGGATCGCCGACACCCGGTCGCGGACCAGATCGGTGGCGTAGCGGATGCCTTCGTTGCGCGGCCGCGCGATCGGCAGCGAGGGCGCGGCAAGCGCCCGATCGGCGGTGGCCTGATCCAGGTGACCGGCATCCACCATCGACCGCACTACCAGTTCCATGCGTTCGGCGGCGCCCTTCGGGTTGCGTGTCGGGTCGTAGTAGCTGGGGGCTTTCAGCAGCCCGGCGAGCAGCGCCGCCTCGCGCAGGCTCAGTTCTTCCGCAGGTTTGGCGAAATAGCGCGCGGAGGCGGCCTCGACGCCATAGGTGCCGGCGCCGAAATAGACCCGGTTCAGATACAGTTCCAGGATCTCGTTCTTGGTGAAGCGGGCCTCCAGGATCAGCGCCAGGATGGCCTCCTGCGCCTTGCGCTTCAGGGTGCGTTCCGGCCCCAGATAGAGGTTCTTGGCCAGCTGCTGGGTCAGGGTGCTGCCGCCCTGCACCACGCGCCCGGTGGTCAGGTTTGTGAACAGCGCCCGGGCGATGCCGATGGGATCGACGCCGAAATGCACGCGGAAACGCCGGTCCTCGATGGAGATGACGGCGTCGATCAGATGCTGCGGCAGCCGCTCCACCGGCGCCGTCCGCGCACCGCCTGCGCCGTAGATCGCCAGTTCGCGGCCTTCCCGGTCCAGCACCGTGATGGTGCTGCCGTCCACGGGCGACTTCGGATCCGGCAGGTCATGCAGCAGCAGCGCCGCCAGCACGACAAACCCCGCCAGCCCCAGCAGAAAACCCCATTTGAGGATGCGTATCAGCATGAAACCCTACATGGGGTATCAGGTGTGGCGCGGGTGTGACAACTGCCCGCCGTCAGACGTCCAGATTGACGACTGAGAGGGCGTTTTCGCGGATGAAGTCGCGGCGGGGTTCGACGACGTCGCCCATCAGGGTGGAGAAGACCTGATCGGCTTCCTCCATGTGGTCGACCTTCACCTGCAGCAGGGTGCGCGCGTTCGGGTCCAGGGTGGTTTCCCAGAGCTGGTCCGGGTTCATCTCGCCCAGACCCTTGTAGCGCTGCACGGACAGGCCGCGCTGGCCGGCGTCCAGCACCGCCTTCAGCAGGCTGGCCGGGCCGTGGATGGTGATCTCCCGATCCTTGATCATCAACTGGCCGGGCCGGGTGTAGAGCGCCTGCAGTTCGGCGGTCATCTCGTCGAGGCGGCGGGCCTCACCGCTGTCGATCAGGCGGCTGTCGATCAGGTGGGCCTCCTTCACGCCGCGCAGTTCGCGCTCGAAGACCAGCGTGCCGTCCTCGCGGCGTTCGGCGGACCAGCCCTGTTCGTAGTCCGGGAACAGGGAGTCCAGGCGGCGGGCGACATACTCTGCCGTCTGCAGCGCCTTGTCCGCGTCGCCGAAGACTTCCGCCGACAGGCCGCCGGCGATGGCCATCTGCTCGACGATCCAGTCGGGGTATTTCTGGCCGATGGAGTCCAGCAGCCGGCGGACCCGCCGTGCCCGGGCCACCAGTTCGTCCAGTTCGACGCCGCCACGCTGCGCGCCCTCGAAATCGACGAAGGTGGCTTCGGCCAGACCGTTCTCGATCAGGTAGTCCTCATACTGCCGATGATCCTTCCTGTAGACCGAGGAACGGCCCTTGGTGATCTTGAACAGCGGCGGCTGGGCGATATAGAGGTGCCCGCCCTCGATCAGTTCCGGCATCTGCCGGTAGAAGAATGTCAGCAGCAGGGTGCGGATATGGGCGCCGTCGACGTCGGCGTCCGTCATGATGATGATCTTGTGATAGCGCAGCTTCTCGAGGTCGAAATCTTCGCGGCCGATGCCGGTGCCAAGCGCGGTGATCAGCGATGTGATCTCGCCCGATGACAGCATCTTGTCGAAGCGCGCGCGTTCGACGTTCAGGATCTTGCCGCGCAGCGGCAGCACCGCCTGGGTCTTGCGGTCGCGCGCCTGCTTGGCCGAGCCGCCGGCGGAATCGCCCTCCACCAGATAGAGCTCGGAATCGGCGGGGTCGCGGGACTGGCAGTCCGCCAGCTTGCCGGGCAGGCCGCCCAGATCCAGCGTCGACTTGCGCCGGGTCAGGTCGCGTGCCTTGCGGGCGGCCTCGCGGGCCGCGGCGGCCTCGACGATCTTCTGCACCACCATGCGGGCTTCTGAAGGATTCTCCTCGAACCACTGGCTGAGGCCGTCGCCAACCACGCCCTCGACCGCGGGGCGCACTTCCGAGGAGACCAGCTTCTCCTTGGTCTGGCTGGAGAATTTCGGATCCGGCACCTTCACCGACAGCACGCAGGTCAGGCCTTCGCGGGCGTCGTCACCGGTGATCGAGACCTTCTCCTTCTTGGCCACGCCGCTGGAGGCCGCATAGGTGTTGATGCAGCGGGTCAGGGCAGCCCGGAAGCCCGCCATGTGGGTGCCGCCGTCCTTCTGCGGGATGTTGTTGGTGAAGCAGAGGACGTTCTCGTGGAAGCCGTCATTCCACTGCAGCGCCGCCTCGACCACGATGCCCTCGCGTTCGCCGGCCATCATGATCGTGTCCTTGATCACCGCCTGGCGGTTGCGGTCCAGATAGTGGACGAAGGCCTGGGTGCCGCCCTCGTAGAACAGCTCGGTGGTCTTCGTTTCCACATGCCTGCGGTCTTCCAGCACGATCCGGACACCCGAGTTCAGGAATGCAAGTTCCCGCAGACGGTGTTCCAGCACGCCGAAATCGAACTCGATATTGCCGAAGGTCGCTTCCGAAGGCAGGAACGTGACGGCGGTGCCCGAGCGCCCCTCGTAACTGCCGACGACCTGCAGATCGCCCTGCGGTTCGCCATGCTCGAAGCGCATTTCGTGCACCCGGCCATTACGCCGGATCGAAAGCTCCAGCATGCTGGAAAGGGCGTTCACAACCGAAACGCCGACGCCGTGCAGGCCGCCGGACACCTTGTAGGAGTTCTGGTCGAACTTACCGCCGGCGTGCAACTGGGTCATGATGACCTGCGCGGCCGAAACGCCCTCCTCCCCGTGGATGTCCACCGGGATGCCGCGGCCATTGTCGGTGACCTTGCAGGAGCCGTCGGCGTTCAGGAACACCTCGACCGTGTCGGCGTGGCCGGCCAGCGCCTCGTCGATGGCGTTGTCCACCACCTCGAAGACCATGTGGTGCAGGCCCGAACCGTCCTCGGTGTCGCCGATATACATGCCCGGCCGCTTTCGGACCGCATCCAGGCCCTTGAGCACCTTGATGGAATCCGCGCCGTACTCGTCGCCGCCATTGGCCGGCGCGCCGTTTTCCTGATCGCTCATGGTCTACCTCTGCTCAATCCGTCCGGCGGGGGTCAGCGCCGAATCCCTTACATCATACCTCTCGGCACGTCCTTCCAGCGCATCGAACAGATGCGGGTCGGTGCCGGTCAGCCAGGCCTGTGCGCCCAGCGCGCAAATCTCGTCATACAGCGCCGCGCGGCGCATCTCGTCCAGATGCGCGGCGACCTCGTCCAGCAGCAGGATCGGGGTGCGCCCCCGGCCCGCCGCCTGCATCCGCGCGTCCGCCAGGATCAGCGCGATCAGCAGAGCCTTCTGCTCGCCCGTCGAGCATAGCGCAGCCGGCATGTCCCGTTCCACATGATGCACCGACAGGTCGCTGCGGTGCGGGCCGGCCAGCGTGCGCCCGGCATGGGCGTCGGTCTCGCGGCCGGCGGCAAGGGCGTCGGCGAAGGCGTCCTCGGCCTCCACGGCCGACTGCGTCTGCAGCATTTCCTCCAGCATCCCTTCCAGCGCGATCGCGGCGGCGGGGAAGGGGCCGATGCCGGCCTGCAGCGCGCCGGCGGTACGTCCGGCCCAGTCCCGGCGCGCTGCGGCGATGGCGATGCCGTTCTCCACCATCTGGGATTCGACCGCGGACAGCCACGCCCGGTCGCGCCTTCCGTTCTTCAGCAGCCTGAGCCGTTCGCGCATGGCCCGCTCGTAGCGGTTGGCACGCGCCCCGTGTTCGGGATCGAAGCTCAGGATCAGACGGTCCATGAAGCGCCGCCGCACCGAAGCCCCGTCGAGGAACAGCCGGTCCATCTGCGGCGTCAGCCAGGACACGGGCGCAACGCCAGCCAGGCTCATCGGTCCGACCGTCTCGCCGTCCAGCCGCGCCACCCGCTTCTCTTCGCCTGCAAGGCCGGTGCCGACGGTGACCAGCCCGTCGGCGCTGTCCACCTGGGCGGCGACGGCCCAGCGCGTTGCGCCGCTGCGGATCATGTCCTGCAGCTTCGCCCGGCGCAGTCCCGAGCCGGGTGACAGCAGAGAGATGGCTTCCAGCAGGTTGGTCTTGCCCGCGCCATTCGGACCGGTCAGCACCACGGGTGCGACCGGCGCCTCGATCACGGCGCTCGTGTAGGAACGGAAATCCGTCACGGTCAGGCGGCGCACGGCGGCGGCCCCGACCGCTGCATCCTTGGCGGTCATTCCTTCGACGGCGATGGCAGGTGCGGACACGTAGCGGCGCTCAGACCCGCATTGGCATCAGCACATAGAGCGACGACGCATCTTCCGGATCGCGGATGATGGTCGGAGCCGAGGAGTCCGACAGCTCGAACCGGGCGCTCTCGCCGTTGATCTGGGCGGCGATCTCCATCAGGTAGCGCGAATTGAAGCCGATCTCCATCGCCGGCGCGTCATAGCTGACGGCGATCTCCTCGGAGGCGCTGCCGGCGTCGGGGCTGTTGGCCGAAAGGGTCAGCCGCTCGCCTTCCATCGCCAGCTTCACCGCGCGGGACTTCTCGGTCGAGATCGTGGACACGCGGTCCACGGCGCCGGCGAAGACCTTGGAATCGACTTCAAGCTGCTTGTCATTGCCCGAAGGGATCACCCGTTCATAGTCGGGGAAGGAGCCGTCGATCAGCTTGGACGTCAGCACGGTGTTGCCGACATTGAAGCGGATCTTGCTGTCGCTGACAGAAACCGCGACATCGCGGTCGCCATCGCCCAGCAGGCGGTGAATCTCGCCGATCGCCTTGCGCGGCACGATCACGCCCGGCAGACGCTCGGCGCCCGCGGGGGCGGCGATCTCGAAGCGCGCCAGGCGGTGGCCGTCGGTCGCGACCGCGCGCAGCATGCCGCCATCGTCGGTCGCGTGCATGTAGACGCCGTTCAGGTAATAGCGCGTTTCCTCGGTCGAGATGGCGAAGCGTGTGCGTTCCACCAGCCGACGCAGCTCACCGGCCGGCAGGGTGAATCTGTGCGGCAGGTCGTCATCCTCGATGGTCGGGAAATCCTCGTTCGGCAGGCAGGCCAGCGCGAAGCGCGAGCGCCCGGCCTGCAGCGACAGCCGGCGGCGTTCCTGATCCAGCGACAGTTCGACGTCGGCGCCGTCAGGCAGCTTGCGGACGATGTCGTAGAGCGTGTGTGCCGGGGCGGTGGCCATGCCGGCCGTCTCGACCATGGCCGCGGTCTCCTCGACGACCGAGAGCTCGAGATCGGTGGCCCGGAATTTCACCGTCGCCCCCGAAGCCTCGATCTGCACATGGCTGAGGATCGGAATGGTGTTGCGCCGTTCGACGACACTCTGCACATGGCCCAGCGAGGTGAGAAGGGCGGCGCGTTCGATGGTGAGCTTCATGATGGATCTAGCCGGCAATCTTGTAGATGAAGGCCAGGCTGCGCATGAACGCAGCCCAGTTGTCTCCTATAGCATCAAGAGATATCGATTCGCCAATGATTCCGGCGCCTTCAGGCCGGAACGGGCCGCGTTTTCCGCCACGAGTCGGAAGTCCCGCGCCGCCGAAGCCCATATGCGCCTGTGACAGGGCCGAAACTCCCGGCCCGATGGCGAAATTCGCGGGCCGCTGCCGCCAGGGACCGGGCGGGCGGCAGGTCAGTTCGACAGCGCAGCCTCCAGCAGCCGGACATCCTCCGCCAGGCTGGGATCGTCCTGGATCAGTTCCTCGATGCGGCGCACGCCGTGGAGCACCGTGGTGTGATCGCGGTTGCCGAACTTGCGGCCGATCTCGGGGAAGGAGCGTGTGGTCAGCTTCTTCGCCAGGTACATCGCGATCTGGCGTGGGCGGGCCACGGCGCGGGCGCGGCGGCTGGATGACATTTCCGTAATCTTGATCGAGAAATGCTCGGCGACGCGCTTCTGGATCTCGTCGATGGTGATCTTGCGCGAGTTGGCGCGCAGCAGGTCGGTCAGGATGTCCTGCGCCAGGTCCAGGGTGATGGCGCGGCCCATCAGCTCGTGATGCGCCACGATCCTCTTCAGCGCGCCTTCCAGCTCGCGCACGTTCGAGGTGATGCGGTGAGCCAGGAACTGGATCACGTCCCCGGGCACCTCGACGGTCGGATACATGGCCGACTTCTGTTCCAGGATACCGACGCGCAGTTCGAAATCGGTGGGGTGGATGTCGGCCACAAGGCCCCAGCCCAGACGCGAGCGGATGCGTTCCTCCATGCCCGACAGGTCCGACGGCGAGCGGTCGGCGGAGATCACCACCTGGTGCTTGCGGTCCACCAGCTCGTTGAACGTGTGGAAGAACTCTTCCTGTGTGGAATCCTTGTCGGAGAAGAACTGCAGGTCGTCGATCATCAGCACGTCGACCGAGCGGAACTGCTCCTTGAACGCCATGGTGTCCTTGAAGCGGACGGCGCGGATGAACTGGTACATGAACTTCTCGGCCGAGAGATACATGACCTTGCGATCGGGCCGCGTGCGCATGATGTGCCAGGCGATGGCCTGCATCAGATGTGTCTTGCCGAGGCCGACGCCGGAATAGAGGAACAGCGGGTTGAAGGCGACGTCGTCGGACTCGGCGACGCGGCGCGCGGCGGCGTAGGCCAGTTCGTTCGCCTTGCCGGTGACGAAATTCTCGAAGGTCAGCCCCTCGTCCAGCGCCAGCTTCATCGGGCCGGCGGCGATGCCGGATGCAACTTCCGCGGGGCGCGCGGCGGGGGCGGTCCCGGCGGCCGGGGCCGCCATCTCGGGAGCTGCGATCTCGTGATCAGCTGTCCTGGCGGCGCCCGGGCTGCCGACACCCAGCTCGATCAGCACCTCGCGGATCTGCGGCAGGTCGCGCTGGACCTCCTGCAGAAGCAGTTGCTGGTAGTTGTTCTTGATCCAGTCTCTCAGGAATGCCGTCGAGGCAATTAGAATGACACGATCGTCATGAAGCGGGGCCACCTTGAGGGGCCGAATCCAGCTGTTGTAGGACGACTTGCCGATCTTCGTCTGCACGCGTTCGCTGACGCTTGCCCACAATGCCTGGGCGGCCAGATCATGTTCGTTCCCGGACGGCTGTGCGGAATATTCGGATGGATTCACAGCCCCAGTAGCTCCGGATCGCGTCAAAATCTCCCTCCCTACGACACAACCGGAAAAATAACCGGCAACAAAGCCCAGACTTATCCCTTCTCCGTTATTCAATGACAACGAAGCTTAAAGGTGTCCATTCATGCAGCAGGCACGCCTAAGACCGGATTATGTTCGGGTTTTACTTCCAAATCTGCCGCCCTGTCCGGCAGGTTGGTCCGTTCCGTTGGCCTGATGGGGCGACAATAATCCGGTCGACGCGTCCGGCGCAATAGCCGATTCGACTCAATTTTTTGCAAAAATAGGAAATTATTCCTCGATCAATCTGCTGCACTTTGGAAAACAAGCGAATCGGGAAAATCAACTGGCTGCAAAAAAAAGTTCACAATGAAAAAGGCGCTCCGTCCGGGGGACGAAGCGCCTGAATTCCACCGCGGCGGGTGCTGCACCGCACCCGCGGCATCGGCTTCACGCCGTGGCGAGAGCCTTCACGCGGGCGTTCAGCCGGGAAACCTTGCGGGCTGCCGTATTCCGCTTCAGCACGCCCTTCTGCGCGGCCCGGTCGAGCTCGGCCTGGGCCAGCTTGAGGGCTTCGCCGGCCGCCGACTGATCGCCGGAGGCGATCGCGGTCTCGACCCGCTTCACGAAGGTGCGCATGCGGCTGCGCCGCGCGATGTTGCGTTCGGTGCGCTTGGCCGTCTGCCGGATGCGCTTTTCCGCGGATTTGATGTTCGCCATGCTCGGTCCGATGGTCTCTTGAAAGCTGAAACTGGTTGATTTGGAGGCGCGCTTATAGACGCGGTTTTGGACCGCGTCAAGCGCAGCTCACTCAGCGGCCACGGCGGCTCTCTGCCGCAGTTTGCCGGTTGCTTCGGCATCGACCGCCTGCCCGTCTCCGGTCAGCGCCACACCGAAGCGAATGCGGGCTTCGTCGGCCGTGTAATAGCCCTGGCGGACGTCGTGCAGCACCTGTTCCGCAGGTCGCTCGAACGGGTCACCATAGCCGCCGCCGCCGGGCGTGCCGACCTCGACGCGATCACCAGCGCGGATGCGGATGTCCTGCTCCTTGGACAGGTGGTCGGGCACATGGGCCGCGCCGTCGCGCCAGACGGTGACCGTGTTCGGCTCGCCATTGGCGCCGCCCAGCGCCCCCAGCGGACCGGTGCGGCCGTGATCCATGACAAAGCTGGCCGTCGCCTCGCCGCGGCGCAGTTCGACCGTGTATTTCAGTCCGAAGCCGCCACGATGCCTGCCCGCGCCGCCGGAACCCTCGCGCAGGCCATACTCGGTGTAGAGCACGGGATAGTACTGCTCCATCACCTCGATCGGCGGCGTCTTGGAGATGCCGATCGTCGAGCAGCCATTGGTCAGCCCGTCATGGTCGGCATTGCCGCCATAGCCGCCGCCGGAGATCTGGTACATGACGAAGGAGCGGTCGCGCGCCGGGTCGTAGCCGCCCAGCGCGAAATTGCCGCTAGAGCCCGCCGGCGCCGCCGTGACCTTGTCGGGCAGGGCCTGCACCAGAGCGGCGAAGACGGCCTCGGCGATGCGCTGACTGACCTCCGCCGCGCAGCCCGACACGGGCCGGGGATAGCGGGCATAGAGGAAGGTGCCTTCGGGGTCCCGAATGTTCAGCGGCTCAAAGGCGCCAGCGTTGATCGGCACGTCCGGGAAGATGTGGCGCATGGCCAGATAGACCGACGAGCGTGTCGTTGCGATCACCGAGTTCATCGGCCCCTGGCAGGGCGGGCTGGAACCGTCGAAGTCGAAGAACAGTTCGCCGTCGCGTTTCTCGACTGTGAGCTTGATGGTCAGCGGCTCGTCCACCACGCCGTCACTGTCGACATAGGCTTCCGATGTGTAGGCCCCGTCCGGGATTGCTGCGATCTTCTCCCGCATCTGTTCGGCGCCACGGGATTTCAGTTCGGCGATAGCCTGCTTCACCGTGGCGTCGCCGAAGCGGTCCAACAGCTCGTTCAGGCGGTCCCGGCCGACCAGCAGCGCCGCCGCCTGCGCCTTGACGTCGCCGATGCGCTGATCGGCGATACGGATGTTGGAGCAGATGATGGCATAGATCTCGGGGTCCATTTCGCCCCGCTTGAACAGCTTCACCGGCGGCAGGCGGAGACCCTCCTGCTCGACGGCGGTGGCGTTGGCGGAAAAACCGCCCGGCACCGAGCCGCCGATATCGGGCCAGTGGCCCGTGTTCGACAGCCACGCGAAGATCTCGCCGTTCCGGTAGAAGGGCATCGCGAAGCGCACATCCATCAGATGCGTGCCGCCGAGATAGGGATCGTTGACGATATAGATGTCGCCTTCCTCCGGCGGCCGGGCGCGGCCGTCGCGGATGAACTCGATCAGCGTCTTCGTCGATTCCTGCATCGTGCCGACGAACACCGGCAGGCCCATCAGCCCCTGCGCGATCAGTTCGCCGGTCTCCGGATCATAGATGCCGTCAGAACGGTCATTGGCCTCGGCGATCACAGGCGAGAAGGCGGCGCGGGAGAAGGACATGTCCATCTCGTCGCAGACCTGTTGCAGTCCCGCCTGGATGACGGTCAGCGTGATGGGATCGAGCGGTTCTGTCATGGCTCAGGCCTCGATGATCAGATTGCCGTCGCGATCGACGGTGGCGGTGGCGCCGGGGTTGAGGACGGTGGTGGTGTCGGCCTGTTCGACGATGGCCGGCCCCGTGATCACGCCGGCTTCCGGCAGGCGGTCGCGCCAGTAGATCGGGCAATCGTGCCAGTCGCCGCCAAACATCACCGGCCGATGGTCGGTGATGGCGCCTTCGACCGTCTCCGCGCGGCCGGCCGCATCGATCAGCCTCGACAGGTCCAGTTCGCGCCGCCGGCCGACGACCGTGGTGTTCAGGTTCACAAGGCTCGCCCGGATCTCTGGAAGCTCGACGCGGAAGCGGTCGAAATACGCCTTCTCGAAGCGGGCCTGCAGATCCTCGCGGGTGATGTCCGCATCGGGCAGGGGCACCGAGAGGATGTGGGTCTGGCCGATGAACTGCATGTCGGCGGAGTGGGTGACGCGCGTCTCGACGATCTCCACCGGTTCGGCGGCAATCAGCTCGTGGCCCTGTGCGATCTGCCGGGCGAGGATGTCGCGGGCCTGATCCATGTCGACGCGGTCCAGCGGCAGGTTCACCGTATTCACGAAGTCATGGCGCACATCGGCGACGACGCAGCCCAGCGCGTTGGTGATGCCCGGACGGGCGGGGATCAGCACGGTCGGGATCGACAGCTCGCGCGCCAGCGAGACCGCATGCAGCGGACCGCCGCCGCCGAAGCCGAGCAGGGCGAAGCGGCGCGGGTCGTGCCCACGGGCCAGCGAGACCATGCGTACCGCGCCGGCCATCTGGGTATTGGCGATGGTGAGCACGGCCTGGGCCGCGCCCTCGGCGTCGAGCCCCAGCGCCCGGCTCAGCTTCGCCTCGAAGATCGCGGCGACTTCCTCGCGGGTGACGCCGCTGTCGGCGAGCAGCCGCGCCGGATTGATCCGGCCGAGCAGGAAATGCGCGTCGGCAATGGTCGGTTCCTCGCCGCCCTTGCCGAAGCAGATCGGGCCCGGCGTCGCGCCGGCGCTCTCCGGCCCGACGCGCAGCAGGCCGGCCGCATCGATCCGGGCGATGGAGCCGCCGCCCGAGCCGATGGTCTGCACATCCACCATGGGCACGTGGATCGGCAGGGCGTATTCGACCTCCAGTTCGTGACTCACCGTCGGGCTGGCGTCGCGGATCAGCGCCACATCGGTCGATGTGCCGCCCATGTCATAGGTGATCAGGTCGGGGAACCCGGCGCGCCGCCCGGTTGCCGCCGCCGCCATCACGCCCGACGCCGGCCCGGACATGACGGTCTTCGCCGCTTCGGCCGCCACGCTGGTGGCCGAGGCCATGCCGCCATTGCCGTTCATGACCTTCAGGTCGTGGCGGAAACCCCTCTCCGTCAGTTCGTTCTGCAGCCGCCGGACATAGCGATCCAGGATCGGCTGCACCGCCGCGTTTACCGAGGCGGTGACGCCGCGCTCGTACTCGCGGAACTCCGACAGCAGGGCGTGGCCCATGGTGATGTGGCTGTTCGGCCAGAGCTCCGCCGCGATTTCCGCCGCGCGGCGTTCATGGGCGGGATTGGCGTAGGCGTGCAGGAAGTGGATCACCAGCGAGGTGCAGCCCTTCTCCAGCAGCGCCTTCACCGCCGACCGCACGCCTTCCTCATCCAGCGGGGTCAGCACATTGCCCTCGGCGTCCGAGCGTTCGGCGACCTCCAGGCGAAGTTCGCGCGGGATGATGGGCACGAAGCGGCCGGTCATGCCGTAGGGATTCGGGCGCGTCCGCCGACCGACCTCGATCACGTCACGGAAGCCCTTGGTCGTGATCATGCCGGTCGTGGCCAGCTTGCGTTCCAGGATGGCGTTGGTCGTGGTCGTGGTGCCGTGGACGATCAGGTCGAGGCCCGCAATGTCCGCCTCGACCGCCGCCAGCGCCGCCATCACGCCGCCGGCCTGGTTGTCGACCGTCGTCGGCGCCTTGGCGACCCGCACCTGATCGCTGTTGACCAGCAATATGTCCGTGAAGGTCCCACCGACATCGATTCCGGCGATGGCGTCCTTGCGGTGTTGGGTGTCGGCCATCAGGTGATCTTCTCCAGCAGTTCCAGAAAGCGCTTCCGCTCGGCGGAGTTGAGTGGTGCGAGGGTATCCTCGGTAATGGTCTCGCCGGCGGCGATGGCCTCGGCGGCCAGGGTCTCTCCGGCGGGTGTCAGTTCGGCCAGCAGCCGCCGCCCGTCATCCGGGTCGCGCCTTGTGCGAGCAAGGCCGCGCTCCTTCAGGCGGTCGACGACGCCCTTGATGGTGGCAGCGTCCATCGCCGTCAGCCGGCCCAGGCGGTTCTGGGTCACGGCGCCCAGTTCATGCAGCTTGGCCAGCGCCGCGAACTGTGTCGGCGTCAGCCCGCCCGCCATCCGCTCGGCGAAGATCGCCGTGTGCCGCTGCTGCGCCTGCCGGAGCAGGAAGCCGACCTGCGTATCCAGACGGTAGGTTTCGTCGACCAGACTCATTCCGCCGCCTCCGACCGTGATGTTTCCTCGTCCAGCATCTCGCGGATGATGCGGCGGTAGATGTTGGCGCCTCCGTCGATGCCGATGCGGACGGGTTCGCGGTCCCGGGGCTGCAGTTCCTTGCGCTGGATGGCTTCCAGCACGGCCTTGTCCTCGGCGAAGGCGATGCGCAGCAGGTCGGAGATCTTCTCGCCGGCGGCCGGATCATCGATCGCGGTGTTCCTCAGATGCACCCAGCGGTCGATGGTCGTGGTCGCATCGACGGGCGTCATGAAATGCAGCGCGAATATCTGCACGCCCTCGCTGCGGCGCTCCGGCGGCAGGTTCAGGGCCGCTTCGGCGCTGCCGAAGTCGATCACGGCGATGCAGGGACTGTGCAGATAGTAATAGTGCCAGCGGTCGACATTGCCCTCGAAGCCGCCATAGGCCTGAAAGAAGCCGATGGGCGCGCCGTCGCGGATCCAGCGGGATACTTCCACCGTCCGTCCGTTGCGCTTCGCCTTCACGGGCACGTCTTCGCTGTTCGCATTGCCCAGCGTCGTCGGGTGCACGAAGCTGACATGCGCCGGATCGCAGAGATTGTCAGCGACGTTCAGATAATTGGAGCGGAACTTCAAAGCATCGCCCTGCACCGCGGTCCAGGCCGGGTCCGAGAACTGCGGCAAGTCGAAGATGGCGCTCTCGTCGGCCAGCGCCGGGTCGCCCATCCAGATCCAGACCAGCCCGTGCCGCTCATGCGTCGGATAGCGCCGCGCCCAGGCCTGCGGCGGGATCGAGCGCTGACCCGGCACCCGGACGCAGCCGCCGTCGGGTCCGAATGTCATGCCATGATAGCCGCACTGGATGGTGTCCCCGATCCGCTTGCCCATGCTGAGCGGCAGCGCCCGGTGCGGACACCGGTCCTCCAGTGCCACGACCTCATCTGCCGTGCGGTAGAGGACGATCTCGTCCTCCAGGATCGTCGCCGTCGTGAAGCCCTGCGTGAACTCCGATGCGAATCCGGCGACGTACCAGTGATTGCGGATGTAGGGGGTGTCAGGTGAGGGCATGGCTTCTCCTCCTGTTGTCACCCCCGATTTGCGAAGCAAACTCGGGGGTCCGGGAGACCCGTCTTGGCGAGTGCTGGCGTCTGTCATGAACCGCTGACCCGACCACCGAGTGATCCTCCGGATCATCGGGGGCGACAGGGTGGAATGCGAGGGTCCGTCCTGCGAGGGTGAGGTTCGCGGCTTGAACATGGCCTTTCGCGACCATCGCCTCGGCAGCCTGCAATCCGCGCTCCAGGGCTTCTTCAACCTCGTCTGCAGAAAGTACCCCCACCTCGACAACCACCAGCCGCTCGCCCAGGTCGCTGTCCGGGTCGATCTCGTTGGCCGGCGCGCGGCGGATAGCGGGGTGGCCGGGCAGGTTGACGGCGTTGGCGATCAGGGTCGCGGCGACATCCGCAGCGGCGGCGTCCTTTGCCAGAACGGTGGCCGCATCAGCGATGCCGAGCGAGAGGCTGCGGCCGTGGCGGCCGCTGGTGGCGATGCCGCCGATGCCGTACCCGGCGCGGAGGGTCACGCGGCCCGCCTCATGTCCGGTTGCGGGGTCGGCGACCATTGCGGCCTCGAACGTCGCGGCGCCCGAGAGGTGGATGGCGATGTCGCCGCCATTGTTGACCCAGATCTTCTGAAGGTCCGGCGCAACCGACCGCATGGCGGCGAGAACTTCATCCGCCACCGATCCGGCCACGGCCGCCATCGGGGTGACGAAGACAGCTCCGCGTGCTGTTGATGGATCATCCTGATCCAAACCAAATCTGCATCCCTCGGGCTTGACCCGAGGGTCTGTGTCGAGGCGTTCGACATCAGTTTTGATCACAGGTCCTCGGGTCAAGCCCGAGAATTGCAAGTTGCTTTCAGTCGCCTCGTTCGAACCTGCGCTCGGGTGCGAGTGCCTCAAGATGGCTCTTGCCATGCGCCGGGCCACCGGCCCATCGAAGCGCTGCCCGGGTTCCACGGGACGGCGGAGCTCAGCAAGCTCCTCGACCAGCACGGGCAGGACGGTCCGGAACCGGTCCCGCGCGGCGCGGTAAGCAGTCTTCACTTCGGCAAGCGGTCCCTCCGCCCCGATCACCAGATCGATCGGCCCGTGCTGCAGATGCAGCCGGTCGCCGGACAACATGGCGGCGGTCGGTCCCATCAGCGCTTCCCACCCTCCAGGCGGTAGCCGCCGCGGGCGAGCACGTCGGCCACGGGCCGGATCGCGCCTTCGTGGCCGCCGAGGGCCAGATAGTCGGCCTTGGACATGGTGAACTCGATCGGCGCGACGATGGCCGGGGTCGGCACATAGCCGAAGGAGTTGGCCGGCATGCGGGTGACGTCGCACATCACGGTGATGCCGCCGCCAGGCCAGCGATAGGCTTCGGCCCCGCCGCAGGTGACGCGGGTCAGCGCCTGCTGCACCGAGCGGGTGAGCCGCACCGGGTTCTTCGTCACGCCGGCCCGCAGGGAACCGCCCGCGCCGCCCATGAAAAGCACCGTACAGAGCGCCGGTTCGCAGTTCTCGGCGATCAGCTCGACCGAGGGGATCAGGGCTTCGGGCATCTCGCCCTGCACCGGCTTCAGATTGTCGTCCAGCCGGAACCATGCGGCGTGCTCGCCGGTGGTGGAGACCATGAGCATGGTCTGGCCCGGATGAGCGATCTTCGGGTTGAAGGTCTCGACGATCTGAAGCGGATCCTCGACATCGGTGCCGCCCCAGCCGGTACCCGGCTCGGCGACCTGGAAATAGCGGCCCGGCGTCGACTTGCGGCCCCGGATGCGGATGCCGGTATCGGGCCAGCCGATCACCTTGCCGGCCTGATGTTCGGAAACGACGCCGGTGATGTGGTCATCGACGACGACGACCTCATCCACCAGTCCCTGCCACTGGGTCGCGAACATGCCGATGGTGGCGGAGCCGCAGCCGACCCGCATCCGCTCCTCGATCTGCCCGTTGACGATCGGCGGCTTGCCGGCTTCGACCACCACTGTCGCACCGTCGTCGACGGTCAGTTCGACGGGCTTGCGGTTGCACAGGTCCATCAGCGTCTGACAGGTGACGCGGCCTTCCTTCTTGGAGCCGCCGGTCAGGTGATGCACGCCGCCGAGCGACAGCATCTGCGAGCCGTATTCGCCGGTCGTGACATGGCCGACCGCCTCGCCATCCGCGCGGACCAGATTGCGCTCGGGGCCCAGATAGCGGTCGGTGTCGATCTTCACCTTGACGCCGCAGTAGCTGAAGATCCCTTCCGTCACGACGGTGACGGTATCGACGCCCTTGCGCTCGGCCGAGACAATGAAGGGGGCCGGCTTGTAGTCGGGATAGGTCGTGCCGGCGCCGACAGCGGTGATGAAGGCGTCCTCGGCGCGGACCAGTTCGCCGTCCCAATCGCCATCCTTGTCGAGGAAGGGGACCATCTGGCCGCCCTGTTCCTCGGTCGCCGAAATGATGGTCAGCGGATCCAGCCGGATCAGTTCGCCGTCCTGCACCGCATAGCGGTCGCAGGCGCCCGATTTGCCCTCGGCGATGTAACACATGACCGGGCAGGCATCGCAGCGGATCTTGCCATCCTTGATGACGGGCAGGTCGTTCATTTCCGGGCCTCCTTGATGGCGGCCAGCACACGGGCAGGCGTGGCGGGCGTGTGACGGACGATGGCGCCGGTGGCGTCGCGGATCGCGTTCAGGATCGCCGGCGCGGTGGGGATCAGCACATGCTCGCCCAGACCCTTGGCGCCGAAGGGGCCTTCGGGGTCTTCTTCCTCGATGATGATCGAGGTCACCGGCGGCATGTCGCCGATGGTCGGGATCAGATAGTTGTGCAGGTCCTCGGTGAGGCCAGGGACATATTCCTCCATCAGCGCCATGCCGAGGCCCTGGGCGATACCGCCCTCGATCTGGCCCTCGACCAGAACGGGATTGATGGCGCGGCCCACGTCGTGCGCGGCGACGATATTGGTCACCTTCACCGTGCCGAGGCCGGTATCGACTTCCAGTTCGACCAGATGCGCGCCATAGCCATAGATCGCGTAGGGCTCGCCCTGGCCCTTCTCGTCCAGCGGCGCGGTCGGCGGGTCATAGGTCTCCTCCGCCATCAGGGCGAAACCGTCCGCATCGGCCGACAGTCCGGAGAGGTCGAGCGCATGGCCGAGGCCGTTCTCGGTCAGGACGATGCGGCCATCGGAGACGCCGATTTTCGCATCTTCGGATACGTTCGCGTGGCGCAGCAGCTTCGCCCGCAGCGCCCGGCCGGTCCTGAGCGCCGCATTGCCGGAGACGAAGGTCTGGCGCGACGCGGACGTCTTTCCGGCATCCGGCGTCACCGACGTATCGCCGACAAAGACCTCGACGGCCTGCAGGTCGACGCCAAGCGCATCGGCGAAGATCTGCGCGATCACGGTGTTCGATCCCTGTCCGATGTCCATCGCGCCCTGATGCAGGCGGATGCGGCCATCGGCGGTCACGCCCGCCTTGATGGTCGAGGGGTTGGGCAGGGAGGTATTGCCGCAGCCGTACCAGCAGGTGCCCAGCCCGACCCCGCGCCGGATCGCGCTGTCATTGTTCGCCATGTTCCACGCCCCGGCATCGCGCCGGGCGCGGTCCCAGTGGGGTTGCAGGGCTTCCAGGCAGGGTCGGATGCCGACGCCGGTCGGGAAGCGCTGGCCGGTGACGGTCGGGGCGCCGTTCCGCAGCGCGTTGCGGATACGGAATTCCAGCCGGTCGACGCCGCAGGCGTCCGCCAGCCGGTCATAGAGCGTTTCCTGCGCGATCGCGGCCTGAGGCACGCCGAACCCCCGGAACGCCCCGGCGACAGGGCCGTTGGTGTGCACCGCCAGCGACTTCGCGCGGTAGTTCGGCGTCAGATAGGGACCGGAGGCATGCACCGGCACGCGATTGGCGACTGTCGGTCCCCAGGAGGCATAGGCGCCGGTGTCGAAAACGCCGTCGAAATCGAAGGCGACGATCCGGCCATCGGCATCGGCGGCGATCTCGACGGACATCTCCGCCGGATGGCGCTTGGTCGTCGAGGCCATGCTCTCGGGCCGCGTGTAGGTGACGCGCACGGGACGGCCGAAGTGATCGAGAGACTGGGCGACCGGACGCTGGTGTATGTGCGGCTGGTAGACGGTACCTTGCTGGTGGCGGAAGCGGCTGGCGACAGTGCCCTGGCCTCGGGCGATGCCATCGCGGTCAAGTTCGATGGCAGCCGCACGCATCTGTTCGATGCCCGCGACCAAGCCTATCACAGTATTTGAGGGGGTAGTCATGGCCCAGATCGATACTGCCCTGCCTGCCACTGCCATTACTGCTCCGGCCCGGACCCGCAAGGTCGATGCGCCGGCCTGGAGCAACATGTTGTTCGTGGCGCCCTTCCTGGTGTTCTTCGTGCTGCTGCTGGTGGTGCCGCTATTCTGGGGTATCTGGCTCAGCCTCACCAAGGCCGACCTGTTCGGCCCCGGCCGGTTCATTGGCCTGCAAAACTACCAGCGCCTGATCGGGGACAAGATTTTCCTCGGTTCCATCGTGAACACCTTCTACTTTGTGCTGCTGACCGTGCCGGCGATGGCCATTCTCGGCCTGTCACTGGCGCTGGTGCTCAACCGCCAGACCCGCACGGCGACCGTGCTGCGGGCCGTGTTTTTCGCCTCATCGGTGCTGTCGGTGACCATCGTGACGCTGATCTGGCGCATCGTGTTCATTCCCGACATGGGGTTGTTGTCGGTCATATACGACTGGTTCGGGGCCGATGCGCCCAAATTCCTCAGCGATCCCAAGCTGGTGATGCCGGGTATCGCCATCGCCACCGTGTGGTGGGGTATTGGCCTTCCGATGGTGCTGTTTCTGGCCGCACTGCAGCAGGTGCCGGGTGAAATCTACGAGGCCGCAGCGCTCGACAATGCCAGCCGCTGGCGCACGCTGTGGTTCAACTCTCAACCTACCACCCGCCTCCACGGGTGCAAGGTGCTATGTTCCACGCAACCCTGCTACAGGTGTTGCCACAGGCCCGCTCTCGGAC
>ENA-OWNT01000107-OWNT01000107.1-seawater-metagenome-genome-assembly--contig:-NODE-107-length-264051-cov-188.463557_pt1 | contig 264051 bp, 214 predicted proteins | sample MGYA00238136_ERZ651165 | MGnify/ENA primary metagenome ERZ651165 (study PRJEB26861, sample SAMN08777766) | seawater metagenome | isolation source: coastal seawater | place: USA: Florida | collected... | reverse complement strand
TTACCGTTCGACTTGCATGTGTTAGGCCTGCCGCTAGCGTTCATCCTGAGCCAGGATCAAACTCTTCATCGTTAAATTTTTAAGTCTTTCGACTTACTCTCTTAACAACTAATAGGAATTATCTCAGTACTCTAAATGATCTATTCTCTTGTTATTCATCAACCGTTTCCAGTTGATCTTTACGCTGTCAATTCAATATGTTAATGAACTTATTTCTTTACTTTTTCTTAACCTTATTTCGTTAAGCGGGTGCAAATATAAAACCCTTTTTTCATTCCCACAACATCTTTTTGAAAAAAATTAAATTTATTTTTTTCGAGATGCCTAAACTGTTAATGAACGTCCCGATATCTCTGCCTGTTTGGCCGTTTCGGGGGTGCAAATATATAACGGTTTTTTATATTCACAAGCTAATTATAAATTTATTTTAAATCTTTTTCAGGAACAAACAAACAAGTCCCTGCAACACAACTATATGCAACTTAAATTAATTTTAATACTACAAGAAAAAATCCCATACTAAACCAAAACGTATAGTAAAATCTCTAAAAGGGTGGTTTGGTGCAGAGAAGTAATCATAACCTGTAAATGAAGAATTGAAATGCTCTGCTTTTAAAAAAATACGTGTTTGTCTAACTTTTGCGTTTATAAAAAAGTCTAATCTAGGGAAACCGCCAATGCTCGTTGAGTTCTGAGTATAGAATTCGGACAGTAAAGGATCATAACCATTCATATTATACTCTGTAAAATAATTAAACGTTACCCCTGTTTGAAGTTGCATGGCTTTCTTAAAGATATAGTTTGAATAATAGAGTGTATTCCGAGTAATGAAGGTTGGTACATTTAATACTTCAACATCACTTATAACATTTTGATACATTATTGTATTATCCAATGCAAATTTGCCCACTTTAAATTCTCTTTCAACTTTTAGCCTTAAATACTGTAATGAATTATTATATTGCTGTGGCTTGATTACCTTAACATCATTGCTGTTTATTTCATCTAAATTAAAGTAAGTATAGTTTTCAATATTAGAAATATCTAATGATGCATTTAAAAGCTTTTTAGATTCAATATTAAATCTCAACTGTTGAGTATTTACATTTCTAAATCCATTGAAATTATACCAATTATAATTAGTATAGTCGCTTTGATAAAGTAAATAATTATAGTTTGGCAATTGAGAACTCACATTGATTCCACCAGCTATCTTTATATCATTGTTTATTTTTACACCTAGTTCTGCATCAATATAACTTCCTACAAATTCATCAGATAAATTTAAACTTGCTTTACTCTTTAAGCTTATTGAATTAAGGTTTTTATTATACGATGCATCTATACCTAGATAATTAGCTTGAATTCTATTTGGAATCATTTCGTTAGATAATAGAACTACACTATCATATCCGTAATTGATATCTGTATAATTAATACCAAAACTTATCTCTCCCAATAAATTATTTAGGTATTCTATATAAATTTTTGTTCTAAAGTCTTCGAGAGTAACTCTGTCAGAAACTCTACTTGTGAAAGAATCGCCAAAATAGTCACTAGTTGGAGAGTTTTGATCGTATTGAAAATACTTATCTTCAAAAGACAACTCATTTACAAGAGAAAGTCTATTGTTGCTAATTGAATCTTTTTTATTAATAATATCATAAGAGTGATTAAAGAAAAACTGTTTGCCTCTTAAAATACTTTCTGCATTTTCAAAATTCATATCAAAAACAGATCTGTCTAAAAACTCTTCATCGCCTGATGTAAAATTTTCAATATCATCATCTTTTATCCCACCATTTTCCTGATTAAGTAAATCTTGCATTATGATATGCCCTTTAGCTTTATATCGTTTGTTCTTAGTCTCGTAATTGGTCGTAAATCTAAAATTACCTGTACTTGTTAATGCGTTCTGATAATTACCAAGTGACCTTAAACCTTTATAAGCTATAGAGAAATTGAATTGCTTTGAAAGATTTACTGAAAAAAAAGCATCTAACATCTGCCCTTGCTCAAAGGCTGTTTTATAGGTTAACCTAGTCCATGGTGTAGGAACCATGTAATATTTTATATCGTCCTTTTCGAGATAATTAAAATGTCTGGCTCTGGCACCAAATAAAGGTTGAGTATTGTTATTTACCGCATTAAAACTTAAAGAATTGTAGGTCTGACCTATATTGGCAAAAGGCATTAAACCAAAGTTATCTTTTTGAAGGTAATTAAATTTGTAATCCTTCTTTATTGTTAAAGTTGTATCAACAATAGAGGTATCTACTGCTTTATTAAACTGTAAATACATATCTATTGAAGCCACATCTTTGTAACCACGAGATGCTTTACTGTCAGTAGAATCATTTGCGTTCCGTGAACCTCTTGGTGCGTTCGTACTATTCAGCTTTATTTGAGCATTAACATTAGCTAAAAAAAAACAAAAAATAAGAGTTATAAGGATTTTACGTTGCATGTATTCAAATATAAACTAAAAACAAAGTAAACTATAAATTATTGTTTTAACGAGAAGAATTACCATTTACTTAACATAAAAAAAGACCAACAATTATATGCTGGCCTTTGTTTTCTATTTTTTTTAAAAAATATTATTCTATAACAAGTTTATGAGAGGTAGTTCTATTTCCTTCAGAAATATTTACCATATATACACCTGCTCTAGCATTTTCCATTGTAATAGTCTCTTTAAAAATTGAAGACGTATTAGAATAATTGTTACTATAGACTAATCTACCTTGTAAATCGTAAACATCTACTTTTACATTGTTATTTACACTATTTAAGTTAGACTCAAATGTAATGGTAAATGTACCATTAGATGGATTAGGATAAACAGCCAATTTTCTAGCTAAATCATTTTCATCTACACTTAACGTCAAGTTATTACCAGTAATTATTAAAGAAAAATCCTGACTTTGAGGGTCAAAAGGACCGCCTACCGTTCCTTGTAGCATCCCTTTATGAGAAACCGTTAATGTATACATACCAGATACAGGTACATCAATATCAACGCGCTCTATATTATCAACAGTATTATCTCCTTTTGAATTTGTAAATGCGCTTCCTGAAAAATCAAGCTTCCATGGTAAAAACGTTGTTGTACCATCAGAAATTCTTAAATCTAAATCATTTACTAATCTAGGCGTAGGATCATTAGCCGCACCATTAGCTATATTACCTGGCATATCAGTCCAACAAATAGTCGCTGATAATTTTTCTCCTGCCTGGGCATTAAACGTAAAGGTATAAGTAGCTCCTTGATCTAATGTCAATTCATCAACAACAGCTTGAGAGTCATCAGCATCTGTAAGTGTTTGTGCTGCTTCACGAGCATTTAAGAAACCCCATCCAAACTTTGGATCAGGACCAATAGCAGCGTTATCATCTATAGCTGTATGGCAAACTAAGGCTTTTAATGTAGCGGAATTCATATACTCACCTCTTAACTGATTGTAATATTGTTGTAATAAAGCTAATGTACCTGTAGTATTAGGTGAAGACATAGAAGTTCCTGATAGAGTTGAATAAGTATCATTAGGTGTCGGTGAAAATAAACTAGAGCCATCACCAGCAATATCAGGTTTAATTCTCAAATCATCTGTAGGACCTTGACTACTACTTTGGTTTATAACTAAATTTGATAATTCATAATTACCACTAAAAAGTGGCTGTTCAGCTGCAGTAGGGTTTGCATTAGCAACAATCAAACTATTTTTGGCATTCTTATCATTTGTAAGTTTATCATAACCTGGTAACATACCACCTGTGTAACTAGTTTGCCCATTATTACCCGCAGAAAACACTGGTAAATATTTAGGGTTATTTCTAGTTATATTATCAATATCAAACGCATCTTGTGTGTAAGCGCCAATAAATGTTGCATCAAGTTGCGTTCCTCCATCTTGGTCAATAGGCACACCATAAGAATGATTTGACAAGATAATAGGGTTAGTCGCTGCATTAACTGCCGCAATCATCTCAGATTCATCATTAGTCCAGTTATAGGATTTAACACTAATATTAGATGCCATTCCTTTTGCATTAGGATTGACTCCTTTTGCTGATATTGTTCCCGTAACATGTGTTCCGTGTGAACTAAAACCGCTATCACCATCAACTACTGCAGCATCAATAATTGTAACACGTGTATCTGTATCAGTAGAATTTTGAAATTCAGCATGGTTATTATCAGCAGGTCCACCATCCCAAACACCTACAGTCATACCTGTACCGTCTAGGTCTAAACCCATACTACCACCAACCCAAAGCTCAGCAGTTTTTGTTGCTTTAGCAGCTTCAAAGTTATCTGTTGATCTATAAATTGGCTTGCCATTTAATACATCGTAAATATGCATTATTTTAACACCGTCATTTACTAATGTTGCTTTAACATTTGGATTATTTAATAAAAATGAATGTACTCTAATCTTTCTTTGATCCTCTTGTTCATTGAGTTCAGCCAAAAGTTGTTTATTTTCTTCAGAAATGTTAGCATTTAAATCTTGTGAATAAGCTCCATAAGTAAAAAGTAACACAGCAGAAAGTAGAATTTTTCTCATGTTCATATGTATTGAAAATTTCTTTGCAATATAAAGATATTTTTTTAAGTCATATCATAAATAAAAATTAAAAGCCACCTCATAGAGGTGGCTTTTAACACTTATAAAATTAGTTTAAATCTAATTAACTGTAAACGTTGCAGAAGCTTGCGTTCCAGCAACCGTTGTATCTGCTACTAATGTACCAGCGGCAGTTGTTACACTAAAGGTCGGACCTCCATCACCATAAGCATCATAAACAACAACACCATAGTTTCCTGAAGCTAAACAAAAATCAAAAGATAATTCTGCAAAATCATCAGCAGGGTTTGCATATGGACCTCCAGATGCAACTACAGTAGGAGTACCACTTAAGTCATATATTTCCCAAGTAGTTTCCTCTGGCCAGTCATCCAAAGTTATGTTGAAAGTTACTATAGTATCTAGACACGTTTCAGTAAAGTTTAAAGTGATTGCATCACCAGTATCTAAACCTGCTTCGTCTGGAAAATCTAGAACTAAACTTTGAGCAACAAAACCTAAATCATCATTATCTGTAACAGATATTGATAAAGTACCTACATTTGATCCACCAGGTATAGTAACCGTAGCTGGAACAGAATAAGGTGATGCTAAAGTAGACTCTTCTTCAACTACCACCACATCGTAAGAACGATCTGAACCAGAAGTTTCACTAGCCGCTACAATTACATCAATAGTAGCAGTTTGTCCGTTATCAATCGTAAAATTTAAAGGACCTTCCTGAAATCCTACGAAATTTGATAAACTTGAGTCGTTATCTTGTTCACAATTGAACATTAAGGTTACAGCTAATAAAACTGTAAAATATTTGAAATATTTATTCATAATAATAATTTTAGTTTTGGCCAGTTATACTAGGGTTATTATCAATTTCAGATTGTGGAATCTGGAACGTCATTTCATCAGAATCATAAGCAAATGATTCGTTTGCACGATATACGTGGTTAGAACCTCTAGTTACAGTAGCCTGATTACGTTTCATAGCAAAGAAAGTCTTACCCTCACCCCATAATTCGATTCTTGTTTGTAAATAAATCTCATCAAGCAGAGCCTGACCTGATAATGGAGTAATAGTAGCAGATGCTTCCGCAGCACCAACACGAGGTGTTAAGAAATCTATCATCATAGTCTTAGCAGCTGGTTCACCACCTGTTCTAGCAGCACACTCTGCACTTAATAAATAGAACTCTTCAACTCTCATATGAATCAAATCTGTTGTAATGATATATTGACCACCGATTGTTCTAGCTGGATCAAAGAATTTGTTTATTGGCTGTAAAGCAGCTGTACCTGTACCAAACTGTCCTTTTCTTACGTCACCTGCTGGTATTTGAGAATATAATAAATCATCTATTGACTTATAATCTCCAGCCCAAGCATAACTATAAGTAAAGCAGTCTATTTGTCCCCACCAATCAACTAACTGGTGTCCAAGGTCTTCAACTAAATCGTAACCCCAAATCCAAGATGCAGTGTTAACATCATTAAAACCAGAACCTGCACCAGGGAATGCTAACTGACCAGCAGTTGTCATAGGGTAACCACTAGCTATAACATTATCTGCTTGAATTTTTGCATCTGCAAAGTTACCCATAGCAGCATAAGTATATGCTAGGAATCCTTGCGCTACAGTTTTATCTACTTGACTTTTTAATGTTCTAGTATAATTATCCAACAAGCCAATTGCATCTGTTAAATCACTCACAACTTGTGCATAAATATCACCTGCAGCTACTTTCTCTAAACTGTAAACATCACCATTAAAGAAAGGTAATACTTCTTGATTAGGGTCATAAGCACCTTGGTATAATTGTAGCAAATAGAAATATGCATAAGCACGGTAAATTTTTGCTTGTCCAAGGATACGCTTAGCCTCATCAGACTCTGGTTCTGCATCGTTTCCACCACTACTAGCAATAACGTTGTTAGCAATACTGATAATTCTGTAGTAATACTTCCAAGTTATATCATTCTCTTCCTGTGTGTAATCTACAGTAAAGATAAGGTTAGCAGCATCATTGTACCAACCATAAGCACTACCCGATAATGCCATATCACCAGATACCATATCTGTCCAGATATCAACCATTTTCTGACCAAAGTCAAAATGTCTATTACCTGTTATACCAAACGGCTCAATAATTAAACTTGTAATACCATTTAAGGAACCGTCTAACAATTCTGGATAATCGCCAGAATACTCTGCAATACCTTCTGCAGTCAGAACATTAGTTTGTTCTCCTTCTAAAAATTCATCGTTACACCCTACGAATAACGCAGAGGTTAACATAATTGCGTAAATTAACTTTTTTTTCATATTCATCACTTTTTTTTAAAATTCAATTTTAGCACCAAGACTAAAAGTTGTCATTGGCATATATATACCAGAATTAGACGAACTAATTAAAGTCGTTGGGTTTAATCCATCTCTAGCACTTAACATCATTAAGTTATCACCAGTAACATAGATATTAAAAGTACTTAAGTTCATAGCTTCAACAGCATCTGCTGGTAAATTATAACCTAATCTTACGTTATTTAAAGAAAGGTAATCTGCTTTAGTTAAGAATCTAGAAGATAAAGATCCAAACTGAGTATCAGTATTGAAACCAGCTGATTGTCTTGGTATATTTGTAATGTCACCTGGCTCTCTCCATGCATTTTGCATATCTGAAGACCAGTTAGTAGTACCAATTAAATCTCTATTCTCCATTAATCTAGCATAACCATTGTCACGCACGTAACCACCTATACTATATCCAAACTGTGCTGATAAATCAAAATTCTTAAATCCTGTATTGATACGGAAACTACCTCTAATATCTGGAATAGCAGATTTACCAATATACTTTTGAGTAGCACCTAAAGTACTTTCGTTTGTATATGTATAGTTTGATGTTGTAGTTCTAGCAATAGTAGCATCTGGATTATCAATTAAGTATTGAGTTAAACTAGAGATACTCTCATCACCATTAGCTGGGTTAAATATTCCATCACCATCAACATCATTATAATAAGCATACCATAGACCAGAACCTGTTGCAGGGTCTACACCAGCCCAATCTCTCATGTACCAATCATAAATTGATGCACCTTCAGATAAAGCTCTACCTACGAATACACCTGTATCAATTGGCTTAGTTTCACCTGTAATATAATCTGCAGGCATTTCTACAATCTCATTATCAAAGATTTCACCATTTACATTAAATGATAATCTAAAGTCATTTTGAGGTTTAAATACTTGCACAGTAGCGTTAAATTCTAAACCACTGTTTCTCATTTTACCATCATTATATCTGATGAATGTATCACCAGGTGCTGGAGATAATGTTTGAGAGAAGAATAAATTAGTTGTATTCTTCACATAATAATCTACATCTAAGCTTAAGTAGTCATTAAACCAAGTACTCTCGAAACCAACCTGAGCAATCTTAGAAGTTTCCCATGTTAACTCATCATTTTGAGCTTCACCAGTTGGAGAGTAAGAAATTGATCCGTCTACTGTATTATTAGCTGTAAAGAATCTGTAACCATATAATGTATTAACACCTTGATCACCAATTACACCGTAACTAGCTTTTAGTTTTAAGTAATCGTTGAAGCTAACATCAAAGAAATCTTCGTTAGAAACTACCCAACCTAAACCAACAGAGCCAAATGTACCCCATTTATCTTTAATAAATCTTGAAGAACCATCTCGTCTGATAGATCCAGTTAAGAAATACTTCTGATCATAACTATAATTTAATTGGGCAAAGTAACTATCTAAACTTCTTCTTGTTGTATAGTTTGAAGCTCTACCAAATGCAGTTGTATACTGATCTAAACTTAAAGAGTTAGGTATAATTGCTGTTTGAGCTGAAGCTGAGAACTGATCAAATCTATTGACTGTAGACTCATGAGCAACAAAAGCATCAATACTGTGGTCTCCATAAGACTTAGCAAAACGTAACATCTGTAAGAAGTTTTGGTTTATGTTAGTACGCTCTCTTCTAAATAAGAAACCTTGACTAGAAGAACCACTACCATACCATGGGTTTTGCATTGAAGAATAGTTATCTGTATTAAACTGACCACTATATCTTGTTTCAAACTTTAACCAATCAGTAATATCAACACCTACATTAAAGTTACCAAGAACAGTAAAAATATCAGTTCTAGCTAAATCATAATTTGCATCTGCAATACCATTTGTAGCGTTCCACGCTCTACGTCCGTACTCATTACCATAATCGTATTGAGAGCCGCCATAAATAGGATCTGCCACTAAATTACCATCTGTATCTCTTAAGAAAACATCATATATAGTTGGTGTAGTAGCTGTTAAAGCAAAGATGTTACCAGAACTACCTGTACTACCCTCACTACTTGAAGAGTTTGTATTTCTACCACCAGTAATAGCAATATTACTACCAAAAGTTAACCACTCTACTGGTTTAGTCTCTACATTTAATCTTGTTGAATAACGCTTAAAGTTAGACTTAATAGTATATCCTTCATCATCTAAATATCCAAAAGAAGCTGAGAAACGTGTTTTTTCGTTACCTCCTCTAATTTGAACGTTGGCTTCAGTTCTAAGACCAGTATTAAAAGCCGCATCTCCCCATTTTGTCGGAGTAAATCTACGTGTAATACCATCATTAAACTCACCTGTTGCTGGATTAATTAAATCAGCACCATCAGCATTCCAAATGTTGTATGCATTATTGATACCCTCAGCAGTACCATATAAATTTGCGCTTGCCCAAGCCGCAGGATCAGACTGACCAAGTAAAGCACCTTTATTCTTTAATGAACTCCATGCTAATTCAATATAATCTTCTGGAGATTCAATAATATCGTATTCTGGTAAAAATAAAGTATTAACACTAGTTTTAAAATCTACAGAAACTACTGTTTTACCAACTTTACCTTGCTTAGTTGTAATTACAATTACACCATTCGCACCTCTAGACCCATAGATAGATGTTGCAGCTGCATCTTTTAATACAGTCATACTAGCAATATCTGCAGGGTTAAGAGAAGATAAGTCACTAGCAAAAGGAGCACCATCTACAATAAATAAAGGATCTGAATTACCATTTACAGAACCAAATCCACGAATACGAATAGTTGCATCAGCACCTGGAGCACCAGAACCCGTTACAACATTCACACCAGCAACCTCACCTCTAAGAGCCTGAGAAACGTTACCAACAGCTTTCGCTTCAAGATTTTCTGTTTCAACAACAGTTGCCGTACCAGTGTAAGCTTCCTTTGTAGTAGTACTATATCCTACAACTATTACTTCATCAAGAGAATTACCCTCTTTTAAAACAACGTCATAAACATTAGAAGAACCTACTGTTACTTCAACAGGGTCCATACCAACATATGATATAACTAGGACATCTCCTGAATTGACTCCGATAGTATACTTACCATCAAAATCAGTTTGAGCACCTTTAGTAGTACCCTTTACAATTACACTAGCACCAGGAAGCGGTAAACCGTCCGACTCAGTTGTAACTGTACCTGTGACCATTTTTTCTTGTGCAAAAGAAAATTGCATCACGAACGCCATAAAAAGCGTTAATAACCATGTTAACTTTAATTTCATAAAACAATTATTTGAGTTAGTCTAGTTGCAAACATCTTAATTAAATATTAAATAAACAAGCGTTTTTGCCAAAAAAATGTTAACGGTTTTGCGATTTCATCAACAAAACTTAACTATTATTTAATTAGTGTTTTTTGACGCTTAACTCATTACGTAGATACCAAAACTGTAAAAGGGTTGCGTTAAAATTTTAACTTTGTTCAAATTTTAACATTTTGGCTTTAAAAACTCAATTCTCAACTTATGATTTTGAATGCGGCACAGATGAGGCTGGCAGAGGTTGTTTGGCAGGCCCTGTTACTGCTGCCGCTGTTATTTTACCTTCAGATTTTGTTAATACCATTTTAAATGACTCTAAACAACTTTCGGAAAAAAAAAGAATGTTATTAAAGCCTATAATTGAGGCTAAGTCTTTATCGTATGGTATACAGCACGTATTTGAAGATGAGATCGACAGCATAAACATTCTAAACGCTTCTATTAAAGCTATGCATGGCTCTATTGAACAACTGACAATTGAACCAGATTATATTATAGTAGATGGAAACAAATTTAAACCCTATAATTCTATTCCTTATAAAACTATTATAAAAGGAGATGGTAAATATCTCAATATTGCTGCAGCTTCAATTTTAGCAAAAACCTACAGAGATCTTTACATGGAAAAAATTCATGAAGAATTCCCTATGTACAACTGGAAAAAGAACAAAGGCTATCCAACCAAAGAGCATAGGCTAGCAATAGAAAAATATGGAGTGACAAAATACCACAGAAAATCATTCAGATTATTACCAGAGCAATACCGTTTAGATTTATAACTTTTTATATTTGTGCATATAACTTTACATATGAAGCAATTTGGATTTTTATTAATTTTACTTTTCGTTTTAGTGTCTTGCCAAAGAGACTACAATTATTCAAAATCTCCTTATAAATTTCTCCCTTCAGAATCGGAAGTTGTAATTTCAATTAATGAACTAAATGATTTTATTAATAGCTCTAAAAAACACACCATTTTAAAGAGCGTATATAATAAGGAGTTGAATAGTGCATCAGAAGTTCTTAAAAACCTAAATACATCAAACAAGGTTTACGTTGCATTTTTAAATTCATCCAATCCGGAAAATCTAATTTTAACCAAAAACGACTCTACTTTATTTATTTTAGACTCCATTCCAAATCATGTTTCAGAAAAGTTATCTGAATTTAATATTATCAAAACTCAAATTGACTCATCAGTATTTTACCATAAAGTTTTGAATAATGTTTTTGCTGCATCAAACAGTTTAGATATCATCAAAAACCTAAAACTAAACGAGTCTAAAAATGATCTTATCAATTTAATTGAAACAGCAGAGGAGAAAACTATTGCTTCAGTTGTATTTAAATCAAAAACCTCAAATTATTCTAATCTTCTGTTTTCTGGCGGTATAAAGGAGTTAAACAACAATTATTCGTTACTAGACTTATATTTCTCTGATGACAATCTACATTACAACGGCATTGTAACTGCCACCGACTCCATATCACAAATTTTAGATTGTTTTAAAAACACGATTCCTCAAACCACAAAAACTACAAATATTGCTCCTGCAAACACCAATTCACTGTTCAGTATATCTTATAATGACTACAATGTTTTAAACAATAACTTAAAAAGGTTTAACTCTAAAACACCCGACAGCACTAAAACCTTTTTAAATTTTACAAATGAAATTGCTCTGGCAGATAACGCGCTTATCCTCCACTCTCTAGACACAGACTTAATCATTGAAACTATTGAAGAAAAATCTATTGCCGAAACCTACAGAGATATTGATATTTATGAATTTGAAAATCCTGAATTTTTCAAAACTAGATTACAACCAATTATAAGTTACGAAAGCGCTAACTACTTTTTTAAATATGATGATTTTATTGTTTTTTCAAACACAATTGAAACTATCAAATCCATATTATCTGACGCCTTAAATAATAATACAATTGCGAGCTCAGATACCTTTAAAAACATAAGTTCTAATCTAAGTGATGATGCTTCCATCTTTATCTTTAAAAATAATAAGGCACTTTCAGAACATTTAGGCATAGAAACAAAAAACTATCATGCTAATGTGGTACAATATATTTACGAAGATAACTTCGCACACGTTAATGGCGTTATAGAGGAATTTAAGAAAAAAGCCGCTTCAAACTCTGTAACAGAAACATTTACTACCTCTTTAGACGCACAAATAGTTTCACCACCTCAAACCGTAGAAAATTACATTAACAATACACACGATATTGCTGTCCAAGATGCCAATAACGTACTGTACCTTATCTCTAATTCTGGCAATGTACTTTGGAAAAAACAACTTCAAGGAAAAATACTGGGAAAAATTGAACAAATAGACATGTATAAAAACGGAAGGTTACAATTAGCTTTTGCAACGCCAAACCGTCTTTATGTTTTAGACAGAAATGGAAATGACATTTCTCCTTTTCCAAAAAAGTTTAATGATGAAATTACACAACCACTTTCTGTATTTGATTACGATAAGCGAAAAAACTACAGGCTCCTGATAACACAAGGCAAAAAACTTCTTATGTATGATGCTAAAGGAAAATCAGTTAGTGGATTTGTATATAAAAGCAACAACAAAACCATCACATCACAACCAAAACACTTTAGAATAGGCAGTAAAGATTATATTGTATTCTCTACAGAAGAGAATCTAAAAATTTTAAATCGTCAAGGCAGTGTAAGAGTTGACGTTAAGGATAAAATTCGCTTTTCTAACAATGAGATCTACCTTTACCAAAATAAGTTTACATCATCAAATACACTTGGGCAGCTTGTACAAGTAGACACCAGGGGAAATATAAGTCGAAAAGATCTTAAGTTATCAGATAAACATAATATTACTACAACAAGTAAAACTTTGGTTTCGATGTATGAAAATAAACTTTTCATTAAAACAAGAAGAGTAGACTTAGATTACGGCGTTTACACAGCACCAAAAATCTTTTATCTAAATGATAAAATCTACATTACCACTACAGATTTACAATCTAAAAAAGTATATCTATTCGACAGCCAGGCAAAGTTAATCCCTAACTTTCCTGTTTTTGGGACATCTACTGCAGAACTACAAAAACTAGATAAAAGTAAAGGCTTAGAATTAATCACTCAAGCAGACGACAAAACAATAGTTGTCTACAAACTACATTAAATTATTAACCATTTATACATTTCATTTTTAAGTATCAATTGTTCTTATTATTTTAGAGCGCTATTAATCAATTACTTAAAATGAATTTTACAAAAATTTCCCTCGCGTTTTGTATTATCCTCTTTATTACTCCTACCCTTGATGCTCAAACAAAAAAAATCAAACGCCCAAAAAGCAGAGTTGGTGTCACAAGTGTAGATAATTTTGTTCAAGAATCCTTCGATTTGTATGATAAAGTCTATAAATATGATGGTTATGCTGCATCTGGCCAATCCTTGGATGATGACGACATTGATGTACTCGAAGAAGCACTAGATGAGATGTCCTCACTTAGCGATAGTGCACCAGATATTGTAAACGATTTAGATGGTGTTGGCGTTTTAAAGCAAGGAAAAGCCACCTTGCAGATAAACAAAGCAAAAAAAGCACTAAAGTATAGCATAAAAACAGCTAAAGAGTTACTCCTTGGGCAGCGTGAACGTGACAGTGAAGATGAAGATGACACTGCAGAGTCCGATGAGAAATCAGAAGAAACTACTAACAATTCTGACAAGGACAATAATGACGAATACGATGTTAAAGAAACACCATCAAATATTTCGGACGGCATAGAAGTTTATAGTAAGTATGATTTTGTTCCTGGAGATAAAACGCTATTTTTTGATGATTTTTCAAATGATTTTATTGGAGATTTACCAAGCAAATGGAACACGAACGGCTCTGGCAACATCGTAAAATTTAATAAAGTAGAAGGTAATTGGTTTGAGCTAAAAGCAGGCTACAGATTATACGCCATACCCGATCTTAGTCAACTGCCAGAAGACTACACTATAGAATTCGATTTACTTACATCTGGTGTTAGCAATAAAACGTCTTCTGGCGCAAGAGTACATGTTATATTAAGTGATGCTAATACATTTTCAAACGGAGAAACTCATTATGTATCCGTTTCGCTTCCGTTGGGACAGTACGCGCCTTTCAATATAGATACTTATAATTTTTTTAATGGCAAAGCTGGTATGATTAACTCTGGTTTAACTGCAGACATTAGAGACGAGGTTAAAAACCAACCACACATTGCTATTTCCGTCACCAAAAAGCGTTTCAGACTTTGGGTTAATGAGGTCAAATACGTAGATATACCAAGATTTATTGAAGAACTTAACGTTCTTAATTACTTAAAATTTCATGTGTATGGCCTAACAGATGGCGAAGAACGTGTCTTTATAAAAAACGTTAAAGTTGCTGAAGGAGGAGTAGATCTTAGACGTAAGTTAATGTCCGAAGGCAAAATTTCTACCAACGGTATTTTGTTCGATTCTGGTTCTGCCAATATACAACCACAATCACTAGGTATAGTACGCCAAATCTCACAAGTATTAATGCAAGATGATAGCATTAAACTCAACATAATTGGACATACCGACTCCGATGGTCCTGACGACTCAAACCTAAAGCTTTCTAAGGAAAGAGCTGAAGCTGTAAAAACTGCTTTAGTAAACATTTACAATATTTCGGCAAATCGCCTAACTACTGAAGGCAAAGGAGAATCAGAACCAGTTGCTGACAATAATACTGCAAGTGGGAAAGCACAAAATAGACGTGTAGAGTTTGTAAAAATTTAACCGCAACCAAATCTCAAAGTCCCTGAGTCTGAAAACGCCAAATTTATTTTGGCGTTTTCTTAGTTTTAAGCCGTTCCTTTTGTAGTATTGCAAACACGTATTTTCTTATTTATTTACCGATGATAAAACGACAAAAAGCCTCAATAAAACATTGCATTATTCACAAGGTTGGCAACAAATTTAACGATACTAAAAATGCGTTTTCAGATGCTGCTGTGCATTTTGACGAAGCCACTTACAACCTTATGCTGCCTTACTTACTAAAACCCTTTGTAAGTGTTGCAGAAAGTTATCGTTTTCATCATCATAGCAATGTTGGACTTAATGAGATTAACACCTATTCTGACCAACTTTTTAAAGAGGAAGCCGATTTTGTAGAGACCTCAAAACACATTGTAACACATTTGTATGAGCAAAGCAATTCAGCGCAAATAAAAACAGGAGATGTACTGGTTTGTCATTTTGAAAACATACAATATGAAGACTTTTTTGTTGATGCTATAGGTATTTATAAAATTGAAAACAAAACTGAGTTTTTTCAGACCTATTTAGAAGAAGGCAACTACGATATTTTGGTACAAAAAGGTATTCAAGCTAAAAAAGTTGATAAGGGTTGTTTAATACTAAACACCTCAGACATGGAAGGTAAAATAGTATTTAGTGTAGACAACAATACTTACGATACGCAATACTGGATTAAAAGCTTCCTAAACATTAAATACCCAGACGATAGCAACCAACACACCAAAAACTGCATAGAACTCTGTAGAGAGTTTTCTAAAGAGGTTTTACAACCCAATTTTGGCGGACAAGAACAAAGTAATTTCTTGGCAAAAACAGTAGACTTTTTTAAGGAGAATGAAATTGTAAATATTGAAAACTTTAAAGAAGAAGTATTTGAAGAGGAAGACCAAATACAACTTTTTGAAGACTACAAAAAAACCTACGAAGCCGAAAACAATGTGCTCATTAGAAATCAATTTGATGTCTCTGAACGTGTCTTAAAAAAGCAAAAGCAAAAAATAAAACCCGAAATAAAACTAGACACCAACATACAGATAAAACTCGATGTTGATGCACCAGATGCTTCTGCCGAATATTTAGAACGTGGTTACGACGAGGAAAAGAAAATGCACTATTACAAGGTGTTTTTTAATGAAGAGGCTTAGGACAGATAGAATTTATTTTACAGACACAAATCAATATTAGATTATATAAAACCTAACTTTAGCAACAGTTCTCAAACACATAAAACCAACAAAAAACTTCATTCATTTTTTCTTAATTTAGAGCCATATGGCAAAACACAAAAAAGAAGATTTTGAAGATTTTGGTTTAGGCGAAAAATCATACTCCAAAGGCTATAGAAGCTTAAACAAAGATGGAAGTTTTAATATCGAAAAAACAAACATCAGCTTCCTTGAACGTTTAAATTTCTTTCATAGTTTGGTAACTATGAAATGGTCTCATTTCTTTGGCATTGTAGCACTCACCTATTTTCTTGTTAATACGTTTTTTGCAACTATCTACAGTCTTATTGGCATAGAACATTTAACAGGTATTCATGGTTTAACTCCTTTTGAGCAGTTTATGGAGGCTTTCTTTTTTAGCGCTCAAACCATAACAACTTTAGGCTATGGCCAAGTTGCTCCTTTAGGCTTATTAGCGAATATTGTTGCAGCTACAGAATCATTACTTGGGCTTTTGTTTTTTGCACTAGCTACAGGTTTATTTTACGGAAGATTCTCTAAGCCAATATCTAAAATTAAATTTAGTCAAAAAGCTATAATTGCGCCATATCAAGACATAAATGGATTTATGTTTAGATTGGTTAATCCTCAAAAAAATGAATTGCTAGACGTAGAAATCAACGTAAGTGTATCTATGAAACGTAAAAACTCTGAGCTGAGAGATTTTCATATTCTAGATTTGGAAAGAGACAACGTGAGGTTTTTCCCTTCTATGTGGACTGTAGTACATCCTATTGATAAAAACAGCCCACTTTATGAACTGAACAAAGAGGACTATTTTGAAAAGGACTTTGAGTTTATAGCTATGCTCAAAGCTTTTGACGAGTCTTCTGGACAAATGGTATATTCAAGATCATCTTACAAACCTGAAGAGATTGAATGGGGACAAAAATTTGTCTATGCTGCAAAACGACACAATGGAAAACTACTTGTTGACGTTGGTAGAATTAATGAGAGTAAAAAAGCAGAATTGAACTAAGTAAATTCTCTTAAAACATACTAAAAAAAGCCTTAATCTATATTTTTAGATTAAGGCTTTTAACACTCAAAAATTGATTGATGAAAAATTTATTTTAGTCCATATCAAATCTTAGACCTACTGATATATTGTTTTGGTCAAAAGCTTGATTTTTGAATAACGGATTAAGATCATACTTAACATATAATGCAGTATCTCCCCAAGCTAAATAACTACTTAATCCATACACAAACTCATTTACTTCATAACCGCCTCGTTGCTTGTTTTTTATACGGTTACCATCTTCTTTGTACTTTAGCTTTTGCATGCTACCAATGTTAAGACCAGCATAACCACCAACACCTATCTTAAACTTATTTCGTGTAGAATATCTAAAGTAGTCTTCTTTTTCAATCTTTTTAGATGGACCAAACTCTAAATGTACAGGAAATACCAAGTTGGTTGTTCTAAACTTTGCTTTGTTTAGTTCTACAGGAAATTCTTGTAAAGTCACATCTCCATCTGTGTTGACAAAGTATTGATTATCTTTTATGTCTAATTTGTTCCATTGAAATGAAAAACCATATTTCAATCTCCAAAAGTTAGTGTTTTGAAAAATTCTTGTTTTCCAGGCATATCCCAACTCCATAAAACCTGAGCCTCCTATTTTGTATGGTGAATCATCCAGACCCTCACCTTCTATTAGAGCATTATTTAGTCCGAAAGCAAATACAATATCGCTTGTAGTACGTCTGTCGTATTTACGAGGCTTATGGACTCTATTTTTCTTTCCTAAGTAGATAAACTCATCACCCAAGTCTTCATCTCCGCCTATTCTAATAACAAAAGATTCATCATCATCCGAAGCGTACACCGATTCATTTCGCTTTAGAAGTTCAATCTTGTTATCTACAATTGCTAATCTATTTTCAATATTAGCTGCTCTCTTTTCCGCTGCATGCTTCTTTAAATCTTCAGCTTCTGCTGCCGAAATTTGCTTCGCATCCAAACGATCATTAATAGATTCTATTTCTTGTTTTAAAAACTCTCTTTCTTCTTTTTCAATTTTAGTTTTAAGAGCTTCAAGAGTCTCTATTTTATAGTATACTGAAGTCTTTTTTAAGCTGTCTACTGCTTTTTCTTGTGCGTGAGTTGTCGCAAAGGTTACCGATATAATAGTATATACTACTAGTCTTGTAATTGTGTTCATAACTGTTTGTTTTTTGATGATTTATAATTGTTTAATTTGATTCTATTTTTTCTCAGCACCTTAGTCATTTCGCTGAGCTACTGCTGTTTTCACAGTTTTGTATCCATCCTTTAAGACTTCGTAAACTTTGGTTCTAAAGGATTGTCCCATTTCATCTTCCACATCTTCTAACAACAATTTTGCATCTACCGTTCTGCTAGATTCTTTTGCTAATTTATCTTTAAGAAGTTCTTTACTTGCAACCTTAAGAAGTGAATCGACTTCTCTGTCTGTAACTGTTGTATTAGGCTTTATTTCGTTTAAAACTTCTGTCATAGCTTCGGCAAAAGCTTCTTTATCAATTGCAGCTTTTTCTATGATTGCTTTCTGCTCGTTTTCAGAGTTGATGATGTCTTGAGTATTTATTTTATCTCCTTTTTGATCAACTGCCAATTGTGTATCTACCTTATCCTTAGTAGTTGATTTATAATTAATTATTTCTGTTTTATTCTTCTTATTTTCCGTTTCAGAAACAGTTTCAACTTCATTATTTTCTGATACTAATTCTATCGTTTTGTTTTCAGTTGTATTAGACTGTTCTGTATTATTAAAATCATCTTTCATCTCTTGCTCAACCACTTGAGGTAAGCTCTGTTCAGTATTTTTTGGTCCTAATGTTTGCATAACAACAGTCAATGTAATTATGACTGCTGCTGCTATTCCCATCCACCAAAACCAAGGAAATTTAGTTTTCTTCTCTTCTGCATCTAGACGTTCAGACAGTTTTGCCCAACTCTCTGACGAAGGTTGCAGATTGCGCTCTTCTAGCTTGTCTTTTAGTTGTTCTTCAAATTTAATTGGTGCCATAACTGCTGTTATTTAATTCTTTTATTTTTTTCTGAAGCATTTGTCTTGCTTTAAACAATTGCGACTTTGATGTGCCTTCTGATATATTTAATAACTCAGCTATTTCATGATGCTTATAGCCTTCTATAGCGTACATTACAAAGACAATTTTATAACCCTCAGGCAAACTATCTATTAACTGCTGAATCTCAGCAACCTCAATATTGGTTTTAATATTATTGGTATAGTCTTGTTCTAAAATTTCATCTTCTGCAGTAAACTCAACATGTTTTTGTTGTCTTAAAAACGAAATTGCTTCTCTTACCATTATTCGCCTTATCCAACCTTCAAAACTACCTTGATTCTTAAATGTTTTTAGATACTTAAACACTTTAAAGAATCCATTTAACATTACTTCTTCAGCTTTATGCACATCTTTGATGTAGTATCTGCATACACTAAGCATTTTAGGAGCGTGCAACTCATATAGTACATGTTGTGCCTCGCGATTATTTTTCGCAGCTCTCTGTATAAGTTTAGTTTCGTTTTTATGAAGCTGAATAACTTTCATATTGTTGGTTACATTTGACCTTCTATTTGTATAGACGCAAATATCTTGCTAATGGTTGTATGGTCAGTGTAAAAAAGTTAAAAATAATTATTAAAAAACTGTATTACAGTCTATTAAAAAACTATTTTTTTCTTTCTATTACATAATTAACCATTAGCTCCAATGAAGCTTTATAAGGAGATTCAGGATAGTTATTAAGAAGTTTTAAGGCCTCTTGCTGAAAGTTTTTCATTTTTGAAACTGCATAATCTAATCCTCCATGAGACTTTACAAACGCAATAACCTCCTTAACTCGTGTTTTATCCTTGTTATGATTTTTAATAGAATTAATTAACCAAGATTTTTCCTTTTTAGAGCAATTATTAAGAACATATATTAAGGGAAGAGTCATTTTCTGTTCTTTTATATCAATGCCTGTCGGTTTTCCTATTTTTTCTTCTCCATAATCAAACAAATCATCTTTAATTTGAAATGCCATGCCTATGAGTTCTCCGAACTTACGCATTGTCTCAACCTCTGTAGAATTAGGTTTTACTGATGCTGCACCTAAACTACAGCACGCAGCAATCAGTGTTGCCGTTTTCTGACGAATGATATCGTAATAAACAACTTCTGTAATATCTAGTTGTCTTGCTTTTTCAATCTGCAACAGCTCGCCTTCACTCATTTCGCGCACAGCCACAGATATAATTTTTAATAAATCAAAATCATTATTATCTATAGAAAGTAGCAGCCCTTTAGAAAGGAGATAATCACCTATTAAAACTGCTATTTTATTTTTCCAAAGTGCATTGATTGAAAAGAAACCTCTACGTCTATTGCTATCATCTACAACATCATCGTGAACAAGGGTTGCCGTATGTATTAATTCTATAACCGAAGCGCCTCTGTAGGTACGCTCACTAACTTCTCCGTTATTTAACATTTTGGCAACCAAAAACACAAACATTGGTCGCATTTGTTTGCCTTTTCTATTTACGATGTAGTGTGTAATTCTGTTTAACAAAGCGACCTTGCTAGCCATAGACAACCGAAACTTCTGTTCAAAAAGCTCCATCTCATAGGCTATTGGTTGTTTAATTTGTTCCGTTATTTTCATGAATACATCTAAAACTTTGCAAAATTACGAATAAAGCCTCTTTTTATCACTAAAAATTGAATAATGTAAATTTAACACGCTTAGTAAGCAAATATTTGTAACTTTAGACAATTAATCTAAAAACAAACTTTATGAAAAAAATTACTTTATTATTCCTTACGCTTTTTGCGACTACCTCATTAATTTATGGTCAGTGTACGACGACGACTGGTGGTCAATGGCCTAATGGAGTAGTTACTGTACTTAACACAGGTGGTGCAGAAACGATTTCTACAAATAATTGGCCTAACGCTGAGATATCGCTTTTGGAAGGCTTAGTTGTAGGAAACACCTATACAATTACAGGAACAAACACTACTAGTGTTTACATAACTGTTGCTGAAACAACTTCAACTTTTTCTGCAATAGGAACAGTTATCACTCATGGAGCTGACTCTGTTAGTTTTACAGCTACAACTCCTGAAATTTTAGTGTTTTGGCACTTAAACGCTGCTTGTGGTACTCAAAATAACGATAACACCCTTACCACTATACAATGTACTAGCGCATCTTGTACATGTACAGCAGGTGCTACTCCTGATTTAGCGACAACACCTATACCAGCTGATACTGCCGTAGATGTTGACATAACTTATGGTGAAACAAACAGCATAGCTTTTGAGTGGACAGACGCAGGAACTGGTGATGCTCCTGACGCTTATAATTTAAACTTAGGTGTAACACCTGCAGGAAATGATATTGGGTCTTTAACTAATGTTTCTAGTGGTGTAAATGTACTTTACGGTTTTCAACCAAATACCACTTATTACTGGTCTGTTGACCCAGTAAATTGTGTTGGATCATCAACAGGTACTGTTTGGAGTTTTACTACAACAGCATGTACAGCAACAGCTGCACCAGCGGTTGTTGGTGGACCTAGTCCTGCTGATGGAGCTTCTGCGGTGACTATCTATGGACCTGATGGTTTAGTAAACTTCTCATGGGCAGCAGGAGCACCTGAAGATAATTATGTCTTAAACATTGGTACAGCAAATCCACCAGATCAGTCTTTTGACTTTGAAATTGGGGATCCTTTAACAGGTTTACAAGTAAATACAACATATTTTTGGAGTATTGATGCTGTTAACTGTTTCGGTGTAACAGAAGGTCCTGTATGGAGTTTTACAACAGACAGTAGTTTATCTATTACTGATGAACAACTAGTGCCTTTTAGCATATATCCTAATCCTGCAAATGACAAATTAAATATTAAGACAACTCTAGAAATAGACAATGTAACAATATTTAATATCTTAGGTCAAGAAGTTGCTAATTATGATGGTAGTGAAATAATTGAGTCGTCAATTAACATTTCTGAGTACAAATCAGGATTATACTTAGTTCAGATTACTTCTGGTGACAAAACAGAAATAATTAAAGTGACTAAAAACTAATAAGTATTAGAAATACATAAAAAAGCGGCATTTAGCCGCTTTTTTTATGCTTTATTTTTATTGGCTAATTGGCCACAAGCAGCATCAATATCTTTCCCTCTACTTCGTCTTACTGTAACTGTAATATTATTGGCTTCTAAAATATTAACATACATATCTAAAGCTTTAGAATCTGCTTGTTGAAACGCACCATCATCTATAGGATTATACTCTATAAGATTAACTTTACTTGGTGCAAACTTGCAAAATTCTACTAAGGCATCAACATCTTTATTTCTGTCATTTATACCTCTCCAAACGACATACTCATAGGTAATTCTGTTTTTTGTTTTGGTATACCAATACTCTAATGCTTCTCTAAGATCTTTTAATGGAAATGTAGCATTAAATGGCATTATGGATGTTCTCACCTCATCTATAGCTGAATGCAAGGAAACAGCTAGCTTAAACTTAACACCATCATCCGCCATTTTTTTTATCATTTTTGGCACACCAGATGTTGACACCACAATTCGTTTTGGAGACATACCTAATCCTTCTGGTGATGTTATCTTGTCTATTGCCTTTAATACATTATTGTAGTTCATAAGTGGTTCTCCCATTCCCATAAACACAATATTGCTTAACGGTCTGCCATGATATAATCTACTTTCATTATCAATCGCCACAACCTGATCGTAAATTTCATCTGGATTTAGATTTCGCATACGCTTTAACCTAGCAGTAGCACAAAACTTACAATCTAAACTACACCCAACTTGCGAGGACACACATGCTGTTGTACGCGTTGCAGTTGGTATCAATACAGATTCTACTATTAAATCATCATGAAGTCTAACGGCATTCTTTATAGTGCCGTCCGAACTACGTTGCATCTGATCTACTTTTATATGGTTTATTACAAAGTTATCCTCTAACATTTGGCGTGTTTGCAAAGATATATTGGTCATATCTTCGAAACTATGAGCCGATTTTTGCCACAACCATTCGTATACTTGATTTCCTCGAAATGCTTTATCACCTTGTTCTACAAAAAATTCTCTTAGTTGATCCTTTGTAAGTGCTCGTATATCTTTCTTTTTCTTATCCATATTGTGCAAAAATAGGCATTTGTAACTTCATCTATTTCTAGAAACAAAAAACCTCTACTCTTTGTTTAATGCGAGTAGAGGCTTAAAATAACTTTAAATTCTTTATTAGATGATTAGCATAGCATCACCATAAGAATAGAATCTATATTTTTCTTTTACAGCTTCTTCATAAGCACGCTTTACAAAATCGTGTCCTGCAAATGCAGAAATCATCATAAGTAACGTAGATTTTGGTGTATGAAAATTAGTAATCATACAATTAGCGATACTAAAATCATATGGCGGGAAAATAAATTTGTTTGTCCAGCCTTCATAAGCATTTAGTCTACCATTAGATGATACCGAACTTTCTATTGTACGCATTGAGGTTGTACCCACAGCACATACACGTTTTTTACGCTCTATACCATTGTTTACTATGTCTGCAGCTTGTTGGCTAATTACAATCTCTTCGCTATCCATTTTGTGCTTAGAAAGATCCTCTACTTCAACAGGATTAAATGTTCCTAAGCCTACATGTAAAGTTACCTCAGCCATTTCAACACCTTTAATTTCTAAACGCTTTAACAAGTGCTTAGAAAAGTGTAGACCTGCTGTTGGTGCTGCTACAGCTCCTTCGTTTTTTGCATATATTGTTTGGTAACGCTCTTCATCTTCTGGCTCTACACCTCTTTTAATGTACTTAGGAAGTGGAGTTTCACCTAATTCAGTTAATTTTCTTCTGAAATCATTATATGAACCATCATACAAGAAACGTAATGTACGACCTCTAGATGTTGTGTTATCTATAACCTCAGCTACTAATGTTTCGTCGTCACCGAAGTAAAGTTTATTACCAATTCTTATCTTACGAGCAGGATCTACCAATACGTCCCAAAGGCGTTGATCTTGGTTTAATTCTCTCAATAAGAAAACTTCGATACGAGCACCTGTTTTTTCCTTATTACCATATAATCTGGCAGGAAAAACCTTAGTGTTATTCATTATCATCACATCACCTTCATCAAAGTAATCTATAACATCTTTAAAAAGTTTGTGCTCGATTGTTTGATTAGCTCTGTCTAAAACCATTAATCGAGACTCATCTCTGTGCTCTGCAGGATGTTCAGCTAATAGTTCTTCTGGAAGGTCAAAATTAAAATTTGATAATTTCATTTGTGATTGTTTATTTTTTTGAAGTTGCAAATATACAATCTCAAAACAGGCCTTGTCAAGTAATTAACGGTTTATTTTATTTTGAAGCCTATAGAATCGAGGTCATTCCAAAACTCTGGGTAAGATTTACTCACAACTTTTGGATCGTTAATTTTTAGTGTAGTCTTTAAGCCTAAAGGCGCAAATGCCATTGCCATTCTATGGTCATTGTAAGTGTCCACGGAGATGTTACTTTTAATATTATCAGAAGATTTTAAATGCAACGACTCGTCTGTAATTGCGACTTCTGCTCCAAACTTTTCTAACTCAGTTTTAAGAGCCACTAATCTGTCGGTTTCTTTGATTTTTAACGTATGTAAACCTGTTAATTCACTCTCCAATCCAAGTCCAAATGCCGTTACTGCAATTGTCTGAGCTATGTCTGGAGCATTTCTCAAATCAAACTCTATGATTTTACTACTATCTGTTTTTTGAACTTTCTTTAGGGTTATAGAGTTATTTTCAAAACTTGTTGCTACACCAAACTCTTTATATAACCCTGACAAAACCGAATCACCTTGCAGTGAATTCTTTTTGTAAGAAGATAATTTTATTTCTGTACCAATATCACTTAATGCAACAATACTAAAATAATATGAGGCTGAAGACCAATCTGACTCAACCACCAAAGTTTGAGGCTTTACCTGAGTGGTTTTTGGCTTTACTTTGACTACATTATTATTAAATGATGTTTCTACTCCAATCTCATTTAACAGTCCTAATGTCATTTTTATGTAAGGAACAGAGGTTATTTTCCCATCTAAAGTGAGCTCTAATCCGTTTTCTAACTTAGATGCTATAAGTAGCAAAGCCGAGATATATTGACTACTAACATCGGCTTTGAGAGTTACTTTTGATTCGGTTAATTTTTTCCCTTTGATAGTGAGTGGAGGAAAACCTTCATTTTCTATATATTGAATATCTGCACCTAATTGTCTTAGCGCATCTACTAGAATTCCTATTGGACGCTCTTTCATTCTGGATGAGCCTGTTAAAACTACTTCTCTACCTTCTTGAATCGATAAATATGCCGTTAAAAAACGCATTGCTGTACCAGCATGGTGTATATCTATTATAGGTGCATTGGGGCTTTGAAGCGCTTTTTGCATCAGTACAGAATCATCTGAATTAGATACATTTTCTATATCTATTGTAGGATACATTGCCTTTAATAAAAGTAAACGGTTAGATTCACTTTTTGACCCTGTTATTGTTACAGAAGATGTTGAACTTGTTTTAGACGATTTGAGAATTTGAATATTCATGTAGTTTTCTTCTTTTAGCAGAAACAAAACTACTTCAATTTTTCATTATTATGATGTCTGTCGTGATCTCGTTTTGCTTTTTTATCCATTTTCTTATCAAAAGCAGCTTGCAAATCTATACCTGTTTGGTTAGCTAAGCAGAGGACTACAAATACAACATCTGCAAGTTCTTCTCCTAAATCTTTGTCTTTGTCACTTTCCTTTTCACTCTGCTCTCCATAACGCCTTGCTATAATACGCGCTACTTCACCAACTTCTTCTGTTAATTGCGCCATATTGGTAAGCTCATTAAAGTATCTTACTCCATGTTCATTTATCCAATTATCTACTTCTTTTTGTGCGTCTTTAATGTTCATTATTTCACTTTTGTTAATACTACTTGTTCTTTTTGTTTATTAATCATTTGGTTAAAGAACTCTTTTAAATATACATAAGTTTCTGGACCCATCAGAGCTTTATTTAATTCTACTGAAGCAGATAGCTGTATTTTGTTACCTAGAACCTTGTTAGATAACTGAAATGTACCAAGATCTTCAGGTAGCTTTAAAATCATTGGTTCTGGAGCTGACTCTACCGTATAATTTTCGGGAATAGAAATATTAACCATGTAACGTTCCTTTAATGGGTACCCAAAATCTATTGGATATTCTCTTTCGTCTAATTTAAATGGGTTTTCGGTGGATTTTAAAAACAACATAGGTGCAATGTATAATTTATCATTTATAACGTCTGCTCCTTCTTCTTTATAAAAATCATAGGATTCTGAAACAAAACCTTCATAAGTCTCTGCATTTTGAGCTTTATAATTAGATATTTCAATGTTTTCTAACCCTTCTTCCTTCTCAGTAAGGTAAGCATCTAAATCTTCGCTATTATAATTATTTCTAAAACTATAAGCTTTATGGTTTGTATGTCTAGACATCACATTTCCTTCTAAGGCTCCGTCTTCACTTATACTGGCATTAACCATGTATTGTGTTATTCCGGTTTCTGGTTCTCTTATGGCTACTTTTTTCCAAACCATTTTATTGTTATCTACCAAAACTCCTTGCCAATTGTAATCTTTTAAAGGCAAAACATTAACATCGCTAAACTCATCTGTGGCATCTAAGAAGTATTGCTCTTCATCTATAACTGCATAGGCTAAAACATAGTTTAATCTATCTACAGTTGGAAAAAAAGGAATTGAGTTTTCTTTTGTACTAATAATTAACGGATTTGCATCAATACCTGCATACCTCAACATTCCTACAAGCGTTAGATTAATGTCTGCTACATTTCCTTTTTTCTCTTTTAGGGTTTTTCTTATGCCATTGTAAAAATATTTTCCATCAATACCATTCCATTGAATATTATCTTTTACATACTTAAAAATAGATTTCATTTTATCTATTTCTGTTTGATTGTCTGAAATTAAATTATCCAATTCATCATCAAAGGAATTGGTTTTGTCCAATTCATTTTTATAATCATCATCACTACCTATAGTCTTTGCTACATCTCCCCAATTTTGTGCATAATATCTATTTATAGATGGTGTTACGATAGATATCAACTCAAACATAACACCTGCTCTATAATTATTAATGTTATCTACAAAAGCTTCTTCTTTTAATGCTGGCACATCTTTCAAAGTATAGTTTTGTATATCCATAGTCATATCTAATGCAGTTGATCTCTTTCTAGAATGCTGAGGAAAAAAGCTAATATTTCCTTTCACTTTTGTTCTAAAGTTATAACCATCTGGAGTATGTATTTCTGCTTCAATGTGCTTAATAGGAATATCGTACTGCAATTTTAGCTCATCTATGGATAGAACAAAAGGAGATGTAATCTTGTAAGTTATATCTATAACTGAACCTTCTTTTACATTTGGCATTGTAAACTTAACTTGCTTGTAGTTGTAACTATATTCATTTTCAAAAACCTGATTTTTTTCTAATTTGGTTTCAACGATTTTGTTGTTTTCTAAGTTATAGGTATATGCTTTTATCTTACTTATTCGCTCTTTACTCGATCGGCTTTTGAATAAATTTACAGTTATTGTAGCTTTATCAAACCCTTCTTTATTATAGATTTTAATTCTTTCATGAACCTCTGTAACCAGTTCTACAGAAGATGCATTTGCTCCATAAAACGTCCTTAATTTTTTATAAAGTATTACTGCATTAGCTGATGAATCTTTATCATAAAATTTTTCTGATAATTCTTCTTTGGACACTTCTCCAAACTCTATCTCTTGTGAAAATGAAAATTGAGTAAAACTTAGAAGGAAAAGAAGTAAATAAATGTTTTTAATCATGATTATTTGATTGATTTTAATACTATTTTAGAGTTATCGGCTTTAGAGATATGTTTTCTAAAATCTCTGTAATTTTTGTAATCTGTATTAGGGTATTGCCCTTTTTTTAAGAACAACTTTCTTTTGTAAATAATTATATTGTCTGAAGTACTGATTTTAAAGTGGTATTCGCCAAATTTGTTCTTAATATCTATATTTTCTGGCAAAGCCTCTATCTCAAAACCCTCTGGGATTTCTATTTTAAAAACATCTTCGTCCATATAACCACGTGATATATCTATTGGCATTTTTCTAGACCTATACCTAGTTGGCACGTAAGAGTTTTGATTGAATACATTGGGTTTAAAGAGCAACCTATCACCAGAAACAGAGGCATAAGTGCTTGCTTCTACATCTATATCTTCTGTAAACTCTACATCAACTTTATTATTATGAAACTTATAACCCAAAATCTCTAAGTTATTAATATAACTCCAGTGATATTTGTAGTATTCATTTACCTTATCATTTGATCTTCGTTCTATATAAAATCGATTATCGTACTGCAAGCCTCTTGTTTTTCTATTAATTTTAGAAGTAAGACTACCATTAGCTTCTAATTTAACATTTGCTGTAGTTAACTGATAATTTAAACTATCTACATATAACTTTGTCTTTACAATCTCACTAGCATTAGGTTTTACCACTAACACATTTCTGTTGTCCGTAAAATCTCCGATAAAATTAAAGGGATGTAGTTGACTCGTACAATCTAACCAAACGGTCTCATTATCTGTAGGAATTGCTAAAATGATATGATTTCCTTGCTCTAAGGAAGCAAAATCGTCTTCTAAATCTATAATTTCTTTACCTGCTTCTACAACGCAGTAATAAGATGTTACTCCCACTACTTCTAACAAAGACTTGGTATAGTTAGTTAACCCTTTACAGTCTCCGTACTTTAATTGATCTACTTCTAATGCTGGTATTGGCTGCACTCCACCTATACCAACCTGTACACTTATATATCTGGTATTTTCTTGAACAAATTGAAAAACTGCTTTAGCTTTTTCTATAGGATCATCAAGGTTTGCTGTTATACCTAAAACTTCTTGTTTTGTTTCATCTGTAACTTCGTTTCTTCCTTCTAGCAAAGCGTCGTTTATCCAGTCTCCAAATTCTAACCAGTTTTTTGCTTTTCCTTCTACACCATAAAATGAAAAATTCTCCATTGCAACTAATACCTGTGGGTAATAATTATAATATGACGGACTTAAATCCTCTGGTGCTATGGGCAATGCATTTTCTAAAGTATAACTTAAAGATGTAGAAGAATTACTCTTTGTTATATTATAATCTTGAAGATTTTTTTCTTTAAACCTTAAACCTAAATCTGCATTATCTTGTAAATTATAGATGTCTTTTTCTACACCTACATAATAGCCAGTAATAGGCCTCCAAGTTGGTATTGCAGCTGTATTAGACGATTCAATTTCATAATAAAACTCTACAGTATAAGGATATGTTGCTGGTGTGTATCCCATTAAAAGCACCCTAGAATCTGAGTACAATGTACCACCATCTACAGCACTTCTATCCATAAAATCTCGTTTCTTAAACTTTTTTATTTCTTCGCCAGCTTCATTTAGAATTCTAGCTTCAATTTTTTTTATTTTGTTGTACTTATCATAACTTGCGTAAGCACCAACAGCAGAATTCCCTTTTTCGTTTAAAACGGTAACTATTCGCTTTTCTATAATGCTTAGCTCATCCTTAGAAGTTACAACAACATTGATATCATTAAGTCTTACAACGGCATTTGCCTTTGTTTTTAATTCGGGTGGAATTGTTTCGGATTTATATAAATCTTCAGATTGTGAAAAACCAGCAATAGTGATTAATAGGAATATTGCTGCGGAAATATATTTCATGCAGTATTTATATTGAATTGATTGGCAGCACAATATAAAAAGTAAAATTAGTTCATCAAATATTTTATGTATTAAAATCCCTACAATTAATTAATATTCGACAAACGGTTAATATTTTAAACCCTCTTAAGCTATTCTTTATTCTTAGAATCTATAATAATGGTTACAGGCCCATCGTTAACAAGTTGTACTTTCATGTCTGCACCAAACTCACCTGTTTGTATTGGTTTTCCTAAGTTATTTTGTAAGGTTGAAACAAAATTTTCATAAAGCGGAATTGCAACATCTGGTTTTGCTGCCTTTATATAACTTGGTCTGTTTCCTTTTTTTGTACTTGCGTGAAGGGTGAATTGACTAACCACGATAATGTTACCACCAGCATCTAAAAGCGAAGTATTCATAACGCCATTTTCGTCTGGAAAAATTCGAAGATTTACAATTTTGTTACATAACCAATCAATATCCTCTTGGGTATCTTCATCAACAATACCTAATAAAATTAAAAGTCCGTGCTCTATTGAAGCAATTTGCTTTTGGTTAATAACTACTGAAGCCTCAGAGACTCTTTGAATTACTATTTTCATTCGTTATCCCAATTATCTGTTCTGTAATGCTCTTCATCTCCTTCTAGAATTTGAATATAGCTACGGTATCTAGAATAAGACACTTCGTCATTTTCTAAAGCCTCTTTAACCGCACATTTTGGTTCTTTTAAGTGCAAACAATTATTGAATTTACAATCTTGTTTTAAAGCAAAAAACTCAGGAAAATAATCGCCTACCTCTTCCTTTTCCATATCTACAACACCAAAACCTTTAATACCTGGTGTATCTATAATTTTGGCATCAAAACTTAAATCGAACATCTCCGCAAAAGTAGTTGTATGTTGTCCTTGCATATGCTGTTCTGATATGGCTTTGGTTTTTAGATCTAATGAAGGCTCTATAGCATTAACCAGAGTAGATTTACCCACACCAGAATGACCAGAAAACATACTCACCTTACCTATCATCAAGGCTTTTATCTTTTCAATATTATGTCCTGTGGCTGCTGATATTTCAATACACTCGTATCCTATTTTTTTATAGATACTTTGCAGATACTTTACTTCTAACATCTTTTCGTTATCGTAAGTATCTATTTTATTAAACACCAAGACTGTGTTTACCGAATATGCTTCTGCAGTAACCAAAAAGCGATCTATAAAACTGGTAAACGTTGGTGGATTATCTATAGTAACCAATAAAAACACTTGATCCACATTTGCTGCAATGATATGCGTTTGCTTGGATAAGTTTACTGATTTTCTAACAATGTAGTTGCTGCGCTCTTCTATGCGATGTATAACACCTGTTTCGGTATTATTTTTGGTTTCTAACTCAAACTCTACTTTGTCGCCAACAGCAATAGGATTGGTACTTTTTATACCTTGAATTCTAAATCTGCCTTTTATTCTGCACTCATAAAATTTACCGTTCATTGTCTTAACGGTATACCAACTTCCGGTAGATTTATAAACTGTTCCTGTCATTCAGTAATTAAAATAATAGCAAAGTAACAACTTTTAACCAAAATAGTCTTTACTTTAAAGCATAAAACAAAAATCAACAATCATGAAAAAAAATTTTTTATTTATCGCAGCAATTGCTGTAGGACTAATTTCATTTTCTTTTATCAACAAAGAAGACTCTAACGACAACAAACCAGCTCAAGTAGAGTACAAAGTGGTTACCGTTGTAGAATCTATTGTTCCTAATGGTTTAGGCCGTTCTAGAATGATATCTGCAAATGAGTCTAAAGACTACAAAGAGTTTACAACTGTAAGATCTGGTGATAAAGATAAAGATGAAAAGAATAAATCTAAGCGAAGTGAAATAAGAGTAAAAGATTATGAAGAAACTAAATTACTTAACTTCTATAATCTTGGTGGAATTCGTTTTCAAAACATAGCTGCTAATGACGCAGTGATGACATCTAAAGTTAATACGATGATTGCCGAAGGTTGGGAATTAGCATTTATTAATACTGGAGTTGAGAGTTCTGGAGGAAAAGGGGATGGACAAGGTATTTTTATTACACGATATACCTTTAAACGTAGCATATAACATAAATAAAAAAGGCTCGCAATTGCGAGCCTTTTTTATTTTTAGCGATTAATAATCTCCTCCTGATGATTAATCGATTCTTGATGGATAGCTTTAAACATTCTAAGAATAAATTCTTCGCTTAAATTCTTTTCCTCTCCCTGTAAAATCATTTTGCCCAAAATCTCATTCCAACGCTTATTTTGCAAAACTGCAACGTTGTGCTTCTTTTTCAAGTTACCAATTTCATCTGCTACTTGCATACGCTTCCCTAAGATTTCAATTAACTGATGATCAATAACATCTATTTTAGTTCTTAGCGTATTTATCTTGTTTTTAAACTCTGTTGCATCACCTACTTCTTTTCTTATTCGCAGATCTTCCGTGTACTTTATTAAAGTTTGTGGTGTGATTTGCTGTGCAGCATCACTCCAAGCATTATCTGGGTCGTGGTGTGTTTCTATCATTAAACCATCATAATTTAGATCCAATGCTGTTTGACTTAAGTCGAAAATTATATCTCTACGACCAGCAATATGAGATGGATCTAAAATTAATGGTAAATCCGGAAAACGGTTTTGTAAATCTACTGCAATTTGCCACTCTGGATTATTTCTATAACGTGTTTTTTCGTAAGTTGAAAATCCTCTGTGAATAACACCTAAATTCTTAACATCTGCTGTATAAAAACGCTCTACTGCGCCTAACCACAAAGATAAATCTGGGTTTACTGGGTTTTTAATTAATACAGGCTTATCTGTTCCTTTTAATGCATCTGCAATATCTTGTACTATAAAAGGACTCACAGTTGTACGAGCACCTATCCAAAGGATATCTACATCGTGCTTTAAAGCCAATTCTACATGGTTGGCATTAGCTACTTCTGTAGTAATAAGCATGCCTGTTTCTTCTTTTGCTTTTTGAAGCCACTTTAACCCAAGCGCTCCTACTCCTTCAAAATTACCAGGACGTGTTCTTGGTTTCCAAATACCTGCTCTAAAAACAGTGGCATCGCTATCTTTTAGCTGATGTGCAATTTTTAAAACCTGCTGTTCTGTTTCAGCACTACAAGGTCCAGCAATTACCAGTGGATGATCTAAATTAAAAGCATCTAACCAGTTTCTCAATTCTTTCTTGTTTTCCATCTTACTATTAATCTTCTTTTTCTTAATTTTATTCTATTCCGTTTAATATATCTTTTATATGGTTGGTGGTTTCCATCTCCTTGAAAACTGCCTCAAAGTTATCTTCTAACATTAACTTCTTGAAATGCTTTAGGTTATCTATATATTCATCTAAAGTTTCAATAACATTAGTTTTATTTTGTTTAAAAATTGGTGTCCACATGGCTGGTGAACTTTTTGCCAAACGTACCGTACTTGCAAAACCACTGCCTGCCATATCAAAAATATCGCGTTCGTTTTTCTCTTTTTCTATCACTGTTTTGCCCAACATAAAAGAGCTTATATGCGAAAGATGCGACACATAGGCTATATGTTTGTCGTGCGCCTTAGGGTTCATATAACGAATACGCATTCCTAAATCAGCAAACAGTTTTAATGCTTTTTCTTGAAGTTTGAAAGCAGTTTCTTCTACTTCACAAATAATATTTGTCTTGTTGTTATATAAATTATGAATTGCTGCATCAGGTCCTGAAAATTCTGTACCAGCAATAGGATGTGCTGCTAAAAAATTTCTACGCTTTGGATGATTTTTCACCTTAAGACAAATATCTTCTTTGGTTGAACCAGCATCAAACACAACGGTCTCATCCGAAACCAGATCTAATACTTTTGACAACACTTCTAAAGTAGCATCTACAGGTATGGCAACTATAACAACGTCTGCTGTACTTAAATCTTCGTAAGTAGCCTTTTTATCTATAATACCCAGAGTTTTTGCTTTATCTAAATGCGCTTCGCTCTTGTCTATACCATACACAACACATTCTGGATTTCGCTTTTTTATATCTAAGGCAAAACTTCCTCCTATTAATCCTACTCCTATGATAAATACCTGTTTCATCTATCTAAACTCGCGCTATCGCTTCTTTTATTTGTTCTTCTGGAGAGCATAATGAAAAACGCACATAGCCTTCACCATTACTTCCAAAAACCGTTCCTGGTGTTATAAATATTGAATGTTCTTTTAACACTAAATCGGTAAATTCTTCAGACTTTAAATGTGGTGGTAATTTTGCCCAAACAAACATACCTGTTGCATATTCGTCATAGGTGCAGTTTAAAGCCTCTGCAAGTTTCCAGATAAGCTCTCGTCTTTGTTCGTAAACACTATTTAAACTTACAAACCACATATCTGAACATTTTAAGGCTTCTATCGCTCCTTTTTGAATGGCATAAAACATTCCTGAATCCATATTACTTTTCACCTTAAGCACTGCATTAAGATGCTCGTAACTTCCTACAAGCATACCTACTCGCCAACCTGCCATATTAAAGGTTTTACTGAATGAATTTAACTCCAAACAAACGTCCTTTGCATGGTTATAACGCATGATACTGATAGGTTTTTTGTTTAGAATAAAACTATATGGATTATCGTTTACTATTAAAATATTGTGTCGCCTTCCAAAGGCTATAACTTCGTCATAAAACTTGTTTGGTGCATTAGCTCCTGTTGGCATATGCGGATAACTAATCCACATGATTTTTACCTTACTAAGATCTAAGCGTTCTAAAGCAATAAAATCTGGCAACCAATGGTTATCTTCCTTTAAATCGTAAAAAACTGGTTTTGCTTCTAACAATTTAGTTACCGCAGAATATGTTGGATATCCTGGATTTGGAATCAAAACCTCATCACCTGGATTTAAAAAAGCCATAGAGATATGCATTATACCTTCTTTACTTCCTAAAAGTGGTAACACCTCAGTTTGCCCACTTAGATTTACTTTGTAATGTTTTTTGTAAAAATTGGCAATCTCTTCTCTTAACTCTGGTAAACCTTGGTAACTCTGGTATTTGTTAGCTCCTTCTTCATCCAAGCTATCTTTTAAAAGCATAGTAGCTTTAAAAGGTGGTTCTAAATCTGGACTTCCAATACCAAGGTTGATAATAGGTTTTCCTTGAGATTGCAAAAAGGCCACTTCTCTTAACTTTTTAGAAAAGTAGTATTCTTGTACATGTTTCAAACGGTTGGCTACTTCAATCATGTTTTTGCATTTTTATATTCACCTAACACTTTAAAATTCTCTGCCATAATCTGCATAATAGCGTATGCTTTTTCGTAATCTTTATGTGTATCAAAAGTAACATCTACAAAGAAGGCATACTTCCAAGGTGTCTCAATTTTTGGTAAGGATTGAATCTTAGTTAGGTTTAGTTTACAATCACTCATTACATTGAGTATTGTAGCTAAACTACCACGTTTATGATCTAATTCAAATTTTAGAGATGCCTTATTAATTCCTTTTCGTTCAAGGTTATTATTTTCTCGCCTAACAATAACAAAGCGTGTTTCGTTATGTTTTATGGTTTGAATGCTTTCGGCCAAAATATCTAATTGATATAAACTTGCTGCATTTTTGCTTGCTATAGCTGCGATGCCTTTAATATTATCTTTTGAAACTTGCTTAGCAACTTCTGCTGTATCTTTTGCTTCTACCAACTTAATATGTGGATAATCCTTAAAGAATACTTTACATTGTAACAATGCCATTGGATGCGAGTGCACTTCTTTTATAGTTGCTAAAGTTTCACCTTTTAATGCCATTAAGTTGTGCTGAATATCCAAATAATACTCACCAACAATACTCAGATTATGATTATCTATTAGTGCGTAATTAGGAATTATAGAACCTGCTATAGAATTCTCTAAAGCCATAACCATGCTATCTGTCTGGTGTTGTAATAAATTGTCCACAGCACTATCAAAAGACATGCACTCAATGACTTCTGCTGTAGAGCTGAAGTACTTTTGGGCCACCTCGTGATGAAATGATCCTCTTATTCCTTGTATGGCTATTGGTTTTGTCAATCTAACAATTATTTAATGAGATCCTGAAACCAGTTCAGGACTTTTTCAATCAAAAGGATTAAAAAAGAAAAAGTCTCGAATAATTCGAGACTTTTTAAAACTTATATTTTATTCACTAAAACATACTAAGCCTCGTTTCTTCCGTTAAAAAAGAAATAAAACCAGTTATAATATGTTTTAGCTATGTGTTTCATAATATTCTGTGGCTAAAGTAAATAATATTTTTACAAATCAAAATTGTTGCTATACCTTTTTTGAGTTGTGCACAAAATTTTAAAGATTTTATAATAAATAATGTGTGGTATTAGATATTAGTTATTTTTGATTAAATATTCTGAATTATGTCTATTGAAGTCAATAATATTTCAAAATTATATAAAGATCAAAAAGCATTAAACAACGTTTCTTTTAAAGTGAACGATGCTGAGATTGTAGGTTTTTTGGGCCCAAATGGTGCCGGAAAATCGACAATGATGAAGATTCTTACTACGTATATTGAAGCTTCCGAAGGCAATGCAAACGTGAACGGATTTGATGTTACGGAGGACAAAAAAAACGTTCAGAAAAGTGTTGGTTACTTACCAGAACACAATCCGCTTTACACAGATCTTTATGTAAAAGAATATTTAAACTTTAATGCCAATGTGTATGGCACACCAAAATCTAGAATTGACGAGGTAATCGAACTTACTGGATTAACACCAGAGGCGCATAAAAAAATAGGGCAACTTTCTAAAGGTTACAGGCAACGTGTTGGTCTGGCAAACGCACTACTACACAATCCTGATGTTTTAATCTTAGATGAGCCAACTACAGGCTTAGACCCTAACCAGCTGGTAGATATTAGAAATCTAATTAGAGATATAGGAAAAGAAAAAACCGTTTTTTTATCTACGCACATCATGCAAGAGGTTGAAGCCATGTGCGATCGTGTCATAATCATTAACAAAGGCGAAGTTGTTGCAGACAAGTACCTCAAAGATCTCAGAGAAGGACAAGAACAAGTTATTATTGTTGAGTTTGACTATCGTGTTGAAGAAGCCTTTCTATTACGTTTACCTAAAGTTGCCTCTGTAAAAAACATTTATAATTTTGTTTACGAAATTACTTTTTCCACCAAAGAAGATATGCGCTCTCATGTTTTTGATTTTGCTCACGATAATGAACTGAAGATTCTTCAGCTGAATCAAAAAAATGCAAGTTTAGAGAGTTTGTTTAGGGAATTAACGAGTTAATAAAAGCCTATCCTTGCCTTCCCAGAGGGAAGGAATCACCATACTCAAGAAGTATGAAAATTTATTATTAAGCTAATTAGGTCTTATAAATGCGATATTATCAAAATTGTTTTCGCTATGAACTAATTTGAGCGCTTTTAATTCAGAATCATAGAAAAAACTGTGAGTTCTTTCTATTGAATTATATCTTTTGTTAACCCACAGTGGTTCTAGATTTAATTCTGATTTTATTTCTACATTATTCTCACAAAAAGCAAAATAAATCTCCTGTAGACTAAAGGTTATCAGACATTCTTCAATTCCAAAATTCAATTTTTTATATTCCGAAAAATTACTATTTGTGTACAGCCAATGTTCGTTAGTGTAGATCTCTTCTGTTTTTTTACTAACTGCAATATTCCAATTTCCAGAATTTTCAGCAATAAAATTTATTAACTCAAATTTATTTGAATTTTGATTGATTTCTAAGTGGTCTTGATTATTGTTTTTCGGAATTGAAGCTCCAAAATTCTTGACGTAGTTAAATAATATAAAATTAGATTCTAAAATTAAATCTGTGTTTTTTAATTCAACAAATGGCAATAACCATTCACTAAAAAATAAATTATGCAAATCATCTAAGTTTTCTATCGCTTTCATTTATGTAATTAAATCAATCAAAAATCAACTCTCCAATATAGATTTCTTCGACATCAACCAAAGGAGGTTGGTTAATTACAATGACATCTCCTGTTCCTCTTATGATACCTGTTAAGGATAGTATAGGGTTTACAATCATATCATTACTACCACGATGACTTATCTCTACATTCTGAGCGATTAAATTTTCACCTTCAAAACGTCCAGAACCTGAGAAAAAACCAACAAACAAATTATCTACTTCACCATTAATATAAAATGATGAAATATTATTTGAAGTAATACGTAAGCTCTCTGAATTTATAGACAATCTAAAATCACCAACAGTAAAATCTGTGGCTTCATTAAAATCTTCTGAGAATAATCTTAAACTAGGATATGTTAACACGCCATTTGATGAAATTTCATACTGCGAAGATGTTCTTATTTCTGTAAGATTTGGCGCTTCAACATAAATTTTTGTAATACCATAGTCTCTTACATAGTTACAATTATTATCATCTGTAAGCACTAATCTATCTCCAATAACCTCAGCCTTTACATCATTGATTAAGTTTTCACCTGTTTCAATAGTAACTTTATACTCTGGTGCTTCGGTAATGATTAATTCTATATCTCTATTCACCAAAATTCTTTCAAAGTCAACAACATCAATTTCTTGTTGCACTATAGTTCCTGATGTTTGAAAGCAATCGTTAGCATCTTCGCTGTTGCAAGCAAAAACTAGAAAAACCAATAAATAAATTATTTTCTTCATATCTAAAATAGATTCCTGCCTCACTTCGACTTCGCTCAGTGACCAACTCAGGAATGACAAATTTACAATCTCACTCCAATTCCAAATTCAACAGCTTCTGCTTTTGCGCCATGAGATTTCAAGGTTACAGCTCCAAAGAATTTCTTACCAAAATAGCGTTTTAAACCAATTCTCAAGTACATTCTTCCTTCAAAATCGTAAGGATAATACACATAGTAACCAACTTGCGATTCTACAGACATTTTATTGATAAACAACTCGTGACCCACAAATAATCCCACACGTTTATAATCTTCATCTCCAGTAACATCTAATTCAGGAAAAGACACCGATTGATAGTAAATCAGCTCTTTTAAAAAATTAGAAAAAAACACTTCTGCACCAAACTGAACTGCACTAACATGACTTAAACGTTTGTCCGCATAAGCCGAAACTATATAAAAAGGATATTGCCCACTGCCAATAATATCGCTTTGGTTAATTCCGCTTCTAAATGCTATATTGTATTTTATACGTTCTGTGAATTTTTCATCGTTTAGATTATCTATATATTCGGTATCATCTTCATCTAAATTATAGGTTAACCCTAAATTAAAAGCCATTGAATTAACGCTGGTGTTTGGCGCTTTTACATTGGCATTAGAATAATGAATTAAAGACAAACCTGTTTGTAAGCCAAACCTCTTAAACAAACGTTCTTTTTTATAATTAAGCATTACGTATGTAGAACTCAGTAAATGCGATCCGAAAGCAATGTTTTTATGGTTATCTAACTTATCGTAAGGATTGGTATTATAGGCAACACCTTGACCAATTCTAAACATTAAATTCCGTTTGAAAAAGTAAAAATTATAATGTGCATAGAGGCCGTAATTTTCACCAAGTACATCATTCTTTAAATCTTGATAAATAAACGATGCTCCATAATCTGGATAATTAAAACGTTGTTGCCACGCTTCCTCTCCAAAGGTTTTTTTATTCCAGCTTAGAATAACACCTTCAGGATGACCTTTGATAAGATGAAGAATATCGTTATTGTGAAGCGCAATATTCCCTGAGAAATAATTGATATCTAAGTATGAATTTGTGTTATTATTATTTTGAGAAAACAACAATAATCCAAACAAAAATGCAAAAACTGTAAGCCAGTACTTCATAAAAAATTGGTTACTGGCAAAAGTAACAGAATATTTAATTTAAAAACAACGTAGCAACTAAAGATAACAGAGTTATTGCCATTAACTTTAATGCAAAACCGACTTCTAATTTATACTTTTTCATGTGATTTGGTTTTGCTACAAATTTCTATAATATCTCTTTTCTAAATTTTAGCAATAAAGCAATAAATGGTTAAGAAATTATTATTCTATAACATTAATGTTACCCTTATGTAACCAAAGACATTTCCTTAAAACACCTCCGAAGCTATCACTTTAATGTTATCACTTTTTCCCATAGAATAGTAATGAAGCACAGGAATACCAGCTTTTTGAAGCTCTTTAGATTGCTCAATACACCACTCAATTCCAACTTGTCTTACAGCAGCATTGTCTTTGCATTTTACCACCTCTATAATTAATTCTTCTGGTAAATCTACATGAAAACGATGTGGAATTAAATTCAACTGTTTTTTGGTTGCAATAGGTTTTAACCCTGGAATAATTGGCACTGTAATCCCTTCTTTTCGGCATTTATCTACAAAATCAAAATATTTTTTATTATCAAAAAACATTTGTGTTACAATGTAGGTCGCTCCATTTTTTATTTTCTTTTTTAGGAAGTGAATATCACTATCTAAACTTGGTGCTTCCATATGTTTTTCAGGATATGCACCAACACCAATACAAAAGTTAGTAGCGCAAGTATTAAGCAATTCTTCGTCTAAATATTTTCCATTATTAAGATCTTCAATTTGAGACACCAAATCACTAGCATAAGCATGTCCATCTTTTTCTGGTTTAAAATAAGTTTCACTTTTAACAGCATCTCCACGCAAAGCCATAACATTATCAATGCCTAAGAAATCTAGATCTATTAAGAAATTCTCAGTATCCTCTTTTGTAAATCCACCACACAAAATATGAGGAATAGCATCCACATTGTATTTATTCTGAATGGCTGCACAAATCCCAACGGTACCTGGCCTTTTCTTTACAATTTGTTTCTTAAGCAACCCATTACCTACGTCCTTATACGTATATTCTTCTCTATGGTATGTAACATCAATAAATGGAGGATTAAACTCCATTAACGGATCAATATTATCAAAAATAGATTGGATATGTTGCCCTTTTAAAGGCGGTAAAATTTCAAACGAAAACAAAGTTTTTCCGTTAGCGTTTTTTAAATGTTCTGTTACTTTCATACTAATGCCTGCGAAAGCAGGTATCTTATTAATTTTATCTTATTTGAGATTCCTGCCTGCGCAGGAATTCAGCTAATCTGCCAAATTTGGGCTTAACCATTTTTCAGCTTCTTCTTTACTAATGTTTCTTCGTTTAGCATAATCTTCTAATTGATCTTCGGTGATTTTTCCCAAGCCAAAATATTTAGCTTCTGGATTTGCAAAATAATAACCGCTTACACTTGCTGCTGGCCACATCGCAAGACTTTCGGTTAGTTTCACACCAATAGTTTCTTCGACATTTAAAATATCCCAAATGGTCTTTTTCTCTAAATGATCTGGACAGGCTGGATAACCTGGTGCAGGACGAATACCTTTATAGCTTTCGGCAATTAAATCTTCGTTGGTTAAGTTTTCTTCAGAAGCGTAGTTCCAATGTTTTGTACGCACTTCTTTGTGTAAATATTCTGCGAAAGCTTCAGCTAATCTATCGGCTAATGCTTTTATCATTATGGAATTATAATCGTCGTGATTCGCTTCAAATTCTTTAGCTAATTGCTCGGTTCCAAAACCTGTAGTCACGCAAAAACAACCGATATAATCTTGAATTCCTATGTCTTTAGGCGCGATAAAATCGGCTAATGCAAAGTTTGGAACGCCTTCTCTTTTTTTGAGTTGCTGACGTAAGGTTAGAAATTGGTGTTTGGTGTTTGGCGTTTGGCTAGATACTAAATCAACCTTTCGACTGCGCTCAAGATTAACTCCATCGAAATCTTTTTTAGATGCTGAATCAAGTTCAGCATGACAATCTTCGATTATCACCTCAATATCATCATCATTTACAGTATTTGCAGGAAACAATCCAAAAACCGCTTTTGCTTTCAGCAGCTTTTCATCAAAGACTTTTTGAAGCAAGACTTTAGCGTCTTTAAACAATTCGGTTGCTTGTTTACCAACGATGTCGTCGGTTAAAATATCTGGATATTTTCCGTGTAAATCCCAACTTCTAAAAAATGGTGACCAATCGATATAATCGTCTAAAATCGTAATATCAAAATCTTGAATATCTTGTATTCCTAATTGTTTTGGTTTTACAATTTCGGTTGTGTTCCAATCGATTTTAAACTTTCGCTCACGCGCTTCTTCAATAGAGAGGTATTCTTTTTGTTTCCCACGTTTTAAAAACTGCTCACGGAATTTTTCGTATTCCTCACGAATCTGTTCTTTGTAAACATTGTTGTCTTTCTGCAACAGATTTCCAACAACAGTAACTGCTCTAGAAGCATCGTTGACGTGTACAACAGTATTAGAATAATGTGGTGCAATTTTTACCGCAGAATGCGCTCTTGATGTTGTTGCGCCTCCAATTAACAACGGAATATTAAATCCTTGTTTTTCCATTTCTTGCGAAACGTAAACCATCTCGTCTAACGATGGTGTAATTAAACCGCTTAATCCAATGACATCGACGTTTTCTTTTTTAGCGGTTTCAATGATTTTTTCTGGCGGAACCATTACGCCTAAATCCACAATCTCGTAATTATTACAACCCAAAACTACACTCACTATATTTTTACCAATATCGTGCACATCGCCTTTTACAGTTGCCATTAAAATTTTACCGTTAGAGCGTTGCGAATCGTCTTTTTCAGCTTCAATATAAGGCTGTAAATAAGCGACTGCTTTTTTCATCACTCGAGCCGATTTTACTACTTGAGGCAAGAACATTTTTCCGCTTCCAAACAAATCGCCAACCACATTCATTCCGGTCATTAAGTGACCTTCGATAACTTGAATAGGTTTGTTTACCACTTGTCGCGCTTCTTCAACATCTTCAACAATAAAGGCATCAATACCTTTTACTAAAGCATGCGTAATACGGTCTTGCAAAGGTTCGCTTCGCCATTCTTGTACCTTTGCTACATCGTCTTTTTTCTGTCCTTTTACGGTTTCGGCAAATTCTAGTAAGCGTTCGGTTGCATCATCTCGTTTGTCAAAAAGTACGTCTTCAACGTGTTCTAATAAATCCTTCGGAATTTCGTCATACACTTCCAACATAGTTGGGTTTACGATTCCCATATTCATTCCGTGTTGAATCGCGTGATATAAAAATGCTGCGTTAATGGCTTCACGCACGACATTGTTTCCTCTAAATGAAAACGACACGTTACTTACGCCACCAGAAACGCTAGCATAAGGTAGATTTTCTTTAATCCATTTTGTGGCATTAAAAAAGTCTAAAGCATTTAAACGATGCTCTTCCATTCCGGTTGCAACAGGAAAAATATTTGGATCGAAAATGATGTCTTCTGGTGGAAATTGAACTTGATTTACCAAAATATCGTAAGAGCGTTTACAGATTTCTATCCTACGCTCATAAGTATCGGCTTGACCATCTTCATCAAACGCCATAACAATCACAGCTGCACCATAACGTTTGATAAGTTTTGCGTGATGAATAAAAGTTGTTTCGCCTTCTTTTAAACTGATAGAATTCACTACCGATTTACCTTGTACGACTTGCAAACCAGCTTCGATAATATCCCATTTTGAGCTGTCAATCATTATGGGCAAGCGTGCAATATCTGGCTCTGATGCGATAAGATTTAAGAAGGTTACCATTGCGTGTTTTCCGTCAAGCATACCTTCATCCATATTGACATCTATGATTTGCGCGCCACCTTTCACTTGGTCTCTTGCAACATCTAATGCTTCGGCATAGTTTTCTTCTTTTATTAATCGTAAAAATTTACGCGAACCAGTAACGTTAGTACGCTCACCAACGTTTATAAAATTACTTTCTGGCGTTATGATTAATGGTTCTAGACCTGATAATTTCAAGTATTTCTTACAGTCACTTTCTTTCATTGACATAGATTAAGAGATTCCTGCCTGCGCAGGAATGACACGTGGTTTGTAATTAGCTGCAACTTCAGCAATTGCTTTTATGTGTTCTGGTGTTGTACCGCAACAACCACCAATGATGTTTATTAAATCATCTTTTAGGTAATTTTCTATAAGCTGTTGCATTTGTTTCGCAGTTTGGTCGTACTCGCCAAAAGCATTTGGTAATCCTGCGTTTGGATGTGCTGATGTGTAAAAATCGGTTTCGTGAGATAAGCGTTTTAAATACGGTTGTAATTGGTCTGCACCAAGTGCGCAATTAAAACCAACACTTAACAACGGTATATGTGATATTGAAATTAAAAATGCCTCAACGGTTTGCCCAGATAATGTTCTACCAGAAGCATCGGTAATGGTTCCTGATACCATAACAGGAATGTCAATATTACGTTCTTCCTTAACTTCTTGAATAGCGAATAAGGCTGCTTTGGCATTTAATGTATCGAAAATAGTTTCGACTAACAAAATATCGCTTCCGCCATCAATTAAAGCTTCGACTTGTTGTTTGTAGGCAATACGTAATTCGTCAAAGGTTACCGCGCGATATTCTGGTCTGTTTACATCTGGACTTAAGCTCGCGGTACGATTTGTTGGACCGATACTTCCAGTTACAAAACGTGGTTTTTTAGGATTGGCTTTTGTGAATTCTTCAGCAACTTGTTTAGCTATTTTAGCCGATTCAAAATTTAATTCGTAGACCAAATCTTCCATATGATAATCTGCCATACCAATGGTTGTGCCAGAAAAGGTATTGGTTTCTACTATATCTGCGCCAGCTTCAAAATACTTTCTATGTACTTCGGCAATAGCTTCTGGTTGTGTTAGCGATAATAAATCGTTATTTCCTTTTAATGGATGTTTAAAATCTTTGAATCTTGAACCACGAAAATCGTCTTCAGTAAAATTATAGCGCTGTAACATCGTTCCCATTGCGCCATCTAAAACTAAAATTCGGTGTTGTAATATTTTGAAAATGTCTGACATTAGTTTAGAGCTTGATTTAGGTCATTAATAATATCTTCAGGATGTTCTAAGCCAACAGAAACTCGGATAAGTCCACCTGTGATTCCGGTTTTAAGTCGGTCTTCTTCCGATAGCTTAGCGTGGGTTGTAGAAGCAGGATGCGTAACAATACTTCTGGTATCGCCAAGGTTTGCTGACAATGATAAAAGCTGTATTGCGTTGAGAAAATTTCGTCCTGCATCAATGCCGCCTTTTATTTCAAAAGCAACGACATTGCCACCAAGTTTCATTTGGTTTTGAGCCAATTGATACTGAGGATGAGATTTTAGAAATGGATATTTTACGAAATTCACTTTGTCGTGACCTTCTAAAAATTCAGCAATTCTCAAGGCATTATCACAATGTTTTTCTACTCTAACAGGTAGTGTTTCTAAACTTTTTGATAATATCCAAGCGTTGAAAGGCGAAAGCGCAGGACCTGTATTTCTTGAAAATAAATAGATTTTTTGAATAAATTCTGAACTTCCAACCGTTACACCACCAAGCACTCGACCTTGTCCATCCATCAATTTTGTTGCTGAATGAATTACTAAATGCGCGCCAAATTTAATTGGCTGTTGCAAATATGGTGTTGCAAAACAGTTATCGACTATAAAAATGAGGTTATGTTTTTTGGCTAAATCGCCTAATAATTTCAGGCCTAAAATATCAACTGCAGGATTCGTAGGACTTTCGGCATAAAGAATCTTGGTGTTAGGTTGAATTAAACTTTCAATACGGTCTATTTCATTAATTCTAAAATAGCTTGTTGAAATATTCCACTTAGGAAGAATATTGTTGAATAAGGTTTGAGTAGAACCAAAAATACTTTGACAAGACACAATATGGTCTTCTGAATCTAACAAAGCTGCAAAAGTTGAAAACACAGCAGACATTCCTGTTGCGAAAGCGTAACCGTTTTCTGCTCCTTCCATTCGGCATACTTTATCAACAAATTCTGAGTTGTTCGGATTTGTGTACCTGCTGTAAATGTTGCGCTGTTTTTCATCTGCAAATGAAGCGCGCATATCTTCAGCATCTTCAAAAATGTAACTCGATGTTAAATACAATGGATTAGAATGTTCTAAAAATTGTGAACGCTCTATTTGTGTACGGATTGCTTCTGTTTCTATGTGATTTTTGGTTCTTGTTTTATTATGCATTTTTCTTAATTAAAGTATTAGAAAGGCGTAAGATATCGCCAAAAACACCACGAGCAGTTACTTGAGATCCTGCGCCTGCACCTTGTATAACCAAAGGTTGCGAGTTGTAGGACTCTGTGTAAATTTCAAAAATGGAATCCGATCCTTTTAACTGTCCTAAAGGGGAAGCTTTTGGTTCTGATATTAATTTTACCTCTAAAACATTATTTAGAACATCTAATTGACCAACATAACGCAACACAGACGCTTCTTTCTGTTGAGATTTATTGGCTTCAAAAATGCTATTTAACTCGTGTGAACGCTGTTTAAACTCTTGTAATGTTGTAGCTCCGTTAAGTTGTTTTGGTACTAGAGATTCAATTTTTACATCATTCAATTCTGCATCAGAACCGAGTTCTCTGGCTAAAATCAGTAATTTTCGGGCAACATCTTTTCCTGACAAATCTTCTCTAGGATCTGGCTCTGTTAAACCTTGACTTACCGCATCATTTAATACTTGGTCAAATGGCAAAGATTCTTCTGAAAACTGATTGAAAATGTAGCTTAACGAGCCTGAGAATACACCTTTTATTTTTTCAACTTTCTCACCAGACTGATGTAAGTTTTTTATGGTTTCAATAATTGGTAATCCTGCACCAACATTGGTTTCGTAAAGGAAAGTTTTATTGTTTTCATCTAACAATTTCCTTAATTTTTTATAATAATTAAAACTCAATGTGTTAGCTACTTTATTTGCAGAAATGATATGAAAACCATTTTCTATCAACGTCTCGTAATGCGCAATAAAACTCTGGCTAGCTGTAACGTCTATAGCTATAGCATTTTCTACATTTATTGCTTTAAAATGACGAATAATATCTTCTACATTGTAAGGTTCAGAAAAATTTTCAAAATCTACTTCCCATTGCCCATTAATATCATTTGAAAAAAATGCTAAAGTCGAGTTTGTAATAACTGGTATTTGTATATCTAATCCTTGTTCGGTTAGCAGTTTTGACTTGATGTTCTGAATTTGATTTATTAACGTAGAACCTACATTACCAATTCCGAATATGGCAAGATGTATCGTTGTCATGCTTTTTTAATTTTAAATTAAAAACTGGTTTTAATAGCTTAATAAGTTGCTGATACTCTATTAAAAAAGCATCGTGACCATCATTAGATTTTAGTTCGCCTATAGTAACGTTTTCTTTTGCGGATTTTAGCTCTACAAACGTGTTCCAGTTTTCGTCTGATTTAAATAGTAAATCTGAATTAATTGTTATAATATGAATATGAGAAGCAATGTGTTTTGCTACTTCGGTAAACGTGCCTCTGCCTTGTGTAATATCGATAGTTTTTAAAATTTGATTCATCATTTTGTAAGCAGACAACTCAAATCTTCCTTCTAATTTTTCGCCATGATGCTCTAACCAAGTTTCGATTTTAAAAGCATCTTTTCGTTGTTTTTCTCTTTTAAATTTTGAAGCAAAAGATTCTGGCGTTCTGTAAAACGTCATAGCATGCAATCTGGCATCAAACAAAGGTTGAGAGGAATGATTTAAAATTTCATCTTGAATGAAGCAATTACCAATTACCCAGTCTGTAGATTTCCAGTCTGTAGCTATTGGTATTACATATTCTGCCAAGTTTGGTCGTAACGCTGCCAACTCCCAAGTAATACCGCCTCCAACTGACGCACCAACGATAGCATATATTGTACTAATATTTAAACGATTTAGTCCTTCGGAAAAAATACGAGCTACATCTCTTGCAGTAAACTCTTTATAATATTCTAGAAAGGATTCTTCTAATCCACCAAAGCCATTACCTGGCACATTAAACGCTAAAACCGTATAAATATCTGTGTTTATAATTTTGTCTTTACCAACAATATCGTTCCACCAGCCTTTTTTTCCTGTTATTTGAGAATTTCCGGTTAAGGCATGATTTACCAATACTACTGGGTTGTTTCCTAATGGCTTTCCCAATACCTGATACGACAATCTAAGGCTAATGTTTCTGCCACTGCACAACTCAAAATGATCTATTTCAATAAACTTAAGCACACTCATAATTGTATTTTTTATTTCTTATCTGAAAATTTTTAAATTAAGCTGAGCGAAAGCCTCGTCGCCCAGCTTAATTAAACAACACTAATACAAAAAGAGATTAAGCTAACTGAGACTTTTTTATTAATTGAAATGCTTCTTTTAAATCAGCTTTTAGATCTTCAACATTCTCAATACCAACAGACAATCTTATAAGGTCTTTTGTTACTCCAGTGCTTTCCTGCGCCTCATCACTTAATTGCTGATGCGTTGTACTTGCAGGATGGATGATTAAAGATTTTGTATCGCCAATATTGGCTAATAGCGAAAATAATTTTGTTTTATCTGCCACAATTTTTGCAGCATCATAGCCACCATCAACTCCAAAAGTTACAATACCACTTTGTCCTTTTGGTAAGTATTTTTTTGCCAGAACTTTGTATTTACTGGTTTCTAAACCAGGATAATTTACCCATGAAACTTCTGGTTGTTCTTGTAACCATTTGGCAAGTTCCAGTGCGTTTTCGCTATGTTTTTTTATTCGTAATTCTAAGGTCTCTAAACCTTGAATGATTTGAAATGCATTAAAAGGACTTAATGCTCCACCATAATCTCTCAACCCCTCAATTCTCACTTTTGCAATAAATGCTGCTGCCTCTAAAGCTTCGCTATACACCAAACCATGATAACCAGCTGAAGGCTCTGTAAACTCTGGAAATTTTCCGTTTGTCCAATCAAAAGTACCTGCATCTATAATTACACCTCCAAGTGCCGTACCATTGCCATTAATGTACTTTGTCAACGAGTGAATAACAATATTGGCACCATATTCAATTGGGTTTAATAAATAAGGCGTAGCAACTGTATTATCTACAATTAATGGCACCTTAAATGCTTTGGCTTCATTAGAAATTGCTTCAATATCTAAAACATCTAACTTCGGATTTCCTAGAGATTCTATAAAGAATGTTCTGGTGTTTTCTTGAGCAGCATTTTTAAAGTTTTCTGGATTTGATGGATCTACAAAAGTTGTGGTGATACCATGTCTTGGTAGAGTTACGCTCAACAGATTATACGTTCCGCCATACAAACTGTTTGATGCCACAATATGATCTCCTGCTTTAAGTAATGTCAGCAATGATGTTGCTATAGCAGAAGTACCAGATGCTGTTACCACAGCCGCAATACCATCTTCTAAAGCCGCTAAGCGCTGCTCAAGAACATCGTTGGTTGGGTTGTTAATTCTGGAATAAATGTTCCCTGGCTCTGCTAAGGAAAATAAATTAGCAGCATGATCTGAGTCGTTAAAGACATAAGCTGTAGATTGATAAATAGGAACTGCTCTGGTTCCGCCATTGTTTGTTACATCGTGTCCTGCGTGCAACGCTTGTGTTGCAAATTTTTGTGTACTCATTTTTCTAAGTTTTTGAGTTAATAATGAGTGCTATTTGCAGAACGAGATTAATGGAGTAAGAAGTTTCTTTTTCACTAATACTTCAAAATAAAAATTGACCATAACTAAGGCTATGCTAAATTTTTATTTCTCGTCTAATCAAAAAATCTATCTGCTTCCTATCATCAATCCCTTTCAACAAATAGCACGATTAAACCAAAAGCCAAATAAGCCTTTTCGTAAGGCGTACTTAATAGAAAAATGTTATAAAGAAAATGCCAATTACAAATGGGTAATTGGTCTTGAGTTATCTATCCGAACTGGCAAGAAATGATTTGCGCGTTCAAGTAGAATTTAGCACCTTCTTAGTAAGTCTAAGGGTTGCTAAGGCTTCATCGGGTCTATTCCCTCCACCTTTCTTGATAACATTTCAGTAAGTGTTTTGAACTTTGTGAGTACAAATATTGCGATACAAAAGTTTAATTTCAAAATTATTTTTGATGTTTTTTAAATATTTAACAAAACTTACAACCTAAAAAATATTTCAAACCACTATGTTTATTGGTGTTGAACTAAGCATTATGCAAACTAAAATAAAAACACTTTTGCTATTTTAAGATTTCATTATAATTTGAAGGTGTTCTATCTTAAATTTAATCTCTATTTTTGCCAAGATTTACAAAGAGGAAAAATTTGTCTGATTGCAACCTCGTTAAAAAATGCTAAAGCAGTTAGTTTTAGACTTCTCTAGCGACCAAGCAATCTCACAATTTTAAAACAACAAATTAAAAGTATAGGATTTATGCCGTATTTATTTACTTCTGAAAGTGTTTCAGAAGGACATCCAGATAAAGTTGCTGACCAAATTAGTGATGCATTAATTGATAATTTTTTAGCTTTTGACCCAGAGTCTAAGGTAGCATGTGAAACCTTAGTAACTACAGGACAAGTTGTCCTAGCTGGTGAAGTAAAGTCTAATACCTATCTCGATGTACAGCAAATAGCAAGAGACACCATTAACAAGATTGGTTACACAAAAGGGGAATATATGTTTGACGGTAATTCGTGTGGAGTAATTTCTGCAATACACGAACAATCCGAAGACATTAACAGAGGTGTAGATAGAGCAAGCAAAGAAGAGCAAGGTGCAGGAGACCAAGGCATGATGTTTGGTTACGCTACCAATGAAACTAATAACTACATGCCTTTAGCATTAGACATTTCTCATCTAATACTTAAAGAATTAGCTGCATTACGTCGAGAAAACAAAGATATTACATACTTAAGACCAGATTCTAAAAGTCAGGTAACTATAGAATATAGTGACGATAACACACCTCAGCGCATCGATGCTATTGTGGTTTCTACGCAACATGATGATTTTGATACCGATGAGGCTATGTTAGCAAAAATCAGAAAAGATATTGTTGAGATTTTAATCCCTCGTGTTGTAGCTAAAGTGCCAGATCATATTAAACCATTATTTACTGATGATATTAAATATCATATTAATCCAACAGGAAAGTTTGTAATAGGTGGACCACACGGAGATACAGGTTTAACAGGTAGAAAAATCATCGTAGACACCTACGGAGGAAAAGGTGCACATGGTGGTGGAGCATTTTCTGGAAAAGACCCAAGCAAAGTAGATCGTAGTGCTGCCTACGCAACAAGACATATTGCAAAAAACTTAGTTGCTGCAGGTGTTTGTGAAGAGGTATTAGTCCAAGTCTCCTATGCTATTGGTGTTGTAGAACCGATGGGAATTTTTATTGATACCTACGGCACTTGTCCATTCAATCTTACAGATGGAGAAATTGCTAAAAAAGTTTCTGAAATATTTGACATGAGACCAGCAGCTATTGAAGAGCGTTTAAAACTACGTCAACCAATGTATAGTGAAACAGCCGCTTATGGTCATATGGGAAGACATAATGAGATAGTTACCAAAACCTTTCAGCAACCAAATGGAGAACCAAAAACTCTAGAAGTAGAATTATTTACTTGGGAAAAGCTCGATTATGTAGATAAGGTTAAATCTGCGTTTGGCCTGTAAGGAACAATCATTATAAAATTTAAAAAACTCTGATTATTAATTTAGTCAGAGTTTTTTATTTATAAGAAAAAGTAGGAGTTTGAGGGTTATAATTGTTTTATATACACAACGTCTCACCGAGACTTACTTTTAACTAAATCAACTCATTATGAAAAGAATTAAAAACTTCCCAAATCTTATTTTAATACTTTTATTGTCATTAACTGTAGTTACATCTTGCCTTAGTGATGACGAAAGCATAGGTGGTGGTGACCCACAAGAAAATATTCCAGACACCTTTTCTGAATATTTTGGAAATGAAATTTCTCGCGACTTTCTAGGAACAGTAATTGACAAAAACCATAATCCCATTGAAGGCGTAACCATTACTATCGGTAGCGAAACCGCAACAACAGACAGCAATGGTGTTTTTATGATTAACGGAGCTACGGTTAAGCAACGTTTTGGTTATATAAAAGCTGAAAAAGATGGATACATTCATGCTTCACGTAGTGTTGTACCATCTATCGGAACTAACAAAGTCACCATTATGATGCTAGAAGCTACAGTTGTAGGCTCTGTAACAAGCGGCACTTCCGGTACTGTTACAGCAACCAATGGTAGCTCTGTAAGTTTTGATGGAAATTTCATCAAAGAAGACGGCTCAACTTATGATGGTTCTGTAGATGTTATTTTACATCATTTAGATCCTGCCGATGACGATATGCCAATGCAAATGCCAGGAATGCTATATGCTGAAAATGAAAATGGTGCAGAACGTATGTTGCAAACCTTAGGTATGCTTGCTGTAGAACTTAGAGGTTCTGGTGGAGAAGATTTAAATTTAGCAGAAGGTTCAACTTCTGAAATTAAAGTTCCTGTTGATGCTAGTTTAATAAGCATTGCACCTGCCACAATTCCGCTTTGGTATTTTGATGAAGCCAACGGTTATTGGAAAGAAGAAGGACAAGCAACTTTGCAAGGTAATATGTATGTTGGGACAGTATCTCACTTTAGCTTTTGGAATTGCGATATCCCAACGGAAGCTATTACGCTTTGTGTTACAGCTACAAATGAAGATAATGTTCCTTTAGCAAATATGTATGTATCTATTACAAGTGCTACTTTTGGCACTACGTATGGCCACACCAATGAGAATGGTGAAGTTTGTGGTTATGTACCAAGTAATGAAAGCTTAGAGTTAAACGTATATAGCTACGATTTATGTGGAGATAATCCATTACACACAGAAACCGTAGGTCCTTTTACAGTAGATTCTAACATTACAGTTATAGTACCAGATAATCCTGATATTATCGAAGAAACTGTAGTAGGAACCTTCAATACCTGTGATGGAAATGCTGTAACAGATGGTTATGTAAAATTAAGCTATGGGTACCAAACCTTTATTGATACTGTAACTAATGGTGAATTTGAAATTAATCTTTTAAGATGTAGTGATAATAACACATTTACTATAGAAGCCAGTGACTACGTTAACTTACAGGTTACAGATAGTATAAGTTATACTTTTGCAACACCTATAACCAATATAGGAACCATAAGTGCTTGTAATGCCATCACAGAATTTATTGAATACACTATCGATGATGGTGAGAGTACTTTTATTTTTGAAAATATTTCTGCTAACTTTTACACAGATAGCCCTAATTACCCTGATCCAACACTAGATATATTTGCGTCAAGTAATGATCAAGGAAATTGTTATTATATGTATGGCGCACTTAATGACCCTGACTATCTAGGTACTTATGATAATTACATTTTTGATCCTGGAACCAATGATACAGGATTCTTTATTGGAGAATGTATAAATGTTGCACAAGAAAGCAATAATATTATATACAATCTCACTGCCTTAGGAGAAGTCGGTGAATACATTGACATTAATTTTAGTGGCTCTTATGAAGATTGGAACGGTAACGCACATAACATAAATGGAGTGGTACATGTATTGAGAGATAATTAAGATAGATTTATAAAGAAAAAAAGGGCTTTTCATGTTATTTGAGAAGCCCTTTTTGTTTTATAAAGTATACGTCAACCTAAACGTAATAAATCGAGGTTGTATAAAGGTTTCAGAACTAAATACTGAAATAGTACCTGCACCATTACTAATATTAGAATCGATATCTAAGATATTAGAAGCTCTTAATGAGTATTCCCATTTAGCATCTCTGTCTTTTCTGTAACGTAAAGATGCATCCCAAGTTTTAAAAACTTGTGTTTGTCCATCGCTTTCTTGCTCGTTATAAGTAAACTCTGTTACAAACGATAATGCATCCCAAATGTAAGCATCAAACTCTACAGAAGGCGCTCTGGTTATAAACTTAGTTGTATTATCACCTTGCTCGTTATCTCTAACAGTATATCTGTAACGCAATCTAACATTTGGTGCCTCTCTAAAGTTGGTTCTTAGCTCAGGAGAATAGGATTGAGTAAAACTTTCATTTAACGATTGCGCTCCCTGTACAAACTGATTTAATTTACTATAATTAAAGTTTGCCCCTAATCGTGCTCTAAACTTACCAAACGTGCGCTCTACTCTACCAAAAACTGAAGCACTCTCATCTGCAAACTGCGAGTTAAAGAATGTGCTTGTTCTTATTACACTTTCAAAATTGGTTAATCCACGTATTTGATCTTCATTTTTACTATAGTTTGCGCCAGCAAATACATTGGTGTAGTTAAATAAATTAAAGCTACTGTAGAATAGTCTGAAATTGTGCGATAATGCATTCTGTAATTCAGGGTTACCAAATTGTATGCTGTTATAATTATTAAGCACTAAACCTTCAGCTATGTTGGTGATGTCTGTGAAGGTATTGGTCATGTTGTAATTAAACTGCAATGACTCACTCTTTTTAAATTGAACTCGTGCTTCAAAATCAGGTAATACATTTAAGAAATTGTCTTTAAACGTGTCGCCATTTTGAGTATTCTGATTACTATACGCATGAAAAGATACTCCAGGTGTAAACGTAAATTTACCTGTTTTAAATCTATAGTGTACACCTAAATACACATCGCTAAAACGATACTCCACATCATCATTAGAAGCAGATAATGGATTACCTTCTAAATCTGTTATTGTTGGCGTTGGATCTAATCGAGTATCACTATCTAAAAATTGAAAGATATTAGAATTAAACTTTTGATTGCTAAATATAGTTCCTAAAGTAAAGTTGATATTACTTTTTGAATTTAAGATATTGAAGTAATCTACCTTAGCATCTAACTGATTACTTTTTACTCTTCTATCTTGATTTAAATCATAAAATAATTGATCTAAGTCTAGCCCTAAACCTGAAGCTGTATCATCAAAAGCATCATTATCTTCATCGTCATTATTGTTTGGGTCATTTTGCAGCAAGGCATTGTAAAAAGGATCTTCATCCTTAATTAAATGCTGCGCTTCAAAAGCAAAGATGTTGTTTTCGTTTAAAGTGTAGTAATAATTCAAATTTTGATTGATGCTAAAAGGCTTTACCTGATCTACTTGATTAGTATTTCCTACTACAGATGAAAATAAATTCTGACGCTCTTCATCATCAGATATACGTGCCAATACATCATAATCTAATTGATTATTAACGTTTGGCTTGTAAGATGCGCTCAATTTAGTAATAAACTGATTGGTTGCTTCTCTACCTGTAGACAAGGTTTCTTCATCTGGCGGAATCGTTGTTGATTCATCAATTGCCGTATTAGGATCATCTTCTACTTCTATGTAATCTATAAAACTTTCTTCTCTGGTTCTTAAGCGGCTGCTGTTAAAAATTAAAAAACCACTTAAATCTAAAGCCTTATTAGGCGAGTAACTAAAGTTAGCCGATGCTAATTTTGTTACTACTTCTTGTGCATTTGCAATACTGGTAAGACCTCCAAGTCCGTTATCACCAAGATTGATACTTGTGCCACTGGTTCTGCTGGGCAGTCTAAAACCACCTCCAAAACCACGAAGATCTCTATTGGTTAGTGCTACCTCACCAATATTATTCATATCACCAATGAGGTTAATGCTATACTTTGGACTATAATAAAACAACTTGGGTTGCACTAAATAAAGCTCATCGTTTGGCGAAGGTGCAGTACCAGCACCTACTGTGACGTCTCCAAACCAAAAATTTTCTTTTCCTTCTTTCAGCTTAATATTTATAGCAACATTATCTTGATTGTTTTGCACACCACTTAACTGACCAACTTCTGCATAATTTCTTAACACCTGAACTTTATCTACAGCATTTGAAGGTATATTTTTAGTCGCCAATTTGGTATCTCCATCAAAGAAATCTTTTCCGTTTACCATAAGCTTACTTACGGTTTTACCTTCTACCTCAATTTGTCCGTCGTCGTTAATCTCTACTCCAGGTAATTTTTCTAAAACATCTTCTAGCTTACGCTCACTTCCGTTTTTAAAAGAGTCTGCATTATACACAATAGTATCTCCTTTTACAGTAACTGGCATTTCGTAAGTTAGCTCAACTGCATCAAGAGAATTATCTGGCATTAAAGTAAAGTCCTTTGTGATATCCGCTTCAGCTGTTGAAATAACCTCTTCATGCGACTTTAAACCAATGTAACTTACTTGTAACTTGTATTTGCCGTTTTTCCCTAAAGACAAAACATATTTACCTTGATCGTTTGTTACAGCATAAGACTCTAAACCATTAGTTTCTTGATTAATTGCAATAACATTAGCCAACTCTAGTGGAGCACCTATGCTATCCTTTACAATTCCTTGCATTTTAATTTGAGCAAAGGAATTTCCTGCTGCTACTAAACAAAGTAGCATTAGTATTTTCTTCATAAATTGGTTGTTAGTATAATATTAATTTCTTCTGCCTCTTCCTCCACGATTACCTCTACGTCCATACATCTCGCGCATCTCTTGCATTTTTTTTGTGATGATGTCGTTATACTCGGCTTTAGTTACTTCTTCTCCTTTTTTAGGTTTTTCAATGTCTTCCTTTTCATCAGGATTCATAACTATTTTAGTACAAAGAATAGTAGTTCTGTCTGCATTAATTTCTAAGATTAAACCTGGCAAACCCCAATAATCATCTGGCCCTTGATTAATTGGTACTTGAGGTGTATACCATGCCACAACCTCTATGGTTTTTGGAACCTCAATTTCACTCATTGGGTCATCATCCTTTTTTATTGAATCGTTTTTCTTCTCAGCCTCTTTTTTGTCTTTATCATCATTATCTCTTCTTCGTCTCATACTTCTCCAATCAAATCCATCAACTGTTTTTGTAGCAGTTGCTTTAAAACATGTATACTGACCTATTTGCTTAGTTTCAGTGCCCATTTTCCATTCTAGAGACTTTAGCTCATCTTTAATTAAAAATTGCTTTCCGAAGAATTCCTGATCTTGTAGTAATTCTTTAGACTTTACATTTTTATATTTTGGCCCTCCAGTAAAACCACCAGAAAAACCTCCCCAACCTCGTCCAGAACCTGGAGCTTCTAGTTTTTCGTCTTCTTTGTATATGGATTCCTCTTTATTAAAGGTTAGTATATACTCTTTTTCAAGAAAGCTTTTCATGCGTTCTTCAATTCTCTTTTTTTGTTCAGGAGTCATTTCTCGTCCTCCCCATTCATCTAAATCCATTGTTGTTTTAGACATGTAATAAGCCTTGCCCTGAAAGTCTTTTTGGGCAAATGAAACAGCACAAAAACATAATAAAACTAAGGCAGTAAAGTTTTGAAGTAATTTTTTCATTGTATAAGTTTAATCTTGATTAACAAATGTAAATTTATTGTTCTAAGCGTTTACTTAGACTTTTTTAGATGCTATTTGTTAAATTTAATTGCGTTAAACTTATGTTAATGATTTAGCCTCCGATTCGTATCTCTATAGTCTCACCGTTATCTCTTCCTTTTCTAGGTGCATAGCGTTCCATCATTTCTTTGGCCTTTTTCTCCATAATTTTCTCGTACTCATCACGGTTCACCTTCTTACCTTTAGTCGGCTCTTCTATTTCTACTTTATCCTGCGGATTTAAAACAATTTTACTACAAATCACAGTTAAGTCACCATCATGCACTTCTAATATTAAACCTGGTAGTCCTTGATATTTATCTGGCCCATTAGTTACAGCAATTTGAGGAGTGTACCAAGCAGTAACTGTACGCTCTTCCATTTCTGGCTCAGTATCATCGTCTTTATCGTCTTCAACGTTAGAGAACACCTTCGCTTTTTCTACCATTTTGGTATATGTGGCTTTGTAGCACTGATATTCACCAATGTATTTAGTGTCTGATTCTAATTTCCACTCAATTAGATCTAATTCATCTTGAATAAGGAAAATTTTACCAAAGCTATCTCTAACTTCAGAATACCTGCTTTCCTTGGTGTTTTTATAAAGTACATCATCTCCACCTCCATTACCAACGACCATCACTTGAAAATCTCCACCACCTACTTGAGGTTTATCTAACTCTTCTTCTTGTTTGTAGGTTGAAACTTCTTTATTAAATGTAAGATTGTATGTTTTTTGAAACTGTTTTTTCATCATAGCAAGCATACGCTCTTGCATTTGAGAATCCATCTGAGTACTATCTAACTTAATGTCTACTTTTCGTTGGGTTTTGTAAGTTGCTATACCCTGAAATTCTTGAGCATTAACGGTAGTAAAAACTACCGTTAACGTCATAACTAAAACTCTAATAATTGTGTTCATTTTTTGATTGATTTTTAATTTTCGTAATACTTTATAGCTGATTTTCTTAGCTTTGTAACTAAAGATAAAAATTCTTCTGGCTCATCAGAGTTACCTTCAATTTTGTATGTCATAGTAGATTTTTTTCCGTTTGACATTTTAGTTCCATTACAAACTAGGCTAAATGAAATTTCTTCATTAGAATCGACGTCATTTAAGATTTCTTTTATATCTGCAACCTTAAAAGTATCTTCAATATCTTTAGCTGAGTCTACAGTAACAACCACTTCTAAGTTAGTGATTTTAGTTTCTGATAAATTACTAATTGTCCCTTTTAATGGATTCTGACTGAATGCAAGTGTAACTGCTGTAAGCGCTAAACAAGTGAATAATTTTTTAAACATAACTGTTGTTTTTAATTGATTAATACATCGCAAATATCAATATCAATTTTCAGCATTTGCGTTAACTAGTGTTAACGTGTGTTAACCGATTGATACTAACTAGTTTTTTACGTTTACTTTTGAAGTATGAACGACAAAAGATATAAATGGATTTTGTATACCATTGTTACTGTAATTACAGTTACGATTGGAATACAACTATTTTGGAATTACAAAAACTATCAATCTAATAAACAGCAGCTTATTAACGATGTTCAGGTAAGTTTAGACAAAGCTGTTGACGACTATTATGCTGCTTTAGCCGAACGCACTACAATTGGAATTTTCTTAGAAGGAGATGAACAGAAAGATCCATTAAAAGAAGGTGGTCATATCCAAAAACTCTTAAAACAAATCGATGAAGATTCTTTTGGCTTTAAAAACATAGATAGTATTGATGTTAATTCAATTGAAGGTATTACAGTAATGAGAGGTTTTAGTGCCGACTCTATGTCTGAGGTTATTGACAGACAACTTAAACCCATAGAATTCAAAGAGTTTAATCTTAAAATTGATAGTCTAAAAAAAGTAAAAGGAGCAAATCAAGCTTTTCAATTTAAAAGTAAATTTGATAGTATTAAAAACCCTGAAGTATTAACTGATGCCTACCAAATTGAAATGCTAACTTCAAAAATTGTAGTATCCATAAACAACGATAGTTTAGACCTGGTTGAACTAGATAGTTTGGTTGGTATAGAATTATTGAGAAAGAAGCTTTTCTTAGATTATGATTTACATTTCGATAATGGAAAGAAAAACACCGCAAATTCTATTCAGCATCTATCAAAAAGATTAAAAACAACTTCAAAATCTACCTTCTTACCAAAAGGAAGCACATTAGATATTAGCTTTACCAATGAAACCGCGTTAGTTTTAAAACGAAGTCTTGGTGGTATTCTTATTTCAACATTACTAATAGCAGCCGTTATAAGCAGCCTTTTCTATCTTCTAAAAATCATAAAACATCAAAAACAACTCGCCGAAGTAAAAAACGACCTCATTAGTAATATTACACACGAGTTTAAAACACCTATTGCTACCATAGGAGTAGCGCTAGAAAGTATTAGTAATTTTAATGCTATAGAAGACAAAGAAAAAACAAAGAACTACATAAGTATGTCGTCACAACAGTTAGAAAAACTAAATCTTATGGTTGAAAAACTATTAGAAACAGCAACCTTAGACAGCAATAACCTAGAACTTAATACTGAAACCATTGACGTTGTAACACTTCTAAATGACCTATCTAGACGTTATAAAATTCAATATCCTGAAAAAGAATTTAACACAAGTCTTAAAGTTGAACTTCTAGAAACTAAAGTCGATAGTTTTCATTTTGAAAACGCCTTAAATAACATCTTAGATAATGCCGTTAAATATGGAGGCGATATTATTTCTATCGATTTAATTCCGAACGAAAAAAACTTTGAAATTCTAATTTCGGACAACGGAAACACACTATCTAAAGCCAATAAAGAACGTATTTTTGAAAAATTCTACCGCGTCCCAAAAGGCAACACACACGACATTAAGGGATTTGGTATTGGCTTATATTACACCAAATCTATTATTGAAAAACATGGAGGAAATATAGATGTAAACCTTAGTAAAAACCTTACCACTTTTAAAATTACATTACCCAATGGCTGAAAAAATAAAACTACTTCTGGCTGAGGATGAGGCGGCTCTAGGACAAATTATAAAAGAAAGCTTAGAAACCAGAGATTTTGAAGTGACACTTTGTGATAATGGTGAAAAAGCATTTGAAAAATACCAATCCGAGCAACCAGAACTATTGGTACTTGATGTTATGATGCCAAAAAAAGATGGTTTTACCTTAGCCAAAGATATTAGAGCCATTGACGATGCTATTCCTATAATATTTTTAACCGCAAAATCTCAAACAGCAGATGTGGTAGAAGGATTTTCTATTGGTGGTAACGACTATTTGAAGAAACCATTTAGCATGGAAGAACTCATCGTAAGAATTCATAATCTACTAAACCGCACAAAAGTTCAGAAAACCTCAGAAAGTTTAGTTATTGGTGCATATACTTTTGATTTCCCTAAGCAACAACTTGCTTTTAAAAACGAGGAACCAACACAACTTACACACAGAGAAGCGCATCTATTATTTCACCTAATAAAAAATAAAAATCAAGTTTTAGATCGTTCTTTAATTCTTAATAAACTTTGGGGAACGGACGATTTTTTCTCTGCCAGAAGCATGGATGTTTTTATAACCAAACTCCGTAAAAAACTTCAAAAAGATGACAGTATCCAGATTATAAATGTCAGAGGATTTGGTTATAAACTCACAGATTAAAATCTTATCTCTTTTTAGTTTTTCTGAATTGATTTCAGCTTCTAAATTGCCTTTCAAGATTAATTTGCCAAAAAGATTCTGAAACATATTCAGAATGACATAATCATTGGTTCAATTTTTGTAATTTCAACATCAATATGCAAAGGTTAATTTTTATTTTTTTATTTATTGGTATAGCGGCACATTCGCAAAACCAAGCAAAAGCTGTTTTAATAGATTCTACAGCTTTAAAAGCTAAAACCATTTTTGGAGTAGACACTTTTGGCACGTTATATTATGCCACAGACAACAACACTTTTAATAAAAAAGCTAAGGACACTACAATAACGTATGCCAACTTTCAGCTTGGAGAAATCACAACGGCCAACACCTTTAACCCTCTAAAAATTAATCTTTTTTACAAAGATTTTAATACTGTTGTAATACTAGACAATCGTTTGGCAGAGGTCTATAAAGTAGACTTTAACACGCTTCAGAATTATAAAAATGTAAGTTTTGTATCTACAGGATATGATAATACGCTTTGGATTTTTAATCAGGATTTACAACAATTAGAATTGTACGACTATAAAACCAATAAAATAAAGCAGAAAACAGTACCTGTGCAGTCTGAAGTTTTAGATTTAAAAAGCGACTACAACAACTGCTACATGCTTACAGAAAAGTATCTTTATATCTATAATTATTTTGGAAGTTTAATTTCAAAGCATCCTAATATTGGTTATGAAAGTCTAGCATTCAGTAAGGCTCACCTGGTTTTAAAAAAGGATAACAATCTCTTTTTATTATCTAAAAACAGTGATGAAATACTACCTGTAAAACATCCAAATTTGTTAATAAATCAGTTTTTGGTAACCAATGAAACCTTGTATATTTACCACGACGAAATTCTGCGTCAATACCAACTTAAACAAGAATAGATTATGCATGTTGCTGTTGCAGGAAATATAGGTGCAGGTAAAACCACACTCACAAAATTATTAGCTAAACATTATAAATGGGAGGCGCAATTAGAGGACGTTGTAGACAATCCTTATTTAGATGATTTTTACAACCAGATGGAGCGCTGGAGCTTTAACTTGCAAGTTTATTTCTTAAATAGCAGATTTAGACAAGTAAATCAAATTCATGATAGTGGCAAAGACATCATTCAAGATAGAACCATATATGAAGATGCTCATATTTTTGCTCCTAACTTGCATGCTATGGGCTTAATGACCAATCGCGATTTTGAGAACTACTCATCATTGTTTGAATTGATGGAATCTTTTGTAAAAGGTCCGGATTTACTAATATATCTAAGAAGTTCGATTCCTAATCTGGTAGCTCAAATTCATAAACGTGGTCGTGATTATGAGAACACCATTAGTATTGATTATTTAAGCCGTCTTAACGAACGTTATGAAGCATGGATTACAAAATACAACAAAGGCAACTTATTAATTATAGATGTTGATAATTTAGACTTTGTCGCTAACCCTGAAGATTTAGGTGGTATCATCAATAAAATTGATGCAGAAATCAATGGATTATTTTAAGAGATAAATCCGTGTTCTTTTGCATGTTTAATAGCCTGATCACTGCTTTCTACCAATAATACCTCTGTCGTTTTATAGTTTTCTATAAGCCCTTTTACGCGGAGCATTCGCTTTTTGTGCTTAACGCTACGTAGATATATGGCTAAAATTCTATCTGGAAAGTCTTCTGCTATTTCCATATAGATATCTGGATCGTGCTCACCACTGTCTCCAATTAATATAAATGGTAAGTCAGGATAAGTTTTTAGCAGATTAAGAATCTCTTTTTGTTTTTGAGGCTTTTCATCTTGCTTTTTACGTTTTAGCAAATTACTCATAGACCTCAATAAAATTGGGCCTTTTGGAAAGTTATTTTGCTTTAAAAATAATTCAAGATAGCGATAGAGATTCCAAGGACTATGGCTTACATAAAATATGGGATTGGCATTTTTACTAGACGCACCTCTGTGTAATTTATGATAGAAATCCGCAGCACCTTCTAGTGGAATTCTGTTTTTAGCATGCTTAAACACAGAGTTATAAATCACTTTCCATTTTAAAGTACTTACCACTCCTGTATGTAAAATAGTGTCATCTATATCGCTGGCAACTCCAAATTGAGCTTTTGTAGATGGTATTAGTATTTCGCCAGGAAACCTATTATCATTTTGAATGGTTCTCTTGATGTTGACATCGTCATAAGACAATTCAAAAGGCAACCAACCTTCATCATTCGCCAGCTTAGCTAATTCATCTAAATTGGCTTCAACTTTATAATAACCATCTCTATCTGTTTGGCCTTTTAATATCTTTCCGTTAGGCAACTTTATGTTAATGCCTACATTCTTAATTTCATCCGTTTCAAACCGTTTCCATGTGTTAATAATAAGATGCCAAATATTTTGACTTTCGAGATCAATAGACTCATCTTCTAAAGCTCTGCCACGCGCATAAAAATGCGTATCTGTGCCATAACCCTGAAATGCAATTATTTGAAGTGGATCTTTTTTAAACCAGCTCAAGATTCTTATTTATTAAAGGTCTCAAGATACTAAAAGTAAAATAACGTAAACATTAAAACCTTATATTCTATTACACAATTGTTAAATATTTCTTTAAATCAGCTCCTAACACGTTAAATAACGAGCATAAGGCAGTAGTTTTAGTATTTTAGTGACATTCTAATTAAACTAACCATTAAATGAAAAAAATAGCACTAGCCCTAACATTTGGGTTATTATTCAATTTTTGTATTGCCCAGGACGCAAACAACTTAACTCCTAAACCAAATTACAGGGCAGCAGCAAAATACTCGCCAACCAATCTAGGCAAATTAGTCCACTCTACTTCAGTAAGACCTCATTGGCTAAAAAATGGTAATCGTTTTTGGTATCAATACAAAACCACAAGTGGTTCAAAATACTATATCGTCGATGCTGATAAGCGAAGTAAAAAAGAACTTTTTGACAATGAAAAAATGGCTCAATGGTTAACAGAAATAACCAAAGACCCTTATGATGCTCAACACTTGCCTCGTTTTGACTTTAAGTTTGTAAAAAACGAAACAGCTATCCAATTTTACGTGACTTCCACCGAAAAAGTTGAAGAAGAAAATGACAATTCTGATGAGGAAGCTGAAAAGCAAACAGATTCCACAGAAACCAAGAAAAAGAAAAAAGGGAAACCTAAAATGGTAAATAAAGTTTATCATTTTGAATACACATTAGGCAGTAATTCCTTAACACTACTAGACAACAAGAAAAAGGAAAAAGAAGATTGGAGAAAATGGGCAAATATTGCTCCAGACAGCTCGGTTGTTTTATTTTCTAAAAACTATAATCTTTATTGGATGGACAAGGAAAATTTCCTAAAAGCTGTTGAAAACGAAAAAGACACAACAATCGTAGAAAACCAATGGACAACTGATGGTGAACTATACTATTCCTTTGGTGGATCTAGTGGTCGCGGAGAAACCAATGAGTCTATGAAAAAAAACAAAGACAAGCGCCAGCGCATCTTTGGTATATGGTCTCACGATTCTAAAAAGTTTGTATTTCAAAGAAGAGACTCCAGACACATCAAGGATCTTTGGGTTATAAATACCACAGCTAGCAAACGACCAACACTAGAAACATACAAGTATCATATGCCAGGTGAAGATGAGTTTTACAAAACCCAACTTTATGTTTTTGATATACCTTCTAAAAGTAATATACTAGTACAATTAGATACCGTAAAACAGCAAAGTGTACAAGTATATAGAGAACCTATAAAAAAATCTAGCTATGATGATGATTTCACACCTTCTCTCTTATTATCTAAAAAAGGTAAAATATACTACAATACGATAAGCAGAGATCGAAAAAAATTAGACATCTGTGTTGCTGATATCAATACAGGAGAAACTAAAGTTCTCATTGAAGAACGATTTAACACCTATATAGAATCTCGTCCTCTTGTCTTATTAAATAATGAAACTGAAATGTTGCATTGGGCAGAACGCTCTGGTTGGGCACATTATTATTTGTATGACACACAAGGAAACCTAAAAAACCAAGTTACCAAAGGTTCTTATCACGTAGAAAGAGCTATAGGTGTTGATGAAAAATCAAGAACGCTTTACTTTACAGCGCATGGCATTCCTAAAGATCAAGACCCTTACTACGAGCATTTATATAAGATTAATTTAAACGGAAGCGGTTTAAAAGCTCTAAATCCAGGGGATTTCAATACAAATACAAGTATGAGTGACTCTAATGGCTTTTTCGTTAGTAACTACTCTAGAGTAAATACGATTCCTAAATCTGAATTACGAAATAGCAACGGCAACGTAGTCATGGAGTTAGAAGAAGCTGATTTATCGCAACTAATGGCTACTGGTTACAAATTCCCTGAGCCTTTTAAGATGAAAGCTGATGATGGTATTACAGACATCTATGGTGTAATTTACAGACCATTTGACATGGATTCTACTAAAAAATATCCATTATTAGAATATGTATATCCTGGACCTCAAACTGAAGCTGTAAACAAGTCTTTCTCTGTTCGTATGGATAGATTAGATAGAATGGCTCAAGTTGGATTTATAGTAGTAACCATGGGTAATCGTGGTGGACATCCTGACCGTTCAAAATGGTATCATAATTATGGTTACGGCAATCTAAGAGATTACGGTTTAGCAGACAAAAGACACGTTGCCGAACAGTTAGCAGACAAATACGAATATATAGATATTAATAAAGTTGGTATTTATGGTCATTCTGGTGGTGGATTTATGTCAACAGCTGCTATTTTGGTTTATCCAGACTTTTTTAAAGCAGCAGTATCTTCCGCAGGAAATCACGATAACAACATCTATAATAGTTGGTGGAGCGAAACACATCATGGTGTACAAGAAGAAATTGATGAAAACGGTAATGTAAAATACAAGTATATGATTGACAATAACCAATCATTAGCTAGTAACCTTAAAGGTCATTTAATGCTTATTACAGGTGATGTAGACAACAACGTACATCCTGGAGGCACTATAAGAATGGCTAATGCATTGATAAAAGCCAACAAACGTTTTGATTTTATGCTAATGCCAGGTCAAAGACACGGCTTTGGTAACATGACGGAATACTCTTTTTGGTTAAGAGCAGATCACTTTAGCAAACACTTTTTAGGTGTAGAAGCTACAAGTATTGATATTACTGAAATGAACAGAGATAAGCCCAAAACAAAGTCTTAACTAAAAAGAATTTATAGTCAATAAAAAACCACGCTTATGAGCGTGGTTTTTTATTTCAATTTAAGAAGTTAAACACCTTTTTAGTTTTCGACTTCTTCTTTTACTTCTTTTATGACCTTTTTTACTTTTACCTGAACATCTTCAGAGGTCTCACTCATTTTATCTAACTGAGCTTTCACTTCTTCTTCAGTTCCTTCAAAAACCTTTTCTTCAACAACCTCTTCACCTCCATTAGTAACTGTTGTAGTTACTACGTTAGCTTTAGTTGTTCCATCTTCATTTTTAGTCATCTTAACTTCAACTCGTTTTTCAACCGAATTTTCGTTTTCAGAAAAGTTAACCTCAGCTACTGTAGTATTCATTGCTAAACCTTCTTCAGAAGAATGACCACCTAATATTGGCGCAATTACTAAACCAACTAAACAGGTTAATTTAATTAAGATATTCATGGATGGCCCAGACGTATCTTTGAAAGGATCACCAACTGTATCACCAGTTACTGCTGCTTTATGAGCATCAGAACCTTTCTTTTCTATTTTACCATTTACCATAGCTCCTGCTTCAAAAGACTTTTTAGCATTGTCCCAAGCTCCTCCTGCGTTATTCTGAAAAATTGCCCACATAACACCGCTTACACAAACACCTGCCATATAACCACCTAAAACTTCTGCTCCTAATGTATAGTTACCACTTATCATAGCTGTACCCAAACCAATTAGTAAAGGAGTTACAATAGTGATTAATCCTGGTAATAACATCTCTTTTAATGAAGCTTGTGTAGAAATAGCCACACACTTGTCGTATTCTGGCTTACCAGTACCTTCCATAATTCCAGGAATTTCTTTGAACTGACGACGAACTTCCATTACCATTGCCATAGCTGCTTTTCCTACGGATTTCATAGCTAGAGCAGAAAATACTACAGGAATCATACCACCAACAAATAAGGCTGCTAAAACTGGTGCCTTAAAAATGTTGATACCATCTATACCTGTAAAGGTTACAAAAGCGGCAAATAACGCTAATGCTGTTAAAGCTGCAGATGCAATTGCAAAACCTTTACCAACAGCTGCAGTAGTATTACCAACTGAATCTAAAATATCTGTACGTTCTCTAACTTCTTCTGGCAATTCTGCCATCTCAGCAACACCACCTGCATTATCCGCTATAGGTCCAAAAGCATCTATTGCTAATTGCATAGCTGTAGTTGCCATCATAGCACTAGCGGCGATTGCAACACCATAAAAACCTGCAAAAGCATATGAAGCCCAAATTGCAGCAGCAAAAAGCAATACCGAACCTGCTGTTGAAATCATACCTACAGCAAGACCTGCTATAATATTTGTTGCAGCACCTGTACCTGAGTTATTTACAATATCATTTACAGGATCCTTACCCATACTTGTGTAGTAGGCTGTAACCCATGAAATTAATCCGCCAACAGCCAAACCGATTAATGCACTCCAAAACACATTCATTGATGAGATTTCTTTAGCACCTTCCCCAAAGAAATTCATTGACATAGTTTCAGGCAACATCCAATCTATTAAAAACCAACTTGCAACAAGGGTAATAACAATGGCTATCCAATTTCCTGTATCTAAAGCTTTTTGTACCTGAGCTTCTTTTGCTTCATTATTTTTAATACCTACTAATAATGTTCCTATGATTGAAGCTATAATACCTACACCTGCAATAACCAATGGTAAAAGAATTGGACCCATACCATCAAAAGCTTCTGTAACTTGGCCTGCTTCTCTCATATCGCGTAACACGTAGTTACCTAACACCATTGATGCTAATACTGTTGCTACATAAGAACCAAACAAATCGGCTCCCATACCTGCTACGTCTCCAACATTATCACCTACGTTATCTGCAATAGTAGCTGGATTACGAGGATCATCCTCAGGAATTCCTGCTTCTACCTTACCAACTAAATCCGCTCCAACATCTGCTGCTTTGGTATAAATACCTCCTCCTACACGTGCAAACAACGCAATAGACTCAGCACCCAAAGAAAAACCAGCTAAAGCTTCCAATACCACTGTCATGTTATCGTAAAAGGAGCCTTCGCCAGACATGTACATATTAAGAAATAAGATAAAGAATAAGCTTAATCCTAGTACCGCCAAACTTGCTACACCCATACCCATTACTGTTCCTCCCCCAAAAGACACTTTTAAGGCTTTAGGCAAACTCGTTCTTGCGGCCTGCGTTGTACGCGCATTAGCATCTGTTGCTATTCTCATACCTATATTACCTGCAAAAGCACTAAAAATAGCACCAACTATAAATGCTAATATGATAATATATTCTGTAGAAGGTACTACATAAGCTACGACACCCAACAAAATACTGGCTATAATTACAAAAATCAGCAAGAGTCGGTATTCGGCACTTAAAAACGCAAGTGCACCTTCTTTTATACTTGCAGAAAGTTCTTTCATACGTTCGTTACCAGAGTCTTGTTTTTTTACCCATGCGTATTTAGCACCCATGAAGATTAAACCAATAATTGCCAATAATGCTGGCACATATAAAATGTATTGTTCCATATAATTAATTTGATTTGTTTTTAGCGTGGCTAATGTAGTAAAATCAATCAAATTTTACGAAAAAAGCAATATCAAATACATGATATTGCTTTTTTAATATAAATTATATTAATAAATCTGATTATTTATATTGTGAAGGTGCGCTTTTTCTTATGTTCACTTTCATCATATCGCTTAACACATTCGTTGTAGATTTTTCTAGCCTCTTCTGCATTTCCCCATCCTCCTACGTCTACTTTCTTTTCTTCTAAATCTTTATAGACTTGGAAAAAATGTTCAATTTCTTTAAGTCTGTGTGGATTAAGATCACTAATATCATGATTATTACTCCAAATTGGATCCGAAACTGGCACACAAATAATTTTCTCATCTGGTCCCTTTTCATCTGTCATGTGAAACACACCTATCGGTCTTACTTCCATTACAACCATTGGGTATGTTGGCTCTGTCCCTAAAACCAAAACATCTAAAGGGTCGCTATCTAGCGCCAATGTTTCTGGCACAAAACCGTAATCACCAGGATACATCATTGATGAAAAAAGCATTCTATCGAAACGGATTTTGTTTAGTGCAAAATCGTATTCATATTTATTTCGGCTCCCTTTAGGAATTTCTATTAAAACATCGAAGGTTAACTTAGTTGTATCTGTCATTTTCTATTACATTTAAAAAAGGCTGTAAAGATAGTTAGATTAAACCATGTTTGGAAACATTTCTATGTGATGTTATTATGAAATTTCATAAAAATTCACTTCTCTCTTATCATAATAAAAATTTATATCTTTAACAGTATCAAAAATTTACACCGACCATGACCAATCTAAAGCTGTATTACAAATACTTATTTATAATTTTGCCTTTACTATTAATATTTAATTGTAGTGGAATCGCAACAGAAAGTTTACTACTTACGGATATAAATAGCGACTCCATCAATATCTCTGACAAATACTGGCTAGTGTATGAAATTGATGAAAATCTCGATGAAGAATTAATAATGCCACTAGTATTTAATAAAGCTGGTTACTTTAACAAAAGTAAAATTTGGGTTGCTGAAGTTGAAGAAAAAAACTCAAAAAAAAAGGCTAAATTCTATATACGATTAAAAGAATCTACCGTTGACGACAGATATTTAGCACAAGGAACTCTCTGGGAACGTGGAGAAAGTATAACGATATTAGGCACCTTAATTAAAACATCTTCTACTCAATATGAACTATATATGCCTACCAAAAAAGGGTATGAATTAGCAAAAAACAGTGCTAAACTAAAAAAGATGAAAGAATACTACTCTGTTAACACTGATGGATTTGCACCAACAATTCAATTTAAAAGCCAAGCTGTTGAATTATATTCTGAAGAAATAATAGATTTTCTTAACGGTATGAACCTAAACATTGACCTAAAACCAGAATATATTTTTAAAGCTGTAGATGAAGAAGATTATGAAGATGCTCTACGTGAATTAAAAAGAAAAAAATAAATCTTTTAGAAATAAAAGCCAAAACTACCTGTTACACCAAAACGTCTCGCTTCTGGATTATCTAAATAGTTTCCTCTAAAATTAAAGTCTATTCTTAAGATTTTGAAAATATTAGCCACACCAAAACTGTACTCATAATACATGCGTGTATCTGGAGCTATAAGAGGAAATTCAACAGGATTTCCTGTAGTACTTAAAGCTATATTTTCATCAGATAATTCTCCCCAAACACCTCTAAGACCAACAATTGCCCTGAGGTTGTATTTCTTTAAGAATGGAATACGAGAAAATAAACGACCATTAAAATTATGTTCAAAATGAACAGAAGTGTAAGTGTCTGTTACAAACTCATAGAAATCTAGCTGTGAGAATGTATTATATATTGAGAAATAGGTTTGGTTACCAGGCACTACACTAAGCAATCCTAAGGGCACTTCACCAAATGTTTTACCAGCTTCTATTGATGTTACCAAACGTCCAAAACCACCTACTTGCCATGGTTGTATATACGAAAATTGCACTTTGGTATAGTCAAAATCACTATCAAACCAATTGCGATCTCCTCGTGTCACCTGAGCAAAAAGTCTTGCAAAATTATCGTTCTTCTCTTTGCGTTCTACTCCAAAACCTGTCATTTCACGCTTTGGGAAATAGGACAACGCTAACCTGCTTTCAAACTGTTTAATTTCTGAAGAAATTCCTGTTGAAGATTCAGCATCATTATAATCTAAACTAAAGGTTGGCGATGCCGAACTTAAGGTTCTAAAACTTCCATCCAGACGTACTTCAAAATTTCTTAACGGCTCAATAGAAAACCCCAAATTGGTTAAATTAATGTTAGTTAATTTATCATTTGAGCCTGCCGTAAAAACCGCATTAGAAGCTAAACTTCTACCCAAAACATCTGTAGAACTCGTTAGACTTGCACCTATCTGTTCTATATCTCTTCGGTTACCTCCAAAAACAGTTAAACGACTGCGCTTATCTAAAAGCCATTTTCCAGAAATACCATATTTAAACTTATCGTCTCTAAAGCCATAAGCTAAAAATCCTTCTAGTCGCCACAAATCATTTGGACCAAAATAAGTTCTTCCTCCTGTTCTTAGTCGCATACCTTCAACCTCGTTAAAACCGAATGTTGAAAAAATTGGACCATAGTCAAAATTTATACTTGGAAACTCTACATATCCAGAAGCTAATATGCTTCCTAAGTTATAAAGACGCTTAAACTTCTTTACGGTTTTTAAAGTGTCTAGCATTTTGTAGACACCTTTTTCATCTTTATTTAAAGCTTCTAACCTATTCTTTTCCCAAAAATCATCTTCTCTATTATAAATATCTGCATCATAGGTATAAACAACCTTATCATAGAATTTTTCATCCTTCGGTTGATCGAATTTATAATTATCGTACAACGTTGTTCGCTTACCATAAACTCCTCGTGATTTTTCTTTCTTATTTAAGGCAAAATCCGAAAGAAAATAATCGCGTTTTATAAGAAAAACTGAATCATTTAAAACTTCAAATTCTTGCTCTATATATATTTCTTTTACCCAGTTAATATTGGCTCTTTTAGAGGCTTGAAGATTTATTTCTTTGATAGCATAAGTAGAATCATTAACCCAAAAGTCTCCTTTAAAAGTTAATTCATTTTTACGTCTTGGGTAGTAAATGATATTGTAGCACCATTTGTTGTCTATGTATGCACTATCTGAAAGTACATAGTTATAGGTTTGAATACCTGTACGACTCAACGGACTTACAAAACTCTTATCAAAGAACTTTAAATAGTTGTCATAAATATTATAGTCTGAATATAAGTCATCTATGAAATCTATAATAACCTGATTGTTACTAAATCCCGAGTTTTTATTCCCTACTAAATCCTCTCGCTTTTCATTTCTTTCATTATCACCGTAAACCTTTTTTACAGACTCATTCAGGAAAATTGGCAAATACGTTTTACCTGTTACCGAGGAAGTATCAACTTCTTCAAAAACAAACTCCATACCCTTAAACAGTTTACTTTTTATTAGCGCACTATCTATGGTATTAAGGTCAAACTCCACTTTTTCGTATTGGTCGTACTCGTATTGTTTAAACTGGCTAAGACCGTTTTGCCTCTTGCGTTCCCAAATCTTCTTAAGAATGCGTATTGCAGGATTTTCTGAAGCTTTCTTTGATTGTTTACCACTAACAATAACCACTTCCTTTAAAGATTCTGCTTCCTCCTTGAGCACAAATCTTAAATCGTAGTTTACCTTTTTTGTAAGTTGAAATTCTAATACTTCATAACCAACAAAAGAAACCACTAAAGCATTCCAGATTTCGTCAGACTCTAAATAGAATCGTCCATCTTCGTTTGTAATGGTACCTTCGGTAGAACCTTTAAAAACTACGTTTGCAAAAGGAATTGGCTCATCGTTTGCATCATAAACGTAACCACTAACTTTTGTTTGAGCAAAAGCTGAGGTTAAGCCAATAGTAAATAGGGCAAAGAATAGTTTTAACTTCATATTTAAACAATAAACTTCATCAACAACCATACTAAAATTAGATTTTGGTTATTAATGAAGTTTATTTAACGCAGAAAACTGCGATTTATTTACTTATACATTACTTTTTTCACCGCTTTTACAACGTCATCGCTGTTAGGCAACCACTCTTCTAAAAGTACTGGTGAGTATGGAGCAGGTGTATCTGCTGTATTAATTTTCACAACTGGTGCATCTAAATAATCAAACGCTTCAGATTGTACTAGGTATGTAATCTCAGTAGCTACGTTTCCAAAAGGCCAAGCTTCTTCTACTACAACTAATCTATTTGTTTTCTTTACAGATTCTACAACCGTTTTTCTGTCCATAGGACGTACAGTACGCAAATCTATAATTTCACAAGAAATACCTTCTTTTTCTAATTCGTCCGCTGCTTTAAAAGCCTCTTTAATAATTTTACCAAAAGACACAATGGTTACGTCTGTACCTTCTCTTTTAATATCTGCAACACCTAAAGGAATAGTATATTCGCCTTCAGGTACTTCTCCTTTATCACCATACATCTGCTCACTCTCCATAAAAATTACTGGATCGTCATCTCTAATTGCAGATTTCAAAAGTCCCTTTGCGTCATATGGATTTGATGGCACTACCACCTTAAGACCAGGTGTATTTGCAAACCAACTTTCAAATGCTTGTGAGTGTGTTGCTGCTAACTGACCAGCGGATGCTGTTGGGCCTCTAAAAACGATAGGACACTTGAATTGCCCGCCAGACATTTGTCTAATTTTCGCAGCGTTATTTATAATCTGATCAATACCTACTAAAGAGAAGTTAAACGTCATATACTCAACTATAGGACGGTTACCAGTCATCGTAGAACCTACAGCAATACCTGCAAATCCAAGCTCTGCGATAGGCGTATCAATAACGCGCTTAGGCCCAAACTCATCTAACATCCCTTTTGATGCCTTGTATGCACCATTATATTCTGCAACTTCTTCACCCATAAGATAAATGCTTTCATCTCTTCGCATTTCTTCGCTCATGGCTTCAGCGATAGCTTCTCTAAATTGAATTGTCTTCATTATTTTCTTTTTAAACGAAGAACAAAAATAGCAATAAAAGAAAAACTAAGTAAATCAAATTTCTTTAAAATTTATTATGCACGCATAGTAAATATTCGAAATAAAATATTTACCTTCGTAACCACAATTTTTTGATGTTTTACAAATGGTTAGCGAAATCGTTATCGTAAAATTTCACATAATAATGTAAACTTAAATAAGATATAAGTATGAAGATTTTAGTATGTATCAGCCACGTACCTGATACGACTTCCAAAATTAATTTTACAGATGGAGACACAAAGTTTGATACCAATGGTGTACAGTTTGTAATTAACCCTAATGATGAGTTTGGTTTAACCCGTGCAATGTGGTTTAAAGAAAAGCAAGGTGCTAGCGTAGATGTTGTTAATGTTGGTGGTGCAGAAACTGAACCTACATTGAGAAAAGCTTTAGCTATTGGTGCAGATACTGCAATTAGAGTTAATACTGATGCTACTGACGGCTTTTCCGTTGCAAAACAATTAGCGAAGGTGGTTAAAGATGGTGGTTACGACTTAGTTATAGCAGGAAGAGAGTCTATTGATTACAATGGCGGAATGGTTCCTGGTATGTTAGCAGCCATGACAGATGCTAACTTTGTTGCTAACTGTATAGGATTAGAAGTCGATGGCACAAGTGCTAAAGCCGTAAGAGAAATTGATGGCGGTAAAGAAACTGTGAGTACTTCTCTTCCATTAGTTGTTGCAGGACAAAAAGGTATTGTTGAAGAAAGTGATCTTCGTATCCCAAATATGAGAGGTATTATGATGGCTCGTAAAAAACCGCTAAATGTTGTTGAACCTGTTGATACTACTTCAGAAACTACAACAGCTAGTTTTGAAAAACCTGCACCTAAAGGAGCGGTAAAGTTAGTAGATGCCGATAATATCGATGAGTTAGTAAATTTACTTCATAACGAAGCTAAAGTCATTTAAAAAAAGAATTATGTCAGTTTTAGTATATACAGAATCAGAGAACGGAAAATTTAAGAAAGCAGCTTTAGAAGTCGTTTCTTATGCAAAAGCTGTTGCAGACCAAATGGGTACAACAGTAACTGCTGTTGCTATTAATGCAGATAAAAATGATAATTTAGGAGCTTACGGAGCTTCTAAAGTATTGTCTGTAAAAGATGGTAGTTTAGATAAATTTAACGCAAAAAAGCATGCAGCTGTTATAGAACAAGCTGCTAAAAATGAAGGTGCAAAAGTTGTTGTTTTAAGTTCTAGTGCAAACAGTAAATATTTAGCACCATTATTAGCTGTAGGTTTAGACGCAGGATATGTTTCTAATGTAGTAGAAGCACCATCTAGCACGTCTCCTTTTACAGTAAAAAGAACTGCTTTTACAAACAAAGCTTTTGCCAATACAGAAATAAATACAGATGTGAAAATCGTTGGTTTATCTAACAACTCTTTCGGAATAGTTGAGGCTGGTGGTAATGCTTCTGTTGAAGATTTCTCACCTTCAATACCAGACTCTGGTGTTAATGTAGAGTCTGTGGACAAAGCAACAGACAAGGTAAGTATTGCTGATGCCGAGGTTGTTGTATCTGGTGGTAGAGGATTAAAAGGTCCTGAGAATTGGGGAATGATAGAAGAGTTAGCAGACGTTTTAGGCGCAGCTACAGCATGCTCTAAGCCAGTATCTGATCTTGGATGGAGACCGCACAGTGAACACGTTGGACAGACAGGAAAACCTGTAGCCTCTAACCTATACATTGCTGTTGGTATTTCTGGTGCTATACAGCATTTAGCAGGTATTAATGCTTCTAAAGTAAAAGTTGTTATTAACACAGATCCTGAAGCTCCTTTCTTTAAGGCTGCAGATTACGGTGTGGTTGGAGATGCTTTTGAAGTTGTACCTACTTTAATAGAAAAACTAAAAGCTTTTAAAGCTCAAAACGCATAATTTTATTACCTTGTAGTATTAAAGGACTGTTTAAATTTAGATTTTCTGAATAGCTTTACGTTTTATCGAAAGTATTGAGAAAAATATCCAATTCTCCATTTTGCAGTTGGTAAAGTCCAAATTTAAACAGTTCTTTGTGTTTTAAAATTCATGAGTTTAGTACGTTTAAATATAAAAGGTATTTCCTACAGCCAAACACAAAATGGCGCGTATGCCTTAATACTTAATGAAGTTGATGGAGACAGAAAACTTCCTATTGTTATTGGTGCTTTTGAAGCACAATCTATTGCTATTGCTTTAGAGAAAGAGATTCGTCCTCCAAGACCCTTAACTCACGATTTATTCAAAAATTTTGCTGATAGATTTGATATTATTGTTAAACAAGTTATCATTCATAAATTAGTAGATGGTGTCTTCTACTCCAGTCTTATTTGTGAGCGCGACAAAATTGAAGAAATCATAGATGCCAGAACAAGTGACGCCATTGCTTTAGCGCTGCGTTTTCAGGCACCAATATTTACCTACAAAAACATCTTAGACAAAGCAGGTATTTATCTTAAAGTTAATCCTAAAAAAGAGGAAGAAGAAGAACAAGATAGTATACTTGTAGATGATTTTATTGCCGAAGAAATTGAAAATGCTGTTGCTGACCAAGAAGGTTATAAAGATAAATCTTTAGAAGAATTAAATAGCCTTTTAGAAGAAGCTGTAAATAACGAAGACTATGAAAAGGCAGCAAAAATCAGAGACGAAATTTCTAAGCGCTAACTAACACTTCTTTTTATGAATCATTTTTTCAAGGCCCTTATTGCTATATTTATTGGATTTTCATCAATTACAGCACAAGAGCTAGAAAAAACATGGCAATTTTCATCAATAGAGAATAGCCAAACAAACGAATCACTGTCTATTTCTGATTCTGACATTTTAAAGTTTAAAGACGGAGACTTTTCGTATAAATTATTAAGTAAAGACAGTCTTAAAGCTTCTGGTCATTACACATTCCAAAATAATCTTTTAGTTTTTTATTACAACACACCTAAAGATACTATTAGAAAGTATAAGGTTCGTGAGTTTACAGATTCGACACTTGTATTTACTGAAAAATCAACTTTTTATAACTTCAAACCTCTTGAATCTGAAAGCGTTGCTTCAGCAGCAGCTATAACAAATGAGAATTCTGAGAACATTATAAAACCAAGTAAAGGTTTTTCTTTTAGTAGTTTATGGCGAGGTATTTTAGGTATGTTTACCCTAATAGTCATTGCGTTTTTATTTAGCAGTAATCGTAAAGCTATAAACTGGAAAACCGTAGGAATCGGATTAGCATTTCAATTACTTATTGCTATAGGAGTTCTTAAAGTAGGATTTGTAAAAACAGCTTTTGAATGGGTTGGTAGCTTATTTGTAAGTGTATTAGATTTTACAAGAGCAGGAAGCGAGTTTTTATTTGACGGTTTGGTTGTAGACATGGATACTTTTGGATTTATTTTCGCATTCCAAGTGCTTCCAACAATATTATTCTTTTCGGCTTTAACTTCGGTTTTATTCTACCTTGGAGTAATCCAAAAGGTGGTAAAGGCTTTTGGATGGCTGTTGACTAAACTTCTTAAAATATCAGGCGCAGAGAGTTTAAGTGTTGCTGGTAATATCTTCTTAGGACAAACAGAAGCACCACTTCTGATTAAGGCTTATTTAGAAAAAATGAATAAGTCTGAAATACTACTGGTTATGATTGGTGGTATGGCAACTGTTGCCGGAGCAGTACTCGCTGCATATATTGGCTTTTTAGGAGGTGATGACCCAGAGCTAAGACTAGAATATGCCAAACATCTATTAGCTGCGTCTGTAATGGCAGCACCTGGCGCTATTGTAATTTCTAAAATATTGTTTCCACAAACAGAGGATATCAACACTGATGTAAAAGTATCTCAAGAAAAAATAGGTGCTAACATACTAGATGCTATTGCAAATGGAACTACTGAAGGACTTAGACTAGCAGTAAATGTTGGTGCTATGCTATTAGTATTTGTTGCTTTTATAGCTATGATTAATGGTATTCTTGGTTGGGCTGGCGAAGTTACTACACTAAATAATTGGATGGCAGATAACACACCATATCAAAGCTTTTCTCTCGAAGCTATTCTAGGTACAATTTTCGCACCTTTGATGTGGCTTATTGGTGTTGCAAAAGAAGACATGATGATGATGGGTCAGCTTTTAGGCATCAAATTAGCAGCTAGTGAATTTGTAGGCTATATTCAGCTTGCTGACTTAAAAGATATTGCTAATGCCACACATTTAAACTATAACAAATCTGTAATTATGGCAACCTATATGCTGTGCGGATTTGCAAATTTTGCTTCAATAGGTATTCAAATTGGAGGTATTGGATCTTTAGCACCAGGACAACGTAAACAATTATCTAAATTTGGTATGAAAGCCCTAATTGGAGGTACAATTGCCTCATTAATTTCTGCAACTATAGCAGGAATGATAATTGGGTAAAAGCCCTTAATTTCCTACAAGAGAAAACATCAAGCACTTAAAACTCGTTAATAACTTTTAATATCTGCTTATGGATATTCAAAGTCTATAATTTTCATTTTAATTACATTAGCCTTCAATTATTTTAACTATAAATGAAAGTTTCTTCCCTTCGGGAAGACGGAAGATGGGTTTATGAAACAATATCACGATTTAGTAAAGCACGTATTAGAAAACGGAAACGAAAAAGGAGATAGAACAGGTACAGGTACTAAAAGTGTGTTTGGCTACCAAATGCGTTTTGACTTAAGCGAAGGCTTTCCAATGGTAACTACAAAAAAACTACACCTTAAGTCTATTATATACGAGTTACTTTGGTTTCTTAAAGGAGATACTAATATTAACTACCTAACCGAAAATGGTGTAAGAATCTGGAACGAATGGGCAGACGAAAACGGTGATTTAGGTCCTGTTTACGGACACCAATGGCGCAATTGGGCAAGTGAAGAGATAGACCAGATTAAAGAAGTTATTGAAACATTAAAAAACAACCCAAACAGCAGAAGAATGTTAGTATCTGCATGGAATCCTTCTGTTTTACCAGATACATCTAAATCCTTCTCAGAAAATGTTGCCAACGGTAAAGCTGCTTTACCTCCTTGTCATGCATTTTTTCAATTTTATGTGGCCAATGGTAAACTATCTTGTCAACTCTATCAACGTAGTGCAGACATCTTTCTTGGCGTACCTTTTAACATTGCATCTTATGCACTATTTACAATGATGATGGCACAAGTTTGCGGCTACCAACCAGGTGAATTTATACACACATTTGGTGATGCTCACATATACAACAACCATCTCGAACAATTAGAATTACAACTATCTCGAGATATTAGACCATTACCAAAAATGATTATCAATCCAGATGTAAAAGACATTTTCGACTTTAAGTTTGAGGATTTTACGCTTGTCGATTATAATCCGCATCCACATATTAAGGGTGTTGTTGCTGTATAACGTCTCTTATTATGAAAATTGTAAAGTTTGCTATTCTTTCCTTACTCTTTAGTTACTTAGGATTTACTCAAGAAACCAAACAAGATTTTTACAAACGCTCTTTCATTGCCCACGAAGGTTGTGAAAACCCGGAAGATTTAGAGCGTTGTTATGAAATTTCCTTTCATGAGTTTTTAGCCAAACACATTAATAGGAAAGCTTTAAAAGATTCTATTTTCTTTAAAGCAAAAAAAGACACCATAACGGTTAGCGCCAGCATTCTGTATGATGAAAACGGGAAAGTTGTTAAGCGACATTCAAGAATTTCTAATCCAGCGAGCAATAGAATTGAAGGACTAGAGTATTTACTGGATAGCATTCCAACTGTTAAGCCTGTTTTAGATAAAAAAAATAATGGTGTTGCACTTAATATCAGAAAACTATTTGGATTTTATCTCAACAAAGCAAAAGACACAATCGTACCAATTTTTGGTTATACACCAAGCGAAGTGCCTTACGAAATCATAGAAAAAGTACCTGTTTACAGAGGTTGTGATGAAAGCATGAGCAATGAGGATTTAAAAAAGTGTATGAATGATAAGGTGGTGCAATTAATTTCTGAGAATTTCAGAACAAATCTTGCAACTAAACATAACTTAAAACCTGGTATACAGCGCATTTATGTTATGTTTAAAATAGATAAGAAAGGACGCGTTAAAGATATCGTTGCAAGAGGACCACATCCTGAAATTGAAAAGGAGGCGATAAGAGTTATAAAGAAAATACCTCGACTAAAAAAACCAGGATATCAGCGTGGTAAACCTGTTATAGTCCCTTTCTCCATACCTATAGTCTTTGCTGTAAGTGATTGATTAAAAATAAAAAGGCATTTCTAAAAAGAAACGCCTTTTACCGTCTTAAATAAGGGCTATTATAAGTTTAATACACCATTTTCAGCACCTGCATAGTCATTCCAAGCATATGCGTCCGCTTGCTCATCATTAACGTAGTTACCGTCAACAACATATCTAAATTCATAAGAGTTATCACTCTCTAAATCTAGAGTACCTTTAAATGTACCATTCTTTAGTTTCTTTAATTCTGTAGCTTCAGTATTCCACTCGTTAAAGCTTCCAACAACCGCTACACTTTTTGCCTCCTCTGCAGGAACAGAAAATGTTACCTTACAAACTGGCTTACTTTTTAAATACTGTTTTTTAATTGCCATAATTATAGTTTTAAATAATGGCCCAAAAGTATAAAAGAAAAAAGCAGAAAATACAGTTTAACTTACTTTAAATGAAAGAATTATCATTTTAATAAAATAGTCTTTACTTTTTAGTAAACTATATATTTTTTCATTATGAAATTTATGAAATCAGAAACACCAAATCACACTTTATAAACTGATAATCAACGACATCGTTTTCGAAAATTGTAAACATAAAATCTATTGTTTTGCGTTAACGTTTTGCTGAAAAAGAAGTATCTTTATCTTATAATTTTACAACCATGTTTGGAAAGAAAAAACAAGTTTCTACAATAGATAAAGACCAATTAGAGCTTATTGAAAATGCTCAAAAACGCATTAAACAAAAAAAACGATTATACATTCATTTTGTTGTGTTTCTAATAGGCGCTGTTTTCTTAATTCTCGCAAATACTGTTCTTGGTATTGGCAAGGATTTTACTATAGCTGGTATTAATTGGTTTGTGTATGCTATTCTTATTTGGTTATTCCTATTTGTTTACCATTTTATAAATGTATTTATCACAAATAAGTTTATGGGCAAGGATTGGGAAAAACAACAGTTAGACAAACTTGTTAGCCAACAACAAAAACGAATAGATAAGTTAAAAGAAGGATTTCTTAAAGAGGAAAAGAAAATAGCACAATCGCAAGCTTATAACGAAGCCAAAACAGAGCTTTCTGACGAAAAAAAAAACTCCAATGAATTAACAATAATCGTTGCTGCTGGCGAAGACAATGCTATCGGAAAGGACAATGACCTTATTTGGCACCTTAGTGATGATTTAAAGCGATTTAAAAAGTTAACCTCTGGTCATCATATCATTATGGGACGCAAGACTTTTGAAAGTTTTCCAAAACCTTTACCAAACCGTACACACATTGTTATTACAAGGCAAAGTAACTATAAAGTACCAGAAGGAGTTATTGTAGTTAACAATCTTGAAGATGCACTAGATGCTGCAAGAAAAGATAAGCAACCTTTTATTATTGGTGGTGGCGAAATCTACAAACAGTCTATTAATCTTGCAGACAAACTAGAACTGACAAGAGTGCACGCTTCTTTTGATGGTGCTGACACCTTCTTCCCTAACGTTGACACAAACATCTGGAAAGAGGTTTCTAGAACCACTCATGAAGCTGATGAAGATCATAACTATGCATTTTCGTTTATTACTTATGTAAGAAAATAGCCTACTCAAAAAACGATTTTTAACTTTTATATATCCATGAATAAGTAATTTTCAAGTTAATTAATCGTTTAAATTGCTATGAAACAACTGCTTTTCATTTTTTCTATAATTAGTCTGTTAGGTTGCAAAAACTCTAAATACAAAAAAATTTCAGAGTATGAAGAAATGCTAAATAGCTACAGCATTTACAACTATGAATCATATAGGGATTATAAAAGTGAAATTTTAAAGATTAGACCAACAAAAGAATCATATTGTCTTTTAGATTCTTTTAAAGCCGAATTAGACATAAAAAAAGGTAAACTAAACTATTTCATTGGTCATGACAGAGAATACCTCAAACAAACTCTTACTAATCTACCAGAGTATCTAAAGTCTAATTATTCAATTAATTCTATTCAATTGTTAATAGGTTGCGTTGTCACAGACGACGACAAGTATGGCAAATGTTATGAGAGATTAATGCATGACGCAATAGAAAAAAAGTACGGAGAAGATTTTATTTCTAAATCGAAAAGAATTGTGGATAGTGTTTATCATCATAAAAATCCCGATACTATATATTCAAGGTTTAATTCTTATGGAATGTTGAATAGGTCAAAATCTAAAACTTATAGAAATTGGCACGACTCTATAAGTAAAGCCTTTAGTAAGAACTTTATTATTCCTAAAAACTATACAGTTAAAAATGACAGCATAACTTATGTTTCTGCTGACTTCATAATCAACAGATCAGGACATATAGACAGTTTAAAATTATCTTCTATTAGCTTAAGTAAAGAGTATGAAAACATCTTTAAAAGTCAATTAAAAAATCAAATTTTGAATAACGAATGGCAATCGACCAAACTATATGGAATAGAACTAAACTCTAAAGAGTTTATTGTTATTTTCCTTTAGTTATTCTCTATGTCATAGTAAACATAATAGATTAATATTTTATCTCTATTTTTGCAGCACTAAAAATTAGTCACATGAATGCATACATATTTCCAGGTCAAGGTGCTCAGTTTTCAGGAATGGGTTTAGACCTTTATGAAAATTCACCATTAGCACAAGAACTTTTTGAAAAAGCTAACGATATACTTGGTTTTTCTATCACAGATATTATGTTTGAAGGCTCTGCCGAAGACCTGAAACAAACAAAGGTTACACAACCTGCCATATTTTTACACTCAGTAATTTTAGCAAAAACATTAGGAGATAACTTTAAACCAGATATGGTTGCTGGCCACTCGCTTGGAGAGTTTTCTGCTCTTGTTGCTGCTGGAGCTCTAACTTTTGAAGATGGCTTAAAATTGGTATCTCAACGTGCACAAGCAATGCAAAAAGCATGTGAGCTACAGCCAAGCACAATGGCTGCTGTTTTAGGTTTAGATGATGATGTTGTAGAAAAAGTATGCGAAAATACAGAAGGTGTTGTTGTTGCAGCAAACTACAATTGCCCTGGTCAATTAGTAATTTCTGGTGAAGTTGACGCTATAAACAAAGCTTGCGAAACGCTAAAAGAAGAAGGAGCAAGACGTGCATTAGTATTACCTGTTGGTGGTGCTTTTCACTCTCCTATGATGGAGCCTGCACGTGAAGAATTAGCTGCTGCTATAGAAAACACAACCTTTAGCAAACCTAATTGTCCTATATATCAAAATGTAACAGCTTCTGCAGTTTCAGACGAAAATGAAATAAAAGCTAATTTAATTTCTCAATTAACAGCTCCTGTTCGTTGGACACAATCTGTACAACAAATGATTGCAGATGGAGCTACACACTTCACAGAAGTTGGTCCTGGTAAAGTTTTACAAGGTTTAGTAAAGAAAATTAACAGAGAAGCTGAAACTGCCTCAGCTACTTTTGAAACTAATGCTTAAATCTTTGTATTTTGAATAGAAACCTATTTATTACTCTTCTTATTGTTTTTAATATTGCTATAGACCAGATCACAAAGGTTATTGTTAGAAACAATATGGTTGAAGGCGCCAGAGGTCAAATTGATATAATTAAAGATTATTTTCAATTGATTTGGGTAGAAAACAAAGGAGCTTTTTTAGGCATGGGAAGTGATATGAATCCTACACTTCGTCTTATTTTCCTTTTAATTTTACCTACCATAGTCCTTTTGTACGTTATATATTATATTGTAAAAACAAAAGAACTAGACCGTCTTAGTCTTATCGCATTTTGTTGTATTGTTGGTGGAGGCATTGCTAATGTGTTTGACCGCATCGTTTATGGACAAGTCACCGATTTCTTTTTTATAGATTTAGGTGGAGTTTTTAAAACAGGTATTTTTAATATTGCTGATATCTCAGTAACAACAGGTATGATAATGCTACTCTACAGTGGAATTTTCAATAACAAAAAGAACATCAAAACAAGTGATTCATAATCACTGAATTTAAAAAATAAAAAAAGACCCTTTTTTGCAGAAAGGGTCTTTTTTGTTTTGATAAAAATCTAAAAAATAATTCTTTAAGGTAGAGAAAAGGTTGTTACTTCACTGGCACCAAAAGAGCCTCCTTGGCGAATCACCTCTCCATTTACGGTTAACGAGTAACTTCCTTCCCCAAAACTGCAGCACATACCATCACCATAAGCATCATAGATTACAAAACCAAAATCACCATCATCTATACAAAGTCGTTGCTGTATAGACTGATCATCTAAGTCATCATAACCGCCTCCTGAGGCTATTAAGGTTGGAGATGTTGTTATATCCGAATATAGCTCCCAACTCGTTTCCTCTGCATAATTATCAAAAGTAATATCTAAAATAAGTTCATTCGCAGGACAAACAATAACGATATCCATACGTAATGGATGCGGATTTAAAGCTGTATTATCGTCTGCAAATCCTACAACCAACCTATCTCCGCTTCCAAAACCATTATCTGTAATTGTAACATCAAACTGAGCTGAAGACGAATTGGCTGGTATGGTAACAGAACTCGGTACATTATAATAATCTGAGCTTATGGTTGTGCCCTGTCCGTCATTAAATTCTAAAGGTAAAATCTCCAAATAATAGGTAACATCAGAAGATGATTTTCTAGAATTATAAACCGTTATGGTTCTAACTGATGTACCGCTCTGGTTTAATTCAAAATTTAAAATATCATCCTCAAAACTTATAAATTCATAATCTGAAACACTGGTTGCATCTGCATCAATTTCGCTATCACAAGCAACAAAAATGAGACTGCATAACACCAAGGTTGTATATATAATTTTTTTCATTGTAATAGGTTTTAATTAAATATTATTGAAGCCAGCATAATTGTCATTTAAATCTATTTCGTCCTCAGGAATTTTTAAGAAAAATAGATTACTATCTGCAGGCACGTCTATAGATATTCTATGAATGTCGTTTCGTGTCATTGGCAAGTTGTAACGCTTCGCATCAAACCATTGCGGACCAAACTCTCCATAAAACTCTTTCTTTCGTTCTAACAAAATCTCATTTAATAGTGCCTGACCAGAATTTGTAGTTATTGTAGCATTAGGATCTCTGGCAGATTGCAATGCAAACAATAGATTTCTAGCCTCTGGAATATTACCTAAATGATACTGTGCTTCGGCATCAAAAAGAACCATTTCAGACTTTCTTATAAGTGGTATATCTGAGGCAAACGTAAAAGCGTACTTTGTAGACACAAATTCTCGCCAAGGCGTTGTATCTGAGACGCCGTAAATATCTATAAAGGTATTTCTAACATCTGTAGCAGTAAACTCAGCAGCAAAATCTGGATCTATATACGACGCATTGTAACTAAGTGTTAAATGATCGAACATAGGAGCTGCATGTCCCCAGAAAAAATTGGTTTCATCAGAGCCATTTTGAAACATGGCCCAAAGCCACTCTTGGTCTTGCATATCGCCAAATCCTGCTCCCCAATTTGTAGATTGTACTGCCTGATTTGCGTTACCACCATAAGCGCTTCTTGCTAAATCTGAAACTCTTTGCCAGTCATCTTGAGTAACAGAATATACTCTTACCAAAACAGCTTGAGCTACTGCTTTGTTGATAAAGCTTTTACCCAATCTATTATCTGGCAAATCGGCTACAGCATCTTCTAAATCTTGTATAATCTGACCATAAACCTCACTCATCGGTTCTGGAGGATTACCTCCTACGGTTTCTAAAGATGTTGGTGTTGTGTAGATCGGAATTCTCTCTAAACTTCTGTCATTATTGTAGTTTGGAGCAAACTCTAAGGCAAGCTCAAATAAGTGAAAGCCTCTAAAAAATTTTCCTTTGGCAACAAATTCTCGCTTTTCTTCTTCACTTAAAGCATCACTATTATTAACTCCAAAAATCAATGTATTTGCAAAGTTGATATTCTCATAATTAAAATCCCAAGTAAAATTCGTTCTTCTAAAATTAGGCTCTCTATTTTCATGTCCGTAATCGAAAGTATACCAATTAAAATCTTGAATGATATCATTCCCTTTAACAGCTCTGGCAAAATACATAGCATATAAACCACCTGCATCTACGTTGCCATACTGTCCTTTATAGTTTGAAAGAATACCATTAACAAAAGTCTGGGCATTTTCTCTAGATGAGAAAATCAACTCATCAGTAACACCTGTTGTGTCCGAAGGTTCTTCTATATAATCTTTTTCACAAGACAGCATTGTGCTTGCCAAGATCATAACCACCAATGGCAGTAATACTCTAAGTTTTATATTTTTATTTTTCATCATATTATTTTTTAAAATTGAATTAATGTCCCAAACGTAAATGTTCTTTGTAATGGAGATCTGTTTGCTGTTAATCCATTAAAGGCTTGTTCTGGATCAATACCTCCATGAGATTGCCACGTTAATAAATTATCTCCTTGGAAGTAAACCCTTACTGAGGTTAATCCTATGTCTTCTAAAGCATCTTCAGGTAAATTGTAACCTACAGTAATACTTTTAAGACGTAAATAATCATTCTTGAACAACCATCTTGTTGATTGAGAATTGAAGTTATTATTTGATGTAGTCAACCTAGGAAAATCCGTAATATCACCTGGTTGTGACCATGCATTAAAGTTGTCTGGATGCGCTGATGCTCCAATAGCATCAAAATTATTCACTAGACCAGAGTAATCTGTATCTAATAAGTAAGCACCTAAACTAAAGTTAAACAATGCACTAAGATCAAACTGCTTATATCTTACACTTGTATTAAAACCTCCTTGAAAATCTGGTAAAGATTCCTTACCTGTTTCATAACGTGTAGCTTGGTCATAATCATTGGTAACTGTTCTGCCAGTAACATTTCCGTCTGTATCTAAAACATCTTGATACCAAAGCGCATCACCAGTTGCTGGATTTACACCAGCCCATTCTCTCATATAAAATTCGAATAATGAATTTCCTGGTGCCCAAAGCTTTGTTCCCTGAACTTGACGATCTGTAAATGGAGAGATCTGAATGATTTCATTCTTCAATACTGAAAAATTACCACCCACACTCCAACTAAAATCTTTCTTATTAAAGATATCACTGTTTAACGTTACTTCCCAGCCAGAATTTTCTATAATCCCAGCATTAGCTCTAACTACAGGTACTCCTGGTGAAGGTGTTGCTGTTATATCCTGAATTAAATCCTCACTACGTCTTTTGAAATATTCAACAGTACCTGTTAGTGCGCCATCAAAAATGGTAAAGTCCATGCCTAAATTAAGGTTGGTAGATGTTTCCCATTGTAGTGCTGGATCTGGCAACGTTCCTGCTGGTAAATTAGCTGGCTGACCCTCAACCGGAGAAATTACAACACCACCAAAATTGGCTCCACCAAACAAAAAGCTTGTTGGAAAAAATCCTCCTGGAATATTAATATTCCCTAATTCACCATAAGATGCTCTTAATTTAAGATTGTTCAACCAATCCACATTTTCCATAAAAGCTTCATTTGTAACATTCCATGATGCACCTACTGAGAAAAACTCTCCTGTATTATAATCTGTATTGAACTGTGAAGATTTATCTTGTCTTACTGAACCTTCTATGAAATATCTATTATCATAATTGTAAGCCACGCGACCCAACATACTAACAATTCGTCTTTCTGTTCTAAAGCCACCAAACGTTTCAGCAATTGTACCATTACCTAACTCCTCCTGACCAGGCAAGAAACCAGTCGCAGACGCACTAAACGTATCTGACGTTGTTGTGTTTGCTTCATAAATTGCATCTACAGAAATATTATGAGCATCTGCTATCGTAGTCTTATAATTTAGCGCTTGGATAGCATTTAGACCTGTAGTGACATTTCTCGCTTTGCTAACTCTACCTCCAACAGCGGATGCTGCACCAATCTCATCATCATCAAAACTATGACTATCAAAAGCAAAGTTTTCATAATTTAAAGTAGATCGAAACGTAAAGTTTTTAAGAAAGCTTACTTCTGCATAAGCAGATCCTAAGTAATTAGTTCTAATACGTTGTTCTGTTCCTAACAATATAGATGCTAGTATATTCTCTCCTTGATTAGTTGGTCTATTGAAGTTTACTGGCTGACCTATTGGTCTTCCGTTACCATTACCAAGGTCGTATATTTTGTTTCCATTATCATCTAAAATAATATTACCATCTACATCTCTTACATAGATTGGATAAATACCATTTACATTATAAATCCATGATATAGCTTGTGTGGTACTACCAGAAGTTTGATCTGGATTATTAGAATACGATCTAGAATAACCACCTGTAATACCAAGTTTTAGCCAATCATTAACCTGACTGTCCAATCCTACTCTTGTAGCAATTCTTTCGAAATCGGACTTAATTACTGGCCCATCTTCACTTAAATAATCTACAGAAAAAAAGTAATTGGTATTTTCTGTACCTCCCGAAACATTAATATTATGATTAACTCTTGGTACATTTTCTCTTAATACTGCATCTTGCCAATCGGTCTCCCACAATAAATTAGCACCTTGCACTAAATTACCATCTGTATCTATAGGGTTAGAAACACTGTAAGGATTGTAACCTAATGTTGGTATTAGAGCATTTGTGGCATTGCTTGCTGCTTCGGCAGGTAATTGCCCTTGGTTATATAAATTATCATTTCTAAGAGCTTGCCACATTAATTTTAAGTAGTCCTCAGAATCGACAACATCATGTATACCAACAGCTGGATTAGAAACACCATATTGTGTTCTTATCCTTACACTTGTTTTAGTGTTTCGCTTACCTCTTTTTGTTGTAATTAAAACAACACCATTTGCTGCTCTAGATCCGTAAAGTGATGCTGATGAGGCATCTTTTAATACTGAAATAGACTCTATCTGGTCTTGACTTATGGTATTTAAATTACCGGTAAATGGTGCTCCGTCAATAACAATAAGAGGACTGTTAGCTCCATTAAAACTTCCAAAACCTCTAATAACAAAGTTTGGATTGTTACCAGGCTGACCACCTGCTGTAATAAGGTTAATACCTGCTACTGTTCCTTGTAATGCTCTAAGTGGCGACGTAACCTGTTGATTTTCGATAACTTCAGATTTTACCACAGCAACAGAACCCACAATGGCCTCTCTTTTCTGTGTTCCGTAAGCTACTACAACGACTTCATCTAGGGCACTTCCATCCTTTAAGGCAACATCATAAACATTGGCATTGCCGATTACGACCTCAGCAGATTCCATTCCAACATAAGAAACAACTAAGATATCTCCTTCTGTTGCTCGGATAGAAAATTTACCATCGAAATCTGATTGCACTCCTCTAGAGGTGTTTTTTACAATCACATTTGCACCTGGCAAAGGCATTCCATCTGATTCGGTTGTGACGGTTCCGGTGATTGTTTTTTCTTGGGCTAAAACCATTTGAGATCCAAAAAATAAATACAACAGAACCAAAGCATAATTTTTTACTTTCATAAAATTTCATTTTAGATTATACACTCAGTTTGTTGCAATAAGAAAGGTCGGCAGCGAAGTAATTTTAAAGACTAATTCAAAATAATTACTTTGATTGATGAAATTAAAGTTAACATGGTTATTTCATAAAAAGTAAGGCTTCCACTGCCTCCCTTTGCAATTGCGCAAGTAAAACAACCAACAAGACAGCAAACTTGGGGTAAGAATTATAAGACTTTACCTATACCGACAGATAATTACCTCCTATTTACCTTTTAAAAAAAGGACTTGAGAAGGTTAGTATAAGATTCACTTTTTACTGAGACAAAAATTAACCATGCACCAGCATTTCAGCTACGGACTACTTTCACTTTGATAATAAAGTTTTGAGTCACTAGATAAGAACTGAGAAAAAAAGGAATGTATTTGATGAACCAAACCCTAGAAAAAAAGATTAAGCCAATCGAAGTGATCTAATGTAGGTAGATGGCGTTTGATTCATGTGCTTTTTAAAGGCTTTATTAAAAGTTACTTTATTATTATAACCAACCTCATAAGCTACCTCTATAATGTTGAGATTTCGTTTTTGATCCTCATCAAAAATATCAACCGCCTCCAAAATTCTATATTGATTTATTAGGTCATAGAAGCTCATATCAAAATGCTCATTAATAACCTGAGAGGTATTATGCCGAGTCGTTCCGAGCATTTCAGAAAGTGCCTCTAAACTTATACTATTATTTTTATAAACTTTTTGATGGGTTAACAAATCAACCAATTTATCTTTTAACTCGTTGGAAAAGCTTTCCGTAAGATTAGATTTTTCATACTTTATTGGCAAACTGCTTATTCCAAAAGCATTTCCATTAGCATTCATAATAATTTCTGGCCTCAACCCAGACATTAATGCCATGTAAATAATCATAGCAATCATAAAAACGGATTTCAGATAATCAAAAGGCAAATAATCTACCAATCTAACTACAACGGCACCATGAAGCAAATACGCAAAAGCATAACAAATAAAAATAATCATAATGCTTCGTTCCCATAACGCTCTACTTTTTATTTCAGAATTACTATCTTTTATATTTTTCCTTTTGTTTCTATATACAAGATAAATAGCAATAGCATAAAGACATAACGATAAAGACTTTATAACAACCAAAACCTTTCTACCAAGGTGAACAGACTCTGTATTATCTATTAACAAGTTGAATTTTTCTGTAGCACTTAGACCGTAATAAGGCATAAGCCATAATACCAACAATACGGTTGGTATTAAATGTACAGCATCTTTCATAGATATTTTATAATTTTCAACTACCCTTTTAAAATAAAAATAAAGTAATGGCCCATATAAAAAAGAAAATGGTGTAGATACATAAAATGAATGTGGAAACATTAAATTGTAATTAGACATAAACAAGCTAATGTGCAACATGAAAAAAGAATGAAACAAGATAAAGGAACCAATTAACAACACTGAAATTTTATCTAAGTTTCGTTTAGCAAAAAGAATTATAACAATAAAAACGCCTATTACACCTGTTAAAGCATGTATTAGTGATAAGAAATTAAAATGAGGTTTATATTCCTTGGTTAACTTGCTGTAAGCTTGTGTTCCCTTGATATCAGAAAACACATGGTCATTAAGAATAGACAAATCTTGAGTATCCTTAATGTATTTTTTTATATGCTCGGATGCTTTATCTGAATTTTTATTTTCCGAATAAAGAATTGCTAATGTTTTAGTAACTGAAATCGAGTCACTAGTATGATTAGATAGAAGTGTTTCGTTAATTTTTATTAAATCGGCACGCTCAACCGAATCTTTTATTTTCTGAACTTTTAATATACTATCTAACCCTTTTTCAGATAGTGTTTCTATATTAATTTTAGAATCCGAATTGTCACAGGAAATGGCATAGCTCTTATTAAAAAACAAGAACAAGGCAAGCAATAAAAATATGTGCCTTTTAGATACCATTTTTAAGAATTTAGTTGATTATAACTTTACAGTTAGTTTTAAAGTTATAGTTATCAGTCGTAATAAGTTCTTAAAAATTTCTTAAATGGGTAAAAAAAGTGTAAAAACCGATAAAGGTTTACCTTTTAAAGAATAGAAAACTTGAATTAAAAAGCAGCTAAAACACTGATTATCTTGCCAATTGACAATCTTCACAATCTTTAACCTCTCCGTAGTAAGTTTCGCGGTATTTATGAAGGGTTTTATAAGGAATACTTAAGAATTGTTTCTTAATGTAGGTTACTTTTGTAGATAGTACACCCATCTTTTTAGAGAATCGACCTTCTTGCTTTGTTTCTCTTTTTACGCTTATCAATTTCATTATAATCCATTTATCATTCCGTACAAAACAACAAAGACTAACAAGCAATCCCAAGAAATATATGTTAAATCCTAGTTAAGCTTATTTTAGATTATCATATTGAAAATCAGACACTAAAATCATTAAAATATTCGTAATATAATTTCCACCTCATTGATAGATTTATAATCAAAAAAGCACGAAGAACACTTAATTTTTATAGATAACACCCTCTTTCATCACAAAAACAACATTTTCCATTGTAGAAATATTCTTTGTAGGGTCGTCATTTACAGCAATGATATCTGCAATAAAACCGTCTTTTATTTGACCAAGTTTATCTTCCATTTTAAGAATCATTGCATTGGTAATTGTAGCGCTTTGAATGGTCTCTATAGGTGGCATTCCTGCTTCAACCATATAACCAAATTCTTTTCCATTTTCTCCATGGTAAAAAACTGCTGCATCTGTTCCAAAAGCAATACCAACACCAGCTTTATATGCTCGGCCAAACATATTTTGAATTTTTGGACCAATGTTTAGTGCTTTGGGTACAACAACTTCAGGATAATAACCTTTGATTTTAGCTTTATCAGACACAAATTTACCAGCCGTAATGGTAGGAACTAAGTAAACATCATGCTTTTTCATAAGCTCCATAGTTTCATCACTCATTAAAGTGCCATGCTCAATAGTTTTTACACCTCCTAAAATGGCTCTTTGCATACCTTCATCACCATGAGCATGTGCCGCAACATGAAATCCATAATCTTTAGCTGTTTCACAGATGGCTTTTATTTCTTCAACTGTAAATTGTGGATTCTGACCACTTTTTGCAACACTAAGCACACCTCCTGTTGCTGTTATTTTAATAAGATCAGCACCATTTTTATAACGCTGTCTTACTGCTTTTTTGGCATCATCAACACCATTGACTACTCCTTCTTTAGGACCAGGATTACCCATTAATTCTCTATTAGAGCCATTTGTTGGATCTGCATGTCCACCAGTTGTAGCCAGCGCTTTTTCTGCAGTAAAAATTCTTGGGCCTTTTATTTTTTGAGCATTTATAGCATTTCTAAGGGACACATTAACTCCTGAGCCGCCTAAATCTCTAACGGTTGTGAAACCATTCATTAGAGTAACTTCTGCATAGTGTACAGAATTAAAAGCAACATCTGCGTCATTTAATGTGTAACCTTCAAGATATGATTTAGGGTTGGTTTCACTTTCAATATGCACATGCATATCTATAAGGCCTGGCATTACTGTTTTAGATTTTAAATCTACGACAATGTCTTCGGTATTTTCTGGATTTTGATAACCCTTATTAACCGAAACTATTTTATTCCCTGAAACTATAATTGTTTGCTCGGTAAGTACTTTACCAGACTCAGTATCTATTAATTTTCCACAATGCAGATAAGTGTTTTGTGCTGTTAAAACAGTTGTAAATACAAATGCTAAAATACTGAGTAGCGTTTTCATAGTTATTAATTTTACGTATTCCTTATTTTCTGCTCCCACTTCCAAGCTGAAGCCATAGCATCATCTAAAGTGAGTTCTGTTTTCCAACCTAAGACATCATTAGCCTTTGTTGTGTCTGCATAAGCCGCTGTAATGTCTCCTTCTCTTCTGCCAACAATTTGATATTTTAAGCTCTTACCTGAAACCCTATCAAAAGACTGAATTGCTTCTAAAACTGAACTTCCTTTTCCGGTTCCTAGATTAAAAACTTCGTAATTTGATAGATTTTTTTCTTCCAGCAAACGCTCTAATGCTATAACATGCGCTTTTGCTAAATCTACTACATGAATGTAATCTCTAATACATGTACCATCTGGTGTTTCATAATCGCCACCAAAAACTGATAATTGCTCGCGCATTCCAATACCTGTTTGTGTGATATATGGAACTAAATTTTGAGGCACACCAATTGGCAATTCTCCAATCTCTGCAGATGGATGCGCACCGATTGGATTGAAATATCTTAGCGCTATACAACTAAGATTATCGTTAACTTTACAGGTATCTCTAATTATTTCTTCACCAATTTGCTTGGTGTTTCCATAAGGAGATTCTGCAGGTTTTATTGGCGCATTTTCTGTTATAGGTAACTCATCTGCCTGACCATAAACGGTACAAGACGAACTGAAGATAAAGTTTTGCTTATCTAATTTTGAAACTTCTTGTAGCATATAAACAAGTGTCCCAATATTATTTTCATAATACATTAAAGGCTCTTTTACACTTTCTCCTACTGCTTTACTTGCTGCGAAATGAATAACACCAACAATATCATTATACTTTTCAAAAAATTGAACAACATCAACCTTTTCTTTAAGATCTAGTTTCTCAAAATGCGGTTTTACACCTGTTATGGCAGTAATACCATCTAAAACTTCAATAGAAGAATTGCTTAAATTATCTATAATTACAACCTCAAAGCCTTTATTTTGAAGCTCAACAACTGTATGAGAGCCTATAAAACCTAAACCACCTGTTACTAATACTTTCATCCTTTAGTTTTGGTTTATAAAATTAAGAACAGTTGCTGTGATAAACTCAATTTGCTCGTCATCCAATTCCGTATGCATTGGTAATGAAATTACTGATTTAACCAACTGATTTGTTACCTTAAAGTCTTCTTCCTTGTAACGCTCATCCTTGTAAGCTTTCTGTAAGTGAAGCGGAATTGGATAATACACTCCACAAGGTATATTATGCTCTTGTAAATGTGCAACTAAAGCATCTCTATCTACATCCTTTAGATTTAGCGTGTATTGGTGGAACACATGACAATCGCAAGTATCACAAATACCATCACAGGTTGTTCTACCTGATGGTGTAGTAATTTTAGGGTGATCTTTAAATGCTTCAGTGTATTTTCTAGCTGCATTTCGTCTTGCTTCATTATAGCTATCTAAATGTGGTAATTTTGCATCTAAAACTGCTGCTTGTATAGAATCTAATCTAGAATTTACACCAACCACATCATGATGATAACGCTTGTACATACCATGGTTTACAATACCTCTTATAGTGTGCGCTAAATCGTCATCATTGGTAAAAATAGCACCTCCATCTCCATAGCAACCTAAATTTTTGGACGGAAAGAATGACGTTGATGCAACATGACCAATAGCACCTGTTTTAGTTTTTGAACCATCTTTATGTGTATAACTCGCTCCAATACCTTGTGCATTATCTTCAATTACGTAAAGGTTATGCTTTTCTGCCAAAGCCATAATAGCATCCATATCAGCAGCTAAACCAAACAAATGTACAGGCACAATAGCTTTTGTTTTTGGTGTAATTGCTTTCTCTATTGCATCTACATCAATATTAAAAGTGACAGGATCTACATCAACCAAAACAGGTGTTAACTGCAACAAGGCAATAACCTCAACTGTTGCTGCAAATGTAAAATCTGCTGTAATTACTTCATCTCCAGGTTTAAGACCTAAACCCATCATGGCAATCTGTAATGCATCTGTACCATTGGCACATGGTATAACATGTTTTACACCAAGATAGTTTTCTAAGTTTTTTTGAAATTGATGAACCTTTGGTCCATTTATAAATGCTGCACTTTCTAAAATTTCTTGAATTGAAGGGTCTACAACGTCTTTTATTTTTGCATATTGACTCTGAAGGTCAACCATTTGTATTTTTCTCATTCCGTGAAGGATTATAATAAATTTTGAATTGCACTTTAAGAATGCATAGAGCGAAAATACAAAATTGTGAGCGCTAAGCCAATGTCTTTTTAATCAAAGAAGTGTATTTTAGCACAAACTTTTAGTATTGAATCTACTTTACACTATCGGAATTCACATTGCAAGTTTTGTTCTAAAACTTTTAGCACTTTTTAACCACAAATTAAAACTAGGTGTTGAAGGTAGACGCAATACGTTTAAGTTACTCAAAACACACATTAAACCTGGCGACAAAACGTTATGGTTTCATGCTGCATCACTTGGAGAGTACGAGCAAGGCCTTCCTGTTTTTCAAGCTTTAAAAGAAAAATATCCTAACTATAAAGTGGTGCTTTCCTTTTTCTCACCGTCTGGATATGAGGTTAGAAAAAACTCTAAAGTTGCAGATGTTGTGGTTTATATGCCATTGGATACTAAGGCTAATGCAAAAAGGTTTTTAGAGATCGTAAATCCTGATTACACCATTTTCGTGAAGTATGAAATTTGGCCAAACTTTTTATTAGAACTAAAAAAGAGAAACCATAAAGCCATACTTATTTCTGCTGTATTTAGAGAAAACCAGGCTTTCTTTAAATGGTATGGTAATTTTATGACTTCTGCTCTATTTGCTTTTAAACATATTTTTACCCAAAACGAAAGTTCAAAAACACTTTTAGAAGGTATTAACTATAAAAACGTTTCTGTCTCTGGAGATACAAGGTTTGACCGTGTGAACAATCAATTGAAAGTTGATAACTCTATAGATTTTATTGAAAAATTTAAGCAAGATAACTTATGTATTGTTTTTGGTAGCACTTGGCCAGATGACGATAAGCTCTATATGGAATACCTTAATCAATTAGATTTTAAGAATCTAAAAGTTATCATTGCGCCACACAATATAAAATCTAGTTATGTAGAGTCTTTAAAATCTCAAATAAAAGTTAGTTGTATTTGTTATTCCGAATTATCTAATGACAAAGACCTATCTGATTATGATGTTTTTATTCTAGATACCATTGGCTATCTGAGTAGGGTTTATAGTTATGCTAACATTGTATATGTAGGAGGTGCAGCTGGCACAACCGGATTACACAATATTTTAGAACCAGCAGTATTTGGAGTACCAATTATTATTGGAAAAAATCATAGCAAATTTCCTGAAGCCGATGCTCTCATAAAGCTAGGTGGAGTAACTTCTGTATCGCAACAGACAGAATTTAGCTCAATAGTAAACACTCTAATTACAGACGATTCTCAAAGAAAGAAGCAAGGCCTAATCAACAAAAATTATATCGAAAAAAACAAAGGTGCTGTCATCCAAATATTAGATTACATCCGTATAACATAGAGCCGCACTATTAATAAATGTTGAAATTTTGTTAAAATTTCATTTAAATTGTTAAATTAGTGCATTAACAACAATTAACACTAAAACTATAAAAATGAAAAAAGTTGTATTAAGTTTAGCCTTAGTTGCATTTTTAGGCTTATCATTAAATTCTTGTAGAGAGACTAAAGAGAAAGCTGAAGACGCTGTTGAAAATGCTGCTGACAAAGCAGGTGAAGCAATGGATGACGCAAAAGATGCCGCTGAAGACGCTGCAGATGACGTTAAAGATGCTGCTGAAGATGCTGCCGACGAAGCAGGTGAAGCAATGGACAATGCTATGGATGCTGCTAATGATGCAGTTGATAACGTAAAAGAAGGTGCTGAAAAAATGGCAAATGACGTTAAAGATGCCGCTAACGATGCTGCTGATAACGTAAAAGAAGCAGGACAAGAAGCCGCTGACAAAATGAAGGGACACTAAAAAAAAGAGTTCTACAAACACTAAAAAAAGCCTGAATTTAATCAGGCTTTTTTTATTGCTTTATTTTGTAGATTCAGCTAACTTAAGCTTACTTGGTACTACAATAGTTTTTATCTCATGCTCTTCTGACATCAAATTATCAATTAGTAATTTAATAGACATCTCACCTATTTCATAAGCCTTTTGATGTACTATTGAGATCTTTGGACTAGACAAAAGCTGAGTGTGCTCGTACCCAAACCCTATTACAGATAAATCTTTTGGTATATTCTTCCCAATCTTCTTTGCCATATTAATAGCGATGATTCCTGTTACGTGATCTATTGAAACTATAGCATCCGTTTCTGGGTTATTTTTAAGGTAATCATGTATGTGTTTTTCAACATCGTCTACCTTACTCAATTTTAAAATATTTGGTTTTAAATCTGAATCTTCAATAGCTTTTTGATAACCTTTAATTCTTAATTTACCTACACTAAGTTCCTCTATATTACTTACTAATAATATGTGCTTTCTCTTTTCTTTTTCTATTAGGTATTCGGTAGCTTCATATACAGATTGAAAATCATCCACTACTACCTTATCACATAAAATTTCATTAACAACCCTATCAAACATTAAAACAGGTATTTTATTATTAATAGCTGAATTAATATGTGCTGTTTCTTCTTCTACCTGACTTTCTCTAGCTACTGCGATGATAAATCCATCTACACTTCCATTAGATAATAATTCTATACTACGTCGCTCCTTAGTTAAGGATTCATCAGATAGACAAACAATAATATCATACTTGTGTTTTGTAGCACTTGTTTCTATACCATGTAAAACCTCAGCAAAAAATGGATTTGTAACAGTTGGCAATATGACTCCAATGGTTTTTGTTCTATTACTCTTTAATTGTTGAGCTATACGGTTGGGTTTATAATTAAGTTTGTCTGCTAGTTCATTAACCCTTCTTTTGGTTACTTCGCTAATTTCATGACTATCATTCAGTGCTTTTGATACTGTTGATACCGAAATATTTAAGAGTTTTGCTAATTCTTTTAATGTAGTCATTGATTATTTTTTAGTTAAATAAAAAAGAGCGTATTGTAAAAATACGCTCTTTCTTCTTTCTATTAATTAGATTCGCTATTAATTTTTAACTAATTTGATAGTTTTAGTGCCTTTTTGGCCTTCTATTTTAGCCATATAAACACCTGTTTTTAATGATGACGCTTCTAAAATAACTTCATCTCTATTTGGTTTCATTACCAATACTTGCTTGCCTAAAATATCGTAAACTGTTACGTTATTAATAATGCTCGATCCTGATAACTTCCAATCTCCTTGTGTTGGATTAGGGTACACCAAAAACTTTTCATCGTTGAATGAATTAACATCTAAGGTTTCTTGCCCTGCCACATTCCATTCTAAATTAATAGTTTTATCTTCATTAACTTGAATATACCTGTTGGTATAGGTACCATCAGTAGCCGTATATGGATCGCCTGGCGAGAAATTTTCTTGATCTGTCCAACCATCTACAGTAATTTTGAATTGGTATGAATACTCCTCTAAGGTTAAAGTTGTTCCATAAAGTCCGCCACCTAAATCGGTTAATGTATTGCCGCAGTCTCCACACCAATTGCCAAAACCTTGTCCATTATAGTTTTCACCATTTATATGAACATTAGTAAAAGAACCACCGTAACCAGACATATCTACAACAAAATTTACTGTAAAAGATGATGGCCCTGTGGTGTTTTCTACACAGGCACTAAAAGGTGTCGTAGGCAAAACCATATCAGACCCATCAACAACCAACCTTCTATTATGGTTTCCATAATTAGTTATTGTACAAACATCACCTTGAGAAAAAGCATCTTGCCCTGCCCAGTTGTCATAAGTGAATTTGTATTCATATTCACCATCTGGTATTGATAGTGTTACTTCCCAAATATCACCTCCAACATTTGTTAATGCATTAGCATCACCACTCCAAGAGTTAAAACTTCCACTAACATACGGTTGAGTAAAAGTTTGTCCAGACATATCTACACTAAACGTAATATTGTTTTGTGCAGAGATAGTCGTACCGATTAATAATAAAATAAAGTAGAATTGTTTCATATATTATGTATTTAATTTTTTACCACCTTAATATAGTCAATTTCAAACTTTTTCGGAAATATTTTATCATCTACTTCCGGTCCACCAAAGTTACCACCTATTGCCATATTCACTAAAATATAGAAAGGCTGGTCAAAAGGCCAAGTATTTTCATTCTTCTCTCTAGGATTAAAAACATAAACCTCATTCTTATCTATATAGAATGTAATACTTTCTTTTGTCCATTTAGCCGCATAGGTGTGAAAACCTTCTTCTATAGTCTCAATAGTTGAAATCTTAGTATTTTTAGATTGACCATAACTATCTTGGGTATGCAGTGTTGTATGGATTTCATGCGGTTTTTTACCAACATATTCCATAATATCTATTTCACCAGATTTTGGCCAACCTACCTCGTCAATATTACTACCAAGCATCCAAAATGCTGGCCATAAGCCACTACCTTCCGGCAGTTTCATTCTTGCTTCTATGGTTCCATATTGAAATTCAAACTTATCCTTGGTTGTAATTCTTCCTGAAAAATATGATGTAGAATCCTTTGTTGCCGTAATTATGAGGCTTCCATCTTTTACTTCAATATTCTCTTTGGTATAGACTTGTCTTTCATTATTTCCCCAACCACATAAGTTAGGGCAACCATCTCCCAATTCATAATTCCATGTAGAGGTATTTAGACTGTTTCCCGAAAAATCTTCAAAAAACAGGACTTCTTCCTCTTTTTTACAAGAAAAAAGACTTGCTACTATAAAGAGAATAACTATTGACTTATATCCCATTGCAAATCAAATTTATCTTCTAAAACTGCATGTGAACTTCCTCCAACAAATACTTTAAATTCACCTGGCTCTACGATAAAATTACCTTGATTATCGTAAAACCCTAATTCGTCTTTGGTTAGTTTTATTTCTATTGTTTTTTGCTCACCAGCATCTAACTCGACTAACTCAAATCCTTTTAATTCTTTTACTGGCCTTGTAACACTTGCAAATAAATCTTGAATGTACAGTTGAGCAACTTCCTTTCCTTTTACTTTACTTTCGTTCTTAAGATTGAAAGTAACCGTTATGTTTTTATCAGCATCATTAGCGTTAATCACTAGGTCTGAGTACACAAATTTTGAATAGCTTAAACCATGACCAAAAGGATACAGAGGTGAATTACTCTCATCCATATAATGCGACCAAAATACTTCCCCTGGCGCTGGTTCATTTGGTCTACCTGTGCTTTTGTAATTATAATATAATGGCAACTGACCTACATTTCTCGGAAAACTCATTGGTAATTTTCCGCTTGGATTATAATCTCCATAAAGTACTCTTGCTATGGCATTTCCGCTTTGGGTACCTAAATGCCATGCCTCTACTATTGCAGGAATGTTTTCATCTGCCCAAGGAAGCGCTAGTGGTCTTCCATTATTCAGTACTAAAACTATATTCTTATTTACAGAATAAATTTCTTCTAATAACTCTTGCTGAACTCCTGGTAAACCAATTTCGGTTCTACTTCTTCCTTCTCCACTCTGAAAACCATGTTCTCCTAAAACCATAATTACTACATCTGCTGTTTTAGCTACAGCCTTGGCCTTAGCAAAACCTGATTTATCGGTTGTATTAATAGTTAACTCTTTGGCAAACGTATTTTCGCCAATCGATAAATCAGCACCTTTAGCATATGTAATTTGATTACCAGAATATCGACTTAAACCTTCAAGAACAGAGACAGCAGTTTCGTCTTTTGCTGCAATTCTCCAACTACCTAAAGGACTAGTTTTATCATCTGCTAGTGCGCCAATTACTGCAATTTTTTGGTTTTCCTTTTTTAAGGGTAGCAGACTATTTTCATTTTTTAATAATACCACAGATTTTTGCGCCATATCTAAAACGGCATCGTGGATTTCTTGTTTTCCCAATGTTGCCTTTTCCCTATCTACATTACAATATTTATAAGGATCATCAAACAAGCCTAGCTCAAACTTTACTCTTAAGATTCGTCTTGCTGCATCTGTAATTAGATTCTCATCTACTTTACCTTCTTTTACTAATGTAGCCAATTCTTCTACATACATGTAAGATTCCATATCCATGTCAGAACCAGCATTTGCGGCAATTTCGGCTGCTTGCTTACCGTCTTTTGCATGGCCATGAGCTATCATTTCTGCGATTGAGCCCCAATCAGAGACTACAAAACCATCAAACTTCCATTTTTCTTTTAGGATATCTCTTTGAAGAAATTTATTTCCTGTGGCTGGCACTCCATTCAACTCATTGAAAGAATTCATAAATGTTCTTACACCTGCTTTTGTTGAGGCTTCAAAAGGCGGAAAAATTGTATTGTATAATGTAGAAGTTCCTACATCTACAGTGTTATAATCTCTTCCTGATTCTGAAAAACCATAACCTGCAAAGTGTTTTGCACAAGCAGCAATAGTTTTTGGATCTGATAAATCATCTCCCTGAAAACCATTAATTCTGGCTACGGCAATTTTAGAACCTAAAAAAGGATCTTCGCCTGCACCTTCCATAACTCTTCCCCAACGTGCATCTCTAGAAATATCCACCATTGGAGCAAATGTCCAGTTGATACCTGCTGCAGCAGCCTCTTCGGCTGCCACTTCTGCTGATCTCTCTATAGCTTCCAAATCCCAACTTGCAGATTCTGCAAGCGGAATTGGGCTTAGGGTTTCATAACCATGAATAACATCAAACCCAATAATCAATGGGATACCAAGTCTGGTTTCTTCAACGGCTATTTTTTGCACCTTCATTACATCCTTAACACCTCTAACATTTAGCATAGAACCAACATAACCTTTTCTTAAGTGCTCGTACTTTTTAGCAGCAATACCTTCTGATGGTGCAGGACCTGTTAAATCCCAAAAACCGTTATATTGATTCATCTGACCTATTTTTTCTTCTAAGGTCATCTTACTTAGGAGTTCTTCAACTTTCCTTTCTATTGATGCATCCTTAGTTGTGTCAACAGTATCTGAAGACATCGCCAATTTATCATCACCTTTAATACACGAAGCAAAGCTGATAATGACAAACAATATTGCTATTCGCTCTATATATCTCATACTATTGATACACTCTTACGTAGTCAACCTCTAATGTAGACTCAACAAAAGCCGGATCTACATCTCCACCAAAATTACCACCCATAGCAAAGTTTATAATTAAGAAAAAGTCGCTATTAAAAGGCAATGTACCATCATTATCAAAGGTAAAGTAAGGTTCATTATCTACTAAAAAGATAATTTCGCCTGGCCTCCATTCTACTGAATATAAATGAAACTCTGAGCTTGCGGTAGGATTTGTAGTACTTCCTCCTACTGCGTTTCCGCCAGAATTACCTGGGTAATGTAATGTTCCATGTATTGTGTTTTGGTTGTTACCTACATGCTCCATAACGTCTATTTCACCACAATTTGGCCAACCTATATCTTCAAAGTTTGCACCCAACATCCAAAGTGCTGGCCAAGTACCTCCACCTTCTGGAAGTTTGGCTCTAAACTCTACTCTACCATAGGTAAACTCATATAAATCTTGAGATTTTATTCTAGACGATGTATAATCACTTCCTGAAAAGGACTCTGCTTTTGCCGTAATTTTGAGCATACCATCTTCTACAATAATATTTTCAGGTCTGTCTGTATAGTGTTGTAATTCTAGATTTCCCCATCCGTCTGTTCCTGTACCTAAATCATAAGTCCAGTTTGAAGGGTTTGGTGCGCCATTTGTATCAAATTCATCTTGCCAAACTAAGTTATTATATACCGTAGCAAACTCTTCGTTAGCAGGCTCTTCTGAAGTTAAAATAAACCACCAATCAAACTCATTGTTACCATCTGTAGTCTTTAAAAGAAGTTCATTTTCAACTGAACGATCAAAAATCTGGTAATTATGATTACCTCCAGTGTAATAGCTAATAAATGAAAGTCCATTAAGGCTAATTGTTTCTACTCCACCTGGCGCAATTAACGAGTATGAGGATGTATAATCGTCGTAAGGTAAATTTTCTACATCAGCACCATTAACGGTTCCTCCTGTGCCAATTTCATCGATTAAACCATCTCTACCAAATACAGTACCAGAAACATCGGTAGTAGGATCGTCATTTGTATTATTTGTGATATGCGTAAATGTACCATCGATATTAAAAATAAATCTGTCATCGTACATACCAACACCTACTTTTTCCTCAGGTCCAGCACCATACCATTCTACAGGAATCTGACCACCAACAGGACCTAATCCAAAATGGCCATTAGCTTCAGATTTTAGTCTCCATGTTTTTGAGCTATCACCTACTAATTTTTCAATTAAATCCTCTGGTGGAGAATAGGTTGCTAAAACCTCAACTTCTGTAGTTGTTGTAGTAGCTAGACCACCTGTACCGTAAGCAATAACAGTAACTGTATAAGTATTTACACCTAGGTTTGTAAACAAGGCTTCAACTTGGCCCGAAGGGGCACTAACCTCTGATGTTGAATATATAAACTTATAACTGGACGCATTATCTGCAGTTGCATATAAATTAACAACACCTGAACCATCACCGTAAGGATTATTTGCATCTTGACCTACAACTACTGTTTCTATAGACAAATTGGTAGGCGCAACAATATCTCCTATTGATGCATCATCATCTTGACAAGAAAAGATTGTCGCCAAAATCATGAGAATCAATACATTTAATTTAAACTTTAAATTTTTCATTTCTTGTTTTTTTTAAATTTTAACCAATTTATACTGCCAGAATACACCTGCACCTGACTCTATATGCACATTCATTGTTGTACTATTTTCCAAAGAAACATTGTAAGTAATTGTACTTGGCACAGCTACATTTGGCAATTCCCCTTCGTTATTTGCTTTTGGCAAACCTATATATGCGCCTGTACCGTTTATAGTAATTGTTCCTGCTGACTCATTATAAGTATATGTAGCAGAAGCTGTTCCATCATAAGGTGCTACAGGAGTACCGCATGCATCAGATCCTCCTTGCCAACCTTCTACCCAAGTATCAGCACCTAAAACATTGGTAAAACTACCATCAGAACCAAACACAAACTGATCATCATACTGGCAAGCTCTATCTCCTACACAAGCAGCATCGCAACTCCACCAACTGGTATCTCCTAGAGCAGGTCCTACTGCTAAAGCTCCAGCCTCTGGTGCTAAAACCCATGTTCCAGCAACTGGAGATGTAGCTCCACTTCTTACAAGTTTATATTGCCAGAACACACCTGCTCCAGCTTCAATAACCACGTTGATTGTGTTATCGTCTATAAATGTTACATCATAAGTAATTGATTCTGGCACAGCAACGTTAGGTAATTCTCCTTGATTATTAGCTTTTGGTAAACCTATATATGCACCAGTTCCTGAAATTGTAACAGTACCAGCTGCTTGATTGTGAACATATGTTGCAACGGCATTACCATCATATGGAGCTACAGGAGTACCACAAGCATCAGATCCTCCTTGCCATCCTTCTATCCAAGTTTCACTTCCAAGATTATTTGTAAAAGATCCATCTGCCCCAAAAACGAATTCATCATCGTACTGACATGCTCTATCTGCTACACAAACAGCATCACAGCTCCACCAACCTATATCTCCTATTGACGGACCAACACCTAAAGCTCCTGCTTCTGGTGCTAAAACCCATGTTCCGACTAATGGTGAAGGTGCTGTTGGAGTTTTCCAGAAATAAATATTATCTATAAACACCGTACCAGCAGCCCAAGGTGTACCAACAAACTTTAATTGGAAAATTTCTGTAACTGTTAATCCTTGATCTGTATATTCTGAAATTGGAATATCAATACTTGTCCAGTTATTAGCTGTTAAAGATCTGGTAACCGGAGCTTCTGTTACTGTACCTGAAGCGTTATTTATTAAAGATGTTTCAATATCGGTAACAGATTCTGCTGTCCAAACATCTAAGTGTAAGTATTCCATTTGAGACACATCTATTGAAGTTCCTTCTGCTAAAGCAATACCTTGATAACTTAGGTTTACATACTGTAGCATTTCATCTCCACCTAAATCAAACATTGCCCAGCCACTTCCTTGACCAGCTTGTCCCCAATCTGGAAAATAATCTGTACCAGGAACGTCACTATAAGCACTACTAAAAATTGAAATCACATCACTTTCTTCTCTTGCTGGAGGTGTTTCAGCAGAGGCTAAAGGCTGAAGAATCGCCGTAACCTCAAAATCTTCGGAATATGTTGTAGTCTCTATGGCAGCACCTAGTGCTTCTACAGTTATGGTATAAACACCTGCCTCTTCAAAAGTGTAAGATATCGTTTCACCAATGTTTGCTGAAATAGGATCTGCACCTGGAACTTCACCAAAATCTACTTCAAAAAATGTGGCAAATTCAGCATTTGCTGTCACGTTTACTGTTTTTGATAAAGCGGGATCATTCGTAATGTCTACAACTAAATTTTGTGGTGCTTGAAAAGACACTACTACTTCTTGTGTTATCGAAGTTGTTTCGTCCGTAAGTCCATTTGCTGTTACAACAACATCATACACACCTTCTTGATACGTATGTGTAATGTCTTCTCCCGGATTTATAAAATCTGATACTTCTGATCCATCTCCAAAGTCTATAACATATCCTGTGACACCTTCACCTGATGGTCTTAATGTTACCAAACCAGTATTATCTTGTGTTACCGTTACATCAACCGCAATATTTGTCGGAGGCTCAATCTGATTAACAAAATCAGTATTATCATCTTCTTTAGTACAGCCAAAAACGACAAGTACTAAAAGAATAAATTTTAATTGTTTCTTAATTATTTTCATAGTCTCTATTTTTTAATAACCTGGATTCTGTTGCCAATTACCATTTGAAAATTGAATTTCCTCCAATGGTATTGGAAATACTTCATGCTTACCCTCTACAAAACCTGGAATTACAGATCCGTTTCCTGTTCTTACTAGGTCGAAGAAACGATGACCTTCTCCCATAAGCTCTAATCTTCTTTCATTTAATATAGCCGTTGTCAATGCTGTTCCGGTAACTGAAACTTCATGATCAGTATCTCCAAAAGCTCTATTTCTTACTCTATTTAAGTATTGTTGAGCAGTAACATCGCTTAAGCCACCTCTATTATAGGCTTCAGCGGCTAATAATAATACGTCTGCAAATCTTATTGCTCTGTAGTTATTTGGATTTGTAAGGTTTTGATCACCTGTATTTAAATCACCTTGTCTTGCAATATATTTTCTGTTATAATAACCTGTATGCTCATATCCTGTTCCGTATGTTGCACCTGTTTGAGCTGCCCAAGTTTCGATATTTAAAATAGCTACATCTCTTCTAAGGTCATCTTCGTCATATTCTAAATATGATTCTTCAGTAGGTACATTGAAACTAAAACCTGAATCGAACAAAGGACCATTATAATTTCTAATACCGTTAAAACCAACTGCGATATTACCTTCACTACACTGTAAGCAACCAAAACCAGCACCTTCTGCATCGGTATATTGCACTTCAAAAACAGATTCTACTCCATTTTCTTGTTGACTTTCAAATAACGTATCATAGTCTACCACTAAGTCGTAAGGTCCATTTTGAATTAAATTATCTAAAACAATAGCTGCCTGGCTAAATTTTTCTTGATATACATATGCCTTTCCTAACAACGCTTGAGCAGATCCTTTTGTAGCTCTACCAACTTGAGGTGCTGTATATGAAAGTGTGTTTGATGCATAGATTAAATCTGCTTCAATTAAAGCATATACATCTTCTACAGGAGATCTTGGAATTGTTGTTTCGTCTCCTAACTGAAATCTCGTTTCTTTTAAAGGCACAGGACCGAACCATTTTACCAATTCGAAATAATAATATGCTCTTAGAAATCTTGCTTCTGCTATTATGATATCCTTCCCTTCAAAATCTACATTATTTTGAAATTCTAATAGATAGTTTGCTCGATTAACTCCTGCAAACATCCAATTCCATAAGTTCTGTAGCTGATCGTTTACAGGCGTGTGAATCATATCATCTATTTGTTGATACCCTATAACATCTGTTGCACTTTCTCCACCACACAGTGTATTGTCTGATGCTATTTCGCCCATAATGTTATTGATGTATGTAGATTGTAATAAATCATAGGCTGCAATAAGTCCGTTATTAAAATCGTCTTCAGAATTGAAGTAGTTTTCAGAGTCGATAGAGTATACTGGATTTCTATCTACAAAATCATCTGTACAAGAGAAATAGACTAAAATCAGTATGACTAGTACAGGTATTTTTTTTATGGTTTTTATTTTCATAATTGTTTTTTTTAGAAATTAAGGTTAAGACCAAACAAATAGGTTCTTGGTATAGGATAGAAACCAAAGTCTATTCCTCCACCTATTGGAGCTCCTGAAGTTGCTCCAGGATCATAACCTCTATATTTTGTCAATGTTACTAGATTATTTACACCACAATAAAGTCTTACTTTAGTAAAACCCATAGACTCAATAACGTCTGCAGGTAAGTTATATCCTAACTGAACATTTTGTAATCTTAGGTAAGATGCGTCTTCTACAAAATAGTCTGAAAACACATTGTTTGTTGTTGCTGCTGTAGTAACTCTTGGCACTGTATTACTTGTACCTTCACCTGTCCAGCGATCTAAAACATAATTTAACTGGTTAACATCTGTTAATGTTCTTTCGTAGTTTCTAACCATATCATTTCCTATCGAAGCAAATGCATACGCGGTAAAATCTAAATTTTTCCAATTTAAGGTTAAATTAAGTCCCATTGTTACATCTGGTATTGGATCACCTAGATTAGTTCTGTCATCTGTATCGATAACTCCATCGTTATTAACATCAACATATCTTAAATCACCAGGTGATGCGTTAGCACCTAATGGTAATTGAGAAGGATGTGCGTCTACTTCTGCTTGATTTTGGAAAATTCCATCTGTTTTATACCCATAGAAATATCCTATTGGCTGACCAACTTCCATTCTTGAAATTGCTGGCTGACCCACACCAAATGTTCCGCCTTCTATAAAGCCTGTACTGTTGTTAACTTCTGTAACTTCATTAGTAAGGGTTGTAAGATTATAGCTTACAGATAACTTTAAATTTTCAGATAAGTCATCTTTATAATTTATAGCAAACTCAAACCCTCTGTTTTCAACTCCACCAGCATTTATTGTTGGAGATGACCCTCCTGGTGCATACACACCTGCAATACCTGACACAGGTATATTAGAGATTAACAGATTGTCGCGTTTATTTATAAAGTAATCTGTTGTTACATCAATTTTGTTATCTAAAATTCTAAAATCTAAACCAACATCAAATTTCTTTGCCTCTTCCCATTGTAGATCTGGGTTTGGTAATTGACCAATAGCAACTCCATTAGTTAAAATACCATCAAAAACGTAAGTTGCTTCACCGTTTAATTGACCTACATAACCATTGTTAGGAATTTGATCGTTACCTAAAACACCATAACTAACTCTAAGTTTCAGGAAGTTTATTAATGATGAATCATTTAAAAATTCTTCATCAGAAACAACCCAACCAGCGGTTGCAGAAGGAAAATATGCTACTCTATTATTTGGACCAAACTTTGTAGACATATCTCGTCTTAACATGGCAGATAATAAATATTTGCCCTTATAGTCATATTGAAGTCTTCCAAAAACAGACATTCTTCTTTCATCAAAAGCATAAGAACTTACGTCTCTTACGCCATCAGCTCCTGTTCCGGTAGCTAAACTTATATCTGCGTATGCCCAATCATTGTTTGGCACATCGTAACCTGTAGCAAACAAACCGCTACCAAATGTTTTATAAATAGTGGTACCTAAAGTTGCTGTTACATTATGATCTTCAAAAAACGTGTCTTTATAATTTGCAAAAAGATCTAGTGTATAATCATTAAAGTTTTCAGAGTTTTGAGACACGCTACTTCTTGTAACGTCAAATACTTTTCCTCCATAGTCAACAATTTTAGCAAAAGACTTTCCTTTTTGCTCTGTAGTATTAAACCCTATTCTACTAGTAAATGTAAGCTGATCAGTTGGTTGATAATCTACAGAAAATGAACCATTTAATTTTCTAAGATCAAAGTCATTAAATGTATTCTCTATTTGAGCTAGAGGATTAATAATTTCTATACCAAGACCTGCAGTATTTGGCACTAACGAGAAGTCACCATTTTGATCATAAGCAGACAATGTAGGTGGTGCATTTAAAGCATTAAATAAGACAGAACCAAGACCAAAATCATTAACACTATCTCTATCTAAGTACGTATAAATAACATTAGAACTAAACTTTATTTTATCTGAAATATCCCCTCTAAGTGATAATCTAGCTGTATTTCTTCTAAAATCGGTTTTCTTAGGTGCTATAATACCTTGTTGATATAAATGAGAACCACTTATAGTATAAGCCAGTTTTTCTGAACCACCAGAGACACTAAAATCGTGGTTTACAATTGGCACTGAAGCATTGAAAACTTCATCTTGCCAATCAGTACCAACACCTAGACCTGAAACGTTAGGATAAGGTAAATTTTGCCCAGCAGCAGCATAACTTTCATTTAAAATTAAAGCGTATTCCGTAGCGTTTAAGAGCGGCAACTTTCGTGTAGTTTCCTGAAAACCAACGTAAGTATTAAATGCAACTTTTGTTTTGCTGTTTTTAGAACCTGTTTTAGTTGTTATAAGAATAACACCATTGGCACCTATAGTACCATAGATTGCTGCCTGCGCGTCTTTTAAAACTGTAATAGTTTCAATATCATTTGGATTTAGTAAACTTAAATCACCTTGGTAACCATCAATAAAAACTGCAGGGCCATTGGTACCATTTGTAGAAATACCTCTAATCCTTATATCTAATCCTGCACCAGGCGCACCAGATTGGGTTGTTACATTAACACCAGAAACAGTACCTTGTAATGCTTGTTCTACCTTTACTGGTGCTAACTCACTTAATGTTTCTGAACTCACAGTAGATACTGCTCCTGTTACTTCCTTTTTGGTTTGAGAACCATATCCAATAACTACAACCTCATTTAAAGTTTCGGTGTCCTCTTGTAAAACAATATTAATAGGATCACTATTAACAACTGCTATTTCTTGCGATACATATCCCAAATAAGATATAACTAATACCGAATTAATTGGTACATCATTAATAGCAAATATCCCATCAAAATCTGTTGTAGCTCCTCTGGATGTGTTTTTTATAAGAATATTCACACCAGGTAGCGGTTGTCCGCTGGAACCTTCTGTAATTGTCCCTTTTACATCTACATTCTGAGCATATGATATAGCGCTAAAAGAGAAGAGCAATAAAATTAAAATTTTTTTATACATAGTTGTTTTGTTAGTAAATGCAACTTAATAATAGATTTTAAGATATTACCAAAAAGACCCTATACAAAAAACATACATCGTAAATTTTTAATGATATTTTTATCAATTACATAATCAAATGTTAACAAACTATTAAAAACAGTGGTATTAACCAATCTTAACTATAACGTTGTAGTTCATGTTTCTATACAAATGTAGTGGTATTGTATAGGTAAAATATCAAATTGTATAGGAGTTAAAGTTGAAGTATATAATTCGTTAAGTTAACATCATGCTCTAAATTCATTTTTTTTCGCAATCTGTAACGCTTAACCTCTACACTCTTTGGAGAAATATTAAGCAAAGGTGCTATCTCTTTGGATGACAAATTAAGTCGAAGATAGGCACACAATCTAAGGTCGTTTGATGTTAATGAAGGATGTATGCTTTTAATTTTCTTCAAAAAGTCTTTATCTGCGTTATTAAACGCTTCTTCAAACAGCTTCCAATCGTCTGTTGTATTTAAGTTATTATTGATAAGCTTTATTACAGATTTTAAATCTTCAATCCTCTTTGCCTTTACAAGCTCCTTTTTTATTTCATTAAGCAATTCGTTTTTGTTAATTAGATTCATCGTAGACATACCCAACTCGCGATTTTTGTTTTCTATATCTTGTTGAAGATTCTGATTTTTAAACTGCATTAGTTGCTTTTGGTTTTCTAAACCTTTTATCTCCAGTTCTCGCTCTTTTTTCTTCAATAATTCTGCACGTTGCTTTCTATAATGCTGTTGATTTAACCAATGAACAATTGCTAATAACAAAACCAAAATCAGTACATATATAGTTATAGCGAGAGGTGTTAAAAACCATGGTTTACTGATTTCGAACTCATAGGTAATAGTATTACCAGAAACGGCATTACCAACTTTGGCTTTAGCTTCAAAAGTATAGTTACCATAAGGTAAATTTTCGTATAACACTGTGGAATCTTCAACCCAATCACTCCAATTATTATTGAATCCTAATAATCTATACTTGTACTTTGAGTTAAGAAACTTATCAAAATTAGTTACACTATATTCGAAAGAAATATTATTACTCTTATTAGTTAATATACTAGTAGAATCTATTTTAAGCACTCTAGCTTCTTGATTTAAAGCATAATTAGTTATTCTATTAAGAGCTATTGAAACTTCGTAATCATTGCTGTTCAGTTTATCTAAATCAAACACTAAATAGCCATTTGTAGCACCCATTAAATATTTGTTATTATCGAGTTCTAAAAGATTCTCGTAACCCACTTTAGTTTTTCGAAGATCGTTAGGAAGCGATAACGAAGAGGATCTATAGTTTGAAGACATCTTACCTGGCTCTACATAATTCAATGTGTTTTCAGAAAATGCCCAAAGTCTATCAGAATTTTGATCCTTAATTAATTTACCGGAAACATAGTGTTTAGAATCTATTAGTTTACTTAAAGAACTATCTCTCTGAAATGATTCTCTCTTAGTATCGTATCTATACACGCCATCCTCATAAGCATAGAGCACATGACCGTTGTAGGTTACTAAACCAGATTTATCTCCTTTTGGAACAGACTCTTTTTTGAAAGACTCAACAGCAGTAAAATCTTCATTAATTTTTAACTTATACACACCCTTATACTCATGGTTCACAACTATTTCGTTTTGATTAACAAATTCAAAATACCTAGAAGAAATATTGAAACCTTCTAACTTATTTCTCAACAACCATTTGCCATTGGATTTGAGTAGAACATACAGACCATTGTAATTTCCTTGCAATAAAAAATCTGATTGAGCATTAATTTTTTGTAACTGCCATGTTCCTTGTATTTCTGATATGAGCTTAGCTTCATTATTATAAATAATAAAGGTTCCTTTATCATGACCACAAAAAAAGGTGTTGTCTATGTTTTGCAAACTCCAAACCTGACCTTCTGTACCCTCAATGAAATTAAATTGGTTATGAGATTTAATATCTCTGTAAAACAACCCTTGATTAGTTCCTAAATAAAGTTTCCCGTCATAAACTAATGATGTATAAACAGTACCTAAAACACCAGACTCGTCATTATATACAGAAAATGGTGAATTTAAATTTATATTATTTATACCATTATCCAGACCTAACCAAATATTACCTCTACGGTCCTCAAATAGCGATAGAACTGTATTATTGCTTAAGCCATTGGTTTGATCGATTTTTAATCTTACTTCACCATCTTCATTTAACAAAATTATTCCGTGAGATACCGTACCCAGCAAATATCCACCACTTCTTAATTGTATACTGCTGTATATACTATTATGAAAAAGTGTCTGCTTTAGTTTTAGATTCCAAACCTCAACTGTATTATTCTTAATGACATAAAATCCATTTTCTTTAGTAAGAATAAGCAAATTGCCATTACTATTAAAAATATTAATAACAACTTTATCTTTTATTAAGTCTGAATCTGTAACCAATTTCTCTTTGCCATTTTCTATCATAAAAAGTCCTTCGTTAAACTTCTGATAAAATATAGCTTCGTCTACTTTATAAATTTTGGTAATCGTATTTTGTGACTCAATGACCTTTAATTCACCACTAATATTATTATAAATATATATATGGTTTAGCGACTGAAAGAGTATGTAATTTTCTAAAGAAACAATATTCCAAAACTGCTCATCATCTACTAACTCAACCTTTAACTCCTCTACTAAAGACGTATAATTTAGTTTACCAAAATTATCTTTTTCCCAATAACCAAAATCCATATAACAACCAGAGTATATACGATCATTAATAACTCTTACAGATCTTAAAATAGATTCATTTGGGGTTTTGTATAATTGCCAGCGTTCACCATTATATTCTAAAAGACCTTTGTTATTAGCAAAATACATTTCATTTGTTGAAGCTTGAGAAATAGACCAATTTTGATCTTCTGCTTTATAATCTTTGGTAGTAAAAATTTGAATCGGAGGAATCTCCTGACCATAAAGAATGGATGAGATTAAAACAAATAATATGAAAAATTTCTTACTAATCATCGTTCTTAGTCGATTAATAAATTTAAGAATTAAAACCTAACACAACATTAGTGTTAAGGTGTTAATACTTGTAAATATAAGAACTTTGAAAAGCTTTGTAGTGGTAAGCAATTGAGTTTTATTAAAAAAGAAATGTGAACTTCAATAAAAATCAAACATCATGCATCAATAATGCCAACAAAACATGGAACTATTTAATTATGGTTTAAAAGTCTACTATACCATATAACCAACTGATATAAGGATGTTAGAAATATAAAAGCTATTTAATTAGATTATGAGAATTCTATTATCTAAAACAGTTAAAATTGCTATGTTGAATTACAAAAATTGAAAGCCTAATTTTATTCGCCAACATGCTTTTTATAAAATTTCCAAGCTTCATTAGCAACGTTTCTTCCAAGCTCTAAACCAGCAACATTGTCGGCTTGAATATGATATCCACCTAAAACTCTAGAAATACCTGCCATCTCGGCTGTTTTCGTAAAAGTTGGAAATTCTAAGGTAATTGTATCACCTAAATTATTGGGCTCTGTCATAGCACCTGCAATCAATTTTGCACTAGAACCAAACTCGTCACTCCCAGTCCAGAGTTTAAGCGCTTCACCACATCCACCGCTTATTGTACTGTGTCCTGAAGTATAGCTAGGGAATGGTGGGCACAAAAAAGTATCGGGAGAGTATGGCCTCCATTGTTTACCAGCCATTTCAACCATACCTTTTCCTTCTCCTCCCCATGCTTTTATCTTTTGATCGTCGTAATATTGGTGTACTAAAGCGTAAGGTCTTGCAAAATCATAATACATTTTTGAATCCCATGACGCTATAAAAGCATCCATAGCTACAACCTGATTGTAAAAGTACATTTTTACATCTTGGTCTAAAGTATGATTATCTCTTACGGAAACATCTTGGGCAAATTTAAGCCAATGACCTGCTTGTTGCACTGATTGCGGACCATCTCTCATAAATTCAACTAAGGCTTTCTGATAGTCCGTTAAATTAGCTTGCATATCAATGACTTCTTGCACTTCTTTTTTTAACTGCTCAGAACCTATCATTGGTGGTGGACCTGGTCTAAATTGATCTCCAGATCTTAAAGCAATTGGCTTAACCTTATCCCAAAACGGTGTTAAACAACCAGGTGCAAATTTTCCTCCCTTACCATCAGAAAAGTATTTAGGCTGCCAGCGATTAGGGTCTACACTTTGGTCTACCGAGTTAATGGGTTCATAATTAGTATAATCAAAATAAGGCTGCCCATTTGAGCCTTCTTCTTCTCCATATTGATTTGATCCATCATCTTTTCTAGCTTCAATTACAGTTTTTGCAGCTAAATTTCCTATACCTTCAGGTGTGTTGGGATCTAAACTTTTATTATTGGGATCTAATCCCAAATCTCTCATAAAGTCTTCAAACATCTTTTGGTCTGAATAATAGTACTCGCTCATTGCTCGAAATGCCGCATAACTAACAGCAATTTCCTTATTTTTTAGAGAGCGCTCATCTTCTGGTCTACGCTTAACACCATCTAAATAAACCGGAATTGCGTTTTCATCATACCTAGACCAAGCATCAAAAATTGAAACAAAAATTAATGCTAAATATCTCGAAGTGATAGTTGGTCTTGGTTTGAAACGTTCGGTATCACTAGCTGTAGCAGTCAATGCTAATTGACCCCATTTATATGCAATATTATTTACACCTTGTGGTTCCTCAGCTAATTTTACTTCTTTATTACTAGTAGCATCCTTACAACCAAAAGTGAGGAACATCATGAAGAAAATTACATAAACTCGTTTCATTAATTGTTAATTTAACCTGTAAAATATGTTAGAACACCTATAACTACAATGACTAAAACAACTGATAATATGACATCAATTGTATCAAAGCTATCTTTATTTTCTTGTTGTTGTCCTTCAGACAATGTGCCAAAGGCTAAACCTTTTATTCTTTCGTAATTTGGTGCTTGTGTTGCTAAACTTACCAACACACAAACTATTATTGAAAATATGAACATAAAAATTGCCATATGAGCAAAATTAATTGTAGCAAAAGTATGTGCTACACCAGACAAGCTTTCAATACTTAATTCTGCGGCAATACGCAATACTGCTACAACCAGACCTGACATTAAAGTCACAATTGCGGCCTTAGCATTAACACGTTTCCATAAAATACCCAATACAAAAACTGCGGTTATAGGCGGTGCAATATAAGATTGAACAATTTGAAGATACTTATACAAAGTACCTCCTCCTATTTTCTCCATTATTGGTATCCAGATAATACCTAAAACAACCACAATAGCTGTTGCAATTCTCCCTATCCTAAGAAGCTTTTTCTCTGGCATATTTGGTTTTAACTTCTTATAAATATCTATAGTGAATATTGTTGAGCACGAATTAAATACTGAAGCTAGAGAACTCATCAATGCAGCCATCAATCCACCAGCAACCAATCCTTTTAAACCTGTTGGCAAGAGTGTTTTAACCATTACAGGAAATACTTCATCTGCTTTATCATAACTTAAAACCCCTTGTTGTGAAAGTGCAAAAGCTATGATACCTGGTATTAAAAAAATGAAAATCGGTAAAATCTTCAAATAAGCACCAAAAATTGCGCCTCGTCTTCCAATCTTAATATTCTTAGCGGCCAAAGTACGCTGTACAATATATTGGTCTGTACACCAATACCAAACACCTACTACTGTTCCTCCGAATAATAAACCTGTCCAAGGAAAATCAGGATCGCTCATTGGTCTCCACATATTAAAATGTTCAGAGCCAACAGTTGCCCTTAATTCACTCCATCCTCCTACTTCTTGTAAACCTAAGTAGGTTATAATTACAGAACCAAGAATTAAAATAACCGTCTGAAGGGTTTCGGTATAAATTACGGCCTTCATACCGCCAACGATGGTGTATAAACCAGTAAATACAACGATACCTATAGCTCCATACCAAAAAGGAATACCTAATAGTTCTGAAACCACAATACCACCTGCATAGATTGTTACCGAAACTTTAGTAAGTACATAACCCACTAATGAAAAGACAGACAAAAACCATCGCGATCTTGTATCAAAACGTTTTTCTAAAAACTCTGGCATTGTAAATGCTCCACTTCTTATGTAAAAGGGTAAAAACAACCACCCAAGCAAAAGAACAATCCAAGCATGCAATTCATAATGCGCCATTGGCATTCCTGACTCTGCACCTGTACCTGCCAAACCAACAACATGTTCTGACCCGATATTTGAGGCAAAAATTGAAGCTCCAATAACAAACCAACCAACGTTTCTACCTGCAAGAAAATAGTCCTCTGTATTCTTATTTTTCTTTAAAATCACCCAAACTGCTACAGCTATGAGTGCTAAAAAATACAGTCCTAGGACTACCCAATCTAACCCACTAAGTATGCTCTCCATTTATTAGATGTATTGGTTGATAATGTTTTCGAAAAGTTCTTGCTTTCCACTTTTAAGTTCTAGCTCACCATTTTCATGGGCTATTTCATATAACGCTTCTAAATTCAGTTTTCCTTGTTCAAAATCCTTTCCCTTGCCAGAATCAAAAGAACTATAACGTTCTTCTCGGAGCTTTTTATAAGGAGATGATGACATAATCTTATCTGCTGTGATTAGTGCACGTGCAAAAGTATCTGCACCACCAATATGCGCGTGGAAAACATCTTCTAAATCCGTTGAGTTTCTTCTTATTTTTGCATCAAAATTCACACCTCCACCTTGGAGTCCACCTGCTTGTAGAAATACAAGCATAGCTTCCGTAGTTTCAAGTATATTATTTGGAAATTGGTCTGTATCCCAACCATTTTGATAATCTCCTCTATTAGCATCTATACTACCTAACATTCCTGCTTTTGCCGCCACTTCAAGTTCGTGCTGAAATGTATGTTGGGCTAATGTTGCGTGGTTGACTTCAATATTTATTTTAAAATCTTTATCTAAACCATACTCACGTAAAAAACCTATTGCAGTAGCCGAATCAAAATCATACTGATGCTTAGAAGGCTCCATTGGTTTAGGTTCAATAAAGAAAGTTCCTTTAAACCCTTGTTTTCTTGCATAGTCTCTCGCCATAGTTAGGAATTGAGCCATATGATCTAACTCTCTACCCATATCTGTGTTTAACAAAGACATGTAACCTTCACGACCTCCCCAAAACACATAATTTTCGCCGTTGAGAGCCATAGTAGCATCTAAAGCTAATTTAACCTGACCACCTGCTCTTGCTACAACATCAAAATCTGGATTAGTTGCTGCACCATTCATATACCTTGGGTTTGAAAAGCAATTGGCTGTTCCCCAAAGAAGCTTGATTCCTGTATCATCCATTTTAGGCTTGATATAATCTACTATTTGAGATAAACGCTTTTCAGATTCTGCAAACGTAGCACCTTCTTGAACTAAATCGTAATCGTGAAAACAGAAATAGTCAAATCCCATTTTTGAAATAAATTCAAACGCAGCATCAGCTTTAGCTTTTGCGGCCTGTATTGGATCCGCAGCTTGGTCCCATTCAAAATTTTGCGTTCCAGGACCAAATGGATCTGCTCCTTGTCCACAGAATGTATGCCAGTAAGCTATAGCGAACTTAAAATGTTCACGCATAGTTTTTCCAGCCACCACTTTGTCTGGATCATAATATTTAAAAGCCAAAGGGTTATCGGATAAATGCCCTTCATATTTTATCTTATCTATTCCTTTAAAGTATTCTTTCATCTCTTTATTATTTTATATTCTATATTTAATTATTTGTATCTATTTTCTAAATATTGAACCCATGAATCATAGGCCTCTTTATACTGTTGTTTATCCGTTAATGGATAGTAAGTCAATACCTTTTCATTTTCAGAAAAAGCCGATTCTAACGTTTCAAAATCTTTGTTAGCAACACCTGCTGCCCTAGCCGCACCCACAGCACCAGTAGAATCCATAATATCTATTTTGGCATCGGTTAATGTTGCTATTGTTTTTGAAAATATTTCTGAACGAAACAGATTATCGTTTCCAGCACGTATTCTTGAAACTTCAACACCATCTTCCTTGAGTATATTTATACCGTACACAAAAGCAAAAGCAATGCCTTCTAAAGCTGCTCTAAAAAGATGTTGACTTTGATGTTTATTGAAATTTAAATTAAAAATCGACGATCCATTATTTGCGTTTTCTAGCATACGCTCTGCACCATTACCGAAAGGTATAATTCTTAAACCATCAGACCCTACAGGAACTCTAGCTGCAAGCTCATTGATATCATTATAACTAGAACTTGATGCTAATTGACTTTTCATCCAACTGTATTGAATACCTGCTCCATTAATGTTTAAGAGTTTGCCAATAACAGGCTTTTCTTTTGTGTAATTAACATGCGCGAAGCTATTTATTCTTATACTTTCCTTAGAATCCGTTCTGTCTGTCAATGCATAAACAACACCGCTTGTACCTCCAGTAGCTGCAATTTCACCAGGATTTAGCACGTTTAGAGACAAGGCATTATTAGGTTGGTCTCCAGATCTGTAAAGTACTGGTATGCCCTCTGGCAAACCAATTTCTTTTGCGGCTTCCTTGTTCACTAAACCTTGGTTTGAGAAGGTTGGAACAATTTCCGGAATTAAATCGGTACTAATACCAAAATGCTCAAAAAGCCATTCAGCAGGTTTGTTTTCTTTAAAATCCCACATAATGCCCTCAGAAAGACCAGATATGGTAGTAGTTGGCTTCCCTGTTAACTTCAATGATATAAAGTCACCTGGTAGTAAAAACTTATAAATTTTACTGTAAACTTCAGGTTCATTTTCCTTAACCCATTTAAGTTTTGACAAGGTGAAATTCCCAGGAGAATTCAAAAGATGTGAAATACATTTTTCTTTTCCAACTTCAAGAAAAGCTTGATTACCTATATTAACAGCTCTACTATCACACCAAATTATCGACGGACGAAGTACATTATGATCTTTATCTACTGTAACGAGTCCATGCATTTGATAAGCAATACCAACACCTTTTATTTGGCTTGAGTTGACTCCTGTTTCTGTTAGAAGTTTTTCAGTAACTTTTATAATATTTTTCCACCACAATTCAGGTTGCTGCTCTGCCCAACCTGTCTCTAGGGAAATAATCTTCATCTCATTTTCAGGATAATTGGTAATACCAATAGATTGTCCGCTTGAAGCATCTACTAACGCAGCTTTTACCGAAGAGCTTCCCAAATCATATCCTATATAATATGCCATTACTTATTTTAATTTCGTTCTAATTGATTGAGTTTATTTATTTCTTTCAACTGGTTATACTAAGATAAAACCTTTTATTTGGTATAGGGATCAATAGTTTGAATGCTACCATCATCATTGTATGTAATCTCTGTCACTTTAATTGATCTTAGATGCGTAACCCCTTTTGAAAGTGACGAATCATGATAAAACAAATACCATTTTCCCTCAACTTCACAAATAGAATGGTGAGACGTCCACCCTACTACTGGATTCAATATTCGTCCTCCATAAGTAAATGGACCATAAGGATTATCACCTACTGCATAACAAATAAAGTGCGTATCTCCTGTTGAATATGAAAAATAGTACTTTCCGTTGTATTTATGCATCCATGCAGCTTCAAAAAAGCGTCTTTCATTATCTCCTGCTAATAGTAAATCTCCGTTTTCATCAAGTATTTGAATCTCCTTTGGTTTTTCAGCAAACTCTAATAAATCATCGGTCATTTTTGCAACAAAAGGCAATAATGCTGGCTCATCATCCTTTGGCAAATGTGCTGTAGGACTTTCTGGTTCTTCGGCATTAAAGCTTCCTGTTCTCCAGCGCTGTAGTTGTCCTCCCCAAATTCCTCCAAAATACATGTAATAGCTGCCATCTTCATCTTCAAATACTGCAGGATCTATTGAAAAACTATTCTTTATAGCTTCTGGCTGAGGCTTGAACGGTCCCATTGGTGAATCGCTAACAGCTACACCAATTCTAAAAATACCATCGTAGCCTTTAGCAGGAAAATACAGATAATATTTTCCGTTTTTGTGTGCTGCATCTGGTGCCCACATTTGTTTTTCTGCCCAATCTACGTCATTGACATGTAGTGCTAAACCATGATCTACGGCTTCAGAATCAACACTTTTCATGGAAATTACATGATAATCTTCCATAGCAAAATGACTTCCTAAATCGTCAAATGCTTCACCAGCATCAACATCATGTGATGGATAAATATATATTTTCCCATTAAAATAATGTGCAGAAGGATCTGCTGTGTATATGTGTTTTACCAAAGGCTGAGAAATGGCCTTTTTATTTAATTCATCAAAATCTATATGATCAATACTATCTTCTGGCATAATGTCTTTTCTATTTATTTAAAATCGTCTTGCTTTAAGTTCTGTTTCTATTTGAGTTTCCATCTTTTTATTGATTTCATAAAAGAATAAAAGTAAACAACCTATGAAAAAAGGAATTGAAGGGTAAATACTAACGAGCAGTTTTGTTCCGTCAATAGCGCTTTCGGGTTGTGTAATTAAATCTAGCGCTACACCTTTTGCTTGAGCTGCCTCTTTTGTAATGTAACCATAGGCTTCCAATATCCAAGCTACTAAAGAGCCACCTATCGTCAACCCTAGTTTTAGACCGACCATCATAGCCGAAAATATAATGGCTGTAGCTCTTCTATTGGTTTTCCATTCTGAATAATCTGCTACATCAGCAATCATAGCCCACAGAATCGGAATTGTTATTCCATAAAAGAATCCATGTAGTATTTGCGATAAAAACATGAGTTCTACCGATTCTGGTGAGAAAAAGTAGAATATCAAAATAAATAAAGTTGAAATAAACAGAAAGAACCTAAAAACATCTCTTTTACCATATTTATCAGCAAGTTTTTTAGAAAGACCAATGCCTACAATCATGAAAATTATTCCACCTGCATTAAAAAGTCCGAAACCTGCCGAAACTGGATCTTCACCAAAGAAATTAATCCCAACATTAGTTAAAGCATCCAGAATTGGACTTATAAATTGAGTTAATTCACCAGCATCTACGTAATTCTTAAAGTAATAGACATATGAACCGCCTTTCATAGCAAGTGTTACAAACACAAGCGTTGTGAGAACAAGCATGATTACCCATGGTTTATTTTTTGTCAAATCACTTAAATCCTCTTTTAAAGTTGATTTTTGTTCTGGCTTAGGAATTACACGTTCTCTTGTAGTTAAAAATGTAATTATTAGCATAATAGTTCCTATAACCGCCAACCATGTCATTACCTTTTCAATACCGACAGCCTTATCACCTCCACCTGCAGATTCAATAATGGAGAGCATAAAAACTTGTACAAAGAATTGTGCAAACATAACAGCAACAAAACGATACGCTGACATACTGTTTCGCTCTTTCATATCTCCAGTAATAACTCCACTTAAAGCTGAATAAGGCAAGTTGTTTGCTGCGTACAACAATAATAATAGAGTATAGGTTATAACAGCATAAATCACTTTTCCTTTATACTCGAAATCTGGTGTACTAAAAGCTAATAACGCAATTACACCAAGTGGAACGGAAGTAAAAAGAATCCATGGTCTAAATTTCCCCCATCTTGAGGTAGTTCTGTCTGCTAATGCACCAATAATTGGATTAAAACCAAAGGCAGCGACAAGACCTACTACGAACATAATCGCAGAAGCATGACCAGCATCTAGACCATAAATATCTGTGTAAAAGAATGCTAAATAAGTAATTAGCGTTTGAAACACCAGATTAGCCGCTAAATCGCCCAAGCTATAACCGACTTTTTCTAGTACTGATAATTTTTGTGATTCTGTATTCATTTTGATTAGTTTAGTTCGTTTAATGATGCATCACTATTCAGAAAAGTGACTTTGAGGTGGACCTAAATAACTTTTAGGTAAACTATTTTCTGAAGTTTCTATAACGATTTTCTGAAGCACCAAACCTTCATCTACTCTAAAATAATTTAGGGTATGATTTCCAATTTCATTAATCTCAAATTCGGTAGTAATAATCTTAATATTATCACCAACATCATTGTGCCAATTGCTAGGTACTTTTCCGTTGTAATTAAATATTAGTGGGTCAGAATCATAGTTTACTAATGTTGGTTTTTTATCATTAAAAGATAAACCGTAATACATACCTTCTCTTGTGGAATAATTAATTGTAGGTGAAAAATAAGCATGTACCTTTATTGTTCCTTTACTTTTGAAGTGAACATCATATGATAATTTTGGTGAACTAGAAGTTAACTCTACTCTACCTTCTTTTATTGGTAGAGAAATTATCGAAGACCCTGTTTTTCCTAAATTTTCAACCGTTTTCCATTCAAAAGGTTCTGGTTCTGATTTATCTGTGAAATTTGTTGCTTCTATAGAAATGTAATTATTGTTTTCAATAAACCCTTTTGCTCCATTTGGGATTTCTATTTCAGCATCGGCTTTTTCTTCTTCCACAGCAGTGTATTCTGTATTTTCATCGACAAGTGTTGTCTCAGGAATATTATTATACCTAGGTGAATTCCAATATGTGTAACCAATATGGGTTTGAGACATCATACCATCCCATTTTCCTCCAGCTACCTCTTCATGATAGTATTTTGTGATTAAGGAGTCCTTCACAAACAACTCTTCTACTTTTTTAGCATACTCGTTTGCTAAAGGATTACCTTGTTCTGCATACCATTTATTTTTTTGAGCAGCTATATACAACTCATTTAAATTTGCACTTGCCTCTACAGGATGCTCAACTAAATGGTAATAAGCATTATGATATTCTTTTGGTAGTTTTTGTTTTAGATCCTGAACTTCATTTAGTAAAGTATTATAGTCTTCAACTATTTTATCGGCTTCATTGAAGTTAGTTAGACTATACACATAGTCATTTAGTTGTTCTGGTTTTCGTCTTGCATTAAACTTGGTATATTTTTTTACAAATTCACCTATCGCTTCAGCATGTTCTTTACCGAATTGTTTTGCTGCCCATTGTGTGTAATAGTCTTGAAGGTTATCTGCTGTCCATTTATCTGGATCCCAAGCATAATCTAGAAAAAATTCAATAGGAAATTCCATTGGTTTTATATCACCAACATTTACAATCCACACATTCTTCACATCATGTTCGTAAGCCAAGTGCATTTGTTCCCAAACGCGTTCTATTTGTGTTGTATTAATCCATTTGTAACTTCTTGGCCCACCAACATAATCGAAATGATAATAAATACCGTAGCCACCTTCTCTAGGTTCAGCATCTAAAGCAGGAAGTTTTCTTATGTTTCCCCAATTATCATCACAAAACAATAAGGTCACATCATCTGGCACTCTCATACCCTTATCGTAATAATCTTGAACCTCTTTGTAAAGCGCCCATATTTGAGGTGTTTCGTCAGCAGGTTTGCCCGTAACTTCTTCTATAATGCCACGTTGTGCTTTCACTATGGTTTCTAATAAATCAGTGGCTGTTTCTTCGCTCATGGCCTCATCTCCGTCACCACGCATACCCACAGTGATTAATGACTCCCAGTCTTTTGCTCTTTCCATTCCACCTTTCCAGAATTCTTCTAACTCGTCTTTGTTCTCAGAATAATTCCAAGGTCCTTTTGCAAAAGGAGGTTTCCATTCTGCATGAGCACGTGCCAGAGGCTCGTGATGAGATGTACCCATTACAATACCTAACTCATTTGCAAGCTCACCATTGGCTGGATCATCTGCATAAAACTTTCTTGGAGACCACATTGCAGGCCAAAGATAATTGCCTTTCATACGTAGTAAAAGTTCAAAAACATGTTCATAAAATTCGGCATTAAAATCACCAAATTTTGGATATACCCAACTTGTTAATCCTGGAGCTTCATCATTTATAAAGATGCCACGATATTTTACTTTTGGTGTGCCTTTGGTGTGGCTACCTCTAACTATAAATACATTTTCCTTTTGATTTGCAGGAACATCGCACCAATAATAAACTGGCGACACTCCCATTTCATAAGACATATCGAACATACCATAAATAGTACCTCGCTTATTACTTCCTACTATTACCAAGGCTTCATCGACACCTTCAAATGGATTTTTTACAGTTTCTAATAAAAAAGTGTCCCATTTTCCTTGAATTGATGAAACATCAATTTTCTTATCAGAAATCAGCTTATCTATTAATTTGCTCTGACCAATTGTTCCCACAATAATTGCAACACCTTCTGTTGGCTCTTTATCTACAATTAGGTTTGGTTTTACATTGGTAACTCGTTCTATGTCGTGTTGAAATTTTTCTGCTATTTTTATAACTCCGCTATGTTCATTATCACTTAAATAAATTGGAGTTGCTTCATTATTATTAACTACTGCAAAACCTGCATCAGTTTGAATATAGGATTGAAATTCCTTATTGTTTTCTAAGTTTTTATTGTCTTGATTACAAGACAACAAAACCAAAGAGATAAGAAAGAGTAAGAATTGATTAGATTTCATAGGTAATTTAATTATCGGTTTTAAAAGGTGAAGCTGGTAAATTTTCTTTATTGAATAAATTGGCTTCATCAGGATTATCTGCCCAAGCATACCTAACTGCCACTGGGTTTGTAATACTTGGATTTGTAACTATTACTTTATCACCTTTTATTTCTGCTTTTGCCCAAACAAATTTTTTATCTGCACCAGCTATTGCAAACTCTTTTAACTCACCTCCTTTAGCCATTAAACCACTGCCTGTGTTTTCAAATTCTAGAATTATCTTATTTCCTTTTATTTCATAAGACTTAAATAATGGACCAGAATACACAACTTCAGAGTCTTTGTAGGCTATATTTTTAGCTGCTAAAGCCAATCTTTTACCAACATCTTTTTTATTTAGAGGATGAATGTCATTCCACTCACCAATATCAATAGTAACAGCCATAGCAGTATTTGGAAGAGATAATGTTTTTAATTGTGCATTTCTCAACTCAGCCCAACTGCTTTCTGTTGGTGTGTCATTAGCCTTTAAATAGTTAGCCAGCTGAACAAATAAAAACGGAAGATTATCTTGGTTGAATTTCGCTCTCCAGTTTTCTATTAAGCATGGAAAAAGTGTTTCGTATTCCTTTGGGTTTTTAACGTTAGATTCTCCTTGATACCAAATTACACCTTTTAATTTGTAATTTAATAATGGCGCTATCATCGCATTATATAAACCTGTAGGTTTCCAGCGAATAAAAGTTTGACTGGCTTTAGCTGGCATCTCAGCTCCGAGCTTATATTTCCATGTACCTTTTAAACCAATCGTATCTTTTTCTGAGGTTATACGATAAGGTTTATCTTCATAAAAACCACCATTTCCACTTTCATTGATAACTCTAACGGTAATGTTATTTTTACCCTCAACCAAAAGATCTTTTGGAATTGTATACCATCTTGGTGGATACTTATATCCTATAGTACCAACAAAGGTTCCATTAACATAAACAGAATCTGAATCGACAACTCTACCAAGCTCTAATGACAAGAGTTGATTTAGCATTGACTTCGGAACATCTATATCTTTTCTAAACCAAACCACACCGTGTTTGTCCCCAAGTTTTTCATCAATCCAATAGCCTGGCACTTCCATTTCCTCCCAATTTGATATATCTAAATTCTTGTTATACCAAGGAGTTTCTTTGTTACCTAAATCCTTTTTATGAAGTGTGTAATGCCAATCTTTCCAGTAATTGTCATCATGATTTTGAATGGAATCTATTAGCTCATCATTTTTAAATTGTTGTAATTCATTAAAATAATGTGGAAATTTTTTTAGCGCATCTTCACTTAACCAAGATTCGGCAGGTGAGCCACCTAAGCTCGCATTTATTAAACCTATAGGTACCTGATAGGTATTGTATAATTCTTTAGCAAAGAAATAGGCAACAGCAGAAAAATCTGAAATAGTTTCTGGGCTAACTTCTTGCCATTTTACTTTTTCAATATTTTGTTGTGGTTGCTTAAAATTATAGCGTTGTGGAATTTCAATATAGTGTATTCTTGAATTTTGAGCTGTCGCAATTTCTTCTTTATACAAAGGTTTTACTCTTCGCATAGGCAATTCCATGTTTGATTGCCCTGAACAAAGCCACACATCACCAACTAATATATTATTTATAGTTATGGTGTTAGTACCTGAGATTACCATTTGATATGGTCCGCCTTCTTTTAAATCTTTTAAAACCACCTTCCACTCGCCATCTGAGTTGGTCTTAGTTTCAAGATTTATGTCATTAAAATTTATGGTTACCCTTTCACTTGGTGAAGCCCAACCCCAAACTTTAACCTCAGCGTTTCGCTGAAGCACCATGCCGTCACCAATAAAGCTTGGCAGTTTTACCTCAGCACTTAAGCCATAACATGTAAATAAAAGACTTAATGTGAATACTATTTTTTTCACCAAAATCATTTAGAATCTGATTTCAATTTTATTATTGAATGATATGCTTTTTTCTTTTCGTTGTTTCTATCAAATAATAAAGGATAGTTAGTTCTTCCTTCTATTGGCCAATCATTTTTCCATGAATCTCCATCATTGACTCCCCAAAATGTTACTCTATTAATTTTGTCTTTATGCTTCAGGAACAACTTAAAGATATCTTCGTAACGCTTTGCTAATTGATCTTGTATTGAATCTGGTAATTGCTTAGGATAAGGATTCATTGTTGGGTCTGTGCTTTCAAATTTCACATTAACATCTGCACCTGAAAAATCCCATGGCATTGGTATTACCGATACATCTAATTCTGTAATATCAACTTTAATTCCTAATTCCGCATACTGTACTATACTGGTTTCAATTTCTTCAATGCTTGGACGATTCAAATCCCAGTGACCTTGCATACCTATACCATCTACTCGCACTCCTTGTTCTTGCATTCTTTTTATTATTCTTATAGCACCTGCACGTTTGTTAGGATTGGTCATGCTATAATCATTATAAAATAACTCTACTTCAGGATCTGCTTTTTGAGTGAGATTAAATACCAATGACAAGTAATCTTCACCAAGAACATCTAAAAAAACTGTTTTGCGCAAAGTACCATCATCATTTAATGCTTCGTTTACAACATCCCACGCATCAATCTTTCCTTTGTATCTACCAACTATTGTATTTATATGATCTTTTAAAGCTTCAACCATTGCTGTACTATCTGATATCTCCTTAAAAAACGGTGATAATTGACTATGCCAAACTAGGGTATGCCCTTGAATATGCATATCATTTTTTTCTGCCAAGGCTACAAGTTTATCCGGTAAATCAAAGTTATAAGTGTCTTTATTTGGATGAATTAATAAAGACTTCATAATGTTTTCTGGAGTTACACTATTGAACTCTGTACTTATTAGTTTATTTTGAACAGAGTCTTGCTCTTCTATCTGACTTGTATTTAAAGCCACACCGATTAGAAAATCCTCTTTGAAGGCATCTTTTAAACCTACACTGTTATTTTCTTTTTCAACTTCTTCTTTTTTTTGCTCACAACTATTTAAAATCAATAGGCTAAGAAACAAAGCAAAATAATGACGTACATTTTTCATCTTGGTTATTTTTTCTGCAATAATGCAATCGGTTGCGTAAATATAAAAAAAAACAGAGTATAATCACTATCTTGCAAACTAATTGTTTAAGTTCTATATATGAAATACAGAGATTTAGATTATAAAGATTTCACAGTAAGCGAAGTAGGTTTAGGTTGTTGGCAACTAGGTGGAGATTGGGGAAAAGATATTTCTCAAGACAAAGCCTTTGCAATAATGAACAAAGCGGTTGAAAATGGAGTTACTTTTTTTGATACTGCTGATGTATACGGTGCTGGTAAAAGCGAAGAGCTCATCGGAAAGTTTTTAAAATCAACAGAAGCTAATCTTAAAGTCGCCACAAAGTTTGGACGTGATGCCAGTGTTTTTCCAGACAACTACAGTGAGAAAGCTTTGCGGTTATCAGTTGAAAATTCATTGAAGCGATTGGGCTTAGACTCTATTGATTTATTACAACTTCACTGTATCCCATCTGATGTTTTATATAAGGGTGAAATTTTTGATTGGTTAAGACAGCTGAAACAAGAAGGCCTAATTAAAGCTTTTGGAGCTTCTGTCGAAACTATTGAAGAAGGATTATTTTGCTTAGAACAAGAAGGTATTACTTCGCTTCAAATTATCTTTAATGTCTTAAGACAAAAAGCTCTAGATGAACTTTTACCAAAAGCCAAGGAAAAACATATTGGGATTATAGTTCGATTGCCTTTGGCCAGCGGATTACTAACAGGCAAGTTTACTAAAGAAACAACATTTGCAGAATCTGACCATAGGAACTTCAATAGAAATGGTGAAGCTTTTAATGTAGGTGAGACATTTGCTGGCTTACCTTTTGAAAAGGGAGTAGAACTCTCTACAATATTAAAGGAAAAGTATTTACCACAAGGTTTAAGTATGGCTCAATTTTCACAAAGGTGGATATTGGATCATGATGCTGTAACATGTATAATTCCTGGTGCTAGCTCACCTAAGCAAATAGATTCTAATTGTAGTGTATCTGAGTTAAATACATTAAGCTCTAATCTTCACTCACAATTAAATGCATTTTACACCAACAACATACATCAGTATATTAGAGGTGTCTATTAATTAGAAATATTAGCTTATATAACCTTTAGAAATAGCTATACATTTTATTATATTATTTTTACTAACTAAATATGAATAATCAATATGGCCAATAATAGAGATATTACTATTTATGACATTGCCAATGAGCTAAATTTATCGAGCTCTACGGTTTCAAGAGCTTTAAAGAATCATAGAAGTATTAGCAAAAAAACCATAAAAAGAGTGAATGAAATGGCTGATAAAATGGGATACACACCCAATGAATTAGCCTCCAGTTTGAGAAATAATAAAACAAAAACTATTGGAGTACTAATTTCTCGCCTCAATAGACCTTTTGTAACTTCTTTGATATCTGGTATTGAGGAAACTGCTCAGAAGGCAGGTTATAATGTCATAATAGCTCAATCGCATGATTCTTATAATGATGAGGTAACCTTAGCTCAAGCCTTATATAATAGTAGAGTAAGTGGTATCATCTGTTCTTTAGCCATGGAAACAACCAAGACCAATCACTTTGATCAATTTATAAAAAAAGATATTCCCTTGGTTTTTGTTGATAGGGTTCCGAAAGATTTTGACACTTATAGAGTAATGATTGATAATTATTCTGCCGGATACAAAGCCACCAATCATCTAATTGAAATGGGAGCTAAACGTATAGCGCATATTGGTGGATTAAAATTCAGAAACATATATAAGGAACGTGAAAGAGGTTACAGAGATGCATTAAAAAAGCATAATTTACCTATTGATGAAGATTTGATTCAACACGTAAAAAGTATGAGTTACGATGAAGGTGAAAAAGCTACCAACAAACTACTTGATATGGATAATCCTCCAGATGGTATTTTTACATCAAATGACACTACTGGAGTTGCTGCAATTCAGGTTGCAAAACAAAGAGGATTGATAATACCAGACGAACTTAAAATTATAGGGTTTAACAATGACCCTTTATCACAAATTATTGACCCAGGACTGTCAACAATATCGCATCCTGCATATGAGATGGGTAAAACATCTTCAAAAAAAATACTTAAACATTTAAAAAAATCAGACAAGAAAAGCATAACAGAGATTACTTTTCTAAATACAGAAATTATAGTTCGAGGTTCTACAAAAACAAATTAAACTCTGAAACATTAACCTTAATCATAATTATACAATTCTAGTTTTTGTATCGTATAATTACCCAAGAAAATTCTAATATGCCTCCCTTGATGTGTTTGGTCACCATTTAAATGTCTTAACACCTTCCAATTGTCATCTATCTTGGAAATTTCTGTGTTTTTTAAAATTCCAACTTTAGCATTCTCTAGCTTCGTATTCTTAAATGTAGCAACAATACCAGTTCCTGCTATATAAAATTCATTTTCTCCTGTTCTAATAAAAATAGCGCCTGCTGGTTCCCAAACTTCGTTCTTGGCATTACTTTCCCAACCCAAAGTATGACTATGTTTTACTATGAACTCATAGTCTCCTAGTGTAAATGTTGTTTCAGGATTTTCCTTATCTAATAAAACTCCTTCTATAGTATTTCTCCCGTGATTTGTTGTAATTATGGAACTTAGCTGATTAATTAATCCATACATTTTACTTAAGTTTTCACTCGCAACATCATCATTAGATTCTATCGAAAAAGGCGAAAAACCAATAGCTTCATAATGCCCAATTGCATAAATCGCCTTTGCTGCTACAGTACTATCAAATCTGTGCTCTGGAATAAAAAGTGGATTTCCATTTCTAGTATATAAATCGTTCCAATGCTTAAATCTTGGATTATAAAAGTCTGGTGAGTAGAAATCGATATTTGACGCTGCGGCTTTCCAAATATCTAATAAATGAGGTAAAGGACCTGCACTTGGATACTCACCTGGTTTTTTATTAGGTGCATTTAAAGCTGCATTTACAAACATTGGTAGGTTGTACTCTTTCTTACCTGCTTTTACAATTTTATTTGTGTATTCTGCAAAATACCATGCCATAAAGATTTCATCAGTATGTAATCCTTTACCGAATATCTCTTCCCAATTACCCTGAGTTTTATACCCATTTTCTTTCCAGTGAGAGACTAGTTCAGGAGCTAAGTTCTTTTTATTTTTAGTTAAATAGTTTATTAATTCATCAGGAACTGGTTTATTGAACTTTTCATTAGCCAAAGGATGATAATCCCTAGCTGAAGGAAGCATCCCAATTTCATTCTCAGATTGTACAAGTATTACCGTGTTTTCTTTCTCATCTATCTCCTTTAAATGTGCCATTAACATTGAAAAAGCTCTTAAATCTGCATTTAAGTTATCTTCACTAAAAGGTGTTAATATTTCATGACTTATACCATTATCATCTTTTACTCTAGGAAATCTTTTTTGATCTAATTTAACCCAAGACGGAACATGACTAGACATGCTATTTTTCCAAGAGGCAAACCATAATAGAACTAGCTTTAAATCATTATGCCTAGCCTCCTGAATCAATTTGTCTAATAATTCAAAATCAAACTCACCTTCTTTTGGTTCGATTAACTCCCAGTAAACAGGCGCTAAAACAGTGTTTAGATTTAGACTTTTTAACTTAGGCCAGACAGTTTCCATATTACCGAAACTTGTAAATGTAGAATTGCCTAATTCACCTCCAAGTATTATAAATGGTTTTTGGTCTACAATCAGTTGAGTGGTATTACCTTGCTTGCTAAGATGCGGTATATTTTGTGACCAACATGCAAGAGCTAAAAAAAATAGAAATACGGTCAGCTTTACATTCATAGCTTATTTTTTGAGGTCTATTTGTTTATTGGCTTTGACAATATATCAGATTTTCAATGTTATTTCCTCTATATCTATTCCCAATTCTTTACTACGAGCCATTGGGCTTGAACCACCAACATAGACTTTAAATTCGCCAGGCTCTAACACTTTTTCACCAAGTTCATTCACAACCTCAAACATTTCTGATGTTAATTTAAATTCTATTTTTTTGGTCTCCCCAGATTTAATACTAACACGTTTAAAAGCTTTTAGTTGAGAGTTTGGAACTCTAAAAGAAGCTTCAACATCTGTAATGTAAAGTTGAACTACTTCATCCGAATCTACATCTCCATCATTTGTTACATCTACAGATAAGGTTATTGTACTATTCTTTGATATAGACTTTGATGATAAATTGACATTACTATATTTAAAAGTGGTATAACTCAGACCATAGCCAAATGGGTACATTGGATCTGAATCCATATACTTATAAGTACGACCTATCATTGAGTAATCTTCATAATCAGGAAGCTGATCTAAAGATTTTGGAAATGTAATAGGCAATTTTCCTGAAGGTGAGATTTTACCAAACAACACATCTGCTATAGCATTACCGCCTTCTTCACCTGGATACCAAACCAACAATACTGCATCTGACAACTCTTCAACTTCTGCAAGATTCATTGGACTTCCGCCTGTGATAATACTGATAATAGGCTTTTTATTGTTAGGATCTTTATCTGCGGCTTTCCTCAATCCTTTAAGATAATCTATTTGACTTTTTGGCAAATTATAATCTAGTCTATCTCCTTTTGTTTTTGATGCAATGGAAGCTCCTTCTTCTCCTTCTATCAATCCAGAAATGCCTAAAGCAACAAATGTAACATCTGAATTTGAGGCGTTTCCTGTGGCATAATCTAACGGATTTTCTTTAGGAACCGTGAGCATTGCACCCATTCTATATTGTAGTTGACTTGCTGGACTTATTGCTCCTGCTATACCCTCCATTATGGTAACCATCTTAGGGTTTACACCATAATAATTACCTAACAGCACTTCTGTGTCTATAGCTACAGGACCAGTTATAAAGTACTTGGACAAATCATTTTTTACTGGTAATACACCATTATTTTTGAGCAGTACAATACTTTTCTGTGCTACTTCTCTAGCCAAATCTCTATGCGCATCACTATTGATTACATCTTCAGAAATATCATCATAAGGATTGCTTTTAGGTGGGTCGAACAAACCTAATCTAAACCTTGTTCTAAGCAAAATAGCTAATTTCTCATCTATTTCGGCTTCAGTAATAAAACCTTGTTTCACAGCTTCAGGAAGTCCCTCTAAATAAGAATCGCCACAGTTTAAACTCACACCATGTTTTACTGCCATAGCAGAGGCTTCAGCTTGCGTTTTTGTTACACCATGACCTCCTTCACCTTTAGGTGTGTAAAAATCTACAATTGCCCAACAATCACTTAACACATGACCTTTAAAATTCCATTCATCAAGTAAAACATCTTGTATTAAATATTTATTAGCGCAACATGGTTCTCCGTTTGTACTGTTGTAAGCACACATAATGGCTTCTACATTAGCTTCCTTAACCAAAACCTCAAATGCAGGAAGATAAGTTTCCCATAAATCTTTCTTGCTCGACACAGCGTTAAACTCATGTCTTAATTCTTCCGGACCACTATGAACAGCATAATGTTTAGCACAGGCTGCTGTTTTTAAATAATCTGGATTATCACCTTGTAAGCCCATTACAAATGATTTTCCAATAACAGACGTTAAATAAGGGTCTTCACCATACGTTTCTTGTCCACGACCCCAACGAGGATCTCTAAATATATTAATATTAGGAGTCCAAAAAGTTAAGCCGCCATATTGTTTATGATACCCTTTTTCTTTTGCTACATTATGCATAGCACGAGCTTCGTCTGAAATTGCAGAAGAGACTCTAAATGTTAAATCATCATCAAATGTAGCGGCTAAACCAATGGCTTGAGGAAAGACCGTTGCTACTCCCGATCGTGCTACTCCATGTAGCGCTTCATTCCAGTAACTGTATGGAGGAATATCTAAGCGTTCAATTGCACTTGTATTATGCATCATTTGATCCGCCTTTTCTTCCAAAGTTAATCTTGAAATTAAATCTTGAATCCTTTCTTCCATAGATAAGGACGTGTCATAAAAAGGAAATTTAGCCTCATGTAAAGATTGTACTTCTTTATCATTAATTTTCTTGTTTGATTTAGTGTTCTCACAAGAAAAAAATAACATTACACCTAGTAACGCTAGTAAAAAATTAGACGCTTTCATACGCAATTGTCTATTGATTAGTTTTTGATTTTATAGTAATAATTGCTTTAAAAAATATTTACGCAACCGATTGCAATATATTGAAATTTTAGCAATTCTATAGTTTAAACCTTTTTAAAGATTGAAGTTTGAATACATAAAAAGCTTTACCCTAATGAAGAATTCTATTACTATTTTTAGCCTAAAAGCTATTAAGCTGGTTTATGGCAGCATCAGAGGTTTTAACTGGTAATTTGCAAGTCTTATCCTTACAAACATAGATGTACGTTTCATCTTCAACAAACCTGTTTTTATATAATGGAATAAGGCTTTGTTTTGTGGTTCCTACCATTAATGTATTTGGATAGTGATACTTATTCAACTTTAATAATTGTTCTTCAGCATTTTCACCAACAACAGCAATTTCATAAAAGGGATATACTGTTTTAATGAGCAAGCTATTCCAGTTACTAAAAGAATCTGGTTTTTCTTTAGAGTAAGAAACAATAGACTGAAGCATACGCTTACTTCGGTTTAAGTATTCATTATTATACTTTATGTGTCCTAGAAGAAATAAATTTTCTGCTACCACTGAATTAGCTGATGGCATTACACCTTCATCTGTTTTTATAATTTTAAATATCAATTCTCTGCTTTTGCTAAATGTAAACATTGGCCCTTCACTATCTGAATATTCAGAAAATATAATGTCGCTTAACTCTTCAGCAAATTGTAGATAGTGGTCTTCAGTTGTAATGAAATATAATTTTAAGGCTGCTTTTTGTAAAAACGCATAATCCTCTAAAAAAACTTCACTCTTTTTACTATTAGCCTTGTAAGAATGTATTAAACCGTTATTATTGAAAGCTTTCGATTTTAAGCTTTTGAAAGTAGAAATAGCCGACTGAAGATATTCTTCTTCATCAAAGGCAGAATAAGCATCTAAAAAACCAATTATCGCTAGAGCATTCCAAGAAACTATAATTTTATCATCAACTTGCGGTAACTGCTTGTTGTATCTTGCTTCAGACAAACTTTTATACCATTCAGATTTTAGCTTTAAAAAGGCGCTATCCTCTAAACCATGTTTCTTAGTAAAGCTTTTATCATTATTACTTTTAATTAAGTGATACTTCTGACCTGCTAATATATTTGATTTATCAATTGAAAAATACGATTTAAATAAATCAAAATCATTGACTACCAGCCTACTAAGTTCTTCTTCAGTCCATAGATAATAAGCACCTTCTTCTAAGCCTGAATCTATAGAAGCAAAATAGGTATTAGATTCACTATTTAATGCTCTATCCAAAAAACCAAAAGTTTTTGTAACAACCTCTTTATATAACGGATTTTTAAACACCTTGTAGGCTTTTGAATATGTACTGATTAACTGAGCATTGTCGTATAACATTTTTTCAAAATGTGGAATTTCCCACTTTTTATCTGTACTATATCTAAAAAAACCTCCATCTATATGATCATTTACTCCCTTAAGAGCCATATAATCAAGGGTTAATTTAAGTTGATTTAAAGCTGAGGAATCTTTATTTACAGTGCCATAATCCAATAAAAAATCAAGGTTTATTGGCATCATAAACTTTTGGGTAGTCGAATTTCCTCCCCAAATAGTGTCCCATTTAGACTTTGAATTAGCGAATATTTCCAAAATATCTTCTTCAATAAAATCTTTGTTTGAAGATTCATTTTGAATTTGATTCACTTTTTGAATACCAGCCTCTAAATTTTCAGCATAATCTTGCGCTTGTTCAGGCTTGTTTTTATAAAAGTCATTAACTTGAAGTAGCACCTTTTCCCAATCCTCCTTGCTATGATACGTTCCGCCATACAAAGGTTTACCGTCTGGTAGCGCAATAACATTTAAAGGCCAGCCACCACTACCATTCATTAGCTGAACTGCAGTCATATATATATTATCTACATCTGGTCGTTCTTCTCTATCAACTTTGATATTTATAAAATTTTCATTCATTAGTTTGGCAATGCTATTATCAGAAAATGTTTCTTCCTCCATAACATGGCACCAATGGCAAGATGAATAACCAATACTAATAACAATCAACTTGTTATTTTGCTTTGCTGTATTAAGGGCATTTTGACTCCAAGGTTTCCAATCTACTGGATTATGTGCATGTTGTAATAAGTAAGGGCTCGTTTCATTTACAAGATCATTGGTAAACTCATATTTGTTATCTTTTTTATCGGAATTATCACAGGAGATAAACATGATAAATAAATTAAAAAATAGAATCGTAGCCTTCTTAAATCTCATTTTATCAATTATGATGTGTTATTCAAAAATAGAAATTTGAACTAAATATTTTCACTCTATTTTACTATTGAATTTTGAATTGAAACAAATTTAACTATATTTACGCAACCGATTGCATAAACATTTAAACTTGTTATTATGGAAAACAAACTTCTTAAATTTATTCCAACTATTATATTAACCGTACTCTTATTTACATGTAGTAGCAGTGATGAGGGAGGTAATCAAGTAGGTGGCCCTACTCCTGAAAATGTTAGTACCATTTCGGTAAACACGAGTAACACATATCAAAGTATTTCTGGTTTTGGCGCCTGTAATACTGTGTTTAATGGTGTTTCTAGTTTCCCTAACGAGAGTGATATTCAAAAAGCTTATGGTACTGGTGATAATGAATTAGGATTAAGTATTTTTCGTGTAAGTATTCCTGCGTCTCAAGATACCTGGCCAGATATTGCTGAAGTTGCCAAGTACGCTCAAGATAGAGGTGCCATTGTATTTGCCTCTCCTTGGAATGCGCCAGATGACATGTTAGACCCAAACCAAACAGAATTAAGAATATTACCAGAAAAGTATGACGACTATGTAGCACACCTAAATAGTTTTGATAATTTTATGCAAACTCAAGGAGTGAATCTCCATGCTATCTCTATCCAAAATGAACCTGATATAGGTGAGTGGACACAATGGACACAAACAGAAATAGAAAATTTTACTAGAGATCATGCAGGTGGTATTAACACCACAGTGATTACTGCAGAGTCATTTAATTTTAATAGATCCTACTACAATAACGTTTTAAACGATGATATTGCTGTTAATAATGTAGACATAGTTGGTGGCCATATATACGGAGGTGGATTAGGTCCATTTGAATTAGCCGAACAAAAAGGAAAAGAAATATGGATGACAGAGTACTTACTAAATGATTATTCTGGTGAGTATGATGGTAATCCACGATGGAACGCATTTACAGAACTTGAAAAATGGGAACAAACTCTCGAAATGCTTGAAACTATTCATGAAGCAATGGAAAGCAACTGGAATGCTTACACTTGGTGGTATTTAAAAAGGTATTACAGTTTCATCGGAGAAGGACAGCAAGGGACTACTAATGGTCAAATATTAAAACGAGGATTTGCTTATTCACATTTCTCAAAATTTATTAGACCAGGATATATTAGGGTAGCCAATAATATGCAATTTACTGGTGATTTAATGAGTACAACTTATAGAGGCAATAATGAAACAGTAATAGTGATCATAAATTCTAACTCAAACTCACTAGAGCTAGACATATCTGTTGACGGTAATACTCCTGCTAACGGTACAGCATATACTACCACACTTTCATCAAATAGAGATGAAACCGCATTAATCCCTGAGAATGATATGTTAATAGTAAATATTCCATCTTTAAGCGTTGTTACAGTAGTAATACCTGATTAGGTTATATGAAACCCTTAGGACATATCGTATTTGTTATTCTTATATCTTTTACTCAAACTACTGTTGCCCAGTCTAAAAATTTAAGTGATCCGCTTTGCCTTTCAGCTTCAGAAGCACATAAAGCTATGCAGGAAAAATTAGGAATTATAAAACTTAGACCTGGAAAAAATGGAAATCCATCTGCAGCAAATAATCCTGCTAACTACAATCCTCAACTGGCAAATCCGTATCCTAATCTTCCTGACGTTTTAATTACAAAAAACGGGAATAAAGTAACTTCTGCAGACCAATGGTGGAACACCAGACGTCCTGAAATAAAAGAAGGTTTTGCTACCGAAGTGTATGGGAAAATTCCTGAAAATGTACCTGAAGTATCTTGGAAAACACTTTTTACTGAACAAGAATACATAGGCTGGACACCAGTCATAGCAAAAAAACTTGTTGGTCATGTGGATAATTCAACTTATCCGCAAATAGATGTTAATATTTCAATGACTGTAGTTACGCCAGCAAACGCAAAAGGACCTGTACCTATAATTATGATGTTTGGACCATCTGCATTACCTGCACCCAGACAACCAAATCGAGAGGATTTCGCTGTTTTGAATGAAGGTTTACGTAAATTGCTTCAAAAAGATCCAGAATTAAAACAAATTCTAGATAAATATCCTGCTTACAATCCACTTGTACGCCCTGAAGGGGTAAACGATTTTGGTTTTTACAGACAACCTGAAGGTGATCTACCTAAAACTCATCAACTTATTAACGCTGGCTGGGGTTATGCACTAATTGATCCTTCATCAATACAACCTGATAATGGAGATGCTCTTACTTGCGAAGGCATAATTGCCCTTACTAATAAAGGACAATCTCGAAATCCTGATGATTGGGGAGCATTACGCGCTTGGGCTTGGGGAGCCACTCAAGGATTAAATTATCTCGAAACTGATTCAGATGTAGATGCAAAAAAAGTAGGTATTGAAGGAGTTTCTCGATATGGCAAGGCTGCATTAGTTACTATGGCTTTTGATGAACGATTTGCAATAGGCCTCATTGGGTCTTCAGGAAAAGGAGGAACAACCCTTCACCGTAGAAATTTTGGTGAAGCAGTAGAAAATCTCGCTGGTGGTGGTGAATTTCATTGGATGGCTGGTAATTATTTAAAGTATGCCACAGAAGAGAGTGGTTTTGGGTCAATGGATGCTAATAATCTTCCTGTTGACTCTCATGAATTGATAGCTCTTTGCGCACCAAGAGCTGTTTTTATAAGTTATGGTATTCCCGAACAAGGTGATGCAAACTGGCTAGATCATCAAGGCAGTTATATGGCAGCAGTAGCAGCACAACCCGTTTATAAACTTTTAGGTAAAGAGACTATGGGTGTTTCAAATAATTATAAAGTAGAAAAAATGCCAAATGTTAATGAGGGCTTATTAAATGGAGTTCTTGCCTGGCGTCAACACGATGGTGGACACACTGACACACCAAATATTTCTCATTTTATAAATTGGGCAAATGACATTTTAAAAGTTAAGAAAGAGTAATTAAAAATTAGAGTTTTTATTATATTAAAAATACTATACTCTTTATAAGTAAGCTATGGTGAAAAAACACCTGCGTTAAAAATAGTCTTATTTCTTAATACTACGTTTATCTAATCGTGTACTTAATTAGTTCCACAGGTATTAGAAACTTAATCACTTCAAACGTTATAGTATTTTTCACATTCAACCTCCAAATATTTTAAAACACTGTTTATCAATTAGTTGAAATTTTTTTAACATTTTTTTTCGTATTTCAGAATAAAATTTCACAAAAAATTAACGCAATCGGTTGCATAATATGAATAATAGTGTAAATTTACAGTACCGAAAATAAAAAGCATACATTTTTGAGGATGTGTCCTTTTTTTAAGTAAAAATCTAAAAATTTAATAAAAAATGATCAATCAACTATCCAATGAACGTCGAAAAAGACTAAGAGGGATACTCTTTTTTCTCTTTTTCGGTGGGTTTATACTACCCTCATTAGCTCAAAACATTACAGTATCTGGAACAGTATCTGATGCAAACGGTCCCATACCTGGGGTTAATGTCATTGTCACCAACACAACCAATGGTGCTCAAACAGATTTTGATGGTAAATATTCCATTAATAATGTTTCACCACAAGCTGTTTTAGTCTTTAGTTATTTAGGGTATAAAACACAAGAAGTACAAGTTAATGGTAGAACCACAATAAATATAACTTTAGAAGAAGGTGGAGAGCAGTTGGACGAAGTTGTGGTAATTGGTTACGGTACTCAAAGTAAAGAGTCTGTTACAGGTTCGGTTGTTTCAATCAAAGGAGATGACCTTAACCAAGTAGTAGCTGCTAACTTTCAGGATGCTCTGCAAGGTCGAGCTGCAGGTGTAAATATTCAAACTACCAGTACTAGACCAGGTTCGGCTCCTCAAATTAGAATTCGTGGTGTACGTTCACTTTCAGCTGACAATAATCCTTTAATAGTACTTAATGGAATCCCTTTTTCTGGTGGTCTTAACGACATTAATCCTAATGATATTAAAAGTTTAGAGATTCTAAAAGATGCATCAGCAACGGCAATTTATGGATCAAGAGGTGCTAATGGTGTTATATTAATTGAAACAAAGTCTGGTAGAAAAGGCCAAAAAGCAGAAATAAAATATGACACTTATTATGGTGCTAAAGAAGTATTTGCAAAATATCCTCTTATGAATGCTGCTCAACTAATACAATTACGCGCAGACGTAGCTGCAAATAGAGGTGGAACACCACTTTTTGGTTTAGCAGGCGATGAATATTTAGGTAATGATACAGACTGGCAGGATTTACTTTACGGTACCGGACTTATAACTGCGCATGATATTAGTGTGCAAGGAGGTACTGAAAACGGAACTTATAATGTTGGTTTAGGATATTTTAAAGAAACTTCGGTTGTACCTGGAGACTCTTTTGATAGATATACTCTTCGTATTCAAATGGATCAAAACGTAGGCGATCATGTTCGCTTTGGCGTAAATTCCGTGACCAATTTTAGCGAGACCAGTGCTATCGCAGGTGTTGGTGGAGCTCTATCGGCTTCACCTCTACTTAGTCCATACGATGAAAATGGTAATTTTCTAGAGTCAGTTCGTCTTTCAACACAAGCTGATGACAGATGGATTCCTACGAGAAATGAAATAAATCGTATCGGAAAAGGACGTGCAAACGAACAATTAGACTTTGGTACATACAACAATATATATGGTGAGGTAAAAATTCCTGGAATTGAAGGATTAAAATATCGTTTAAACCTTGGACTAAATTACAGAACGTCTAGGGATGGTAATTTTACAGGTAAAGGCGTATTTAGTTTTAATCCGGATAACCCTTCTTCAGCTAGTTATGACAGCTCCATTTTATGGGATTATGTTATTGAAAATCAATTACTGTATGACCGTACTTTTGGTAAGCATAAAGTTAATTTTGTCGGACTATTTTCTTCACAGAAAAATCATTTTGATAACGTAGGTATTGCTGCGCAAAACATTCCTAATGAAACCTCATTATGGTATAATTTAGACTCAGCTTTATCAGAAGACATTACGAGATATGGTACAGGATACTCTGAAAGTGGGTTACTTTCTGTTATGGGAAGAATTCTATATCAGTATGACAATAAGTACTTACTTACAGCAACATTAAGATCAGATGGTTCTTCTAGACTTGCTCCAGGTAATAAGTGGTTTACTTATCCTGCTGTTTCGTTGGGTTGGAATATTGGTAATGAATCCTTTATGGAAGATGTTGATTGGGTAAATCTACTTAAAATAAGAGCTGGATATGGTGAAACTTCGAACCAAGCTATAGCCCCTTTCTCTGTACAAGGTAGATTATCTCAAGTAGAATACAACTACGATACTACATTTGCTAATGGATTTTATGTTACACAGCTACCGAACCCTGATTTAGGCTGGGAGTTTTCAGAAACATATAACTATGGACTTGATTTTGGTCTTTTCAACAACAAATTATCTGGTAGTATAGAGTACTATATCACTAAAACCAATGATATTCTTTTAGGTCTTGGTCTTCCACCTACCTCTGGTGTAGGTAGTGTAACCAGTAATATTGGTTCTACAGAAAACAGAGGTTTAGAAATAGCACTTAATGGTACTATTTTTGACGATCCGGATGGATTCTCTTGGGACGTAGGTATTAACGTGTATACTAACAGAAATGAAATTACTTCTTTAGCTTCTGGTCAACTTGAAGACATAAACAACCTTTGGTTTGTTGGTCAACCGCTAAATGTAATTTTTGATTACGATCGCATTGGTCTTTGGAATGAATCTGATCCAGACTATCAATTCTTTGATCAATATGAACCAGACGGAACTTTAGGTATGATAAAAGTTCGTTACACTGGTGATTACAATGAAGACGGATCTCCTACAAGAGCAATTGGTGCCGAGGATAGAGTAGTAATTGATCCTACTCCAGATTTTCAAGGAGGTTTCAATACACGTTTAGCATACAAGAATTTCGATTTTACTGCTATAGGTGCTTTTCAAAGTGGAGGCATATTAGTAAGTACGCTTTATGGATCAAACGGATACTTAAACTTACTTACTGGAAGAAGCAACAACGTTGCTGTAGATTACTGGACGCCAAATAATACAGATGCAAAATACCCTGCACCTGGTGGAGTACAAAGTGGAGATAACCAAAAATATGCTAGTACATTAGGTTATTTTGATGGGTCATATTTAAAAATAAGAGCAATGACTTTAGGATATAACTTTGATCAAGACTTATTAGATGAAATAGGAATTACAAGATTAAGGCTATATGCAACTGTACAAAATCCATTTGTACTATTCTCTCCATTTTATGATGAATCAGGATTGGATCCAGAAACGAACTCTGGTGTTAACGGAGACGGATCACGTCAAAACGTTGCAGTTAATACAGGAAATATTTCTAGAGGTATTCCAACCATTGGAACCAACGTACCTACTACAAGAAACTTTTTGCTAGGATTAAACATAACATTTTAAAAAAGATGAACATGATAAAGATTAAATTTAAAAACGCATTAACAATAGGAATACTATTTATCGCTTTGTTCATAACTTCTTGTTCAGAGGATATAATAGAAGAAGAGCCAAGAGGTGTATTTACACCCGAATTTTTTCAAACAGAATTAGGTGTCCAAGGTGGATTAACCTATTTGTACGAAAATTTAAGAGACATATATGGTTTTGCCTACTTTTTAAATATGGCAGAAACAGGTACAGATGAATACTGTGCTGCTCAGAGTGCTGATAATAATTTCTATGATTTAGACCTTGCAGGACAAGGTAACTTAAGACCAGAAAGTGGTTTTTCTATCGGAAGACCATGGGGAGCTGGCTGGCCAGCAATTAATACATGTAGTGGAATAATTGAAAACGCAGCAGCAGTGGGTCTTGATGATTCTTTAATTGCTGAGGCTCAGTTTTTCCGTGCTTTTTATTATTTCTTATTAGTACAAACGTATGGTGGTGTACCTTTAGATTTGGGATCAGGAGAACTTAAATTCAATCAATCTCCATTTAGAGGTTCGGTAAGAAATACAGTACCTGAAGTTTATACTCGTGCAATTATACCAGATTTGATAGCCGCAGTAAATAATTTACCAGATAATCCTAGAGTTACAGGTGCAGTAACTAAAAATGTTGCTAGACTATATTTGGCAAAAGCTTATTTAACCTATGGATGGTGGTTAGAAAACCCTAACGGAATACCAACATATCCAGAAGCACCTCGTACTGATCCGGATGGAAATGGCCCATCTTATTATTTTCAACAAGCTTATAATTTAGCTGTTGAAGGTATTGAAAATCCAGGACCATATCGTTTGTTAGATTATTTCTACGATGTACATGAGGGTTCTAATGACCGTCATGAAGAGATGATGCTTTATTCAGACAGAACTCAAGAAAGCGCTATTTACAACGGTGCTCCAATAACTGGATTTGGCGGAACAGATGATACAAATGCTGCAGTATGGATGGTAACATCTAATTATACCACTATTAGTGTAGACGGAGTTGCCGCAGTACAAAGAGAAGCTGCTCAAAGCTACGGTAGACCTTGGACTCGTATGGCACCACCAGTTGGTGTTTTTACAGAAACGTTTACCGATAAAGATATAGACTCAAGATATGATGGAACTTTTGTAAGCAGTTACAGAGGAAACTGGGACAAAGGTGGTGACACAACTCCTAGTTTAGTTGCTGCAAATGGTCTTGAAATAGAACCTGGTGATGCTGTAGTTTCGTTCTTGGATGAATATGATTCAAGCGTCAACTATGTAAATGGAGGTAATATAGGTGGTGGTGAGATAGCAGGTCGATCTGATTATGTTATCAATTTAAATGAAATAAACAGAAGGTTTTACCCAGGATTATGGAAATTAGGTACCTACCGTACTGATAATGAAGGAGGATTAGGTCAGCCAAACGTTGGTGTTACAAGGCCGTTCCCAATTGCTAAATTTTCAGAATTCTACCTTGTTGCAGCAGAGGCTCAAGTAAAAGGAGCGTCAGGATCTTATTCTGCTAGAGATTTAGTAAATGTTCTTCGTGCACGTGCAGGTATGTGGCGTTTTGACAATGGAGAACAACAAGAACGAATTGAAGATAATAGTGCTGCAATGGTTAACGCAACACCAACGGTTATTGATATAGATTATATTCTTGCTGAGCGCTCGCGTGAGTTCTTCGGTGAAGGTTACAGATGGTACGATTTAGTTAGAACTCAAAAATGGAATGAGTATGCTGACACGTATGAAATTGGTGGCAATGATGCATCAGACCACAATCCTACTGTAACAACAAGAACTATAGAGCCTTATCATTACTTAAGGCCAATTCCACAGAACCAAATAGATGCTATGGAAGCAACAGATGCTGAAAAAGCTGCTTACCAAAATCCAGGATATTAGTTAGTTGTTTAAAATTGTGAGCAATTATTTGAGTTAGTTAGTTTCTTTCAATTTAACAAAAGGGGTTGTTTATATAAAAGCAACCCCTTTTTTAGATTTTAATAATCATTTCATATTTTAATTACTAAACGTTTTAATATCTTTTATTACTTCAACCTTAAAAATGATATGGATATATTTAAAACAATATTGTCTCTGCTTCTAGTTATTACTTTAATCTCTTGTTCTTCTGAGTCAAAAAATGACAAGAAAATTAGTAATGCTAAGACACTATTTACCTTACTTGATAATGAACAGACAAACATTCATTTTAAAAATGCTGTAGAGGAGAATTCAGATTTTAATGTTCTAAATTATTATTATGCCTATAATGGTGGTGGTGTTGCTATAGGCGACATCAATAACGACGGGCTAGAAGATATCTACTTTACTTCTAACCAAAATTCCAACAAACTTTATCTTAATAAAGGCGACTTCAAATTCGAAGATATTACATCTCAAGCTAAAGTAACTGACGATGACGGATGGACTACAGGTGTAACGATGGTAGATATAAATAATGACAATTGGATGGATATTTATATATGCAAATCTGCATCATTAAAAAATAATAGTTTACGAAAAAACAAACTCTATGTAAACCAAAAAAACGGAACATTTAAAGAAGAAGCCCAAAAATATGGCTTAGATGATGATGGCTTCTCTATACAATCTTATTTTTTAGACTATGATAAAGATGGTGATCTCGATATGTTTTTAATTAACCACAGAGTAGATTTTTTAAACTCAGTAAATTTGGAATTGGTGCTGAAAGACAAGGATTTCTTTCCTCAAACTTCTGACCACTTATACAGAAATGACGGAAATAAATTCACCGATGTTACCATCAACAGCGGACTTATAAATAAAGAATTTAGCTTAAGCGCATCTATTGGTGATTTTAATAATGATGGCTGGGAAGATATCTATGTTGCAAATGACTTTATAACACCAGACAAACTGTATATTAATAATAAAAACGGGACATTTTCAAATCAAATAAATCAAAGACTAAAACATACATCTTATAGTAGTATGGGTTCAGATATGGCAGATATGAACAACGACCTACTACCCGATTTATTAGTCTTAGATATGTCTGCTGAAGACCATAGCAGAGGCAAACAAAACATGCCAAGCATGAACACAAGCGGATTCTGGTGGATAGTAAAATCAGGATACCACTATCCTTACATGTCTAATATTTTAAACTTAAATAATGGCAACGGCTACTTTTCAGATATTGCTCAATACTCTGGCGTATCAAAAACAGATTGGAGTTGGGGACCATTAATTGCTGATTACGACGGAGATGGTTTAAAAGATATTTTAATAACCAATGGCATTAAACGAGAGATAGCAAATCAAGATTTTGGAAACTTTTTAGACAATCAACAAAACGTGGTTGACACAATGACTATCGATGAAATATTGGATAAAATGCCTTCAGAAAAACTTCAAAATTATATTTTTAAGAATGATGGTGATTTAGCATTTTCTAAGTTAACCAAGGATTGGGGATTAAATCAGAATCTTAACTCTAACGGAGCAGCCTATGGAGACTTAGATAATGATGGAGATCTAGATTTGGTTATTAATAATCTTGAAGATAAAGCAAGTATTTACGAAAATAATGCAACAACTAATTTTTTAAAAATAAGCTTAGTTGGGTCTAAATACAACAAAAAAGCTATAGGTGCCAAAGTAAAAGTCTTAACAAACAAGAAGACACAATATCAAGAACTTTATCTATCCAGAGGTTACCAATCTTCTGTCTCTCCTACTCTAGTTTTTGGAATAAACGATGAAGAACAAATAAAAAAAGTTGAAGTAATTTGGAGTGATGGCAATACTACAATTAAAGAAAATATTCAGCCCAATCAGACACTTACACTTTATCAAGAAAAGGCTAATTCGGCAGAAAGCACCATAAATAACGAATACAGAAGTAAGATTCAACGTATTAACCCTGAATCCCTTGGAATTTATTATAGGCATTCAGAAAATGAATTCAATGACTTTTCCACTCAAGTTCTTTTACCTCAAAAACAGTCCGAAAAAGGGCCAGCTTTTGAGGTTGCAGATATAAACAAAGATGGGCTAGAAGACCTATTTCTTGGAGGAGCTGCTAATCAAAGAGCAGAGATTTATTTACAACTTTCGGATGGGTCGTTTGAAAAAACCGAACAACCTCATTTTGAAAAAGACAAGAAATATGAAGATTTAGGGGCTCTATTTTTTGATTTTGATAATGATGGAGACTTAGACCTATATGTAACCAGTGGTGGATACGAGTTTATTAAGGATTCAAACTTACTCGAAGATAGGCTCTATGAAAATAATGGAAACGGATATTTTTCTAAATCAAATAAACTACCTCGTCTATTATCCAATACAAAAACCATTAAGGCTTTTGACTATGATTCAGACGGAAAATTAGATTTATTTGTAGGTGGTACCGTAATACCAGGACAATACCCATTACCATCAAAATCTTATGTTTTAAAAAACACCTCATCAGGTTTTGTGGATAAAACACAGAGTATTGCTTCTGATTTTGGACAAATAGGAATTATCAATGATCTATTAGTTTCTGATTATGATAATGATGGTGATAAAGACATGTTTGTTGTGGGCGAATGGATGCCAATAACGCTTTTTGAAAACAATAATGGTCAATTTAAAAAATTGGTAATATCTAATTTCAATAATACTTCTGGCTGGTGGAATACAATTTCACAGATTGATTTTGATAAGGATGGAGATCTTGACTTTTTTGTTGGTAATTTAGGAGGTAACAACAAATTTCATCCTAGCTCTAAAAAACCGCTTCATATCTATGGTACTAACCTTGGTGATGATGAAAATTATGATATGTTTCTAAGCAAAAATTATCATGGTAATTTAGTTCCTGTAAGAGGAAAAGAATGCTCTACCCAGCAAAATCCCTTTGTAAGTAAAAAAATTAAGTCTTACGAGGAATTTGCCAATGCCACTCTATCTGATATTTATGGTGAGCAAACATTGGACAACTCTTATCATAAACAGGTAGAACAATTTGAATCTGTATATGTTGAAAATCTTGGAAATGGTAACTTTAAAATCACACCATTACCTTATTATGCACAGTTAGGACCAACACAGTCTTTTGTCTTTTATGATATTAATAAAGATGGACACCTAGATGTTATTGGTGCTGGCGCTATACATGAAGCTGAGGTAGAAACTGTACGTTATGATTCTAACACAGGTTATATTTTACTAGCAGATTCAAATGGCGGTTTCAAAAACTACAAAGACATTAATTTCTACAATGACCTTAACACTAAAAACATGAAATTAGTTAATGTAAAAAATCATTCTTACATATTTATGGCTAATAACAACAAACAGTTGAGTATATTCAAAATTGAATAAGCAACTATATTTCAGTCATTTAATTCACAAAATAAACTACTAGACCGTACTACTAGAATAGGGAATTATGTAAAAAAACAGATTTTTAACAAAATTTTTACGCAATCGGTTGCGCTTTTTAAATTATTGACTATATTTACATTATTAGAGCCTTTTTTTACAAGGTATCACAAAATTTAAGGTTCATTTTATGATATTGATAATATTATAACAATCGAACTTTATAATTCTATTGAGAATAAAAGGCTAGTTTTCTTATAAATTAATTAAAATTAAAAAAAATGTTAAAAGCTCTTAGACTAATTGGTGTGTTTCTCACTGTTATTGCTGCTTTTTCTGTAGTTGGCTGTAATGACGATGACACTTTTGAACAAGTTTCAATAGTTTCTGTTTCACCTAATGAGATATTTCCTGGTGATGAAGTGACTTTAGAAGGTGAAAACTTTAATGAAGTTTTGTTTGTTTTCTTAAATAATGATCAGGTTTCTTATCAACTAAACGGCAATATTATTTCATTTTTAACCCCAACTAATGGTGGTGTTGGCGAAAGAACAGTAACACTTGTTATGCCTGATGGTTATATAGTAACAACCGAAATTACCATTGTTCCAAGACCATTCCCTATTATAGAAGCTGTTTCTACTAATGCTGCACAAGAAGGCGAACAAGTAACCCTAAGAGGTACATCTCTAGATAACGTTGAATCCGTAACTATTGGAGAGGTTGAAGCAAGCGTTGTTTCTTCAACAGCTACCGAACTTGTAATTACTGTACCTGCTGGAGTTCCAGAAAACGTGGCTAGTACAATATTAGTAGTTACTAATGGTGGTGAAGCTACCGCACCTGGTAACTTCTATGTAGGCCAAAATTTAGTCTTAAATGGTGGATTTGAATTAGGCGATGGAGACGATTTCACTAACTGGAGCAAGTTTAATGGCGCAGATTTAATGACTGCAACTACAGCCAGTGGCGAAGCGTACTTCGATAGATCACTTCGTGCTGTAGGCTTTGGTGGTGACGCATGGAGAACACAATTAGCTAGTGATCCTGCTGCAATGCAGGTAGGTGTTGAATATACATTATCTATGTTAATTAAAGCAGAAGCAGGTTCTCCAGGAGATGGAGGAAACATAAGATTCTCAACAAACCCAGATGCCCTTTACAGTGGTAATTACAATATTACTAGTGAATGGCAGCAAATTGAATGGGTATTTACTGCAAATGCAGATCCGGCAAGAGTTGTTTTAGATTTAGGAGTGGTTGAAAATGCGGTTTACTTCATCGATAACGTAACTCTAATTGCTACTGGTTCAGGTACACCTCCACCACCACCAATTAATATAAATGGAAGTTTTGAAGAGTCTGATTTAGGTGTCGCTGACAATATAAACGGTTGGGGAGGTTTAAATGGTGCAAATGCTAGTGGTGAGGTTACAGATGAAGAGAGCCACGATGGAGACAAGAGTGTTAAAATGACAATTAATGCAATTGGCTCAAACCCTTGGGATATTCAACCTACATCTAATATGACTGTGGTAGATGGTGAAACATATAATTTAAGCGTTTGGTTTAAAGGCACAGGAATATCTAATATGAAGATAGCCATAGATCAAGGAGGTGATCCTGGTTGGGCAGAATGGGGAAATCCAGAACAATCATTCCAAGATAATGCATGGACTGAAGTAAACTATGATTTTACAGCAGACACAACAAATAGTAACGATGGTAATGCAAGATTTGCTATTAGTATGAGTTATGATGGTAATGTGGGTGGTGTTATATACATTGATGATTTAGTTGTTAGACTTGTACAATAAGCAAACTTTATTATAATTAATAGCTAGTTAAAAAACCGCCTGTCTCTGACAAGCGGTTTTTTCTGTATATTATTATCTTTAAGACAAGATAACCGTAATGAAAAATAGACTCTTATTATTATTTACAACTTTACTGTTTTCAATTTTTAGTTGTAACGATTCCAAGGTTAAAAAGAAAAAAGCATCAGATTCTAAAACTTTATTTACTTTAATTCAAGACACGCACTCAGGCATAAATTTTACAAATTCAGTAAAACAAGATATAAACTTCAATTATCTAGAGTACGTCTATGCCTTTAATGGTGGTGGTGTAGCCATTGGTGATATTAATAATGATGGTTTAGAAGATATCTATTTTACATCAAATCAAAACTCCAATAAATTATATTTAAACGAAGGAGATTTTAAGTTTACAGACATAACAAAAAGTGCTGGTGTAGAAGATGCTGACGGTTGGACGACTGGTGTAACTATGGTAGATATAAATAATGATGGTTGGCTTGATATTTATGTATGTAAATCTGCTTCCTTAACAAATGAGGAATTAAGAAGAAACAAACTTTTTGTAAACCAAAAAAATGGAACTTTTAAAGACGAAGCTAAACTTTGGGGATTAGATGAAAATGGCTTTTCTGTACAATCTTACTTTTTTGACTATGACAAAGATGGTGATTTAGATATGTATTTGGTAAATCATCGTCCCGATTTTGAGGAAAGCAATAAAATTGAGATCAAGTCTGAAAGGATGCATTACAAACAATTATCTGATCATTTGTTTAGAAATGATGGTAATAAATTTAAAGATGTAACTCTTAAGGCTAAAGTACTTAATAAAGATTGGGGTTTAAGTGCTTCAATTGGTGATTTTAACAATGATGGTTGGTTAGATATTTATGTAGCTAATGATTTTATTAGTCCAGATTATTTATACATAAATAATAAAGACGGAACGTTTTCAAATGAAATAAACACGCGCTTACAGCATATTTCTGTTAATAGCATGGGTTCTGACTATGCTGATATCAATAACGATTTTTTACCAGATCTTACTGTGTTAGATATGTTAGCAGAAGATCATAGACGAGGAAAAGAAAACATGGCCTCAATGAACACTCAAGGTTTTTGGGAAATGGTAGAATCAGGTTATCATTATTCATATATGGCAAATATGCTTCAATTAAATAACGGTAATGGTACATTTAGTGATATTGGTCAATTAGCAGGTATTTCTAAGACAGATTGGAGCTGGGCACCATTAATTGCTGATTTTGATAATGATGGTTACAAAGATATTTTTGTTTCTAACGGCATAGAAAGAGAACTTGGCAATCAAGACTATAAAAAGGAAGCTATTCGTCAACAAAAAGAAAAAGGTGCTATGACAGTCAATGAAATGATGAGCATTATGCCTTCTGAAAAAATTTCAAATTACATTTTTAAAAACAATGGAGATTTTACCTTTAAAAACCTAACCGAATCTTGGGGCTTAGATAAAAAAATAAATACAAACGGTGTTGCTTATGCTGATCTTGATAATGATGGAGACCTAGATTTGGTAATGAACAACATGGAGGATAAAGCAACTATTTATAGAAACAATTCAACCAACAATTATATTAACTTAAAGCTTATTGGAGATAGTACAAATGTAAATGCAATTGGAGCTAGAGTTAAAATTTATTCCCAAGATAAAACTCAATATCTAGAATTATATCCATCTAGAGGTTATCAGTCTTCTATGGGATACCAACTGAATTTTGGTTTAGGTGATGAAGAAATTATCGATCGTATTGAAGTAATTTGGGGAGATAATTCTGTTTTGGCAATGCAAGATATTGAAGTCAACCAAACACTCGTATTCAATAAAGAAATCTTTAAATTCGATGGTGAAATGCCAGTTAATCTACCTCAAAACTGGGTACAAATTAACCCAAAGGATATTGGGATAACCTACAGTCATGAAGAAAATGAGTTTAATGATTTTACGTTACAAACGTTACTACCTCAAAAACAATCGCAAAAAGGACCTGCTATAGCAGTCGCAGATATTAATGGAGATGGTTTAGACGATTTATATATCGGAGGCGCATTAAATCAGGCTCCTGAAATGTACATTCAAACTAAGGATGGTAGTTTTGAGAAAAGCAATGAAAGTCTGCTTCTAAAAGAGCGTAAATATGAAGACATTACATCTCTATTTTTTGACGCAGACGCGGATGGAGATTTAGATTTATACGTTGGAAGTGGTGGCTATGAACTTGGAGAAAACAATCCATTACTTCAAGATAGAATTTATTTAAATGATGGTAACGGAAAATTCACGAAGTCTAATGTTCTACCAAAAATTTTAGGTTCCACAAAAGCTGTATCAGCCTATGATATTGATAGTGATGGTGATTTAGATTTAGTTGTAGGAGGTCATGTAATTCCTGGTAAATATCCGCTTTCATCAAAAACTTATATTCTTAAAAACGAAAAAGGCAATTATATAGATGCCACCAAAGAACTGGCACCAGAACTCATTGATATTGGAATAGTAAATGATATCCTTTTTACCGATTATGATGGTGATGGAGATAAAGATTTAGCAATTGTTGGAGAATGGTTTCCGATTACTTTTTTTAATAATAACAATGGAATATTTAAAAAAGAAACCAAACTACCTATAGAAAACACTGAAGGTTGGTGGAACACAATAAAAGAAGTTGATTTGAATAACGACAGAAAGATGGATTACCTAGTGGGAAATTTAGGCGATAATAATAAATACCAACCGACAGAAGAAAAACCGCTACATATATATTCAACCAATTTTGATAGGGATGAGAAATATGATATGATTTTAAGTAAGTATTACAAGGGTAATCTTGTCCCAGTAAGAGGTAAGGAATGTTCTACTGAGCAAAATCCTTTTGTAAGCGAAAAAATAAAAACATATAAGGAGTTTGCAAATTCAACACTATCTGATATTTATGGTGAAGAGAACTTAAATAGTGCATATCATAAAAAAGTAACTGAATTTAGTAGTGTATTTCTAAAAAACAAAGGCAATGGAAGTTTTGAAATAATAGAACTTCCTACCACAGCCCAAGTTGGACCAACAATGGCTTTTGAGGTTACTGATGTAAACAAAGATGGCCATTTAGATGTTATAGGTGTAGGTAATATTTATGAAGCCGAAGTTGAAACTATTCGTTATGACGCTAATACAGGGTATATCCTTTTAGGAGATTCTAAAGGTAATTTTAAACCTCAAAGAGATAATAGTTTTTTTACAACTGGTAATGTAAAAGACATGAAAAAAATAACTATAGCTGGAAAAGAGTGTTTTTTAGTAGCCAACAATGATGGTAAGCTTTCTATTCTTGCATTGAAAAGAACTCAGTGATGGCCATGATGTGGCTTTATATCATTTTTAAAAGATAATTTATCAAGCTTGAGTTTTTGAATGTTCTCACCTTCAACAATTTTAATTGTTTGGTTTACTGCTACATTTTTAAATATGGACGTTTGTTTAGTGTGAAGAGGCCATTTAACTTCCAATTGTTTTATGACAGTAGCTTGACTTAAACCTATTTCAGCCATTAAGCTATTACCACCAAAACTTGCTCCTGAGTCCACAGTATTGTAGATTTTTCTTTCCTTATTATTTTCTTCAATGGTAATAATAATCTTAGCTCCTATGGCAGAACGATTGCTTTTCCTACCCTCTAAAACAATGTTAATCCAATTGTTTTTATTGCCTATTGGATTTTCAAAAAGTAAATTTCTAAATACATCTCCTTCTACTGCGCCACCCATTACCGCATAAATATCTTGGTCTCCATCCATATCCATATCACCAAACCCTATAGCATGTCCTTTTTGAATGTGTCCAAAACCACCACTGTAAGTGACGTCTTCAAAATAGTTTCCATTTGAATTACGATACATTTTATTAGGCACAATAGAGAAAAAATCGGGATCACCAGTCGCTAAATAAAAATCTAAATAACCATCATTATCTAAGTCTCCAAAATTACATCCCATAGTTGCAGCAGGCTCTTTTAGGTTTGTAGATAGGGAAACTTCTGTAAATGTATTATTACCATTATTTTTATACAATAAGGGTCTGTATTCAGAAGTATTACTTCTTATATTTCTTAATAGCATTTCGGAAGGTAAGACTTCAGATGAAGAGTAACCAGAAACAAAAATATCTTCTAAGCCATCATTATTATAATCAAAAAACCAAGTTGGAAAACTTAATTTAGGTTCTGAAACACCAGCATTTTCAACTATCTCAAAAGTAGGTTTACCAAATTCTCTTGTTTTATTTAAGTAAAGCGTATTTGGGCCATCGTAATTAGATAGATAAAAATCAGGATATAGATCGTTATTTATATCTCCACTGGCTATACCTTTAAAAAAGCCTGAAACGTTGATTCCTGCTTCTTTTGCAATATTTGTAAAAGTACCATCAGTATTATTCAAAAACAATTCACAATGACTCTGTTTGGCTTCAGACCATTCATTTGCTATAAAAAGATCTAGCCAACCATCTAGGTTAATATCTGCCCATACAGCTGTTTGTGTTGGATTCAAAGAATATATCCCAGAATCTACAGTAACATCTGTAAAAGTCCCGTCACCATTGTTCCTCATTAAGGAATTGGGAATACTTCCATAAACTGAGAGCCATGCTCCTCTTAAAATAATGAAATCTAAATTTCCATCATTGTTATAATCAGCATGCCTAAGATTTAAACCACCCGTTACACCTTCTAGTCCTGCATCCTTTGTTTTGTCTATATAACCACCTTGTCTATCATTCTCAAAATACCTGATTTGATCGTTAAAACCCCAAGATGAAGCAATAATATCTAGGTAACCATCACCATTAAAATCATCCACACAAGTGCCACCAGACTTTAAGTTAACAGCAACACCAAGTTCCATTGCTATGTCTTTAAACTGTGTTATTTTCTCTGAGTTAACAAAATGTGATTCAGGAATTCTAAACTTTTTGGGTACTCCGTTAGGATACTGTCCTAAAGTCATATGCGCAATGTTTAGTAAATATTGACATTCTAGATCGTTTGGGTTCAATTTTAAAAGCTCATTTAACAACTTAATGGATTCCTGCGCCCCTTCTTTAATTACATGTTGCGCTTTTGGACTGATAGGAATAATGCACGAGTCTTCATTGTGATTGGCCATACAATTATCTTGTTCTGCTTTTCGCATATATGCAATTGATAATTGTTTTTTGAGATAATACACTAATTCATTTTTCGACTGTACATTTTGAGTTTCGACAGCTTGTAAGAGTTCATTGAAAATGTCAATGGATTTTTCGGTTTTTCCTGCGTTCAATAATTCTAAACCGTAAGAAAATAATAAATTTAGCCGTTTATTTCCCTGAACCATTTGGAGTCGCTGTTCCATTTTGGCTACTTTGGCATTATTAAAAATATATGGTACAGTTTCTACATTAATTTCTGCTACTCTTTTTTGAATATCTAGAATCATATTCTGAGTTGCATTATTATCGACTACAAGACTATCAGTATTTGAGTTATCATCACTATTTCTGTTTTTTTTAGAATCATCACAACTTAATAGTATTATGCTTAACACTATTAAAATTTTTGAAATTCTATTTTTACGAGATAAAAACATATACTATAACATAATTAATTCAGGATCTCACCTTCAAGCCATTTGCAAATTCAATGTAGACTTATTGTCTATGACAAATTATTATCTAATAATAAAGGCTAATAGGAATTATTATCATATAAAGTTCATTTGGGAAGTGCATCATTAGCTGAAGTCACATACAAACCTAACAAACAACCTGTAAAACCACCTGCTACATCGGTAGATAATATATCTCCAGATACTGTATTACCAAGTTTTTTCAGTTCAGCATTTCCTATTCCGTATTTAAATTCATATTTATCACCATTAGCCAAAATTTCTAATCTAACATCATCATCTAGTTCAATTTTAGAGCTTGCTATTACTTCTGAAATTACGTCTCCTTGTCTTCCTGGCCATTTATTTTTTTGAAGTACTATATAAAAATTGTTTCCTTTTTTGGTTACTCCAAACACATAGTTGGATCCTTCATTTTGCAATGCCACCACACCTGCTAAGTCTTCTTCTGATTCTGGACGATAAGATAATATTGTTGAAAAAGTAAAACTGTTGTGTTGCTGTCTATGAAATAGTGTTGACGTAGGTTTTCTTTCTTTTATATTCACGTCAAAAGGCTTGATTTTTAAACCCTCTTTAACTTTAGATGTGAAAGCTTCTCGTGGTCCTCTTAAACCAATCCAACGGTAATCGAGCTTATCCGAAGAAAAATCTTCTTTAAATGTAAAATTACCGTTTGGAAAAAAGTCATCACTTCCTGTTTTATTTGAAACACCTTCTGGCAGCTTTAATTTTGGTTTCATAGGAATCAACCCATTTTCAAAAACAGGAAATTCACCAGACCAATCTACTGGTAACATAAAGGTTTCTCGACCAGTATTAACACGATTTTCTTCATTTGGTCGTACTGCCAAAAACACTCCATAGTATTGATCACCATCAAACTGTACTAAATCTGCATGACCAGCCCAATCTACTTTATTTTGCCTGCCTTTTTCAAAATATCGTTGGGTAAGTATAGGGTTACTCGGCGCAGGCATAAAAGGTCCTGTAGGTTTATCACTCTTAAATATAACTTCACTGTGCCATCCTCCTGTTCCTCCTTCAGCACACATTAAATAATAAAACCCATCCTTTTTGTAGAGATGAGGTGCTTCTATCCAAATAGGTTTTTCATTGATATCTACACCTCCATTTACTACAATTTTATCTGTACCTGGAATAACATCATCCTTTTCTAAATCATACTCCCAAATTTTAATAACTCGGTGTCCACTATACAACTCTTTACCTTCATCTGGTGCATCATTATGTACTACATATGCTTTACCATCATCATCGAAAAAAATCGATGGATCGATACCACTAAAACTCAGTTTATATGGTTCACTCCATCCTTTCATTGGGTCTTTAGTTTTAACAACCATATTTCCTGCTCCATAAACTACAGTGGTAATCATATAAAATGTATCGTTATTTGGATTATAAGTGATGCCTGGTGCATAAACACCATGACTAATTCCAACTTTACTGACATCCAATTGGGAAGGTCTGTCTAAAACATGTCCTATTTGTGACCAATTAACCAAATCTTTTGAATGGAAAATAGGGACACCAGGAAACATTGCAAATGAAGAACAGACCATATAATAGTCATCCCCTTTTTTAGTTATGGCAGGATCTGGATAACACCCTTGTAAAATAGGATTATAGAATTCATTTTCTGATAAAGGATTGTTCTTATATATATCATCGTTACCTGTATAAACAACATTCTTGAAAATCGGTTGGCTTGAGGGCTTTGTGAGCTTACTTAATGAATCATTATGTACACTTGTAAATGATGATATGACCAAAGGTATAGTTGTTAAAAGAAATACACTTAGTATAACCTTTAGTGCTTTTGAAGGTTTATTTTTCAACATTTTAAATCTAATTTTTTTAAAGCGAGTAATTATGGATTCTTAAACAAAAAAGACCTTGCTCTTCAAACAAAAACAAGGTCTATATGAGATATTCAATATGTTAGTAAATTATATTCTAAAGTCCATCTGCAAAGCCTCGATGTGCAATTTTGAACTCAAAGTTTTCATTATAAAGTAATGGCCACTCAGTTCCTCCATCATATCTCCAGCTATCTTGGTCTCTTACGCCCCAAACGGTAATACCATATTGCTGTCCTGAAGGAACAATAGAACTATACTCTGAAGACACATGGTTATATAATGCCTCTTGTTCTTGAGCACGCTCAACAGTTAAACTAGTAATATCATCATTAGGATTTACACCTATATCTAATTCTGAAACGTGAACTAATAAACCAGAGCCTGCAACATCTGTAATAGCTTGAGTAATTTCTTGCTGAGATGGCCAAGCTATACTAAAATGCATCTGCATGCCAATACCATCTATTGGTATTCCACTGTTTTGGAATGTATTTGCCATAGATAATATTGAATTTCGTTTATTGGTCTGTCCTGCTATATTATAATCGTTGTAGAAAAGTTTTACATTGGGATCTGCCTCTCTAGCCCATTGAAATACTCTTTCAATATAATCTGACCCCATTCTTTGAGTAAACAACGTAGATCTTACATCTCCGTTATCATCAAAATACTCATTAACTACATCCCAAGCTGCCACGATTGAATTTCCATTTGCATCAACTTCTATGGCAAAATGTTCTACAGTAGCCTTTACATAGTCTTCAATTAAAGCTTCAAATTCTTGATCAGTTCCGGCAAAATTTTCAAGCCAGTCCGGAATAGCATATTCTGGGTGCCAAATCAATACATGCCCATGCACACGCATTCCATTTGCCTTGGCATAAGCTACAATGGCATCACCATCGCTAAAATCATAATTACCTGGTCCTGTAAAAATGTTGGCCATTTTCATATCATTCTCTGCAGTAATACTGTTGTAATCACTATTTAGTAGAGATCTAAATTCATCTTCAGAATTAGATGCTAACCGTGAAGCTGAAACAATATTACCAATAGGAAAACTAGCAAGGTCTTGTAGATTATCCGAAGGATTATATAATAAAGGATCACCAGAAACAACACCATCATCATCAGAACCACCTGATGGCCCACCAACAATTACTCCACTGTCGCTGTCAGAGCTACATCCAACGGAAATTAGACAAACAATAATTAATCTTAAAAAAATCTTTTTCATTTTATCAATTTTTATTTAAATATTATACTCTTTTTTTAACTTCTCTTAAACTTAGAAATAAGTTATATTATAAACTTAAATCATTGATTAAACAATAAATTAACTAAAAAAAAAAGTTAATTCCAAGATTTATGCAATCGGTTTCGTAAATATTATATTTTTCTCTAAATTTCTATTATTTACCAACAACCTAGAAGGTAGTTTTTGGCAAAATAATTACTCTATAATTATTTGAAATGGTGAAGCAGGCAAACCTTCCTTATTGTATAAATTTGGATTATCTGGATTATCAGCCCAGGCATATTTAACATACTTGGGTTTCGTTACAGTATCACTCCAAACCTCCACTTTATTATCCACTATTTTTGCATTTGCCCAAACATATTCACCATCTTCACCTGCAATTGCAAACTCACTGAGTGCCTCTTCGTCATCTGTAATAAGGCCGCTTCCAATATTTGAAAAGGATATAATAATTTTATTTTTATTTACAATATAACTCTGATATAACGGACCTGAATAAACTATATCTTCATTATATGCTAACTTTTGCGCTGCCAAAGCCATACGCTCACCCACATCTTTCTTGTTATCTGGGTGAATATCATTCCACTCACCTAATTCAATATTAACTGTCATAGCAGTATTTGGCACCGTTAAAGACTTCAATTGAGACTCGCGCAACTTTGCCCAACCACTTTCTGTAGGTAGATAATCTACATCTCCAAAATTTGGAAGTTGAGCGTATATAAAAGGTAATTCTTCAATATTGAATCTTGCTCGCCAATCCTTAATTAATGTCGGTAACAATTCAGCATACTCTTCTGGTCTCCCAGCGTTACTCTCGCCTTGATACCATAGAACACCTGTTATAGGATATTCCGTATAAGGTGCCACCATAGCATTGTAAAGTGCCGTTGGTTCGTTTTGAGGATTAATTCTTCGTGGACCTGCAAAACTGTTTCTATCTCGAGGAGGAAACACTTCACCTACTTTATATTTCCAATACCCTTTTAAATCTACAGTATCCTTTTCAGTAAAAATCTTATACGGTTTGTCTGGTACAAAACCACCCTTTCCACCATAATTTGTCACACGAATCACAAACAGATTTTTACCTTCTTTTAAAATATCCTTAGGCAAATTGTAGCGTCGTTGTGGATACTGGTACGTTGTTTGAGCTATCTTTTTTCCATTGATATAGAGTTCGTCGGCATCTACAATTCTACCAAGAAACACCTCAGCTTCTTGATTCTTCATAGATAAAGGCAACTGAACTTCTCTTCGGTACCAAACTACTCCATTTAAATTTCTCACACCTTGGTCCTCCCAATATCCTGGAATGTTTATTCTACGCCAATTTTTGGGTTCAAAATCTAATGAATACCAAGGGCTTTTACCGGTAAGACCCTTATCTTTAGGAAGAGAAGAATTGTTGGTATGGTTATGTTTACCACTTAAACTATTAACATAACTTGTATCCTTGTTTCGTTCTATGACCTCTAAAAATTTAGGGAAATTTTTGTAACCATCCTCACTTATCCAAGCCTCAATAGGTGTTCCGCCAACACTAGCATTTATCAACCCTATAGGAACATTATATTTTTCATATATTTTTTTTGCAAAGAAATAGGCTACTGCAGAAAATGGTCTTACTTCTTCACCTGTGGCTTTTTGCCATTCGCCACCATCTAAATCTTTGATTGGACCATTTAAGTTAGTATTCGTAGGAATTTTGAAATGTCTTATTTCAGGATAATTGGCATTTTTAATTTCATCTGCATAAGTAACATCATGAATATCTAGTTGATGAACCATGTTAGATTGACCAGAGCATAACCAAACATCACCAATAAGCACATCATTCAAAATAATTTCATTAGTTCCTGAAACCTTTAAAGTAAAAGGACCTCCTGCTTTCATTTTTGGTAACTCCACACTCCAACTACCATCGCGAGATGTTTTTGTCGTTTTAGACTTTCCGTTAAATTTAACCTTTACTTTTTCACCAGGTGAAGCCCAGCCCCAAACCTTAATATTGGTATGTCTTTGCAAAACCATACCTTCTTGAAAAATAGTAGGAAGCTTCACTTGCCCGAAAGAAGAAAAAGCTGCAAACAAACAAAAGGCTAGTTGCAAAATTCTTTTATGGTGTGATATTTTTATTAACTTTTCCTTCATATAATCTTTTTGTTTTTGGCTTCAGATTCTACATTAAACAGTTAATAATTAATGTTTTATAGTTTTTCTTTTATCAAATATTTCAACTATTCTGAAACTAACCATACTAATTAGAGATTCCCATTTCTAATCCTCTCAGTTCTGCTAGTCCCTTCATTCTTCCTATAAGTGAATATCCAGGATACTGTTCTTTTTGACCTTCTATAGAAAATAGAAAGCCATGATCTGGTCGCATTGGTAAGCTAACTTTACGTTTTTCCATTAGCTTTAAAATCTCTGTCATGACAGACTTCATCTGAACATCTCCATCTAAATGGGCTGATTCCCTAAAAACATCCTTATTTTCTCGTTTTACATTTCTTAAGTGTAAAAAGTGAATACGCTTACCAAATAGCTTTATAATCTTCATTAAATCGTTATCTGGATGAGCACCTAAAGAACCCGTACAAAAACAAAGTCCGTTAGCAACTGAAGGAACAGCGTCAAAAATCTGTTGAAGATCGCTAGTTTGTGATACAACACGTGGTAAACCCATTACAGAAAAAGGAGGATCATCAGGGTGAATGGCTAACTTAATACCTAAATCTTCAGCTACTGGGACAACTTCTTTTAAAAAATAAATGAGATGATCTCTGAGTGAAGAATCATCAATATCCTTATAGTTGTCTAAAAGTGCCAATATTTCTTTAGCTGTAAAATTTTCTGTACTTCCTGGAAGTCCCAATAATACATTTCTAAATAATTGTTCTTTTTCACTATCGGTAAGGTTTTGTCCGTATTGAAGCGCAACCTCAATTTCCTCTTCTGAATAACTTTCTGTACTTCCTGGTCTTTTCAAGAGAAATACGTCAAAATAAATGAACGCTTTATGGTCGTATAGTAAAGCTCTTGTTCCGTCTGCATTTACATACGCATGATTGGTACGAACCCAATCTAGTATAGGCATAAAATTATAAGTCACCACATAAATACCACAAGTGGCTAAATTTTTAAGGCTGGTCTTATAATTATCAATATGAATCTTGAAATCTCCTTTCTGTCGTTTGATATCTTCACTTACTGGAAGACTTTCCACAACGGCCCATTCCATTCCTTCATCACGAATTTCCTGCTGACGTTTTTTTATGTCATCAACAGTCCAAATATCTCCAACAGGGATATGATGTAATGCTGTAACTATGCCTTTTACATCACATTGTCTAATATCTCGAAGACTAATTTTGTCTTGTGGACCGAACCAACGCATAGTATGTAACATCTGATATTTCATAAACTAAAAACCAATGGAATTACCACCATCAACACACATAGTGACACCTGTTACAAATTTGGCTTCATTGCTAGCAAAAAAGAAAACAGCATCTGCAATATCTTCTGGCTCACCCATTTTACCCATTGGTGTACGAGAAAATACTTTATTTTTTCTTTCAGGATCTGAGTTAAGTGCTTCTGCTGTCATTGGAGTTTTTATAAAACCTGGGGCAACACAATTTACTCTAACTCCGTACTGAGCAAGGTCCACAGCCATAGAACGCGTCATGCCTTCAATAGCTGTTTTACTAGCTGTGTAGGCAATTACCTTTGGAATACCATACTGAGCTGCCATTGAGCTTATATTTACTATATTTCCTCCTCCACTATTCTTCATCACCTTTACAACTTCTCTAGATATCGAAAAAACACTCTTCATATTGGTATGAATGATTTTATCGAATTCTTCATCAGTAACCTCAACAAATTCCTTTTTCATATTAATTCCGGCATTATTAACCAAAACATCAATATGTCCTTCGGTTGCTGCTATTTGACTAATCATTTCAGGTATTTTATCTAACTGATCCAGGTCAAATACAATTGGTTTTGCCAATTCACCTATTTCTTCGCAGGCCTTAGCTGTTTTCTCTTGGTTTCTACCAATTATATAAGTGGTATAACCATTATCGCAGAATTTTTTGGCCGTGGCATAGCCCAGACCAGAATTACCGCCAGTTACAATTGCCGTTTTGTTTCTCATTAAAATTGATATTGATTACCATCTTGGCCTTATACCTGGCGCATATGGATATGTCATTGATTTATATTCTTCTAATGTTTTACCTGGTTTTGGCACACCATTAGGAATTGGTTTTCCTGAAAATTCTTGAAAATAAGATAAGGATGCATCTCTCCACCACTTTGCTTCTTTTAATTGAATGGAAAGCAACATTTTCACTTCCTTAAAACGTTCCTCATCTATATATGGTTTCATTTGCTCCCAAGTGCTTATCATTTTTTTTACTTGGTTAACACCTTCTTGATATTTTAGCGCAAGGGCATCCCAAAGTATGTTTCCATCTTTCATTTTATAATCCCAAGACAAATGATGAAACCAAAGTAATAGTTTTTCTGGTGTAGTTGCAGGTTCATTAAAATTTTTCGCCACCGTTTCTTCATATTGGGAAACGGCATTAGTACCTGTTTCGCTTCGGTTAAAACCTATACCTTCTTTGTCTGCTTTATGATAATAAGTAGGGTTCCATTCTGGTCTAGAAAGATCATTTACCCAAGGTCCTGGTCCATAATGATGACCTGTAGCCATTAAATGATGAAGACCAAGTGGAGTCATGTAATTGACAACAGCCTCTCTAGATTCCATAAGCATAGGAATCATTGTATCAAGAAAATTAGGATTTGTACTAAAAGTTAACTTTAACCATTCTTCTGCAATTTCTTCTGCTGACAAATAAGGATTCCATGCCAAACGCCCATAACCATACCAATTTGCTTGAGCGAATGGATGACCTGTCCAATTTATATCCGTGCCGACATTAGATACACCTGCCATTCCAGTTATTGATTTATTATGAAGTGAGCCATCAATAACTTTAGCTACTGTTGACCCCTCACCTTCACGATAGGTATCAGCTTTCAAAACTTCTTCATATAATTTTGGAAGAAAAACCATATGTGTACTAAACCCAAGATATTCTTGAGTAATTTGAAACTCCATCATAAGAGGAGTCTTAGGCATAGCACCAAACATAGGATGAAAAGGCTCTCTAGGCTGAAAATCTATAGCACCGTTTTTTACTTGTATTATTACGTTATCACGAAATTGACCATCGTAAGGCACAAATTCACTGTAGGCTTGTTTTGCTCTATCGGTAGGGTCGTGTTCTGAGTATACAAAAGCCCTCCACATGATAACACCACCAAAAGGAGCAACGGCATCTGCCAACATATTAGCTCCATCTGCATGATTACGACCATAATTTTGTGGACCTGGTTGCCCTTCTGAATTAGCTTTAACCAAAAAGCCGCCAAAATCTGGTATTTCTTTATAAATCTCTGCTGTTTTTGTTGCCCACCAATTCTTTACATTCTCATCAAGAGGATCAGCTGTTTCTAGCCCTCCTATTTCTATTGGTGCAGAAAAGCGTGCTGTTAGATAAACTTTAATCCCATATGGTCTAAAAACATCAGCTAGAGCTTTTACTTTTTCAATATATCTAGGCTCTAATACCAAAGCGTTGGCATTAACATTAGTTAAAACTGTACCATTTATACCTATACTTGCGTTGGCCCTTGCGTAGTCTTCATATCTAGGGTCTATATACTCTGGAAGCTTATGCCAGTTCCATATGGAAAACCCTGCATAACCACGCTCTACAGTTCTATCTAAATTATCCCAATGATTTAGCAGCCGTATATCTGTTTTAGGACTTTCGATAATATTGAGACGAGACAAATCATTTTGCATTTGCATCTGTTTCAACAATTCAAAAGTTCCATAGAGTAATCCTATTTCAGAATTTCCTGCTATAATAATTTTATAATCGTCATTGATTTTTACATACTTAATACTAAATCCCTCTTCACCAATACTCGCCCAATCTTGAGGAGCATTTTTTTCGAATTGCTTTGGATAGTTCTCTTTATTTACAATTATTAGCTTAGCTTTTAAATGGTCATTCTCCCAAAGAACTTTTTTATTGAACATGCCTTTCGAGGCTCTAAGAAGTTCGTTTTTAATAACTACTAAAGTCTCACTTTCCCCAATGATATTAATTTTATTAAAATATTGACTGTGATTTTCACGAATCTCACTATCATTTATATAGCTGTAACGCAACCAAAGATCATATCCATTTTCGGCATTTAGAGAAATTGAAGGAACTAGAATAAAACTTAAGATTAGTAAAGCGTGATAACGCACTATTAAGTTTCTTAGAAAAATACTCATTTTAGACATTAAAGTGAATAAATTATCTCTACAAATAAGAGACTTATATTCGTTTATTATTCCAAATATAAACTTTTAGATTATAAATAATGCAATCGGTTGCGTAAATTTAGTTTAATTTTATTTGATATATTAAATTTTACTAGAATCAACTGTTGATCTAGCTCGTGACACCTTGTGCTAAATTATAAGAAAAATGTGAAATGAAATCTTCTAAAAATAAAAAAGCCTTTCAAAAAATGAAAGGCTTTTTGTACACAAGATTGACCTATTATCGAACCAAAATTTAAAAATATTTATAAGACTTATGGAAGAGTAAATTGAAATATTCTTCATGTAAATGAACTTTATTAAATATGTGATGAAACAATCGCAAGCTTTATAATTTAGTTCATTCTTTAGGCCATTTTAGTTTTTATATTTAATGGATAAACTTTTGACTGACGTTAAACGGTGATGCTGGTTTCTTGTAATATTAATCTTCTAAAATTTAGTTTGAACTTAATTCTTTGTATTTATCTAGATTTCAAATAATTGAAAACTTAATAGAATTATGCATTTATACTAATTTAATTATTTTTTAAGTTTTTCTCTAGGCGTCTCTATTTAAATAATATATTTCGATATATAAATTACTTGTAAAAATCTATTCTACGGTTATTACAAACTATTCTATCTTCTGTTTAAAACAATTAACCAACATACCATAAAGTTCAGGATGTTTTCTTTTGAGTAAATCTGGTCGCTCAAAAAAATATTCTGATGCAACCGCAAAGAATTCTGCTTGGTTAGTACCACCATATTTACGAATGTCTGAATGGTTGTCGTTAATTGCTTCGATTTCCTTATGGATTAGATTTAACCACGGTATGGCATATTGGTGCTGCAATAATCGTTCTGGCACACCATCTGTTCTGTCATCAAGTTTATCTATTAGGTGTATAAATTCGTGGATACCAGTATTGTTTTTATCACTCTTATTTTTAAAACCGTGATATAATGCCTTTTTAGACAAAATCATTTGCTTTTCAAATCGACCGTTGCCAACAATTCCACCAATATTACGTGATTTATCCCTACTTCCAAATTGCATATCCTCATTAAAATTGTCTGGATATAAGAGAATTCCGCTTAAATTGGTGTAGTGCCATTCTTTAAAGCCAAACACAGGAATCACTGCACTCGCAGCGATTAAAATTTTATCGAGCTCTTCCAATTCTAATTTCACACCATCAATATAGACTTCACTAAGAAATTGCATCATTCGCTGTTGAAAAACCTTTTGCTTCTCTTGTGAAAGGTTGCTATAATAATGTACATTCTCTAATAATAGCCCGTGCCAGCGTTCTGGAAATGGTTTAATGCTATGACGTTGCGCTTTTCTATAAAAATGAATCGCAAATAGAAGAATTACAACCGAAATTAAAATGTAATCCATATTAAACTAAAGAGTATTAATCTACAGCTTCTGCCTTGAAGCCCACTTTTTGCAATGTGGCTTTTACATCTTCTTCTGAAGCACCATTGCTTTTTATTGTTAGAATTTTATCTGGGTTTACAGTATCCACTTCCCAGCTTTCAACACCTTCCTGATTATTTAAGAATGGTGTTACCTTTGATACACAACCGCCGCAATTGATGTTTGTTTTAAATTTTAAAGTTTTCATTTTGTTTTAATTTATAATTAATATTAAAGTTTTACCCTTTTTAACCTTAAGCTATTTGCAACTACAGAGACACTACTAAATGCCATTGCTGCACCTGCAATCATTGGGTCTAATAAAAAGCCATTTATAGGGTATAGCACGCCTGCCGCTATCGGAATACCAATAATATTATAAATGAATGCCCAAAACAGGTTTTGACGGATGCCCAGTACCGTTTTTTTTGATAGTGCCAATGCTTTCGGAATGGATTGTAAATCTGAGGTTATCAATGTCATTTTTGCAACATCCATCGCAATATCGGACCCCTTGCCCATCGCGATACTTACATCGGCTTGCGCCAAGGCGTGGGAATCATTGATGCCATCGCCTACCATAGCTACTATTTTACCATCAGACTGCAATTTTTTCACAAAGTTTGCTTTATCCGAAGGCATTACTTCCCCTTGGAAATTTGCTATTCCCACTTGTTGGGCTACGGCTGATGCTGTCTTATTATTATCACCTGTGAGCATATAGACATCAATGTCCCTTTCCTGAAGTGTTGCAATGGCTATTTTTGAAGTTTCCTTTATTTTGTCTGCAATAGCAAGTATCGCCAATACATCTATTTCATTACCAAAGAATATGACGGTTTTTGCTTGCTCTTCAAGACTTTCTGCTGTTTGCATCAAGGAAGCATCAATTTGTATATTCTTCTCAAGCATTAGTTTATGGTTTCCAACATAGTATTGTGAGCCATTCTCTTTTTTAGCCTGCACACCTTTACCCGTAATACTTTCAAAAGAAGCAATTTCAACTTTTTCAATATTTTCTTCTTTAAAATGATTAACAACTGCTTCCGCCAAGGGGTGTTCAGATTGGGCTTCTATTGCTAAAAGCAACTGTTTAAATTTATTTTTATTTTCAAGTGTACGCTTCCAATGTATATCGGTCACCAATGGTTTTCCCTCGGTAATAGTGCCAGTTTTATCAAGGATGATAGCATTAACTTTATGACCGAGTTCTAAACTCTCGGCATCTTTTATAAGGACATTATTTTCGGCACCTTTTCCAATTCCCACCATAATAGCAGTAGGTGTAGCCAACCCTAAGGCGCAAGGACAGGCAATGACCAATACAGCGACCGAAGTCAATAAAGCTTGAGAAAACGCATTATCACCTCCCATAGACATCCAGACGATGAAGGTAACAATGGATATCCCCAATACGATGGGAACAAATATTCCAGCAATTTTATCGACCAGTTTTTGTACGGGTGCTTTGCTACCCTGTGCCTCCTGTACCATTTTTATGATTCGGGAAAGCAGGGTTTCACCTCCAACTTTTTCTGCAGTAAATTGAAAACTACCTTTTTGATTGACAGTACCAGCAAATACCTTCTCTTCTCTGGACTTTTGTACTGGAACAGGTTCACCCGTAATCATACTTTCGTCTACATACGAGCTTCCTTTAGTAACTTCCCCATCTACGGGAATCTTTTCTCCAGGACGGACTAAAATAGTTTGACCTACTTGTACAGCAGAAATAGGAATTTCTTTTTCTTCCCCATTATCAATAACTTTAAGCGTTTTAGGTTGTAATCCCATTAATTTTTTAATGGCCGAAGAAGTATTCGATTTGGCCTTTTCTTCCAGTAATTTCCCCAAAGAAATAAAGGTGATAATCACTGTCGCCGCTTCGTAATAAACGTGTGGCTCAATAGCACGATTTAACCAAAATTCCGGAAATATGGTGTTGAACACACTAAACAAAAATGCAATGCCCGTACTTAAAGCCACCAAAGTATCCATATTCGCCTTGCCACGTTTGGCCTGTTTGAAAGCATTGATAAAAAAACTACGCCCAAACCAAAAAAGAATAGGAATAGCCAATACCAAAGAAATCCACTTACCAGGTTCCCATTGCATAAAGAACATTCCAAGTACGAAGATGGGTAGCGTCAGAATAGCTGACCAAATGGTACGGTTTTTAATGTCTTGGTAATGCTTTTGCTGAAGCTCTTGTTGTGCTTCCACTGGGTCTTCTGCATCGATAATGATATCATAGCCCACTTCACGCAGTGCGTTCTGAAGTTTTTCTTCAGAAATGGTTTCATCGTAATCGACTAAAACCGAATTGCTGGCAAAATTTACGATGGCCTTGTTTACGCCATCGGTATGGGAAAGAATCGACTCAACACTGCTGGCACAGGCGGCACAGGTCATACCCGTAACTGGAAAGGATTTTTTTATGCCTGTTTTTTGTTCTTTGGGTTTGGTGTCGAATATATTGGTTGCCTCCATTTACTAATCCGTTTTGTATTTAACAAATTTCGGAATAGAACACGGGAAAGCTGTTACGTTATTCGCTGAAAGAGTTGTAAAATTTGCTCATTCATTTTCTTTTATTAGTTGGTTTCTAATACCTTTTTAAATTGAATTATTAAATATACCAACTATGCTTTTAAAACATTTTCTCTATGCGCTTTTTTTGTATGTTAACTCCAAGTCATTCTTTGCAATCTGACCGCATTTAAAATAGCTAATAACGCCACCCCAACATCGGCAAATACGGCTTCCCACATCGTAGCCAAACCACCAGCGCCGAGGATAAGAACAACTACCTTTACCCCAAATGCCAGACCGATGTTTTGCCAGACAATCCTACGGGTGGAACGACCGATTTTGACCGCTCTCGCTATCTTGCTCGGTTGGTCAGTCTGGATGATAACATCTGCCGTTTCGATGGCCACATCACTACCCAAACCACCCATTGCGATACCTACATCGCTTGCAGCAAGTACGGGCGCATCATTGATACCGTCGCCCATAAAGGCTATAGTCGTATCAGGTTGTTTTTTGAGTTTCTCGACTTCGTTCAGTTTATCTTCTGGTAGCAGACCGCCTTTCGCCCAATCTATATTCAGCTCTTCAGACACCTGTTGGGTAATGGAATCCTTGTCGCCCGAGAGCATTATGATTTTGGAAATGCCAGCTTCACGAATTTGCTTTATGGCTTGGTGGGCATCTTCCTTCAGTTCATCGGCAATCGTCACATATTCGGCAAACTTTCCGTCGATGGCTACCATTACTATGGATTCGACTATGGTATCGGTCTCAGAGGGAACTTCGATTCCGTTGGAAACCATCAAAGCTTTATTGCCCACCAATACCTGCTTTCCGTTGACCGTACCTTTCAATCCTTTTCCAGCAACTTCGGAAACTTCGGTCGCTTCCAACTCTGCACCATCGGCCTTATATTCCAGAACTGCCTTTGCAATGGGATGGGTGGATTGCTCTTCCATAGCCATCAAGTACTGCATAAATTCCGCTTCCCCTTCGACTGCGCTCAGGGCAGGCGCAAAACTATTTTTGGTTACCACTTTCTTAATCTTGAAAACCCCTTTGGTCACGGTACCCGTTTTGTCCATTACCACGGTGTTCACCTTGGTCATCGCATCGAGAAAGGATGCACCCTTAAATAAAATTCCATTACGGGATGCTGCACCGAGACCACCGAAATAGCCCAAGGGAATGGATATGACCAAGGCACAGGGACAGGAAATTACCAAGAAAATCAGAGCGCGGTAGAGCCAATCCCTAAACACATAATCGTCCACGAAGAAATACGGCAAAAACGTCAGTCCGATGGCAAGGAAAACCACGATGGGTGTATAAATTCTGGCGAATTTTCTAATGAACAGTTCCGTCTTCGATTTTCGGGCGGTAGCGTTCTGAACCATATCCAAGATTCGCGCGATGGAACTGTCCTTAAATTCTTTGGTCGTTTTTACTTCGATTACGCCGTCAAGATTGATACTTCCGGCATACACTTTATCATCTTTTGCGACGGTGTCAGGCTTGCTTTCACCAGTAATGGCAGCTGTGTTCAATGATGCTTTTTCTGAAAGTAAAATGCCGTCCAAGGGGATTTTTTCGCCTACGCGAACCTGAATTGTTTCACCAATCTCGACCGTTTCCGGATTGACTGAAACAAAATCCCCATTTCTATAAACCAATGCTTCATCGGGTCGTGCATCCAAGAGTGCCTTTATATTCCCCTTCGCCCGATTAACAGCAGCATTTTGGAACAGTTCGCCCACCGCATAAAATAGCATTACGGCCACACCTTCGGGATATTCACCTATGGCAAATGCCCCCAGAGTCGCAATGGACATCAAGAAAAATTCCGTAAAGAAATCACCCTTCCTAATACTGTTCCAGCCCTCTTTGATAACAGGAAAACCAACGGGAATGTAAGCTACAGTGTACCAAACAATCCGAACCCAATCCTTGAAGAATGGGAACGCATCAAAATAATCTATGGCAATGCCTGTAATCAGCAATACAAAACTGAAAATAGCGGGCAGGTAGGTGTTAAATGAACTACTATCACCGTGGTCGTGATTATGACCATCATCGTGACTATGCTCTTCTTCCGAATTATGCTTTAAGTCTTTTAAATTTACTTTCTTTTTTTTCATAAGATTTTAAAATTCAAAGTTGCGATAATAGAGGATGCAACGGAAGTGCATTTATTGTCCGCTGCACTTGTCACAAATACCCTTCAAAACCAAATTGGCATCCTCTGCCACAAAGCCTTCCGGCAGGTTGATATGTGGAATCTTATGTTCGGTCAGGCAAATGGTCTCATCGCAGCTATTACAATGGAAATGCAGGTGCAAATCCTGTTCAAGTTCACAATTGCAACCTTTTTCGCAAAGTGCGTATTTGGCAATTCCTGTCCCATCGTCTATTTGATGTACCACACCCTTTTGTTCAAAAGTTTTAAGGGTCCTGAAAAGGGTAGTTCGGTCCGCTTTCGTGAAAGCAGTCTCGATATCGGTCAGCGAGGTAGCCACTTCTTTTTCTGCCAAATATTTATAAATCAATAACCGCATCGCCGTGGGGCGAACACCATTATCAGTAAGTCTTTGTTCTATTTCTTTCATTTTATGATTGTATTTATTAATGTCCGTGTTCTTCCGATTCGCCTTTCTTCATTTCTGCCATCAAATAGTAGCCATTGTTATAGGCATATTTTGTATTCGGTTCTTGTTCGCTCAAAAAATCAATGGCAATCCAATCGCCATCGTGGGTGCCTTTGGTGACTTCAATGGGTCTGAACGACCAATCATCACCTTCCTTTTCGGCCGAGAATACAAAGAATCGTTCACCATCGGCTGCTATGGCAGTTTCTGGCATCGCCTTTGTCTGGGTATTTTCAGTTTGGATGCGCCCCTGAATGTACATCCCGGGAATCAGGTTGCCTTCCTTGTTCTCGATTTCAGCGTGAACGTGAATGGCCTTCGGGTTTTGTTCAAAGGTCTTTCCTACGGAATAGATTTCGGCAGTTAGTTCCTTTCCCGGAATCGACTGTACATTGAAAACCACTTTTTGCCCTTCTTTCACCTTATAGACATCCTTTTCAAAAACCATCAAATCTGCGTGTACGTGGTGGGTATCCACAATTTCCATTAAGTCGGTCTGCGGATCCACGTATTGGCCAGTTTTTATGGCAACTTTTTCCACAAACCCTTCGATGGGACTTCTAAGTGCCACCCGTTGATATATAGTGCCGTTCCGCACACCGGATGCGCTGATGCTCAATTGTTGCAGTTGAGCTTCGAGACCGTTGACCTTGCTTCGGGATGCCTGGTATTCGGCTTCGGTCTTTTGAAAGTTTGCACCGCTGCCCACGCCTGCATCATACAATGTTTTTTGCCGTTCGTATTCTTTCTTGAGAAACTGGCTATTGCTGAACGCATCAAGATAATCGGTCTGTTTTTCGATGATATTGGGGTGTGACAAATAGGCGACGGTCTGCCCCTTGCTGACCTTATCGCCCTCAATGACCTCGATGGAAACCACGTTGGCACCCACTACCGTTGTGACGGTGGCCTCGTTTTGTGGTGGGACTTCCAACTGTCCGTTGGCTTCCATATAGCCGCTCATATTCCGCATTTTCAGGGTGTCGATTTCCATTTGCAGTGCATCGAACTGTTTGGCCGTGAGCATTACTTCCTTGGCTTCGCCCTCGGAATGCGCTTTTTCCGTTTCCGGATTGTCTTTGTTATTCTCTGCGGATTCTTTTTTGGAATCGCCACAAGCGGTCAACGCCAAAAGCATCGCCAACAAACCAATAACTATGTATTTTGATAATTTCTTCATTTTATTGCTTGAAATATTGTAGTTCGAAAACTGATTTTAGATAATTGTCGAGAGCGTTCAGCGCATCCATTTCCGTCTGTATGGCATCCCTAATAATTTGGGTAAAAGCGGCGTAATCCACGGCACCTTCCTTATAGGCCAGCAATGCGCCTTGTCTCTGTTCCTCAGCAAGCGGTAAAGCTTTGTCTTTATAGAATTGCCAAGATGCTTCCCATTTTTGATAGGTTTCTACCGCTTGTCGGTATTCCGATTGCAGTTGACGTTTGGTAAAGTTTGCATTGGCTTTTGCGATTTCACTTTCCAATTTGGCAGCTTTGACCTGACTGCGTTCGGCACGAGAAAACAGCGGAAGAGATATTCCCGCCTGATAGGTGTAGAATCCGCTACTGCCATTCACCCGTTGCAATCCGCCCTGAAGGTTGAAATTGGGCAACAAATCGGAACGTTCAGCTTTGTAGCTGGCTTGGGCTTCATCAATCCGCTTTTGCGAAAGTTCCAGTTCGGGATGGGTTTCTATGGTTGATGGAATTCCCAGTACTGCCACTTCGCTACCATCCAACGAATCGGGAACGGTATAGAACGTGTCGGAAACCAACCAAAGATTGAGCTTCTGTAGGGCAATGGCGTAATCACTTTCGGCCTGTTGCAGTTTGTTGCTGATTTGCAATGCCTGATTGGTCGCCGATGAATATTCCAAGCGTGAAATAGCCTCTACCTTGTAGTTCAGTTCAATGGCCTTTTCAAACTGCGAGTAGATGGAATCCAGTTCACGGTAGAGTTCATATTTCTGCCGTTGCTGATAGGCCTGTGACCACACTTTTTTGACTTCCTGTGCCACTTGCAATGCGGTAAGGTCAAGTGCGGTTTCCGCCAAGGCGATACGCTGTTTTTGCAACCGCTTCTTTGAACCGATACCGAACAGGTTGATGTTCTGCTGGCCTACACCAACTATTGTATAAATACCTTGACCTTCTGAAATTTCCTCACCGCCCGTAAATACTTGGGTATTACCCAAATCATAGGCAGTACCTTTCAGAGCATTCTGCTTTTGAATTTCCAGCCGTTTTGTTATCAATAGCGGATAGTTTTCTTTGGATATTTCTACGGCCTGTTCCAATGAAACAACGGGTAATGTATCGTTCTGATGAACTTGCTGCGCTTCTACTTCCGCGAAAGCAAAAAAGAAACATACCACCACAGAAGCGGTTACGATTTTCGGATTGACCTTTATTTTGCGTTCCGAACGTTTTTCTACCCATTGATAGAAAATGGGAAGAATGAATAGGGTCAATAAGGTGGATGTAATTAATCCACCTATAACGACCGTCGCCAATGGTCGCTGAACTTCTGCCCCTGCGGATGCGGAAATGGCCATAGGCAGAAAACCGAGAATATCGGTAAAGGCCGTGAGCATAATGGGGCGTACCCTTCTTTTTGTTCCTTCAACGATTCGCTCTTTTAGGTTGGTAACGCCTTCCTCTTTCAGTTCGTTGAGTCCGCTAATCATTACCAAACCGTTCAGTACGGCAACCCCGAAAAGCACGATAAAGCCAACCCCTGCGGAAATACTGAAGGGCATATCCCTGAGCCAGAGAGCGAACACACCGCCTATGGTCGCCATTGGGATGGCCAGATATATCATCAAGGTCTGCGGAAAGGATTTTAGGGCAAAGTAAATCAGGATGAATATGAGCAACAGTGCAATGGGAACTACGGTCTGCAAACGGTCGCTGGCCCTTTCCAGATTTTCAAAGGCACCACCATAACGGATAAAATAACCTGGGGGGTAAATCCAAGTTGGCATCCAGTTTCTCTTTAATCTCATTGACCAGCGATTCCACATCACGACCACGTACATTAACGCCTACATAGGTTCTGCGATTGGTATTGTCCCTGCTTATCTGCATCGGTCCTGGTGTGTATTCGATGGCTGCCAGTTCTTGAAGTGGAATTTGTGAACCGTTCGGTAGATTGATATAGAGATTACGGATATCGTTGATATCGCTGCGGTTCTGCTCATCGAGCCTGACCACCAAATCAAAACGCTTTTCACCTTCAAAAATGACCCCTGCATACCCACCTGCGAAAGCGGATTGCACCATCGTATTGAGTTGATCGATGCTCACGCCGTATTGGGCCAGTTTGTTGCGATTGTACTTTATCGTCATCTGCGGTAAGCCCGAAGTGGCTTCTGCCCGCATATCGCCTATACCTTCAGTACCTGCGATAATTTTGGTAATCTCGTCCGCTTTGGACGCAAGCACATTGATATCCTCACCATATATTTTAATCGCAATATCCTCACGGATGCCTTCCAATAGCTCATTAAACCGCATTTCGATGGGTTGCGTAAATTCATAATTGACACCAGGTATAGTGCTCACCGCATCCTTCATCTTCTCAATAAGTTCATATTTGGATTCGGCAGACACCCATTCGTCCTGCGGTTTCAGTATTACGAATACATCGGCAAAGTCCATCGGCATAGGGTCGGTAGGCACTTCCGCAACACCGATACGGCTGACTATTTTTTCCACTTCGGGAAATTCGGCCTTTACGATGCGTTCTATTTTTGTGGTGGTCTCGATGGTCTCGCTCAATGAACTTCCGGGTTTCAAAATAGCGTGGAAGGCAATATCGCCCTCGTCCAATTGCGGTATGAACTCACCACCCATTTTGGTAAACGTGAAGATGGCCACGGCAAAGATGGCCACCGCAATACTAACGACCCATTTTCCTTTTTCCAAGACGTTTAACAATAGGGGCTCATACTTGCGTTGTACCCAATGTACAAAACGGTCGCCCCACGATTTCTTTTCCTTTTTTGGCGGTTTCAGGAACAAGGCGGACATCATCGGCACATAGGTCAGACATAGTACCATTGCACCAATCATCGCAAAGATGAACGTGAGTGCCATAGGCTGGAACATCTTCCCCTCGACGCCTTCAAGTGCAAGGATGGGTAAGAAAACAATTAAAATTATCAACTGCCCGAAGAAGGCAGCGTTCATCATTTTTTTGGATGCATCGGCTGCAATTTCGTCACGGTCTTTCTTATCCAAAGATTTCTTTTTAAGCACATAACTGGCCATAAGAAATACACTCGCTTCCACGATAATGACCGCCCCATCTACGATAATACCAAAGTCGATTGCCCCCAAGCTCATCAGGTTCGCCCATACGTCAAAAACATTCATTAGGATAAAGGCAAACAATAGGGATAGGGGAATGGTCGATGCCACAATCAGTCCGCCACGCCAGTTCCCCAAAAGAAAGACCAGTACAAAAATCACGATGAGCGCGCCTTCCAGAAGATTGTTGCGTACCGTGCCTGTGGTCTCACTGATGAGTTTACTTCTATCCAACAAGGGTTCGATGACCACGCCTTCGGGAAGTGATTTCTGGATTTCGGCCATCCTATCCTTAACGCGGACAATGACTTCGTTTGAGTTTGCGCCTTTGAGCATCATTACCAGTCCACCGACGACCTCGCCTTCGCCATCCTGCGTTAATGCCCCATAGCGAACGGCGGAACCGAAGCGTACATCGGCCACATCGTTTACGGTGATGGGCACACCATTTTCATTTTTAATAACGATTTTCTTGATGTCATTGAGGTTACGTACCAAACCTTCACCCCGAATGAAGTTGGCCTGGTGGTTCTTTTCGATGTAGGCGCCACCCGTATTCTTATTGTTTGCTTCCAAGGCTTTAAATACATCGGTAATGGTAAGCCCGATAGACTTCAATTCGTTGGGGTCAACGGCCACTTCGTATTGTTTAATCTTTCCACCTATCGCATTGATTTCAACGACGCCAGGCACCATCGCCATTTGTCGTTGTACAATCCAATCCTGCATCGTGCGTAGGTCGGCAAGGGAATATTTGTCCTGAAACTTAGGCTCGACCTTTAAGGTGTATTGGTACACCTCGCCCAAACCTGTTGAGATGGGTCCCATAGAAGGTTGACCGAGTTCTTCAGGAATCTGTTCGCGCACTTCGGTAAGTTTCTCGGAAACTAGCTGACGGGGCAGATAGGTTCCCATATCATCGTCAAAAACTACCGTTACCACGGAAAGTCCAAATCGCGAAATCGAACGTATTTCCTTGACATCGGGCAGGTTGCTCATCGCCACTTCCACGGGATAGGTCACAAACTGCTCTATATCCTCTGTGCCCAAATTGGGCGATTGCGTGATGACCTGTACCTGATTGTTGGTAATATCTGGTACGGCATCTATGGGAACTTGGGTCATACTATAAATCCCAGCACCAATGAGTGCCAATGTGAGCAGACCGATAATAAATTTGTTATTGATTGAAAAATCAATGATTCTGTTAATCATAGATTTAGGTGTTAATTCAGTTAAAAATGAAATTGTGCTTTCCCTTCGACTGCACTCTGGACAGGCGCACAAGCGAAATACACCGTTTGAAGTTTTCTAAAGCTGAAAACCTCAAAACTTGATATAGCTATCCTATAAAACTGAATTAAACCTGCGGGGGCTGAAAGAGAGAGTGATAAAAGTTACTTTCAAGACTATCAAGATGGTTGAAAGACTCTTTTGGCACTTCGGGTTGATAAGGTTTGAATGAAGGTAAACTAAAACTTATCGTGTGAACGTGACAACAATGACAATGACAAAAAGGCGAACAAAGTTCACAGTCTTCATCGTGTTCCCCATTATAGTCAACAACAGAAACTACCTGAGAATCATCAATACTCTTATCTATATCACTACAAGGTACTGTATTGAGTGTTAGAAAGTAAATTGATAATATAAGCGTTATGAATTTCACAATACAAATATAAAAATATTTTTGTGCAACTGTGTTGCAAAATTATAATGCTTTTAGCAACAACTTTTATTATTTTGAATTGGTGGACAAGCAATTGTTCCATACGAACAATAAACACAACAATCACCTTCTTTTGGTCGTAATACTTTTTTACAATTCTCACACTCGTAAAAGAATTGACAGGATTCTGTTGGCATTTGCTCTACTTTTTTGTGTCCGCAGTTTGGGCAAGTTATTTCTGATTTTAACTGGACTTCCATTAGTTTTCCTTTTTGTTGGTTACTTTATAACCTGTTGCGTTAATTGCTTTCTCGATTTCCGTTTCATTGGTTTTGGTTTTGTCAAACTCAACGATTGCATTTCCGTTTTCGTAGGATGCTTTTGAACGTACAATTCCATTAAGTTTGTTTATTTCGTGGTTTACGTGTTCTTCACAACCCGTGCAGGTCATCCCGCTGATTTTAAATTCAGTGGTTTTAATGTCTGATTTGTCAACTATGATTATTTGCTTTTCTGTATTTGGATAAAAAATCCCTGAATAGTATGGGAAAGCCAACATTATTATAGCAAGTAGAGTTACTGTTCCTAAAAAGGTTTTTGATTGAATAAATTTAGGCCTTCCTGCCTTACCGGCAGGCAGGTCATCTGTCTCACATTCACAGTCAATTTCTTTTTGGGGTTTTAGTTTTTGATACCAAGCAAAACCAAGCACCAAAATCGTTAGCCCTACTAAATAAGGTCTGAAAGGTTCTATCCAAGAGAAAGTTGAGGCAATTCCGCTTATGCCAGCAATCAATGCCAAAACTGGGGTTATGCAGCATATTGATGCCGCTATTGCTGAAATTATTCCAGTGTACGCTACTGTATTTGATGATTTTTCCATATTCATTCTATGCTACTTTTTTGTTTTCTTTAAGCCTGCCGAAAATTCCTTCCAATACCTCGCTTGAATCTTTGACCAAAGAGTAATACAACGTTTGACCATCTCGTCTCGAAGAAATCAATCCGGCATCCTTCATCTTTCGAATGTGTTGTGAAATTGCTGGGACACTCATTTGCAGTATATCTGAAAAATCACAAGGACAAAGCTCACCTTCCTCGTTTAGCAGGAAAAGTATCTTCAGTCTGGTCTCATTACCTGCCAGGGCCAGTACCTTGCCGACACTAATGATTAATTCTGAGGTTGTATTCAAAATGTTACGACAACGCATCAACTGCTTCTGGTCTGCCTCGGCACGGGTGCAACTTAATTCAAGAGCCATAATTAAAATTTTAGCAAATTTATACTTATATTATTATTTAAGCAAATACTTAAATAAAAAAAGCTAACACATCATTCAAATTAACTATAACTTAAAATCTCAAATGTTATATTCTAAAAGTAAATGTAGTTTTTGGGAAAAAATCAATCTACCATTCTCGTTAAGAATCTTTTGCAGGCTAGCAATCAATTTTTTTGAATTCATCAACCTCTAAAAGAAAAAAGATTTTCAACCTCTAAAGCCTTTCCCTAATTGGAAAGATTATTTAAGGTAAATCCTTTTTCTTTTAATCGATGATGTATACTTAAGTTCTTAATCGTTTAGATTCTTTGTTTCCTCGGTAAGTGAACCTTCAAATTTGGGAATTGGGCGATTCTTTCTCTCCTCTTCTGTTTCCACTATTCCATTTTCCTTGATGTCATTGATTAACCATTGCATTTCCATTATTTCCCTACGTTGCGCCTTGATGATTTCATCGGCAAGTTTCCTTACCCTGACATCTTTTATTTTAGAACGTTCGCTAGTTAAAATAGCTATAGAGTGATGGGGTATCATTCCTTCCATATAGTCAACACCAGTAACTGTTATTTGACTTCGAACTAGCCAAATCCCCCCTGCAATCAATAAAACCCCTAGACTCAAAATCATAATATTCTTGTTTCTCTCTTTGTACATATTTAACATATACAGAAGCATAATAATGACCATCGACCCACCCATAATCAGGGTCATAAAAAAACGGGTCTCACTGTACCAGAAATGGTCAATAATCTGATACGAGTGTGTGTACATCAAAAAGAACATCGCAATCATTGAGGTGCCAATCATTGCGAAAAATTTTAAATAATTATTTGGCTTTTTTTCGTTGTTTTCCATAGTTTATATTTTTGGTTATTTTAATTAGTTTAATTTATTAAAATTAAGATTTATACAAAACAAGTATTTGCTACATTAGGTAATACTTTAACTCTTTTAAAACACTAATCGATTTTACCACATAAAAGTGGCATTGAACTCTCAATATCCTAAAATTCATCAAGCGATTTTCTGTTCTTATCTCTATTATTTTTAAACTGTGTAGGTGTCATTCCCGTAACTTTTTTAAACTGATTACTTAAGTAAGCAACACTACTATAGTTTAACATAAAAGCTATTTCACTTAAGGTTAACTCGTCATAAACGATGAGTTCTTTAACACGCTCAATTTTTTGGTTAATGATAAACTGTTCAAAAGTGATACTCTCTACTGATGAAAAAAGTGAGCTTAAATATTTATAGTCCAGGCGCAATTTTTCACTAATAAAGTCTGCCCATTTAATGTTCAAATCTTCTGATGAGTAATAAATTTTGTCTACCACTAAGGTTTTCATCTGTTCTATAAGCTGACTTCTACGGTCGTTGATTAGACTGAATCCAACATCTTGTAGTGCTTTGGAAAATTTGTTTTTATTTTCCACGCTTAAAGATTTTGTTAATTCAACTTCTCCCAATTTTATTGAGCTATATGGTATCTTCAGTTCTTGCAACATATTAGATACCGCAGAGATACATCGTGGACATACCATATTTTTTATGTGAACTTTATAACTCATTTTTTAAAACAACTTTAACCCTGCTTTTGAAAGTGAATAGTAATACGCTGCAATAGCGGCAATAATAAATATGATGATTAGTGCCAATACTCCAATAATTCTATCTTTTTTAGTGATATTGTTCTTGGTTCGGTGTTTATTTCTTTCAGCTTTTCTCCTATTTCTTCTACTCTCACTCATCATCGCTCTTCTTACCATTGCATATATTTCTTTATGGGACTCTTATTTAAGGCTGACCTATTCTATGGTCTCCCTTACTTCACCACATTTTAACATTGCTTCTCCGTAATACGGATTGCGAATTTCTTCTTCAAGGCTTAACCAATAGGCACCTTTATTGTTATCTGCCATAGGGCAATACTCGCTAAAGACTTTTTGGTTTACGCCAAAAAGTTGCACAGCACTTATCATATGTGCAGAAAGGTGCTTAAAATGTCCTCTTTGTGCCGCTATATCTGAATTGTTTTCAATAGCATTTGCAGAATTTTTTACCTCTTTTTGGATTGTCATCCAATGGTTATGTGCTTCTTCATCGGACAATAATTTCATATTTACTTTTGCTAAATTCTGACTTATTTTCTTTGCAGCAGTTTGTGCTTCTTCAGAGTTGTCATCAACTAGAGCATCCTTTAATAGAATATAGCCATCAAAAACCTCTTTTAATTGGCTCTGAAATTTATTAGGAACTTCAATTCTCTTGTTCATCTCTGAATGATTGGTGCTGTTCATCTTTTCCCCTGAACCGTCATTTTGCATTCCTAGATGGCCTTCGTGTCCTGTCATAGTTTTTCCCCCTTCAGCATTCATCATTGATTTTTTGCCTTGCAATTGTGCTGCTGCATCTACAGTGAATGTTCCATTTGTCACTACTTCATCACCATTTGCAAGTCCCTCAAGAATGGTATAACTCTCACCATTGGTATTACCCAATAAAACTTCTCTCATTTCGAAGACAGGTTCGTTCGGTTTTGTTTTAACATAAACTACAGACCGTTTTCCTGTCCACAAAACAGCGGTAGCAGGAACGGTTACTGCACTTTTAGAACCCGATTGAATGCCTTCAATGGTACCTTCAACGAACATTCCTGGTTTAAACTTGTCTTTTATATTATTTAATACAGCTCTTACAACTATAGTTCTAGTCGCTGAATTTAATAGCGGGTCAATGAATGAAATTTTTGCATCAAAAACTTCATTACGGTAGGCGTTTGTCGTTATTTTAATAGTCTGACCTTCTCTTAATAATGCAATTTGATTTTCATAAGCATCAAATTCTGCCCAAACGGTATTAAAGTTTGCAATCTTATATAGTGGTTGACCTTGCTTTACATAGTCGCCTTCTTCTACCATCTTATGAGTGACTGTTCCAGAAACCGTGGCGAATACGGGAAAATATTCTTGCACTTTTCCAGCAGATTCAATAGCGTTAATCTGTTTCTCTGAAAGTTTCCATAGTTTAAGTTTATTTCTTACGGCCTTATAAAGTTCTGGTTGCGATTCTTTAAGTGAGGACGCCGTTAGTAGTTCTTGTTGTGCAGCAACTAATTCTGGTGAATAGATAGTAGCCAAACGTTGTCCTGCACCTACACGTTCTCCTGTAGAATTAACGTATAATTGCTCTATTCTACCACCAAAGTAGGTAACTTGTACCGCATTAGATTCTTCATTGGGCCTAATCTTACCCGATAGCTTTAATGAGTTATCACCCATTTGTCCCTGCCCTACAACTGAGGTTTGAATATTAGCCAAAGCCATAGCATTTTCTGTCATTTTAATCTCATTAGCATTGAGACCATCTGTGCCTGCTTCTGCTGGTATTAAATCCATTCCGCAAATAGGGCAATCTCCTGGTTCCGGTTGCATAATCTGTGGGTGCATCGAACAAGTCCACATTTGGTTAGTAGCGATTTCCTCTGAGTGGTTGTGACCATCCAAAACTGTGTTTGTTGCTGTATCAGCAGAACCTCTACCGAAAATTAGATAGCCACCAAACAGGCCAACAATTACCGCAACACTTATGTAAATAATGTTTTTATTCATAATATTACTTTTTTGTTCTCTTATTTATTTTTCTAATTGTAGGTGATGATGTATACCAAAGTAAAAAACCACTCAATACTGTTATTAATCCCAACAATGAGAATGCTCTTAAAACAATGGTATTAAAATTATCTCGTCCTTGATAATCCATAGTATGTGTCATCCATAAAAAATCGAACCAACGCCAATCTCGGTGGCGAACTGTTTGAAACGCTCCATTTTTAATTGCCACATAAACTTTAAGATTTTCATCAGTTTTGTATGAAATCTCATAAGCTGGCAGAGGTCTTCCCCTATATTCGTGGTGGTCGCTTACTGCTTCAATTCTCTGTATTTTATCTATTTTTAAATCTGATAACATATAACGCTCAGCTACTTTGATTGCTTCTTGTTTGGTAATTTCATTCTTTTTATTACCTGAAACAGCATTGTACAAGTTGTTTTCATTTATCCAATAATAAGGTTCACCAGCTATTTCCAAGAGTTCTAAGTTTTTAATTGGCTCCTCTAAGTTTAGTTGAGCAGTACCTAAAAGGTTATTGAAGGACGTTTGTTTAGGTATCTCTTTCTTAAACTGGTCTCCGTGGATATCATCAATATCTGTCCAACTAAAATACAGACCACTAATCGTCCACATTAGGAATTGAATCCCAATAAAAAGACCTAAATACCTATGTGCCTTTCTAATTTTAAGTGCTGTTTTTCTACCTACCATTAACAACTACTTTTTGTTTCTTGATGAAGAATGTGTTTTAATAATTTTCCATTGGCCATCTATTTTCTTTAGAATTGAGGTTGCTACTCCTTTTTTCTTAATAGTTCGTGACTTACCTGTTTCGTCTGGATTTAATACGATGGTGTAAACATAGGTTTCTGTAGTAAATGCGTAGGGTGCATCTACTTTCACATCGATTTTATAATCTGAAAAAGTAAAACTTTTAAAGTGCCCCAGTTCTGGACCTAGATGGTGTTTTATGTAATGCTCATAGGTACCCTCAATACCGCCTGATTCATATACCTCGGAATCTTTTGCAAACAACTCAAATGTGCCTTTGGTAGTGAGATTTTGCAATGCATCTTTGTACGATTTCATTATTTTTAGAACAGCTTCTTTATCTGTTGTACTCCCTGCATTTTGGCTAAAGATTTGGCCAGTGGTAAACAGAAGTAGTATTAAGGTTGTTGCTAGTTTAAGTGTTTTCATAATTTTAGTTTTATAATGTTTTATTTATTGACGTGTATTCTATTAATGTTGGCAATACCAAAAACCAAAACCAAAAAGCTCAAGAAAACCTCCATAATTACCAAGAGTTTACCAGGAATTGTTAATGGCACTATATCTCCAAAACCAACAGATGAAAAAGTAATTAGGCTGAAATATGTAAACTCAAAAAACCCTTTAAAAAATGAACCTTCAAGTGATGTTGCAGACTTAAAATTTTCTGAATTCAATACGTACAACGCTAGATAATCTGCTGAAAACGAAAGGATAATCAAGACAATTAATACAGCAAACAATGTAAGAACGTGCGTAAGCTGATGGCTTTCGCCTATTATTTTACTTAATTGTATAAAAGTGAGTCTAACAATGAATATCATTTTGGCCAAGGCTAACCCAACAATTAAAAATGGCAGAAATAAGTTATCAGAATTTTCATTAACCCATAATACATAACTTAAGGACAAAAGCGTAACTACGCCAGCAGTGAACAATACTTTTTTAAAGAGCTGTTCGTAAAACCCTGTGTCTTTAGGTATATTGGTTATATCTTCCATATTCATTGTGTTCTAATTAAATAGTTGAAGTGCCAACGCACTACCAATTATTACAATCAGTATTGCATACAGTATGTAATTAAACCATCTTCTAACAGCAGATTTTTCTGCTTTGTGGTGGCATCCGTCTTTACAACATTCTTTCATCGTTTTAAATTTTTATTCTCACTGCAACTTCCAACCATTACTACTTGAAAATGAGAGTTAAACTCTATCCATCAATCAAAAAACAGGTTTCACTCCCATAATCAAGTACTTCTAAAAGAATTTCTCCTTTCCAAAAGTTTGTATTTTGCCCGATAAAGGAAGAGGGATACTATAATTCTAGGGGGATTTAATCCCTCTCCCTTCTTAACAGGCTGCTATTAACCAAATCAATCTTTCTTTTTCTATTATCTTGTGCCTGACATGGGAAGGAATTAACACTAACCATCAATATTTTCCTTCCCACGACAGGACTTTTTAACTATCCTGACAACCTGGTATCTTCTATCCTCTGTTAACTAATAAACCAGCACGATAGGTAGATTGCTTGAAACAGATTATCTAGTGAATAGTTTTTTGAACTTTTCCACATTTTAGCATTCGACTACCGTAATATGGATTTCTCACTTCTTCTTTAGTGCTTAACCAAGCACTCCCCTTATCATACATTGGGCAAAACTGTTGGTACAGCTTATTCTTTGTGCCCGTAATAGCTACTATATCGGTAATATCCCTACTCAACACTTTAAAATGCTCTCTTTGATGGGCTATTTCACTTTTTGAAATATGTTCTGCGTGCTCTGTGGCATCCTCAATAATATCAGTCAATTCTTTTTGCTCTTTAGCTGTATAGTTAGACTCGTCGAACGCTTTCAGTGAAGCCACCAATTTAGTGCTTGCCTCAACTGCTTTTTCTGAATCATCTGCTACCAAAGCATCTTTTAAGCTGAAATAATCACTTAAAATTGCCTCTGCTTTTGTATCACCTTTCATATCCATCATTTTATTGTGATTATGGTCGTGATTCATTTTTTCCTTTTCCTGTGCATTGGTAAAAGAAACTGTTAACAGTAACATTACTATTACACTGATTTTTAAATTTTTCATCTTATCTTTTTTTTTAATTATAAACTGTCTTTTAAATTTTCCATATACTTAACAACCCTCTGTGCTTCTTTTTCTGAAAAAGTAGCCTCCTTGTGAATTAAAGTATAGGAAGCCAAAGGCATCTCACCATTTTCAATCTGTTTAACGATAGACCTTAGCTTGCTTGCTTTTCTTCGACTGGAAAGGGAATCCCATTCATTGAAGTTTAACTCTGCTTTTCCTTCTTTGATATGCCCTTCTAAGAACCAAGCTATGGGTTGCACCTTGCTGTACCAAGGGTACTGTGTGTTGTTACTGTGGCAATCATAACAAGAGACTTGCAGTTTGTTTTGAATATCACTTGGGACATCATTTACCAGCATAAAATCAGTATCGGGAACCGTTTCGCTCTGGTTATAGTCCACAGGAAAAAACTGGATAACCACAAAGGCAATTAATGCTATCCATGCTATGATTTTTACAGCCTTCATTTAATTGATTTCACGTTGTACTTTACCACATTTCAGCATTTTGGCACCGAAATACGGGTTTCTGATTTCTTCATTCATACTGAGCCAGGCACCGCCTTTGTTGTTATCGTACATAGGGCAGTACTGCTCATAAATGGTCATCGATGTTCCGGTGATTGCTATCATATCAGCCATATCCTTGCTCAATACTTTAAAATGTTCTCTTTGGTGCGCTATATCGCTTTCTGAGATATGTTCTGCGTGCTCAACTGCATCTTCAATAATTTCCTTTAATTCTGACTTTTCTTCTTCCGTATATTTAGAAATATCCAAGCTACCCAGACTTTTTGCCAAAACGGCTCCTAAATTTTTCGCTTTTGCGTTGTCATCTGCCACCAAAGCGTCCTTAAGATTGAAATAATCATTTAATACGGCTTGTGAGGCACCATTTCCATTCATTGCCATTTCCTTTTTTTCACCATCGTGGTGTCCATCACTGTTATCGTGATTCATTTTTGAATGGTCTCCATCTGCATTCATCTCTGAATGATGCTCTGTTGAATTATTCTTGTCTGTTTTAGCGTCTTTACAAGACACTGCTGTTAAGGTTACAAATGCTATTGCAACTATCCCTAATACTAATTTTAATTTGCTCATTTTGTTTTTGATTTAATTATTATTGATATATGTTAATCTTTATTTAAAATCTTGCTAAAAGACCGCCACCCCAACCATATCGGTTGTTATAGTTTCCTTGAATTGAAAAATTTCTAGAGAGGATGTATGAAAGACCTACCAACCATTGTGTTTCGCTTTCAAAAGAGCTATCTCCTAAATCATTCACCCATCCAAAGTCTGCTCTATATTCATATTCGCCTTCCAGAAAAATTCTTGGAAAAATCAATAGTTCTCTGTCCAAGCGTATTCTTGGGCGTAGCTGGTTATCCATACTCACATCTACATTGAATCTATAAGGTGTAAAGTATTTTACACCAATAAGACCAACTGTATTGAACTCATCGAAGGAATTTGGTATTTCGGTTTCGGTATTAACACCTACATAGAGACGCACCCAATCATTGAGATACCTGTTGTAATTTACTTCAGCTTCAAGATTTTTGTCATAATCGAATTCTGCTCGTAATCCAAATTCGTTACGGATATTGCTAGAGGTTAAAAAGAGTTCATTAAAGTTTGAGCCTGCACGCAACAATCCCCAAGAATAGTAATGGTCGGTTTCATCTATGAGTTTCTGAACGGGAAAATCTTCCATTCTTTTATCTCTTGGGGTATCATAACTAAACACCCTTGCCATACCTCCCATCATATGATATAGTACGTGACAATGAAAGAACCAATCTCCATACTCTTCGTTGTAGAACTCTATAACCACTTTCTGCATTGGCGGTACATTGACGGTATGCTTTAATGGTGAACGTTCACCATTTTCGTTAACGACCCTAAAATAATGACCGTGCAAATGCATTGGGTGGTGCATCATCGTTAGATTGTTGAGTGTTATTCGGGTTACTTCACCACTTTTTATTTTTATTTTATCGGTTTCCGAAAGTGGAACACCGTTCATACTCCAAACATAGCGTTGCATATTTCCGGTCAGGTTCAACAGAATATCGTTTACGGGTAAGTTGGCCTTGAATGTGGTATTTTCGGTTGCCTTTAAAAAGTCGTAGTTGAAATAGGTTTTACGTGTGCTGTAATCGAAAGACACGGTGTCCTTTTGCATCATAGACATATCGTGACCCATATGGTCGTTTGCCTTCATATCCATTTGATTACCCATTTTGCCATCGTTCATACCATCGTTCATATTCATTTTTCCGTCCTTCATATCCATTTTCATCCCATAATTCTCCTTCAGGTATTCAGGTGTTTTTTTCTTTTTGTTACCTACCATTGAAGGCGCTCCCATTTTCATATCCATTTTGGCCATTTGCTTCATCATTTCCACTTTATCAGGCCTGCCAATTCTTTCGGCTGGGTATAGGATGCCTTCGCCCAAACGCAACGAGGTGCTTCCAGAACCGTCCTGAGCGGTGGCGGTAACTTCTAAAGTACCTTCGGGAATGGTAACGATAACATCATAGGTTTCGGCAATACCGAAGAGGAAACGGCTTTTTGCTACAGGTTCCACATCAATACCGTCGCCCGCAACGACCATCGGGTTGCCACCGCCAAAGTCCAACCAATAATAAGTGGAAGCGGATGCATTGATAAAGCGAAGTCGAACCTTTTCCCCTGGTTTGAATTCTGGATATTCCGCTAACGACTTTCCATTGGTCAGAAATGCAGGATAATAGATATCTGCTATATCGGCTCCTTCCATACGGTCTCTCCAAAATTTGAATTGAGCACCAAGGGCTCCTTCTGAAATGACCCTGCTAAGAGGGACCGCAGTACCTTTTTTAACTTGATACCACTCGTTACCTCTTTTAAGGTTTCGTAATACATTCATTGGTTTTTCATCGGTCCAATCTGACAAAACCACCACCAAATCTTTATCGTATTCCAGAGTTTTTTCTTTTGGATGAATGATAATAGACCCATAAACACCCTTTTGCTCTTGTAACATTGTATGGGAATGGTACCAATACGTACCCGATTGGTTGATGGGTATTCGGTATTGGAAAGTTGTTCCGGGTTTAATAGGTGGCGTGGTTAAATAGGGTACACCATCGTAAAAATTGGGAAGTATCAAACCGTGCCAATGCACAGAGGTTTCTTCATCCATTTTATTGGTTACGTTGATTATGGCAAGGTCTCCCTCATCAAATTCTAGAACAGGTCCTGGAATACTACCATTGATGGTCATTGCTTTTGCGCTTACACCCCCAAGCGTCATTTTATTTTCTTCTATAGTAAGGTTATATTCCTTTATAGTTCGTCCTTCTTCCTTCCTATCCGAACCGTTTGTGCCTACTTGGGCAAAAGTGAATGAGGTAAATAGTAATAATGTGATTATGTTTATTGTTCTCATTTTTTATTGTGTTAAATAATTAATCAAAGCATATTGTACATAATAGCCTTTAATAGATTCTATAAGGTTTATTTGAAATTTTAATTGCAACTCTTGAACATCCAGTACATCGTTAAAATCAATAGTGCCCGTTTCATAATTCTTTATCAAGATTTCTTCAGCATCATTTGCTTGTTTTAGATTGTCCGATTGAATATTGAATTTAATTCTCGCATTTTCTCGGTTGTACTTCGCATCTGCTAATAGGGTTTCAAGTTTGTTTAATCTATCTTCTTTTTGGGACTGTATCTGCAACTGCTTTAACTGATTCTGTTTTGTTACAGATTTGTATTTATTGTTAAAAATTGGAATTGAGATAGATACCATTGGCATTATGATGTCCTTTCCATTGTCAGTAAAATTCATATCAGGACGCTCAGAAACTGGTACATAATCCAGCCCAAAGCCTATATTGGGTGAGCTCTGTTTTTGATTCAACAACTCTGATTGCCCAACGGATTCATAGAGTTTATCATATTTAATGAGTTCAGGATTTAACTGAAGATTTTCTGTCAATATTAATGCGTCCTCATCTGGAATAAACATATCCTCAACCACAGTTACAGCAATGGTCTCATCACGATTTAATAGATTATTGAAGGTTGCCTGTTCGGCAAGGTAATCTTGCTCTAATACTTCTTTTTGTTGTACAAGTTCATTTTGCCTAATTTGAAGACGAAGTACATCAACAGCTGATGCCTTATCAACTTCTACCGACGTTAATGCTAAACGTTCATAGGTTTCTAAAAGGTCGATATTTTTCTCGAGAACCAATTGTTTGGCCCTAATAGCATATAGTTTATAATAGGATTGAGAGACTGAAAGTGCCAATTTGCGCTTCATAATGACAATATCTACATATTGGGCCTCAGCTATTGAGCTTGCGTAATTTTCCCTTGCCGAAATAGTCCCAAACCATGGTAACATTTGCTTGACTGAGAAACGTGCGCGTTGCGCTCCAGTTCGTGTTTCAGGTTCACTAATGAAATAGCCAGCACTTATTTGTGTATCTGGCAGGGTATTAGCTTCATTAACTTTTTCTTCTGCTATGTTGTAGCGCAATTCAAAAGCTTGAATTTCGGGATTGTTATCTTGAGCTTCTTGAATGTAAGAAGCTAATTGCTGTGCATTAATCTTCGCGAAAGCGAAAAAGACAATTCCCAATAGAATTATATTTCTCATTTTGTAGCTTTTTTTAATTTAAGTTCGTGTTTCAAACTAAATAATACCGGTACAACAAATAAGGTTATTAGTGCAATTAACATACCTCCGAAACTTGGAATAGCCATTGGTATCATTATATCACTACCTCTACCTGTTGAAGTGAGTACTGGTAACAAGGCAAGAATGGTTGTTGCCGTCGTCATCAAACAAGGACGGATACGCTTTTCTCCAGCCTCAATTACTGACGCTCTTATTCCTTTTCTGTCTTTAGGCTTGTTTTTATCAAAGGTCTGTGTGAGGTAGGTTGCCATTACCACACCGTCGTCTGTGGCAATACCAAACAATGCAATAAACCCAACCCAAACGGCAACACTCAAGTTTATAGTGTGCATTTGGAACAGGTCTCGTAGGTTTTCACCAAAGAAGCTAAAGTTCAAAAACCAATCCTGGCCATAAAACCAAATCATTAAAAAGCCTCCCGCAAACGCTACGGCAATTCCTGTAAATACCATAAGGGATGTTGCAACAGAACGGAATTGGAAATAAAGAATGAGAAATATAATTAGCAATGCGAGTGGCACAACTACACCAAGTGTTTTTTCGGCCCTTAATTGGTTCTCATAGGTTCCTGTAAATTGATAGTTAATTCCTTTTGGCACAACAAGCTGTCCATTATCAATCTTTTCTTGTATGAGCGCTTGGGCGTTTTCTACCACATCTACCTCGGCATAACCATCCAACTTATCAAAGAGCACGTAACCTACTAAAAAAGTATCCTCACTTTTTATGATTTGTGGTCCTTGCTCATAACGAATGGTAACCAATTCACTTATGGGTACTGGGTTGCCCTTTTCTACCGGAACATAAATATCTTTTAAGTCATTAGGATTTGCACGTAGTTCTCTTGGGTAACGTACACGTATTCCATATCGCTCCCTGCCTTCAACAGTTTGTGTAAGCACCATACCACCTATAGACACTTGTATCACTTGCTGTACCTGCTGTATGGAAATACCATAACGAGCAAGCTTGTCTCTATCGATATCCAATAAAAGGTAAGGTTTACCAACTATTCGGTCTGCAAAAACCGCTTCATCCTTAACACCGTCGGCTTGTTTTAATATATCCTCCAATTGCACTCCAAAGGCTTCTATCTCATTTAAATCTTGCCCTTTCACTTTGATACCCATTGGCGCTCGCATACCCGTTTGAAGCATTACCAATCGGGTTTCAATAGGTTGTAATTTAGGTGCTGAAGTAACTCCGGGAAGTTTAGTTACCTTTACAATCTCTTTCCAAATATCATCGGGCGATTCAATTTCTGGTCGCCAGTTTCTATAATACTCACCATCATCGTCTGGTATAAGTTGTCTATCGGTAATGTTAAAAGGGTCTTTTAATAAGGTGGCATCATACTTGCCTTCGTCTACTTCCAATTCAACATTTGGATTTGTAACCAAGCTACCATCCTTTAACATAAAGAGACCATCTTCATTAACTTTAAATCGTTGTCTTTCTCTTTTATCATTTAAAATGTATTCAGACTTGTACTGAATTACATTTTCATACATTGACAACGGTGCTGGGTCTAAAGCCGATTCTGTACGTCCAGATTTACCAACCACCGTTTCAATCTCTGGGATGCTAGCAACGGCCATATCTAGTTGTTGCAATACGCGCTTATTCTCTTCAACTCCAGCGTGGGGCATTGATGTGGGCATTAAAAGAAAAGACCCTTCATTAAGTGATGGCATAAATTCCTTACCCGTATTCCGCATTATCATAACACCGAAGACAACAATAGCAGTAGGTATCGATAGAAACAAGAGTTTATTGCGTAACGCCCAATTTAATATGCGCACGTAATAGCTCCTAAAAAGCGTAAATATACCCAACAGGCCAAAGCATATTAGGCCCACAAATATTAAGTTCCAGAAAATGCTTCTATCTACACCCAATGGTCTCCAATATTCCGCCAACAAGAATACAATGGCAAAGGCTGAAATAAATATGTTGATGATATTAGCTCTATCTGCCGATATTTTTTCTTTAACAGACAGTAAACCAACAATACCATATGCAACCAGTATAAGCCCAAGGGTATGTCCAAAAATTACTGCTAACAGACCAATTATTACTAAAGCAATATTGAGAATGTATCTAAAAGAAATTTTTACATTACGCTTTCTGAAAAAATAGGCTGCAAAAGGTGGTATAAGAAATAATGCCACTATAAGAGATGCTGTGAGTGCCGCTGTTTTCGTGAAGGCCAAAGGTCGAAATAACTTACCTTCAGCTCCTATCATAGTGAATACAGGAATAAAACTTATTATTGTGGTCATAACAGCAGTTAGAATAGCGCCAGAGACCTCGGCTGTGGCATTATATACAACTGTATTCATTGGTAGGTTCTGGTCATTTTCATCTATGTGACGCAGTACATTTTCAGATAGAATAACTCCCACATCTACCATTGTACCAATGGCGATGGCAATACCAGATAAAGCGACAATATTGGCATCTACATTAAACAACTTCATTGATATAAAAACCATCAATACCGCCACAGGTAATAGTCCTGAAATCAATACAGAAGCCCTGAGGTTGAATACCATAATGATAATTACGAAAATGGTTATCAAAATTTCTAGAGTCAATGCTTCATCAAGTGTTCCTAATGTTTCCTGTATGAGTTCGGTTCTATCATAAAAAGGAACAATGGTCAATTGCGATGTTCTTCCATCGTTCAGTGTTTTAGAAGGTAAGCCCGAACTTAGTTCATTTATTTTCTCCTTAACATTATTAATAACCGCCATAGGGTTAGCGCCATAACGGGCTACTACAACACCACCAACAACTTCAGCACCTTCCTTATCTAAAAGCCCTCTTCTTGTCGCAGGGCCGTGAGAGACGTTGGCAATATCCTTTAAGCGTATAGAGGTAAAATCTTCTGAAGTAACTACTGCATTCTCCAGGTCTGAAATAGACTTAACATACCCTAAACCACGGATTAGATATTCAGCCTGATTGATTTCTAAGGTCTGGGCGCCTACATCTTGATTACTTTGTTTAACTGCTTTAACAACCTCATTTAAGCCAATTTTATACTGTTTCATCAACTCTGGGTTGACATCTACTTGGTATTCTAAAACGTAACCACCAATAGAGGCTACTTCTGAAACACCACTCGCCGAGGACAATGCATATTTCACGTAAAAATCTTGAATACTACGAAGTTCCTGTAAATCCCAACCACCAGTCACATTTCCATTTTCATCGCGGCCTTCCAAAGTATACCAGTAAATCTGCCCGAGACCTGTAGCATCTGGACCTAGTGCGGGATTTACTCCGTCGGGCAATAATCCAGCAGGTAACGAATTTAATTTTTCGAGAATACGGCTTCGACTCCAATAGAATTCTATGTCCTCTTCAAAAATGATGTAAATGCTGGAAAAACCGAACATTGAAGAACTCCGTATGGTCTTTACCCCAGGAATACCAAGAAGTGAAGTGGTAAGCGGATAGGTTATTTGGTCTTCAATATCTTGTGGCGAACGCCCATCCCATTTAGTAAATACAATTTGTTGGTTTTCCCCAATATCAGGAATGGCATCCACCGCTACAGGATTGCGTGGTAAGGAACCGGTATTCCATTCAAAAGGTGCGTTTACAACTCCCCAAGCCACGAATAAGGCTAGTAACAGAACCGCTACTAGTTTATTTTCTATTAAGAATTTGATGCTTTTATTTAGCATATAAATGATTTTTAAGTAATTATAATTTTGTTGTCTAAAACAAAAACCAAACAGCTTAGTCCATACAATTTAATGTTGGACTACAGTACTAATTACTTAAAAATCAAATAAGGAAAGTTTGGTCTAAAACTTGAACATCCCTGACCAAGGGAGGCGGAGAATAATCCGTGAAAGTAGGTTTTTCTGTTTGTTGTTCTGCAAACAGATTTACATAGGTGTAAATAAATGTAGCAACTAATTTCTGTTGCTCTTTATTTAATTTATCAAAAGAAAGTTTTAAGTTATCTTGACCATCAACAACTAATTGCTCGTTACTGCAACAGTCTTTTTTAGCCAAACTGCATTCCGAAGAATCAGTTTTTTGTTGGGTTTCCATACCACAGGTATCTACAGCACCGAACATTGAAGTATCCACTAAAACATCCCCACAATAATGACTTTCAATTGTGAAAGACAATGTAGATAGGAACACTAAAAGTGCCATACAAAAGGATACTATTTTATAAAAAACCTTCTTCATTTGTTCTGCAAAGCTACAAAAATTTTAACATTTTAATTTTGTTTAACATAAATTTAGATTATTTACTTGAGTAAAACATCAATCCTTTTTACCTGATTGACTTAATGAAATAATATAATTTACAAGGTTTTTAATCTCCAATGGCGGGTTGCCGTGGTCAAAGTTAGTAGACGTGTATTCATTCTCGTTTTTAATCACTTTCAATTTTGCAATGGCAGCACCATCAATTTCCCTTCTCTTAGATGGAGCCTTAAATAAGGAAAGATTTTCAAGCTCTACTTTTTTAACCAAACCAACTAATTTTTCCCATTGCTTTTCATCTATATCAACAGTAACATCTTTACTTTCATTTCTGTTCTCCTGAAAAAAAAGTATACCTTTTTCAACTTTAATTCTTTGATAAAACCCTCTAGAAGACGCTTCATATTCAAAAGAAAGTTCAGATATTCTCTCTTGAGAAAACATTGACTGTACAATTGTAATTGCCAATATCGTAATCAGTATCTTCTTCATAACTAAGTGTTTAATTCTACAAACATATCAATCTCTATTTTACTGAAATATGACAAAAGTCATTATTCTGTTTAATCTTTAGATTTATATTTGTATGAATGGAATTTTGCATAACATTCATAAAATATTAATAATGAGCGTATTGAAAGCAAAACTTATTTTACTTAAATGTTAAACAAAATTTCTTAACTTTACCAGGTGAAAACATTTTTTACAAAAATATTGTCTTTCTTCTTGGCAGCATTTATATTGCTGTCAACCTCTTCCTTTACAGTAAATATGCATTTTTGCTGTAATAAGTTAGTGGATATGGCATTCTTCAGTAAAGCTGAAGCTTGCAAGGACAAGGTTCAAAAGGAAAATAATCCTTTTAAAAAATGTACATCATTGCAAGAAAAGGATTGTTGCGACAATCAGACTATCCTAAAAGAAGCTAATGACACCTTCAAAAAATCAACTACGGTTTTAGAAGCTGACCAATTAGTATTCGTAAAAACATTTATTTACTCCTACATTAACCTTTTTGAAGGGCTAGATAAAAATATAGTTCCTTTCGAGGCCTACAGGCCGCCCTTGTTATCTAAGGACATCCATACTCTATACGAGATTTACTTAATTTGATTTTCTACATCGCGGTAAAAGCCCTTTTACTGCGCAATTGGTTATAGCCAGCGCTTAGTCTTTGGCTGTAAACTGTTGTACCCTATTCCCTACAGTTTTATTTGCAAATTACCCTGTAAACATTCAATTACAGGATTGGCTATTGAGCAAAAGCCCAATAACAATACCTTATTAGATATGACACAACCAAAAGAATTTTGGGTTAAAAATATGGTGTGTAGTCGTTGCTTAAAAGTAATCAAGCAAGAACTACAAGAACTAGGCATAACGGTCCTTTCCCTAGAGCTAGGAAAGCTTTTAGTAGAAGCACCAGACCTAAGCAAGGCACAAATTAACCAAGAGGTTACCCAAGTGCTGCACGCAAATGGTTTTGAGATTGTAAAAAGTGAAGAAGAAATGCTGGTTGAAAGAATAAAAATTATTCTAATCGAACAACTTGATGAGCTACCGCTAACGCTAAAAGTTAAGACCTCAGAACATTTATCATCATCCCTTCACCGAGATTACAAGGCATTGAGCAAACTGTTCTCATCGAAGGAAAAGACCACCATTGAAAAGTACTTTATAAAATTAAAAATTGAAAAAGTCAAGGAACTCATACAGCTAAAACAGCATTCCTTCTCTGATATAGGGTACTTATTGGATTATAGCAGTGTAAATCACTTATCCAGACAATTTAAGGATGTGGTAGGAATGAGTATGACAGATTACAAAAACACAGAAAATTGGAAGCGAAATTATTACGATGAAATTATGTAGATATGAACGAAAGTTGTGCAGATAAAGGCTTATGTCATTCGCTATTTTCATCAAACTAAAATGTATAAAAAATGAAAACAATCTTCCTCACATTATTAATTATCCCAATACTGGGAATTGGACAAACCATAGAAAACATTGACTTTGTATCCCCTTTTCACGATGGTCTTTCAGCAGTAAAAAAAGGAAATAACTGGGCATTTATTGACCAAAACGGCTCTATAATCATTGATTTTAGACAAGACTTGGTAAAGACCAAAACCGACAAAGGCTACTATCCTCTGTTCAGTAATGGAAAATGTATTATAGCGCAGAAAAAAGATGATATACTCCTTTATGGGTTTATTGACAAAAAAGGAAACATAAGTATCGAACCACAGTTTCTAAATGTCTTAAACTTTCAAGGTAACAAGACCTTGGCATTAATAGTACATAAAGAGACCATAGGCTTTAATGATATTTTTAAAAAAGATGTTGTTAACTACCACTATTTTGAGGTGGTCATTGATGAGAACGGAAATTCTCTAGACCACCTTACCCAATTGGCTTTACATATTTCCCCAAAATACACTAAAAACAAAAAACCACCCGTCATCACATCTAAATTTATTTCTGATAATCTGATAGCGGTAAAAAGCGATGATAATAAATGGAACTTAAGAAAGATTTCGCGTTGAATTCTATTCTAAAACAATTTTAAGAAAAAATAAAAACTAAATCCTAATCATATGAAAACAAAAAAGATTTTTTTCAGTATTACCCTACTAGGGTTCATTTACTTTTTAACAGTAGGGTTTATCAAATCCCCTCAAACAGAATATACACCAATAGAACAGGATAAGTGGGTGGCTCCGGCAAGTGCGGATAAAATCAAAAATCCACTAAAAGGTGATGCAAGCTCTATTGCTTCTGGTAAGAAAATATACAAAATGCTATGCTTTGTCTGCCACGGCGCTAAAGGGAAAGGTGATGGTATGGGCGGTACAGGGCTTAAACCAAAACCAGCAGACCTAACCAGTGAAATTTTTCAATCACAATCAGACGGTGCAATCTTCTGGAAGATAGAGCAAGGACGTTCACCTATGCCCTCGTACAAAACCTCAATCCCAGAGAAAAAACGCTGGGAACTTATTAACTATTTAAGAACCCTAAGACAATGAAAAAGTTAATCTTATCACTTTTTGTGTTTGCTTTTGGCTATCAAATTTATAGCCAAACCTACAACACTTTCGAACCGAGTAAAACCCAATTTATGTTACGTGGCTACGGACATACGGGATTTGAATATATGGATTCTAATGACGAAACAGAATCAACATTCTTAGGATTAACCTATGCGCCAATTTTTCTTTACAAGCATTCAGACAGGTTAATGTTTGAGGCCGAATTAGAATTTAAATTAGAGGGAAATGAACTGGAGATTGGTTTAGAATATGCCGATGTAATGTATGTCCTTAATAAGAATATGACAGTCAGAGCTGGTAAATTCCTATTGCCTTTTGGCACATTTATGGAACGTTTACATCCCGCTTGGATAAATCGATTACCTAACGCACCTTTAGGCTATGGACATGATGGTATTGCACCATCTTCTGGAATTGGTGTTGAACTTCGGGGTGCTTTTGACTTGGGAGGTCCAAGGCTTAATTATTCTATCTACTCAACCAATGGACCAAGGATAAATGACGGTAGCGAAGAACCTGAGGAAGCAGGTATTTTACAATTCGAAAATTTTGAAGACAACAACCTAGCCAAAGCCTATGGCGGTAGAATAGGAATACTTCCATTTTCTGATTCATCTGCAGAAATTGGGTTTTCAGCCTACTCGACAAGTGGAACTGGTGAAGAAGATTCTCAATATGAGGATGTGGGTGCCTTTCTTTTTGCATTAGACTTCTCGTATGTAAAGCCTATATCACCATTAAAAGGAATTGTGGATATCAAAGCCCAATACAATAACTCTAATGTGGATACAGCAACTTTTATAGAAGTTCACGAAGATGGCGATGCCGAAGAATATTCCTTTGATAATCAAAGTAACTCATTTTACGCCCAACTAAGTTATAGACCTACAATGGCTGAAAATGACTTTATGAAAAAGTTAGAATTCGTAGGGCGATACTCGGATTTTAATGCCCCAGAAGGTGCAGAATGGGAAGAGGCATCTGTTCAATATGCCTTTGGAATCAACTATTGGTTAAGTTGGCGTTCTGTAGTAAAGCTTAGTTATCAAACTACCGAAACTGAAGGTGGACACGATGGAAGTGGTATTACCAATACCGATGGGTTATTCATTCATTGGGCAATTGGATTTTAATTGAATCATAAATCAAGAGATATGAAAAGCATTAACAAAATTACAGTAGCTATAGCATCGATTCTTGTTATTCTAATAACGATAGTCGCTTGCTCATCTACAAAAGAAGTTTACACGCCTGTTCCAGAAACAGAGGTAGTAGACAGTGACCAGGAATTTAAATTAGAAAAATCAGGAGCTCAACTTTGGGGTGAAGTATGTAACAGGTGTCACATTGCGCCCTCACCTTCAGATTACAATGATACAGATTGGGAAACCATTAGTCTTCATATGCGAGTAAGAGCAAATCTTACGGAAAAGGAAAGCAATAAGATATTGGATTTTCTAAAATCTGCTAATTAATAGCTGACAACCCATTCCCTTAATCAGATTAAGCGGAATGGGTTTAAAAAACAAGTAATAACATTAAAACTTAAAATGATGAAAAACAAACTTTTGCTTTTAACCGTGCTTGGGCTTTTAAGCCTTAGCAGTTGTAAACAGGATGTCGATACTCAAGCAATTTTGGAAAATTCTAAAACACGGAATGAAGTTTTCAATACCATTTCTGAAAATCACGAATATATGTCTGCCTTTATAGAGCATATGCAAAATACCCCTCACGCAATGCAAATGATGCAGAATAGTAAAAAGATGATGGGTGCAATGATGAAAAATGAAGGGATGCAAATGATGATGAAGGATAGCAGTATGATGCACTCAATGATGAATAATATGATTAATGATGGAAAAATGATGGGCAATATGATGAAAATGATGCACAAAAAAGGAATGATGAGCGAAGATTGTATGGAATCGTGTACTAAGATGATGAGCAACAAGGGAATGGATATGAAAGAAATGAGCAAGATGGACACATCGAAAAAAGATGACCACAATCATCATTAATAAAACTTAAAAATCAAGCAATTATGAAAAACAATCACTGGATATGGATGATTATAGGCTGTGGCTTACCGCTTTTGTTCATCTTTTTAGCACCTTCTTTTGGTATAGGAGGAGGCTCTTCCCTTTTCATCTTCATACTGTTTATGTTCGCCATTCACCTGTTTATGCCACACGGGTCTCACGGCCACGGAAGGCACGGACACAATAACGGGAACCATAATAGGCACGACCATAATCAAAAGCAGTCTGACAATGGTTCAACTCAGAAAAGAAAAGGACATCAACATCATTAATAATAAATTGTAATGAAACAAAAATTTCAAATAAGCGGAATCAGTTGTGGCGGATGTATTACTAGGGTCAAGAACATCTTGGAGAAGCATCCTAATATCGAAAAAGCAGAAATTTTTCTAGCACCAAAAGGGGCTACAATTATCACTATGAACGAAACGCTCTCGGTTGAAGACATACAAAAGCAACTTGATGAACTCAAAGGATATACAATTTCAAAAATAAATCATTAACAATTTAAAACTAAACATTATGCATTTTTACGACGGACACTTTGGAGGTATGCACCTAATATGGTGGATTATATGGATTATACTTCTTGCTTGGATATTTTTCATCCCAGCAGATATTCCATATCAAAAAACGAAAGACAACCCAATGGATATTCTTAAAAAACGCTTTGCAAAAGGCGAGATATCCAAGGAAGAATATGAAGAATCAAAAAAGATTCTAAAATCAGATAATTAATTCAAAACTATAAAATTATGTATCGATTAAACGTAAAAAAACTAGGATTTGCTTTCGGTCTTACGGGAGCATTAATCTATTTAGGCTGTATGATAGTGATGTCAACCGCAGGTAGGGAAGGCACAATCGATTTTTTCAACAGTCTTTTGCACGGATTGGACACTACAAGTATAATCAGAATGGATGTTCCATTGTGGGAAGCTGGTTTAGGAATCATACAGACCTTCATACTGGGTTGGCTGGTTGGTGCCTGTATTGGGGCATTTTACAATGCACAACTCAAAATAAAAAAATAAAGGCTTGTAACATCTTATGCAATACGTTTGGTTTATATGGTCATTAATTATCCTGGCGCTTTGGGCGGTAATCTATCTCTTCAAGAAAGATTCTAGAAAAGAAATGCTCAAGATGAGCCTGATTACAATGCCTTTTGGTTTAACAGAACCATTGTTTGTGCCAGAATATTGGATGCCACCTTCACTTTTTGATTTGGCTGCAAAAACAAGGTTTGATATCGAAAGTCTCATTTTTTCTTTTGCAATCGGTGGTATAGGTGTGGTACTTTATAATCTTATTTTTAGACAAACCTTGCAAGAAATAACGCATACTGAGCGAAATCACAGAAGACATCGCTTGCATATATACAGCTTATTTGTACCAGCAATCGTGTTTTTAATTTTAGCGCTATTTACATCATTAAACCATATTTATTGTGGAACTATAGCGATGTTCCTAGGTGGTTTAGCAACATTGTACTGTCGCCCAGATTTAAAAAGAAAGATATGGGTTGGGGGCATCTTGTTTACGGTATTATACTTCATATACTTTGGAAGTATCCTTCCATTTTATCCCCGATATGTCGAACTGTACTGGAATCTCGACAACCTAACCCATATTCTTGTCCTAGGCATTCCCATTGAGGAATTATTATTTGCCTTCACCTTTGGAATGTATTGGTCTGGCTTATATGAACACTTATACTGGCATAAACTAATAAGCTTACATAAAACAACTCATAATTAATAATAATTTAAAAATGAAACAAAGACATTTTAAACAACAGAGTAATGAACCTATGGTAGGAACGGTAGAAAATCCAAGCAGAAAAATCTACAAGCTACTCATCAGTATCCTATTTTTAATTTTTGCCTCAATAATACTGTTATCGTGTGCCAATGATAAAAAAGATAAGACTGAAACGGCATTGCTTTCAGTCACTAAAACAAAACCCATTCAAATGAATTCAACTGTTGCTTCTCAAACAACCTATGAAATCGTGCCAAACGATAAAGTCTGTATGGTAAACGACAGGTTTATGGGGGTAGAACAAATACCCATAGATGTTGAGGGCACAACCTATTACGGCTGTTGTCAAGGTTGTGTTGATAAACTGCAGAAAAATATAGATAACGTTCGCTTTGGAAGCAATCCTATTAATGATGTAAAAGTAGATAAAGCAAACGCTGTTATCGTTCAGGATAAAAGTAAAGGCAGCGTCTATTATTTTGCTTCAAAACAAGATGCCCAAAGCTTTATAAATAACAATTGAGCCTAATATATTTCTATTAACAAACTATAAAATTATGAAAATTGTATTGGCAATAGACGGTTCAGATTTCAGCAAAACAGCTGTAGAACAACTTAATAGAATGAACTTGCCACCAAATACTGAAATTCACGTCATAAACGTTTACGAATTTCCCACAGCCCTAGGGCCAGAATTAATGGCGACCGGTGGTAGCTTGAACAATTATTTTGAAGAATTTATAAGTGGTGCTCAAAAAGTGGGTGAAAAAATTATATCGGAAGCTAGTGACACCCTTAAGAACATCAATAAAACACTTACCATAACCACTAGTGTTGTTAGTGGGTTACCTAAAAATGTGATTCTCGAAAAAGCTGAAGAATGGGACGCCGATTTAATTGTAGTTGGCTCTCAAGGTCAAGGCGCGCTATCACGTTTGTTACTAGGGTCTGTTTCCCAATACTTGGCTACTCACGCTAGGTGTTCGGTGATGATAGCAAGGGATAAGAGTAACGGTTAGAAACCATTTTACTACAGGTAGTGAGTTTAAAATGAATATGGAAGATAAACCTATACACAATATAGAATCAAAATCGGCTTGTAAAGCAACGGACAATATATGTCTGCCGGATACCCATTGGCCACGTGTGGTTATTGTAGGTGGTGGTTTTGCAGGTTTGGCTTTGGTAGAAAAATTAAAACACAAAGAAGTACAGGTCGTTTTATTTGACAAAAATAACTTTCACCAATTTCAGCCATTGCTTTACCAAGTGGCAACTAGTGCCCTAGAGCCTGATAGTATAGTGTTTCCTTTTAGAAAGCAGTTTAACGGATATAAAAATGTGGTTTTCCGATTGGCAGAAGTAGAAGAAATTCAACCTTCTTCAAATGTTGTAAAAACTAACAAAGGAAATATTCATTACGATTACCTTGTATTAGCAACAGGTACCACTACCAATTTCTTCGGAATGAATACAGTTGAAGAAAATAGCTTGGGAATGAAGGATATTCGCGATTCCCTGAATATTCGCCATATGATGTTACAGAATCTCGAACAAGCGGCCATTACCTGTGATGATGAAGAACGTGATGCGCTAACCAATTTTGTGATTGTGGGTGGCGGTCCCGCAGGCGTAGAAATGGCAGGCGCTTTGGCAGAATTCTGCAAATACATCCTTCCAAAGGATTATCCAGAATATTCATCTTCCATAATGAATATTTATTTGATAGAAGCCGGAAAAGAGCTTTTGAGCACAATGTCAAACAAAGCATCCTCAAAAACCTTAAGGTATTTAGAAGATTTAAATGTAAAGGTACTTCTTAATGAATCTGTCACTAATTACGATGGCAATAAAGTTTCTACAAAAAGTGGCAAGACCTTTTTAGCAAAGAACCTGATTTGGACCGCAGGTGTCAAAGGGCAATTCCCAGAAGGTATTGATGCAAAGCATGTGGTTAGAGGCAACCGCTTAAAAACAGATCCATTTTTAATGGTAGAAGGTTACGAAAACATTTTTGCCATAGGTGATATAGCGGCTGTGATTACCGAAAATACACCAAAAGGGCATCCACAAGTTGCACAAACAGCGATTCAGCAAGGTAAATACTTGGGCAAAGTATTATTAAAATTAATGAAGAATGAGGGCGTAAAACCTTTTGAATATAAGGACAAAGGGGCATTAGCAACGGTAGGAAAACGAAAAGCAGTAGCCGATTTAGGCAAATTCAAATTTGGAGGTTATTTCACCTGGTTATTATGGTCTATCGTACACTTAATGTCCATAAGCGGTTTTAGAAATAGATTGATGGTTGGTTTTAATTGGGCGGTAAGCTATTTCACTTACGAAAAGAGCAACCGCCTGATTATTAGAAATTTCAGTAAAGCATCAAATTCAAAATCTATTGCCAATTCGCAAACCGCAGTAAAAAACGCATCGGTCAATGATTAAAAGGGCATTACATAATAGCGTATGGAACATTACTAATAAAGTATTTAGTAACACAGGTATTGTACTATTAGTGGCAGTGATAATAGCTATGCTATGGGCTAATTCACCTTGGCAAAACACTTATCAAAATATACTAAATACTACTATTTCATTTAGCATCGGTAATTTTCAATTGACTGAGCCTCTACTACTCTGGATTAATGATGCATTGATGGCTCTGTTCTTTCTTCAGGTAGGCTTAGAATTGAAAAGAGAAATATTGGGCGGTAAGCTATCAACACCTCAAAATGCTATATTGCCCATTGGTGCAGCTATTGGTGGAATGGTTTTTCCAGCCCTTATATATTTTATCCTTAATACTGGTGGCGAAGCATCACAGGGTTGGGGAATACCTATGGCCACCGACATTGCTTTTTCTCTGGGCGTGCTGGCTCTTTTCGGAAAACGCTTACCCATTGCATTACGAGTTTTCTTGGTAACACTCGCCGTTGTGGACGATTTGGGAGGTGTGTTGGTAATCGCGCTGTTTTACACTTCTGGTATATCTACGATGGATTTATTTCACGCTTTTCTTTTCTTTGGATTATTAATTATTGGAAATTATGCAGGTGTTAGAAAAACTTGGTTCTACGCCACCATAGGTATTGGCGGTGTTTGGCTAGCTTTCTTCTTCTCAGGAGTACACCCTACCATTGCTGGCATATTAACAGCCTTAGCAATACCTGGTCGTGTAAAAATTAACGAAGCTACATTTTTAAAACGCCTTTCTGCATTACACAAAAAGTTTAATAAAGAAAAACCTGTAAAAGGTTCGCTAATTTCCCATTCCCAGTTAGAAATACTCGAAGAAATTAAAGTTACAAGTTCAGAGGCTGAAACACCACTTCAAAAACTTGAAAATGCCCTAAATCCATTTGTGAATTTTATAGTGTTACCATTATTTGCTTTTGCTAATGCCGGCATTCACCTACACGGCAAAGTGCTAGAAGTACTTACCCACCCAATAAGTCTAGGAATAGGGTTTGGTCTCATACTCGGGAAGTTTATTGGTATCGTCTTATTTTCAAGAATACTTGTTGCTTTTAAACTTGCCAAACTACCTGAAGCTGTTAATTGGAATCAAGTATATGGAGTGGCCTTTTTAGCAGGTATCGGGTTTACAATGTCTCTGTTTATAAACGAATTAGCATTTACCAATGAAGAATTTATTTATACCGCTAAAGTCGGCATTTTATTTTCATCGTTAATCGCAGGCATTATCGGTTCCCTCATTTTAATAAAAAATCAAACACTTAAAACAATATAATATGAAAAGAATAGCAGTAATAGGATATGGCGTTATAGGAAAAAGAGTGGCAGATGCCATCAATCTACAAGACGATATGAAGCTTTCAGGAGTATGCGATATCATTAGTGATTGGCGTATTCAAAACGCTGTAAGAAAAGAGTATGATATCTACGCGGCAACTCAAGAAGCTGCTGATAAAATGAAGTCTGAAGGCATTTCAGTGAAGGGAAATATGCAGGAAATTTTAAATAAGTCAGACCTTGTTGTGGATTGCACCCCAAAAAAGATTGCAGCTCAAAACGTAGCAATTTATAAGAAACAGAACATCAAGTTCATATTGCACGGTGGCGAAAAACACGAAACCACAGGCCATTCCTTTAGTGCCGAAAATAATTATGAATCGGCCTTAAATCGGGATGCGACTAGAGTGGTCTCTTGCAACACAACTTCTATACTTAGAACATTAACCGCCTTAAAAAGAGCTGACTTACTGGATTATGCAAGAGGAACACTTCTAAGAAGAGCTACTGACCCTTGGGAAAGTCATTTAGGAGGCATAATGAATACAATGGTTCCAGAGAAAGATATCCCAAGCCATCAAGGTCCCGATGCTAAAAGTGTTGACCCAGATTTGGATGTAATTACTGCTGCGGTAAAAGTTCCTGAAACCCTCAGTCATATGCATTATTGGAATGTGAAGTTAAAAAAGCAGGCAACTAAGGAAGAAGTTCTCAACGCTCTAAAAACTTCCAGTCGCATCAAACTAATTCAATATGACCAAGGGTTGGTGTCAAACAATACCATTAAAGAAATGTTTTTAGATATGGGACGTCCTTGGGGCGATATGTATGAAGTAGCCCTTTGGGAAGATATGCTAAAAGTACAGGGCGATGAGCTTTTTTATGCTTACATCGTCGATAACCAAGCCATTGTAATCCCTGAAACCATTGATGCAATAAGGGCACTTACGGGAATTGAAACCGATGGCGCAAAATCGATTGCCAAAACCAATGAAAGTCTAGGCATACACTAAATTCTTATAAAAATGGAAACAAGCAAGAACATTGTAGAAATATTGGGTGAAAAAGCACCCTACTATTTGGACCACGTTTGTGAAAAAATAACTAAAGACGAACTACAAACACCAAGTGACCATAGCCTTGATAGCGTTTTTATTAATAGCAATAGAAATACACAGGTACTGCGAAGTCTTTCACAATTATATAACCACGGGAACCTGGCAGGAACAGGTTATTTAAGCATCCTGCCAGTAGACCAAGGTATCGAGCATAGTGCTGCCTTTTCTTTCTATAAAAACCCTGATTACTTCGACCCAGAGAATATTATAAAACTTGCTATGGAAGCAGGTTGCAATGGTGTAGCATCAACCTTTGGGGTTTTGGGTCTAAATGCCAGAAAGTACACTCATAAAATACCTTTTATTGTGAAGATTAACCACAATGAACTGCTAACCTACCCAAATAAATATGACCAAACACTATTTGGAAAGGTAAAAGATGCTTGGAATATGGGAGCGATTGCCATTGGTGCAACCATCTATTTTGGCTCAAAAGAAAGCAATAGGCAGATTAAAGAAATTTCAGAGGCTTTTGAAGAAGCCCATAGTTTGGGTATGGCAACCATCTTATGGTGCTATACGCGTAACAAAGCTTTTAAAACAGAAAAAGAAGATTATCACGCTGCTGCCGACATAACTGGGCAGGCCAATCATTTAGGAGTTACCATTCAAGCAGACATCATCAAACAAAAATTACCGACTAATAATTTCGGATTTAAGGAAATTGGGTTTGGTAAATATGATGATACTATGTATGAAACCCTTACTACAGACCATCCTATTGACCTCTGCCGTTTGCAAGTAGCCAATTGCTACATGGGAAAAATAGGCTTGATTAATTCTGGTGGTGGCTCAAAAGGAGATTCAGATTTGAAGGAAGCCATAACAACCGCGGTAATTAATAAGCGCGCCGGCGGTTCTGGGTTGATACTAGGAAGAAAAGCATTTCAAAAACCTTTTAAGGAAGGTGTTGAATTACTCAATGCAGTACAAAGTGTATATCTCAATTCTAAAATAACAATTGCATAGAATTAAAATATAAGATTAATCAATGGTACTTTCAATTATAATAGCTTTTTTAATTATTCCGGTAATTGCAGTTGCCGGTTATGAGCATTATAAAATCCTTAATCAACCTGATTACAATCCTCATACAACACTATTGAACTATGAAGTAATAGGTATTGGTAAAAACAAACTGGTTTTGTTACACGGTTTAACCGGGTCACTGAATTATTGGAAGCGCAGTTTAGAAAACATTTCAAAAACCCACTCTTTATTATTAATAGACCTTCTGGGTTTTGGTGACTCACCAAAACCAAAAAGTGATTATTCCTTATCAGTACAGCTGCAAGCGTTAGAATTGATTTTAAAAAAAGAAGGGTTCAATGATGGTAAAACCATCATGGGCGGGCATTCAATGGGAGCCATAATTTCATTAGCATTATTGCAAAAACATCCGAATTGGTTTAAATCTGGAATTTTTATAGGCATACCTGTATACAAAAACGCCGATGAGTTTAAGAAAGTTATGTCTACTCATTCTTTCGTGGATAGAATTTCAACCAGTAAGTTTTCTAAATATATCTGTATGGTTCATCCCATATTTATGTCACGTGCATTCAAGCCCGATAACCTAACGGATGAAGTTTATGAAGACGCAAAAAAGCATCATTGGATGAGTTATTATTATTCGCTCAATGAGGTCATTTTAAAAACAGATTTATATGCGATGGCAAGGAAAATTAAGAATAAAGACGTGCTTTTTATTCACGGAGAAAAAGATACGACAGCACCATTTGAAAACACTCTGAAACTATCAAAAGTATTTAAAAACTCAAAAGTGCATACCTCTTCTAAAGGCGACCATCAATTTTTTCTAAAAGAGGCGGATTTTGTTTGGAAAACCATACAAGAATTTAGCAAGTCGGAAGAATATTTACAAAAAACACTATCAAATGAGCACTAATAAAATTAAACATATAGGCATATTCACATCAGGAGGCGATAGTCCTGGAATGAACGCTGCACTCTATTCCATAGCCAAATCTGCTAAAGTAAAAGGTATAAAAATTAGTGGTTTTAGAAAAGGATATGAAGGGTTAATAGATGGTGATTTCCTTACATTAAAATCACACGATTTACAAAAGTTAGTACACCTAGGTGGCACTATCTTAAAAACAGCACGAAGCAAACGTTTTATGGAATTGGAAGGTCGTAAAAAAGCTTTTCAAACCTTAAAAGCGAATAAGATAGATGCTCTGATTGCCATAGGTGGTGATGGTACTTTTAAAGGACTATTAGCCTTTTCGGAAATCTGCGACATCCCTTTCATAGGTATTCCCGGAACTATTGATAATGACTTGGCAGGAACAGATTACACCCTAGGTTTTGACTCTGCCGTAAATACAGCAATTGAAAACATAGATAAAATTAGAGACACAGCCGAATCCCATAACCGTGTTTTTATTGTTGAAGTGATGGGAAGGGATTCTGGTTATATCGGTATTCATTCCGGCTTGACCGTTGGGGCAGATGCCATTCTAATTCCAGAGAGTGGTAAAGACTTAATCTACTTGCTAGAAAAGATAAAAAACTACGAGAGTGAAGATGCTTTTCTCGTGGTAGTTTCTGAGGGTGATGAAATAGGTGCAGAACTTGTCGCTTCAAAAATTAAGGAAATGAACCCTAATGTAGATTTACGTATCACGAAACTTGGACATGTGCAACGTGGTGGAAATCCTTCGGCACTAGATAGAATGCTGGGCATCAGAATGGGGGTCGCCGCCGTAGAGGAAATCTTAAAAGGGAATACAAATAAAATGGTAGGATTCCTTAATAATCAATTAAAGTTGACACCTTTTAATAAGGTAGTCAAACAGCATCAAATAAAAGATGAGCTAAATAGATTGTTAGAACTTTTTAGCAAATAGATAATTATGATAAAAACTTTAGAAAATATTAACCCTTTCATACTTGGAATTCTGATTAGTGTAGGAATCGGTCTCATTCTTGGATTAGAACGTGAATACGACAAACTAAAGGATGAGCACGGATTTGCAGGAATCCGAACATTTCCAATTACGGCTATCATTGGATTCATTTTAGGAAATCTTTCGATAACCTATACGCCTTGGTTAGTTATTATTACTGCAGCCGCATTCTTATTGTTTTTGGCTTTGAGTCATATTTCAATGGTACAAAAGCACGTAATGACGGGTATTACTACTAATTTGGCGTTGTTTGCCACGCTAATTCTTGGTATTATGGTGGCTAATCACTTGCATAAAGAAGCAGTAGCCTCTGCTGTCATTATTGTTACACTATTATCGCTCAAAACAACCTTTCGTTCATTTATCAAAAATATTACTTCAGAAGAATTATTTGCATTCATTAAGTTTTCAATTATTGCCCTCTTAATACTTCCATTTTTGCCCAACAAAGATTATGGACCAGAAGGTTTGTTGAATCCTTTCGAAATCGGCTCTATCGTAGTGATTGTCTCTTTTTTAAATTTTATTGGTTACTTTTTGGTGAAATATGTAGGTTCCCAACGAGGAATCTTGCTTACTGCCATTCTTGGCGGATTAATCTCAAGTACAGCCGTAGCTTGGATTTATGCTTCCCGAAGTAAGGAATCACCAGAACTTTCAAAAGAATATGCTGCGGGTATCATTATAGCTTCCGCCATCATGTTTCCCAGACTTGCGATTTTGGCGTATATTTTTAATAGTGCCATACTTTCCTATTTGGTTATTCCATTTACGATTTTAACGATTATCTGTTTGATTGGTGCACTCATATTTATTAAAAAGGAGGCAAATGTCACAAAGACAGCTATTAATCTTGGTAATCCACTTAATATTTGGAATGCCCTAGGGTTTGCGGGTATTTATGTTGTAATACTTTTTGCTGTTTTTTATGGCAACCAATTTTTTGGTGAAAGTGGCTTATACTATTCAGCCTTAATTGCAGGACTGGCAGATACGGATGCAATAACTATAAGTATGGCAAAATTCGGGTCTTTAGAAGATAAACTTGCGCTTGCTACCAATGTTATAATAACAGCGACCATAAGTAATATGATTGTAAAATTGGGGATTGCCTATTTCAAAGGATCAAAAAAAACGGGAAAGTTAGTGATGCTAATTTTTGGAAGCGTAATCATCATCGGTATCTCATATATCTTAATACAGTTCGGAAAATAAAATAAAAATGAAGACAACAGTATATAGCACACACAAGTTTGAAGCACCTTATTTAATGAAGGCAAATGATGGCAAACATCATTTAAAACTTCTTGAAGTTAGATTGACAGAAGAAACGACTGTTCTTGCTAAAGGTTCTAAAACAGTAAGCTTATTTACAGGTGATGATGCCTCAGAGAATGTACTAAAAAAACTAAAAACCATTGGCGTAGAAAATATTGCATTGCGTTCCGCTGGTTTTAATCATGTTGATTTAGCAGCAGCTACCGAATTGGATATAAAAGTAGCTAGGGTTCCTGCTTATTCACCTTATGCCATAGCTGAACATACGATGGCATTAATATTAGCTCTTAACAGAAAATTGATTAGAGCGCATAATAGAGTTCGTGAACAAAACTTTTCTTTGAATGGGCTTACAGGATTTGACCTAAACGGAAAAACTGTGGGTGTTATTGGTACTGGTAAAATAGGTTCGGTACTGGTAAAAATACTTCACGGATTTGGTTGCAATATCCTTGTGCACGATGTAGTTGAAAACAAAGGCTTAATTAATAACTATGATGTAAGCTACACTGATTGTAAAACTATTTGTAAGCAGTCAGATATTATAACCTTGCACATACCGCTAAAGGCTTCTACGAAACACCTAATTGATAAAAAGCATATTTCCTTTATGAAACCTGGGGTAATGCTCATCAATACCAGCAGAGGTGGATTGGTAGACACCAAAGCCGTTATAGAAGGGCTAAAATCAAGAAAGATTGGATATTTCGGTATGGATGTGTATGAGGAGGAAGAGGGGCTGTTCTTTGAGGACCATTCAGACGATATCCTACAAGACGACGTGATTGCCCGCTTGATGACTTTTAACAATGTATTAATTACAAGCCATCAGGCATTTTTAACCGAAACAGCATTGACCAATATTGCAGATACTACAATTTATAATCTGGATTGTTTTGAAAAACAAACAATCTCTGAAAATGAAGTAACTATAGAATAAAAGTGATTTATAAAACCAAACAAAATGAAAAACATATTAGTACCCACCAATTTTTCAGAAAACTGTGAAAAAGCAGCACAACTTGGTATTGAAATGGCCAAATTATATAACTCTGAAATTCACTTTTTACACCTTATGAAAACCCCTGTAGATTGGGTAAAACTAGATAAGGAAAAAGAAAAAAGATATCCTGAAACTCTGAAACAAATAGGGGTAGCTAAATTTGCCCTAAGAAAGTTAGAAAAAATGGCAGAACACAAAGGCCTAAAATGCCGAACATTTCTTCAATATGATTCCGGTCAAGGCGATATTTTAGAGCATTCAGGCCATTTTCACCACGATTTTATAATAACGGGAAGTAGTGGAACTAAAGGTGTCATTAGAGAAATTACAGGTAGTAATGTTGAAAAAATCGTCCGAAAAGCTAATGCACCTGTTATAGTGGTAAAAGACGAGGCTGTTAACTTCCCTTTTAAAAATATTGTTTTTGTATCCGATTTTGAAGAGGACGTTAGCAACGCCTTTAAACAAGTTGTTTCTATTGCCTCAAAATGTGATGCAAAAATACACCTGTTGCGTATTAATACTAAAACCGACACAAATAGTATTGCTTCGGGGTTACAACCTATGAAGCGTTTTCTAGAGAACTTCCCAGAAGTTCAAAACTATACGATGAATGTATACAATGAACTCTATGTAGAGACAGGAATAAATACCTATTTAAAAAATAACCCTGCTGACCTCATTACCATGTGCACACATGGTACTACCGGTTTTTTAAGTCTCTTTTCTAAAAGTATTGCAGAAGGTGTTACCAATCATGCTACGCTACCAATTATGACAATTAGGATATGAAAAATACAATAAACATAGTAAAACACTCTGGAGACGTTGTTCCATTTGATGCTAAAAAACTTATCAATTCATTACGTCGAGCCAAAGCAAACGAAGAACTTATTCAACAAATTGTCGAAGAGGTAAATGCATCACTTTATGATGGAATGACCACTAAACAGATTTACAAAATGGCTTTTAAAATGCTTAAGGGCAAATCTTCTGTTAGTGCCTCAAGATATAAGCTTAAAAAGGCCATTATGGAGTTAGGACCAACAGGGTTTCCTTTTGAAAAATTTGTAGCCAAGATTCTTGAACAAGAGGGATTTCAAACCCAGGCAGGAGTTATTGTACAAGGTCATTGTGTAACGCATGAGATAGACGTAGCAGCACTCAAGGACGACAAGCATTATATGATCGAATGCAAGTTTCATAGTGATAAAGGTCGATTCTGTGATGTGAAGATCCCACTATACATACAATCTAGATTTATCGATGTAGAAAGACAATGGAAAATGAAACCTAGTCATGATAGAAAATTTCACCAGGGATGGGTATATACCAATACCCGATTTACTACCGATGCCATTCAATATGCCGAATGCATCGGATTGGGTCTGACTAGTTGGGATTACCCCAAAAATAATAGTCTCAAATATAGAATTGATATGGCGGGACTTCATCCATTGACAGCATTAACAACTATGACCAAAGCCGAAAAAACAAAATTATTGGATAAAGGTATTGTGCTCTGCAAAGAGCTACACGAAACACCTACTTTATTAAATGAAATTGGAGTAGATAAAACAAGGCACAAAAAAATTTTGGAGGATTCCGAAGCCTTATGTAAAACCCATTAAAAAATAAAACTTATGAAAACTGAAGAATTAGAACAACAGAACAACTTGGATTTTGAACCGTTTTACGAAGCTCTGGAAGACGACCCAAAACTGCTTGCAGAAGCCTTGGAAATACTATTGGATATGGTTGATTTTGAACCTACATCCATTAAAAAAGTCGCCCTTTACATCAAAGAAGATTCGCAAAATCTATATAATGAAATAGTAGAATTATACAAATCAACCCAAGACAAAGGGAATACACCTTCCTGCTGTGGTGGACACTAAATAAAGACTATATCAATGAACAACGCTAAAATAAACATTCACTTTTTGGGTGCAGCGGGAACGGTAACTGGCTCAAAATATTTAGTAGATACAGGAGAGAGAAAAATACTCATAGACTGCGGACTTTTTCAAGGGTTAAAGGAATTGCGTCTCAAAAACTGGGAATATCCGCCCGTCGATGTTTCGGAAATTGATGCAGTCTTGCTTACCCACGGTCATATGGACCATACGGGATATTTGCCAAGATTGGTCAAACAAGGTTTCAAGGGTGCCATCTTTGGTACCAATCCTACGCTGGATATTGCTAAAATCATACTGAACGATAGTGCAAAAATACAAGAACAGGAGGCTGAACGTGCCAATAAAGAGGGGTATTCCAAACACAGTCCTGCAGAACCTTTGTACACCTTAAACGATGTTGAAAAAACCGTACCTCGTTTTAAAGGGATACCACCTTCGCAATGGCTACCTATTCTCAAGGATGTAAAGGCACGATTTCAGTACAACGGACACATTCTTGGTGCTACTTATATTGAGTTGGATATACACGGAAAACACTTTGTTTTTTCAGGTGACATCGGTAGGACTAATGATTTGCTCTTATACCCACCTTTAAAACCAACAAAGGCTGATGTATTATTTATTGAATCCACCTATGGTGGAAGATTTCATCCTGAAGAAGAAGAGGCCATTCCGCAGATTGAAAAATTAGTAAATGACACCATAAATAAAGGTGGTAGCCTGTTTGTTCCAAGCTTTTCAGTGGAACGTGCCCAACTGATGATGCTTATTTTCTGGAGATTACTAAAGGAAGATAAAATCCCAAAAGTTCAAATGATAATGGATAGCCCAATGGGCGCTAACGTATTGGAACTCTTCCATCGCACAAGAGATTGGCACAGATTAGAGGACAATGAATGTGATGAAATGTGCTCGCATTTCAAGGTTGTAAGTAGTTATCGGGAAACTATGGAATTAAGAACCGACAACAAACCAAAAATTGTGATTGCAGGAAGCGGAATGCTTACAGGAGGTCGAATGCTCAACTATCTTGAAACCCAAGCCCAAAACCCCAATAACACCTTGCTATTTGTAGGTTATCAAGCTGAAGGAACACGTGGCAGGAAATTGTTGGAAGGCGACAAGGAATTAAAAGTGTACGGGAAATGGGTGCCTTTTAAAATGCAGGTAGCTGAAATTGAGGGACTATCTGCACACGCAGACCATAAAGAACTTATGAATTGGATGAGTGAGATACGAAACAAACCAAAGCGAATTTTTATCGTACACGGTGAAAAAGAAAGTGCGGAAGCATTACAAAAAGGTATAAAAGAAACCTATGATTGGGATGCCGAAATCCCGGAATTATATACTATAACAGAAATAGAATAATCCATGGAACAATATTCAAACATATTAAAATACAAACACCTTGGTATTTACACTCAAAACGAGAATGTGGTGTACATGCGTGAGGATTGCCATGTCTGTATTTCAGAAGGATTCGAGGCACTCACAAGGATTAGGGTTTCTATGGCAAACCGTTCCATCATAGCGAGCCTCAACGTCATAAATTCAGAAATTTTATTACCTAATGAAATAGGTCTGTCAGATGCTGCAGCAAAAAAATTAAAGGTTAAAGAAAATGAAACTTTGTACGTCTCGCATCTGGAACCTATAGAGTCCCTAAGTTACGTCAGGGCTAAAATTTACAATCAAAAGCTCAATTATAATGCCTACAACCAAATTGTATCAGATATTGTAGAAGGTGATTATTCCAACATTCACCTTTCGGCATTCATTACGGCTTGTGCAGGTGACCGAATGGACATTAATGAAATATCCGACCTCACAAAAGCTATGATTGCCTCTGGCCAACAACTAAACTGGAACAAAGAAATAGTAGTAGATAAGCATTGTATTGGCGGATTACCAGGAAATAGAACCACCCCTTTAGTAGTAGCAATTGTTGCCGCCTATGGGCTTACTATGCCCAAAACATCATCCCGTGCTATTACATCCCCGGCAGGTACTGCAGACACCATGGAAGTGCTTACAAATGTAACTCTTTCTGCTGATGAGATAGAACACGTGGTAAAACAGGAAGGTGGTTGTTTTGTTTGGGGTGGTACCGCTCAATTGAGTCCTGCAGATGATGTACTCATTAAAATTGAAAAAGCTTTAGATATCGATAGTGAAGGACAACTCATCGCCTCGGTATTATCAAAAAAAGCTGCAGCTGGTTCTACCCATGTTGTCATTGATATCCCAGTAGGTGAAACTGCCAAAGTACGAAGTATGGAAATGGCTCAAAAATTACAAAACCATATGGAAACCGTAGGCAATTCTGTAGGTCTGAACGTAAAAGTGGTAATAACTGACGGCTCGCAGCCCGTGGGTAATGGAATTGGTCCAACGTTAGAAGCTATGGACATATTAAAAGTACTGAAAAATGAAGAAAGAGCACCCATAGACCTAAAAGAACGTGTTGTGCTGTTGGCTGGTGAACTTCTTGAACTTTCTGGTAAAGTAGCATCAGGTGCAGGTCGCCAAACCGCTTTACAATTATTAGAATCTGGTAAAGCTTACGAAAAATTCCTTGCTATTTGTAAGGCACAAGGGCGTTTTACACGGCCTGTTTTAGCGCCTTATAAAACAGAAATCAGAGCGGAGACTTCCGGGATTTTGAAACGTATTGACAATCGAAAGATAGCAAAGCTTGCCAAACTTTCTGGTGCACCACAGTCAAAATCTGCAGGTATTTTATTGAATGTTCATTTAAACGATAGTGTTGAGAAAGACCAACTATTGTACACCCTTTATGCAGAATCGCAGGGCGAACTTCATTATGCTTTGGAATATAAAAATAACCACAATGATATTATAACCATAATTTAGATACTATTATGAAAACAATTTTATTCAGTCTTCCGGGAAATGAGGAACTGGTAGAACTTTTAGCAACAAAAATGGATGCTGAAGTAGGCAAAGCTACCTTGCGAAAATTTCCTGATGGAGAATCATACACACGTATTCTGTCTGACGTTAAGGACAAATGTGTCGTACTCGTCTGCACGTTGCACGAACCAGACGAAAAACTATTGCCACTCTATTTTTTAAGCCATACTGCAAAATCGCTTGGTGCGATGTGTACTTGTTTGGTAGCACCGTATCTTGCTTATATGCGGCAAGACAAAATCTTTAATGAAGGTGAAGGTGTAACTTCTGGTTTCTTTGGGAAGTTGATTTCAGGATTTGCCGATAGCATTACCACCGTAGACCCTCATTTGCATAGAATAAGCTCTTTGGGAGAAGTATATCATATTCCCAACAAGGTAATTCACGCAGCAGATGCAATTTCAGAATGGATAAAGAAAAATATCAAAAACCCGGTATTGATTGGTCCCGATTCAGAAAGTGAGCAATGGGTTTCACAGGTTGCAAAAAACGCAGGAGCACCATTTACTGTGTTGCAAAAAGTACGTCACGGTGACCGTAATGTTGAAGTTTCTGTTCCTGACGTGGACAAATACAAAGATGCCACACCTATTTTGGTTGATGATATTATTTCTACAGCACGCACCATGATTGAAACTGTCGGTCATCTAAAAAAAGCAGGAATGAAACCACCTATTTGTGTTGGTATCCACGCAGTTTTTTCAGGAAATGCTTATCAGGATTTATTGGATTCAGGTATAGAAAAAATAGTGACTTGCAATACCATTCCACATCCTTCAAATGCTATAGATTTAAGTGATATACTGGCAAAAGAAGTAAAGAAATTGATGCAACATATATGAAAAAACAAAGCTTCATACTGTTTTTTATTCTATCCATAATAACAATGAATGGACAGACTGAAATGCTCATTGGGCAGATTTCAGGCAGAACTATAGTAAGGGAAAATTTTGATAAAGATGGTATGCTGCTTAACAAACGTTTAAAGCAGGAAAAATAATAAAAGAAGATAGGTATTATCAGATTGAGGTGATAACTGAACTGTTTAATGATAAAGAGAAATCAGAAGAAAAGTACACAACAACGTATCGTTGCAAACCAGATGAAGCCAGTATTATGGTAATGGCATTTCCCTTTGCTAAACCAAACTCAAAGGAAACCGAAATCAATACCAACTCTATAAATTTTAAAGAAATATACGATTTGGATAACCTTGAGGATATTGAACTAAAAATGAGTTTTGATTCGGGCTTGCTGAATTTCTTCGGTTCAAAAACCATCATAAAGATTTACGACAGAAAATTGGAGGGTGGTCAAAACAAGATTAAATCAAAAATCAACATTAAGGCCTATGCATTGGGTATTCGTATTAAGCAACTTGATTATGATGTAGTAGAAAAGTTAAGCGATAATGGTTTGTTGACCTTTCAAAAATTTACAGAAGCGGATGGTAGCTATTTTATAATGAATTACAAATAAGAAAAAATGAAAAATTACGATACCCTTTCTGAAGCCATAAACGACTTGCAAGCAAATGGTTATACCTATGATTTCAACTTGAAACCGGAATGCTTGGAATGTGCTTCATTAAAAATTGAGATACATCCCGAAGACTTTAAAGTGGATAAGACCTATCGCTTTGAAGGCATGAGCAGTACGGATGATAATAGCGTTTTATATGCAATTTCGGCAAAAGATGGGATAAGAGGTCTTTTAGTAGATGCCTATGGCGTATATGCTGAAAATATTTCTGAAAAAATGAGAAAAAAATTACGATAACACTTAAACAATATGATAATGGAAAACCATCAACATCACAATCACGAAGAAATGGACCATTCAAAAATGGACCACTCAAAGATGAAACACAAAAAAGAAGACCACTCAAAAATGAACCATGGAAGTGGTGGTCACGCTGGCCACAACCCGGCACACGGCCAAATGGGTCACGACCATCATAAAATGATGATAGCCGACTTTAGAAAACGTTTTTGGGTAACATTAGTCCTAACGATTCCTATATTATTTCTATCACCAATGATTCAAGAATTTGTTGGTTATGAATTTCTGCTTCCCGGTAATCCTTATATACTTTTTGCGCTTTCAACCGTGGTCTATTTCTATGGTGGCTGGCCTTTTCTTAAAGGTTTCGTTTCAGAAGTAAAGAAAGGTTCACCAGGAATGATGACCCTTATTTCAATGGCAATAAGTGTCGCTTACTTTTATAGTTCAGCTACTGTCTTTGGTTTAAAAGGAGTAGACTTCTTTTGGGAACTGGCTACTTTAATTGCCATTATGCTTGTTGGGCACTGGATAGAAATGAAAAGCGTTTTAGGTGCATCAAAGGCATTGCAACTTTTAGTAAGTATGATGCCAGCAGAAGCACATAGAGTAAATGGAGATACCATTGAAGATATTTCACTCGAAAACCTTTTGAAAGATGATGTGATTTTAGTAAAACCTGGAGAAAAAGTCCCTGCTGATGGGATTATAGTAGATGGTTCTAGTTATTTAAATGAATCCATGCTAACTGGTGAATCCAAACCTGTAAAAAAAGATGAAAATGATAAAGTTATTGGTGGTTCTGTAAATGGTAATAGCACTTTAAAAGTTAAGGTTGAGCACACAGGAAAAGACAGCTATCTCAACAAGGTCATCACAATGGTCGAAGAAGCGCAAAAAACCAAATCTAAAATGCAAAACCTATCGGATAGGGCTGCAAAATGGTTGACCTACATTGCTTTGGCCATTGGTTTTGGTACGTTGGCCGTTTGGTTGATTCTAGGATTTCCGTTTGTATACGCATTGGAAAGAATGGTAACTGTTATGGTTATTGCTTGTCCGCATGCTTTGGGTCTTGCCATTCCGTTAGTAGTAGCGATATCGACTGCAGTATCCGCACAAAATGGATTATTAATTAGAAACAGAACAGCTTTTGAAGAATCTAGAAAGATATCAGCTTTATTATTCGATAAAACCGGAACATTGACCAAAGGAGATTTTGGTGTTACCAGAATCGAGTCGGTAAACAAATCGTATAGTAAAAATGAACTACTAAGATTATCAAGTGCCTTAGAACAAAGCTCTGAACATCCTATCGCTGTCGGAATAATAAAAAAAGTTAAAGAAAATAATATCATCATTCCCAACCCAGAAAATTTCAAAGCCATTACAGGTAAAGGTGTAGAAGCCAATGTTGAAGGCAAAGACATTAAGGTAGTAAGCCCAGGGTATTTAAGAGATGAAAAAATAGAAATCCCTAAAGATGCCTATAGTGATGCAGCCGAAACAGTTGTTTTTATTTTGATTGATGGAAAACTGGCTGGATATATAGCACTGGCAGACGAAATTAGACCAGAATCTGCCGAAGCTATAAAAGTCTTCAAAAAGAATGATATTAAAGTTTATATGGCAACGGGCGATAATGAAAAAACAGCCAAAGCTGTGAGCGAAAAACTTGGTTTAGACGGCTATTACGCTGAAGTATTACCACATCAAAAAGTGGAAATTGTTGAAGAGCTTCAAGCAAAAGATGAATTTGTAGCCATGACAGGAGATGGTGTCAACGATGCCCCTGCTCTTGCCAAAGCCAATGTTGGTATTGCAGTTGGCTCGGGCACAGATGTAGCAGCTGAAACAGCCGATATTATTCTGGTAAACAGTAATCCTAAAGATATTGCAAACCTCATTCTTTTTGGAAAAGCAACCTATAATAAAATGATTCAGAATCTTGTTTGGGCGACAGGCTATAATGTAGTGGCTATTCCGTTAGCTGCTGGAGTACTGTATTCTTCAGGGTTTGTTTTAGGGCCTGCTGTTGGAGCTGTATTTATGAGTTTGAGTACCATTATTGTGGCTATTAATGCACAATTGTTAAAGCGAAAAATAGGTAGCAAATAATGGATAGGAAAGAAAAACTCAATAGGATATATTTAATCCTATTGAGTTTATTTGTAGTAATGTTGGGCTACGGTATTTTATTACCAACTCTTCCCTACTATACAGAAAGATTAGCACTTAAAGATAATCTTGACAGAGACTTAATCAACTTTCATATTGGATTACTTACGAGTATTTATCCGCTTTTCCAATTACTGTTCGTGGTGGTTTGGGGAAAGCTATCAGACAAATACGGTCGCAAGCCCATTATCATTGTCGGTCTCATCGGGTTTGTGATAATGCAGTTGTTAACAGGACTTGCTACATCTTTGACAATGCTATATATCGCTCGAATCTTTGGTGGCATTTTTACATCATCAGTTATTCCAGTTAGTAATGCTTATTTAAGCGACATCACTTCCGAGAAACGTAGAACTAAAATAATGGCCTGGTCTGGCGTCGCCATCAGTTCTGGGGTTATTTTTGGCCCTGTCGTTGGTGGATTTCTATCTCAAACTAACATTCATATTAAATATTCTATAGGCCTGCTACATTTAGACCGATTTTCAGTACCATTCTTGTTTGCTGCTATATTAGGATTGATTGTCTTATTTATAGTAACGAAATGGTTAAAAAATACTGTTCACTTTCAAAAACAAACTTCAAAAAAAATGAGTTTGCGATTTACGTTTAGTAAATATTTTATCGTGTTACTATCGTTGTCATTTATACTACAATTTGTTGTGACTTTATTTGAAACGGTATTTTCAATATACGGTAAAGATGAATTGGGGTTTAACAGCAACCAAGTTGGAATTGGTTTTATGCTATGTGGCTCTGTAATGGCTGTTTTGCAGCCTGTTTTTGCAAGTTATGGAGAGAAGCTCTTATCTACGAAAAAACAAATTGCTTTAGGGTTGTTAATAGCTGGAATATCTTTAATCGCCTTTCCTTTTTTTAAAAATGAATGCTTTGTCTATGGCTTAATTATTCTTTTTGCAGCTGGAGGTGCAATGGTAACCCCTAACTTATTATCAGCAGTTTCCTTAACATCAAAAGAGAATACAGGTAGAAATATATCTATACAAAGCTCAACAAATAGTATTGGTCAAATTTTAGGTCCTGTTTTAGGGACTTGGTTAATTGCAGGAGATTTTTACTATCCATTTACAATTGCTGGAGTTATTGTTTTAGTTGCTATTAGCTCTCTGTTTTTACTTAAAAATCCACCATAAAACACATAGATGTTACCTTTTGATGATTAACCCAAATCTAAAACCCCAATAATCTTATGTATAATTTAATTCATATAATACTGGATAACTATAAAGAAACAAAAATAGTTTAGGAATCCAATCTTAATGATTTCAATAATGCTGAAAAAGGAATTTCCATTTATAGAAGATATTTGAAGAAATCACACATGTAAAATACATTTAGAGAATCACAAACTTATTAATTGCAACTAATAAATGAAAACAAAAACATTAACCTCTATGATATTGAATACACAAAAATATTGCAATTCTCTTTTAAAGAGTGAGCCCTGTATTAAGTACCCCTTTCATAATTTGATACATACCCACGAAGTTGTTGCTAATGTTAGACACATAAGTACACAACTCAAGCTTACCAATCGGGAGCAATTAATATTGGAAATTGCAGCTTGGTTTCACGATACAGGGTTTTCCAAAACCTACAAAGGTCACGAAGATGTTAGTAAGGAATTGGCATGGGAGTATCTCACTACCCAAGATGTTGATAAACAAATTTTGCAAGATGTTTTAGGTTGTATAGAGGCTACTAAAATGCCTCAAAATCCTCAAAACAAATTGGAAAAATTATGTGCGATGCGGATTTATATCATATCGCCACTCCTGAATTCTTCTACAAAAAATTGCTATTGAGACGGGAATGGGAAGTTTATTGTGATATTTCAAGTAGTGATTTGGAATGGCATCAACTGAATTTAGAATTTTTAAAGAATCATTCTTTCCATTCTTCATATGGCCGAAACGTACTAAAACCTCAAAAAGAGGTAAACTTAAAAAAGGTCAAAGAGATTTTGAGCTTTTATTAAAATAATGTCACTAGGCGTGAATTAATAAAACAAGTAATACAAATAATATTATGCTATATACCACTATTCTAATTGCCTTCCTCATTGGATATTTTTTCATCGCCTTTGAACACTCTATTAAAGTTGATAAGGCTGTTGTCGCACTATTAACAGGGACTATTTGTTGGGTGTTGTTGGTTTTTGCTTTAGAAAATGGCAGTATCGGTTTTTCAGAAGAATCCGTGATTCAATTTATTCCAGAAAGCATTCGTCATCATATTGGTGATATATCTGAAATCCTGTTTTTTCTCATGGGAGCTATGACCATTGTTGAGATTATTGATGCTCATGAGGGATTTACCATAATTACGGAAAAGATTTCAACTACTAAGAGAGTTAAGCTTATATGGATTTTAAGTATTGTTACTTTCTTTTTATCAGCAGCCTTGGATAACCCTAACAACCGCTATCGTGATGTCTGCTCTATTAAAGAAAATGATTGCAGACAAAAAAGATTTATGGCTGTTTGCCGGTATGTTGATTATTGCAGCCAATGCAGGTGGAGCGTGGTCTCCAATAGGTGATGTAACTACAATTATGTTATGGATAGGCGGGCAAGTCACAGCCGGAAATATCGTTGTAAAGCTTATTTTACCTAGTTTGGTTTGCCTTCTGGTACCACTAGGTATTATAAGTTTTAAGTTAAAGGGAAATATAAAAAAACCAAACATACACCTAGAAAAAAAAGAAAAACCAAATGTGAATACCTTTGAGAAGAGGTTAGTGTTTTTCTTAGGTCTCGGAGCGCTATTATTTGTTCCAATCTTCAAGACCGTTACTCATCTTCCTCCGTTTATGGGAATACTATTTGGACTAGGAGTCATGTGGGTAGTTACTGAGATAATACATCGAAAAAAAGAAATTGCCCATAAAAACTCATTGTCCATTGTTGGAGTGTTACAAAAGATTGACACCCCAAGTATTTTATTTTTTCTTGGTATTCTATTAGCTGTTGCCAGTCTTCAAACAGGTGGCCATTTAAGCGATATGGCTCTCTTTTTGGATAATAAATTTCATAATATTTATGTCATTAATACAATCATTGGAGTTTTATCTGCCATAGTTGACAATGTCCCTTTAGTTGCTGGAGCTATGGGAATGTATTCCGTAGAGACCTATCCTGTTGACCACACATTTTGGGAATTATTGGCGTATTGCGCAGGAACAGGCGGAAGTATTTTAATAATTGGGTCAGCTGCTGGAGTTGCCATTATGGGTACATTAAAAATCAACTTTATTTGGTATTTGCGAAAAATATCCCTGTTGGCTTTAGCTGGATATTTAGCTGGAGTCCTTACCTATATTATTCTGAACTAAAATTTATTCAATTTTTAAATATGCTTTTTAAGGACGATGAACATATAAAATTGATACATTCCGGTGATGAATATTTCGTTAAGATGAAAGAAATCATTGAAAATGCACAAGAAGAGATTCATTTACAAACCTACATTTTTGAAAATGATGAAACAGGAAATGATATAGCAAATTGTTTAAAAGAAGCAGCACATCGAAATGTGAAGGTTTATATCCTATTAGATGCTTATGGCAGCTCATCTCTTTCTGATAATTTCATAAAAGATTTGCAGCAGAGTGGAATATTTTTTCGATTTTTTTCGCCGTTATTTTCTGTCAACAACTTTTATTTAGGAAGAAGGATGCATCACAAAGTAATTGTAGCTGATGCTAAATTTGCAATCATAGGAGGAATAAATATTGCAAATAAATATCGCGGTAAAGAAAGTGATGAGCCTTGGCTAGATTATGCTATAAAATTAGATTGCCCAGCTGCCCAAGATTTGCAAAAACTGTGTCGCGATTATTTTTTTAAAGACAGAAGCTCAAAAAAAAATAAAACCTGTATTACATTCTGCAGGAAAAACACTTGTTGGTATTAGACAAAACGATTGGCTTAAAAACAAAACTGAAGTATGCGACTCTTACACAAATTCCATCAACCAAGCCAAGAATGAAATAGTCATTGTCAGTTCTTATTTTTTACCAGGAAGAAGACTAAACAATGCTATAATAGGTGCTTGTAAAAGGAAAGTAAAAGTAACGCTAATATTAGCAGGGATTAGTGATGTGCCTTTAATACGTAATGCAACCTCTTATTTATATTCATTATTTTTAAAACAAAATGTGCTAATATATGAATGGAATAATTCTGTCGTGCACGGCAAAGCGGCTGTGGTGGATAACAAATGGTCCACAATAGGTTCATTTAACCTCAATGACCTTAGCTGCTATGGAAGTATCGAAATGAATGTTGAAATACATTCACCTTACTTTTCCGAATTATTACGTTCTGATTTTCAAAATATTATCAATCAATGCAATGAGGTTACGATTGATACTATCTATAAAAATACCAGTTTTATTTCAAGATTTGTCAATTATATGGCCTACCGAATGGTAAGAGCAGCTATATTGTTCCTAACCTTTTTGCCTCATATCAGATTTGCAAAATAAGTTTAGACTCTGACTTTTAGTTTGGAGACTTCCTATAGTCAAGATAAAAGTGATAATTACTTAAATACATAGACTTGGCGTATTGTGATAGGTTTTTTAACTATTTAATATTGCGTATATATCTTTCAGAATTGATTACCGTGGTCAGTTAATCCAACGAGATATTGGTTGATATGTAATAACCTACAAATTTTAATTGGGTTAAGGATTGCGCACTTACTCAGCCTTTTTCCAAATGCTTTATTAAGTTAGTGATTGAATAACCTTGGTGCGAAAAACAATGCAAGGCCAGATATCAATAATGAGCCCAGAGAGCCCCATAAAAGTTCGGGGCTTGTATCATCTCTATTAGGCGCTTCAATCGATATTAACTGTTCGTTTAAACTAGCGATGTCCTTTTTAGCTGTTTTTAGTTGTCCCTTCATGTCGAAAATGGTCTTGTTCATTTCAAGTTGTTCTTTGACATACTTTTGATTCGCTTTTTGTTCTATCTCTATTCTATGCTCGGCATTTTCTAAAGACAAAATCAGTTTTCTGTTTTCTTTTAAAAGGTTATTTAATTTTTCATTTAGCTCTTTCTCCTTTGGAGATGTTTTTCCAATGTAATCATACTGATTTTTAAATCCATTTACGATACTAGCTATAAGCTCTGATCTTGAAATGTTCTTATCGTTAGCTATCTGTTGTAGAGCTGTTTTCTCCTCAGCAGTAGTCTTGAAGCTTATTGTTACGTTTCTTGTTGTGTCCATAATAGTGTAATTTGTTTATGTGTTTTAGTTGGTATACCTATGATTTACCAGTAGTAAACTATTAGTATATCAATGGTATTGTATTGGTATACTTAACTTTTTTTAATTTTAATATTCTGTTTTTCAATTTTTTAAACATATTCCATTTCATTTTGAAATATTTTATATCCAAATATAATTCTTTTTTTACTTTTTACTATATTTGAGTAATTATTTTTACAATGACAACAAAAACAATTGAGGAAATTGGAAATGCCATCTTTGAGTCTAGAGAACTTGGCCCTAACCAATTAGACATAAGTTCAAAAAATATAAATCATTGGATTAGAGAACGAATTGTCCCATTTGTTCCTGTAGAACAATCACCTGATATAAATAAGCTAGTTGATGTTATTTCGGATAATGATAATAAAAAAAATAAAAAAGCAAAATGGATACGACTTAACCTCGCTCAAGCAGTTTGGGTATCGATAGTGAGTGAATTGATTGGTTTTAAAGTCTCAATTGAAAATCTAGAGAAGCTAGCCTATAAGGTGTGGCAAGAACCTAGAGAGCAAAAGTATGCTGATAGAGTCTTTGAATATAATATAAAGAATAACCCCCATAATTTACCAAAACAAGAAATTGATAAGCTTAAATCTCACTTGCGTAATGAATTGCTTATGGAGCATTATTTCAGGACCATTATTAATCCTTTTACCGATGCTGTTAAATCAGCTTTCTATAGAAACGGAATACCACATAACTTTCTTTTCGTACCTGAAACAAACGATTATATGTTTCATGATGGCAATTTGGACTTAATTTTAGATTTAAAGAGTATTTATCTACAAAAACCTATGCTTAGTATTCCATTAGTGCCCATTCTTTCAAAGATATTGTTACATGAATTTGATAACCGAAAAATAAAGGACCTCAAATACCTTTTCAATGTCGAAAGGCAAATAAGGGATATTGTTGTTTTTAAAAGACCTAAAATTGTTGAGATAGCTTTTGAGAAAAGAGATATTAAACCTTTAGTTATAACTGAACAGCATAAGAGCCGAGAGCAATTAGCTAAATATATTTTAACAAATAAGATCATGAAAGGCTCAAAGCTTTTAATTGATATACGCTCCAATGATAATTACAAAATAACACTTATTAAAAAAGAGTGATACTTAAATATTTCCAAAAATGATACACATCGTAGAACATAATCAGTTCCTGAAAACAAAGCCTGGTTTCAATCCAAACAGAGATGGACCAGAAAACCAGTTTTCACAATGTTGCCAAACAAATATTAAATAAAGATAATAACAACGCCTTTGATAATAGCGAAGTAACTGAGATAATTTTGATATTAGAATGTTTCGCTGATATCATATGCAACCAAAAAGTTTAATACTATGAAAAATGTTTTTCTCTATGTAAGAGTCTCCACAGATGAGCAGGCTGACAAGGGATTTTCACTACGAGACCAAGAAGAGAAATTACTCAGCTATTGTTCTAATAACAATTTTAATGTTATTTCTATATTCAAGGAAGACCATTCAGCAAAGACTTTCAATCGTCCTGAGTTCAAGAAAATGATGTCTTACATCAAAAAAAACTACAAATCAGTAGACCAAGTTCTTTTTACAAAATGGGATCGTTTCTCTCGTAATACTTCTGAATCCTATAACAAGATTAATGAGTTCACGGAACTAGGAGTTCTTGTTAACGCCATCGAACAACCTCTAGACCTATCTATTCCTGAACAGGGATTGATGTTAGCAGTTTACCTTTCCATGCCTGAGGTTGAAAACCAAAGACGCTCATTGAATGTTAAAGCTGGAATTAGGCGTGCTTTCAAGGAAGGAAGGTATGTAGTTTCTCCTCCTAAAGGGTACGATATGGGAAGGGACAAACAAAACAAACCTATTTTAATTCCAAATAAAGATGCTAAGTATATAAAAGAAGGGTTCAAGTTACTTAGCCTAGGTTTATATTCCCAAAAAACAGTATTGATTAAACTGAAAGGTAAGGGTTTCAAAACAAGTAAATCTGCATTTGCTAGAATAATCAGAAACCCCATCTATCATGGAGACATAATATTAAGTGCTTTCAATGATGAGCTTGAGCGGGTAATAAAGGGAATCCACGAGCCACTTATCACAAAAGATCTTTTTGAAAAGGTTCAAGTTCATATTGATGGTGGCAAAAGACAATATCAAGTTAGACACAAAAAAATCAATAAAAAATATCCCTTTAAAGGTTTTGTGCTTTGTCCTAATTGCCTAAAACCTCTTAAAGCAAGTTCTTCAAAGGGAAGAAGTCGGTATTACGCATATTATCACTGTGAAAAGCCTTGTAGTACTCGCTACAAAGTTGAAGAAGTAGAATCTTGGTTCAATGATTTCTTAGGTGGGATTTCTCTAAATCCTAACTCCAGTGAGTTATTGCAAAAGATTATTGAAAACCGTTTTAAAAGTCTCACTAAATCAAGTAGATTGAGTCCTAAACATTATGAAGAAGTAAGTTCCATAAAGCATAAGTTAGAAAGACTTCAAGATCTTTATTTAGATGGAGATTTTGATAGAGAAGAGTACAAAAGTACAAAAGTGCGTTATCAAAATAGATTGTCTGAATTGAATGCCGTTGAGCAAAACTGGAAAAATCAAAAGGATATACTTTCAATCTATAAAAATGGTCTAAAGAAACTTGAATCTTTTGATAAACAATTCAATAACAGCGATATAGATCTTAAGAGAAGATTAATCGGTTCGATTTTCCCTAAAAACTTCCAATTTGAAAATCAAAGTGTTCGAACCGCTGACATCAATCCACTACTTTTAAAAATTTCTAGTATTAACAAGGATTTTAAAGGAAATAAAAAATGGGACAAATCGAAAAAAATTGATTTGTCCCAATTAGTACTGAAGGCGGGACTTGAACCCGCACGGCCATAATGGCCATTGGATTTTAAGTCCAACGTGTCTACCAATTCCACCACTTCAGCATCCAAGTTACAGACTGTAACTTTATTGGTATATATTATTGTAGAGCGAAAGACGGGATTTGAACCCGCGACCCTCACCTTGGCAAGGTGATGCTCTACCCCTGAGCTACTTTCGCAGTTTTTAAAGAACTATTTCGCTGTAAAAGCGGATGCAAATTTAAAATAAATCTTATAAATGCAAAGCCTTTTTTAAAAATAAATACAATTTATTTTAAGCTTGTTTTTTATTCACCAACATTCGCTTTATTTCATTGAGTTTCATTAACGCTTCAACTGGCGTTAAAGTATCAATATCTGTATGTAGAATTTCATCTTTAATATCCTCTAAAAGAGGATCATCCAAATTAAAGAAGCTTAACTGCATATCATCTTTTAAAGATTTTACCTTATCAGTCAGCTCTTCACTTGAATGTGATTTTTCAAGTTTAGTTAAAATTTTATTTGCTCGCCTTATCACTTGTTGTGGCATACCAGCCATTTTCGCAACATGAATACCAAAACTGTGCTCGCTTCCTCCTTCAACAAGCTTTCTAACAAAAAGCACATTATCTTTTAATTCTTTAACAGCTACATTAAAGTTTTTAATCCTATTAAAGGTTTCTGTCATTTCATTAAGCTCGTGATAGTGCGTTGCAAAAAGTGTTTTTGGTTTTGCAGGATGCTCGTGCAAATATTCACTTATGGCCCAAGCTATAGAAATACCATCATAGGTACTTGTACCTCGTCCTATTTCATCTAACAAGACTAAACTGCGGTCTGATATATTATTCAGAATAGAAGCAGTTTCATTCATTTCTACCATAAACGTAGATTCGCCCATAGAGATATTATCGCTAGCTCCTACTCGTGTAAAAATCTTATCGACAAGTCCAATTCTGGCCTGTTCTGCTGGTACAAAACTTCCTATTTGGGCTAGTAATACAATTAATGCTGTTTGTCGTAAGATTGCCGATTTACCAGACATGTTTGGTCCAGTAATCATTATAATCTGCTGCGATTCTCTATCGAGATAGACATCATTCGCAATATAAGCTTCACCTAATGGTAATTGTTTTTCTATAACAGGATGACGTCCTTCTTTTATATCTAGTTCAAAACTATCATCAATTTGAGGATATGAATAGTTATTACTCTTTGCCAAGCTTGCAAAACCACAAAGGCAATCTAACTGACCAACTAATTGAGCATTTTGCTGCACCTGAATGATAAATTGATGCATCCAGCTTACCAACTCAACAAACAACTGCTGCTCTATGGCTAAAATGCGTTCTTCGGCACCTAGTATTTTTGCTTCGTATTCTTTTAACTCTTCGGTAATATAACGCTCCGCGCTTACCAATGTTTGCTTACGCACCCATTCTTGTGGCACTTTATCTTTGTGAGTATTTCTAACTTCAATGTAATAACCAAAAACGTTATTTGATGCTATCTTTAATGACGGAATACCTGTACGCTCACATTCACGCTCTAGCATTTTATCTAGGTAATCCTTACCTGACTTTGACAATCCTCTAAGCTCATCGAGTTCTTCAGAAAATCCTTCAGCAATAGTATTCCCTTTTAAGACATTAACCGGAGCCTCTTCGTTTAGCGTTTGCTTTATTTTTTCGCGAAGCAAATCGCAATTATGAAGACTACTTCCAATAATTTTTAAGGCTTCATTATCACAACTTTCTGCAATAGATTTTATAGGAACAATTGCTTCTAAAGAGTTTTTAAGCTGAATCACTTCGCGTGGACTTACCTTAGTGGTTGCAATTTTAGAAATAAGACGTTCTATATCTCCAATATGCTTTATTTGTCCTTGCATTTTTTGAAGCGCAACATCATGCTCCAATAAATACTTAACAACTTCATGTCGTTGTTTTATTTTTTCAGCATGTTTTAGAGGCAAGGCTAACCAACGCTTTAAGGTACGACCTCCCATTGCCGAAATTGTTTTGTCAATAACGTTAATTAAAGTTACCGCATTGGCATTGGTAGAATGGTATAATTCTAAATTTCTAATGGTGAATTTATCCATCCAAACGTAATCATCTGTAGCAATTCTAGAAATTGTTGCAATATGCTCTAACTTGTTATGCCTTGTTTCACTTAAATAGTGCAACACAACACCTGAAGCAATAATACCTTCATACAAATCTTCTACACCAAACCCTTTTAAGCTTTTAGTATTAAAATGCTTGGTTAGTGTTTCGTTGGCGTAATCTGCCTGAAACACCCAGTCTTCGAGATAAAAAGTATGAAAATCATTTCCAAACGTTTCACTGAAGGTCTTTCTGCACTTTTTTGAAATAAGCACTTCACTAGGATTAAAATTCTGAAGTAACTTATCTATATATTCTGCATCTCCTTGAGAGGTTAAAAACTCACCTGTTGAGATGTCTAAAAACGAAATTCCGATGTAGGTTTTATCAAAATGAACAGCACACAGAAAATTGTTAGACTTGGAATGTAAAATATCATCATTTAATGCGACACCAGGCGTTACCAATTCTGTAACTCCTCGCTTAACAATTTTTTTGGTTTGTTTAGGATCTTCAAGCTGATCGCAAATTGCCACACGTTCACCTGCTTTTACCAACTTTGGTAAATAGGTGTTTAATGAATGATGTGGAAAACCTGCCAATTCAGTTTCGCTATCGCTACCAGCACCACGCTTGGTTAAGATAATGTCTAGTATTTTGGATGCTTTTACAGCATCACTACCAAAGGTTTCATAAAAATCCCCAACTCTAAACAGCAATAATGCATCAGGATACTTTGCTTTTATAGCATTGTACTGCTTCATTAATGGTGTTTCTTTTTTTGCCTTTTTAGCCAAGAGAAATGTGTATTTTTGCTTCATCCCGATTGTCATCAGGACTTGTAATTGTAACATTGCTAATGTAGCCAAATAGCCTTATTATATAAAGCCTTTTGAGCATAAGTTATTTACAAAACACATAACATTTCAACATGCGTAAATTAAAAAATAGTGAATTAGACCGTCTCGATGTTTCTGAATTTAAAGAAGCTAAAAAGTCTCCTATAATTATCATTTTGGATAATATTCGTAGTCTGAATAATATCGGATCTGTTTTTAGAACGAGTGATGCTTTTTTAATTGAAAAAATTTACCTCTGTGGCATTACAGCTCAACCTCCTCATAACGATATTCGCAAAACAGCTCTAGGAAGCACCGAAACTGTTGATTGGGAATATGCCGAAAACACAATAGATGTTGTTACCGATTTAAAAAACGAAGGTGTAAAAATTTGTGCTATTGAACAGGCTGAACATGCAACGATGTTAGATACATTTCAACCTCAACCTAATACTAAATATGCCTTTGTATTTGGCAATGAAGTTAAAGGTGTGGCACAAGATGTTGTAACTGCTAGTGATGAAGTTATAGAAATACCACAATTTGGAACCAAACACTCTTTAAATATTTCAGTAAGTACTGGCGTGGTAATATGGGATGTTTTTAGCAAATTGAAGAAGCTCATATAAACCTTCCCAAAGGAAGGCTTTTATTATTTTTTATCTTTCTTAGTTTGAAAGATTATAAGAAAGACCAACAATATTATAATAAAAATAACAAATGCTTGTTGCGGTGTTGCTCCTGACGAAATGTTGTTATTAGGTCTTGGCGCATTTACTGGTCCACTAAAAGGTGTACCTTTTTGAATAAAATAAATTATATTATAAAGAATCATATAAAGCGGTACTATATTCTACTTGTGCTAAAACTTACAAAAAAGTTACGATAACAAATAAACGTAACGAATAAAATCAAATTAAAAAACATATAATCATGCCTATTATTAAACCCATTAGAAATATACACCCTCAAATCTCTGAAGATTGTTTTGTTGCCGACAATGCCACTATTGTAGGCGAAGTTACTATGGGAAGCCAATGTAGTATTTGGTTTAATGCTGTTGTTAGAGGTGATGTGCATTATATAAAGATGGGAAATAAGGTAAATATACAAGATGGTGCTGTAATCCATGCAACGTATCAAAAATCGCCAACTACTATTGGTAACAACGTTTCTATTGGTCATAACGCTATTGTTCATGGATGCACAATACACGATAATGTCCTAATTGGCATGGGCAGCATTGTAATGGATGACTGCGTTATTGAAAGCAATAGCATTATTGCTGCTGGTGCTGTAGTAACCAAAAACACAATTGTAGAATCTGGCAGTATATACGCTGGTGTACCAGCTAAAAAAGTAAAGGATATTAGCGAGGAATTAATCTCTGGAGAAATTGACCGTATTGCAAATAACTACGTGAAATATTCTGGCTGGTTTAAAGAATAAGTCTTAAAAATCTAAAAACGTGGTTTCAAAATTACCACCTACTAATGTATTTAATACCTCAACGTTACTGTTAGAATGTAGTTTTACCGAAGGTGTTGCTTCATCTAAATTCAATAAATCTTGAGATTGCAAAACGGCTTTTGTCTGCTTGGCGACTGCCAATCCTGAATCTATGATTTTTACGCCCTCAGGAAGCATCGTTTCTAACATTGGTATTAAGTAAGGATAATGCGTACAACCTAAAACCAGGTAGTCTATATTAGCCTTAAGCATAGGCTCTAAATAGAGCTGTAGCAAATCTTTCATTTCATCTGAATTCAACTTACCTGATTCTATTAAAGGCACTATACCTTCCCCTATTTGCTCTATCACTTTTATACCATTAGCATACAAATCTGAGGTTTTGTGAAAAAGCTGACTACTAAGCGTTCCTTTAGTGGCTAAAATCCCAACCGCTTTAGTCTTTGTATTTAAAGCTGCTGGTTTAATTGCTGGTTCTATCCCAATAAAAGGCACCTCATACGATTCCCTTAAATAGGTGATTGCATTTGTTGTCGCTGTATTACATGCAACCACAATAATTTTGCAACCTTTGCTTAGCAAATATTCTGTGTTCTTTATGGAAAGGTTCTTTATCTCTTCCTTAGTCCTATTACCGTATGGCGCATTTCTGCTATCTGCTAAGTAGATTATATTCTCATTTGGGAGCAAGGCATGTATTTCTTTAAAAATGGAAGTGCCACCAACACCAGAATCAAAAATACCAATTGGATAATTACTCATACGTACAAAAATAAAAAGTCGCTTTATTAAAAAGCGACTTTCAAATAGATTTTATTTAAAACTTACTTATATTTTTAAGTGAGCTTTTACATCTGCCATAAGGTCTTTACCATCTGAAACTAGTAATACTGCAGAATCTAGAACATACTCATATCCTTGAGCTTTAGCCACTTCTTGAATTGCCTTTTTAGCATCCTCAATTATTGGCTTCATAAAAGCTTCATTTTTCTTTTGGATATCTTGTATCTGATTTTGTTGATACACCGCTATTGATTGATCAAAAGTAGCAACCTCTTGCTTACGTCTTAAGTTTTCTTCATCTGTCTGTGATGCAGCTTCTGCCTCATATTGCTTAATTTTATTATTAAGCTCTTTCATTTGGTCTTGTAGCTCAGCTTGATAAGTTGCTTTAAGCTTATCGATTTCTGCTTTAGCTTTAATATAGTCTGGCATAGCTTCAATCAGCTTTTGAGTATCTATATGTGCAATTTTACTTTGTGCCGACATATAAGTAGTTGCACCAATAAATAGTGCTGCTGCAAATAATAATGATTTAAAATGTTTCATTTTTCTAAATTGTATTTGTGTGTTATAATTATTAGTTATCTTCTCCTTCTTCTTTCTTAGCTTTCGCTATAGAATCTCTTTTTCTAAGTTGTTCTTCACGCTCTTCACGCGCTTTTTTTCTTTGTTCTAAAATTTTCTTCTTTCGTTCTTCTAACGCTTTTCTTCTTCTTTCTCTATCGTTTGCCTTAATTTCGGCAGCAGTTGGCTGCTTCTTAGAACTCACCGAATCTTTTTTAACGGTAGACTCTGCTTTTTTACTATCAGAAGTCTTAACCACTTTTTTTCCTTGAGTTGTACTATCTTTTACTGTTTTTTTAGCTTCGTCCTCAGTTTTATTTCTAGCATCTAATATACTTTGCCTACGAGCGTCTGCTTCACGCTTCTTTGCTTCTCTAATAGAGTCTTGTCTTGCTCTCCTCGCCTCCAAAGCCTTTTCGCGCTCAGCACGTTTTGCAGCTAATTCTGCTTCTCTTGCTGCTTTACGTTCTTCTAAAGCTTTCTGTCTTTCATCCTTTTCTTCATTTACTACAGGTACAACATCTTCATCTTCTAACTCTTGACGCTCCTTTTTACTCTTTGCTTGATTACGTTTTGAAGTCCGTGTAATTGTTCTTAAAACTTGCTCACTAATATCATAGCGCTCAGCAGAATAAAGCATTACTACATCTGCTGATTTATCAAAAACAAAATCAAACTTTTTAGTTTCCGCTATTTGCTGTACAGCTGCGAATATTTGATCTTGTATAGGCTCTATTAACTGACGTTTTTGAATCATTAAATCTCCATTAGGACCAAAACGCTTTTGTTGATAGTCTAATATTTCTGCCTCTTCAAAAGAAATATCTTCCATACGCTCTTCATATAATTCCTTTGTAAGCAATACACTCTCATTTTCAAGCTCTTTCTTCTTTTGGTCGATTACACTAAGCTTTTTTTCTATCTCAGTTTTCCACTGTAGCACTTTTTTGTCTAGCTGTGTAGAAGCTTCCTGATACTCAGGTACATTTTGCAAAATATACTCGGTATCTATATAACCTATTCTAACACCTCTTTGGGCATTAGCATTAAAGCTCATAAGACCTATAACTGTCAGTAAAAAAAGAACTTTAAATTTCATCATGATTGTTTTTGTTTTGAGACATCTTGAATTGTTTTCCAATCTTTTCGTCAATTTTAGTGTTACTAATCTTCAAATTTAACGAAATATATCCTTAAAAATTTTAACACCATAATGAAATACTTAATTAGCAACTAGAAAATATCGTGCCAAAATTAAAATTGTTGCCCAATAATGAAGTGTGTTTCCCATTTTCTTGGTGATGTTCCATCTGGTAAATCGTCGAATGCATGACCAAAATCTATACCTAATAAACCGAAGGCTGGCATAAAGATTCTTAGACCGAAACCTGCAGATCTTCTAACATTGAAAGGATTGAAATCTCTAAAACTGTTGATAGACTGACCGCCTTCTAAGAACCCTAACGCGTATATCTTAGCCTGAGCACCAAGTGTTATAGCATGACGAAGTTCTAAAGAGAATTTGTTGTAGATAGAACCACCATCTGTTGTAGATAGGGATTGATTAGGATAACCACGTAACTGAATAATCTCTCTTCCGTCTAATGCAAAATTTCCTAAACCATCTCCTCCAACAAAGAAACGCTCAAAAGGAATAACTCCTCTATCGTTATTATACGCACCTAAGAAACCAAATTCTACACTAGGTCTAAGAACCAACTTTTTTGTTAAGGCTGTATACCAATCAGCTCTAAACTTTATTTTATAGAACTCTAACCACTTAAAACGCTCTTGGTCAATTTCACCTATACGTGCATAGTCATCTTCATCTGATGGATCTAAAGCATCTCTCTCATCTTTAAGCGCCTTATAATCCACTCCATTTACTAAAGAATATGGGAAAGAAAACTTAGCAGAAGCCGTAAAACTAGATCCTCCTGTTGGGAAAATTGGATCTGTGTATAAATTATTTCTACTTAAACCAATAGTATAAGACAAGTTATTTGATGTACCATCACCGAAAGTAAATAGTCCTGTGTTATAGTTATTTAAGTCATACTTTTGGTAGCTTATTGCCTGTGATAATAAAAAGTAGTCATCTGGTTCTGAAAGCCTGGTTGAAATACCTAAAGTAAGACCAAGAATATTAAATCTTCTACTCTTATCTGCTCTACGTGTTGTAGAGTTATACAAAAATTGTCTAGAATAAGATAAAGAACTTGATAGCTGGAATGGCTTCTTACCACCTAACCAAGGCTCACTAAACGAGAAACTATATGTTTGAAAAAACTGACTAGCTTGCAATCTTAGAGCCAAACTCTGTCCATCTCCTCTTGGTACTGGTTTGTATGCTTCCTTTTTAAATATATCTTTGATAGCAAAGTTATTGAATGATAACCCAAGTGTACCTATAAAACCTCCGCCACCATAACCACCTTGTAGTTGTATTTGACTAGAGCCTTGCTCGGCAACTTCATATTCAATATCTAAAGTACCATCTACAGGATTAGGGTTTTTAATATTAGGAACCAACTGTTGCGCATCAAAGAATCCTAATTGCCCTAGCTCTCTTAGGGTTCTTATGATTTGAGATTTACTATACAACTCACCTGGACGTGTTCTTATCTCTCTGTATATTACATGGTCGTTGGTTACATCATTTCCTTTAACTGTAACATTATTGAAATAAGCTGGCTTACCTTCAGAAATACGAATCTCCATATCGATGACATTACCCTCTGCACTTACCTCAACTGGGTTAATCGTAGAGAACATGTAACCACTATTTTGATAAGCATTTACTAAACTTATTGCATCTGGATCATTAGGATCATCTATACGCTCTCTCAACTCTACACCATTATATGTGTCACCCTCTTTAATGCCTAACAATGCTGCCAATTGTCTGTCATCATATACTGTATTACCAACAAAATCTATTTTTCCAAAAGTATATTTTTCGCCTTCTTCTACTTCTATGTTTAAACTTATAGTTTTGTTATTGTTATAAATTATAGAATCTGAAACAATTCTGGCATCTCTATATCCTTTTTCTTTGTAACGATCAACAATGCTTACTAAATCTTCTCTAAAGTCTTCTTCTATATATTTTGAACGCTTAAATATTCGCAATGGACTAAGACTCTTTTTCTTAGTATTTTTCATTGCTTTACGAAGCTTTTTATCTGCAAGTTTTTCGTTACCAATAAAGTTGATTTCTTTTATCTTTACTTTCTGACCTTTGTCTATCTTAATTTTCATGTTAACACGTTCCTTTTCAACAGAGTCTATAACTTCTGTGGTTTGAATGTTAACTTTAGCGTTTAAAAATCCTTTCTTTTTGTATTTGTTAGTAAGGTAATTTCTTGTGGTTGCAATAAGGTTTTCTGTAACCTTTACACCAGATTGAAGCTTATTTTCGGTTATAATTTCATCCTTCTTACCTTTCTTTACACCCTCAATCGTTAAATCTTTAAGCTCGGGCAAATCCATAAGATGGATTTCTAAATTGGCGGTACTACCATCTATATCAGTAATAAAAATATCTATACTACTAAATAGGTTAGACTTCCATAAGGTCTTAACTGCGTTAGCAATTTTTTCTCCGCCTACCTGAATTTCTTCGTCCTTTCTTAGCTTTGAATAAGCAATAATAGTTTGTGGACTAAAATTAGTATTTCCTGTAACGGTAATTTCTTTAATTAAATACTTAGCACCATCTTGAGCTTGTGCATTACCCAAAAAAGGTATTGTAAAAATTAATACAACACCAATTAATTTAGCAAGGGACTTTGATAATTTCTTATGAGGTAAGTTGTTCGCTTGTTTTTCCAAATCTTCGTTCTCTATTTTGATAATTTATGAGTGCTTTGTACAAATGTTCTTTGTCAAAATCTGGCCATAAAATATCCGTAAAATATAATTCAGCATAGGCAATTTGCCAAAGTAAAAAATTACTAATTCGTTGCTCACCGCTAGTACGAATTAACAAGTCTACATCTGGTAAATTTTGCGTGTAAAGATGCTTATTTATAATTGATTCATCAATACTTTCAGAAGAAATTATATTATTTTTAACTTTAACTGATAATTCTTTAATAACATTAACAATTTCTTCACGAGAACCATAGCTCAAGGCTAAAGTTAATGTCATATTCGTATTATTTTTTGTCTTTTCTATAACATCCAACAACTCTTTATGTGCTTTTTTTGGTAAATCGTGAAGACAACCAATTGCAGATAGCTTAATATTATTGTCTTGTAAGGTTTTTATCTCCTTTTTTAATGATTTTACCAAAAGTTTCATAAGCGTTTGCACTTCTAGTTTTGGTCTGTTCCAGTTTTCTGTAGAAAAAGCATAAAGTGTTAAATTCTTAATACCTAATTCTGCACTTGCCTCAACGGTTTGCCTAACAGCTTTAGTACCGTTTTCATGTCCAATAACGCGCATTAAGCCCTGTTGCTTTGCCCAACGACCATTACCGTCCATAATTATTGCAACATGGTTGGGAAGTTTTTCTTTATTTACTTTTTCTTTTAGACTCATCTTAAAAATTACAATAACAAGGTCTTCTACCAAAGGTGTAAGTTAAGGTAATTCCTGAAAACACATACCAATCATTACTATTTGTGTTTCCAAAACTTAGCTGTTCTCTAAACTCATTATCTGGCACACTCCCATCTAGCTCATCAGAAAATGTATATCTAGCACCTATTTCTCCTGCTAACACCAAATGATTGCTTATATTGGTTTTATACCCTAAAACCATTGGTATACCATACGCCCAACTACTTGTATCTTCTGAAGTATACTGACCGTTTTGAGTAAAATAATAATTATCGTGATTAGCCACAGAAATCCCTGTATATAAATATGGTGTTCCTTTTACTCCACTTGTATGTAAATCAAAATCCCAAAACGTAAATTCCATTCCGGCAGATATTTCTAAAATACTTGTATTAAACTTATAACCTCTTTGTATTCTTCTTGGATCATCTGATTTTCCATCAATACCTTCTAAATCTGAAAAAATAACAGATAATCTATAAGAATGCCTCGGACTTCTATTCCATTTAAAAATACCACCAATAGCAAGCTGATTTGGTGATATATAATTGGTAGCACCAACATCTCCAATAAAATTACTCCCACCTGCAAACACACCAACCTCATAAATTTGAGCTTTAGTGTTTTGCATAAAAAATACACATATGAAAATTAGGAATAAATACCTCATAAATTTTTCAAAGTTTGCAAATATAATAATTATGATTAGCCTATTACAATTTGATACAAATTGTCTTAGAGATAAACAGTATTTACAAGCTTTTATTGTAAAAAACAGGACTTAATTACGTCTATCCTCGCCCCAAAGAAGCTTTTTTCTTAAAGTATCTAAGAATGTTTCTTCTAAACGCTCAACCATCTTAATTGCAAAACCAGCCTTTTTTACTGTTACCGTAGTTGTATTAGGCAAAGTAACAATTCTAGAATCTAAAGACATTAAAAACTGATCCTCCCTCCCGTCAACCTTAAAAGTAACTTTTGTTTTGTCTGGTATAATTAAAGGTCTTGCACTTAAATTATGTGGAGCTATAGGTGTTAGCGCAAAATTATTAGCTTCTGGTGTTATGACTGGACCTCCACAACTTAAAGAATATCCTGTAGAACCTGTTGGTGTAGATAATATAAGACCATCAGCCCAATAAGAGGTTAAATATTCATCATCAAGATGTGTTTCTACAGTAATCATAGAGGTAGTATTCTTTCTGCTAAGAGCTATCTCATTAAGTGCAAAGTTAGTATGCCCTACAACTTGGCTTTCGGGTTCTGTAGTAACACTCAACAAAGTACGCTCTGAAATTTTATAATCTCCATTAAAAATCTCAGATAGTGCGGAGTCAATCTCTTCTGTTTGTATAGTTGCTAAAAAACCTAATCGACCAGTATTAATACCGACTATAGGGATACCAAGGTCTTTCACATAGGTTATTGCTCTTAATATAGTACCGTCGCCACCAATACTAATAAGCAAATCGAATGTTTTATTGAGCTCTGTAAATGTTTTTAATGCGCTATTATTAAGAACTACTTCGTTCTGTTGACTCAAAAAATCTGATTCAATTAAAACCTCAACATTATATTTTGAGAGCTCATCTACTAAAATCTCTAGTGCATTCTGAGTAGAATCTTTTGCGTAATTCTGACCGTAAATTGCAATTTTCATCATTACATATTTAGGTATTTGTCTAGATACTCTGAACGCTCTTTTAAGCTTTCTATATAAGAATCTTCTTCATGACCTGAAACAATATTATAACTGTAGCGCCTAAAAGTTTGTATAATTTCGTTAAGACTGGAATTACCAATTTTTAATGTAATCTGAACAAGGTCTGACCCCATTTTAGATATAAATGCACCAAGTAGTTTTGCATCATTAGACTCTACAATCTGACTAATTTCACTAAACGAATAATCATGGATTCCTTTTTCTACGATTAAAATACCTCCAGGCTCTGCGAAAAAAGGTGTTTCGTTAAACAAATGAATAATATCATTCAACTCATAGTATCCTAAATAGGTGTTCTTTTCATCTAAAACAGGCATGATATTAGAATCGTTCTGAGCGAATGCCTCAAGTACATCGAGCCAGTTAGTTGTAGATCTCACAAAGAATCCTTCAATAGTATGATTACAGTCACTTATTGCTATAGCGCTATCGAAACAATGCACATCAGTTTCTGAAATACAACCCATATACACACCTTGATTATGAATTGGCACATGAGAATACGTGAGCTGATTAAACAGCATTTGTAAATCACCTATTTTATCTGTGATATTCAATGGCTTTATGTCGTTTATAACAAAATCTTGTAACTGCATATTTAGTGTTTCAATATCTTGCAAATTAATCAAAAATAACTACAAAAACCCAAGATGAGTTCTGTATTTTTGTTGTTTAAAACTTAAAAAAATGACAAAATTAAGTGTTAACATTAACAAGATTGCGACACTAAGAAATAGTCGTGGTGGAGATGTACCAAGCGTAGTACAATTTGCTAAAGATGTTCAACGATTTGGTGCTGAAGGTATAACAATTCACCCAAGACCAGACGAAAGACATATTCGTTATCAAGATGTCTACGATTTAAAATCTGAAGTCACCACAGAATTCAATATTGAAGGTAACCCAATACCTAAGTTTATCGACATGGTTTTAGAAGTAAAACCAACACAAGTAACTTTGGTACCAGATGCTGAAGACGCTATAACATCTAATGCAGGCTGGGACACCGTAAAACACAAAGATTTTTTAATAGATGTTATTAAAGAGTTTAAAAATAATGACATAAGAACTTCAATTTTTGTAGACCCAGACTTACACCAAATTGAAGGTGCGAAAGTAACAGGAACAGACAGAATTGAACTCTACACCGAAGCTTATGCTCATCAGTTTAGTTTAGGTAACAAAGATGGCATAAAACCTTACATGGAATGTGCTGGCTTAGCCAATACATTAGGACTTGGTATTAATGCTGGTCATGACCTTTCACTTGATAACATCAAATATTTTAAAGAAAATATCACTGGCCTTTTAGAAGTTTCTATTGGTCATGCACTTATATCTGAAAGTTTGTACTTAGGCGCTAAAAATGTAATAAAAATGTATTTAGACAAACTAAAATGATTTTACACTCTAACATTATAGGCCAAGGAAAACCGTTTGTAATTCTTCATGGTTTTTTAGGCATGGGAGATAACTGGAAAACTCTAGCCAAACAGTTTTCAGAAGCTAACTACCAAGTACACTTGGTAGACCAACGTAATCATGGTCGTAGTTTTCATTCAGAAGACTTTGACTATGAGTTAATGGCTGAAGATTTAAAAGCATATTGCAAACAGCATAGCCTCAATGATATTGTTTTACTTGGCCACTCTATGGGAGGAAAAACAGCCATGCTTTTTGCTGCCTTATTTCCTGAGCTCGTAAGTAAACTGATAGTTGCAGATATTTCTCCACGCTATTACCCTATACATCACGATGCTATTTTAGAAGGACTAAGTAGCTTAGACTTTTCAGAAATAAAGAGTCGCGGCGCTGCAGACAAAGCATTAAGCAATTATGTAAGAGATACAGGCACCAGATTGTTTTTACTCAAAAACTTACACTGGGTAGAAAAAGGACAATTAGGCTTAAGAATTAATTTACCAGTTTTAAAAGACAACGTTTCAGAAGTGGGAGAAGCATTACCTATACATGCCACTTTTGATAAAGATACATTATTTCTGCGAGGAGATAAATCTGAATATATCGGAGAACAAGACGAAGCCATCATTCATCGTCATTTTCCAAATTCAGAAATTGTTACAATTAAAAATGCAGGTCATTGGTTGCATGCAGAAAATCCAGAAGACTTTTATGAGGCTGTAATTAATTTCTTATCTTAAGTAAACTAAAAAAACTTAATGACATGAATCTTTTAATAAGACTTTTAATCAATGCTCTAGCCGTTTTCATCATAGCTCATCTTTTAGGAGGTGTTGAAGTAAATGGCTACGTAGGTGCCATTATTGTAGCCTTGGTTTTGGCTATTCTCAACCTCTTTGTAAAGCCAATTTTAATAATTTTTACATTGCCTGTTACCATTTTAACCTTAGGATTATTCCTTTTAGTTATTAATGCTCTGATTATTCTTTTAGCAGACAAATTAATTGATGGATTTGGTGTTAATGGATTTTGGACTGCCTTAATTTTCAGTATTCTATTATCCATTCTGCAATCTATCTTACACACCATTTTTAAAGAGCCAAAAAACGACTAAAAACCAATTGTTTAAACTATTGTAGGGTTGTGAAAAATGTTGTATTTTTGCAGCCCAATTTTAGTTACTAAGCATAATGAATATTACAAGAGAAAACATCGACGCATTAAATGCAGTTGTAAAAGTAGATATCGCAAAAGAAGATTATAGCGATAAAGTTGAAAAAATCTTAACAGATTACCGTAAGTCTGCTAACATTCCTGGATTTAGAAAAGGCCATGTTCCTATGAGTTTGGTTAAAAAACAATACGGTAAAGCTGTATTAGTTGATGAAGTAAACAAATTACTTCAAGATGCTATCGGTAAGTACTTAGTTGAAGAAAAGTTAGACGTTCTGGGTAACCCATTACCAAAACCACAAGACGATTTAGATTGGGATGCTGATGCTTTTTCTTTTGAGTTTGAATTAGGTTTAGCTCCAGAATTTGACGTAAAGTTAAAAGGTAAGAAAGCAATAACACACTACAACATTGTTGCAGACGACAAGATGATTGACAACCAAGTTGAGCACATCCAAAAGCAATATGGTAAACTAGTATCTCAAAACGAAGTAACTAAAGATTCTGAAATTACTGGAAAATTCACTAACGAAGAAGAAGGTATTGAGAATGTTGCAACTATTACTTTAGATAAATTAAAAGGAAAAACAAACCCTAAGAAATTTATCGGAGCTAAAGTTGGTGATGTTATTGAATTAAAAACCAAAGGTCTTTTTAACGATGACCACGACTTAATGACGTTCTTAAAAGTATCTCACGATGATGCTCACGGACTAGACATTAAAGTAAACTTCGAAGTTTCTGAAATTAACGAGAGAGAACTTGCAGATTTAGATCAAGAATTATTCGATAAACTTTTTGGCCCTAAAGCAGTAACTTCTGTAACTGAGTTAAAAGACAAGATTAAGGAAGATTCTGAAAAGCAATTTGCACAACAAGGTGATCAGAAATTATTAAACGATGTCACTGAATACTTATTAGAAAGTACCAAGTTTGATCTTCCTGTAGAGTTCCTTCAAAAATGGATGCAAACTGCAGGTGAAGAACCAATGACAGAAGAGCAGGCTAAAGAAGAGTATGAGAAGTCTGAAAAAAGCATGCGCTACCAACTTATTGAAGGTAAATTAATTGCAGATCATAACTTACAAGTTCAATTTGAAGAATTGAAAGCTTATGCCATGGAAATGATTAAAGGTCAGATGGCACAATTTGGTCAATTAAATCCTTCAGAAAAAGAATTAGAAGATATCGCAGCTCGTATAATGTCTAACCAAGATGAGGTAAAACGTTTGTCTGAGCAATTGATGAGTCAAAAACTATTAAACCTATATAAGACTGAAGCAAATATCAAAACAAAAGAAATCACTTACGATGATTTTGTTAAAGAATTCTACAGCTAAGGTTATTGAATAAATTAGTATCTTTAAGGCGTAGAACTATAAAAGTTTTACGCTTTTTTTTTAAACAAAAAATAAATTGAAACTATAATGAATTACGGAAAAGAATTTGAAAAGTTCGCGATAAAAGACCAAGGTATTAATAGTAACTACTACGAAAAGATAATTTCTAGTATGTACCCAACTAATTTAACCCCAAACATTATCGAAGAGCGTCAACTAAATGCCATTGCCATGGACGTTTTCTCTCGTTTAATGATGGATCGTATTATATTTTTAGGTACAGGAGTTAACGATCAGGTAGCTAACATTATTCAGGCACAGTTATTATTTTTACAAAGTACAGATGCTTCAAAAGATATTCAAATATACATTAACTCTCCAGGCGGATCTGTATATGCTGGTTTAGGCATTTACGACACTATGCAATTTGTAAAACCAGATGTAGCAACAATATGTACTGGTATTGCAGCATCAATGGCAGCAGTATTATTATGTGCCGGAGAAAAAGGAAAACGCTCTGCCTTAAAACACTCTCGTGTTATGATACACCAACCAATGAGTGGTACACAAGGACAAGTATCTGATATGGAAATAGCTGTACGCGAAACAATAAAAGTAAAAGAAGAACTTTATAATATTATATCTAGTCACTCAGGTAAATCTTACGAACAAGTGGAAAAAGACTCTGATAGAGATTACTGGATGAAATCTAGTGAAGCTTTAGAGTACGGAATGATTGATGAAGTTTTAGAACGCAAGTAAACAAATTATTTAGGACCAATTATTCCTAAATTAGAATTTAAATTATGGCAAAAGAAGAATTAGAATGTTCATTTTGTGGTAGGAAAAAGCCAGAAACCAATTTATTAATTGCAGGATTAGATGCACATATTTGTGACCGTTGTATAGAACAAGCACATGGTATTGTTATAGAAGAGTCTAAGCAATCTGGTAACTCAGAACTTAGCTCTGAATTAATGCTAAGAAAGCCTAAAGAAATCAAAGCATTCTTAGACGAATATATTATTGGACAAGAATTTACTAAGCGTGTTATGTCTGTAGCGGTTTACAACCACTACAAGCGTTTATTACAACCACCATCTGACGACGATATCGAAATACAAAAGAGCAACATTATTATGGTTGGTCAAACTGGTACTGGTAAGACTTTGATGGCCAAAACCGTTGCACGCATGCTTAATGTTCCTTTAGCTATTGTAGACGCAACCGTTTTAACGGAAGCAGGTTATGTTGGTGAAGATGTAGAAAGTATATTAACACGTTTACTACAAGCTGCAGACTACAATTTAGAGAAAGCACAACGTGGTATCGTTTTTATAGATGAAATTGATAAGATTGCTCGTAAAAGCGATAACCCATCAATAACTAGAGATGTATCTGGTGAAGGCGTACAACAAGCACTTCTAAAATTATTAGAAGGCACAGTTGTTAATGTTCCACCAAAAGGTGGTCGTAAACATCCAGACCAAAAGTTTATTGAAGTTAACACAGAGCATATTTTATTTATTGCAGGCGGTGCTTTTGATGGTATTGAGCGCGTAATTACTAAGCGTCTTAACATGCAAGCCATTGGTTATAGCTCCATAAAAGATGATAATGTAGATGACGATAACATCCTTCAATATATTATTCCAAAAGACCTAAAAGACTTTGGATTAATACCTGAAATTATTGGTCGTTTACCTGTATTGACACACATGGATCCGTTAGATGCCAACACATTAAGAGCTATATTAACAGAACCTAAAAATGCCATCATTAAACAATACAAAAAGTTGTTTGCTATGGATGAGGTTGAATTTTCTATTACAGACGGAGCATTAGACTATATCGTAGAAAAAGCTATAGAATACAAACTTGGTGCACGTGGTTTACGTTCGCTATGCGAAGAAATACTAACAGAGGCTATGTTTGATTTACCAGGCTCTGGTGAAACAAAACTAAATGTAACTAAAAGTTACGCTGAAGACCGCTTAAATAAATCTACTTTAAAGAAGCTTAAGGCTGTGTCCTAAAATATAAAGGCTTATAATAAAAGAAACCACAATTTTAAAATTGTGGTTTTTTTATTGTTAGGATCGATTAATAAATATTGCTGACAATATGTTATATAAATAGAGGGTAATTAATTAATAATTAATAGCACATTTATTTACAGCTAATATAGTATCATCCTTCAAAGTGAAAATCTTTTTGTCTAGATTTTGGTTAAAGTCATTTTAAAACTCGTTGTATGTAATCTACATGAAAAATTTCACGATGAACGACAACCCTATAATCAAACCTGTCTATTTAATTGCAATAACTCTTCAATATAATCTCTAGAATTTGATAAACGAGGTACTTTGTGCTGACCTCCGAGCTTATCGTTTACCTTTAGCCAATCGTAGAACAAGTTGGTTCTGGCACAATGAATTGTTGGCTTGTTTAAAGTCATATTATTATAGCGCTTGGCTTCATAATCGGAGTTTAGAGCCTTGAGAGCATTATCAAACAACTCCTCAAAATAGGACATGTTTTCGGGAGGTGTTTTAAATTCAATGATCCACTCATGCGCACCTTTTTCTTTACCATTCATGAAAATTGGAGCTGCTGTATAATCTACAATCTCAGCAGCGGTTCTTTTACAAACTTTTTTAAGAGCGTCTTCTGCATTTTCAATTATAAGTTCTTCGCCAAAAGCGTTGATATGATGCTTCGTTCTACCAGATACTTTGATTCTGTGCGGTTTTAAGCTAACAAACCTAATAGTGTCACCAATTTTATAGCGCCAAAGACCTGCATTTGTGGTAATAATAACTGCATAGTTTTTTCCTAATTCTACGTCACTCAACGGAATTACTTTTTGATCTTTTGTACCATAGGTATCCATAGGTATAAACTCATAAAATATTCCGTAGTCTAGCATCAGTAATAGATCTCCAGAGTAATTCTGATCTTGTATGGCAAAGAACCCTTCAGAAGCATTGTAAATTTCGTAATATTTAAAATCCTTTTTTGGTAAAATTGCTCTATACTGTTCTATGTATGGATTGAAGCTTACTCCACCATGAAAGTACACTTCGAGGTTTGGCCAAATATCAAAAAGATTATCTTTTCCTGTTTTTTCTAGTACGTTATTAAGTAAAACTAACATCCACGATGGCACACCTGCTAAACTCGTCACGTTTTCTTGTATGGTTTCCTCAACAATAGCTTGCATCTTAGATTCCCATTCGCTCATTAAGGACACTTTACTACTTGGTGTACTACTAAACTCAGCCCAAAACGGCATATTATCAATCAAAATAGCACTGAGATCTCCAAAAACAGTTCCGTTTTCTTTATAAAGCTCCTTGCTTCCACCTAAGCGAAGACTTTTACCAGTAAAGAGTAGTGCATTTTCATTATTATTAAGATACATACACAGTAAATCTTTACTTGCGGCATAATGGCAGTCTTCTAGCGACTCTGAACTTACCGGAATAAATTTACTCTTAGAATTGGTTGTTCCACTAGATTTTGCAAACCATTTTATTGGTCTGGGCCAAAAGATATTTTGCTCGCCTTGTCTAGAGCGCTCTATTAAAGGTTGCACATCTTCGTAACTAACTATAGGTAAACGCTCATTAAACTCTTTGTAAGTTTTTATTGAAGAGAAATCATATTGCTTACCTATCTCCGTATCCTTGGCAAACTTTAAAAGACTAAAAAGTAATTCGTTTTGCACTTCGTTTGGATACTTTAAAAACAGATCTATTTGATGAAATCGTTTTTTTAAAAACCACGAAGCAATAGAATTTACAATAGGAATTGGCATGGATTGGTTATCTTTACTCGCCAAGCGAGATTTTTTTTCATTTAAATAAATTTAAAGCTTTTTGAAGAATATTCTCAAAAAGGCTTAATGGCTAAAAATAATAAATTTCTTTTATGATTTATACAGGTGTCCTCACTAAAATGCAGACTGAATTTTTAGAACCAATTCAATATTATTTGGTGTTTGAAAATGATTTTATTCACATGAATCAACTCATTAACAAAACTCTTGAAATTAAACATGTTGGACATCAATGCTTAAGTTGTGGACTAGACAAACCTATTTACAGACAGGGATTTTGTAAGAGTTGTTTTTTTGATAAACCTATTGCTGGTGATTGGATAATGCGACCAGAACTAAGCACCGCTCATTTAGGCAAGGAAGATAGAGACTTAGAATACGAAAAAAAGGTACAACTACAGCCACATATCGTATACCTTGCTAACTCTAGCAATGTTAAGGTTGGTGTTACCAGAAAAAGTCAAGTCCCAACACGTTGGATAGATCAAGGTGCACATGAAGCTATTGAAATTGTTGAAGTACCAAATCGTTATTTGGCTGGTATTACTGAGGTCGCTTTAAAAGACCATGTAGCAGACAAAACTAATTGGCGAAAAATGCTAAGAAATGATAATGTAGATGAGGATTTAACAGAATGGCGACAACGATTAAAAACTTACATTCCTGATGACGTTAAAGAGTACTTTATAGAGAATAACGCTGAGACACATCTTAATTTCCCAGTAGAACACTATCCTGAAAAACCTAAAAGCTTAAATATAAAAAAACAGGTTACGTATTCCGGAAAATTAGTTGGTATTAAAGGCCAATATCTCATTTTTGAAGATGAAACTGTATTTAATATTAGAGCTAACGAAGGACTTGTTGTAGACCTAAACATTCTATAATACAGATTGTTAGGATTGCGTTAAAAATTATTTTTTTCGAATTCTTATTATTAAATTTCAATAAAAAGAAGATGAAAAAGTCACCATTCCTTTACATTGCAATTACTACACTACTATTAATAACTATCACTATAATGTGTTCGATGAACTTTCCGTTTAATTGGGTGTTTTATCTTACAGTTATTGGTCAAATCTTAGTTGTTCTTATGGTATACAAAGTATTGACAGACAATTACTCTACAGACAAAACTTTTGAGCATTTTTATGAAGACCACCCAATTGAACCTATAGAGGTTAGAGCTGAAAATGAAAATTTTAGATAATCTATTGACTAAATATGTAGCTTAACACAAAAAATAGAAGTACTTAGTTTAGGACTAATTCGATATTAAAGCTATGAAAATAAAACTACCGTATATTCTATTAGCAGTGTTTTTGATGATTGTAATAGTATCAAATGTTATTGACCCTAACTTTTATTATAAACACATGACTACTTACGACAGATTGAAAGCCTTTTTTGTATTATTAGCTTTAAGTATTTACTTAATACTTGCTATCAAATCTGTAATAAAACCTAAGCAAAACAAATAAACACAAAAAGAGCAACAAATTGTTGCTCTTTTTAATATTGTAAAATAAAAAGCTAGAGACCTAGATGTTTTCTGCGTCTCTTAAACTCTGAATATATTCTGCTTTTTGAATCTCTCTTCTTCTCTTAACAGATGGCTTAGTGAAATAACGAGACTCTCTTAAGTTTTGCATAATCTGTACATTTCTGTGCTTACGCTTATAACGCTTAAGAGCTCTTTCTATATTCTCTCCTTCTTTAATTTCGATTTTAATCATCTATCGCTAGTTTTTTATTATCTATATCTTGCAAATGGTCGGCAAATATAGGCTAACTATTTGAAAATAAAAAATTATTTTTCTCAATAATTGAGATTTTTATTTTAGTGTGTTTTAAAAAGTCTTAAAAGACTACTTTAAGTCTTAAAAAACTTGTTCTTACCCTAAATAAGTCTTTAAGATTTTACTCTTACTTGCGTGTCTTAATCTTCTAATACCCTTTTCTCTAATTTGTCTTACACGCTCTCTGGTAAGGTCGTAAATACTTCCTATTTCCTCCAAAGTCATCGGTGGCTGATTACCAATACCAAAATTAAGACGAATAACATCACTTTCTTTTTGAGTAAGTGTATCTAACGCACGCTCTATTTCGGTATTTAAAGATGCTTGCATTAAATCTTTATCTGGTCTTGGAGATTCGCTCTCACTTACCACATCATATAGACTAAAGGTTTCACCATCCTTAAGTGGCGCATCCATAGATAGATGACGACCAGAGTTTTTCATAGATTGTTTTACCTCTCTGGTACTAATATCTAGCTCTCTGGCTATTTCTTCAGCATTTGGAGGTCGTTGATGAACCTGCTCTAAATGAGAATAGGTTTTGTTAATTTTATTAATTGTACCGATTTTGTTTAGTGGTAAACGGACAATACGAGATTGTTCTGCTAAAGCCTGAAGAATAGCTTGTCTTATCCACCAAACTGCATAAGAAATAAATTTAAAACCTCTGGTTTCATCAAAACGTTTTGCAGCTTTCACCAAACCTGCATTACCTTCATTTATTAAATCTGGAAGTTTTAATCCTTGATTTTGATATTGTTTTGCTACCGAAACCACAAATCTTAGATTAGCCGTAGTTAACTTATCTAAGGCTTCCTGATCTCCTTTTTTTATACGCTGCGCCAACTCTACCTCTTCATCTGCTGTAATTAAAGGAATTTTACTTATGTCTTGTAAATACTTGTCTAGGGATTTGTCTTCTCTGTTAGTTACCTGCTTGGTAATCTTAAGTTGCCTCATGTAGTTTTCTAAAATTTTGTGAACCTACAGTATAACCAAATAATCTAGATAAACAAGCATTTTGAGGAATAATTAACAGAAACGAGTCAAAAAACGGTAATTTTTCACCAAAAATCAGTCATTTTTAACAGAATCCTGTGCTTTTGTGTCGTTTTTTTTCTTCTTCCCGTTTAGAATTCCACCCAAAACATTACCTACACCTTCTTTTATAGCATCTTTAGAATCTTTCTTAGTACTATCTGTTTTCACTGTGGTTGAATCGGTTTTTGTACTATTATTTCCACCTAAAACATTACCCAAAAGATCGTTGATTTTATCTTTACCCTTACCGACTAGTTTCTGTTTTTGAATTTCTACTAACTGCTTCGTTAAACTAGACACACCACTTGTTAAGTCTGTTGAAATAGACGGACTAGAAAATGTACCACCAATATTTGCTGTTATAGGAATAGACACCTTATTAACCTCTGCATCATTAATTTGCCCTATTAATCGGTTAACATCACTACCCAAATATTTAGCTGGTACTTGCAATACAGCACTATAGCTCATTGCATTAGAAAAACTATGCGAACCCGAAACTTCAATTGGTATATCTTTATATTTTAACGTGAATGGTTTTACGCTAACCTGACCGTTTTCAAAACTCAATTTGGTTTTAATATCTTTTTGAAGCTGATTAAAGTCTATAAAATCTAACTTACTATCTAAACCAGACAATAAAGGACTTTTACTAACATCTACATTAGACGTTAATATTTCTGCTAAGGCATTACCAGAAATAGTAGTTAAGTCTGGTGAGAAGTTTTCATCTAAAAGACCACTTACATCAATTGTAGAATTTAATTTCCCTTGCACCACTTTTGCTATTGGTGCCAAGACCTGAAGCATCTCTAAATCTTTAAAAGATTGTGAAATATCAAATTGCTGCATTGCCAATTTCATATCAAATTTTGGCTTAGCTTCTTTTGTATTTACATTACCAGAAATACCTAACTGACCATTAAATAAATCTGTAGTCATATTACTTAAATTGGCATTTTGGTCTTTAATGGATAACTGCCCTTTTACATTCTTTAAATTCAGGTTATCGTAAATGACAGTTTTAGCATTTGCTGTTATGGTACAATCCAAAAAGTCTGGAATTTTAAGCGATTCTGAATCTGAAGTTGTTTTGTTTGATGTTTCTGATGCAGACTCATCTTCTACCATAAAGTCTGAGATTGCAAACGTATTAGAATTTACATTAAACCTTCCTTGAAGCTTCTTGTCACTCAATAAAAATCCAAGAAGGTTATTAATAGTACCTGTTGCTGAAAAATCACTTTTACCTGTCTGTGCATCAAAACTATTAAGACTTACTGTACCAGGTTTAAAAGAAAGGTCAGCCTTATTTATTTGAATAGGATTTACAATATCCTCTGAAGAAAACACAAAACCTGTAACAGACACGCTACCATTATTCTTTATTCTCTGATATGCGTTGGTTTCAATAGCATCCATATCAAAAGATGTATTGAGTTTTCCTTTTAGTATTCCGCTTAACTGATTTTCTAATTCTACAGGATATGCTTTGGTTATATTAGCCAAATTTAAAACTCCATCTAAGTTAGCACTCACCAACATATTACCTGTAAGGTTTTTTATGTGAGCTTCAGATTTAAACACATCTTCATCTATCTTAAAATCTAACTGATCTAAATCTACATAGGTGTCATCAGCATTTCCTGTTGTGTTCTTTACCGATGCATCAATCATAATATTCCTAACGCTTTTTGGTAAATCTGGATATTTAAATGATGCGTTATCAGACTTCATATTAATGTCTAATGTTGGTATAGTTTCTTCAGACACCAACCCTTTTATAACACCATTAACTGTAAAGTTTCCTGTGGTATTTACATTTTCAATATTCTTAGCATAAGCTTCTGGTATTACTGCTAAAAAGTCTTTAAATGATGATTCTGGATTCTTAAACGTAATATCAATTTGTTGCCCTTCTTCAACCATTTGCACAAATCCTTCAAACTCTAATGGCAAGGCATTAATGAATCCTTTATTTTCTTTAAAGGTGTATTTATTTTGCTCCAAATCCATTCCGATTAAAGCATCTAATTTTACACTGTTATTACTTAAATATTGCGTACTGTCTACAGACATGCTAATCTTAGCTTCGGTTTTGGTGTCTAATTCTGAGGTTTCTCCAGAAAAAATACCCTTACCGTTATGGTTAACTTCTGTAGCATATAAGCTGGTATTAGATTCTTCGTCTATATAAGTAAAAGCACTATTATTTAGTTCATAGTTTTGAATATCGAAACTAAAACCAGAAGATTGTTCTTCAGAATCAGATGCTGTTGAAGCCTCTTCATCTTGCTTTACGATATCGTAATTTGTGGTTCCGTTTTTATTGGTTTTTAGTGTTAACAACAGCTCATCTGCTATAATTTCGTTAACCACCAAGGGTTCGTCAGAGCCTTTAAATAATTCACCAAGTGGCATTTCAAAAGACAAGGCTTTTGCTGTTGCCAACGTTTCATCCTTAAAAGGTGCTCTATTAATAATTTTAAGATTTTCTACACTAACTTCTGCATGAGGAAAACTAGAAATTAGACTTAAACTAACATCATCAAAACTTAGATCTGCATCTAAATTTTCGTCGGCATAATTTTGAACAATAGCATCTATTTTAGACTCTAAAACAAATGGTACTGCAATAAGAATGGCAATAAATATGAGTAAAATGATTCCGACAATCTTTAAAAATTTCTTCATGGTTGTAGTGTATAGCTTTACTTATTATACGCAAAGTTGGTAAGAAAAGTTGTGCTTTTAAGAAACTTTAGGAAGACTTTAATGATTTAATAACAGTTAGGTGAGATCAATTTCTTCATTAACCTTGAGTTTAAATCGTTTTCTAAAAAGGTAAACACCCAAATACAAAAATGGTGTATCTAAAAATGCCACTAAGACTTTAAATAAAAATCCGCTAATTAATAACCCTTTAAAGCTAGACCATGGTAAAACTTCAAAATAGCACAGTAAGCTTATAATAGACAAGGTATCTACAAACTGAGAAATCCATGTAGAGCAATTATTACGCAACCACAAATGCTTTCCCTTTGTGAGATTTTTCCAGAAGTGGTAAATCCGAATATCTATAAACTGAGCAAATAAATAGGCAAACATACTAGAACCAACAGCTATTATGGTCTTACTAAAAACAAGCTTAAAAGTCTCGTTATTTAATGGCGAATTATCTAATGCAGGCACACTATCTGCCACCAAAATAATACCAACCGAAAATAAGGATGCAAAAATACCTGCAACGACAACATCATTAGCACGTTTTTTACCGTAAATCTCACTGATTAAATCGGTAATTAAAAATGTAATTGGATATGGCAAAATACCAACCGAAATTTCGAATAATTTGCTACCAAAAACTTCAACATCTACAGGATACCAATAAAAAAACTTCTGAAAAATAAGGTTTGAAACCACCAAAGAGGTTATAAAAAGACTTCCAAGTAAAAGATAGATGCGTTGGGCTAAAAGTTTGTCTTTTAATGACATTTAAAATGGTTAATAAATTGTTGTAGTAAAGATAAGCTATTAATTTTTGTTTTAGTTATTTTGCTAATTCCATGACAGCAGGCAAATCCGTTTACATAGCATTAGGAAGTAACAAAGGTAACAAGTTAGAACACTTACAACTGGCCATTGATGCTATTTTTGAAAGGGTTGGTACAATCCGTAAAATTTCTAAAGTCTACGAAACACCTGCTTTGGGTTTTGAAGGTGATGATTTTTACAATGCTTGCATTAAGATTGAAACCGAATTAAAACCTAAAAAACTACTAAGAGTTCTTAAGCAAATTGAAGCTGATTTAGGCAGAACCACCAAAAAGTCTGACACTTATGAGTCTCGTGAGATTGATTTAGATATCTTGTTTTACGAAGGTGAAGTCATCAATGAGAAGTCACTTTTAATACCACATCCTGCCATACACCTGCGTAAGTTTGTTTTAGTACCATTATCTAATATTGCCAAAGACGTAAGGCATCCTGTTTTTCAGAAAACAGTTTATGAATTGCTAGATGATTGTAAAGATGAGTCTGAAATTGAACCTATAAAAATCTGGCTTAAAAACCCAATGAAGCGTTTTGATTTTGTCAACTATAATTTTATAGCTATTGAAGGTAATATTGGTGCAGGTAAAACCAGCTTATCCCATAAAATAGCGCAAGATTTTAATGCTAAATTGATTTTAGAGCGTTTTGCTGATAATCCGTTTTTACCAAAGTTTTACAAAGAACCTGAGCGCTATGCTTTCACGCTAGAAATGTCTTTTTTGGCAGATCGCTACCAGCAAATTAGTGACGATTTATCGCAGCTAGATCTCTTTAAAGATTTTATGGTAAGCGATTACGACGTTCATAAATCACTAATATTTTCTAAAGTCACCTTAGCTGATGATGAATTTAGATTGTACAGAAAATTGTTTTACCAAGTCTATAAAGATATTGCAAGACCAGATTTATACATTTATCTATACCAAAATACAGAACGTTTACAAGCCAACATAAAAAAGCGTGGTCGTAAATACGAAAAGGAAATACAAGACGATTATCTTGAAAAAATAAATTCTGGCTATCTCAACTTTTTAAGAAACCAAACCGAGTTGAACGTAAAAATTATTGATATTTCTGATAAGGATTTTGTAAAAAACAGAGAAGACTACATGTGGCTATTAAGAGAAATTAGTGCTTAATATTCTGTCTTCCCAAACTCGTTTCAAGATTTAGCCTATATAATTTATAAGATAAATAAAGTTGTGGTTATTCGACTTTCATTATCTAAAATAACCTCACTCAAAACATCGCATCTTTTAACCTTAAAATTAAAAGGCTCGGCCAACACATCTACTCCACTGTTATGTCTTAGTCGGTTTTGGCTATTAGCGATAATATCAATATTCGGTGTAAATTCACCAACAGGAATATGCTCTGTTAGTATGAGATATTTATAAGCACTTAGCTTGTCTAAAATTTGTTGAATCTCTAGATTAGACAAATGCTGAAATACTTGCCTAATGATTACACAGTCTGCTTTTGGCAAATCATCTTTAGCTATATCCAGACATTTAAAGGTTAAATGATTTGCTTTAAATAATCGCTGGTTTCTTTCAATTAAACCTTCTACGATATCTATGGCAACATATGTTTTTGTAAACGGAACGAAGGCTCTGCCAACATTAAAATCTCCACAACCTAAATCGCAAACCGTTAGTTGACCGTTATGTGATTTTAAAAAACGGATTACAGTATCAATGTAGGGCTGAATAATTTTTGGATCGTGAGAGCCTTTACCTGAGTAGAAATCTGAATCGTTTCCACCCCAAAAATGCTTCTCGTAGATTTGCTCCATAACCGCTTTGGTTGGCCATGGTATTTTATGTTTTTTAGAGGTCATTATTTAAAATAAGCCAACAATTCAGCCTTTTTAGATGCAGATACCATAACTTCTTTTCCGTTACTTAAAATGACGCTACCTCCTTTTCCTTTTACATACTTCACCACCTCATTTACATTAACCAAATAACTCTTATGCACTCTGGCGAAATTGCCATCTTTCAGACTTTCTTCAATGTATTTTAAAGTCTTACTTACCAGCTTTTTCTTGTTGTTGTTTAAATAGATTTCGGTATAGTTATCATCAGCTTTGCAATACATAATATCTGCTGTTTCTATAACTTCAAAACCATCCTGTTGTGGCAAAGTTATTTTTCCATTTACAGCATTGGTTTTTGGTACCAAGACTTGGTCTTGTAGCGCTTCTTCTTTCGATTTTATTTCAGTGACATAATCAACCGCTTTAATAAGTTCGTCTATAGAAATTGGCTTCATTAAGTAGTACGATGCATGTGCATTTAAGGCTTCAATAGCATAATGATTATAAGCTGTAACAAAAATGGTTTCAAAATCTACATGACCAACTTTATCTAACAAATCAAACGCATTACCATAAGGCATTTCTACATCCAGAAAAACCACATCCAAATCGTTATTTCTAATCAGTACCAATGCTTCTTCAACATTAGAAGCTTCACCTACAATTGAAATATTTGGGCAGTATTTGGAAAGGTAATTTCGAAGAATAGCTCTGCTTGTTTCTTCATCTTCTACTAGTATTGCGTTTAGTTTCATCTGTTAATATTTATTTTTTTAATGGTCAGATGGAACATCCTATTATCATTTCACTTATTGATTGAAGATTAATCATGGATGTTTCATGTTTTTCTGAGTTGGAAGTAAGAAGAAAGAAGCACGAAGTTACTTCTAACTTCTTACGTCTAGCTTCAAACTTTATTAATCCTTCTTTAAAGTCACCACAACTTTGGTGCCTGCATCTTCAGATTGTTGAAAATCTTCAATCGTTACATCAACCTTGTCTTTGTACATTTCGTTTAAAATTGCCACACGCTTCTTGATGTTGTTCATCCCTTTAGAATTCTGCTTTTTCTGATTCTCGGTCTTCATTTGTTTAGAGCGTGCTCTACCAATTCCGTCGTCTGAAATGGTAATGGTAATTTCGTCTTTTGATTTTGGTTTTATGGCAATATTTAAATGTCCTTTTTCTTTTTTGTAACGCAGACCATGCCATACTGCATTTTCGATATAAGGCTGCAGTAACATTGGTGGAATTTGAAATTCATCAACATTTATACTCTCGTCTACATCTATAGAATACTCAAACTTATCTTGAAATCTAAAATGTTCGAGTTTGGTGTACAATTGAAGCAATTCAATTTCCTTTTTTAATGGAATAAAATCTTCTTCACTATTCTCTAAAACAGCACGCATTAACTGTGAAAAATCAGATAAATATTTGTTTGCTGTACGCTCATCGTTAGTTGCAATAAAACTATTTACCGAGTTTAAGGCGTTAAAAATAAAGTGTGGATTCATCTGGCTTCTCAAAGATTTTAATGCCAAAAGATTATTAGCTAATCGTTGTTGCTTTATGTATTTGTACATTAAAAATCCTGTGATTAGAAACAACACCAATCCGCCTAGCAAGGAATAAATGATTAACTGCTGACGTTTGTTACGCTCTTGTGTAAGCTCGTACTTGCTTTTAGATAGTGCTCTGTCGCTTTCTAAAGTTGTAATTCTGTTTTGCTGCTCTGCTAGATTTCTGCTAAAGCGCGCAACTTGAGACAGTTCTTGTATTTTTTTTGCATACAACTCATCAACCACACTTTTAAATTCATCTATAGCTTCTCTTCCTTTTTCATCCTCACCCAGACTATAATACACTTCAGATGCACGTCTTGTTGCATCTTTTTTAACTTCTAAATCCCCTTTTTTATCAGCCTCTTCAATACTTTTTTCAAAATAAGAAATAGCACTATCTAAATCATTATTTAGCAAGTATGCATTCCCTAATTTATAATTCTGCTTCTGAATAGTTAATGGACTCTCATTAGGCAACACAGAGTCTTTTTCTATGTCTTCTAATGTTTCAATCACATCTTTTCTTATTTGAATTTCACTGTCATAATCACGATTTAAACTATTGAATTCTGCAACTTTTACCTGCTCTTCTACAGCGCGTTTCTTGTTCTCTTGTTGCGCTAATTTTAGTGAATTATTGTAGTAGCCTTTTGCCTTTGCCACTTCACCTTTTAGATTATAGGCTTCGGCAATTTTAGAGTTTAAATCGGTAACCTTTGGTGCTATTAAATGTTTCTTGGCAATCTCTAATCCCTTTTCATAAGAACTTATAGCTTGTTGCGTGTTTTTTAATTTTAAGTAAGCATCACCCAGACCTTCGTACAACACCGTTTTTTCGTAATTAGACAGATCCTTTTCATTGAGGCTTTTATATGTATCTACACTTTTTTGATACTCTTCATTCTTGGTATAAGCATCTGCCAATTTCAGTTTAGACGAGGCCATTTCAAAATTCTGAAGACTAACTTTGTAGGCAGATATAGCAAGGTCATACTGCTTCCAGTAAACATAAACATCTCCCAAAAGCTCGTGTGCTTCTGCGCTTTGCCTAGACGACACATCGTAATTAAGCGCATCTCCAACAAATTTTATACTCTTTGCAGCATCTTTTTTTAAGTACGCGTCAGCCGAATCTATCATTTGGTTAAATTGCCTTATAACATCATCTGACCCAACACTTCTATAACGTCCTTTACTTTGTTCTTCTACCAATATGGTAATTCGCTCATCACTTAAAACAGTGTAACGCACGGTTTCAAAATCGTTGTGCATTATGGTAAGTTCATCTCCTACTCTTGCCTTTACAACAAACTTTCCAAAAACGTCTGTACGTGTATATCTACCATCATTTACTTGTATGCTTACATTGTCTATTGGCTCTCGCGTGTCTTTTAGATAAACCGAACCTCGTACTGTAAAAAAGGCTTCTTCCTTTTTAGTTTTGGTGTTATTGCTTTGCCCAAAACTTAAAAGTGTAAATAGGAAGAAAAATATAAGGCTGTATGTGTGTTTAATTTTTATCAAAATAAGGTATTAACAGGACTAACTTACATACTTTATTTGGTATCGAAAAATGGGCACTTCAATTTTATAGTCTTTTAAGTAGAAAAATATTAGAGTTAACTCATTTAAGATTTTACTTCACTCATTAACCAGCCTTCTTCACTCATTCTGGATTTTTATTTCTCTTTTTTCAGCAGAGTTTTACTGTTCATTAATCAATAATATAAATTCAAAATGAAAAAAATCAATCTGGCATTTTTGCTTCTTTTTTTATGTGCTAATACTATAACTGCACAGCACAAAGGCAATTACAACCAAATTACACAAGACATTTCTAGACAGAACATTTTAACTTCAGGAAATGCCAACATTTACAACCCAACAGTTCAACATCAGATGAACAAAACGCTCCATCCGAGTGATGTGCTTACCATAGATGTAAAAGCATTACAAAATGTGAGCGCTTCAACGTACACAGCTATTTTCAATTTGTCTCAAATTGGTGAAACTGCAGAATCTACTAATGCGCTTATGAAAGGACGAATAGACAATATTAAAACCAGACTAAACGCCCTCGGAATTACCGAAAAAGACTTTGCTATTGATGTTATTTCCTTCGTACCTGTGTACGAGGTAGAAGTTACAAAAAAGCTATTCAGTAAAACATACACTGAAGTACCAAAAGGTTTTGAATTGCAACAGAACATTCATATTCAATTTACTAAAACCAGTCAATTTGAAGGCATCCTAGAAGCTTGTGCCAAAAGTGAAGTTTATAACTTAGTTAAGGTTGATTATTTTATTGAAAACATTCAGGAAGTTTATAAAAATCTTCAAGATCAATTATTGAAACTCATTGCAGATAAAAAAGCATACTATACAACACTAGGTTTTGACATGGCTAGCTATGACGTCAAAATTGCAGATGATAAATACTGTTATTTTCCAAAAGACTTCTACCAAAGTTACCAAGCCTATAATAGTGTTTCTTTTGAAGCTTTAAAAACCAACAAAGGTGTTAGCAGTGCCAAAAAACAAACGTCTTATTATTACCAACCACTGACTTATGAGCAGTATGACATTGTGATAAATCCATCAATATTAGAACCTGTTGTTCAAATAGGAATGAACATAAAACTATTATACACACCAAAGCCTAAAGAGCAAAAACCACAAACTGTTACAAAAACCGAAATTGATCATAAATACTATGTGATTTCGCCTAATGGTACTATAGATGTAAAAGAATTAAACACAAAAAATTAATAAACATGAAAGCAATAACAAAACCATTCGCTGTAATAATGGGAATACTATCCCTTACAGCGTGCAATGCAAACACAAAACAAAATCAGCAAGACCTCGCTATCAATCAAACAGTGATTGAAACGAATTTAAAAACTGACAAACCAGAAATTAAAGTCGCATTATTACTAGACACCAGTAATAGTATGGATGGTTTAATTGACCAAGCTAAAGCACAATTATGGGAAATTGTAAATGAACTCTCTTATGCCAAATGTGAGGAGCAAAACCCTAATCTTAAAATTGCGCTTTATGAATATGGCAATGATAATCTTAATGCAGATGAAGGGTATTTAAGACAAGTACTTGCTTTTAGTGATGATTTAGACGAAATATCAAAATCGCTTTTCTCTTTAACAACAAAAGGAGGCAATGAATACTGTGGTAAAGTTGTAAAAACAGCTTTAGATCAACTTAATTGGGGAGACAAGCAAGATGACTTAAAATTAATTTTTATCGCAGGAAATGAGCCTTATACACAAGGTACAGTTAGTTACAAGGAAGCTTCTAAACTCGCACATCAAAAAAACGTTACGGTAAATACTATTTTTTGTGGTGACTATAACCAAGGGATTTCAGGTTTTTGGAAGGATGGAGCAGATCTTACTCATGGAGATTATATGGCTATTAATCAAAACAAAGCCACTGTTCACATAGCATCTCCTTATGACGATAAGATTTTAGAACTCAATGAGAAACTAAACAAAACGTATGTTGCTTACGGGTACTTAGGAAGACAAAAAATGGAAATGCAGACAGAACAAGATCTTAATGCTATGAGTTACAACAAAGCTAATGCCGTAAGTAGAACTGTGAGTAAAAGTTCTAGACTCTATATGAATAGTTCTTGGGATTTAGTTGATGCAGAAAAAGAAGCTGATTTTTCTTATGAAGATTTAGATGAAAAACAATTACCTGAAGACTTAAAAGGAAAATCTAAAGATGAAATAAAATCTTATGTTGAAAAGAAAAGAGTTGAACGCGAAAAGCTTCAAAAAGAAATTGCCGAACTCAATATAAAGCGTAAAACATATATAGCTAAAAACTCTGACGACAAAAATAATGGATTAGAAAATGCAATGGTAAATGCCATAAAAACCCAAGCAAAAAAGAAAAACTATATTTGGGAATAGCATATAACAAAAAAGGCTCGATTAAAAAATCGAGCCTTTTTTGTTTTAGTTAATTGCAGGACAATTACACTCAAACTTCTCTCGCTTACAATTAAAGTTGTAACCTAAAGTTATTTGATGAAAACCACCTGTATTAAAGTTTACTGTATTTGCTTGGTATGAATATGTATAAGCAAACACAAAATTGTTATAATCTACACCAACAAAAGGTGTGAAATATTGTAGTTTTTGGCTACTTACTCCTGAGCCATCTACAAACTCAGCTCCATCTAAGCTACGTCTGTAAGATAATCCACCCCAAACTTTACCAAAATCCATTTCTCGGTAAACTTTAGCGTTAATGTCTATTGAAGATTCTTCTGTAGCATCTCTGTACATGTACATTATAGAAGGCTCATAGCTCCAGTCACTTCCATACTTACTAAATGTATAACCAGTAGAAAACAAGTATGTTCTTAAGTTTCTAAATTCCCATTGATCGCCATTGCGATTCCAGTTAATACCATCATTTTCTAATATATTCTTTGCTGTAAAATGCGCATAAAAATCCAAGAAATGGTAAGAAAAACCAGCATCAATATTAAAATTTGTAGCTGTAGAGCTTGTTGCTAATGGATCAAATTGGTCACCAGGCCCTAACCATGTACTAGCATCTACTTTATACTGTAAAAAGCCTGCATTTATACCAAATGATAACATATTAAGATCTATCTCATTTCTAGAAAACATTAAATGATAAGCAAAACTAGCATATCCGCCTAACGTAGAATGATAACCATTAGAATCATTGAATACAATCCCACCAATTCCTACAGGTGTATCCCCAACTCTACCATTAATACTCAATGTTTGTAAACTAGGAGCGTCATCTACTCCAAACCATTGCTGCCTGGCAGTTAATCTAACTTTAGCACAATTTGCAACACCAGCCATTGAAGGATGTATTAGATAATAATTATCTGTTAAATAATCTGAATAAATCGGAACACCTTCTTGAGCAACACTAAAATTTGCCGCTAAAACTGTAAATGCTACTAAACAAAACTTTTTTAATTTCATAATTTCTTTTATCGTTTCAAGGTAAAATGGGCTTTGAACTCTTTAATTTGGTTGGTAAGGGGTTCTTCGTATTCTACTGTAAACCAGTAGTCGCTCGATGGCATATTGTTACCGTTGAACGTTCCGTCCCATCCCT